>Ga0247727_10000013_pt1 | contig 393671 bp, 389 predicted proteins | sample WisWelCaveWW1625_FD_202498 | JGI IMG/M metagenome (GOLD analysis project Ga0247727, IMG submission 202498) | Biofilm microbial communities from Wishing Well Cave, Virginia, United States - WW16-25 | ecosystem: Environmental > Aquatic > Deep subsurface > Groundwater > Cave microbial mat...
CCTCTCCGACTGCGACATCAGCCTGGAAGAGATCGGCGCGAACTAGTGAGCCGAGCGAGGTCGGCGGCTGCGGCCGCCGCCTTCGTGGCACTCGTCGCGGGGCTGGGCAGCATCACCTACGTGACGGTCCGCGACGACACGCCACCACCCACCACCACGACGACGACGACCACGCGACCGCCGACCAGCGAGGAGGTGGTGACAGCGATCGCGACGGCGCTCGGTGGCGGCCTCGACGTCTCGCTGGACCGCATGCAGGCCACGTGCGTCGCCAGCGGGTTGGTGTCGGCCCTCGGGCAGGCGCGCCTCGAGGCGATGGCCGCCACCGGCCCCGACGTCAACGAGCTCACACGCGACCAGCGGGACGCGCTGGTGCGCGCGATCGTGGGCTGCGTGCCCCCGGAGACGGCCCAGGAGCTGCTCAGCACGAAGCCGCCGGCCCCTGGCGACGAGACCCTCCCCGGCGACGGCACCCCTCCCTGAGGGCAGGTGGTCCGCCCGCTGACGTAGCGCGCTCGGTACCGTCGATGCGTGCTCCTCCTCGCGATCGCCGTCGTGATCGGGCTGGCAATCGGGCTCAGCCGGCCTCCGGCCGGGGCGCACTCCGTGCGACCGCGCGTCGAGCAGATCCCGCTTCTCGGGGTCGGCGCGCTGCTGAACGCCGCGTCCGCGCTGCTCGACGGGTCCGCGGCCACGCTCTGTCTGGCCGCGTCCCTCGCGGTGCTCATCGCCGTCGCGAGCGCCAACCGCCACATCACCGGCGTGGCTGTCGTCGGCCTCGGGCTCCTGCTGAACCTCGCGGCGGTGGCAGTGAACGCGGGCATGCCCGTGCGAGCCAGCGCGCTCGTGGAGGCCGGCGTCGTCGAGGCCGCGGACGTAGCGACCCTCGAGCTGACGGGAGCTCGCCACCTGGAGTCCCCCTCCGACGCCCTCGGAGTGCTCGGGGACGTGCTCCCGATCCCGCTCGTGAACGAGGTGGTCTCCTTCGGCGACCTCATCGTGGTGCTCGGGGCGGCAGACGCGGTGCGCGAGCTGAGCCGCCGCCGCCGCACGGGCGCGACCGCGGCCTACCCGTCGTCCGCGAGGACGACAGCAAGGGTCGACCAGGTCTGGGGCGCCGCGCCCAACGCACGGCCCGTGTCGGCCACCCAGTACTCGGCGAACCCGGACGCAGACACCCCCGATCGCATCGACCTCGACAGGGAGGCCGCCGCCGTGCGCGCGTACACCGAGCTCGTGGCCAGCCAGAGCAGGTAGGTGAGCTGGGGCCAGGCCGGGCCCCGCCAGTACGTCGTCGCCTCGTGGGTGGGCTCGGCGACGTGGACGCCGCGCGGGCCGCACGCGGCACCGAACGCGGCAGGATCCGCCAACGCGCTGACGGCCTCGGCGCGCGGGCACACGAGCAGCGGCAGCAGCGCATCGAGCGTGCGGATCCGACCGGACCCGTCGCTGGTGGGACCGTCGTCGACCCAGGTGACGAGATCGGCGTCCCATCGTGCGTCCACGGCCTCCGCGAGCTCGCGAGCGCGTCGCCGGAGGTCGTCGTCGTCGATGACCCCCGCCAGCTCCAGCGCGTTCCACGCGACCAGCGCCGAGAACCCCGCCGAGCCGATGGCGAAGCGAGGGTTGTGCAGCGGGGCGCCGCCCGCGGACCGCTCGATCGAGCCCACGAGGGAACCCTTCATCTCGAACCAGGCCGCCGGGGTGCGGGCGCCCGGGATGACGTCGTCCCACCGCGGGCTGTCGTCGCACCCGGACTCCCAGGGATGACAGAGCTGCACAAGGCCACCCGTTGTGCGCCGGCGACGCTCGAGCAGGAAGCGGAGGCCGCGGGCCGCCTGCTCCAGCACCTCAGCGTCGGGCTCGAGCCCGACCCTGGCGAGCGCCGCCGCGGCATGGCCGTACATCGGTGGCTGGGTGATCGAGGAGGCCCCGGTGCGCCCCCACAAGGAGGTGTGGGGTGACGACGCCCTTCCATAGCGGAGGTGTGGGACGAACCCGTCGTCGTCCTGCGCGCTGAGCACGCTGCGCAGCTCGCGGTGCGCCCGCTCGTCACCGAGGTGCGCCCACACGACGGCGTGGAAGCAGCTGTCCCACAGCCACTGCCAGGGGTAGGTCGTCGGGTTCGGGACGCAGAAGCCACCCGCCTCGTCGTCCCGCCAGGCCGCGTCCAGGATGCGGCGCGCGTCGGCGGTCAGCTCGTCGAGCGTGGGTAGCGTGCCGCCGTGCCCACCGTCGCGTTCGTGTCCTTCCGACTCGGGCGTCACGACGGGGTCTCGGTGGTGGCCGCCTCTTGGGCCCGCGTGCTCACGAGCCTCGGGTGGGACGTCCGCACGGTCGCCGGCGACGGACCGGTCGACCGCCTGTTGCCCGGGCTGCGGATGGGCGCCGACCCGCCGCCCACACCGGAGGCTCTGGCGGCGGCCCTCGCCGGCGTCGAAGTCGTGGTGGTGGAGAACCTGTGCACGATCCCGCTGAACCTACCGGCGGCGCGCGCGGTGGCCGCATGCCTCCGCGGGCGCCCGGCCGTGCTCCACCACCACGACCCGCCGTGGCAGCGGCATGCCTGGGCCCACGTGACCGAGCTGCCGCCTCAGGACCGCGCGTGGCGGCACGTCACCATCAACCGCCTCACCGAGGCTCAGATGCTCGACCGCGGCATCGTCGCCACGACGATCTACAACGGCTTCGACGTCGACGAGCCCCCTGGCGACCGCGAGGGGACGCGCCACACCCTCGACGTGGCCCCGGACGAGCGCCTTCTGGTCCACCCCGTGCGGGCGATCGAGCGCAAGGGGGTACCTGACGCGCTGGCCCTCGCGGAGGCGGTCGGCGCCACGTACTGGCTGGTCGGACCACCGGAGGACGGCTACGACGACGAGCTCGACCGCCTCCTCGCCGGCGCGCGCTGCCGCGTGGTCCACCGGCCGTCCCCCGGCACGATGGCCGACGCCTACGCCGCGTCGGACGCGGTCGCCTTCCCGTCGACGTGGGAGGGCTTCGGGAACCCGCCGATCGAGGCGGCGATCCACCGGCGGCCGGTCGCCGTGGGCGCGTACCCCGTCGCCGCCGAGCTCCGAGCGCTCGGGTTCCGCTGGTTCGACCCGGCCCGCCCGGACCTGCTCGACGCCGCGCTCCGGGATCTGGACCCGGATCTCCACGACCACAATGCGTCGCTGGTTCGCACGCACTTCGGGCTCGACCGCCTCGCCGATGACCTTCGCCGCCTCTTCGATGCGGCAGGCTGGGCCCATGGCTGACCGCTCCAGCCGCGATCCGGTGCTCGAGCGACGAGCCCGCATCGCGCGGCTCGTCGCGCTCGGCAAGCGAGCGGGCTACGGCCTCTTCGCCCTCGCTACCGTCCTGTTCGTCGCCGGGCTCGCGATCGGGTTCGGAGGCATGGTCGGTAGCACGATCATCGGGTTCCTCGTCATCGGCTCGCTCGTGCTCGCGCCGGCCATCGTCTTCGGCTACGCCGTCAAGGCCGCCGAGCGGGACGACCGCGAGCGCGGCCTCTGATCAGACGGCGTCACGAGCGCGGGACAAGAACGGTTCTCGTGTTGCCGCGCCGCGGGCGTGGTGGCACGCTCGACCCACTCGTCATCGACACAGGGGGAACGAATGGTCACGGCTGCGGTGCTGAAGGGCGTCGGCGAGGACGTCCACGTCCACGATGACATCGAGATCGCCCCGCCGGGCCCCGGTGAGGCGAAGGTCAAGATCGTCGCGTCCGGCGTCTGCCACTCTGATCTGTCGGTGCAGAACGGCACCATCCCGCTGCCCCCGCCCATCGTGCTCGGCCACGAGGGCGCCGGCATCGTCGAGGAGATCGGCGAGGGGGTCACCACGCTGCGGCCGGGTGACCACGTCGTCCTGTCCTTCGTCCCCGCCTGCGGGTCCTGCTACTACTGCGACCGCGGCCAGGGCTTCCTGTGCGAGAAGAGCGCGATGGCGGCTGCCGGCGGGATGCTCGACGGCTCGACGCGCCTGACGCTCGGCGGCGAGCCGTTGCGGCAGATGGCCATGTGCGGCACGTTCGGCAACTACGCCATCGTCCCGGAGATCTCGCTGGTCAAGATCGACGATGACGTTGACCTCCGCTACGCCGCGCTCATCGGGTGCGGCGTGCTCACTGGCGTCGGGGCCGCCCTCAACACGGCCAGCATCCGCAAGGGCGACTCGGTCGCCGTGGTCGGCTGCGGCGGCGTTGGCCTCAACGTCATCCAGGGCGCCAAGATCGCCGGTGCCGAGCGGATCATCGCCGTCGACATGTTCGAGTCGAAGCTGAAGATGGCCGAGCAGTTCGGGGCCACCGACCTCGTGAAGGCGGACGAGGGCGACGCGGTCACCAACGTCACCGGCCTCACGGAGGGCCGGGGCGCTGACGTCGCCTTCGAGGTGATCGGCCTCGGGTCGACGATCGAGCAGACGATCAACATGACCCGCAACGGCGGCGAGGCCATCCTCGTGGGCGTTCCGCGCATGGACGTCATGCTCAACCTGAACGCCGCGTTCACGTTCCTGTACCTGGCCAAGACGGTGAAGGGGTGTTGGTACGGCTCCTCCAACGTCCGCGAGGACGTGCCGAAGCTGATCCAGCTCTACAAGCAGGGCCAGCTCAAGCTCGAGGAGCTCGTGTCGCGGGAGATCGGCGTCGACGGGGTGAACGAAGCGTTCACCGCGATGCAGCAGGGCGAGGTCGCCCGGAGCCTCATCACCCACCAGCACTAGGCGGCGTACGCTTCGGCGGTGTCCAGCCGGCCTCCCTCCGCCCGCCTCCCAGCGGCGCGGCGACGCCAGCAGCTGCTGGACGTGGCGCTCGCGGTGTTCGGCGAGCGCGGCTTCCACCCGACGTCGATGAACGACGTAGCGGTGGCGGCCGGGGTCACCAAGCCGGTCCTGTACCAGCACTTCCGATCGAAGCGAGACCTGTACCGCGAGGTGCTCACCGACGTCGGCACCCACCTGCTCGACGCCATCACCAAGGCGACCACCGCGGCCCAGTCTCCCCACGAGCAGGTGGAGCTCGGCTTCATCGCGTACTTCCGCTTCGTCGAGTCGAACGAAGCCGCCTTCCGCGTGCTCTTCGGAGGCGGCACCCGCCGCGACGAGGAGTTCGCCGCGCAGGTCGCCGAGGTGGAGGGGGCCATCGCCGAAGCCATCGCCACCCTCATCGACGTCGAGGGGCTCACCTCGGCCCAGCGCCGCCAGCTCGCCCACGGACTGGTCGGGCTGGCCGAGGGCACCAGTCGCCTCTGGATGGCCGAAGGCGCCGAGGAGCCTGCCGAAGACCTCGCTCGCCTGGTGGCCGACCTCGCCTGGCGCGGCCTCCGCGGCGTCTAGGACTGGCGCGGATGCCTTCGTGGAGGGGGTTCTCGGCTCAGCCGTGGGAGGTGAGGACCTCTTGCCAACGCTTGGGGCTGACGACGGCGGGCTTGGTCGTGGAGAGGAAGTCGCGGAGGAGGCGGTCGAGGAGCTCGGGTCGCTCGATGGGGAGGAAGTGACCGGCGTTCTCAACGATCTCGAGGCGGCTGCCAGGCATGAGCTCGTGCGCGATGTGGGCGTGGGCAACCGGGATGACCTGGTCGCGGTCGCCCCACACGATCAGCGTCGGCACCTCGTGCGCGAGGTAGAGGCGGTCGCGCGCGCTCACGCGCTGGCCGGCGACGTCGATCACGGCGCGGATCGTGTGGATGAAGGCGCGCTGCGCCCGCACGTCGGTGAGGCGCGACCACGCGTTCCAGACCTCGCCGAGGAACGGGTCGGCACGCAGACCGACGCGGCCGAGCAGGCGGCCCACGGAGCCGGCTGCGGTGTGGAGCTGGGGGGCCAGGACCACGGGGAGCAGGTACTCGGTGCCCGGAAGGCTGAGGGCCCGCAGGAGGGGGCTCACCTCGCGGCCGAGGCCACCGCTGCCGATGAGCACGAGCCGTTCCGCCATCTGCGGGAACTGGTACGCGAACTGCATCGCGATGCCTCCGCCCAGGCTGTGGCCCACGACAGTGGCCCGCTCGTGGCCGAGCACACCGAGCAGGTCGCGGATGCCGGAGGCGTACGCACCGAGGCTGTAGTCGCCGCGCGGCTTGGCCGACTCACCGTGCCCGAGGAGATCCGGGGCGATGACGGTGTACCGCTCGGCCAGGAGGGGCATCACGGGCACCCAGGTGCTCGAGCTGCCGGCGATGCCGTGGATCATCACCAGCACGGGACCCGAGCCGGCCTGCCGGTACGCGACGTCGTGGCCATGCACCTTCGTCCACCGGGTGACCGCGGCCTCGCGCGCGAGCTCGCTGTGGGTGGCCCCGAGCCCTGGCAACGGGAGCACCTTCGCCTTCGGACGAGGATCAGCGGTGCTGCGGGAGCGGCTGGTGGCCATGAGAGGAGGCTAGCGGCGCCGTTATTGGCGCCTGCCACGATCACCCGGCCAGAGTGACGCCGCCACGGCGCTCCGTCGTCCACCATGGGGCGGCGCCGTGACCACTGGGAGGCCCGAACCGATGGACCCGCACACCCGCGCCTTCTCGATCGACGGCCAGACGTTCGAGTTCGCCGCGGCGCTGTCGTCGAACGTCCCGCTGGGCGGCTACGTCGAGCTCGAAGTCGACGACCGCATCCGATGGCTCGGCCAGATCACCGCTCGGTCGGTCGCAGGCAGCGGCACCGCTCGACACTTCGTCGGCGCGGGAGCCCTGCTCGCGCCGATCTCGGCCGGCTCGAAAGCCCGGACCACCCCACGGGGGGCGTTCGCATCGGCCGGGATCGCCGCCGCGAGCTCGGCAGTCGTGCGCGACCGGGTCGCGGCCGCGTGGCCCGGCGATGCGGCGCTGGACCTCGGGCGCATGACCGGCGCCGCCGAGGCGCCCGCGCGACTGCACGCCCGCGGGCTTGCACGGCACACGTTCATGTGCGGGCAGTCCGGATCGGGGAAGACCTACGCGACCGGCGTGGTGCTCGAGCAGCTGCTCGTCCACACGACGCTGCGGATGATGGTGCTCGACCCGAACTCGGACTACGTCCACCTCGGCCGGGTCGACGAGGCCGTGCCGCCGGACGCGGACGGCTTCAGCCAGCGGCTCGCGACGACGCGGGACGACGTGTTCGTCTTCGGGACCGGCCACGAGCGGAACCTCGGCGTCAACTTCGGGCGGCTGACGCTGACCCAGAAGGCCACCGTGCTGCGGGTCGACCCGCTCCAGGACACCACCGAGTTCGCCGCGCTGCTCGCCATCCTGCGCGATCTCGGCGAGGAGGACTACTCCCTGCACGACGTCGTAGCCGCCGCCGAGCGGCGCGCCGACGAAGGCGGCACGCGGCTGCGGCACCGCATCGAGAACCTGCAGCTGCTCGACGCCGAGATCTGGGCGTCGGCGGAGCGCCCGCCGATCCGCCACCACCTGCCGGACGACTGGCGCGCTCTCGTCCTCGATCTCGGCTCCCTGGCGCTGGCGCGTGACCGGTCGATCATGGCGGCGTCGGCCATCACCGCGGTCTGGGAGCTGCGCCACGAGCGCAACCCCCTCCTCCTGGTGATCGACGAGGCGCACAACATCTGTCCGAGCCGGCCCACCGACCCGGACCAGGCGATGGCGACAGACCTCCTCGTCGCGATGGCCGGCGAGGGACGGAAGTACGGCATCCACCTCCTGCTCGCCACGCAGCGCCCCCAGAAGCTGCACGAGAACGTGCTGTCGCAGTGCGACAACCTTCTACTCATGCGCATGAACTCGGCGGGTGACCTTGCCCACCTCGTCGACGTGTTCTCGCACGTGCCTCCGGACCTCATCGGCCAGGCCTCGCGGTTCGGCCTCGGCGAGGGGCTCGCCGCGGGGCCCATCTCACCCGAGCCCCTGCTCTACACCACCGGCACCCGTTTCAGCCCGGAGGGCGGCTCCGACGTCCCGACCACCTGGGCGCTCCGCCGCTGAGCCTCCTCACACGACCGAGCCGCCGTGCGCGCCTCACGGTCCTCGCAGTCAGAACAGGCCCTGCACCACGCGGACGAGGGCAGCGCCCAGCGTGACGATGATGACGATGCCGCCCATGCCGATCGCGGCCCCGACGGCGAGCACGACCACGTCCTCCAGGATGATCGAAAGGGCAACCGCGACCGCGCCGAGCGCGGGCAACGTGTCGAGGCCCGAGAACGGAGGAGCCAACGCCGCCCCGATGGCGAAGCCCATGAGGAGCAGCCCGATCAGGCGCAACGACCACCCCTCGAACACCCACTGTCCACGCGGTCGGGAGAACCGCTCGAAGCGCCGGACCGAGCGGACCATGAGGGGGATCGCCTTCTGGGTGGTCACCTCGCCCAGGGGTCGGTTCTTCCACCGGTCGGGGAGCCACAACGTGCGCTGGCCGAGCACCATCTGCGCCGCGACGACCACCGTGATCGCCTCGAACACGTGGGTGATCCCGCCGGTGGGGAGGGGGATCGCCGGCAGGAGCATCAAGAAGAGCACCGTCGTGGCGAAGCTCTTCTCGGCGAACACCTCGCCGAGCGACCCGAGCGTCTTGGGCTCATCGCTGCTCAGCCAGCCCTCGAGCTGGTCGGAGAAGCTCTCGTCGGTGGTCATGAGCAGCTCGTGGGGCTCGGGGCACGGGGGAACCGCGACCGTTGCGCCTCCATCTTGGTCCGCCCGGAAGCACCCGGCCGATCAGGGCTTGCGCTTGAGGCCGTGTTCTCATGCCGGGCGCACGTCGGCGCCTCATCGTCGAGCGGGAAGGCTCCGCCTCTCTGCTCGAATCCTCAGACGCAGCGGTTCCGGATCGTGCCGATGCCGTCGACCCAGGTCTCGAGCACCTGGCCGAACCGCACCTCGTCATCGCTCATGGTTCCAGCCCCTCGTCGCTCGATCCATCATGCAGGAGGGGTGGCGGCCAGTCACGCCTCCACGGTCGAGGGCGTACCGGTCGCGACGGGCAAACCAGCTCGGCGCCATTCGGGGAACCCCTCCTCGAGCCTCCGCGCGTGGACGCCCTGCGACTCGAGCGAGCGGATGGCCTCGTAGGCGTAGGCGCAATAGGGCCCTCGGCAGTACGCCACGACCTCGGCGTCGCGGGGGACCTTCCGAAGCTGGTCATAGAGACGCGCTGGGTCGATCGGAACGGCGTTCGGGATGTGCCCGGCCTCGTACTCCGGCAAGGGGCGCACGTCGAGCACGACGAAGTTCCCCGTGTCGAGGCTCGAGACCAGCTCGTCGCGGGTGATGGTGGCGATGCTCTCGCGTGGACCGAGGTACGCGTCGACGAGCTCAGAGATGCCCGCGACGTGGTGCGCCGCCACGTCTCGCAGCGCGGACCAGAGCTCGGCGACTCGCTCGCTCGGCAGCCGGTAGTACACGCGGGTGCCGTCCCGACGAGTGGTCACCAGCCCGGCCCGGGCAAGGACCTGCAAGTGGTGAGACGCGTTGGCCATGCTCTGGCCGACCTCGCTCGCCAACACGTCCACCGAGCGCTCCCCCTGAGCCAGCACGTCGACCAGCTCGGCTCGACGCCCATTGCCGAGCGCCTTGGCCACGTCCGCCAGCCGGTCGAAGAGGGCTTCCTTCGCCGCCCGATCTGCCATCGCACCTCCTCGAGGGACCGCGTGACGACCGGAGTCGCCGGAGAGCCGCTGGGACCCATCGCCGAGCACCGTAGCACCCTCGTTCCAATACTCAAACAATCTCTTGACCAGGTCGGGACCTCGGGGTAGAAGTCAAGTACTCACATTGTCAAACGATCCCTTGAACTAAGGGGATCGAGTCACCAGGAGTACCACCATGGCCAAGCCCACGACCATCACCGAGCCCATCGCGACCGTCGACCCCGAGGCCCTTCGGGCGGAGGTGCGCCTGAAGTACACCGAGGTCGCCACCAACCCCGACGGTGCGTTCCACTTCCACACGGGGCGACGCCTTGCCGAGCTCCTCGACTACCCGGTGAGCATCCGTGCCCTGCTCCCGGACGACGCGATGGCCAGCTTCGCAGGGGTGGACAACCCGTTCAGCGCGGGCCGCATCCCTGTCGGTGGCCGCGTCGTCGACCTCGGGTCCGGTGGGGGGTTCGACTGCTTCGTCGCCGCCGAGCTGGTGGGGCCAACGGGTTCGGTGATCGGCGTCGACATGACCCCCGCCATGCTCGAGCGGGCCCGGCGCGTGGCCAACGAGCTCAAGCTCCACAACGTGGAGTTCCGCGACGGCATCCTCGAGGCGCTCCCCGTGGACGACGGGTGGGCTGACGTGGTGATCAGCAACGGTGTCCTCAACCTGGTGGCCGACAAGGCGCGGGTGCTGGCCGAAGCCCAGCGTGTGCTGCGTCCCGGCGGCGTGCTGCAGTTCGCGGACATCGCGGTCGGTGGCGAGGTCCCCGACGCGGCCAAGTGCGACATCGAGCTGTGGACCGACTGCATCGCCGGCGGCCTTGCCGTGGACGAGTGGTGCGGACTCATCGAGGCAGCGGGCTTCGATGACCTGGCCGTCGGCCTGCCCACCGACACCTTCGGGGGAGCCGCCGGCGAAGATCGGGCACGCGCGTTCGACGTCTACGCCCACACCTTCCGCGCCGTCAAGCGATGAACCCCGACCAATGGCCTCCGGGCCAGGAGCAAGAAGCGCCGGGGCTCGCGGGCGCCTCCCTCACCCCGCTCGTCGCGAGCACCCTCGCCGCGCGGCCTCCCGCGCCAGTATGCAGGTGATCCTCGTGAGGAGGTGTCGTGGTCGAGATCGTGAGCATCGTCGATGAGGGCCTTGGCCACTCCTCCTATGTGGTCGGGCTGGGGGATGGCACGGCGTTGGTCGTGGACCCGGCCCGCTTCCCTGACCGGCAGCGTGCGGTTGCGGCCGAGCGGGGATGGCGGATCGCCTGGACCGCGGACACCCACTCACACGCGGACTACATCTCGGGCAGTCCAGAGCTGGCGGCCGAGGGCGCCGTCTTCCTGGCGTCCGCCGGTGCCGGGCTCGAGGTGCCACATCGCGGGATCGCGGCGGGCGAGGAGGTCCAGGTCGCCGACGGGGTGAAGGTGCGAGCCATCGCCACGCCTGGACACACCCCCGACCACCTCGCCTACCTGATGCTCGCGGAGGCCCCGGTGGGCCTGTTCTCCGGCGGGTCCCTGATGGTGGGCGCAGTAGGGCGGACCGACCTGTTCGGCGACGGACGCCGCGAGAGCCTCGCCCGAGACCTGTTCCGGGCCCTGCACGAGGAGATCCTCACGCTCCCCGACGCACTGCCCGTGTACCCGACTCACGGCGCCGGGTCGTTCTGCTCCGCACCAGCGGGCTCGTCGAGGACCACCACCATCGGGACCGAGCGGACCACCAACCCGCTGCTCGCGATCGACGACGAGGACCAGTTCGTCGACGCGCTGGTGTCGGAGCTGGGGACCTTCCCCCCGTACTTCCGCCTGCTCCCCGAGATCAACCGCCGCGGCCCCCGCCTGTACCTCGGCGTCCCCGACCTACCGCGTCTCGGCCTCGACGCCGTGCGCGCCTACCTCGACGACGGTGCCGTCCTCGTCGACGCCCGCCCGATCGAGGCGTTCGCGCGGGCCCATGCCATCGGCTCGATCTCCATCCAACACCGGTCGGTGTTCGCGAGCTGGCTCGGCTGGGTCGTCGACCTGGACCGGCCCGTCGTGTTCATCCTCGACCGCTCCATCGACCGCCACGACCTCGTCCGGCAGAGCCTGGTCATCGGCCATGACGCCATCCTCGGCGAGCTCGACGGCGGCCATGACACCTGGAGCGCCGCCGGGCTCCGTGCTGGGTCGATCCCCATCGTCGGCCCGCGCGAGCTCGAGGGAGCGCTGCTCGACGTCCGCCAGGACGACGAGTGGGACGCCGGGCACGTGCCCGGCGCGATCCACATCGAGCTCGGGGACCTGGCCCGGGCGACGCTCCCCGACGGGCCGGTCACGGTGATGTGCGGTCACGGGGAGCGGGCGATGACCGGCGCCAGCATCCTCAGGACCGCTGGTCATCAGGACGTGGCGGTCCTCGCCGGCGGACCGGGTGACTGGTCCGCGGCCACCGGCCTCGCCCTGCAGACGGGATGACTGCCCCGGCCGCACCCACAGGGGTGAAGCTGGGCTTGCGGGAGAACCTCGCGCAGTTCTCGCTCCTCGTCGGGGTCAACGCCCTCGTCGGCGGGATGATCGGCCAGGAGCGCACCGTCGTGCCGCTGCTCGCCGAGCAGGAGTTCGGCCTCACCGCCTTCACTGCCGCGCTCACGTTCATCGCCGCGTTCGGCGCGGTGAAGGCGGGCACCAACTTCTTCGCGGGCACCCTGTCGGACCGCTACGGCCGCAAGCCCGTTCTCGTCGCTGGGTGGCTGATCGGCGTCCCGGTACCGCTGCTGCTGATCTGGGCGCCGTCGTGGGGGTGGGTGATCGCCGCCAACGTGCTCCTCGGCGTCAACCAGGGCCTCACCTGGTCCACGACGGTGATCATGAAGATCGATCTCGTCGGACCCGAGCATCGCGGGTTCGCCATGGGTCTGAACGAAGCCGCTGGCTACGGCGCGGTCGCCCTAACCGCGCTGGCCACCGGCTACATCGCGCAGCACGCCGGCCTCCGGCCCGAGCCGTTCTACCTGGGGGTCGTGTTCGCCGGGCTCGGCCTCGGCCTGTCCACACTGTTCGTCCGGGAGACCCGCGGGCACGCCGACCTCGAGGCCGCCCAGCGCGACGACGGCGACGAGCTCACCACCCGAGAGGTGTTCGTCCTCACGAGCCTCCGAGAGAAGGCCCTGTCCTCGTGCAGCCAGGCGGGCCTGGTCAACAACCTCAACGACGGCCTGGCCTGGGGCCTGTTCCCCATCGTCTTCGCGCAGGCAGGCCTGTCGGTCGGTCGCATCGGCATCCTCGCCGCCCTGTATCCCGCGGTCTGGGGCCTGGGGCAGCTCGTCACCGGTGCGCTGTCCGACCGGATCGGTCGCAAGCCGCTCATCGCCGGCGGGATGCTCACGCAGGCCGCCGCCATCGGGTGGATCGCCGCCGCCAGCGGCTTCTGGGCATGGGCGCTCGGCGCGGTCGTCCTCGGCGCGGGAACGGCGATGGTGTACCCCACGCTGTTGGCGGCGATCGGGGACGTCGCCCACCCCCGATGGCGGGCCCGGTCCGTGGGGATCTACCGGCTGTGGCGTGACGGCGGGTTCGCGGTGGGGGCGCTCCTCGCCGGGATCGTCGCCGACCTCGTGTCGATCGACGCTGCCATCTGGGCCGTTGCCGCCCTCACCGGCGCGTCTGGCCTCGTGGTCCTCGTCCGCATGTACGAGACCCACCCGCCCAGCGCCCGCCAGCGAGGCGAGGTCGAGGTCGCGCTCAGCGAGGCCTGATGTCAGCTCCGGTCAGCGTGGCAAGCCGGGCCGCGAAGGCGGGGCCGCACACCATCCACGGGTGCCCTTCGCGTGCGGCGGTGGTGCCCGCGGTGACCCAGCCCGCCACCTCGACGAGCGCCCGGAGGCACACCACGCCCTCGTGCCATCGCAATGAGGCGGAGTCGATCGGCGAGGCGGCCTGGCGTATGTACGACCTCCGGAAACGGCGGGCCAGGAGCCGGCCGGCCACCCGGATCAGCGGCTGCACCGCAGCGGGGGCTGCGAGCGGGGGCTCCGCGAGGACAAGGCCGGTGAAGGCAACGTCGTAGGTCGCGGGGGCGACCAGGCTCGCCGACCAGTCCAGCACCGTGACCGTGCCGTCGGGAGCGACGAGCAGGTTGAAGGGGTGGAGGTCACCGTGGCAGATCACCTCGACCTCGCCGATCGGGGGATGCTCCTGGAGCCAGTGGGCCGCCGCCACGAGATCGGGGCGATCGCACCGCACGGCGGCCTCCGCCAGGTTGGCCACGACGGGGTCGATCCCGATGCCCCTGCCGCCGATGCCCTCGAGGCGGGCACGTACCGGCGCCGGGTCCAGGCGGTGCAGGCTCGCCATGGCGGTGGCCAGCTCGACGGGGAGGCGGCGGGCCAGCCGCGGCAGCGCCCTGACCGCGCCGATGCCGTCCAACCCGCCGAGGAGCGGCCCACCGGCGGCGAGGTCCATGACCATGAACGCCCGGCCCAGACCGTCACCGGGACCGCCGGCCAGGTGCACGACGGGGGTCGGGTACCCCTGGGCGGCGACCTCGGCCTGGACGACCGTCTCCTTGGCGGCGCCGCCGGCATCGGGCATCACCCGCGCCACCAGGTCACCCTGCCAGCCATCTGGCGCGCCCCGAAGGCGGAACGAGACCAGCTCGGCCCAGAAACCTCCGGTCAGACGACCGGGGGGTTCGTCAAAGGCCAGCGTCGGTGTCGAGGTGGCGCGGCGGAGCACCTCGAGCAGATCGTCCTCCAAGGGCGGCGGCGACTTCGTCTCATTATTCACGGCATTTACCGTAACGGTATTTTGTGTTACTGTCTAGCCGTGGATGCGCCCCCGGAGACCACCACGGCTGCGGACGAGCTGACCGTCGACCAGCTCGGCGCCCGCACCGGCCTGCCCGTGCGCACCATCCGCGAGTACCAGACGATGGGGCTGCTCCCCTCGCCTGAGCGACGGGGCCGCATCGGGATCTACCGGACCACCCACGTCGCCCGCCTCGACCTCATCGGGCGGCTCCAGGATCGCGGCTACTCGCTCGCCGGGATCCGCGACCTGGTCGGGTCCTGGCGAGACGGCGCCGACCTCGGCGAGGTCCTCGGCCTCGAACCCGACCAGCTCGTCCACCTCGACGAACCCGGCACCCGCGCCACCATCGACCAGCTCACCGCCGTGCTCCCACAGCTCGTCCCCGACCGCCTCGACGAGGTCGTCGCGTGCGGGCTCGTCGAGCACTGCGGCTCCAACCGCTACTGCATCCCCAGCCCGTCACTTCTGCAGCTCGCGATCGACACCCTCGCCGCCGGCTACCCGCCCAACCGGGTCCTCGACCTGCTGACCACGATCCACGACGCCACCGCCACCATCGCCGATGCGACCATCGAACTCCTCGCCGACCGCCCCCTCGGTGCCGACACCCAGCAGCTCGTCGCCCTCGCCACCCGGGGCCGCGGGCTGCTCGCCCACGGCACGGGACGACGCACGATCTACGCCATTGGCCAGCGCCTCGGCGTCGACCACCACGGCGACACCACCACGGCGCTGCGCCAGCTCCTCGGGGCGGAGCGATGACCGTCCCCCACCAAGCTGAGCACGGTCCTGGTGGTCGATGCCGATGAAGGCCACCTGATCACCCAGGCGCTCGTGGAAGGCCCGGAAGGACGGCACGTCGCGGCGGCACGGCCGTCCATCACGCGGCACTCCAGGTGGCGCCGCCGTCGCGGCTCACCTGGACGCGCACGGCGGCCCCATCGTGGACGCCGGCGTAGAGAACCTCGGGGTCCTCGGGGGCGATCTCGACCAGTGACGCTCCTGCGGGCAGGTTGAAGCGGGTCCAGGTCCGGCCGGCGTCGGTGGAGCGGGCAGCACCCGCGGGGCCGGACGCGATGAGCACGTCGAGGCTGTCACCGGTTCGCGACAGCCAAGTGGCGGCCGGCAGTCCAGAGTCCAGGGTGGCCCATGTGCGGCCCCCGTCGGTGCTCTCGGCTACCCCGAGTTGGGCGTCGGGGGCGTAGAGGTGGTCGTCGTCGTCAGGGTCGACCACGATGCGGCCGAAGAACGGTTGCGTCCCCTCCGTGGCGCGCACATCCCAGCTCGCGCCGCCGTCGGTCGACGCGAAGAGGCCCCCGTCGACCGACGCGCCGTACAGAACCTCGCGTCCGGCACCGAAGGCGTGGACGTCGGTCCCGGGGAGGCCGTCGTTGACCCGACTGAAGCTGGCGGCGGCGTCGTCGCTTCGGTTGAGACCGGGATGACCGCTGACGAAGACGGCCCCGTCCCGGAAGCCCCAACCCATGGCGTCGGCGCCGTCGAGGGCCGCGATCCGGGTCCAGGTGCGCCCGCCGTTTGTGGAGGTGGACACCGCCTGGTGGCCACCGACGTACAGGACGCCGGGGGTGGTCGGATCGGCAACAAGGGAGTGAAAGTCGGGTCCCGTGACCCCGGCGGCAACCCCGTCGACCTGGTCGGGGGGCTCGTCGTAGCTGCGCGCCGCGACGAACAGCAACAGCCCGCCAAGGAGCACCGCGGCGAAGCCGACGAGTGCGCCGGGTCGAGGCATCCGGAATGCCGGCGGAGATGCGGGGGTCCTGCCGCGGGCTGGCATGGGGCGACGGCTACCGGGTTTGGTCATCGAGGTCTTCTCCTTCGCACGATCCGTTCTCCTCGGGGCGCCATCGGTCGCCCGGGCGCGCCGGGTTCTCGAATCGGATTGGCGGTTGTGGGGCAGGCGCGGGGCGGCGGGTCCCCGCCCCTGCCCCAAGCTCAGCGGACAGGACGGATGTCTCGGTCCGGCTGGGTGGATGGCTCGAGCCGGGCGCGGAGCTCGGCAACCTCGGTTCGAAGCTGGGCGACCTCGGCAGGGTCAGCCGGGTCGGCAGGGGTGTGGTCGCCCCGTCGCATCATGCGGGCGCAGAGCAGCATCATGGCTGCGCACCCTGCGAACGGGACGACCAACGCGAGCAGCGTTGACATGGATCGACCTCCTCAGATCGTGTTGGCCTGCAGGCTCGGACCGGACGGTCGGAGCCGCATTCGGGCGCGCGCGCTCAGGCGAGCTGGGGAGGTTGATCGAGCTCGAGTGACCGCAGGAGGTCGCCGAGGACGCGGCACGCGGTCCGGAAGCGCCGCGCCAGCAGCGTGATGGCCAGTGCGAACCCGGCCAGCACGGCCAGCAGGCTGCAGACCTGCGCAGCGGCGACGGCGGGGACGCAGTCGCCGCACATGGCGCCGCCCAGGCCCGGCATCAGGATGGGGATGCCGATCACGGCGAGCAGCACCACGAGGGCGACGAGGAGGGCCTTCTTGCAGCTCACGACATCGTCACCGTAGTTCCCACGTCATGCGCGGTCCCATCGCCTCCCCCGGGATGGAGACCCCGTCCACATGGCCGGCTGGTCGAAGGGTCACGGTGCATCGGCTGGCTGATCCGGCTGACGGACCGGGAGATGGTGACAGCAGCAATCCCGATCGTCGCATCGGACCACGATCAAGCCCCTCTCCACGATGCATCCACAGTCTGCGCAAGCGATCTCCACACCGGTCACCGTACCGAAGCCAGTCGAGCGGCTCATGGAGCCGCGGGCGAGGGCAGGCGCAGGCGCTTGAGCAGGAGGGCGTTGACCGCCACCAGGAAGCTCGAGCCGGACATGGACACAGCGGCGATCTCGGGCCGCAGCACCAGCCCGAATGCCGGTTCGAAGACGCCGGCCGCGATCGGGAGGGCGATCACGTTGTAGCCGATGGCCCATCCGAGGTTCTGGCGCATCTTGCGCACGGTCCCTCGGCCGATCTGGAGGGCTACGGCGACATCGAGCGGGTCGCTGCGCATCAGCACGATGTCGGCGGTCTCGATGGCGACATCGGTGCCGGCGCCGATCGCGACCCCGATCTCGGCCTGCGCGCGCGTCGTGCGGCGACGGGAGGGGCGCCTTGTCGGCACCGTGGCCTTCGGGCTCGCCGTGCCCAGCGCCGTGTTCACCCTCGGCGCTGGCCGTCGGTTCGTCCATCGGGTGGCAGACGTGCCCGGGCACGGACTGACCGGCGCAGTGATAGCCGCACTCCTCGATCCAACGCCGCAGCTCACCGACGTTGGTCGCCGATGGGTCGTAGGAGACGGTGGCCGTCTGGGCAACGGGGTTCGCGTCGACCACCTGCACGCCGGCGAGCCGGCCGAGGGTGGCCTCGATGATGGCCTTCTCGCTCGCCCACTGCAGGCCCTTGACCTCGAGGATCGCGGTGGCCACACCGATGGTGGGTGACCGCGGCGCCGAGGGATCGCGGTGGTCGGGATCGCGGCGGGTGCTCACGGGTTCTCCATTCCCCGTAGGAGCCTCCTGGACCTCAGTGCCGACCTCGGCGACGACATCGCAGACCTCCCGTTTCGATCCCCACCGTGCGCCTCACCTACCCCGTGGGGGTAGGGACCTTCGGCACCTCGAGACGGGCCCTGCGCCTGCGGCGCGCCCCGCGGGGTGGGCGCATGATGGGAGGAGAGAAGGAGAACCCTCATGAAGAACATCCACTACGGCCATTGCCTCATCGGTGTCGCGCTCGCAGCCATCCTGCTCGTCGCCCTCGGCGTGTCCGCCGGCACCTTGGGCTTCGCCGCAGTCGTCGTCGTCTGCCCGCTCATGATGTTCATGATGATGCGCATGATGATGAAGGACAACAAGGGCGGCGCTGACCACCACCCCGTCGACCAGGACCAGCCCCGCTGAGCGAGTGACAGACGGAGGCTGAGACGCGCGGCTACACCCTCGACAAGAACGACCACGTAACTCGCCTCCGCAAGATCGAAGGAGCTCTGGTTCCCGCCTTGACCCGACGGCGGCTGCGAGGCGGTGGCGACCTACAGGCCTTTTCCCCAGCTCAGGGCTGCTCGATGCGCAGACCGGCCGGTCATCCGCCGAGGATCGGGGGCAGCACCGCAGAGTGGCCGGTCAACAGCAGCGAGCCAACCGCGAGGCTGAACGTCGCCGTGACCGCCGCCAGCCCAAGGGCCACGAAGCGATGCGTCAGCACCCGGCGGAGCCCAAGCGTGCTCGCGGCCGCGACCAGCGTGTTCGAGCCGAGGATGCCGACTACGAAGCACACGAGCAGGGCGATGCTCGTCGGCTGGCTGCTCGCGTTCGCAGCCGCCGCGAAGACGAGGACCTGTGTAGGCGTCTCGGCCCCCACACCGTGCAACAAGCCGACGCCGAGGGCCGAACGGCTGCTGTATCCGGGGAAGGGATCCTCGGGTACGAGCGCCACGTGGCGATGCGCGTGGCGGTGCTGTACGACGACCTCGACGTCGGCGTGCCCTTGCTCGTGCGCCATTGGATCGCCGTGGAGATGGTCGTGCTCGTGCATCGGCTGATCGTGGTCGTGCCGGTGCGAGTGCTCGATCACCATGACCTCGTCGGAGCGCCGGCGGCGATCGACGACACGGCGTCCGGCGTCGATCAGCAACATCCAACGACTGCGCAGCGGGGGCGCCCCCCGGGTCGTCACCGCCATCCACACCATCCAGACGGCGAGCGCGACGAGGCTGACCCCCACGAGTCGCTCCATCACCACGTCCAGCGACTCGGGCACCCGCGCAGCGAACACGATCGCGACCACCCCCAGGACGAGGACCATCGCCGCGTGGCCGAGGGCGTAGAGCGTGGCCAGCCACATCGACCGGCGAGGCGTGAGCTGGGAGCCAGTGAGATCGGTGAGCGCGGCGATGTGGTCCCAGTCGAACCCGTGCCGGAACCCGAAGATGAGGGCAGCACCGAACGCGGCCGACTCAAGGACCTCCATCATGCGGAGCTCATCCTTGCCCGTCGATTCGCTCCCGGGCCCACCGCGTGGCTCGCCGCAGATCCAGCTCGGTGACCTGACCGCCGTGGACGGTCACCTCAGCGATGGCCTGAGCATCGGCGGCGCCCCTCACATCGAGGAGCTCGTAGGCGCCGTCGAGCACCTCCGGGAACACCGCCACCAGCACCGCTCCCTGGTCCGACGAGCGGGGGTGGACACCCGTGTGGAACCGACGGCTGTCGTCTCCCCGGGGGCGGGCTTCGAGCTCGCCCCCGGGGGGCACGGAGGCGAGGTAGACGATCAGTGCACCCACCCCACCTCCGATGTCGAGCACGACGCTTATCCCCGAGGGCGGTTGCTGCTCCTGGGTGTGAGAGTGGCCGTGACCATGGTCGTGGGCATGCCCATCCCCATGGTCGTGCACGTGATGGAGGTCGTCGTGCATCACCGTGCTCGCTAGGAAGCGGCCGGGACGTCGTAGCCGCTGTAGGGGTGCCCGAGGTAGGGGAAGTCCGGGAGGAACGTGCGCTCGAGGGTGGCGTAGGTGCCGTCCTCGATCGCCGTTGCGGCGCCGTCCACCGTGTAGCCGGGGTCGACCAGCGGGTACAGCAGACCCGCCACCGCTCGTAGCTCCACGGTCACGACGTCGTCGGTCACCCGACGACCGTTCGGGAATCCGGCCGCATCGCCGCCGGCCAGACCGAGCCGGTTCGGCTCGACGGCCGGGGGGACGGCCACGTTGAGCCGCAACTCGTCCGCCTGCTTGGGTCCCGTGTAGTTCTGGAACCCGTCGATCAGCCCCGCCGGGATGCCCGTGAGGAGGATGGCCAGCAGATCGGCCCGATCGGCGGTGAGACCAGCCAGGTTGTCGAAGGTCGGCGAGGGATACAGCACGGGGAGCAGCTTCGCCAGCTCGGGTTGCGCGACGTACTTCGCGTACTTCGAGTCCTGGTCCGGACCCTCGGCGTTCCACTTGTCCTTCTCCGCCATCGGCACGATGACTTCGTTGAACAGCGGGTTCCCGAGCCTGGACACCTGCACCCACGAGCCCATGCTCGTCGTACCGCCACTGCCGTGCTGACGGGTGGTGCCCTTCTGCCGGCTCGCCGAACCCCAGACCCCGACGACCGACTGCGGCGCCAGCACGTCCGTGGGCGTGGAACCGTCACGGGTGAGCGCGCTGATCGGCACCTGGATGGCGATCGTGTGCACGTTGATCTCCTCGAGGGAGTCCACACCCGGCGACGCCGCGCTCGGGATGAGGTGAGCGGCTTGGAAGGGCCGGAGCGTGCCGAGGTCGAAGATCGACCCCAGATCCACGAAGAAGCCCTCCGCGCGCTGACCGGCGAACACGGTCTCTCCAGTGTCGAGCACCCGGACGGCCGCCTGAGCCAACGAGGGGTAGTCCGGGGTCGATCGCGGACCGATGTTGCACGGCGGGACCGGGATGGCGGAGCCGATCTTCCTGCGCCGCGCCGTTCCCTTGGAGTCGAAGGTCACCTTGGTGACGTCGTAGGTCTGCTTCCGGTTCCAGTTGGGGCTGTCGAGGGATTCGATCGGGCCGGTGTTGTAGAGGAACGTGTTCGGGTTCGTGATGACTGTCTTGAAGCGGAACTGGTAGATCACGTTCGGCTTGCCGTTGCCGTCGTTGTCGATCTTGACCTCGTAGAGCACATCGTCGCCGAACTCGTAGAAGTTCGGGCCGCCGGCAGGGGTCTGGGCCGGGATGTAGTTCGTGATCAAGGTGACGGTGTCACCTGGGGTGCGGAAGGCATAGGTGTCCGTGTTGTCGGCCACCGGGTCCTTCGAGATCGACGGGGCTTCGCGGTGCGATGACATGGCAGCTCTCCTCAGCGGGTGGCGCGCAGCACGCGGGCCACGAGCGCTCGGTCGGTGAACACGATCTCCTTGTCCTCGATGAGGATCTCGACCTCACCGGCTTCGGCATCGAGGACCTGGAGGAGCATCGGCCGCTCCAGCGCAGCCACCTCCTCGGCATCGAGGGGGGGCTCGCCCGCCGAGGCAGAGCCTCCGGTGAGAAGGATCCCTCCGGCGGCGACCGACGCGGCGCCCGCCACCCCGGCAGTCCCCTGTACGAGGAACGAACGACGACTCACAGATCCCATGTGATCCTCCTGATGCCTGCGCCGAGGGTCGATCCCTCCGTGGCTCTTCGACGCGGGTCAGCGCGGCGGATGACGGCGACCGGAGAGCGGGGCCACCACGAACGAGTCGACGGCATGAGGAGCGAGCCACGAATGCGGAGCCAGCCGATGGGCCAGGCCCGATGTTTCGCGCTTGGTAAGGCCTCCTGAGGTGAGACGCGGCTCCCCTCCCGGTACGTTGCGCGTACACCCGATCTCGAGGGGTCCAAGGAGGCTCACCATGTTCCCGACGGGGATTGCACGATGGGCAATCGGCGTTGCCGCTGTGGCGTTCTTCGCTGGCTGTGGCGGGAGTGACCCCGAGGCAACGGCCGGGACGGGCACGACGCCTTCCACCGACGCGACCACCGATGCCAGCACGGAGACCACCGACGTCACCGGTGCCGCTCAGCCCGTCGATCTGGCGGATTGGCAGCAGATCGAGCTGACCGATGCTGACGGCGGGACCTTCACGTTCGCTGACCTGGTGGGTCGGCCGGTGTTCGTGGAGACGTTCGCGACCTGGTGCGGGAACTGCCGCCGCCAGCTCGGCGACACCAACCTGGCCGCCGAACAGGCCGGCGACGACGCGGTGTTCGTCGCGCTGAGCGTGGAGACCGACCTCGATACCGGCGACATGGCCGACTACGCGGACCAGCAGGGGTTCGACCACATCCGGTTCGCTGTGATGAGCCCCGAGATGCTTGCGGCGGTGAACGACGCGTTCGGCAACACGGCGTTGAACCCACCCAGCACCCCTCACGTGGCGGTCGCCGCCGACGGAACCGTCGGCGAGATGGTCACCGGCTACGACTCACCCGAGACGATCCTCTCCTCCCTCGGCCTCGAGTGAGCCCGCAGCCCAGCCGCTGCTGGGCACCAACCCCGTGACCGAGTACCTCGAGGCGTTCGCGCTCGGCAACGCCGCCATCCTCGGCAACGTGTGCATGCTCCCGCTCTACCCGGGGCTGTTCGTCCTGCTCGCCGATCGCGTCGAAGCCGGCGGATCACCCCGGTCGATCCGATGGATGGGAGTGCTCGTCCTCGCCGGCGTGCTGACCGCGATGGTCGGCGTCGGCGCCGCGCTCTACCTGCTCAGTCGGACGTTCTCCGATGTGCTCGGTGTGGTCCTTCCGGTGATGTACGGGCTCGTCGCCGTCCTCGGCATCCTCATGATCCTGGACCGCAACCCCCTCGTCCGGATGCGTACCGCCGAAGCCCCGATCGTCTCGAACCCGTCAGTCACGGCGTACATCTACGGCCTCGCGATGGCCCCGCTGACCCTTCCCTGCACCGGCCCCCTAATCATCTCCGCGTTCGTCCTCGGCGGCGTCCGCGGCACCGACGAACTGGCGGACGGGCTCGCCTACTTCCTCTTCTTCGGTCTCGGGTTCGGCTGGCCCGTCGTCCTGCTCCCCCTCCTCGCCGCCCCTGCGCAACAGACCATCACACGATTCCTCACCCGCTACCACCGAGCGATCACAATTGCGTCGGGCCTGCTGCTCCTCGCCGTGGCGTTCATCGGCTGGTGGGTCGACATCCGACCGAACTAGTGCCGCGTCACTGAGGCAACGTTTGCGACGTTCGCCGCCGGCCAGGAACGCCGCTGACGGCGTCCTCGTCCTCGCATTCGCTGGCCGCCTCGACCGTGGATGTGCCGGAGAGTTCCGCCCACGTGTGTGTGGTCAGCGCGCGTCGAGCACGCGGGCGAGGTTGGCGAGGTCCTTGCGGTTGGCCCGCCGCATCGCGCTGGCCATGAACGGTGCCGCGAGCTTCGAGAACCCTGACGGCTCGCCCCGGTTCCGAAGCGTCATGCGCGTGGCGCCCTCGTTGAAAGGCTCCCACGTATAGGTCGTCTCCATCGGAAACGGACCCTGCGCCGTCCGCATCACGAGCCGCTCCCCGTGCACGAGCTCCACCAGCTCGTAGGTGTACTCGAGCCGCCGACCGAGGAACCGCGCCACGAACGCCACGCGCGAGCCGACCTGCGCCGGCGGAGGGGTCTCCCACTCGATGGACTCGATGTTGGCGTACCACTCGGGAGCGTTCGTCGGGTCCGCCGCGTACGCCGCCACCACCTCGACCGGCTGGCGGATCGTGGCCTCGGTGAGGACGTCGACGGTCACGAGGCGCCTGCCCACGCGGCCGCTCGTCGATCGCCCACGAGGTTGCCCCAACCCCGGTCTGAGCTCGCCGACCGACCAGTCACCGAAGACACTGCGGCATGGCGTGGGAGCCGACTGGCCTGAGCGAGCTCGGCAGCCTCATGCAGGTCTCGGGACGGTCCAGCTCGGGGCGGGGACCTTGAACTGCGACCGGAGCATCGCGTCGAACCCGCGGTCGCCGCGGATCCGCCTGGCCCTCACGAGCAGCTTGGCGTCCGTGCCAACGAGGTAGCGCGCCTTGGGTCGCGTCGAGCTGATGACCTTGTCGATGACGGCCGCGATCCGTTCGGGGCTGGATGCCATCTTTGGCTTCTCATAGGCGTCGATGACCTTGCCAGCCAGCACCGCGCGGAACGCGGTGTAGTCGGTGGGCTCAGCACTCGACGGCTCGGTCGCGTTGATCGTTGCCACCGCGGTGTCGCCGAAGGCGGTGGATACCCCGCCCGGCTCGACCAGGCTCACCGCAACACCGAACGGTCGCACCTCGAAGCGCAGGGCGTCGCTGATGGCCTCTACCGCGTACTTCGTGCCGTGGTAGAACCCGCCGCCCGGCAGCGTCATCCGCCCGCCCATCGACGAGATGTTGACGACGCGTCCCCATCGCTGCGCGCGCATACCGGGCAGCGCGAGCTGGGTGAGCCGCACGAGCCCGAAGACGTTCGTCTCGAACTGGCGACGGACCTCGTCCATCGGGGTCTCCTCGACGGGACCTTGGAGGCCGTAGCCGGCGTTGTTCACCAGCACGCTCACGGCGCCGACCTCGGCAGTGACCGTGTCGATGGCGTCGCGCATCGACTGGTCGTCGGTGACGTCCAGCGCCAGGACGCGGGCTCCCACGTCGGCGAGATCCTTGATGGTCTCGGGGCGACGGGCGGTGGCGTACACCGTCCACCTGTCGTTGCGGGCGAGTCGCTCGGCCGTGGCGCGTCCGATGCCGGTGCTGCACCCGGTGATCAGCACGGCCCGATGCTTGTCGACGTCAGCCATGTTCAGTCCCACCAGTCCAGCGTGGCGCGCATGGTCTGCTCGAAGCCTTCGAAGTCGGTCGTCGTTCGCACCGCCATGATCATCTCGCCGTCGCTGCCGACCAGGGTGCGCAGCGGGGCGCTGTCGTCCGTGGCCACCCGCACGATCTCATCGGCCACGAGCTGTGGATTGGCGGGCTCGCCTTCTGGAGTGAGCTTCTCGAACGCGACTCGAAAGCGGTCAGCGGTGGCTCGGTAGGGCGAGTCCGTCGTGAACGCGGAGGCCTCGATCACGTTGGCGCCGAACTCGGTGGGGAACGCGCCGGGCTCGATCAACGCGACGCGGACGCCGAAGGGCCGGACCTCGTAGTGCAGCGCCTCGCTGATCGCCTCAACGGCGTGCTTGCTGGCGGCGTAGAGCCCTCCAAACGGGGCCGCCACGAGACCCGCGATCGAGGTGACGTTGACGATGACGCCCGAGCCCCGCTCGCGCATGGCGGGCAGCACGGCGCGCACCACGCCGAGCAGCCCGAAGACGTTGGTGTCGAACTGGCGGCGGGCCTCAGCATCGCTCACCTCCTCGATGGGTCCGCCTACCTCCATGCCGGCGTTGTTCACGACGATGTCGATGGCGCCAGCTTCCGCAATGACCTCGGAGACAGCTTGGTTGATCGACGCCGCGTCGTCGACATCGAGCTGGACGACGGCGACCTTCAGGCCCTCGGCAGCCGCGGCGTCCTGAAGCGGACCGGCCTTGTCAAGGTTCCGCATCGACGCGAACACGGTGTGACCCTGGCGGGCGAAGGTGAGCGCCGCGAGCTTGCCGAAGCCAGAGCTGCAGCCGGTGATCATGACGGTGGACATGTGGTTGTCTCCTCTTCAGGGGGCGAGGACGCCCCAGATCGCTTCTTCCGTTCGCGCGCGCAAGCCGTCGTCGAGGGTGACGTAGCCCTCGCGCGCGCCGCGGACGAGCCCGACGAACGCGCCGAAGACCATGGCGATGAGCTCCTCGGGGGGTCCCTGCCGCATGACGCCAGCAGCCTGCCCGCGCACGGCGAGCTGGACGGCGGCGATGTCCACGGGGGCACCAGCCGCCTTGCTCCCGGCGTCGAGGTAGGGCGCGTGGTGGTGGGTCTCGATGAACGCGAACGCGGCCGGGTGGTCCCGAGCGAAGGCGAACAGCTGGCGCCACCAGTGCCCGAACTCGGTCCGCGGGTCGAGTCCCGCGGGGATGCCGTTGACGAGGTATCGGGCCATCTCCTCCTTGCCCTCGCGGTAGATGGCGTTGGCGAGGGCTTCCTTGCTCGGGAAGTGTCGGTAGATCGTCCCCGCTCCGACGCCGGCGCGCTCCGCGATCAGGGGCATCGGCGTGGCGCCGTAGGTGCGCTCCTCGAACAGCTCGAGAGCGGCGTCGAGGACGTCGTTGCGCTTGCTCATGCGGAATGAATGATCACTCTGGCACCGATGGATGTCAAGGGTGAGGTCAGAGACCCATCGCGGTCGCCACGCGGTCGAGGTGGCGAGTGGTCGTGCCGTAGGTGAGCTCGAAGCTCTTGGCGCGTCGGGTGTAGAGGTGGAGGTCGTGCTCGGTCGAGAAGCCGATGGCGCCGTGCACCTGGTGGGCGTGACCGAAGATGCGTCGCACCGCGTCGTTGGCGTAGGCCTTGGCGGCCCCGACCTCGAGATCGGCCGGCCCGCCCTCGTCCAGGGCCCAGGCGGCCCGGCAGGCGAGGTAGCGGCAGGCGTCGAGGTCGGTGCGCATGTCGACGCAGCGGTGAGCGACGGCTTGGAAGGCGCCGATGGGGCGTCCGAACTGGTGGCGGTCCCGGGCGTGCTGCACCGCGAGCTCGAGGGCCCGCTCGGCGGCGCCGACCGCGTAGGCGAGCTGTGCGACCGCGGCATGGTCGAGCGCGCGGCCAAGGATCGCGTCGTGGTCGTCCCCGCCCGCGCCGAGCGGCTCCGCAGGAGCGTCGCGCAGCTCGAGCGCGAAGAGCGGGTCGGCCCCGAGGTCGTCGTGTCGCGCGCTGGTGACGCCCCCTCGGCATGGTTCCACGAGGTGCAGGCCATCCGCGGTCGCGACGAGCACCACGTCGACGGCTCCCGCCCATGGCACCAGGAGCTTCGTGCCGTGCAGCCTGGGTCCGCCGGCCATCTCCGGCTGGTCCCACTCGTCGCGCCCGCCGGGCTCGATCACCGCCAGGGTGCCGATCGCTTCGCCCGCGGCCAGCGCCGGCAGCCACCGGGCGCGCTGCTCGTCGGTGCCGGCCCATGCGATGGGGAGGGCCGCCAGCGTCGCGGTGGCGACGAGCGGTGATGGCACGGGACCGCGGCCGAGCGCCTCGCAGAGCACCGCCAGATCCACGAGGCCGCCGCCGGCGCCACCGTGCGCCTCCTCGACGAGGAGCCCTGGCCAGCCGAGAGACGCCATTGCCGCCCAAAGGTCGCGGTCGAGGCCGGCGGGGTCTGCGGCGATCTCGCGCACTCGGGCCGGGGGGCACTCGCGCTCGACGAAGGCCCGGGCCGAGTCGGCCAGCATCTGCTGCTCGTCGGTGAGGGTGAGGTCCATCGGTCAGCCGGACCGAGGCAGGCCCAGGCCCCGTTGGGCCACGACGTTCTTCTGCACCTCGAGGGTGCCAGCCGCGATGGTGGTGGGGACGTTGCGAGCCCAGTGGCGGCGGATCGCCCCCGCGAGAGGCGCCCACGGGTCGTTGGCGCCGAGCTGGCCGGCCGGGCCGAGCAGCTCCAGGCCAACCTGGCTCACGAGCTGCTCGAGCTGGCCGTTGTGGATGCGAGCGATGGCGGCCTCCGTGCTCGGCACCTCACCAGCGGCCTGCAGGGAGATCGTGCGGTAGTTGAGCAGCCGGGCTGCCTCGTAGCGCACGCGCAGGTCCGCCAGCTTGCGGCGCACGTCGGGGTCGGCCGCGCGGCCCGTGTCGACCGCCCATTCGACGAGCAGCTCGATGACCCGTCCGGCGCGCGCGTACCGCGCGATCCCCGCTCGCTCGAACGTGAGGCCTGTGACGATGAGCTCCCAGCCATCGTCCTGGACACCCAGCAGGCCGGCGCGGGGAACCACCACGGCGTCGAGGAAGACCTCGTTGAACTCGTGCGGGCCGGCCAGCGTGTCGATGGGCCGCACCGTGATGCCCGGCGTGGCCATGTCGACGAGCAGCACCGAGATGCCAGCGTGCTTGGGCGCGTCCGGATCGGTTCGCACGAGCAGCAGGCACCAGTCCGCCGGGGCGTCGGCATAGCTCGTCCAGATCTTCTGGCCGGTGACGACGAAGTGGTCGCCTCGGTCCTCGGCTCGAGTTGCGAGCGACGCCAGGTCGGAGCCCGCCTCGGGCTCCGAGAACCCCTGGCACCAGATCACCTCGCCCCGGGCCATCGGCGGGAGGTGCTCGGCCTGCTGGTCCGCCGTGCCGTACCGCATGATGAGGGGCCCGATGAAGTTGAGGTTCATGTACTGCGGGCCGCGCGGCTCCTCGTGGGCCCACATCTCCTCCCGCACGACCGTCTGCATCCACACGCTGGCCCCCGCGCCGCCGAACTCCACGGGCCAGGCCATCGTGAGCCACCCGCGGTCGGCGAGCTTGCGGCAGATCTCCCGGGTGGTCGGGATGGCGCGGGGGTCGTCGACGAACATGCCGCGCCACCAGGTCGGGAGCTCAGCAGCCAGGAAGGCTCGTAGCTCCGTGCGGAAGGCGTCCTCCTCCGGCGCGAAGGCGAAGTCCATCGGGCTCAGCGGTCGCCGCGGACGATGCCGCCGTCGACCGTGAAGCAGCTGCCGGTGATCCACGACCCTCGGTCGGACACCAGGAGCCCTACGAGGCCGGCCACGTCTTCTGGCTCGCCTAGGCGGCCGGCCGGGATGGGACGCTTCTTGAGCGTTGCGGCGAACACCTCCTCGACCGACTGTCCGGTCGCCTGGGCGCTGGCTCGCGCCGCCTCGTCGATCGCCTCGCTGCGGATGAGCCCGGGCACCACGCAGTTGGTGAGGACCCCGTGCTTGGAGAAGGCGTTGGCGAGGTTCTTCGAGAAGTTGATCAACGCGGCCTTAGCGGCGGCATAGGGCGCGAAGTAGGGGTCGGGCTCGCGACCCACCCGGGACGAGATGTTCACGATGCGTCCCCAGCCTTGTTCCTTCATGTGCGGCACGCAGGCCAGTGAGAGCCGGACCGCGCTCATGAGGTTGAGCTCGATGCTCGCGTGCCAGTCCGCATCGGTGAGCTCCAACATCGGTCTCGGCGCCCCCTTCCCGGCATTGTTGACGAGGATGTCCACGCGGCCGAGTCGGTCGATGGCGGCTGCCACAATCGTCGCCGCGCCTTCGGGGCTCGCCACGTCCGCCTGCACCACCTCCGCTCGTCGACCGAGCGACGCCACCTCGGCGGCCACTGCCTCGAGACCGGGGAGGCGCCGCGCGACGAGCACGACGTCAGCCCCCTCGGCGGCGAGGGTGAGCGTGATCGCTCGTCCGATGCCCTGGCTGGCACCGGTGACGATCGCCACCCGACCCTGGAGTCCGAGGTCCATCGGCTAGTCGAACATCAGGTCGGCGAAGCGGCGCATGCCGTCGAGTGCCTCGCGGGAGCGGGCCCACGGCGCCACGATCAGTCGCTGCACCCCGGCCTCCTCCCAGCGGGCCAGGTCGTCGCGCGTCGCCACCGGTCCGCCCAAGGTGACCTCGAACGGATGGTCAGCGCGACCAGCCTCGTCGCGAAGCTTGGCGAGGAGCTCCACCGGACGGCGCACCGACTCCACGGTGTGGGTGATGCCGATCCAGCCGTCGCCCAGGCGCGCCGCCCGGCGCAGCGCGGCGTCGGACTCGCCGCCGACGTGGATGGGCGGCCACGGCTTCTGGATCGGTTTCGGCTCGAACATCACGGGCTGGAAGTCGAAGAACTCGCCGTGGTGCTCGACGACCTCCTCGCTCCACAGCCGGCTGCACACGGCCAGTGCCTCGTCGAGGCGGCGGCCCCGCGTGTGGAAGTCGAGCCCAGCGGCCTGCCACTCCTCGGCCAGCCAGCTGGCGCCGATGCCGAGCTCCAGCCGTCCGCCCGACACCACGTCGAGGGTCTGGACCGCGCGCGCGGCCACGAAGGGATGACGCAAGGCGAGGTTGTAGACGTGGGTGCCCAGGCGCACTCGCTCCGTGAGCCCGGCCAGGTACGAGAGGTAGGCGAAGCAGTCGAAGACATGGACGTTCGGGGGCACGGGCGGGTAGTCCTCGCCGGGGTGCGGCGAGCTCGTCATGTCAACGGGCATCACGAGGTGCTCGGGCAGCCAGACGGACTCGAAGCCGAGCCGGTCGGCCTCCACGGTGACGTCCACGAACGCCTTGGAGCTGACGCGGCCCAGAGCGATGCCGAACTTCACGAACGAACCTCCGCGGTCCAGGCCTCGATGAGCGCCTCGGTGGTGGTGACGGTGGCGAGCAGCGAGAACGTACGCTCGAACAGAGCGTCGACATAGCGGTCGTCGACACCCGCGACGGCGTCCCGCGGCAGTACGTACTGGTAGCCGAGGTTCACGGCCTCGAAGGCGAACCCCATGAGGGCGACGTTGACCGAGACACCCGTGGCCACGATCGTCGTGACCCCAAGGTTGCGCAGCACCGGGTCGAGCGAGGTGCTGGTCATCGGCGAGAGCCCGTGGAGCCGTCCCATGATCAGGTCGCTCGCCGAGGGGCCCACCGCCGCGTGGACCGTCGCGCGGCGCAGCTCGCCTCCAGCCTCGTGGTCGTCGTCGCCGCCGCGGAGCTTGCGCATGGCCCCGAACAGCCGGGTGTTCCGGTTGGCGCCCAGCCCGTCGGCTCGAGCGTCGACCGTGCAGTGCACCACCGGGATGCGAGCAGCGCGCGCCGCCCGCGCCAGCTTGGCGATGTTGGGAAGGATCGGTTTGGCGGCGAGGGCCAGCTCTGGCAGCAGGCTGTGCTCGCCCACCACCCCCTCCTGCACCTCGACGGTCACGAGCGCCGTCCGCGTCGGAGACACCAGACTTGCGAGGTCGAGCATCAGATCATCCCCGGCGCACGACAGCGCTCAGCGAGGCCAGCTCGCTGCCCGCGCCCGGCGCGCTCATCCCGACGCAGGCAGTGCTCTCGCCGCGCAGCAACGGAAAGGCGTAGCCGCGGATCTGGGCGTCGCCCTCGAAGCCATCGCGTCCATGTGCATCCCCCTCCGCCCAACGTGACACGGACGTTAGTCGCGTCCTGTCGCACGCCGTATCGTCGCGGCGATGCCAGCCGAGATCCCTGCCTCGATCGCCCGCGTGCTCGACCGGGCTCTGGCCATCGGGCCCGATCGGGAGGCCCTCGTCACGAGGAGCCGTCGCCTGACGTACGCCCAGCTCGACCGGCTGGCTGACCGCGCCGCCCATGCGTTGGTCGCGATGGGCGTCCAGCCGGGCGACCGTGTCGCCGCGTCATTGCCCAACGAGGCGGAGGTGGTGGTGGCCTTCCACGGGGCGATGCGGCTCGGAGCCGTGTGGGTGGGCGTGAACCGAGCCCTGGCTCCACCGGAGACGGCGTACATCCTCGACGATTCCGGCGCATCGCTGCTCCTGAGCGACGATGACGCGCGGGGCCTCGAGGTGCGATCGGTCGGCTCAGAGGAATGGTGGCAGGCGGTCGCCAGGGCCCCCGACGGTCCGATCGGCGTCGACATCGATCCGTCCGCGCCCGCCGGCATCGCCTACACGAGCGGCACCACCGGCCACCCCAAGGGCGCGGTTCACAGCCAATGGAACCTGCTCTTGCCGGGGGCGGTGGTGGTGTCCAGCCGAGACTACGGGCCGGAGCTGCGCAAGGGCGACTGCCTCCCCGTCACCATGCTCAACATGATGGTCCTGACCACGCTGATGGTCTCCCAGGCCGGCGGCTGCTCGATCCTGATGGACCGCATCGACCCAGAGGGCGTCGCCGCGTGGGTGCGACGCGAGCGGGTGACGTCCTGGAACGGGCCGCCGGCGCTGATCCACGGGCTCACCACGAACGACGCCGTTCTTCGGGAGGACCTGGCGTCGCTCGACGAGGTGTGGACTGGTGGAGCCGACTGCCCAGAGACGGTGCGCGCCATGTTCGAGCGGAAGTTCGGCAAGGTCGTGCTCGCCACCTACGGGCTCAGCGAGGCGCCGACACTCGTAGCGGCCGACCCGCCCCGCGGTCCGCACATCGACGGGTCGAGCGGCCTCCCGCTCCCGCACCTGGCCGTGCGCATCATCGACGGCTCGGGGGCCTCCGTCGCGGCGGGGGACACGGGGGAGATATGTGTCGGCCCGGCCGACGATCGCTACCGCCTGATGCTCGGCTACTGGAGTGATCCCGAAGCCACGGCCGACGCCCTCGCAGGCGGAGAGCTGCACACCGGTGACCTCGGGTTCCTAGACGTAGACGGCAACCTCCATGTGCGCGACCGCAAGAGCCTCGTGATCATCCGCGGCGGAGCGAACGTCTACCCCGCCGAGGTCGAGCGCGTCTTGCACGAGGCCCCTGGTGTGGCGGCCTGCGCCGTGCTCGGCGTGCCCGACGAGCGGCTGGGGGAGCGGGTGGTGGCGATGGTCGAGATCGCCCCCCGAGCGCCCACGGATGAGGACGCGCTGCGCGCATACTGTCTCGAACATCTGGCCCGGTACAAGGTCCCTGAACGCATCGTGTTCGTCGACGGGTTCCCGCGAAACGCCATGGGCAAGATCATCCGCAAGGATCTCGCGCCGATGCTGTAGCGGGCGCTGATCAGCTACGCCTCCCCACACCCCGCCCCGCGACACACGCAGCCGCGTACTCGAAGGGGTGGTCGTCGGCACCGTCGTGTTCGAGAGCGCGCTCGTTGCCCTTCGCCGCCCCGCCGAGGCGCATCACTCGACCGCCGCGATGGCGGTCCCTTCGCTGTCGAGAGTTCTTGGTGGAACGCCCGACACCTATGTGCGTGACCGAGCCCAGCCCACCGCGTGGGCGGTAGTTCGTAGCGGCGGCATCTAGCCGAGTGGTTCGCGCCACATGGTCCAGAGGTGCGGACCGTCCTTCGGCAGGTCCAGTTCGGCTCGGACCTCGAAGCCGTGTTGGCGGTAGTAGGGAACGTTGCTCTCCTTCTGCGTTTCCAGATATGCGGGCAGCCCTTCGGCGTCGCAGCGGTTGAGCACCGGCTTCATGAGCGCGGCGCCGACACCCTTGCGCTGATGCGGAGGATCGGTACCGAGTACTTCGAGGTACCAGTGCGGCTCGTGGGGATGGAGCTTCTCGATTGCGTTCAGTGCCGTGACCAGACGTCGGAAGGCGCCGAACCCGACGACGCGGATGCTTCCGGGGAGCATCGACAGCGTCTCGAGGGGCTTGGTCTTCCACTCGCCCGGAGCGGCCCACACGGACGCCCCGACGTGGTCGTCGGTCGTATGGACCTCGCGGCGCTTGAAGATCGTGCGAAACCCGAGTGCGAACCACGCCGGCAGCATCTCTGCCCGCTTGGTCGCGTCGGGCACGAGCCAGTTCATGAGCGGGTCGTCGCCGAACGCCCGACCCAACGCTTCCGACATCCCGGCGTGGTCTGCCGGAGTTGCGACCCTCGTCGGACCGATCATCGAGAGCTCCCTTTGGGTTGCCCCGGCCGCGAGCTCCGTTCGAGAACTCATGCCGAGCTTGGCGAATACGTGGGTCAGGTGTGTCTGCACCGTACGGCGCGAGATGAACAGCCGCTCGGCGATGTCGGGATGGGACAGGCCGTCGCGGACCCACCAGGCGGTGGTGCACCCGGTCTTCTTCGGCTCGGCGATCACGGGCGCAGGAGTTGAGTCGTTGGTGGCCGGGATCGCCGAGCTGTTGCCGGCCGAAGAGGGAGATGCCGACGGTCCCGTCTCTGGTGTTGTCTTCAAGATCGATCGAGGCTCGGTGGGCGAACGGATCGCGTATGGTGCCGACCGGCTGCGGGACGCCGACGACTGACGACGCGCCGCTCGTCAGCATCTCGTGGCGACCGTTGCCGAACCTTGCCAGACCGCCAGCCACCCTAAAGGAAACAGCACTTTCCTTGTGGGTGGACGCTAGGATCGGCCGCGTGGATCTCGAGCGTTACGCCGCGACCGAGTATGGACGGGCAGTTCGCACTGGCGGCCGCCACGGCTACATCGCCTACTACCCGCAGCCGATCCCTCGGCAGGTCGCCGTCTCCCCCGAGAACGTCCTCCGGCTCGCAGACGCCGAAGCCGCCCTCGGGCGCCTCGCGGGCGCCGGCCGCCTCCTGCCACATCCGCAACTCCTCGTTGGGCCCTACCTCCGCCGCGAGGCCGTCGCCTCCACCCGGATCGAGGGCACCCAAGCCTCGTTGGTCGAGGTGTTCGATGCCGAAGCCAGCGATCAGCCCCTCGGGCCGGATGTCGAGGAGGTCATCAACTACGTCCGTGCCATGGAGACCGGGCTCCAACGACTCGAGACCCTCCCCGTCAGCACCCGACTGATCCGCGAGATTCACGCCGTCATCCTTGCTGGCGTCCGCGGCCGAGATCGCCAGCCGGGCGAGCTTCGCACCACGCAGAACTGGATCGGCGCTCCCGGAGCCACCATCGAGACCGCAACGTTCGTTCCCCCTCCGCCGGAACAGCTCAGTGACCTGCTCACTGACCTCGAGCGGTTCATCCATGAAGAGCCGCAGGTGCCGCCGCTCGTGCAGGCGGCCCTCGTCCACTATCAGTTCGAGACCATTCACCCGTTCCTCGACGGCAACGGACGCCTCGGCCGGCTTCTCGTCGTCTTCTTCTTGGTCACCCGCGACCGCCTTCCCGCGCCGCTCCTCTATCTCTCACCGTTCTTCGAGTCGCGGCGCGACCAGTACTACGAGGCCCTGCAGGGCGTCCGTGAACGGGGCGCCTTCGACAACTGGCTCGGCCTGTTTCTCGACGGCGTTCGTGCGCAGGCGATCGACGCAATAGCTCGTGCCGAGCGGCTCACCGACCTTCGCGAGCGCTACCGGATCGACGTACAGGCCGCGACCCGAGGAGCCGCCAACCAGCTCGTCGACCTGGCCTTTGAGCAGCCCGTGCTCAACGCACGAGCCACCGAGCAGCGCCTCGGCATCAGCAGACCAGCCGCGCTCAATGCGCTTCGGCAGCTCGCAGATCTCGGTGTCCTCACGGAGGTATCCGGGGGGCCCCGAGGACAGCTCCGCTGGCGAGCCGACCAAGTCCTGGCCGTCCTCACCGAAGAGAGTTGACGCCGAGCGGGCTGCGCGCCCGTGGCCGGGGCGCGCGGCAACCCCCGTGCCCTGAGGCGTCCGGGGGTTGCCGCGAAGCAGGCGTTGCGGGGGAGGTTGCGGTCAGCCCGTTCCGGTCGTGTCGTCCTCGGTCGCCTCGTCCTCGGCGGCGTGGTCGAGGGCGGTGATGCTGCCGCGCTCGGCGGACACGTCGGCCGGCGATCCTGCCGATTCCGCGGCGTGGTCGAGGGCGGTGATGCTGCCGTGCTCGGCGGAGACGTCGGCCGGCGTCTGGGCGGTGGCCGCCGCGGTGTGGTCGGCCGACGCGATGCTCGGCCGGTTGGCGACCTCGGCCGCCTCGGCGGCGTGATCGATCGCCGTGATGCTGCCGCGCTCCACGGAGTACCAGGGCCTCGGCTCGGCCGGGTCGTCGCCACCCGTCAGCACCAGGGCGGCGAGCACGGTCGCAGCCACGAGAGCGACGGCCACGACGAGCCAGCCGAAGAGGCCCTGACGGCTGGAGGGAGGCTCCATCGTGGGAGCTTCGGGGGAGGAGCTCTGGAGGTCTCGGGAAAGGGTGGTCATCGCCATGGTCGTGGCTCCTTCGGGTCCGGGCTGGGGAGTCAGCCGCTGGATCGAAGGTCCGCCAGCCCGGTGGCGTCGGGGTGTCGGAGGCGTGGCAGATCGGTGGCAGGGCCCTCCCAGAGCCGATCAGCGGGTCGGGCAGGCCTCCAGGTGGAGCCACTGGCGGCACTCCTCGTCGTCGAGCGACCGGGTGACCTTTCCCCTGGCAATGTCGATCAGCTCGTCGAGGTCGAGCACCCAGAGCCGCAGGATCCCGTCCGTGTCCATGGAGGCCAGTCGGGTGCCGTCGGGGCTGTAGGAGACGCTTCCGATCGACGATTGGCTGCCCCGCAGCACCAGCTGCTGGTCACCCGTGTCCGGATCGCCGATTCCGATGATGCCGTCGGCGCCGGCGAAGACGACCTGCTGGCCGTCGGGGCGGAAGGCCACGGCGTGGAGCGAGCCGGAGCTGCGGAAGGTGGCGATCGGCTCGTCGCGATCGAGGTCCCACACTCCAGCCGAGCCGTCGATCTCGTCGACCGCCACCACCCGTGAGTGGACCGGATCGGCATCGATGTCGAGCGGGTTGGTGGCCGACACCTCGCCCACGAGCTCCCCCTCGCGCCAGTCCCACACGCCGAACCCCGAGTCGGCGGGGTCGCGACGGTCCGAGACCCGTGACGTCACGATCGATCGCCCATCACCGCTAAAGGTCGCGGAATCGACGTACACGTCAGGTGCTTCGATCAGGCGACTCACCTCCGTTCCCTCTCGGTCGACGACCACGGTGGTGCCCAGCGTGTCGTCGAGGGTGTTGAAGAGGTTGAGCCCGAGGGCGAGGTGCTCGCCGTCGGGGCTCCAGCCCAGATCGTCGACGAACGCGTCGAGCCCTTCGGGCGCGACCGATCGGCGGTGCTCGCCGGTGTCGGCGTCCCACAGCTCGATCGGGAGCTCGCCCGACGAGGTCGCGAGCAGCTTGCCGTCGGGGCTGAGTGCCATCTGAAAGACGTCGTCGTCGACCACAGCCCGGGTGTCGATCTCCAGCCGCCGCGATCCTTCCTCGATGTCCCAGATCGCCACGCCACCGCGGGGCCCGCTCACGAGCAGCTCTCCCTCCGGCGTGAAGGTCCCCGAGCCCGACGAGTACGGCACGCTCTCGAAGTTGGCCAGCTCCGCACCACCGAGCGGGCTCACGTCCCACACCGTGACCGCCGTGATCGCCCCGTCGCCCGTCATCAGGCGGTTGCCGTCGGGCGAGAACGCCACACCGAACAGCCCGTTGCGGCTGTCCCGGCTGGACAGGGTGAGCAGCACACGCACGCCGCCCTCGACCAGCTCGACGACCCGTGCGGTGCCATCCGCCCCGACGGTCGCGAGGCGCGTGCTGTCGGGGGCCCAGTCCAACGCCGGCACGTTCGAGGTGTGCCCGCTGAAGGTGTGCCGAAGCTCCCCATCCGTGGCGTTCCAGATCCGCACCGTCCCGTCGTCATGGGCGCTGGCCAGCCAGCGACCATCGGGGCTGAACCCCACTGCGTTGACGTGGGCCCCCCGGTCGTCGAGCTCGAGGAGCGGCTCGCCGGTCTCGACGTCGGCCACGACGATGCCGACCTCGGGGACGTTGGGCACGACGATCCGGGCTCCGTCGGGGCTGAACGCGGCCGTCAGGGCGTCGCTGTCCTCGAAGCTCGACACCAGCTCCCCGGAGTCGACGTCGAAGACGCGGACGCCGATCCCGTCCTGCCAGCCCGCGGCGACCAGCGAGCCGTCGGGGCTGAACGCCGGGCCCCTGGCGGGCGCTACAGGGTCACCGAGCTCGGCGACCTCCTCGCCTGTGCGCGCGTCGAACACGCGCAGGTAGCCCTCGTCGCCCGCGACCGCGAGTCGCCTACCGTCAGCACTGAAGGCGACGCCGTTGATGTCGACCTCGTCGCCCAGGAAGGTGAGCACCGAGTCGCCGGTCTCGGCGTCGCGGATGTCGACGAGGCCCGACTCCTCCACGCCTTCGGTGACGAACACGGCGCCGTCTGGGCTCCAGTCGACTGCACCCCCGACACCCGGCACGCGCTGAACCACCCTGTTGGCGGTGATCGCCTGGTGAAGCGCCTCGATGGCCTCGGGACGCACGGCTTCGCCGTGGGACCTCGTCGTGTCGATGGCCTCGAGCGCCAGCAGGATGCTCAGCTCAGCGTCATCGGCGAGGTTTGCCACCGACGCCGACGCCAGCTCCCGAGCGGTGGCGATGCGACGCTCCTGCTCCGCTTGGCCGCGCTGGTCCAGCGCGACGACCCCGCCGACCAGCGCGATCACCAGCGCCACCGCGATCGCCACGAGCTGGGCGCGCAGGCGTCGGTTGACCCGCACCTGGCGAGCGGCTGCCGCGGCGACCGCGTGCTCCTCCTCGTCGCGCGCGGCACAGCTCGCGTCGAGGAACTCCCGCTCGGCGTAGGCCAGCGTCCCCGTGCGAGAGGCGGTCGCGTCGAGCGCCACCTGCAGACGAGCTCCGCGGTACAGGGCACCGGGGTCGCGATCGACGGCTGTCCAGCCGGCGGCCGCCTCGCGCAGCTGTCCGACCGCGACCAGCAGGTCGCGGTCCTCGTCGATCCAACGCCGCAGGCGCGGCCACTCGCGCAACAGCGCCTCGTGGGCCACCTCGACCGTGGGCTCACGGGTCTGCCGCTGCCGGTCGAGGCTGAGGAGCCTCGCATCAGCCCAGCGATCGATCACCGCGCTAACCGAGGCCGCGCCCTCATCACGGACCAGCTCCGCGCGGGCGGCCGGTCGGCGGGTCGGCTCGCCGTCCGGGTTGATGACCACCAGCCGCTCGAAGACGCGCCGCACGGCTGCTCGTTCGTCGTCCTCCAGGGACCGGTAGAGCTGCTCGGCGCGGGAGGTGATCGCACCGGTCACACCACCGAGCTCGCGGTAGGCCGCCAGCGTGAGGTCCCCCGAGCTGGCCTCGGCCAGCTCGAACAGCGTGAACTGCAGCGACGGGAGCGCGGCCGGCTCGTGGGCGACCGCGTCGACGAGCTCGGCCACCAGCGCGCCTTCCACGACCCGTCCCGCTCGGCGGGCGGGCTCGACGATCGCGGCCTCGAGCTCGGCCGGAGACATCACCGGGATGGTGACGGTGGCATCGCTCACCGCCGCGCCGAAGCCCTGCACACCCAGGGGCCGATCGAAGAAGTCGGCGCGCAACGTGCACACCACCCGAAGACGGCTGTCGCTTGCCTCGATCGCCTGTATCAGGCCCTCGAGGAACGCGCGCTGGTCGGCTTCGGACGACGTCGTGAAGAGCTCTTCGAGCTGGTCGACGACGAGGAGGACCTGCGCTCCGGGCGGCAGCAGCCGTCGGAGCACCTCGTCGATGCCCCCCGGGGCACCGAGCGCGTCGACGAGGTCGGGATCCACCTCGACGGCAACGTGCTCGAGGCTCTCGGCGAGCTCTTTGAACGGGGCGGGCCCCGGGAGCATCGTGGCCACGTACCAGTCGCCGGCGCGAGGGATTGCGCCCCCCCGCAGCCGCGGGAGCAGTCCGGCACGAACGACGCTCGACTTCCCCGTCCCAGACCCACCGACGACCAGCACGAGCCGGTTGGCGGTGTCGTCGCCGTCGAGGCGGTGGAGGACCTCCGCTACGACGGAGTCGCGCCCGAAGAAGTCGGCGGCATCCGCCTCGTCGAACGCACGGAGGCCCTTGTATGGGTTCGTGGCGCCGCGCGCCGCACGAGCACCCTCGGATGCGAGCACGTCGAGGACCGCCGCCATGAGCTCGACCATCGACCCGGCGGCCGCCGACGCGGCGGTCTCCCGGACGTCCGCGCGCTCGGTCGCCGAGCGCAGCATCGCCGCCAAGGCCCGCACGTCGTCAGCGGGAGATGAGCCCCCCGGGAGCAACGCGAAGTCCGACAGGTACGGTCGGCCATCGTCGTCGTAGAGGACGCTGTTCGGGCAGACGCGCCCGTGGACCAGTCCGACATCCGCGGCTGTCACCAGCGCCGAGCCGACCCGGCGAGTGAGCTCGATGAGCTCCGCGTCTCCCAGACGGCCGCGATCGAGCCGATCGGCGAGCGACCCGCCGCGCAGGCGCCGCATCACCAGGTACGCCCCACCTGGCTCGCGCCAGTAGTCGACGATCGGCACGATGGCCTCGTGGCGAAGGGCCGCCACCCGGTGAGCGTGGGACTCGAAGGTCCGGACGAAGTTGGGATCGTCGACCACCTCGGCACGGACGACCCGGATGACGATCTCCCGCTCGACGCCGGGGAGGTGCGCGACGGACACCGTCCCGTCGTGTCCCGTGCCCAGCCGCTCACCGAGCCGGTAGCCACGCAGCGGGGTCCCGCTCGGCTCCTCCAGGAGCAGCTCAGGGTCGTGGGTGAGGATCCGCTCCTCGAGCTGCCGGAGTAACGGTCCTGGGTCGAGCCCGAGTTCCTCCACCATCGCCGCCCGGTGCGCCTGGAACGCCCGGAGGGCATCGGCCTGCCGACCCGCCCGGTACAGGGCAAGCATGAGCAGGGACCAGATCCGCTCGCGCAGCGGGTGCTGGCGCGCGAGGGACTCGATCTCAGGGACCAGGTCAGCCGCCCTACCGCAGCTCAGCTCGGCGTCGAAGCGCTCCTCCTGCGCGGCGAGTCGGAGCTCGCCGAGCCGTTGCGCCTCCGGTTGGGCCCACTCCTCGTCCGCGAACTCGGCGTAGGCGTCCCCGCGCCACTCGCCGAGGGCTCGCCGCAGCACCGAGGCAGCTCCGATCGCATCGCCGCCGGCTGAGAGCCCCCGCGCCTCGTAGACCATCGACTCGAACCGCGCGACGTCGAAGGCGTCATCCGGCAGCTGTAGCCGGTAGCCAGGCGCCTGGGTCACCACCTCGCTCCCGGGGGCGCCATCTATCACTCGCCGGAGCCTGGCGACGTAGCTGCGCAGGGTGGTGCTCGCGGCCGGGGTGGGCTCGCCGGCGAACACCACGTCGGCAAGCCGGTCCGTGGACACCACGGAGTTGCGGTGGACCAGGAGGATGGCGAGGAGGCGCCGCTGCCGGGGCCCGCCGACTGCCAGCTCGCGGTCGTCGTCCGTGATCGTGACGCTGCCCAGCGCGTGGAACTTGACCATGCCGCCCACCCTTCGATCGGGACGCTACTGCTGTTGCAGCATCAAGGGAGGGTGTGGCAATGGCGTGGCAGGACCCTGACCAGGGGCGATTGGCCTCACTGGGTGGGTGGTCGTCCGCTGGTGAAGTCGGCCCTGAAAAGTAGTACCGGACGGACTCTCGAAGGCGTCTGGACGCTTCATGCGAGTCTATGACCTGCGGTTTCGTCTCCCGGAGTCCAGCCGTTCCACCCGATTCCCGCCGAGTTCTAGACCAAGAACTAGACCCAGGCCCGCGACCGCTGCGGCGCTCCCGTTCGATTGCTGTCCAGACGCCTGGACGTGCCGGACGGTCCGGGCGCGGCTACGGGCACACCTCGTGGCGTAAGGACGGTCGGCGGTTCACCCGCCAGGGGTCCCGGCCCCGAAGGCACCACGCGGGCCGCCTTGGAACCCACCGACTCCGCCGTTGCCGGTGTCGTTTGATTCGGTAGCGGTGCCCGGTAGCGGTTCGCCGAGGTCAGCAAGGACGACCTGTTGGCCGGTTTCGAGGCCGCTGCGGATCTCGGTCCACGTCGAGCCGATGGCGCCGATCTCCACCGTGACCTCCTCGGTGTCGGTCCCGTCGTAGACAGTCACCGTCGCGGTGGTGCCGTCGACGGTAACCGCGGACGTGGGCACGACCAGCGTGTCGTCGGCGCCCACGGTTGTGATGGCGACAGAGGCGACCGCGCCGTTGCGTAGGGCCTCGTCCGCCGGATCGACCAGGGCGATCGTGACCGGGTAGCCGGTGGCCCCGTCGGTCGCGGCGACGCCGATCGCGACGATCTCGCCTTCCAGCTGCACGCCGCGACCGTCGGGAGAGATCGAGACGGTCTGTCCGACCTCGAGGTCTGGGAGCTCGGTGACGCTGACGATCGTGGTGACCTCGTAGCCGCCGTCGCCCTTGATGGTGATCGCTTCGTCGGCCGATGCGACGGTAACCGCATGACCGGGTTCGACGCCGACCGCCACGACGGTCCCGGCGATCGGGCTCACGATCGTCGCCTGGGTGACCGCCTGCTCCGCGACCGCAACATCGGCTTCGGCGGCATCCACGCCCGCCTGGTAGGCGATGAGATCCGCGCTGCTCGGTGACGATGTCGTGGAGCCACCTGTGGTGGGGGTGGAGGGCGAGGCGCCGCCGCTTGGGCTGTCAACGGATCCCGTCGGCCCCTGGGGGGTGGGCGCGGGCGTGTTGAGGTTCGCGGCGCGTTCGGCCAGGAGTTCGTCCAGAGCGGTCGCGGCGTCGGCGAGGAGCCGCTGACTGCCAGCGAGCGTGCGCTGAGCGACGAGCGCCGCGTCGAGCGCGTCACGGCATGCCTGGATTCCTTCGGTGTCATCGGTCGGCTCGTCAGCGGCGTCGGTGCCCGGGTCAGTCTCGTCGTCGGGCCAGCTGCAGAGCGCTTCGGCGTCGGCCAGCGCCTCGTCGACTGCCGCGAGGTCGGCGTCCACCTGCCGTTGGGCCGCGAGCACCGCCTCCTGTGCGGCGCGCAGCTCCGGATCCTCGGCGGCGGTGGCCCCCGCCAGCTGCACGTCGACGTCGTCGCCGCCGATCGCCATGGACACGTTGATGCCGGTCGGCGCGCCACCATCGGCGCCGACGTCTTCCCCGTTGAGGGCGCGCTCGAGGCGGAGCTCGGCCTGGGCGAGGGTCGCCTGGGCCTCGTGGAGGGCCCGTTCGAGCGACGTCGGGTCGAGGGTTGCCAGCACGTCACCGACGGCGACGGTCGCACCGGGCTCCACCTCGACACTGGCGACGGTCCCGCTGGTCGGGAACGACACGCTCGCTTGGGACACGGGTTCGATGACGCCGACCTCGTCGAGGATCTGTCGGGTGCTGTCGGTCGTGACCGTGGCGACGCGGTAGTCGGGACGGTCGTCGGCGCCGGCGGCCACGGCGATCACGGCGCCGGTCACAGCGAGGACGACGAGCGCCACGACCCATCGGATCCTGGCTGACCGTCGTGCAGGGTTGTGGGCGCGGGGCATGTCATTCACTCCGGAGGGCGTCGATGGGCGCGAGACGGGCGGCACGGGTGGCGGGGTAAACGCCGAAGAGCAGACCGATCCCGATGGCCATGGCAACGGCTGCGATGGACGGGGCGACAGAGAGCACGACCCGCGCGTCGGCGACCCTTGGGAGGGCGACGGCGCCGATCGCACCGGCGCCGACCCCCAGGATCCCGCCGACCAGCCCGAGTACCGAAGCCTCGGCGAGGAACTGACGACGGATGAACTTGGGCCGAGCACCAAGGGCCTTTCGCAGGCCGATCTCACGGATCCGCTCGGTGACCGAGACGAGCATGATGTTCATCACACCGATCCCACCAACGAGCAGGGAGACGACGGCGATGCCGGCCAGCATCACGGTCATCGTCTGGTCGACGGCCGTGGCGGCACTGAGGATCGACTCCTGGGTGGCGATCGTGAAGTCGGCGTCGGCCGCGGTGGTGATGTCGTGCAGGTTGAGGAGGAGAGCGTTGGCTTCTTGGTAGGCCGCCGACAGCGTGTCGGCAGACGTCGCCTTGATGTAGATCGACGAGACGGCGTCACGATCGCTGCCGCCGATGAGGCGCTGGGCGTAGGTTTCGAGGGGGACGATGGCGACGTCGTTGTTGGATTCATCTGAGGAGCCGAGCGTCTCGAGGACCCCAACGACCTCGAGGGTGCTCCCGTCGTAGGTGACGTCCTGCCCGACGGCGGCCCGTGCGGAGCCGAACAGCTCGGTGGCGGTGTCGGGGCCGAGCACCACGACAGCGGCCGCCTCGTCGAGGTCCTCGTCAGTCAGGAAGCGCCCGGTGGAGACTTCACGGGACCGGACCTCCTGCCACGCCTCGGTCGTTCCCATGAGCGTGGTGGTCCAGTTGGTGTCGCCGGCTGTCAGTGACACCGACGAGGTGGACGTCGGCGCGATGGCCTGGATGTCGGGCGCGGCGGCGGGTTCGGCGAGCGCTTCGGCGTCCTGGGTGGTCAGGGTCGATGCGGACCCGAAGCCGCCGCGGACCCCGGAATCGTCGGTGCTGCTGCCTGGGGACACGACCAACAGGTTCGTGCCGAGCTGGGCGATCTGGTCGCGGACCTCTGCCTTCGCGCCGTTGCCGAGGCCGACGGTGAGGATCACGGCGGTGATGCCGATGAGGATTCCGAGCACCGTCAACGCCGACCGGAGGCGATGGGTGCGCATGGCCTCGCTGGCGGTGCGGAGGGTGTCGCGCCAGCTCATGCTGCTGCGGTCTCCCCCTCGTGCACGCGCCCGTCCTCGATCCGCACGATCCGTTCGGCCCGCGCCGCCACGTCGGCTTCGTGCGTGATCAGCACGACGGTCCTGCCTTGACGGTGCAGGTCTTCGAGGAGGGTGAGGATCTCGGCGCTGGAGGTCGAATCGAGGTTGCCGGTCGGCTCGTCCGCGAGGAGCAGATCAGGTTCGGTCACGAGTGCCCGGGCGATGGCCACCCGTTGCTGCTGACCTCCGGAGAGCTCACCGGGGCGATGCTGGGCCCGGTCCGAGAGGCCGACCCGGGCAAGCGCGTCGAGGGCCAGCGCCTTTCGCTCGGCGGGAGACACTGCGGCGTAGACGAGTGGAAGCTCGACGTTCCGCCATGCCGACAGATGCGGCAGGAGGTTGAACTGCTGGAACACGAACCCGATCCGACGGTTGCGGATGTCCGCGAGCGCGTCCTCATCCAGCTCCGCGACGTCTTCACCGGACAACCGGAACTGGCCCGTTGTCGGTACATCGAGACAACCGAGGATGTGCATCAGGGTGCTCTTGCCCGAGCCTGAGGGGCCCATGATAGCCACCAGCTCGCCACGCTCGATCGTGAGATCGACCTCACGGAGGGCCTCGACGGCGAGGACGCCGGTGTCATAGATCTTGCCGACACCCTCAAGGACGATGACGGCGGTCACTAGCCGCCTCCCGCGGACGCTGCGCTCGGCGGACCGCCCGGCCCACCACCGGCGCCCCCACCGAAGTCAGGGACGGTCACGACCACCTGCTCGCCGTCCTCGAGGCCGCCGGTGATGGCGACCTGGTTCCCGACCTGCAGACCGGTGGTGACCTCTCGCTCTTCGTCACCGTCGTCGGTGCGGACGGTGACGGTCGTCGTCCCGTCCTCGCCGGTGGTGACGGCCAAGGCGGGAACCTGCACGACGTCTTCCTGTTCGGCGATCGTGATGTCGACGCTGACGGTGGCGCCGGCGTTGTAGTCGCCGCTCGTGTCCTCGAAGGCGACGACGACCGAGTAGGACGCGACGCCACTGCTCGCGTCAGCGACCTCCCCGACTTCGGTGACGGTGCCGGTCACGCTCGCGGTCGTCGTGTCGATCGCCGGTCCGGTGTCGTCACCGGTGCCGGTGTCGTCGCCGGTGTCGCCTCCGAAGTTGGGCACCTGGCCTCCGCCAGGGAAGGCACCGCCCGTCGGGAAGCCGCCACCCGGGAATCCTCCGGACGAGGAGGTGGAGAGGGAGATCGCAGCCTCCTGGCCGGCCTCGATCGACCCGATGTCGGTGTCGTCGACGGCGAGCTCCACCTCGTAGCGGCCCGCGCTGACGACCGTGATCTGGGCACCCGAGTCGCTCTGATCGGTGGTCGACTGCGTGGGCAGGCCGGTGGAGCCCTGGCCGAGGTTGCCGGACGACAGGCCCGAGCCGCTGTCCGAGCCGGTCGGTGTCGTCCCGCTCGTGCCGGAGTCTCCGAGCTCCTCGCCAATGGTCAGGTCGACCGACGCGACCGTCCCGTCGAAGGTCGCCGTCAGCGCAGCACCGTCGAGGGCCTCGTCCGCTTCGGCGAGCCGATCCTCGGCGGCGGTCACCGAGGCGTTGTCAGCCTCGATCTGCGCGTCAGAGGCGCCGGCGTCTTGGTCGTCAGCGAGGGCCGCCTCCGCGTCTGCCAGGTCGACCTCGGCATCGGCGCGGTCCGCCGCGAGCTCGGTCGCGTCGATCGTCGCGAGCACGTCTCCGGCGGAGACGGCGTCACCGGCCGAGACGTTCACGGCGGTGACCGTCCCCGCGGAGGTGAAGCTGAGGTCGTCGGTCTCTGCGGCGGTGACCGTCCCCTCCGCGGTGACGGTGTCAGCGACCGTGCCGAGCGACGCCTCCACGACCTGTTCATTGGGCTGATCGGCGGTCGTCGAAGGGGCGTCGTCCGCGCGGACGAACGCATACCCGGCGAGCGCCACGACCGCGATGACGGGCATCGCGACCCATGGGGAGCGCAGGCGCTGAGGAACCGCGAGCCTCACGACGCACCCTCAGATCCATCCGTGTCGGCCGGCGGCCCGCCGAACCCGCCAGGGCCGAAGCCCCCGAGCTCGCCGAGACGGATGACGGTCGCTTCGACGTTCGAACCGTCCACCTCGCCGACCACCTGGATCGTGTCGCCGACCTCGAGGTCGTCGACCTCCCGCTCGAGAGTGATCGTGAACGTCGTGTCGTCGGCGACCGTCACGGTGACCGTCTCGTCGTCGTCGGTGGTCACCGTCAAGGTCGAACCGTCGACCCCAGTGACCTCACCGTTGGTGAACCCACCGAAGCCACCGGGGGGCCCGCCGCCCTGCGTGGGGTCGAAGTCCTCCGGCGGGTCGAACCCATCCGGAAGCTGGCCGTCGGACGGGGGCTCGAAGTCCCCGGAAGGGCCGCCCCCGGGTCCGCCGGGACCGCCGCCCAGCCCGCCCTCGGAGATCGACTCGGCGGTCACCGCACCGTCGGCGACCTCACCGATGACCACGATCGTGTCGCCGACGGCGATGTCGGTGACCGAGCCCTCGACCGTCTCGCTGACCTCGGTGTTGTCGGACGTCGACACGGTGTAGGTGTCACCGTCAGCGTCGAGGGTGATGGTGGTCCCATCGATCGCGGTGATCTCCCCGCCGGTGCCACGCCCGCCCGGCCTTCCGACCCCGCCCGGCCCCCCAGGCGTGCCGGTGCCGGGGTCGGCGGAGGTGTCGCCGGTGGCCGCGACGGTGTCGGGCGCGTCGCCGCTGTTGCCGCGGCCGAGCATGTAGCCACCGCCGGCGAGGATCAGGGCGCTGACGGCACCAGCTGCGACCCAGCTGCGCCACGCGGGCTTCGGGGCTGGCGCAGACGGGTCCTGGGGTTCGGTGTTCACGGTCTCATCCACAGCCGGTGACGGTGGCGGCTGACCCTTGGAATCGTCTGTGAGTGGACGAAGAACTTCCCGACAGTTGTCACAGGGAACTCACAGACACTCCGCAAGCAACTGCCAGACCGCTGCGGTTCGATGCAGGGATGGCGACCCCAGCGAGGCCCCGTGCGCTCGTCGTGGACGACGAGGAGAACATCCGGTTCCTCGTGGGATCGGCCCTCGAGCTCGCCGGCTTCGAAGCCCGAACCGCAGCCACCGGAAACGAGGCGCTCACCCTCGTCGAGCACTTCCGTCCGGACACGATCGTGCTCGACGTCATGCTCCCCGATCTCGACGGGTTTGCGGTCCTGCAGCGGCTGCGCGACCGCGGCGTCACTGCACCGGTGATCTTCCTCACCGCCCGGGACTCCACGGAGGATCGCGTGCGCGGCCTCACCACCGGAGGGGCCGACTACCAGGTGAAGCCCTTTGCGATCGCCGAGCTGGTCGCCCGGGTGAAGCTGCGCCTCGACCAGGCCGACAACAACGGCACCACCACGACCCTCCGCTGCGCCGACCTCGAGCTCGACCCAGCGGCGCACCGGGTGAGCCGCGGCGACGCGTCCGTCCACCTCTCGCCCACGGAGTACAAGCTCCTGCACTACCTGCTCGTGAACGCAGGACGGGTCCTCAGCCGACCCCAGATCCTCGACCACGTCTGGTCCTACGACTTCGACGGTGACTCCTCGGTCGTCGACACCTACATCAGCTACCTGCGCCGCAAGGTCGATGCCGTCGAACCCAAGCTGATCCACACCATCAGAGGGATCGGGTTCACCCTCCGCTCAGACCCGTGAGGCTCCGCACCCGCCTCCTGCTCGCCACGGGAGTGATCCTCGTCGTCGTCGTCGGCGGTGCCGCGCTGATCTTGCGGAACCAAGCCCAGTACCTGACCAACCAGATCGACGAGCGCCTGAGCGCCTCCGGACCGTTCGTCGGCGGTCCTCCGCCCGGTGCCGTCGGCGGAGCCGTACCCAGCGGGGTCGACGCGCCCGACCAGCCTGTCTCCAACCTCTACGTCGGCGTCTACGACGAGGGCCGGCTCCAGATCCTCCTCGAGGGTCAGCTCCTCGACGACACCCCCGATCTCACGGTCGGCGACATCACCCACGCCGTCGATGGGGAGCCGTTCACCGTCTCCGGAGACAAGGGTCGCACGCGGTTTCGCGTCGTCGTCATGCACCAGACCGTCGGCTCCGTCGAGGCGTCCGTCCTCGCGCTCCCCCTTGGCGAGGTCGACAAGGCGATCGAACGCCTGCAGTGGGGCCTCGCCGCGGGTGTCGTGGGCATCACGGCCACGCTGCTCCTCGCGGTGTGGTGGGTCGAACGTCTCGGCCTCCGACCAGTCGCAAGGGTCACCGAGGTCGCCGACGCCATCGCCGCCGGCGACCAAACCCGTCGTGTCGACCGCGTCGACGAGCGAACCGAAGCCGGACGCCTCGCCACTGCGTTCAACGTCATGCTCGACGAGCGCGACGCCGGCGACGAGCGGCTCCGTCGGTTCGTCTCCGATGCTTCTCACGAGCTGCGCACGCCGCTCACCTCGATCCGTGGATACCTCGAGCTCTACAGCGAAGGCGGGTTCCGAGGCGACGGCCAGCTGGATGACGCCGTCCGACGCATGAGCCACGAGGCCGGCCGCATGCAGACCCTCGTCGAAGACCTCTTGCTGCTCGCCAAGCTCGACGAACACCCCATGATCCAACAGGAGCCGATCGACGTCTCCGAGATGCTCGAAGACGTCGCCTCGGACGCACGCGCGGTCCAGCCCGAGCGAACCGTCGCCGTCCAAGCCCCCGGTCCCGTCATCGCATCCGGCGACCGCCTGCGCGTCGAGCAGCTCATCGGCATCCTTGTCTCCAACGCGCTGGTCCACACCGACCGGGACGCTGAGGTCCATCTGGCAGCACGAAGCGATGGCGCCAGCGTCGAGGTCGAGGTCCGGGATGGCGGCGGCGGGCTGGATGACGACCAGGCGGTGCGGGTCTTTGACCGCTTCTACCGAGGCGACGAGTCCCGAGCACGAAGCTCAGGGAGCTCAGGGCTCGGGCTCGCGATTGCCCGGTCCATCGTCGACGCCCATGGCGGGGGGATCCAGCTCCTCACCGCGCCGGGCGCGGGCTGCACCTTCATCGTTCGCCTCCCAGCAGCTCGCGGTTGAGGACTCGATGCCACTTGTTCGCTGGCAGGACCGGGCGTAGCGCGGCGAGGCCGGTGCAGTACTTGCTCAGCGTCGAGGGCCGGAACCCTCTCCGCCACAGAACTCCGTCGTAGCTGCTCGGCCGACCGGCGGTCTTGGTCTCGATGATGGCGACCTCCGGCACCGCGAGCGCTTCGCCGTCATCATCGCCCACCGAAGATCGGTGTCCACCGTGATGCGAGCCTGCCGGTCCTCGAGCATGAAGGTGGACCGGCGGTAGGTCGTGACGAGCGCCGCTTGGAGGTCCCGGGCCGGAGTCGTCACCGCTGGGATCGTCCGGAGGAACGCCTCTGCCTCCGCGGTCAGCTCCGCCCGGCGGTCGAAGGGGTGCGGGGCTCGGTGCTTGACGGTCTGGCCGCGCGGGTCGCGCACCTTCACTTCGAGCATCGACTGCTCACTGCGGAGGTAGGTGCGAGTGCGAACCTTGAACCGGCGTGGGCGGCGCTTCGCCGCAGCCGCGTACGACGTGAGCTCGTCGGTGTCGAAGTACACGGACTCGTAGCGGAACGAGGTGACGCCATCGATGCTGAGCGCTCGCGACGGCGGGAGCGCGGCGACGAGCTCGTCGAGCGCGCTCCGTGGGACCAGGTACTTGCGGTCCCGTCGGGTCTGGAAGTCCGCCCACTGCGAGAGCTCGACGACTCCGACGGTCGGGAGCGACGGCGGGTGTTCGAGCGCTTGGCTCATCCGCTGGCCTCGGCGAGCGCGCCGCGCTCAACGGTGACAGCTCGCAGCCGGTACCGGACCTCGACGACGGTCGTGTCCTCGACCAGGTCGGTCCTCCGGATCGTGACCCGGTGCACGTCGGCGGCGAGCAGCTCTTCGAGGCGACGTCGCAGATCCGCCTCGTCCGTATAGGCGCGATCGAGGGTGATGTTCTGGGTTCGGTAGCCGGCCAGTAGCGCCGGGTGATCACCGATCGCCAGCGCCACCAGCAGTGCCGACATCAAGGCGGGCGCCAGCCACTCGGGAGTGACCGGCACGCCTCCAAGGACGCCAAGTGCGAGCGACACGAAGTAGTAGGCGACCTCCTGCTGGTCGAGCTCGGTCGACCGGAGCCGGATGATCGACAGGACACCGAACAGGCCGAGGCCCAGCCCGGCGGTCACGGCCGTCGAGGTGAACGCTGAGGCGACGGCGAGGACCCCGATGTTGACGCCGAGGAACGCGACCACGAGGTCCTTGCGGTGGTGCCTCGGGAAGTACAGCCCGAACGCCAGGACCGAGATGGCGATCAGGTCGAGCAGGAACGGGACCGACGCGGGCATGTGAACTCCGGGTTCGTCGAGGTAGCGAAGGGATGTCGGGCCGGTGTACGGCACGAGCTTGGGAGTTCTCTGGGAGCCGCCTTCAGGGTTGCGAGGACGATTCTCAGAGAACTCACAAGCGATGTGGTCACGTTTCCCACACTCGTAGGGCTTGATGGGCCTCCCAACCGCTCGCGGAGGTCTCACGCGTGTCACGACGTTCCCTGATCGCCACCTTCACCGTGTCTGCCTTGTTCGCGGTCGGCTGCTCCAGCACCGACGAGGGTGCACTGGGTGGCGGAGAGGACGAGGAAGCCGACCTGTTCGACAGCGGAGTCGTGCACGACATCACGGCCGACTTCGACACCGACGACTACGACGCGCTGATCGACGAGTTCGCAGACTCTGGCGAGAAGGTCTGGATGGAAGCCACCGTCACCATCGACGGGACCACGTATGAGCACGTCGGGATGCGCCTGAAGGGCAACTCCTCGCTCGCTGGGCTCGGCGGCGGCGGGCCCGGCGGGCCCGCCGGGTTCGGCGGCGGGCCTGGGGGCGGGTCCTCGGCGGAGGAGCCAGAGAGCCTCCCGTGGTTGATCCGTCTCGACGAGTACGTCGACGGGCAGTCGCACCAGGGCTATGAGGACATCGTCGTGCGGTCGAACGGGTCAGCGACAGCCCTCAACGAGGCGCTCGCGCTCGACCTCCTCGACGAGGCAGGGCTGGCGAGCCAGGCCGCTGCGGCCACGAGCTTCACCGTCAACGACGGCGAGCCGAAGCTGCGGCTGGCGATCGAGCACCCCGACGACGACGCGTGGCAGGAAGGCGCCTTTGACGACGATGGGGCGCTCTACAAGGCCGAGAGCACCGGTGACTGGTCCTATCGCGGCGATGACCCCGACGAGTACACGGACGTGTTCGACCAAGAAGGTGGAAGCGCCCTCACCGATCTCACGCCCCTGATCGACTTCCTCCAGTTCATCAACGAGTCCGACGACGAGACGTTCGCGTCCGGCCTCCCAGACCGGCTCGACGTCGACGCGTTCGCCACGTACCTCGCCATGATGGATCTTGTCGACAACTTCGACGACATCGACGGCCCCGGCAACAACGCCTACCTCTGGTACAACCTCGCCTCTGAGCAGTTCACCGTCGTCCCCTGGGACATGAACCTCGCCTTCGGAGCCCTCGGCGGACCCGGCGGCGGGGGTGGTCAGCCGCCAGGCGGGTTCGACCCAAACGACCTGCCCGACGGCTTCGACCCGGGCGAGCTACCGGAAGGGTTCGACCCGCCCGAAGGAGGCCCCGGCGGCCCGGGCGGGTTCGGTGGCAGCAACGTGCTCGTCGAACGCTTCCACGACAGCACCGAGTTCGAATCGCTCTACCAGACCAAGCTCGAGGAGCTTCAAGCCACCCTGTATGACAGCGGCGTCGCCTCGGACATCCTCGACGCGTGGACTGACACGTTGATCAGCGACGCGAGCGACCTCGTCGATGGCGACACCGTGAACAAGGAGGCCGCTGCCATCGCCGAGCAGCTGAACGCGACCGACTGACCGGAGCACTGAAGGGAGACCGCGATGATTCGGCCGGCCCAGGTCAGCTACTCAATCCGCAGACCGCTGATCGCCCGCGAGATCACGAGCTGCTGGATCTGCTCGGTGCCTTCGAAGATGTCCATGGTCTCCCGAACGCGGCCAGCGGCTCCACTCGGGTCTGTGGCCTGCGATTTCGGCTTTCGGAGTCCATCCGTTCCACCCGATTCCGCCGAGTTCTAGTACCAGAAGTAGTACTTGGCCCTTCCTTTGACTCATGGGGCGGAGGGCTCCGCCGGCAGTTGGGACGCAGAGACGGCGGCGATCACCCACGGAGCGGCTTGTCACGGCCCATGCGGTCGGTCTCGTGCGCCCACATGGCGAGCTCGACCCGATTCCGGGCGCCGAGCTTGGTCATGAGGCTGGCGAGGTGGGTCTTGACGGTGCTGAGGCTGATGGAGAGGTCGTCGGCGATCTCGGCATTGGTGCGGCCCCGGGCGACGGTGATGAGGACCTCTTCCTCGCGGTCGGTGAGCGGGTCGATGGGCTGCTGCGGCTCGACGATCGATGGGATGTCGGCGAAGGCGGCCAGGAGCCGGCCGGTGATGCTGGGGGCGATGAGGGCGTCGCCCCGGGCCGCCGCGTGCATCGCCTGAACCAGCAGCTCGGGGCCCGCGTCCTTGAGGAGGAATCCCCGAGCTCCGGCCTTGAGCGCACGGTGGACGTAGTCGTCGAGGTCGAAGGTGGTGATGATGACGATGGCGAGTGGATCCTCGACGCCGGGCCCGGCCAGCTGGCGGGTGGCCTCGATGCCGTCGATCTCGGGCATGCGAATGTCGAACAAGCACACGTCGGGGCGGAGGCGCCGGGCGGCCTCGACCGCCTCCCGTCCGTCCGCCGCCTCGGCCACCACCTCGATGCCCGGTTGGGCGTCGAGGATCATCCGGAGCCCGGTGCGCACGATGTCCTGGTCGTCGGCCACCACCACCCGGATGGTCATGACGCCGCCCCGTGGCGGGGAAGCTCAGCGCGGACGGTCCATCCACCGTCGGCGCGCGGACCGGCTTCGAACGTCCCGCCCAGCAGCTTGGCCCGCTCGGCCATGCCGACCAGGCCGAAGCCTGAGGTCGATGCGCCCACGGCCCCTCCGCGGCCGTCGTCGTCGACGGTGAGCCGAACGCAGTCGCCGTCCCCCGCCACCTGGACACGGACGAGCGTGGGGTGCCGGGCGTGGCGGAGCGCGTTGGTGATGGCTTCCTGCGCAAGCCGGTAGCCAGCGGAATCCACCGACGGCCGGAGGTCGGCGAGGTCTCCGACCAGCTCGACGTCGATGCGCGGCCCAGGACCGGTGGAACGGGTCAGGCGCTCGATGTCGCGGACGCCCTGCTGCGGCGCGAGGTCGGACGGCCCGCCGTCACCCTCGCGAAGGGCGCCGACCATCGATCGCATCTCCTCGAGCGCACGCGAGGCCTCCTCTTCGATGACGACCAGGGCGTCCGCGGCTGCGCCGGGTTGGCTGGCCGCCAGGACGCGACCGGCCTGGGCCCGGACCGCGATCGCCGATACATGATGGGCCACCGTGTCGTGGAGCTCCCGCGCCAGCTCGGCCCGCTCGCGCGACCGGAGGCCGGCCAGCTCTTGTTCGTGGGACGCCTGCTGGTACCGAGGCAGGGCACCGAGGGTGGCGGCGAGCAGCAGCACCAACGCCCCGCCCACGACGTCGCTCGCCGGGTCACCGCCAAACGCGGTCGACACGACCGGCATGGCGACGATGGCGAGCCCGCCGGCCACTTCGCGGCCTGAGCCCCATCGGATCAGCGCGTACGGCAGCAGGAGCAGGAACACGGCCGTGCCCAGGCCCTCCCACTCGACATCGCGGATGAGGCTGACGACGTCGGCCAGGGTCACCGCGCCGAAGGCGATCGCCACGACGCCCAGCGGGTGGACGCGCCGCCAGGGCAAGGTGCCGGCCAGCGCGACCGTCAACGCGAGGGAGAACGGTCGCCACAGCACGTCCGTCCGGGACGCGGCCTCGCCTACGGCGATCACGATCACGACCGCGACCAACGCCCAGTCTCTCGCCGCTGGGCCGGGCGGGTCGGGCGCACGGGGTTGCGCCAACAGCGAGCGGACGGTGTCGATCATCTCCACGGCAGCGTACGGAACGTCGATCCCTCGCGGATCAGCCGAAAGGACGATGCCGCGATCCGCCGATCGGCTGGTGCAGGAATGGCCGGTCACCTGATGTGCGCGCCGGCCGACAGCAAGACGATGACCCCCATGACCGCATCCCCGATCGCGCTCGCGCCGGCACCCCGTCCGAACCCATCGTCCGGGAACCGGCCCCCGCCCCGCGGCACGGCTCTCGGTCGGGTCGGCGGGTGGTGCTTCGAGCACCGGCGAGCCACCGTCGCACTGTGGGTCGTCGCCCTCGCCCTCGTGTTCGCGGCCGCCGGCATGGTCGGGCCGTCCTTCGGCAGTGGCTCCTCCGTCCCGGGCTCCGACAGCGCCGCTGGCTTTGCCGTGCTCGAGGAGCACTTCCCAGATCTCGGGGCGGGCGGCCGGTCGGGCACCATCGTCTTCCGGGCCGACCGAGGCATCGACGACCCTGAGGTGGTCGCCGCCATGAAGGAGCTGTTCGCCACCGTCGACGCCGGCTTCCCTGATGACGCGGGTGCGCCGCAGGCGCCGGGCGCCACGGTGACCTCGCCGTACGCCGAGGGAGGCCAGGGCCAGATCGCCACCACGGGTCCCCTCGCCGACCACCTCGGCTACGCCCAGGTGAACCTGGCCGCCGATGTCGATGACACCGAGTCGGGCCGCATCGGCGACCTCATCGCCGAGCGCGCACCCAGGATCGATGGTCTCGAGGTGGTGGCGGGCGGTCAGTACCTGGCATCGGTGGAGCCGCCCGAGACCGAGCTGATCGGCATCGCCTTCGCCGTGGTCGTGCTCATCCTGGCCTTCGGTTCCGTGCTCGCCATGGGGCTGCCCATCGCCGTAGCGCTCGGCGGCGTCGGGGTAGGGATCGGATCGGTCGTGCTGCTCAGCCAGGTGGTGACCATGCCCGAGGACACGTTGCTCCTCGGGATGATGATCGGGCTGGGCGTGGGCATCGACTACGCCCTCTTCGTCGTCACCCGATACCGCGAGGGGATCCACACCGGACTGGCGCCGCTCGACGCCACTGTGGAGGCGATGGGCACCGCCGGCCGGGCCGTGGTGCTCGCCGGCACGACCGTCGTGATCTCGATGCTCGGCCTGCTGCTGGTCGGCCTCGGGTGGCTCTCCGGGATGGGCGTCGGGGTGTCCGCCACGGTGCTGGCGACGATGCTGGCGTCGACCACGTTGCTGCCCGCCCTACTCGGCCTCAGCCACCGCCGCCTCGAGCTCACCCGCTGGAGGGGCCTCATCGCGGCGGGGTTCGCCTCCGTCGCCATCCTTGGCCTGGGCCTCGGATCTGGCCCCCTCGCGGGTGCCGGCGCGGTGCTCGCAGTGCTCACCCTCGTGGCCAGCACCGTCGTGACCCGATTGCGTCGCCCGGTGGCGCGCCGTCCTACGCGGCCCGTCGAGGCGACGCTGGCCCACCGATGGAGTCGCACGATCCAGCGTCGGCCGTGGGCGTGGCTGGGCGCCGCGACGATGGTCCTGCTGGCCCTGGCCGCCCCCGCGCTCAACATGCGCCTCGCCTGGGCCGACGAGGGCAACTTCCCCGAGGCCACCGACACCCACCAGGCCTACGACCTGCTGGCCGCCGGCTTCGGCGAAGGGTCCAACGGCCCGTTCCTGATCACCGCCAGTCCCCCCTCGGACGGCTCGACGACCGACGTCCAAGCCGACGTCGAAGCGCTCCACACGCGACTGGCCGCTACCCCGGGCGTCGCCGCCGTGACCCCGCCCATCCCCGACGATCCGGCCGCCCCAGGCGCGTACCTCATGACGCTCGTCCCCACCACCGCGCCGCAGGACGAGGCGACCACTGATCTGGTCCGGGCGCTGCGGGCCGACGTGATCCCCGCCGCCATCGCCGGGACCTGGATCGACGTGCACGTCACCGGCAGCGCGGCCACCAACATCGACGTCACCGACTACCTCGGCGACCGGATGCCACTGTTCTTCGCCGCGGTGCTCGGCATGTCGTTTCTGGTGCTGATGATGGTGTTCCGGTCGATCCTCGTGCCGCTCAAGGCCGTGGTCATGAACATGCTGTCGATCGCCGCCACCTACGGCGTGGTCGTCGTGGTGTTTCAGTGGGGCTGGGGCGGTTCGCAGCTCGGGATCGAGGGCGGTCCCATCAACCCGTTCATCCCGCTGATGCTGTTCGCCATCGTGTTCGGCCTGTCCATGGACTACGAGGTCTTCATGCTCTCCCGCGTCCGGGAGGAGTACGACCGCACCGGCGACGCTTCCACGTCTGTCGCCGACGGCCTCGCCTCCACCGCCCGGGTGATCACGGCCGCAGCCGCGATCATGGTCGTCGTCTTCGGCTCGTTCCTCTTCGAAGAGATCCGGGAGATCAAGCTCTTCGGTCTCGGTCTGGGACTCGCCGTGCTGCTCGACGCCACCCTGGTCCGGATGATCCTGGTGCCGGCCACGATGGCGCTGCTCGGCGATCGCAACTGGTGGATGCCCCGCGGGCTCGACCGGGTACTGCCCAGACTCACGATCGAGACCCGCCGGACATGAGGCGGGATGCCGCGCTGGCGCTGACCCCGGTCCTCCCGGCGGTGTGGCTGGGCTGGATCTCGATCCGCAGCCTGCCGCGGGCCGACGAACATCAAAGCCTCGTCCATCGCCGTCCGTCGAAGCACGACTGCCGCAGCAACGTGATCACCCTCACCGTCGCTGGCAGGCGGCTCACCGACAGGCTCCTCGCGGCGCACCACGCCAGCGAGACCCGCATCCTCGAACCCCTCACCGTCGGCCAGCGGCAGGCGCTCGCCCACCTACTCGAGGCGCTTGCGCTCAGCCTGGATCACGCCATCCACACGTGCGCCCCCGACCAGGCGTTGCGCTGACGCCTTCATCAGTCGGTCACGCGCCGACGGCGACGACGTCGGCGTAGCGGGCGAGGTAGTACCAGGTGTCGTACTCCTGGCCGTCACAGCGCCGAATTCGAGGTGACCTGAGGTGCGGTGAGATCGCGACTGAGCGGATGGCGGATCGGTAGCCGGCCCGGCAAGACACCCCCGTCAGGTGTCAGGATGGGCGAGCTCGACGAGGTCGAGGTCGTCGATTCCGGCGTAGTCACGCGGGTTGCAGGTGTACAGCGGGAGCCCGTTGCCGATCGCCGTGGCGGCGATGAGCGCGTCGAACGCGCGCGCCGCAGGCTTCCGTCCCGAGCGACGAAGCGAGGCGGCCACCCCTCCGAACGCACGAGCAGCGACCGAGTCGAACGGGAGGGGCTCGAACGCGGACTCGGCCTCTTGCAGACGGGCCTGGCGTGCAGCACGCTCCCGGTCATCTGTGGCGACGAGCGGGCCGACCGACAGCTCGGCCAAGGTGACCGTGGTGATGACGGGTTCGGACGGCAGATCGGCTGGGTCGAGCCGCTCCAGCAGGATCAGCGTGTTGGTGTCGAGGACCCCGACGGGCATGGCTCAGACCGTCTGGTCGATGATGGCGTCGACGTCGTCTCGGAACCGCTTGGGGTCGACCGGAGGCAGGCGCCGGAACCGCTCGATGAGCGCCTCGGCGCTGAGGCGAGCGCCGGGAACGGGCCGGAGCTCTGCCACCGCCCGACCGTCGCGCGTCACAGTGACTCGCTCACCCGCAAGCACGCGATCAAGCACCTCGCCACCCTTGTTCCGAAGCTCTCGAACCGTTGCCTCAGCCACCAGCGCGATGGTATCACCGGTGAGACACCGAGAGAACCTTCTTTCGTTGGCACGCTCCAGACGAGGGCCAGGACGAGGAGCTGGTGGCACAGGTCCCCGAGGCCACCGTGCCGGCCGCGGCCGTTTCACAGGGGTTCGACTCGACCCGAAGGTCACGGCCGAGCTGACGGGTCAGCAGATCTTCCCGGTGCCCTGCCGGCGCCACACCGCTGCACCAGCCACGCGGCGGCGACGCCAAGGCCGACCAGAATCCACCACTCGCCGGCAACCGCACCCGACACCGCTGCGGCTACCAGAACTAGTACCTGGTTGGTGGAGCGGACCCGACAAGTTCCGTGTCTCGACATTGGCTCTGGCGTACCGTTCGACTTCCTCTCTCGGCGGCAAGCCTGCCTTCCCGACGGGACCGCGGGCGGGCTCCAGGCCACGGGATCCTTCGAGTCGACCGGCTCAGCCGACGACGGCCGCGATCATGCGCTCGAGCTGGACGGCGTAGCCGCGGGCCGTGGGGCCCGGGCGCGGCGACGTTGCCACGTGCTCGGCCGCCTCGGTTATCGCTCCGAGGAGCAGCTCGGTCAGCTGGTCAAGGTCGTAGCGCTCGCCGAGTCCCTCGTAGGTGGCGAGCGAGGCCCGAACCAGTGACCGGAACGGCCCGTCGTCACACGATCGCCATGCCGACCACCCGAGCACGACCGGTCCGTCGATGAGGGTGATGCGGGCAGACCCCGGGGTGTTGGCGATCGTGCGCAGATAGGCGGAGACCCCGCCGGGGAGGTCGCCGGCCCGGGCGACGATGGACGCGATGTGTCGCTGCTCGGCCACGAAGGCCTGTTGGAAGAGATCGCGCTTGTCGGCGAAGTGGTGGTAGACGGTGCCCTTGGTGCGCCCCGTGTCGGCGGCGATCTCATCGACGCCGGTGGCCTCGTAGCCGGCCTCGCCGAACCGATGCCGGGCGGCTCCCACGATCTCGGCGACGACCTGAGCCGACCGCATGTGGCTGGGGCTCACGGGAGGGGGACACCGACGGTCACGCGTTGTCGCGAGATCGCGGCGCGACGATGGACGAAGGCCTGGCGGTAGGTCGGGTCCGCCAGGAGCGACCAGAACGCACTCACCGATGGGTAGGTCGCGACGACAAGGACATCCCAGGGGTCGTCCTCCCCCCAGACCACGCCCGTGGGGAGGGCCTGGGCGACGAAGCTTCCTCCGACGGCGGCCAGCCGGTCGCCGCTGACCGCGCCGTAGCGGAGCATCGCGTCGAGCCCCGGACACGTCGTGCCGTCCTCGTAGCGGGCCACCTCCTCGAGCGCGAACAGGTTGAGCACGGTCAGCGGGCCGTCCCCCACTGCCTCCAGCGCCGGCACGCCGCCCGCGTCGTTCACCACCAGGCCGTAGTCGAGTGCCAACGAAGCTGTGTCGATCTCCATCCCGAAACTATACTCAGAGTACGTACTTAGAGTACAAGTCAGTCGAGCACGCGGTCGCCGACCCGCCAGACGGTCACCCTCACCTACGACTGGTCGAACGCCACCGCCGAGGTACGGGAGCGCTTCCAGTTCCCGCCCTTCCCCGTCGAGAAGGTCGCCGAGAGCCTCGACAACCTGGCGAAGCTCGCCTCGACCTGACGTCCACGAGGCAGGAGCTGCGAGTTCGAGCCATCACTGACAGTCCGTGTCATCCATGCCTCCGTACGGTGGATCCACACGACGAGAGGAACGACAGATGTCCGAGCGCGACGGCTACATCCCCGGAGTCCCCTGCTGGGTCGACACCAACCAGACCGACCCTGCCAAGGCGGCGGAGTTCTACAACGGGCTCTTCGGGTGGCAGCTCGAGGACTCCATGCCCGAGGGCGCCGACGGCAGCTACCTGATCGGGCGCATCCGCGGCGGCGACGTTGCGGCCATCTCGTCGAGGCCCGAGGGTGCACCTCCCGTGGTGGCGTGGAACACCTACATCTGGGTCGACGACGCCGACACCACCGCCAAGAAGGTCCTGCAGGCGGGCGGGTCGGTGCTCGCCGAGCCCTTCGACATCGGTGACGCCGGCCGAATGGCCATCCTCGCCGACACGGAGGGGGCGGTCTTCTCCGTGTGGCAGGCGCGCGAACACCGGGGCTCGACGATCGTGAACGAGCACGGTGCGGTGAACTTCAACGGACTGGCCTCTCGTGACGTTGCCGCCGCCGAGCGCTTCTACGGCGAGGTGTTCGGGTGGAAGCAGCTCCCGCTCCCGGGCAGCCCCATGTGGATGCTCCCCGGCTACGGCGATCACCTCGAGGAGGCCACACCGGGGCTCAAGGAGCAGGTGGCCGGGATGGGGGCACCGGACGGCTTCGTCGACGTCGTCGCCCAGCTGCTGCCGCTCGAGGAGGGCGACGCCGACACGCCGCCGCACTGGAACGTCACCTTCGCCACCGACGACGTCGAGGCCACCGCAGCCCTGGCCACCGAGCTCGGTGCGGAGGTGTTGGTCGGCCCCGTCGACGCCCCCTGGGTGCGCATGGCCGTCATCCGCGATCCGCAGGGAGCCATGTTCATCGCGAGCCAGTTCGTCCCCGAGAACGCCACCCCCGGCTGACCCGCCGCCCAGGGCGAGAACACAATTAGCGGCGCTGGAAACCGTAGAGCTGTTTTCGGCGCCGTATACTGTCGCCCATGGACACCGCCCACGATCGCCCCCGTCGGCCCGGCCGGCCCGCGATCGGCGGGCGGGTCCCGGTTCGGCTTTCCGACGAGCTCGTCGCGCAGATCGACCGACGGGCCCGAATCCTCGGCCGCTCGCGCGCCTCGATCATCCGGTCGCTGCTCCTCGAGGCGCTCGGCGACTCGGCGGTAGCCGACGACGGCGTCGATCGGGCCCAGATCCGTCGCTCGCTCGCCCTCGCGCCGCGCGAGCGGATCGAGCACATGACCAATGTCCACGCCCAGCAGGCACGTCTCCGAGGAACAGCTCGTCGGCGGCCGCGATGACCTTCGACTTCGATCGCATCGTGTCGACGCTGGCCCGCCACGGCGTCGCCTACGTCCTCATCGGTGGGGCCGCCGCGGTCGCCCACGGCTCGACGCTGGCAACCGAAGACATCGACCTGACCCCAGCCCGGGACCGAGGGAACCTCGACCGGCTCGGCGAGGCACTCCTCGAGCTCCAGGCCCGAATACGAACGGCGAACGAACCGGCCGGCATCGAGTTCCCGTGCAACGGGCGCTTCCTCGCCGCGATGCCGACCATGCTGAACCTCACCACGGATGCCGGAGACATCGACCTCGCCCTCGCACCGGCGGGCTTCGCGGACGGCTACGAGGCGCTCGCCCCTCGCGCGATCGAGATCGATTTCGGGAACGGATCAGTCGTCCTCGTCGCCGCGCTCGACGACATCATCGCCTCGAAGCGCGCCGCCGACCGACCCAAGGATCGAGCCGCTCTCCCCTACCTCGAGGCCTTGGCCGACGAGATCGCCCGAGGCAGCTGATCTGGGGCGCGTCCGCTCCCACGCATGCGAGCACCTCAAGGATCGCCTGCATGTTCGTCCGATGTCTCCGCGCCGCTGCGCCGGGGCGGCGCCAGCGACTCGAGCAGTCACGAAACCCCTCCAGCGGCCACATCCGCCACCGACCAAAGTGCGGACATCGCCGCCTGAACCTGCTTGCCCGCCACGGTGGCAGAATGCCCGGCGTCGGGTGGCTCTGGGCCTGCGACGGATCCGGCGTACGGGAGTGAGCAAGTGGTCAACGCGCGCACGAGCGGACGAGGTCTGCGTTCGCAGCTGGTAATGGCGGTCGTGGCCGTCGGTATCGTCGTGGCAAGCGGCTGCGGGGGGAGCAGTGGTGAGACCGTCGCCGCCACCTCGACGACGGCCGCCACGCAGGGCTCGACGACGAAGGGCACCACCGCAGCGGAGGACCCGGTCGAGGAGGCCGGGCCGCTGGTGATCGCGCACCGGGGCGCGTCTGGGTACGCGCCCGAGCACACGTTTGCGGCCTACGACCTGGCGCTCGAACAAGGCGCCGACCTCATCGAGCAGGACCTGCAGATGACCGTCGACGGCGTGCTCGTGGTGCTCCACGACGACGTGCTCGACCGGGTGGCCCGAGGTCCGGTCGCGGCTTGCACCGGGCCCGTCGCCGAGAAGACCCTCGCTCAGATCCGTCAGTGCGACGTGGGCTCGTGGTTCAACGAGGCCTACCCCGATCGCGCCGATCCCGCCTTCGTCGGGCTCACCATCCCGACGATGGAGGATGTGCTCGATCGCTACGGCACCGACGTGCGCTACTACGTCGAGATCAAGTCGCCGGAGGACCAACCCGGAATGGAGACGACCCTGCTCGACCTCCTCGATCGGGCGGGGATCGGCGGAGGGGGCGGCGCCGGCTCGGTGCTGATCCAGTCGTTCAGCGACGACAGCCTGCGGGTGGTGCACGGGCTGCGTCCCGATCTACCGCTCGTGCAGTTGCTCACGCCGGCTGAGCCCATCGGTGCTGCCACCATCGCTGAGATCTCGACGTACGCGCAGGGCGTCGGCCCGGCGAAGGCGAACGTCGACGCAGCGCTGGTCGAGGCCGCCCACACCAACTGCCTGGTCGTGCACCCTTATACGGTCGACGACCCGACGGAGATGGCGCAGCTCCTCGCCGTCGGGGTCGACGGCATGTTCACCAATGTGCCCGATCGGCTGGTTGCGACGGTCCGCACGAACATTCCGATGGCGCCGCCACCCTGTGCGGAAGGCAGCTGAGCGGTCCGTCGCGCTACGTCAGCACGGCCCTGCCGTCTCGAGGTGAACGAGTTCGATACTCGATGGCATCCCGCCGTTAGGCAAAGATCCCGGCGATCTTTGAGGGGTCAGCTACTCGATGCGGAGGCCGCTGATCGCCCTCGAGATCACCAGTTGCTGGATCTGCTCGGTGCCTTCGAAGATGTCCATGATCTTGGCGTCGCGGTGGAAGCGCTCGACCGGGTACTCGCGCACGTAGCCGTAGCCGCCGAGGATCTGGATGGCGCGCTCGGTGACCCAGGTCGCGGTGCGGCCGGCCTTGAGCTTGCACATCGAGCCCTCGGCGTTGGTGTAGCCGCCGTTGTTGGCCAGCCACGCGGCGCGCCACACGAGCAGCCGGGAGGCGTCGATCTCGGTGGCCATGTCGGCCAGCATGAACGCGATCGCCTGGTTCATGATGATCGGCTTGCCGAACGCCTGGCGCTCCTTCGCGTAGCCTAGGGCGTACTCGTACGCGGCACGGGCGATGCCGACGGCCATGGCGGCGACGGCGGGGCGGGTGCTCTCGAAGGTGGCCATGGCCGGCTGCTTCTCGCCGGTCTTCTGGTGGTCGCGGGCCTTGGCCAGCTTCGCGTCGAGCCGCTCCTTGCCGCCCAGGAGGCAGGAGCCGGGAACGCGGACGTCCTCGAGCACGACCTCGGCCGTGTGCGACGCGCGGATGCCGTGCTTCTTGTACTTCTGGCCCTGCGACAGGCCCGGCGAGCCGGGCGGGACGATGAAGCTCGCTTGGCCGCGGCCCTTGAGCTCGGGATCGACCGACGCGACCACGACGTGGATGTTGGCGATGCCGCCGTTCGTGATCCAGGCCTTCGTGCCGTTGATGACCCACTCGTCCTTGGCCTCGTCGTAGACCGCTCGGGTGCGCAGGGAGCTCACATCGGAGCCGGCGTCGGGCTCGGACACGCAGAACGCGCCCAGCTTCACGTCGTCGGCATCGCCGTAGCACTGGGGCACCCACTCCAGGACCTGCTCCGGGGTGCCCGTGCCGGCGATGCCGGCGGCCGCCAGGCCGGACCCGAAGATCGAGAGCGCGATGCCCGCGTCGCCCCAGAACAGCTCCTCCATGGTGACCGGGAGGGTGAGGCCGGTCGGGTCGCCCATGAGCGCGTTGGCCATGAAGTCCATGCTGTAGAGGCCGATCTTGGCGGCCTCCTGGATGATCGGCCACGGCGTCTCTTCCCGCTCGTCCCACTCCTCGCCCGCCGGGCGCAGGACGGTGTCGGCGAACTCGTGGACCCAGCCCTGGAGCTGCTTCTGGTCGTCGTTGAGCTGGAGGGAGAACTCGGCCATCGGAGGAACCTCGTGGGTGGAGGGGTGCCAAGTTACCAATCGGTAACAACGGGTCCACGATAGCCAGTCGGGCATCCCGCGACCCAAGTTGGCGCGCCATGGCATATCGGATCGCATATGGGTAGCATCCGCTCGATGTACGGCGCCTTCCTCCGCGCTGTCCGCACGTCGCGGCAGCTCAGCCAGGGCGAGCTGGCCGAGATCGTCGGGATCAGCCAGCCCAACCTCTCCGCCTATGAGCATGACCGCCGCGTACCGAGCGCGGACACCCTGAACCGGCTGTTGGTGGCGTGCGGCTACCAGCTCGTCGCGCGCGCCGGCTCCACCACGGTGCCCTGCCCGCTGCCTCGAGCGGGGTGGTTCCCGGACGACGACGACCCGCCCCGCCTGCCGGACGACCCAGTCGACGAGCAGCCCACGGTCGACGCCACGACGCCGATCGCCGAACGCGCGGCTGTGATCACCGCCGTGCTCCAGCTGGGGTCCGCGTGAGCATCATCGAAGCCGTCGTCGAGGTGCACCACCTCCTCGCGGGTGCCTGCGCGGCCCACGCCTTCGGAGGAGCGCTCGCGCTGGCGCACTACGCGGAGCCACGCGCCACCGTCGACATCGACGTCAACGTCTTCACGGCGGACGCGGACGAGCCGGACGTCGTGGATGCGCTCGCGGCGCTCGGCTACACGCCTGAGGAGGACCGTGCGCATTGGGTGCCGATCTCGGGGGTGCGGCTCCGGCGCGCCGCTGACCCCTACCCACTCGACCTGTTCCTGCCTCTCGGTCCCGCCTACATCGAGATCGCCGCGCGGGTGCGCACGTTCCCCTTCGGCCCGACGCTGGTCGAGCTCCCGTTCCTGTCGCCCGAGGACCTCGCGATCTTCAAGCTGTCCTTCGGACGGGACAAGGACTGGGTCGACCTGCGCCAGATCATCCAGTCGGGGCTGCGGCTCGACGCCGACTACATCGAACGGCAGCTCGTCGAGCTCCGCGGGCCCACGATGTACCCGCGCATCGCCCGGCTGCGGTCGCTGCTCGACTGACCGCGGGTCCCGCGCTGACCGGCAATGCTCCCCGTGCCGGCCGCAGGTCGGCGCCTCATGGGCCGACCGGGAGGCTCCGCCTCGCTACTCGAGTCCTCAGCGGGCCGTGCGGCGCCAGGCGGACCCGGTCGGGGTGTCCACCAGCTCGATGCCCTCGGCGGCCAGGTCGTCGCGGATGCGGTCCGAGGTGGCGAAGTCCTTCGCCTCGCGTGCGGCCTCCCGGTCGGCGACGAGCGCGTCGATCCGGGGATCCGAGCCGCTCTCGTCGGCGGCCGGGGCGACCGCGTCGGCGAGGCCCAAGCCGAGGGACCGGTCGGCGTCGACCAGGAACGCCCAGAGGTCGGCGGGGTCGAGATCGGCGGCCCGCACCGTGTCCCACAGGGCAGCCAGTGCCTGCGGGGCGTTCAGGTCGTCGGCCAACGCCGACCAGAACCGCCGCAGGTGAGGCTCGACCTTGGCTTGGTCGGGATCGCCGCCGGCGTCGCGCGCGGCCACCGCATGACCGAGTAGACGACGGTGTGCGGTGGCAGCCGCCTCGACGGCCGCCCACGTGAAGGCCTGCTGTTGGCGGTAGTGCGCCTGGAGGAAGAAGTAGCGGAAGGCCAGCGGGTCGATGCCGCGCTCGACGAGCGAGTCGACCACGAGCACATGGCCCGCGGACTTCGAGATCTTCTCGCCGCTGAGGCCGAGGAACTCACCGTGCATCCACGTGCGGACCCACGGGTGGACGTCGAGCGCGCACTCGCTCTGGGCCACCTCGTTGGTGTGGTGGATGCGCACGTGGTCGATGCCGCCGGTGTGGATGTCGAAGTCGTCGCCGAGGTACTTGGTGGCCATCGCCGAGCACTCGATGTGCCAGCCGGGGAAGCCGCGGCCCCAGGGTGAGTCCCACTCCTGCTGGCGCGTGATGTCGCGGGGTGTGCGCTTCCACAGCGCGAAGTCGGCCGGGTGGCGCTTCGCCTCGATGTGCTCCACCCGGCCGCTGGTGGCCAGGTCGTCGAGCTGGAGCCCCGCGAAGTCCGCGTAGCGCGGGAAGGTCGACACGTCGAAGTAGACGCCGTCGTCGACCACGTACGTGTGGCCCTTCGCCTCGAGCACCTGGATCATCGCGATCTGCTCGGCGATGTGGGCGGCGGCCTTCGGGCGGATGTCCGGCTCGAGGCACCCGAGCCGACGCCGGTCATCGGCCCACTGCTCCGTGTAGAGGTCGGCGATCTCGGCCGCGGTCTTCCCGGCCTCGGCCGCGGCCACCTCCATCTTGTCGTCGCCATCATCGGTGTCGGCGACGAGGTGCCCGACGTCGGTGATGTTGGTCACGAAGGTGACGTCGTAGCCGGCCGCCATGAGCGTGCGGCGCAACAGGTCGGGGAAGAGCTGGCTGCGCATGTTGCCCAGCGTCTGCGGGGCATACACGGTGGGGCCGCACGTGTAGATGCCGACGGTCGGCGGGTGCAGGGGCTCGAAGGTGCGCACGCGACGGGTACGGGTGTCGTAGAGCCGCAGCTCCTCGAGGCCGGGGGTCGGCACGGCGGGGGTCACCCGCAGATCATGACCGATGAGCCTCAACCGACCGACCGACTTCACCCGACGGATCGCCGGGCTAGCGTCCGGCACGGCGCAGCAGAGCAGGGCTCCCACGAGGTCGGAGGAACCTCGAGGCGAGCGGCGGCATGGGGAGGGCGGAGGATGATCGGTTCGCGGCGCAGGCTCGCGGTCAGCTCGTTGGTGGTCCTGCTGGTGGCGAGCGTGCCGTTCGCCGTCGTCCCGTCAACGGCTGTCGCGGACGGCACCGGTTCGCCGCAGATCATCCACGCGCAGCTGGACTTCGACGGTCGCACCCGGACCTATCGGCTCTACCTGCCCTCCTCCTTCGGCGACCAGGGCCCGGTCCCGCTGCTCCTCGGCCTGCACGGCAACCACTCCTCGGGAGACGACTTCGCCGCCACCTCGGGCTACGACGCCAAGGCGGAGCAGGAGGGGTTCCTCATCGTCTACCCGGACGCGGTCAACGGGATCTGGAACGGCGGCTACTCGAAGAAGTCCAATGACGTGGACGACGTCGGCTACCTGAACGCGCTGGTCGGCGCGCTCGCCGGGCAGTACCCGATCGACACCGAGCGGGTGTTCGCCACCGGATCGTCGGGGGGCGGGATGATGTCGTACAAGCTCGCGTGTGAGACGCCAGACCTGGTCGCCGCCATCGCTCCCGTGGCCGCCACGATGACCGTCCCCGAGTGCCAGCCCAGTGCGCCGGTCTCGATCATCCACATCCACGGGGACGACGATCAGGTCATCCCGCTCGAGGGCTCGGTGATGCTCGAGCTGCCGCCCGTGCCCGAGGTGATCGACGAGTGGCGGTTGCTCGACGCCTGCGCGGTGGGCCCCGACGTGCGGACTGAAGGCACTGCCACCATCACGTCATGGAGCGCGTGCGCGAGTGACACGGTGATCGACCTCTACGTCATCGCAGGCTTGACCCACCACTTCCCGACCCTCGAGCGCGGCGACTCGGTGGACGCCCGTGACCTGTCGTGGGCCTTCTTCATGGCGCACGCCCGCGGCAGCGGGCGCACCCTGCAGGTCGCCCGGGCGGGGACGGGAACCGGGACCGTCACCTCCAGCCCCGCTGGCATCGACTGCGGGTCGGACTGCAGCGAGTCCTACAGCGCCGGCGCGGCCGTCACGCTCACGGCTGCTCCCGACGTCGGCATGGGGTTCTCCGGTTGGTCGGGCGGCGGCTGCGTTGGCACCGTGCCGACGTGCACGGTGTCGATGACGACCTCGGCGACCGTGACGGCCACCTTCGACCTCCCGCTGTTCACCTTGACCGTCGCCAAGACGGGCCGAGGCAAGGGCAAGGTGACCTCGAGCCCCGCGGGGATCTCCTGCGGGGCCGACTGCAGCCAGGTCCACGCCACGGGCACCTCGGTCACGTTGACAGCCCTCCCGAACGCGACGACCACCTTCGCGGGATGGTCTGGCGGGGGCTGCTCGGGCACGGCGCTGACGTGCACCCTCTCGCCGACGACGGACACGACCGTGACGGCGACGTTCAACAGGCTGTGACCGACCGGCCCTGAGGACTGGCCCGATCCCGACTTCGGAGCCCCGACGGCGCGCCGCTACCCTGCCCGCCGTGACGACGATCCCCGAGAAGCCCTCGCTCGACGGGCTCGAGGCGAAGTGGCGCGAGCGGTGGGAAGCGGACGGCACGTACCGCTTCGACCGCACGAAGCGTCGCGACGAAGTGTTCTCCATCGACACCCCCCCGCCGACGGTGAGCGGCGCGCTCCACATCGGGCACGTCATGTCGTACTCGCACACGGACCTCATCGCCCGCTACCAGCGGATGCGCGGCAGGGAGGTCTTCTACCCGATGGGGTGGGACGACAACGGCCTCAACGTGGAGCGCCGGGTCCAGCTGGTCACCGGGACGATCGTCGACCCGACCCTTCCGTACGATCCGGACTTCCAGCGGCCCGACAAGGTCGATCCCAAGGCGCGGGCCATCGCCGTCAGCCGGCCGAACTTCATCGAGCTGTGCGAGCAGGTCGTGCCGCAGTTCGAGGCGGCGTACCACGAACTGTGGTCCGCCGTGGGGCTGTCGGTCGACTGGGACCACACCTACACGTCGATCGGCCCGAAGGCGGCTCGCACGTCCCAGCGCGGGTTCCTCCGCCTGGTGAACCGAGCGCTCGCCTACCGCAGCGAGTCGCCGACCCTGTGGGACGTCGACATGCGGACGTCGGTGGCGCAGGCCGAGCTCGACGACCGCGAGATCGCCGGTGCGTACCACAAGCTCGTGTTCACCGGCCCCGACGGGCCGCTCCCGATCGACACGACCCGCCCGGAGCTCCTCGCCGCCTGCGTGGCGGTCGTCGCCCACCCCGACGACGAGCGCTACGGGTCGATGTTCGGGCAGCAGGTCGTCACACCGCTGTTCAACGTGCCCGTCCCCTTCGTCGCCCACCCGCTCGCCGATCCGGAGAAGGGCACCGGCGTGGCCATGATCTGCACGTTCGGCGACACCACCGACGTCACCTGGTGGCGCGAGCTGGCGCTCCCGGTGCGCGCCATCGTCCAGCGCGACGGCCGCCTGCGCTCGATCACCTGGGGCGAGGCCGGCTGGGAGTCGAACGACGTGGCCGGCGCTCAGGCGGCCTACGACGAGCTCGCGGGCAAGACGGTCAAGCAGGCGCAGGCTCGCATCGTCGAGCTGCTCACGGAGGCGGGACGGCTCGAGGGCGACATCCGGTCGATCACCCACGCTGTGAAGTTCTGGGAGAACGGCTCGCGCCCCCTGGAGATCGTCACCAGCCAGCAGTGGTTCATCCGCTACCCACCGAAGGACGAGATGCTCGCCCGGGGCAAGGAGCTGGCCTGGTGGCCGGACTTCATGCGAGTCCGCTACGAGAACTGGGTGAACGGTCTGGTCGGCGACTGGAACATCACCCGGCAGCGGTTCTTCGGGGTGCCGTTCCCAGTGTGGTACCCGATCGACGCCGACGGCGTCACCGACTTCCTGTCCCCGATCCTGGCCGGCGAGGACGAGCTGCCGATCGATCCCACCACTGCGGTGCCCGCCGGGTACGAAGAGCCACAGCGCAACCAGCCAGGTGGGTTCGCGGCCGACCCCGACGTGATGGACACCTGGGCCACGTCGTCGCTCAGCGCGCAGATCGTCTGCGGGTGGGTGGACGACGCAGACCTGTTCGATCGCACGTTCCCGATGGACCTGCGGCCGCAGGCCCACGAGATCATCCGGACCTGGCTCTTCAGCTCGGTCGTGCGCAGCCACTACGAGCACGACTGCCTGCCGTGGGCCAACGCCGCCATCTCCGGGTTCGTGTACGACCCCGACCGCAAGAAGCTCTCGAAGTCGGCGGGCAACTCCCCCGACGAGCCGATGGCGGCGCTCACCCAGCACGGGGCCGACGCCATCCGGTACTGGGCGGCGAACGCCCGGCCCGGGATGGACATCGCCGTCGACCACGGCCAGATGAAGATCGGGCGGCGGTTGGCCATCAAGCTGCTCAACGCGTCGAAGTTCGCCCTCAGCTTCGGCGCCGGGGATGGTGTGGTCACGGCGCCGCTCGACCGGGCGATGCTCACGGAGCTGGCCCACCTCGTCGACGAGGCGACCGCGGCCTTCGACCGCTTCGACTACGCGCGGGCGCTCGAGCGCACCGAGGCCCACTTCTGGTCCTTCTGCGACGACTACCTCGAGCTGGTCAAGAACCGCGCCTACGCGGACGGCGCCGGCGCCGAGTCGGCGAAGGCCGCCCTCGGGCTCGCCCTCGACGCGCTCCTCAAGCTGTTCGCCCCGTTCCTCCCCTACGTCACGGAGGAGGTGTGGTCGTGGTGGCAGGCCGGGTCGATCCACCGCTCGGCGTGGCCCGATGCCGGCCCCTTCCGCGCCGCCGCGGACGGCGCTGACCCGCTCCCGCTCCGCGTGGCGGCCGACGTCCTCACCGAGCTCCGGCGGGCGAAGTCCGAGGCGAAGCGCTCGATGCGGGCGGCGATCGACCGGGCGATGGTCACCGACACGCCGGAGCGGATCGCGGCGCTCGACCTCGTCGCCGACGACGTCTCCGCCGCCGGCGTGGTCACCCTGCTCACCACCCGGGTCGGCGAGGCCTTCCGCGTCGAGGTCACTCTCCCCGCGGAGGCCTGAGCGCGCGGCGTTCTGGCCCAGGAGCCTGGGGTCCTGGCAGAAGGAACACGGGGTCGATCGCTCCGTCCAGCCCGGCTGCGGACCCTACCGGCGCGAGCCGGACCGGCCGCCCCCGTAGGCTCCGGGTCCGATGACAAGCGAGACGGGCATGGACGTCAGGACGGATCCGCCGATGGGCGGGGACGCGTACCAGCCTCCGGCGCCGGGCCCATCGGGTACGGCCATCCCGATGCCGCCCGACGGGCGCGGTTACCGCGCGAAGCGCGCCCTGCTCGGGCATCCCTTGCACAGCCACGAACTCGAGCACCAGCGCCTCGGGAAGCCCACGGCGCTGGCGGTGTTCGCGTCCGACAACCTCTCGTCGAGCGCCTACGCCACGGAGGAGATCCTCCACGTCCTCGTGCCCGCTGTGGGCCTGGCGGCCTTCTCACTCGTCATGCCGATCACCACCGCGCTGCTGGTGATGCTCGGCCTGCTGATCCTGTCCTACCGGGAGACGATCAAGGCTTACCCCTCCGCGGGCGGGGCGTACCTGGTCACCCGCGACAACTTCGGCATCGTCCCCGCTCAGGTCGCGGGCGCCGCGCTCCTGGTGGGCTACGTGCTCACGGTCTCGGTGTCCGTATCGGCCGGCACCGCTGCCCTCATCTCCTCGTTCGACGTGCTCAGCCCGTTCCGGGTCCTGATCTCGCTCGGGTTCATCGCAATCGTGATGTACGGCAACCTGCGAGGGGTGAAGGAGTCGGGCCGCATCTTCGCCGCCCCGACCTACTTCTTCATGCTCAACATGGCGGTGCTGCTCGGCTACGGGCTGGTGCGCTACGCCGGAGGTGACCTTCCGGTGCTCGGACAGGCCGTCGAGGGAAACGTGCCCGTCGGCGAAGCCGGCACGGGGCTCCTGTTCGGGGCGAGCGCCTACGTGCTGGCCAAGGCCTACGCCTCGGGTGGGTCGGCCGTCACCGGCGTGGAGGCGATCTCCAACGGGGTGCCGGCGTTCAAGGAACCGGCGTGGCGCAACGCCCGCCAGACCCTCGTGCTCATGGGCACCGGCCTGGCCGTCATGTTCCTCGGCCTTTCCCTGCTGGCCAGCAAGGTCCAGGTCATCCCCTTCGAGGACGGCACCCCGACGGTGCTGGCCCAGATCGGCGAGGCCGTCTACGGCACCGGCGCGGTCGGCCAGGTCCTCACCTACGCGCTGCAGGCGGCCACCATGCTGATCCTGGTGCTGGCGGCCAACACCGGCTTCGCCGACTTCCCCCGTCTCGCCAGCATCCAGGCCGGGGACAGCTTCCTCCCCCGCCAGCTCACCAAGCGGGGGCACCGGCTGGTGTTCTCCAACGGGATCATCGCTCTGGCGGGGACGGCCGGGCTCCTCGTGGTGATCACCAACGCCGAGGTCACCCGCCTGATCCCGCTCTACGCCGTCGGTGTGTTCGTGGGCTTCACGCTGTCGCAGTCCGGGATGACGATGCACCACCTGCGGCTGCGGGAGCGCGGCTGGCAGCGAGGTGTCGTCGTCAACGGGGTGGGGGCGATGCTCTCCGCCGGCGTGGTGGTGATCGTCACCCTCACCCGGTTCGAGGACGCCTGGGTGATGCTCGTGGTCATGCCGATCTTCGTGGTCGTGCTGCTCCGCCTCAACCGGCAGTACGAGCGGGAGGCCGCCCTGCTCGAGCACGACGTGCCCGCCGCCGCGACGGCGCCGATCCTGCGTCGACACGTCGTGCTCGTGTTCGTCGATCGTCTCGACATGGCCGCTGCACGGGCCATCCAGTACGCGCGGTCGCTCACCCCCGACGAGATGCGCGCGGTGCACTTCGCGATCGACGAGGCGAAGGCGCAGGAGCTCGCGGACGAGTGGACGCGCATCGGACTGCACCGGGTCCCGCTCGAGATCGTCGAGTGCCCCGACCGCCGTCTGACGCGCGGAGCGGTCGAGTGCGTGGTGCGGGAGCTGTCCGACGGCGAGACCGAGGTGTCGGTGCTCCTCCCGGACCGCAAGTACCGCGGCATCTGGCACCGGGTGCTCCACGACAAGACCGCCGACGCCATCCTCGACGAGGTGTCCCGGCTCCCCCACGCCAACGTGACGTCGGTGCCCTTCCACCTCGACTCGATCGACCAGGAGCGCGTGCCGCTGTCGGCCATCGTGTCGAAGCGAACGACCCGGCGCGGCGAGGGGCGCGGAGCGGCGCCGCCGGAGCCGGCCACCGGGGAGACCGACGCCGCGGTGCTCGACCTCGTCGTGCCGGGCTGCGTGCCCATCGCCGAGGCGAGCTGGCGCAAGCGCGTGCGGGTGGCTGGCAAGGTCCGGTCGATCCGGGTCGCACCACAGCACGACGCGCCGACGCTCGAGCTCATCCTCGTCGACGGGTCCGCGTCGATCTCGGTCATCTTCCTCGGACGCCGGGGCATCGCGGGCATCGGCGTGGGCACGCGCATGGCCGTCGAAGGCACCGTGGGCGTCCACAAGACCCGGCTCGCCATCCTCAACCCCAGCTACCAGCTCCTGTAGTCGCCCCCGTTGGCGGCGGCGACTAGGAGACTGCCTCCTAGGTCTCGAGCTGGTGGGCGAGGGCCTCGACCGACTCGATGAACTCCTCGATCAAGTCGAACACGACCTGCCGCGAGGTCTTGCGCTGGTTCATGGTGCCCACTACCTGCCCCACGAAGTAGTTGGCCAGCTTCTCGGCACCCGAGCCCGGCGTCAGCGCGGCCCGGCTGATCCGCTGCTGGGCGACCGCCGTGAGGATCGGCTGCAGGGGCATGCCGAGGGGCTCGGGCGTGTCGGCGCGCTCCCACTCCTCGGTCCACGCCGACTTCAGCATGCGGGCGTGCTTGCCGGTGAGCGACCGTGACCGCAGGGTGTCGGCGGAGGTTGCGGTGAGCATCTTCTCCTTCACCGCCGGGTGGGTCTCGGCCTCGTCGGTCGTGAGCCACACCGATCCACACCAGACGCCCTGCGCGCCAAGCGCCATCGCCGCGGCCATCTGCCGGCCACGGCCGATGCCGCCCGCGCCCAGCACCGGGACGGGGGCGACCGCGTCGACGACCTCCGGGATGAGGACCATCGACCCGATCTCGCCAGTGTGCCCTCCGGCCTCGTAGCCCTGGGCGACGATGATGTCGACGCCCGCCTGCACGTGGCGCTCGGCGTGGACGGCCTTGCCGGCCAGCGCGCCGACGAGCCGACCCTCCTCCTTCACCCGGTCGATGAGGAACTGCGGGGGCGGTCCCAGGGCATTGGCCACGAACGACGTGCGGTGCGCCAATGCGATCTCCAGCTGGGGCCCGGCGGCGGTCGCCGAGAAGGGCGCCGCGCCACCACCGGCGCGCTCGAGACCCCGGCCGCCGGTCGGCTCGTCGTCGTTCGCGGGGAGCTCAGGCACCTCGTACCGGCGGAGGATGTCGTCGACGAACGCCTGGTGCTCGGCCGGGATCAGGCGCCGGATGTCCTCGATCGTGTAGCCGCCCCCCTCGTCGCCGGCGTACTTGGCCGGCACGATCAAGTCGACGCCGTACGGCCGCTCCCCGACCTCGGCCTCGATCCAAGCCAGGTCGATCTCCAGCTGCTCGGGCGTGTGGGCCACGGCACCCAGCACGCCGAGCCCTCCGGCCTTGGAGACCGCCGCCACGACGTCGCGGCAGTGCGAGAAGGCGAAGATCGGGAACTCGATGTCGAGCAGGTCGGTGACGGTGGTGCGCATCGTGCTCCTCCGCGGTCAGCGGTTGGTGGCGGCCGGGCCATCGGTGGGGCCACCGGCGAAGGCCTGGGCGTGGACGAGCCAGTCGGCCGCGACGTCGCCGGTCACCTCGAGGTGGGTGTCGTGCGGGTGCCGGCGCTGGGTGACCACGAGGCAGAAGTCCTCGGCCGGACCGTGCACGATGTCGGGGGCGTCGTCGGGGCCCCAGGTCCAGGTGGTGCCGGAGGGTCCGGTGAGCTCCACGCGGACCTCACCGTCCGGTACCTCCATCCCACGGTTGATGTAGGACCACCCGCGCGTGATCACGCCGAGCTGCGCGATGTGGCGCAGCCGGTCGGTCGGCACTCGGCTGGTGGCGACGCCGGCCTGCTGCGCGGTGTCCACGACGTCCTGGCCGTGGGCCCAGCACTCCATCAACCGGGCGGTGAGGAACGACTTCGCGCTCATCGACGGGCCGTACCACTCGACGCGCATGCCGTCGGTGAGCGTGGCAGCTGCGTCGGCGAGCCGGCGGCGGCCGTCCCGCCACGTCTCGTGCAGCTCCGGCGGGGTCATGGCCCGGAAGGGTCCGAGGGTGAGCTCGTCAGCCGCGCCGGGTCGATCGAGCGCGGCCGTGAACAGCTCGTCGCGGAGCCGCGCGAACTCGTGGGGCGCCTCGATCGCGGTGGCGGCGGCGGTGTCGAAGTAGGTGAGATGGCCGATCTGGTCGGCCACCGTCCAGCCGGGGCTGGGGGTGAGCAGCTGCCACTGCTCGTCGGTGAGCGCCGACACGACACCGCAGAGCGCGTGCTGCTCTGCGTCGAGGTCGGCGGCCAGGGTGCTCACGTCGATCGCCATCGTCACCCCTCGTCGGGCGCCCACGACGGGCGCCGCTTCTCCAGGAAGGCTGCCATGCCCTCGGCCGCTTCGTCGCTTCCGAACAGCGCCATCGAGCGCGCCGCCGTGAGGCGGTATGCCTCGTCGTCCGACAGGGTCGGCACCTCGTACACGAGCTGCTTGGCCTGACCGAGTGCGATCGGGCCACCCCGCTTGAGGTCCTCGACCACCTCGGCCACCGCGGCGTCGAGGTCGGCGGCGGGCACCGCCCGCGTGATCAACCCGAGCTCCGCGGCCTCGGTGGCCGGGAACCGCCGGCCGCGCAGGAACGCGTCGAGGGCGTCGCCGCGCCGCATCTTGGGGAGGCAGACCACGGAGATGATGGCCGGGACCACGCCGACGCGGACCTCGGTGAACCCGAGGAGCACGTCCTCGCGCGCGATCGAGATGTCGAAGGCAGCCGCGAGGCCGACGCCGCCGGCGACCGCGTGCCCATCGATCCGCCCGACGACAGGCGTGGGCGAGGCCTGGATCGCGCGGAGCAGCGTGTCGAACCCGGTGATGCTCGTCACCTCCCCTGGCGGCGCCGCGCTGGCCGCGGACTGCTCGCTCAGATCGGCACCCGCGCAGAACACACGGCCGGTGTTCGTGACGACGACCACGCGCACGGACGGGTCGGCGTTGGCGGCTGCGAGTGCGTCGAGCAGGCCGCCCACGACCGCACGACTCAGCGCGTTGCGATTCGCCTCGTCGGCGAGCGTGAGGGTGGCCACGCCGTCCGCGATCTGCACCCGGACCGCCGGCTCCGACCGCTGGTTCGCCATGACGACGGATAATATTGACCGTCGAAAATTACCGCAATACCGTCGGGCCCCATGCAGCCCACGATGCTGGCGGCGCCGCTCCGCTCGACGCTCGACGTCACCAGCGAGGCCTTCGTCACGAACCGGGCAGACGTGCTCGAGCAGCTCGCCGTGATCGACGGGCTCCTCGACGAGGCCGAGGCTGGTGGCGGGTCCAGCCGCATGGACCGGCTCCGGGGGCTGGGCAAGCTGCCGGTGCGCGAGCGCATCGCCAACGTGCTCGACCCGGACAGCCCGTTCCTCGAGATCAGCCCGCTGGCCGCCTACGACTCCGACTACACGATCGGTGGCGGGATGCTCGTGGGCATCGGCGTGATCGCCGGCACCGAGTGCCTGATCCTGGCCAACGACCCCTCGGTGCTCGGCGGAGCGCTGACGCCCTACGCGGCCAAGAAGTGGAGCCGGGCGCTGCAGATCGCGCGCGACAACAACCTCCCGTACGTGAGCTTCGTGGAGTCGGCCGGCGCCGACCTCCGGGTCCAGGCCGGTGGAGGGGGCCGGCGGGTGCAGACGGAGCACTTCGCCGAGACGGGCCGCTTCTTCTACGAGCTGATCGAGCTCTCCAAGATGGAGATCCCGACGGTGTGCGTCGTGTTCGGGTCGTCGACGGCCGGGGGCGCCTACCAACCCGGGCTGTCCGACTACGTGATCGTGGTGAAGGAGCAGTCCAAGATCTTCCTGGCCGGGCCCCCCCTGGTGAAGATGGCGACCGGGGAGGAGAGCGACGACGAGACGCTCGGCGGCGCCGACCTCCACGCCGAGGTGTCCGGCCTCGGCGACTACTACGCCGTCGACGAGATGGACGCCCTGCGGATGTGCCGCGAGGTGGTATCCCACCTGAACTGGCGCAAGCCCGGCCCTGACCCCAGCTTCCGGCCGGATGAGCCCGTCCACGATCCCGAGGAGCTGCTGGGCATCGTCAGCCGCGACCTGAAGCAGCCCGTCGAGGTGCGCGACGTGATCGCCCGCATCGTCGACGGCTCGCGCTTCGAGGAGTTCAAGGCCCGCTACGGGCCCACGCTGGTCTGCGGCTGGGCGTCCATCCACGGGTATCCGGTGGGGATCCTCGGCAACAACGGCGTGCTGTACCCCGACTCCGCCGAGAAGGCCGCCCACTTCATCCAGCTCTGCAACCAGGTCGACGTGCCACTCGTGTTCCTGCAGAACATCACGGGCTACATGGTGGGCCGCGACTTCGAGGCCGCCGGCATCATCAAGAAGGGCTCGCAGATGCTCAACGCGGTCACGAGCTCGAACGTGCCGCACCTCACCGTGATCATCGGCTCCTCCTACGGCGCCGGCACCTACGGGATGTCCGGCCGGGCCTTCGGCAACCGGTTCACGTTCCTGTGGCCCACCGCCAAGATCGCCGTGATGGGCCCGAAGCAGATCGCTGGCGTGATGTCGATCGTCCGGCGAGGCCAGGCCGCCCGCAAGGGCGAGCCCTTCGACGAGGAAGAGGACGCCAAGGTCGTGGAGATGGTGGAGGCCGTGCAGGAGAAGGGGTCGCTGGCACTGCGCGCGACAGGCGCCATCAGCGACGACGGCATCATCGACCCCCGCGACACCCGCACCGTGCTCGGCATGTGCCTATCCGTGGTCCGCAACAAGCCCATCGACGGCGCCGACGGCTACGGGGTGTTCCGGCTGTGAGCGGTCTGTGAGGTCGGCATGATCCACACGCTGCTCGTCGCGAACCGCGGCGAGATCGCCCGGCGGGTGTTCCGCACCGCCCGCTCGATGGGCATGCGGTGCATCGCGGTGTACGCCGACGCCGACGCCCAGGCGCCATTCGTGGCCGACGCCGACGAAGCGGTGCGCCTCTCCACTGGCTACCTCGACGGCTTCGCCGTCATCGAGGCCGCGCTGGCCACCGGCGCCGATGCCGTCCACCCCGGGTACGGCTTCCTGTCGGAGAACGCCGGCTTCGCCGCCGCCGTCGTCGACGCTGGATTGCTGTGGGTGGGCCCGTCGCCCGAGGTGATCGAGGCCATGGGCGACAAGCTCGCCGCCAAGCGCATGGCGATCGAGGCCGGCGTGCCGACGCTGCCGTCGACCGACGACATGAGCCATGCCGACGCCGTGGGGTACCCGATCCTCGTGAAGGCGGCGGCCGGAGGCGGCGGCAAGGGCATGCGCATCGTCATGGAACCGGCGCAGCTCGACGAGGCCGTGGCGGCGGCGCGCCGCGAGGCAGCCAGCGGGTTCGGCGACGACCGCGTGTTCCTCGAGCGCTACGTCGCCCACGCCCGGCACATCGAGATCCAGATCCTCGGCGATGCCCACGGTGGCCTGCTCCACCTCGGCGAGCGCGAGTGCTCGATCCAGCGGCGGCACCAGAAGATCATCGAGGAGTCGCCGTCGCCGGTCGTCGACGCGGGCCTGCGCGCTGCGATGGGCAGCGCCGCGCTCGCGCTGGCCGGGGCCCTCGGCTACCAGTCGGCCGGCACCGTCGAGTTCCTCGTCGACGACGCCACCCGGGAGTTCTTCTTCCTCGAGGTGAACACCCGCCTGCAGGTGGAGCACCCCGTCACGGAGGCCGTCACGGGGATCGACCTGGTGCGCGAGCAGCTGCGGGTCGCGGCCGGTGAGCCCCTCGGGTACGGGCAGGGCGACGTGTCGTGGACGGGTCACGCCATCGAGGCGCGGCTCTACGCGGAGGACGTGGCCGCGGGCTTCCTGCCGGCCACCGGCACGTTGGCGGCCTTCGAACCGGCGGCCGAGCCGAGCGTGCGCTGGGACGCCGGCGTCACGTCGGGCTCCGTGGTGGGGCTCGACTTCGACCCGATGCTCGCCAAGGTCATCGCGCACGCCCCCACCCGGGCCGAGGCGGCCGGCCGCCTGGCCCTCGCCCTCGAGCGCCTCCATGTGGGCGGTGTCACCACGAACCGGGACTTCCTCGCCGCCGCCCTGCGGCACCCGGGCTTCGCCGCGGGTGACACCACCACCGACTTCATCGACCGCGCCCAGCCCGCCGCCGCGCTCGCGTTCGACGACACCGCCCTCCGTCATCTGGCCACCGCGGCCGCGCTCTGGCTGCAGGGCCACAACCGGGCCACCGCGCCCGTGCTCGGCGCCGTGCCGAGCGGGTGGCGCAACGCCCGCCTCCCCGCGGAGCGGCTCGAGCTCGCCATCGGCGACCACACGGTGGAGGTCACCTACCGGGCGCAGCGCGACGGCTCGTTCCGGGTGGGCACGGACACGGTGGCGCGCGTCCACGGGGGGTCGCCGCACCACATCGACGTCGAGATCGACGGGCGGCGCAGCACCCACCAGATCACGCGGGCGGGCGACCGGCTGCACGTCCAGGCGCCCGGTGGGACGGTCGACCTCGACGTCCTCCCGCGCTTCCCGCGGCCGGATGCGCTCGGGGCCGCAGGCGGGCTGGTGGCACCGATGCCAGGCGTGGCCAGCGACGTGCGCGTGGCGGTCGGCGACGAAGTGCACGCCGGCCAGATCCTCGTGGTGCTGGAAGCCATGAAGATGGAGCACCACATCACGGCGCCCATCGACGGCACCGTCACCGAGGTGCTCGTGCAGGCGGGCAGCCAGGTGCACAACGGCGAGGTGCTGCTCGTGATCGAAGGCCACGACCGCGCCGACGACGAGGTGACCTCATGACCGCGCCCATCCGCATCGCCAACTGCTCAGGCTTCTACGGCGACCGCCTCACCGCGGCCGCCGAGATGGTGGAGGGCGGGCCCATCGACGTGCTCACCGGCGACTGGCTGGCCGAGCTCACGATGCTGATCCTCGCCCGCACCCAAGCGAAGCACCCGCGCGGCGGCTACGCCCGCAGCTTCGTCACGCAGATGGAGCAGGTGATGGGGACGTGCCTCGACCGCGGGATCAAGGTGGTCTCGAACGCCGGTGGGCTCGACCCGGACAGCTGCGCGGAGGCGGTGGCCGAGGTGGCCGGCCGGCTCGGCCTCTCCCCGCGGATCGCCTACGTGCGCGGCGACGACCTGCTTCCCCGCCTCGACGAGCTCGTGGCGGCAGGGGTCGACCTGGCGCACCTCGACACCGGGGAGCCGATCGGCGACACCTCGCGGTTCATCAGTGCCAACGCCTACCTCGGGTGCTGGGGGATCGTCGAGGCCCTCCGCGGCGGGGCCGACATCGTCGTCACGGGTCGGGTCACCGACGCTGCCGTGGTGTGCGGGCCGGCGGCCTGGCACCACGGCTGGGCGCGCGACGACTGGGACGCCCTTGCCGGCGCCGTGGTAGCCGGCCACGTCATCGAGTGCGGCACACAGGCGACGGGCGGCAACTACTCCTTCTTCGCCGAGGTGCCCGGCCTCGAGCGGCCCGGCTTCCCGTGGGCCGAGGTCGCCGCCGACGGGTCCTCGGTCATCGGCAAGCACGACGGCGCGGGCGGCCAGGTGTCGATCGGCACCGTCACCTCCCAGCTGCTCTACGAGATCGGCAGCCCAGCGTACCTGGGGCCTGACGTGACCGCCCGCTTCGACACGATCGAGCTCACGGAGGCCGCACCCGATCGCGTGCGCATCAGCGGCACGAAGGGCGAGCCGCCCCCCGCCACGCTCAAGGTGGCCATGAACGAGCTGGGTGGGTACCGCAACGACATGGCCGTGGCGCTCACCGGCCTCGACATCGAGGCCAAGGCCAAGCTGGTGGAAGACGGCTTCTGGGCCGCCTGCCCCTATGGTCCCGACGACTTCGCGAGCGTCACGACCCGACTGGTGCGCACGGACAAGCCCGATCCCTCGACCAACGAGGAGGCCGTGGCGCTCTGGCGGCTGAGCGTGAAGGACCCCGACGAGCGCAAGGTCGGCCGGGCGGTGTCGAACGCGGTGATCGAGCTGGCGCTGGCCAACATCCCGGGCTTCTTCGGGGTGGGGGGCGGGCCTTCGGGTGGTCGCCCCTACGGCGTGTACCGGCCGGCGATCGTGCCGGCCGAGCTGGCGCCGCAGCACGTGGTGGTGCTGGGGGGCGACCAGACGGTGGTGGACTCCGTGGCTCCGCCAGGATCGGTGACGGTGACCCCCGCGCCCGGGCCGAGCGCGCCCCTGCCGGCCGGCGAGACCGTCGCGATGCCGCTGGGCCGCATCGTGGGCGCCCGCTCCGGCGACAAGGGCGGCAACGCCAACCTCGGCGTGTTCGCGCGCACGGACGAGGCGTGGGCGTGGGTCGATGCCTTCCTGACCACCGACCAGCTCCTGGCGCTGCTCCCCGAAGCAGCCGGCCTGCAGATCGAGCGCCACCGGCTCCCCTCGCTGCGCTCGCTCAACTTCGTGCTCGTGGGCCTCCTCCAGGAAGGCGTGGCCGCGTCGACGCGCCAGGACGGCCAGGCCAAGAGCCTGGGCGAGTGGCTCCGGGCGCGCGTCGTCGAGGTGCCCGCGGCCCTGGTGGGATGACCGACCTGCAGGAGCGCCTGCGATCGGTGCCGCGCCCCGCGCCCACCCTGAGCCGTGATCGGGAGCGGGCGCTCACGGCCCGTCAGCGCGAGATCCTCGACGAGCTCAGCGCCGTCGTCGATGACGGCTTCGCCGACCTCACGATGGCGGAGCTGGCCGGGCGCGTGAGCTGCTCGCTCCGCACGCTGTACGAGCTCGCATCGAGCCGTGACGAGCTGATGCTCATCGTCGTCGACCGCAGCCTGTGGCGAATCGGCCGCACCGCCGCGAGCGCCCTCGACGGGGACATGGCGCCGCTCGACGCGCTACGGGCCTACCTCCGAGCGGCCACGGTCGCGGTCGCCGGTACGACCCCGGCGTTTGCGCGGGACCTGGCCGCGGTTCCAGCCGCGCAGCGCCTCAACGACGCCCACTCCGGCTACCTCGTCGCCGTCACCCGGTGCCTCCTCGATCTCGCCGTCGAGCGGGGCGACATCGCCGACGTCGACACCGGCGCGGTCGCCCGGGTCATGGCGGGTCTGGGCCGGGACTTCACGCGCCCCGAGGTGATCTCGACCCTGCGATCGTCCCCCAAGGACGCGGCCGATGCCGTCGTCGACGTGATCCTCCGGGGACTCCACCTCGCCTGAGGAACCCCCACCCGTTCTGTGGACGCTCACGCTCGCTATGCGGCCGTGAGCGTCCACAGATCGCCGTGGCTCACGGGAGTGAGCCCGTGACGTCCCAGATGTGGTGCTCGATGTCGTGCAGGTAGTAGCGGCCGATCGAGTCGACGGTAAAGGATGCGCCGTCGCTTCGGCGGCCAGTGCGGAGCCATTGGTCGCCCTCGGCGAGCGCGAACAGGCCCCCGATGCCGTCGGCGGCATCCACCAGCTCGACGGCGACGATCGAGGGAAGCTGCTCGTTGTAGCGCTTCTCGATGGCCGTGGTGTCCTGGTCCCAGTTCTCGTAGTTCGGGTCATCCTCGGCGAGCATCCGCCCGACGCGCTGCGCGTAGACGCGGTGCACGTCGCGCACGTGGCAGGCGTACTCGAGCGGCGACCATGTGTCGTCATCGGGTCGTTGGCGCACGTCCGGGCCGGCGAGGATCGCCTCCCAGGCTCGGGAGGTGCGGTCGATCCGGCCGGCCAGGTGGTCGCGGTCCACCGCGGCGGTGTCGAAGCCGCAGTCGGGGCACACCCGGTCCAGCACCCAGGTCCAGTCCTTCTCGTCGGGCACGATCGGCATGCTCCCGAACCTACCGACGGCGCGGACTCCGCCCGGCCCCGGTTTCGCCGTACCCTCGGACCATGACCGCGGGCCCCGCACTCCACGTGCCTGCACACCCCGTGCGCATCGTCACGGCGGCGAGCCTCTTCGACGGGCACGACGCCGCGATCAACATCATGCGGCGGATCCTGCAGTCGCAGGGCTGCGAGGTGATCCACCTCGGCCACAACCGGTCCGTGCACGAGGTCATCACGGCTGTCGTGCAGGAGGACGCCCAGGGTGTCGCGGTGTCGTCGTACCAGGGCGGCCACATCGAGTACTTCCGCTACCTGGTCGACGAGCTGCGTGCCCGCGGGCTCGCCCACGTCCGGATCTTTGGCGGCGGCGGCGGCGTGATCATCCCCAGCGAGATCGCAGACCTTCAGCGATACGGCGTGACGCGGATCTTCTCGCCCGAGGATGGCCAGCGCATGGGCCTCCCGGCGATGGTCAACACGATCGTCGAGGCCTGCGACGTCGATCCGATCGCGGTGCCGCTGCCCTCGTTGGAGGAGGTGCTCGCCGGTGACCAGGGCGCCCTGGCGCGGGCCATCACCGCGCTCGAGCTCGGACGGCTCGAGCCCGCGCTCCTCGACCAGCTGCGGGCCACGGCCGCACGTCAGACCGCACCGGTGCTCGGGATCACGGGCACCGGCGGGTCCGGCAAGTCGTCCCTCACCGACGAGCTGGTGCGCCGCTTCCGGCTCGACCAGGAGGACAAGCTCCGGATCGCCGTCCTGGCCATCGACCCCACCCGGCGGCGCGGAGGCGGGGCGCTGCTGGGCGACCGCATCCGGATGAACGCCATCGATCCGCCGCAGGTGCTCTTCCGCTCGCTCGCCACCCGCGGGTCGAGTGAGGTGCCGGAGGCGCTCGACGACATCGTCGCCGCGTGCCGGGCGGCGGGGTACGACCTCGTGATCGTCGAGACGCCCGGGATCGGGCAGGGCGATGCCGGGATCGTCGACCACGTCGATCTGCCGATCTACGTGATGACCCCGGAGTTCGGCGCGGCCAGCCAGCTCGAGAAGATCGACATGCTCGACTTCGCCGATGTCGTCGTCATCAACAAGTTCGAGCGGCGCGGGGCGGAGGACGCGCTGCGCGACGTTCGGCGGCAGCTCGCGCGCAACCGCGAGCAGTTCGACGGCGACCCGGCCGCGCTGCCGGTGTTCGGGACGATCGCGGCGCGCTTCAACGACGATGGCGTGACGGCGCTCTACCAGAACCTGCGGGGGGGCCTTCAGGACCGGGGGCTGCCCGTCACCGATGGCACGCTGGCCGCGGTCGAGGGCCGCGCGAGCACGAAGGTCGCGTCGATCGTCCCCCCGGAGCGGTCGCGCTACCTCGCCGAGGTCGCCGAGGCCGTCCGTGGGTACCACGCCACCACCGAAGAACAGGTCCGAGCCGTGCGAGCCGTCGGCAACCTGCGCGGCACCAGGGAGGTGCTCGAGCGACAGGGCCGCGGCACCGACGACCTCGACGCGGCGCTGGCGGTCGTGTCAGACGATGTCGACGACACGAGCCGAGCCCTCCTCGACGGCTGGCCGACCCAGGTGGACGCACTGTCCGGCGCCAGGGACGCGAGCGGCGCCCCGCTGACCCGAGCGTCGCTCTCCGGCTCCGTCGTGCGTCGGGTGGCCCTCCCACGCTACGACGACCCCGGCCAGCTCCTGCGGTTCCTGCGCGCCGAGCACCTGCCCGGTCACTTCCCGTTCACGGCCGGCGTGTTCTCGCTCAAGCGCGAGGGGGAGGACCCCGCCCGGATGTTCGCCGGCGAGGGCGACGCCTTCCGCACGAACCGCCGCTTCCACCTCCTGGCCGAGGGCCAACCCGCCACCCGCCTCTCCACGGCGTTCGACTCGGTCACGCTCTACGGCTTCGACCCTGACGAGCGACCCGACATCTACGGCAAGGTCGGCAACGCCGGCGTGTCGATCGCCACGTTCGATGACATGCAGGCGCTCTACGCGGGGTTCGACCTCTGCGACCCGGCGACGTCCGTGTCGATGACCATCAACGGGCCGGCGCCGACGATCCTCGCCATGTACCTCAACACGGCGATCGACCAGCACCCCGAGCTCGAGCCCGCCGAGGTGCTGCGCCGCGTCCGCGGCACCGTCCAGGCGGACATCCTCAAGGAGGACCAGGGCCAGAACACCTGCATCTTCTCGACCGAGTTCAGCCTCGGGATGATGGCCGACATCCAGGAGTGGTTCGTCGAGCACGAGGTGCGCAGCTTCTACTCGGTGTCGATCTCCGGCTACCACATCGCCGAAGCGGGCGCGAACCCCCTCTCGCAGCTCGCCTTCACGCTCGCCAACGGCTTCACCTACGTCGAGAGCTACCTGGCCCGAGGGCTCGACATCGACGACTTCGCGCCCAACCTGTCCTTCTTCTTCTCCAACGGCATGGACCCCGAGTACGCGGTGCTCGGCCGGGTCGCCCGTCGCATCTGGGCCATCGCCATGCGCGATCGCTACGGCGCCGGCGCGCGCAGTCAGAAGCTGAAGTACCACGTGCAGACCTCTGGACGGTCGCTCCACGCACAGGAGATGGACTTCAACGACATCCGCACCACGCTCCAAGCCCTGATCGCGCTCTACGACAACGCCAACAGCCTCCACACCAACGCGTACGACGAGGCCGTCACCACCCCCACGTCGGAGTCCGTGCGCCGCGCCCTCGCCATCCAGCTGATCATCAACCGCGAGTGGGGGCTCTCGATGAACGAGAACCCGAACCAGGGCAGCTTCATCATCGAGCAGCTCACCGACCTCGTCGAGGAGGCGGTGCTGAGCGAGCTCGAACGGATCTCCGAGCGCGGCGGCGTGCTCGGCGCGATGGAGACCGGCTACCAGCGGGGCCGCATCCAAGACGAGTCGATGCGCTACGAGCAGCGCAAGCACGACGGCACGCTGCCGATCATCGGCGTGAACACCTTCCTGGCGCCCGCCGGGCCGGGCGACGCGCCACCCGTCGTCGAGCTGGCCCGGTCCACCGACGCGGAGAAGCAGAGCCAGCTCACGCGCCTGCGGACCTTCCACGCCGCTCACGCCGACGAGGCCCCCGCGACGCTGGCACGGCTCCGCGCCACCGCCCTCGAGGGAGGGAACCTCTTCGCCGTGCTGATGGACGCGGTCCGCGTCTGCAGCCTCGGGCAGATCACCGAGGCCCTGTTCGAGGTCGGGGGCCGCTACCGCCGCAACGTCTGACGGGATCTGTGGACGCCTGCGCTCGCATGGCGAGCGTCAGCGTCCACAGAACGGGGTCAGTCGACGGAGATGCGGGCCATGAGGTCCGCCTTCTGCTCTTCGAAGTCCTCGAAGCTGATCTTCTTGTCGTCGAAGAGGCGGTGGATCTCCTCGACACGGGCCAGGAGCTCACCGGCGGACAGCTCGGTGCCGGGCTCCGCGGGCGCCAGCGGGGCCAGCTCGTCGGTCTCGCCCTCGGTCTCGGTGCCCTTCTCCAGGCGCTTCTCGCGCTTGGCGGCCTGCTTGGCCTTCTTCGCTCGGTCGCGCTGGAGCTTCTCGAAGCTCGTCCGTTGTGCGGCCATGGGTACTTCCTTTCCTCTGACCCCGGAGGCACGGGTGGCGGTGGGGTCGCAGTCAGCCGATCGGCGCATCCCGGTGGCGGCTGACGGGGCCACCGACATGGCGGAGCCGCCGACACACATGTGCCGGCGGCCCCGTCAAAGGAGATTCGGGACTAGATGACCCGGACGTTCTGGGCTTCCTCGCCCTTGCGACCCGGAGCCACGTCGAACTCGACGCGCTGACCCTCATCGAGGGTCTTGTAACCAGACCCCTGGATGTTGGAGAAGTGGACGAACACGTCGTCGCCCTGCTCACGGGAGATGAAGCCGAAGCCCTTCTCGTTGTTGAAGAACTTCACGGTTCCAGTTGCCACGTTTTTCTACCTATCTGCATTGCAAGCAAGTCCGACTGACTTCCCTGTTCGAGGCTCCAGCCTAGAGCCTGGTCGCACCGAAGGCGACATCTCGGCCTGGCAGACTGCCCCCGTGGCCCCCTCCCCCGCCCTGCTCCGCACGCGGGGGCTGACGAAGCGGTACCCGAGCGTCACCGCGGTCGACGGGCTCGATCTCGACATCCCCGCGGGACGCGTCGGCCTCGTGGGGGCCAACGGGGCGGGCAAGACCACGCTCTTTCGGATGATGCTCGGCCTGAGCCATCCGTCCGAGGGCACCCTCGAGGTGTGCGGCATCGACGTGGCCGCCGACCCCATCGGTGTCCGGAGCAACCTCGGGTACATGCCTGAGCACGACTGCCTGCCGCTCGACCAGACAGCGGCGGACGTGGTCGCCACCTTCGGGGAGCTCAGCGGCCTCCCCGCCCGGGCGGCGCGCCAGCGCGCGTCAGACGTGCTCGACCTCGTAGGCCTCGACGAGGCCCGGTTCCGGCCCATCGCCGGCTTCTCCACCGGCATGCGCCAGCGCACCAAGCTCGCGCAGGCGATCGTGGCGGACCCGGAGCTCGTGCTGCTCGACGAGCCCACTGCCGGCCTCGACCCGATGGGCCGCGAGGAGATGCTCGGTCTGGTCGCCCGGCTCGGTGGGCTGGGCATCTCGGTCCTGCTCGCCACGCACCTTCTGGACGACGTCCAGCAGGTGTGCGACCACGTCGTCATGCTCGACGGAGGGCACCTCGTCGTGTCCGGAGCCACCGGATCGCTGCTCGAGCGCACCGGCGTGCTGTCCGTCGACGTCGGCACCGATCGCGACGGCCTCATCCAGCGGCTCGCCGCCCGGGGCCTGCAGGCGGTGGCGGACGCCGGGTTGGTCGAGGTGCAGATCAGGGGCGACGCTGACATCGACACCGTGCGAGACGCCGTGGCCGACCTGGGCCTGCCGCTGCACCGCATGACGACCCGCCTCACGTCGCTCGACGAGGTGTTCCTCGACCGGGCCGGGCGAGGCTGATGGCCGGAGCCGTCTACGACCGCGGCTACCGCGCCTACGAGGGCGACCGCGGCGGCCGGTCCGCCGCCCGCGCTGCCCTGTTCCGGGCATCGATCCGGCGGGCGATGGGGCTACGTCGCTCGTGGCGCCAGAAGGTGGCACCGGCTGTGCTGCTCGCCATCGCGACGGTCCCCGCCATCGTCTTCGTCGGCGTGGGCTACGTCACGAGGAACTCGCTCGTCACCGACTTCCAGTTCATCACCTATCGGGAGTACGTCGGGGTGTCCAACACGCTCCTCGTGTTCGTCGCGCTCACCGCCCCCGACATCGTTTGCCCAGACCGGCGCCAGCGGGTGCTCCCACTGCTCTTCGCCCGTCCGCTCACGGGGATCGACTACGTCGTCACGAAGGTGGGGGCCATGTTCGCGATCCTGTTTGCCTTCTCGTTCCTGCCCCAGGTCGTGCTCTTCGTCGGGCAGATGCTCGTGAGCGACGACGGTGCGCTGGCCTACGCCCGGGACAACGCCGAGGTGCTGTGGCAGGTGCCGATCGCGGTCGCCCTGCTGTCCATCTTCTACGCCTCGATCGGCGTGGCGGTCGCGTCGCTGACCTCCCGCCGGATCATCGCGGGCGCGTCGATCATCGGGCTGTTCCTCGTGAGCTCGATCGTGGCGGCCGCCCTCGTCGGTCAGCAGACGGCGCCTGAGACCAAGAGCAAGGAAGCGCGGCCGCCAGCCGTCGTGGTCGGACCGAACGGAGACGTGGTCGTGACCCCCGACGGCTCGGACGGCCGCCCGGGGGTGGTCTACCTCGTGGACCGGGAGCCGAAGGCGGCGGCGCTGATCGACCTGCTCACCCTGCCGCTCGTGCTCCGCGACCTCGTGTTCCTCGGGCGCGTCGAAGAGACGCATCCGATGTCGGGACTCGCGAACGGCGGCCTGTACGCGGTGATCCTGTTCGTGGTGCTCGTGGCGGCCGCCATGGTGATCCTGGTGATCCGCTACGACGAGGTCGAGCGGTGACGGATCCCGCGCTCCTGCCGCCCCCTCCGCCCTCGCTCGACCCGGCCTTCGCGGCGAACGCCACCGTCACCGCGACCGACGTGTCGGTCTGGTTCGGGCAGAAGGTCGCCCTGTCCGATCTCAGCTGCTCCTTCGGTCCCGGCGTCACCGGTCTGCTCGGCCCGAACGGTGCCGGCAAGACCACCCTCATGCGGGCCATCACCGGACTGATCCCCGTCAACCAGGGTCAGGTGATGGTGGACGGCCGGTCGCCGCGCTCGGAGCGCGACGTGTACCGGCGCCTCGCGCTGGTGCCGGAGGACGAGGCCGTCCCCGGGGGGCTGACGCCCCGCCAGCTGTGCACGTACATCGCCGACCTCCATCGCCTCAGCGATCGGAGTGTGATCGACTGGGCGCTCCACACCGTCGACATGGTGGCCGTCGCCGAGCGGAGCATGGACGGCTTCAGCAAGGGCATGCGCCAGCGCAGCAAGGTCGCGGCGGCCCTCGTCAAGAACCCGCTCGTGCTCGTGCTCGACGAGCCGCTCAACGGCGCCGACCCCGTGCAGCGCCTCCACCTCATCGAGCTGTTCCGGCGGCTCGGCGCCGAGGGCCGCACCGTGATCGTGAGCTCCCACGTGCTGCACGAGGTTGAGTCGATGGCCGATCGCGTCATCGTCATCGTGCGCGGCCGGCTGGCGGCGGCAGGCGGCCACCGCGCGATCCGCGATGCCATGGACGACGTGCCCCGCCACGTGCTCGTGCGCGCACCCGGTGGGCGGCGGCTCGCAGCGGCACTCCTGGGCAACGACGTCGTGTCGGGCATCAACGTCGACGGCGACGACCTCGTCATCTCGACGAAGCGCGCCAAGGACCTCGCGGTGCTCCTGCCGCGAGCCGCGCGCGACCTGGGCGTGCACCTCACCGAGGTCCGTCCGCTCGACGACTCGCTCGAGAGCCTGTTCCTGGAGCTGGTGCGATGACCGCTGCCGTCGCCACCGCACGTCGGCAGCCGGCCTTCCTGGCCCTCGTCGGCTACGCCCTGCGAACGTGCCTCCCAGGCCGGCGCTGGGTGGCGGCGCTCGTGCCCGCTGCCGCATCGATCCTGTTCGGGTTCATCTCGAGCACCGTCGACGACACCGCCGTCCGCGCCTTCGACGGTGTGGCCGCCAACGCGCTCTTCGGCCTCGTGCTGCCCGTGACCTGCCTGGTGATCGGCGACGCGGTGCTGGGGGCGGAGATCCGGTCGGGTTCGTTCACCTTTACGTGGATGTCGCCTGTGCGAGCCTGGCAGATCACCGTCGCTCGGTGGCTGGCCGGCACGATCGCGGCCGCGGGGAGCCTGGCCGCGGCGTTCGCCCTCGCCGCAGTCGTCGCGGGCGCGCCCGAGCGCGCCGGACCGATCGCCGTCGCGGCGGTCTTCGGTTCCCAGGCGTACGTCGCCGTCTTCGTGGCCATCGGCTGCATCACCAAGCGAGCCGCGGTGTGGTCGCTCGCGTTCGTCTTCCTCGTCGAACGGCTCGTCGGCGCCGCGCTAAGCGGCATTGCCCAGCTCTCGCCGTCGTGGGAGGCGCGGGCCGCCTACGTCGGGTTGAGCGACGCGCGCGACGACTTCGTCCGCGAGGGCATCCCCCACGGCACCTCCGCCCTGGTCCGCCTCAGCCTGATCACGGCGGTGGCGCTCGTCCTCTCCAGCAACCGCCTGCGAACCCTAAAGCTCACCGGCAGCGCCGACTGACGAAGCGGACCGCGGGTCGCGGTTGAGGGGGGAGTGTGAGGGGGGAACGCTCCTGCCCCCTCACCCGGGAGGTGATCCGGCTCCGCCGGTCGCCGACCAGCAACGAGCGCGCCGAAGGCGCACCGAACAAGCTCGGAGGAGCTCGCCGCAGGCGAGCGAGGCCGAGAGCTACCGCTCCTCGCGACTCGCGAGCATCGCACCGACGATGACGAGGCCGACGCCGCCGACCGCGAGGGCGGCGACGTGGTCGTCCCTGAAGACCACACCGAGGACGAGCGACACTCCGGGGATCAGGTAGGTGATGAACGACGCGCGCGTCGGCCCGACCCGGCTCACGAGCGTGCCCATCAACAGGTAGGCGACGCCGGTGCCGACGATCCCGAGCACGAGCACCGCCACCAAGGGCGGCACCTCCACGCGTGACCCGGGGAGGCTCGCCAGCCCGAAGGGCAGCGTCCACACCGTTGCCAGCGCGAGCATCCGGGCCATCACGGGGCGCGAGCCGTACCGCACCTGCAGCGGAGCCGCCAGGTTCGTGGCCAGGCCGTAGCAGAGGGTCGCGAGCACGACGAGGCCGACGCCGAGGGCCTGCGAGGACCCCTCGCTTAGGCTCGGGAGGCTGATGAGCGCGACGCCGACGAGCCCCACGCCCAGCCCGAGGAGCTGCGGACCGCTGGTGCGACGGCCGAAGAACAGGACCCCGAAGCCCGCGGTGAACATCGGAACGGCGCCGTTCAGGAGGCCGGCGACGGCCGAGTTGATGTGCTGCTCGGCCAGGGGGAACAGCGTGAAGGGGATGCCCACCCAGATGACCGACAGCGCCGTCATGCGGAAGCGATCCTCGGCCGCCAGGCGCATGCGCGCTCCGGGCAGCAGGGCGAGAGTGAGCGCGCCGAGGCTGACGCGCAGGGAGGTGATCACCCCGGGTTCAAGGCTCTCGAGGCCGATCGCGATGAAGAGGAACGACGCGCCCCAGATGAGGCTGATGGCCGAGAAGAACGCCCAGTCAGAGCTCGTGAACGCTGCCCCCGTCTGGGCCGCGACCGGACCAGGCGCAGGCGGGGTGGTGGTCACCCTCCATCTCTAGTCGCTGCGGCTGCAGGCGCGGTGCGCGCTAGGCCGGACCCGTGAGCACGGCGGCGACAAGGCGGGTGACGGCCGAGGCGGCCCGAGTGGGTGACATGCCCTGCGCGACCCGCAGCTGGTCCCAGGCCTCGAACGACAACGCCATCTCGACGGCCGACGCCGTGTCGCGCGGCGTGCCCGCGAGCTCCGGCGCGAACACGCGCTCGACCTCGGCGCGCACCCAGCCGCGCGCCCGCGCGAGCTGCTCGCGGAGGGCGGGGGACTCTGGCGCGGCGCGGAGGGCCGCGCGACGGATCGGCGCGATCGACTCGTACAGACGGCCATTGATCGCCACCACCTCGGCGACCCGCTCGGCCAGGGTGCCGGTGGGCATGACGTCGACGAAGAGGTGGCGGATGCGGCTGAGCTGCCGGGCGCAGGCCGCGGCGTTGAGCGACTCGACGTCGTCGAAGATCCGGAAGATCGACCGCAGTGAGACACCCGAGCGCTCGGCCACCTGCTGCGCGGTAGGCCGGAGCACGCCCTCACCCAGGAGGTCGAGGAACGCGTCGACCGCCAGATCGCGGCTGCGGTGCCGGCGCGCACGCCGACCGTCGACGGTCGCGTCCGGGTCGGGCATCGCAGAGGTCACGGCTTGACCATAGTGTTCGATCCGTCAGGTTCCGTGGCCGTCGCCGCCCGCGTCCGGCGAGCTCGCTGACCGACGTCAGCGGTAGGCCTGACGGGCCACCCGCGCCCCGTCGACGACCTGCGGCATGAAGCTCGTGGTGCCGTGCTCCAGCAGCTCGCGTGCGGCCGCTGCCACCGCGCCCGCCGCGACGTAGCTCAACGCGCCGCCGACGGAGATGCGGCGCACGCCCGCCTCGGCCAGCTCGGGCACGGTCGGTCCGCCAGGGAGGAGCAGCACGTTCACCGGGCGATCGACGGACCGGATCACCGTCGTGATCTGGTCGAGGTCACGCAGCCCGGGGGCGTAGAGCACGTCCGCGCCCGCCTCTTGGAACGCCTGGAGCCGTTCGATCGTGTCCGTGAGGTCGGCACGGTCGTGGAGGAGGTTCTCCGCCCGGGCGGTGAGCACGAAGGGAACCGGTCCGGCGTGGGCTGCCTCCGCGGCCGCGGCGACGCGGGCGACCGCCAGCGAGCGCTCGTAGATGGGCTCGTCGGGCCGGCCGGTGTAGTCCTCCACCGACCCGCCCGCCAGCCCGGCGCCGATGGCCTCCGCGATCGTGGCCGCCACCGCCTCGGGTGCGTCACCGAACCCGTTCTCGAGGTCACCGTTGACGGGGAGGTCCGTGGCGGCCGCGATGGCGGCGCCGTGGGCGAGCGCCTCCGCCTTCGTGACGTTGCCGTCGAGTCGGCCGAGCGTGCCGGCGAAGCCGCTGCTCGTCGTGGCGAGCGCCTTGAACCCGAGGTGCGCGAGGAGCCGGGCGGACCCCGCGTCCCACGGGTTCGGCATCACGAGCGGCTCCGCCCCCTCGTGGAGGGCGCGGAAGCGGGCGGCCTGGTCCGCGGCGGTCGGCATGCCCCGAGCCTAGGGACAGCTGGTCGGCGCTTCCTCGCCGGCCAGGCGGCCGTCGATCCACTGGAGCATCCCAGGCATCGACGGCGCGATCACGCCGGAGTGGCTCTGGCCCGCGAAGGTGCGCCGCTCGACGACCTGACCGATGCCGCACATGCGATCGAGCAGCATCTGGGAGGTGACAAGGGGGATCTGCTCGTCCGCCTCGCCGTGGATGACGAGGATCGGGGACTCACCGAGCTCGAAGCCGGGGTCGTTCTCGATGAGGAGCGAGGCCCATGGCTCCACCTGGGACGGGTCGGCGGTGATGAGGTCGTCGTACGGCACGTCATTCCACGCCGCCGCCAGGTCGCCCGAACAGCCCTCGTCGACGAGCTGGAGGCGTTCGACTCCCAGCGGCGAGAGCACGAGCGACGTGTCGGCGTCGGGGTAGGCCGCGGACCAGCCGGCGGCGACCATGCCGAGGTAGAAGCGGTACGGGCTGTTCCGAAGGGCAACGGCGATCAGCGACAGCTGCGAGGGAGGCGCGCCGGCGACCGTGCCGACGACGTCGAGATCGGGCGCCCACTCCTTGGCGATCTGGTTCGCGAAGAGGGCGGCGTGCCCTCCCTGGGAGTGCCCCCAGATCACGACCTTGTCCGAGGCCTGTGTTCGCGCCTCGAGCTGACGCGCTGCGCGCGCGATGTCGAGGGTGCCGCGACCTTCGCTCACCCCGACGATGTACGGGTGACGCCCTGGGGTGCCGAGCCCTTCGTAGTCCGTCGCGGCGAACACCATGCCGCGTTCGAGGAACGGGCCGACGAGCTCGATGCCGTTGGCACCCAGGTCCTTGCTGGGCGCGCATTCGTCGGCGATCCCCGTGGTGCCGTGCGCCCAGGTGAGCACGGGCCGTCCGCCGTCGGGGGCCGCGCCGGGAGGCACGATGATGATGCCGCTCACCGCGATGTCATCGCCCTCCAGCGACTCCGAGTGGTAGAGCACGCGCAGCACCGTGCCGTCGACGTCGAGGCCACTGACCTCCTGCACCGCGATGACGTCACCGGGCTCGCCCGGCTCGAAGTTGTTGGCGAGGGCGTAGAGGTCGTCGGACTCCGCCAGCTCGCGGACCTGCGCGACCGTGGTCGATGAGGACTCGGGGGTGGACGTGCCGTCCGAGTCGGAGCACGCCACGACGGAGAGCGGAAGCGCGAGGAAGGCGAGATGTCGGAGGCGGATCACGAGGAGGCTTGCGCCGCCTTCCACCAGGTCTCGGTGGTCGCAGTGAGCCGGAAGGCTTCGGGCTTGTCGTCGTCGGTGAGCACGCCGGTCTCGAGCCACAGGCGCTTCAGGTGTCGGATGGCGCCGGCGTCGCGGTCGTCCGTGTACGCATCGCGCGCGTGGAGGACGTGGTAGTTGTTCACGAACTGCATGTCACCCGGCTCGAGCTGCATCGAGAGGTGGAACTCAGGGTCGGCGCACATCGCGTCGACGCGGTCCATCGCCGCCGTCGCGACTGGGCTCGGCGCCGGTGCGTCCTCGTGGCGTCGGGCGGCGAGGATGTACGGCCGGATGTACCGGACGAACAGCCGCCCGTGGCGCTCCGTGAACAGCGGCATGAGGTACCAGGGCCGGCCGCCTGGCTGCTCCTCGCCCCGGAAGTCGTACGCGAACTCGTCGTAGAGCGCGGTCGCGAGGTCGGGTTCGGTTCGCACGAGCTCGTTGTGGATCGTGACCGCGTTGGCTACGAGGCTGGCGCCCCCGCCGGCTCCCGCGTTGAGGCAGAACAGCCCGACGAGATCGGAGCCGTCGGAGTGGAACGGGAAGGCCACGCCACCGATCTCGTTGCCGCGACTGGTGGGGTCGGCCCCGGTCTTGCCCTGGTCGGTGACGTCGCCGAGGAGGTGGCCCTTGTGGTTCTGCGGCCATGGCCGGCCGAGGTGGCGGCCCATCCCCCAGTACACGGCGGAGGCGCGATCCGGGCCGAGGCGGTCGACCGGCACGCCGCGGATCAGCGCCACCCCACGGCCGTCGATGAGCTCGCGCGCGACCGCTCCCAGCTTGGGCCCCAACGTCGGGAGCGGGAACAGCTCGGCGGTGATGTCGAGCGTGTGCTCGGTGCGGGCTTCGGCGTGCTCGAGCGCGGCCTCGAGCTCGGATCGGTCGGCGTCGGTGAGCGACCAGACGTACGCGTCGCCGATGTCGTGGCTGCGCCACGCGCACCGCTCCTCGAGGACCGTAGGAGCGCTCATCGGGCCGGGGCCGCGGTGGCGCCGCGGAGCAGCCGACCCGGCAGGGCGTCGGTCGGCTCGCCGCGCTGGTAGGTGACCTGGCCCTTGACGAGCGTGGCGTGGTAGCCGTCGGCCCGCTGGAGCAGCCGCTTCCCTCCAGCGGGGAGGTCGTGGCGCATCTCAGGACGGCGGGGCCGCAACTCGTCGAAGTCGATGAGGTTCACGTCGGCGCGGTAGCCAGGCGCGAGCACGCCGCGGTCGAGCAACCCGACCGTCTCCGCCGTGTCCTTGGTGTGCTGTCGCACGAGGTACGCCAGGTCGAGACGACCGCGCTCGCGATCGCGGCCCCAGTAGGACAGCAGCGTGGTGGGGAAGCTGGCGTCGCAGATGGTGCCAACGTGCGCGCCACCGTCCGACAGGCCCGGCACCGTGTGCTCATGAGCGAGCATCTCGCCGACGGCGTCGAGGGTGCCGCCGAACCAGTTGATGATGGGCGCGTAGATGAGGGTGCGGCCCTCGTCCTGGATGAGGAGGTCGTAGGTGTACTCGAGGACGTCGCGGCTCTCGCGGGCGGCACGGGCCTCGAGGCACGTCGACGCGTCGGGCTCGTAGTCGGGCGGGTCGGCGAGCTCGAACATGCGGTCGAAGCCACCGAGGGCGCCGCGGCCGGAACCGGCGGCGGCGAGCACCCGCTGCTTGAACGCTGGATCGGACATGCGCCGGGCTTGCTCCGCGGCGGGCAGCGACGAGATCTCCTGCCAGACGGGGTTGCCGAGGAGCGGGTTGAGCGTGCACTGGAGGCCGAGGAGGATCCCGATGGCTCGCGCGGCCGCCTGCCCGCGCATCGTGACGCCCTCGGCGTTGGCCTGCTCGAGGAGCTCGAGCTGGCGGCGCCAGCCCTCCTCGCGCACGCCCGCCAGCGAGAACGAGAGCGGTCGACCGGAGGCCTCAGCCATCGAGCGGAACAGACCGAACTCCGCATCGACATCGTCGAAGTCGGAGACCACCTGCAGCACGCCGGTGCCCGTGGCCCCCACTGCTCGGGCGATCCCGAGCAGCTCGTCCGCGTCAGCGGTGAGCGTAGGGGTGAGCTCGCCGTTGGAGCTGCGGTGGTTGCGCGTGCGGGACGTGCTGAAGCCGATCGCACCGGCCTCGACCGCCTCCCGAGCCAGCGCCGCCATGGCCTCGATGTCGTCCGCGGTGGCCATCTCCCGCTGGGCTCCCCGCTCCCCCATGACGTTGAGGCGCAGCGCGCCGTGGGGAACGTGGGTGCCGATGTCGACGTCGTAAGGGCGCCCGTCGAGCGCGTCGAGGAACTCCGGGAACGACTGCCAGGTCCAGGGCAGCCCCTCGTGCAGCGCCGCGCCAGGGATGTCCTCCACCCCCTCCATCAGCTGGATGAGCCGATCGTGGTCCGCCGGACGGACCGGCGCGAAGCCCACGCCGCAGTTCCCCGCCACGACGGTGGTCACGCCGTGCCAGGCCGACGGGATGAGGCGGTCGTCCCACGTCGCCTGGCCGTCGTAGTGCACGTGGATGTCGACGAGGCCGGGGGTGACCAGGAGACCGTCGGCGTCGAGCTCCTGGGACGCGCGGCCGTCGACGCGGCCGACCTCGGTCACGATGCCGTCGGTGACGGCGACGTCGGCCGTGCGTCCGGGGACGCCGGTGCCGTCGAGGACCGTGCCCCCTCGGATGATCAGGTCGTGTGCGGCCATGCAGTCCCCCGGACGCGTATCGGCTAGACGAGGATGCGGTCGTGCGGTGCCGGCACGCCCACGACGGCCAGCGCCCGACCGAGGCCGAGGAACATGCCGCAGCAGATGATGAGGTCGGCCACCTCGTCGTCGGAGAAGCCACGGCGGAGGCGCTCCCAGAAGGCGTCGTCCATCGCCTGGTGGTCGAGGGCGAAGCGCTGCGCGAACTCCGCGGCGAGCTTCTCCCGTTCGGTGAGCGCGTCGCTGGTGGCCCATGCAGCGACCTCGGCATAGAAGCCCTCGTCCACGGCATGTGCCGCCGCGTCCTTGGCGCGGGTGTCCTGGCAGACCACGCAGTCGTTGATCAGGGCGATCGTCCAGCGCGCGGCCTCGCGCTCACGCAGCGGCAGCTTCGTGTTCCCGTACACAGCCTCGGAGAACTTCCCCATGCCGACCGCCATCTCCGTGCGGTGCAGCGACCAGTCGACGTGCTCCCCCATGCCCGACTCTGACGGGGGCGTGATGCGTGCCATGGCGAGACCCTACGCCGTGGAGGGGTCGCGCTCCTCAGGAGGGCGGACGTCGTGGAACATCGCCAGGAGCGTGAGGTCGTACGCGATCTTCAGCGTCCCCGCGATGACGAGCGGCCACCCGAAGTCGGAGTGCTGGAGCATCCAGCCCGCGGCCAGCGGCGGGAGGGCGGACGCCAGGCTGCGGGGCACGTTCGTGATCGCCGCCGCCGCGGTGCGCTCCTCGGGATCGACGACGGCCATCACGTAGCTCGTGCGGGCGGGCACATCCATCTGCGACAGGAGCGACCGGGCGAGGAGGCAGGCCACGGCGGCCCCGGCCGAGGGCATGAGCGCGGCCGAGATGAGCAGCAGGTTCGCCGGCACGTGCGTGAACACCATCGTGCGCACGAGCCCGACGCGGCGGGCGATCCGGGGGGCCAGCAACGCGGAGCTGGCGGTGAGCAACCCGCTCCAGAAGAACACCGCGCCCGACTGGGCGGTGGAGAGGCCGAAGCGGAGAGAGAGCCAGAGCACGAGGATCGACTGCACCGCGAACCCACCGCCGAACGCGTCGACGCTGAACAGGGCCGACAGGCGCAGCACGGTTGCCCGCGAGCGACCGAGCCCGCTCCGTCCGAGGCCGGCCAGGACGAGCGGCGGTCTGGGTGCGAGTCGCCGGTAGGACAGCAGCAGCAGCACGCCGACCAGCGCGTACACGAGGAACACGCCCCGGAGGGCGTCGAGCTCGGACAGCACCGTGCGCTTGGCCAGCCACCCCGGCAGTCCCGCCGCGAGCGCGCCGAACGCACCCGCGAGCGAGGCCACCAGGCTGTAGCGGGCGAAGACGTGGGTCCGCCGCGCCGCCGGCACGGTGTCAGGGAGAAGCGCCTGCTCGATGGGCAGGAAGGCGCTCACGTCGCCCGACGACGGGTTGATCGTGCCGACCGCGGCGACGACGAGCAGGGCGCCGAACGCGGCCACCATGCCGAAGGCCAGGCCGGTGGCGATCATCAGCACCGCCATCATCTGGAGGAGGTGCACCCGGTCGAAGCGCCCACCACGCAGCCCGATCGTCAGGGTGACGACGGCCGACCCCAGCAACGTGGCGGTCACGACCGCGCCCACCTGCGTGGCGGTGAAGCCGCGGGCGAGGAGGTACGCCGGCAGCACCACCGCCACCAGCCCGTCGACCAGCGCCCGCAACCCTCGGGTGCGCAGCAGCCGGGCGGCGTCAGGGCTGGTGTCCGTGGCGGCCATGCCGGCGCAGCCTCCCACGGTCAGCCCATCTCGAACCCCGTTCTCACGGGGGTGGGTGGTGGTAGTAGGCGGGTCAGACGGAGACGAGCTCGCGGTCGGCCTCGGGCTCGTCGTCGATGTCGCTGATGGCGTCGGGGGTGCCCTCCACGTTGATGTTCGGGAGGATCCGGTCGAGCCACCTCGGCAGCCACCAGTTCTTGTCGCCGAGCAGCTCCATGGTGGCGGGCACGAGCAGCATCCGGACGATCGTGGCGTCGAGGAAGATCGCCGACGCGAGGCCCACGCCGAAGAGCTTGAACGTCCGGTCGTTCTCCAGCATGAAGCTGCCGAAGACGAACACCATGATGGCGGCCGCCGCCGAGATCACCCGGGCGGTGGTGGCGAGGCCGTTCGCCACCGACAGGTGGCTGTCGCCGGTGCGGTTCCACTCCTCCTTGATCCGCGAGAGGAGGAACACCTCGTAGTCCATCGAGAGCCCGAACACGATGGCGAAGAACATCATCGGGGCGAACGTCTCGATCGGGCCGGGAGACAGGCCGGTGATGTCGCTCAGCCAGCCCCACTGCACGACGGCGACCGTGATGCCGTAGGCGGCACCGATCGAGAGCAGGTTCATGATCACGGCCTTGAGCGGCACGAGGAGGGACCGGAACACCACCATCATGAGCAGGAAGGAGACGAGCAGCACAGCCAGGAAGAAGTACGGCATGCGGGAGCTGAGCAGGCCCGAGAAGTCGACCGTGCCCGGCACCTGGCCGGTGACGGCGACCTCGCTGCCCAGCGCCGCCTCGCCGTCGACGAGCACCTCGTCGCGGAGGCGGTGCACGAGCGCCGTGGTCTCGGCGTCCTGTGGCGAGGTCTTGGGCGTCACGAACCAGCGGTAGGCCGTGGGCGCCTCGGGGTCGTTCGGGTCGGCGGGCGACGCGAACACCACGCCCGGATCGGCTGCCACCGCGTCGGTGATGCCCTGGAGCACCGCGGGGTCGACCGGCCCGTCGACGCGAGCGGCCAGGAAGAACGGGCCATTGAAGCCGGGACCGAAGCCCTCCACCAGCAGGTCGTAGGCCTGGCGGGTGGTCGTGTCCTCCGGGAAGTTGCTCTCGTCGGAGAAGCCGAGCCGCAGCCCGAACACCGGGAGGGCCAGCACGACCAGCACGACCGTGCCCGCGATCGCAGCCGGCCACGGGTGGTGCTGGATGAGCCGGCTCCAGCGGTAGGCGAAGGTCTCCCGCACGGGCTTGGGCGGGCGGCGCGGCACCTCGTGCTTCAGCGCCGGCACGACGAACCCGGCGAGGAGCGTGACCACCGCGAGCACGAAACCGCCGCCGGCCAGCGGTGCGATCCGCAGACCCAGGCCCACCAGGCCAAGGGCCACGAAGCCCGTGGCCACGACCCCTCGCCACCGGGTGACCTCGATGCGCTCACCTGCGAAGCCGAGCAGCGCCGGGAGCAGCGTGAGCGAGGCCACGACGGTCATGGCGACCACCACCGCCGCGCTCACCGCGAGGCCCTGGATGAAGCTCACACCCATCACGACCATGCCGAGGAACGACACGACCACGGTGACGCCGGCGAACGCGACGGCCCGGCCGGCCGTGTCGATCGCGATCGAGGTCGCCTCCTCGGGCGTGTGCCCGTGGTGGAGGTTCTCCCGGTAGCGGGTGACGATGAACAGCGCGTAGTCGATGCCGACGCCGAGGCCGATCATGCCGCCGAGGAAGGGGGCGAAGTCGGGCATCTCGAGGATGTTCGACAAGATCGTCACGATCACCGACCCCGCGAAGATGCCCGAGAGGGCAACGCCGATCGGCAGGCCCATGGCCAGCACCGACCCGAAGGCGACCACGAGGATCACGATCGCGAACGCGAGGCCGAGAGCCTCCGTGGACGGCTCCTCGAACTCGCCGAGCGCCTGGCCACCGAGCTCCACCTGGAGCCCGTCGACGGACGGGAGCATCTTCTCGATCGTGCGGCCGACCGTGCCCGCGTCCTCCCAGTCGTCCCCCGGGATCTCGAGGGAGGCGAACGCGATCTTTCCGGCGGCGTCGCCCTGGCGCGACACCTGCTGTGCGCCTGCCTCGTCGTACGGGCTCACGAGGGTGATGCCCTCGAACAGCGTGAGGTCGGTGTCCTCGAGGGCCTGGCGACCGGTGTCGTCGAGGCCGGCCAAGGCCGGGTCGGTCTGCACGTCGATCGCGGGGTCCGCGGCGACCGTGGCGACGACGGTGAACAGGCCTTCCATGGCGGCCCGTACCTCAGGGTCGTCGATGCCCTGCTCGGCTCGGAAGACGATCGTGGCGGGGATGCCCGATCCGACCTGGTCGTCGAACTCGGTCTGGAGGATCTCCTGGCCGCGCGTGCTCTCGAAGCCGGGCGGGGTGAAGTCCTGCCCGAAGCTCCCGCCGATGGCTCCGGATATCACTCCGACGATCACGATGCCGAGCACCCAGCTGAGGGCGACGCGCTTGCGATGGCGGAAGCACCACGAGCCGAGGGAAGCGAACATCGGGGAGACCTCCGGGGGGAGCGGGCGCGGACGGGACCAGGCGGGTCGTCCGCCGAGGACGGGTTCAATCTAAGGCGAGTGTGTGACGGTGCAATCGGGGATTGCCCTGGTTGTGACGGATGTCATCAGGGGTTCTCATCGGGGTCACGTAGGGTCCCCGGCCATGATCCAGGACCGGTTCCGACTCGACGATCAGGTCGCCATCATCACCGGCGCCGGCCGCGGCATCGGCGCCGCGTCCGCGCTCGCGATGGCCCAGGCTGGCGCCCACGTCGTGCTCTCGTCCCGCACGAAGGAGCAGCTTGACGCCGTGGCGGCGCAGGTCGAGGCCCTCGGTCGCCGCGCCGTGGTGGTGCCAGCCGACCTGAGCGACCTCGACGCCGTGGCCGGGCTGGCCGCGATCGCCAAGCAGGAGCTCGGTCGGATCGACGTCGTCGTGAACAACGTCGGCGGGACGATGCCCCGGCCGTTCCTCGACACCTCGCCGGAGCGGATGATCCGCGAGTTCTCCTGGAACGTGGCCACCGCCCACGCGCTCACCCGAGCGGCGGTGCCGATCATGCTCGAGGGCGGCGGCGCGGTCGTGGGGATCTCGTCGATGATGGGCCGCACCGCGGGTCGCGGCTTCGTCGCGTACGGCACCGCGAAGGCCGCGCTGTCGCACTGGACCCGACTCGCCGCGCAGGACCTGGCCCCTCGCATCCGGGTGAACGCCATCGCCGTCGGGTCGATCGCCACCTCGGCGCTCGAGATCGTGCTGGAGGACGACGGGCTGCGTGCCGCGATGGAGCGGGGCACGCCGCTCAAGCGCATCGGCGACCCGGAGGAGATCGCCGCCACCGTTCTCTTCCTCGCCTCGCGCGCCGGCGGCTACGTCACCGGCAAGGTCGTCGAGGTCGACGGCGGCATCGAGCAGCCCAACCTCGACATGGGCCTCCCCGACCTCTGATCCCCCCACCTCCACCCGTTCTGTGGGCCCTCGCGCTCGGATGCCGGTCGTGAGCGTCCACAGAACGGGTCAGGTCGTCGCGCTGTAGACGGGGAGGTCGAGGAAGGTGAGGACGCCGGGATCGGCCTGGACCACCGACGGGATGGCGTTGACGACGTGCATCGCCGTGGCGAGGCAGCCGGCGTGGTTGTGGTCGCCGAGGTCGGAGCTCAGCTCGAGCTCGACCTTGACGTGCGGCTCGCCCTCGATCTCGATGCGGTAGCCACCGCCCTGGGGCCAGTCGGGCGCGTCGCCGTCGCGCAGGCGCGTGACGTGCTCGACGACGATGCGCTCCTCGCCCCCGGCCATGCCGATGATCTCGAAGCGCATGCCGGAGATCGTTCCCTTCCCGACCGTGCCCGACGCGATCGTGATGTCCTCGTCGGCGCGGAGGATCTCGTGGGTCTCCTCGACGGAGTCGAGCTGGAGGCCGATCGCCGCGGCGACGAGGTGCAGCACCGGGCCCCACGCCAGGGAGATCGATCCAGGTGACAGGAGCAGCGATTGCGACGGGTCGTCCTTCCCGAAGCCCATGATCTCGAACATCGTGAAGGGGTTGTCCCACGTGGCGTAGTTGACGATCTCGAGCATCCGGACCTTGCGCACCTCCTTGCACAGCGCGAGCGCGTGCACGGTGATGCCGGCGTTGCCGAAGCCGGGGTCGATGCCGGACGTGTAGAAGCTCGAGCCGCCCTCGAGGCACGCGGCCTGGAGCTTGTCGTACACGCCGTCACCGGCCGCCCTCGGGTACAGCAGCGGCACGTACGAGGTGTTCACGACGTTCGTGCCGGAGGCGAGCATCCGGCAGAGGTCGTCGATCACGCCGTCCGGACGCAGGTCCGAGTTGGCCGTGTAGCAGATGCAGTCGACGTCGAGGTCGAGCAGCCCCTCGGCGTCCTGCGTGGCGGTGACGCCCGCGGGTGGGCCGCCGCACAGCTCCCCGGCGTCCTTGCCGGCCTTGCTGTCGGAGTGCACCCACAGCCCGGCCAGCTCGAGCTCAGGATGGGCCACGATGGCGGGCACGGCGTGGATGCCCACCGTGCCGGTCGCCCACTGGATCACTCGGTAGGTCATTGCGTCCCCCTCGTCGCCGGTCGGCCGGAACGTAGTCGGTTACGTTGCGCGCCATGCAGCGCCACGCGTGGAACACGGCGTTCGAGTGGACGGGCCACCGCGGGCCGTTCGAGCGGCTCACGGAGGAGCAGGTCGTCCAGTTCGACGAGCAGGGCTACGTCGTCGTGCCCGATCTCGTCGACGCCGCCACGATCGCGGCCGTGCGCGACGACCTCGACGTCCTCGAGGCGGAGGTCGACGCGTTCCTGCGGTCGCGCGAGGACGGGCGGTTCTCCATCGCGGAGACAGGAGCGCTGACGGTGGCACTGCACGCCGTCAGGCGCTCCACGGCGGCCCGCGCGTTGAGCACCCATCCCGCCCTCACCGGTCTGTGCGCCGACCTCGTCGGGCCCGACGTGCGCCTCTACTGGGACCAGGCCGTCTACAAGAAGACCGAGAAGCCACGTCGGGTGCCGTGGCACCAGGACAACGGCTACACGTACGTCGAGCCGCAGGAGTACCTCACCGTCTGGCTCGCGCTCACCGATGCGACGGTCGACAACGGCTGCCCCGAGGTGGCGACGGGCTGCCACCGCCAGGGCACGCTGGCGCACCACTACGTCGACCCCCTCGGCTGGGAGTGCCTGCCCGAGGGCACGCCCGCGGTGGCGGCGCCCGTGGCGGCCGGCGGCGCGGTGGTGTTCTCCTCCCTCACGCCACATCGCACCGGCCCCAACCACACCGACGCGGTGCGCAAGGCCTACATCCTCCAGTACTGCCCGTCCGACGCCGCCGTCCTCGAAGGCGACCCGACCGCGGGCGCGCCGACCGGCCGCGTCCCCTGCACCGCCGAGGGCCGCCAGTACGAAGTCCTCAGGGCCGGCCGACCCGTCTAGCCACACCCGATCTGTGGACGCTCGCGCTCGACATGCGAGCGTGCACGTCCACAGATGTGGTTGTGCGTCAGGTGCGGGGGTTGCGGACCATGCGGAGGCGGCGGACGTCGACGTGGTCGCCGGTGGCCTCGTCGACGACCAGTGGGCGGATCTCGTCGCGCGTATCCCGGTCGACGAGGACGACGGGCGGCTCGTCGCCGTCCCAGAGCCAGTCGGAGCCCCAACGCCACATCGCGGCGAGCACATCCCAGAACGCGCGGCCCTTGTCGGTGAAGCGATAGTCGAACCGCGGCGGGTGCTCTTCGTACGGCACCTTCACGAGCATCCCCTCGTCGATCAGCCGCTCGAGCCGCTGGGCCAGCACGGCGCGGCTGCACCCGAGCGCACCCTGGATGTCGTCGAAGCGCGAGCGGCCGGAGAAGAGCTCGCGCAGGACCAGCGGCGTCCACCAGTCGCCGATGAGGTCGGTGGTGCGCGCGATCGGACACGGCCACTCGTCGAAGCGGGTGCGTCGCATCAGGCGGCGCCGATGCGGTCGAGCCGCGCGGGCACGTGCTTGTGCCACGGCGTACCCGCGAGCCAGTCGCGGTCCTCGCTGGCAGTGAGCTCGTTCGGCGCCGCGCCCGTGACCACGGCGGTGCCACCCTCCTCCGGGTAGTCCAGCCCGAGGCCGTTCGGGAGCGACACGTGACCCGGCTGCATGATGTCGTTGACCTCGACGGTCGCCGTCACGCTGCCGCGCTTGGTCGTGACGCGCACGATGTCGCCGTCGGCGACGCCCAGCCCCTCCGCGTCCACCGGGCTGATCCGCAGCGACCCCGCCGCGTCGCGCTTCCGCCAGGCCGGGTCGCGGAAGATCGTGTTGGCGGTGAACGACCGCCGCTCGCCCGCCGACAGCACGAACGGGAACTCGACGGACCCGCCCGGGGCCGGCTCCGTTGCCAGCGCGTCGAGCTCGTCGAGCAGCTCGGGGATGGCGAGGTGGACGAGGCCATCGTCCGTCCGGAGCCGCGCCAGGCCGACCTCGGGCTCGTCGATCGAGAACACGAGGCCGGACGGGCTGGCGAGGATGGCGTCGAAGAGCGCCTCCCCGGGCTCGAGCCCCTCGCCCGTGAAGCCGGCGGCGGCCACCGACGCCGGGTTCTCCTGTGCGCAGCGGTGCGCGGCCCCCCAGAGCGCGGCCGCCGCCGCCGCGCCGTCGGGGAGGGTGGGTCCGAGCGTCCGGTACAGGAGGTTGGGTGCGCAGCGGCCGAGCTCGGGCTTGGCGGCGAGCGCTGCGAAGAAGGCGTCGGCGAAGGCGGCCCGGCCCTCCTCGGCGACTGCCCGCAGCGGCGCGACGTCTTCCTCGCCGAACGCACCGAGGGCCTCACAGAGGCGGGCGTGGATCTCGGGCTCGCCGAGCGTGCCAGGCAGCGGCTCGAGCAGCGGCCGGCGGAGGTGGAAGACGTTGCGTGGGAAGTCGAAGTTGAAGAACGTCGCCTCCCACTTCTCGAACTGCGACGGGACGGGCAGCACGTAGTGGGCCAGCCGGGCGGTCTCCGTCATCGCCACGTCGATCACGACGAGGTGCTCCAGCGCTCCCAGCGCCTCGCGCATGCGCTGGCTGTCCGCGAGGGAGTGGGCGGGGTTGCCGCTCTCCACGAGCATGGCCCGGTAGCGGTCGGGGTGGTCCGTGAGGATCTCCTCGGCGACGACGTTGGCCGGCACGAGACCCGAGATGATCCGCGCCCCCGCGACGGGGCTGGTGCGCGACGAGCCCGCACCGCGCACGCCACCACCCGCGATGTTCACGAGGCTGGTCGGCACGTACTGGGCGCCGGGCTTGGCGAAGTTGCCGGTGAGGAGCCAGAGGAGCTTCTCGAGGTAGCTCGACAACGTCGAGTGCAGTGACATCTGCACTCCGAGGTCTTCGAACACGGCGACGCTGCTCGCGGCAGCGAGCCGGCGAGCGGCGCCGCGTACGAGGGCCTCGTCCACCCCGGTGACGGTGCAGTAGGCGGGGATGTCGACCTTCGCGAGGTGCGCGGCCACCTCGTCCAGCTCCGTCGCATGGGCCGCGAGCCACGCGCCGTCGACGAGGTCCTCGTCGACGAGCACCGCTCCGAGCGCGGCCAGGCACCAGGCGTCCGTACCGGGCCGGACCTGGAGGTGGAAGTCGGCCAGATCGGCCGTCTCCGTGCGGCGCGGGTCGAGCACGATCATCGAGCGCGCCGGGTCGCGCGCGATCTCCTTGAGCGTGGTGCGGGCGCGGGCGAGGCCGTGGCTCTGCCATGGGTTCTTGCCGACGAAGAGGGCGACCTCGGCCTCCTCGAAGTCACCCCGCACGTGGGTGCCGAGCATCTTGCCGTTCACCCAGAACTCGCCGGTCTTCTCCTGGGCCAACGCGTTGGAGCGGAAGCGGGAGCCCATCGCGGCCCGGGTGCCGGCGGCGTAGGCGCCCCCGAGGTGGTTCCCCTGGCCGCCACCTCCGTAGTAGAAGATCGACTCCCCGCCGTGGGTGTCACGCACCTTGGCAAAGCCGGCCGCCACCTCGGTGATGGCGGTGTCCCAGTCGATCTCCTCGAAGGTGCCGTCGGCTCGGCGCCGCAGCGGTGACGTCAGCCGGTGGCGACCGTTCTGGTAGTGGTCGAGCCGCAGGGCCTTCTCGCACGTGTAGCCGGCGGAGGCCGGATGGGCCTTGTCGCCGCGGATGCGCTCGAAGCGGCGACCGTCGTCACCGCCGAGGCGCACCTCGATGCCGCAGTTGCACTCGCAGAGGATGCAGGCCGTCGGGTGCCAGGTTCCGTCGCTCACAGTCGTCGCCTCCGTAGTGGGTTCACTAGAAGAATCCACTATCGGAGGGCCCGCCGTCAACCGGTCCACACCAGATCTGTGGACGCACGCACTCGCATGCCGGCCGTGGGCGTCCACAGAACCGGGGTGCTCCTGCTAGACGCGGTCGGGGACGGGGACCGGGAGGCCGTCGATGGCCTGGTCCGGGTCCTGGACGGGCTCGCCGGCCGTGAGCCGCAGGGGCACGACGCCGGCCCACACTGGCAGGTCCATGTCCTCGGCGTCGTCGATGGGCCCGCCGGTGCGGACCTTCGCCGAGCCCTCGGTGATCTCGAGCTGGAGGACGAGCGTCTTGCGCAGCTCGGACTCGTTGTTCGGACGGGCGACGGTGCTGCGACCGCGCAGCACGTGCTCGACGATGACGTCGAAGGCATGGGCCTTGGCCGCCTCGTCCTCGACCATGGTCGGCCGGCCGAGGAGGACGACCGAGCGGTAGTTCATCGAGTGGTGGAACGCCGAGCGGGCGAGCACGAGCCCGTCGAGGAGCGTGATGGTGACGCACGCCTCGCCTTCGCTCAGTGCCCGAAGCATGGCGTTGCCGACCGAGCCGTGGAGGTAGAGGTGGTCACCGTCGCGCCCGTAGGTCATGGGCAGCACGCGGGGCGAGCCGTCGACCACGAAGCCGACGTGCGCGATGTACGCCTCGTCGATGATCGCCTCGACCACGTCTCGGTCGAAGGTGCCCCGATCGGGGAGGCGGCGGACCTTGGTGCGGTCGGTGGGGGTCAGCTGGTCAGGCATGGGCGACATCGTGGCAGGCGCTCGTCGCCGTCCGCGCGGGGATTCGGCTAGGAAGTCGGGCCATGACCATCCTCGTCACCGGCACCATCGACTTCGACCCCGCCAAGCGCGACGACGCGATCGCCGCCGTCACCAAGTGCATGGAGGCCACCCAGGCCGAGGACGGCTGCGAGCGATACGTCTTCTCGGGCGACTTCGCGGATCCCGGCCGCGCCCACGTGTCCGAGCAGTGGGCCAGCCAAGAGGCCATGGATGCGCACATGGCCACACCCCACCTCGCCGAGCTGCTCAGCAGCATGGGCACCTTCGGCGTCACGGCCGCCGGCCTCACCAAGTGGGACGGCGCCACCGGCTCCAAGCTGATGTAGCCCTTGTCGTGCCGGCCCGGGATGACGCGCCCCGGGCAATCGGTTCCCGGGCCCGGCAACGTCTGTGCAGGATTCCGTCTGCATGGCGGATGCTTCGCTGCACAGACGTTGGAAGGATGGGGCCATGACCGAGCTGACCGAGAAGCAGGCTGAGCTGTGCGAGGCCAACACCACCGACTTCAGCGACCTGTCCGCGCTGTTCCTGAGCTGCACCCTCAAGCGATCGCCGGAGGTGTCGAACACCGAGGGCCTCGCCGAGATCTCGATGGAGATCATGCGACGCAACGGTGTCGGAGTGGAGCTGATCCGGGCGGTCGACCACGACATCGCGACGGGCGTCTACCCGGACATGATCGAGCACGGCTGGCCGAAGGACGACTGGCCTGGCATCTTCGACAAGGTGATGGCGGCCGACATCCTCGTGCTGCTCACGCCCATCTGGCTCGGTGAGAAGTCGTCGATCTGCACCCAGGTGATCGAGCGGCTGTACGGCAACTCGAGCCAGCTCAACGCCGCCGGCCAGTACGCCTACTACGGCCGAGTGGGCGGCTGCCTCGTCACCGGCAACGAGGACGGCATCAAGCACTGCGCCATGAACATCCTCTACTCACTGCAGCACCTCGGGTACGTCATCCCACCGCAGGCCGACGCCGGCTGGATCGGCGAGGCCGGCCCCGGCCCGTCGTACCTCGATCCCGACGAGGGCGGACGCGACAACGACTTCACGAACCGGAACACCACGTTCATGACCTGGAACCTCCTGCACGTCGCTCGCATGCTCAAGGACCACGGCGGCCTGCCCGCCCACGGCAACCAGCGCGCGGGCTGGGACGCCGGGTGCCGGTACGACTTCGAGAACCCGGAGCACCGGTAGCGCGCGGTGGCGCGCCGACGGGCGGACGGCGCGGTTCTCACCTACGGTCGGGCGGAGCGAGGTGGGCGAGCCGAGCGGGAGCGGTCTCGTGGTGGCCCGGGTTCGAGGGCCAGACGACCGCCCCAGCATCGGCCTGGATGACGATCGAGTCGGAGCGAGGACCAGATGGTGTATCGGCCCGTTCCTGCTTACGGTCGACCGGCGCCATCGTCGTGGACGCACCCGACCTCGGCTACGACGAGTGTCTCAGGTCAACCCACGCGGTCGTGGTGGGCGCCGCAGATGAAGACGGCCAGCACGGCCGGCTCGCTCCCGGTGTTGCTCCAGCGATGACGCGTGCCGTTCTGCACGACGGTGTCGCCGACGCCCAGGGAGACCTTGGCGCCGTCATCGAGCTCGAGCGTCACCGAGCCCTGGAGCACGACCTCGAAGTCGATCGTGGCGGTGGTGTGCATGCCGGGATCGGCGGGCTCCATGTGGCCGGCGAGCCCGGGGAGCTTCTCCTCGAACTCCGCCATGGCGGCCTCGAAGTCGAGGTCGGGCGGGGCGCCGGCGCCGCCGTCGGGCGGGATCGTGAAGAACCCGAACCGGAAGCCGCCCACCGGCGGGAAGTAGGCACGATCGTCGGGGCGCGCACCGTCGTCGGGGAAGTGCGGCGTCGTGTCGCCACCCCAGAGTCGGTGGAACTCGTTCCCCGGGAGCAGGTCGGGCACGACCGGCGCGACCGACCCGTCGCTCACGAACACCGCCTTCCCAGCCGCGTCGTGCCCCGTGACCACCCTGCGCACGTCCACTCTGCAGACCCCCCACGTCGAATGTGCCGAACGCTAGGCGTAGGTGGAGGCCGGAGTCCCGAGGTCGCCGTAGACCGGGGAGCGCCGGCGGGGGGCGTGGGGGGCAGAGGCTCCGCCGGAGCCCCCCGCCCGGGAGGGACCGGCTCCGCCGGACCCGACCCGCAACGAGCGCGCCGCAGGCGCACCAACGAAGCTCAGAGGAGCTCGCCGCAGGCGAGCGACGACGACTACCGATACTGGTCCCGGAGACGACGCTTGTAGATCTTGCCGTTGTCGTCGCGCGGGAGGTGGTCGACGAAGTCGACGGCGCGGGGGCACTTGAAGTGCGCGAGGCGGTCCCGGCAGAACGCGAGGAGCTCGTCGGGCTCTACGTCGACGCCGGCCCGCCGTTCGACGACCGCGAGCACCGACTCACCCCACTCGTCGTGGGGGACGCCGATGACCGCCACGTCGGCGACCGCCGGGTGCTGGAGCAGGATCGCGTCAACCTCCGCCGGATAGATGTTCACCCCGCCGGAGATGATGAGGTTGGCGCTGCGGTCGGTGAGGAACAGGTACCCGTCCTCGTCGATGCGCCCCACGTCGCCGAGTGTGAAGTGGTCGCCCCGGTAGGCGCCGTCGGTCTTGTCCGCGTCGCCGAAGTACTCGAAGCGACCGGTGCCCGCCCCACTGATCCACACGAGCCCCTCCTCACCCGCCGGCAACGGACGGGCCTCCTCGTCCCCGACGTGGAGGTGGGCCGGGTCGACCTTGCCGACGGTGCCCGGCTTCTGCTGCCAGGTGTGCGGATCGACCACGGTGCCTGCGCCCTCGGTGGCTCCGTAGTACTCCCAGATCACCGGGCCCCACCAGTCGATCATCCCCTGCTTCACCGGCACCGGGCAGGGGGCCGCACCGTGCAGGGCGACCTTCATCGACGAGGTGTCGTAGCGGGCCTTCACGTCGTCGGGCAGGGCGAGGAGCCGGTGGAACATCGTCGGCACGAGGTGCGTGTGCGTGACCCGGTGTCGCTCGATCAGCGCGAGCGTCTCCTCCGGATCCCACGTGTCCATGTGGACGGTGGTGACGCCGCACGTCAGCGGCGCCTGAAGCCCGAAGACGTAGGGAGCCGTGTGGTACAGCGGCCCGGTCACGAGGTGGGCGTCGCCATCCGTGTAGAAGAGCGCAGAGACGGCGGTGACGAGCCCGTCGGGATCGGGCGCCTTGCTCACGCCCTTCGGGTAGCCCGTGGTGCCCGACGTGTAGAGCATGGCGGTGCCCAACGTGGGGTCGTCGATGTCAGCGCCGTCCTCGGCCGCCAGCGCGTCGTCCCACCGGTCGAAGCTGTCCAGCTCACCGCCGACCGCCAGGCGCACCTCGACCGCGTCCGCCGGAGGCACCGACGCCGCGCACGACGCGTCGGCGATGAACGCGCGGGCCCGACAGTCACCGACGATGTAGGCGGCTTCGTCGGGTGTCAGGTGCCAGTTGACGGTGGTGAGGCGGAAGCCGGCCCGGGTGCAGGCGGCGTAGGTCTCGGCGAACTCGGCTCGGTTCGATGACAGGATCGCCACGCTGTCGCCCACCCCGAGCCCGCGGCGCCGCAGAGCGCGCACGAGCCGGTTGGCGTTGGCGTTGAGCTCCGCGTACGTGCGGTCGCCGGTGGGTGCGATGACAGCGGCCCGGTCGGGGGTGCGCGCCGCGGCGAAGGCGACGCCCATCCCCTGTCGGGCGGCGGCCGCCCACGCGTCGCGGTCGAATGCCATGCGGCGGGACGGTAGCGGCGCCGTAGGTTGCCGGCATGGCAGAGCCCAGCGAGACCTACACGCACGGCCACGCGGAGAGCGTGCTGCGCTCGCATCGCTGGCGCACCGTCGAGAACTCCGCCGGCTACCTGATCGACCACCTGAGGCCTGGTGCGGCGGTGCTGGACGTCGGCTGCGGGCCCGGCACCATCACGGCCGACATCGCCCAGCGCGTGGCTCCGGGGCACGTCATCGGCCTCGATGCGGCCGCCGACGTCATCGCCGCGGCACGGGCCGCCGCCACCGAGGCGGGCGTCACGAACCTCGAGCTCACAACCGGCGACGTGTACGCCCTCGAGCATGCCGACGACGCCTTCGACGTCGTGCACGCTCATCAGGTGCTCCAGCACCTGGCCGATCCGGTGGCGGCGCTGCGCGAGATGCGCCGGGTGTGCCGCCCCGGCGGGGTGGTCGCGGCGCGCGACAGCATCTACCGCGCCATGAGCTGGTACCCGGCGGTCCCGGCGCTCGACCGGTGGCTGACCGCGTACTGCGCGGTGGCCGAGGCCAACGGCGGCGAGCCCGACGCCGGCAGCCACCTGCGCCACTGGGCCCTCCAGGCCGGGTTCCGTGACGTGACCGCGAGCGCGTCGGCCTGGTGCTACGCAACCGACGACGAGCGCGCGTGGTGGGGCGGCCTGTGGGCCGACCGCGTCGAGCAGACCGCGCTCGGCGATCGAGCCGTCGAGCTGGGTCTGGCATCGCCCGCCGACCTCGCCGACATGGCCGACGCCTGGCGGAGCTGGGCGGCCACCCCCGACGCGTGGTTCGCCGTCCTCCACGGCGAGATCCTCGCCACCGCCTGAGCCGAGCCCGTACGTCGTCACCCCCACGCAACCTGCGGGTGAACAACCGCGTTCCTGCGGCCCGTCCCCCGCAAGTTCGCCAGCCCGATCCAACCTGCGGGTGAACAACCGCGTTCCTGCCGCCCTTCACCCGCAAGTTCGCGAGCCCTGGGGGTACGGTCGGCGACGTGAGCACGTGGCAGCACCTCCTGGTGGAGGACGTCGATCCGATCACCCGGATCACACTCAACCGGCCCGAGCGGCGCAACGCCCTGTCGCTCGACCTGATGCGTGAGCTGCAGCAGGCGCTGGAGGGCGCTGCCCAACCCATCGTCGTCATCGCCGGGGCCGGCCCCGCGTTCTCGGCCGGCCACGACCTCACCGAGCTCACCTCCTGCGAGGGCGACGAGGCGGCCGAGCTGTTCTCGACGTGCAGCACGCTCATGACCACCGTGCAGTCGATCCCCCAGCCGGTCGTCGCCCAGGTGCACGGCGTCGCCACCGCCGCCGGCTGCCAGCTCGTGGCGAGCTGCGATCTGGCGATCGCGACCAGCGACGCCCGCTTCGCCACACCCGGCGTGCGCATCGGACTGTTCTGCTCCACGCCGATGGTGCCGCTCAGCCGCGCCATCGGCCCGAAGCGCGCGATGCAGATGCTCCTCACTGGCGACCTCATCGACGCCGCCACCGCGATCGACTGGGGCCTGATCAACGACGCCGTCGCGCCGGAGGATCTCGCCGCCACCGTGACCGCGCTCGCCACCCGGATCGCCGAGGCGAGTCCGATGGTGCTGGCCCTCGGCAAGCGCACGTTCTACGAGCAGCGTGGCCTGTCCCAGGCGGACGCGTACGAGCTCGCCAGCAAGGTCATGACGGAGAACGCCGCCACACAGGACGCCCACGAGGGCATCGCCGCGTTCCTCGAGAAGCGCTCACCCACCTGGACCGGGCGCTGATGCCGCGGTTCCGCCAGGTGCCACGCGCCGAGGCGCGGGCGGAGATCGTCACGCACATGTACGACCTCCTCTTCGACGACCGCGACGACCCGGTCGTCGAGTCGCCCGGGTGATCCGCCCGTACGAGCCGCGCGACCTCGACCCGCTCTACGAGATCTGCCTGCGGACCGGTGCTTCGGGCGAGGACGCCACCGAGCTCGTCGTGGAGCCGCACCTCCTCGGCGCGCTCTACGCGGCGCCGTACGCCCTGCTCGAGCCGGAGCACGCGCTCGTCCTGGACGACGGCTCGGGCACGGCCATCGGGTACGCGCTCGGGGCGCTCGACACACGGGCGTTCGAGGCGCAGTGCGAGCGCGAGTGGTGGCCGGCCCTGCGGGAGCGGCACCCGATCGGGTCCGGGGCCAACGACCTCGACGAGCTGCTGATCGCGATGCTTCACCACCCGCACCTCGTGGACGACGACGTCCTGGCGGAGTACCCGTCGCACCTCCACATCGACCTGCTCCCCGAGGCCCAGGGTGCCGGCTGGGGCCGTGCGCTGATGGAGGCGATGCAGGACGCGCTCCGCGCCGACGGCTCCCCCGGCGCCCACCTCGGCGTGAGCGCACGCAACCGCCGAGCCCTCGGCTTCTACGCCCACCTCGGCTACGAGGAGCTGTCCGGCGACGCCCTCGGCCGCACCCTCGGCCTCCGCCTCTGACAACCCCACCGCCCCAACCGACCCAGCCTGTGCTCCGCCGAGACGCCTTCCGTCGTCGATCGACACAGGCTGCGCCCTCCGCGTTCCGCGTTGCGGCGGTGCGGCGGTGCGGCGCCTACGAGCGGACGGATTCGAGCAGCGCGCGGTAGGAGACCGCTGGGGCGACGGCGAGGTCGGGGACCTTCGCCTCGTCGTCCCAGCGGCGGAGCCTGACGGCATCCTCCCAGCCGGGGTTGGCCTCGAAGGCGGCGACCTCGGTGACGTCCATCGGGCCGCCCTGGCGCGCCAGGCTGGCCGTGGAGCCGGGCGACAGCACCGCGGCGTACGCGGGATCCACCGTGCAGAGGTAGCGCTTGGCGCGCACGTGGAGGGCGACCGGCGCGGTGACCGCCGGCGGGAACAAGCCCGCCAGCCACGCCGACCCGCGCGCCTCATGGCGCTGGTCGGTGGTGCGGTCGCGGGCACCCTGGCGCTCGGCGATCTCCAGCAGGTGGCCCACATCGTGGAGCAGCGACGCGGCCACCAGCGCGTCCGCGGCACCGGCGGCCTCGGCCAGCGCGGCCGTCTGCTCCGCGTGGGCGAGCTGGAAGATCTCCTCGTCGTAGCGCTCGGCACCATGGCGCTCGAGCAGCTCGAACACCTCGTCGATCGACTGAGCCGTCATGTGACCGCGCGTCCCTGGAAGTCGCCGATGAGCGACACGGCCGCGCGGCCGTCCAGCTCCGACTGCTTCTGCTCGTAGTACGCCGCCCGCAGGTCGCCCTCGGCCAGCGCGTTGTAGGTCGGGTACAGCGCGCGGCGGGGCGTGGACCCGAGGTTGGGGCCGCTGCGGTGCGGGGTGCGGGAGTGGAACCAAAGGGTCTCGCCGGCGCGCACCTCGACCAGCGTCCACTCGAGCTCGGCCACCACATCCGGGTGGATGCAGCCCACGTCGTCCATGGGGAGGAGCTCGTCGTGCCGGCCCGATGCCACCTCGAGGCAGCCGTTGTCGACGAGAGCGTCGTCGACGGCGACCATGCACGACACGTGCGTCTCGACGAAACGGTACGCCGGCGCGTCCTGGTGCGGCGCGTAGCCGGCGCCCCCGGGCAGCTTGTAGTTGATCTTCTCCTTGTAGAGGACGGCCGGTTCGCCGAGGAGCGCCGACGCGGTCTCGAGCATCGCGCCGGTGGTCAGCAGGGCGCGCAGCCCGTTGTGGAACGGCACGAAGTTCTCGGTGCGGCAGAGCTGTGGGCCGGTGTCCGTGAGCTCACGGTGGTGCAGCCAGGGGCCGTCGTCCGGCCAGCCGGCGACCTCGTCCACCCACGCGACTACGACCTCGACGTCGTCGTGGCCGCGGGTGAGCAGCCAGCCGTGTTCGGTGAAGTGCTCGACGTCGGCAGCGGCGACCGTGGTGTCCATCGGCCGCCACGTTAGGACCTCCTCGGACCGGCAACCGCGCTCACTGCCGGCCGGAGGTCGGCGCGGCGCCGGCTCCCGCCACGACCTTCACCCGGCCGTCGCCTTGCGGAGCAGTGCCTCGAGGGCGCGGCCGTTGGTTTTGGTGTCGTAGGCGGCGAAGCGCTCGACGAAGGCGGCGCGCTCCTCGGCGCGGCGGCGATCGAGGTGGTCGCTGAGCCGGCCCATCGCGAGGAGGGCGTCGGTGTCCACCGTCGCGCGGGCGTGGAGGTCGTGCGCCAGCTCGCGGAGCTGCGCCAGGTGCACCTCGGCGTCCTGATGCGCGCCGAGGTTGTCCTGCAGCGCCTTGAGCTGGCTGACGAACGCCTTGCGCCCCTTGGACGGGAGCAGTCCACCGAAGCACTCGATGAGGTAGCGGAGCTTCTTCGTGTCCTTGCGGAGGTCGTGCAGGCGCTCGGCCGGGGAGTCGGGGGTGATGGCGCGGCCGTCGGTCAGGACCCCGCGCTGCGCCGTGGCGATGCGCTTGGCGATCACCGTCCCGAGCCGTCGGCCGTCGAGCGGCGTCAGGTTGGGGTCGACGAGCCACCCGTTCCACTCCGCGAGCAGCGTGCGGCACCGATCGCTGCGCAGAGCACGCGAGAGCTCGGCGTGAGCCACCTTGCGGCGCTTCTCGAGCTCGGCGAGCACGCGGTCGAGGCTGTCACGGCCGTCCTGGGCGAGCGGCGCGATGTAGTCGTCCCAGCCGACGACGTAGACGTCGAGGTCACGGGCGGGGCCGGTGATCTCACCCAGCCAGCCGAAGGCCCCCCGGTAGTGCTTGCGCAGGTCGGCGGGCAGCACGCCCTTGCCCTCGGCGAGCACGGAGCGGCTGCGCCGGACGGCGACGCGGAGCTCGTGCAGGAACTCGATGTCGACGTCGGCGATCGCGCCGTCGAGGTTGTCGTCGATGGTGGCGGCCAGGTTGGCCAGCACGCGCCGGAACCCGTCGAGAGCCGGCTCGCGCGGGTCGAGCGGGATGGTCGGTGAGCTCGACAGTCCGGCGAGGTCATGGCCCCCGGCGGCCGCGACCGTCGTGACGAGATCGCGCTCCGTCGGGCAGGTCACGACGACGAGCACCCGGGCGGCAGGTCGCCCGGCCAGCGGGGCATCCCCTGCCACTCGAGCCGCGCGGGCGGCGCGCCATTGCGATCGACGAGCACGAGCGCGGTCCCCATCCCCGAACGGACCTCCGGGCGCAGCCCGGCCTGGTAGGGGCGTCCGTCGAAGGTGTCGAGCAGCACTCGCTGGCTGGCCGTCGGCGGATCGACCTCGAACCCGGCCGCGCGCAGGGCCTCGGCGGCGCTGTCGGCGGTGAGATCGGGATGGGTGAGGGTGGTGGGCATGCGTGGGTCGCCAGCGGCGCCCATGATGAGGTCGTGGCCAGCGAGATCGAGCGGAAGTTCCTGGTACCGGCCGTACCCAGCTCGCTGGAGCTTGGGTCCGGCGCTCGGCTCCGGCAAGGGTACTTGGCGATCGACGGGCCGGTTGAGGTGCGCATCCGGCGCACCGACGATGCCGCGTCGTTCACGGTCAAGGCCGGCGCGGGCCTCTCCCGAACCGAGGTGTAGATCGCGCTCGGTGCCACCGAGGCGGACGAGCTCTGGCTCTCCACCGAGGGCCGTCGGATCGAGAAGGTGCGCTACGCGGTGCCGCTCGCGTCGGGTGAGGTCGTCGAGCTCGACGTGTACGAGGGCGCGCTGGACGGGGTAGTCCCTCGTAGGCTGCAACCCGTGATCGAAGCCGCGGGCGGCGTCGTGTGGCGCCGCGGTTCGAAGGGTGCGCTCAAGGTGCTCCTCGTGCACCGCGACCGCTACGACGACTGGACCTTCCCGAAGGGGAAGCTCGATTCCGGGGAGACGCACCGGCACGCGGCGTTGCGCGAGGTCGAAGAGGAGACAGGGCTGCGCTGCAAGACGGGCGACGAGCTCCCCGAGGTCCGCTACGACGACCGCAAGGGCCGCGCCAAGCGGGTGCGGTACTGGAGCATGGAGCCGGTCGACGGCTCGTTCGCGCCGAACGAAGAGGTGGACGAGGTGCGGTGGCTTTCGGTCGCCGACGCGCGCGCAATGCTCAGCTACGTCCACGACCTGACCGTCCTCGACGGCCTGCGCCAGCTCCAGCCCGCGGGGTAGGCCATTCGCCCCAGGGGCCACGGTGCATTTGCACCCGTCGCACACGACGCGAGGACCCCTATCGCGCTCCGGTCGCGCCGGTCGACAGACCATCCATGGAGCGGGCGACGAGGGGGTGGATCGCGGTGTGTCGGGCCCACCCGGCACGGGTGATCGCGTTCGGCGGCGCCCTCGGCGTCCTGCTCCTCCACGTCATCTGGCCTCACGGCATCGCCGGGCAGGTCACCTACCTGACCTTCACGGTCGGCGCGGCGGCGGCCGCCGTCATCGCCGGTAGGCGCTTCGTCGGCTCTCAGGCCAGCGCGTGGAGGTGGGTCGCCCTCGGCCTCGTGTCCTCCGCGCTCGCCGACCTCTACTGGGCCGTCCACGACACGGTGGGACCCCCGGTGCCCGACGTGTCGCTCGCCGATCCGGCCTGGATCACGGCCTACGGCTTCCTGATCGCGGCGATGCTCGCCCTCCTGCGGGATCGCGGCGACGGACCACGGGTGGACCTGGAGGGGCTGATCGACACGGGCGTCGCGCTGGTCGTCAGCGGCCTGGTGCTCTGGCCCACGGTGGTCGCGCCACTTCTCGACAACCCGGCCACGGCGCTCTCGACGCGGCTCGTGTGGGCGCTCTACCCGTTGCTCGACGCGGTCCTGCTCGCGCTCGTGCTCCGGGCGGTCCTCAGCCGTCGAGCCGGGACCCAGGTCGGCGCGCTCCTCCTCGCCGGCACGACCTGCTGGCTCCTGTCGGACGTCGGCGCGAGCATGACCGACCTGGGCGGCAACGCGAGCACCCTCGCGGACATCGGCTGGATGGTCGGGCCCGCGCTGCTCGGCTTGGCGACGTGGCTGGCCGCGGGCGACCCCCTCCAGCGGACGATGCTCGTACCCCGGTCGCCGGGGACATCGGCCCGGAGTCGGTTCACCCCATGGCGGATGGCGATCTCGGTGCTGCCCCTGCTCGTGCCCGCCGCCCTCGAGCTCGGCTCCGACGGCAGGGGCACGGAGGGCTCCCTGCGGCTTGCGACTGGCACGCTGGCGCTGGCGGCGCTGGTGGGCGCTCGCTCGACCCTCTTCCTGTACACGCGTGATGACGCGGAGCGCCGACTGCGGTCGAGCGAGCGCTACTACATGGCCCTCGCCGCGAACACGGCGGACGCGGTGGTCGTGATCGACGGCGCGGGGCGGGTCACGAACGAGTCTCCCGCGCTCGCCGCGTTGATCGGCATGCCCGGCGAGTCCATCCGCGGCATCCGCGCCATCAGCGCCGTGTGCGAGGAGGACGCACCGAACGCCGCCGACCTGTATGCCCGTGCGCTCTCGTCGCCCGGCACCGTGTTCGACGGCGAGGTGCGCCTGAGGGCCGCGGGCGGCGCCAGCCCGTGGCTCGCGGTGCGGGCGGTCAACCTGCTCGACGACCCAGACGTGAACGGGATCGTCGTCAACTTCCACGACATCACCGCCCGCAAGGCGGCCGAGCAGGAGCTCGTGCACCTCGCCTTCCACGACAGCCTGACCGGACTGGCCAACCGATCCCTGTTCCACGACCGGGTCGACCACGTGGTCGACGCCGGCGCCGTGTGCGCCGCGGCGATCCTGTTCCTCGACCTCGACGGCTTCAAGGACGTGAACGACGGCTTCGGCCACGACGCCGGTGACGAGCTCCTGCGCCAGGTGGGAGCTCGGCTGCTCCGCTCGGCCCGCCCGGGCGACACGGTGGCACGGCTCGGGGGCGATGAGTTCGCCCTCCTGCTCGAGAACGCGGAAGACCCCCGCGCCAGCGCCCGCGCGGTCGCCGACCGGATCCTGCGGGAGCTCACCGCTCCGGTGCTCCTGGAGGACGGCCTCATGACGCTCTCCGCCAGCATCGGCATCGCGATCCCCGAAGCGGACGCGACGGCCTCCTCCCTCCTCCGCGATGCCGACATCGCGATGTACGAGGCCAAGGCCGGTGGCCGCGGCCGATGGGTGGAGTACGAGCCCGAGATGCGCACCGCCACCCTCGAGCGCGTGCAGCTGAGCCAGGACCTGACGGAGGCGCTCGCCGCCGACCAGCTGCGCGTCGTCTACCAACCTGTCGTCGAGCTCTCCACCGGCGCGATCGTCGGCTTCGAGGCGCTGTTGCGCTGGGAGCACCCGACCCTCGGCTGCATCGCGCCGGCTCGCTTCATCCCGCTCGCCGAGGTGAGCGGCCTCATCGCTCCGATCGGCCGCTTGGTGCTCGACGAGGCGTGCCGCACCGCCGCCGAGTGGCAGCGGCTGCACAACCGCCCCGATCTGACGATGGCGGTCAACGTGTCTGCGCGTCAGCTCGCCTCGAGTGACCTCGTCAGCCACGTCGAGGACGCGCTCGCCCTCGCCGGCCTGCCCGCCGCTTCGCTCGTGCTCGAGATGACGGAGACGGTCCTCGTCGACGACCCGGCCTCGACGGCGGGCCGCCTGCGTCAGCTCCACCGGCTGGGGGTGCGGCTCGCGGTCGACGACTTCGGGACGGGGTACTCGTCGCTCAGCTACCTCCGTCAGTTCCCCGTGGACATCCTCAAGATCGACCGCTCGTTCATCAGCACCCTCACCGAGGGGGCCGAGGCGCCGCTGCTGGTGCACGGCCTGCTCGAGCTCGGGCGCACGCTCGGCCTCAAGGTGGTGGCCGAGGGGATCGAGACCACGGCCCAGCTCGGCTACCTCCAGGCCGAGGACTGCCCGCTCGGTCAGGGCTACCTCTTCTCCCCCCCGCTGGACGGCGAAGCGGCCGAGGCGATCCTCGCCATCGGCCGCCTCATCACGCCAGCAGCTCCCCCCCTACCCGGCTACGTCGCATCCCCGTCCGACGTAGCCGGGGCGGGGCGCGGTTCGATCACGATGGCAGAGCGCCGTTAGCCGAGGCCCGCGCCGTCGAGGCCTCAGACCCACAGGAGCCGTGAGCTCACCCGGCCGTCGTCGTGGAGCTCGAGGAGTCGAGCGCCGACCGGCGTGGGTGTCGTGTTGTGCTCCCGGAGCGGGTGGTGGTGGTGCAGCTGGAGGCAAGACGACGGCGAGAGCAGGTAGTCCACTCCGTTGCGGTGGATGTCATCCGTAACGTGGAGGTGGCCCGAGACCACGGCCCGCACGTTCGGGTCCCGATCGAGGATGGCCAGCACCGCGTCGGCCTGCCGTAGCTGGCAGGACGGCTCGTCGCACGCGCTGATGGGCGGATGGTGCAGGCCGACGAGCACGGCTCCGGGAGCGGTGGCGATCGCCTGTTCGAAGGCTTCCAGGGCGTCGGGGAGGACCTCGCCGTGGTCGCGGTCGTAGATCGAGGTGTCGAGCAGCACCAAGCGCCAGCCGTCGAGGTCCGTCGAGCGCACCGCGTCCGGCTCCTGTCCGAGAGCAACCGCGAGCTGGTCGGCGCGGTCGTGGTTCCCCGCCACCGCGAGCACGGGCGCGTCGATGGCGCCCAGCAGCTCGCGGAGCCGCACGTAGCTCGCCGGCTCGCCGTCGTCGGCGGCGTCGCCGGTGTGGAGCACGACGTCGGGATCGAAGCCATCCGTCGTCACCGCGTCGAGGACGAGCCGGAGCAAGTCGCTCGTCGATCGGCCCTGCACCGCTGCCACCGCCCCCGCGAACGTGCTCGGCGGGCGGGCGAGATCCTCGGCGGCCACCACGTGCGTGTCGGTCAGGTGCAGCACGCGGATCATCGCCATCGAGTCTTGCCCATCCAATGTCAGGAGCGCGCGATCAGGACGATGGCCACCGTCAAGGCGATCGACACCACCGCCCCGCGCAGCTGCGCCGCCCCGAGGCGGCGGGCGAAGCCGGCGCCGAGGCGTCCCCCGGCGAGGCTTCCGACGCCCATCACCGCCACGGTCGTCCAGTGCACGTGCGGGGAGAAGACGAAGATCGCCACGGCCACGCCGTTGATCACGACCGACAGCACGCTCTTGAGCGCGTTCACCCGCTGCAGGTCGTCGACCAGCACGCTGCCCAGCGCCGCCAGCAGGATCACCCCAAGGGCACCGCCGAAGTAGGCGCCGTACACGCCGCCGAGGAACGTGACGACGAGCAGCAGCAGCGGCAGCTCCCGCGTGCCCGCCGGGCGCTGGGCGAGCCAACGAGCGACCCGCGGCTGCAGTGCCAACATCACCGCGGCGAGCAGCACGAGATACGGGACCACCGCCTCGAAGATCGCTTCGGGGCTGACGAGGAGGAGGATCGCCCCGACGATCGCGCCGATCCCCGCCGGCACGATCAGCACCCGCACGCGGTGCCGCTGGCCGACGAGCTCGGCGCGGTACGCGTGCGTGCCGCCGAGGTACCCGGGCATGAGGCCGAGGGTGTTCGTGATGGAAGCCGGTACGGGGTCGATGCCCACCGCCAGCAGCGTGGGGAACGTCAGGAGCGACCCGCCACCGGCCACCGCGTTGATGGCGCCGGCCACAAAGGCCGCCGCCAGCACCACGGCATGGTCGAGGACGTCCACCGGTCGATTCTGGTCGCCGGTATCCTGCCGCCATGGCCAAGGACCCCGAGCGCGTCAAGAAGCGCACCGCGGAGGCGGCCAAGCTCGGCATCACGGAGGACGAGCTGCGTCGCCAGCGCGCCGCCGACGACGCCGCCAACCTCGAGCGCAAGGCCCAGGAGGCCGGGGTGTCGGTCGAGCGGTACCTCGACGAGCGCCGCCGGGCCCGCAACCAGGCACGCCGCGCCCGCCGAGCCAGCCGCGCCCGCTGACTCCACCCCCCCACCCCACCCCCCAACTGGTTCTGTGGACGCACAGCACCGCATGCCGGTGTCTGGCGTCCACAGAACGGGGGGTGTTGCTCTAGGTTTCCCGCATGGCTGAGGCACCGCGCGAGGTCGACGTCGTCGTCGTGGGGGCGGGGTTCGCCGGGCTGTACATGCTCCACAAGCTGCGCGGCCAGGGCCTCACCGTGCAGGTGTTCGAGACCGGCGACGGCGTGGGCGGCACGTGGTACTGGAACCGCTATCCGGGCGCGCGCTGTGACATCGAGAGCATGGAGTACTCCTACGGCTTCGACGAAGACCTCCAGCAGGAGTGGGAGTGGACGGAGCGCTACGCGCCGCAGGCCGAGATCCTGTCGTACGCCAACCACGTCGCCGACCGCTTCGACCTCCGACGCGACATCCAGTTCGAGACGAAGGTGACGGCGGCCGCGTTCGACGAGGCGAGCAGCAGATGGCGCGTGCGCACCGACCAAGGCGACGACGTGATCGCCCGCTTCGTGATCATGGCCACCGGCTGCCTGAGTGCGGCCAACACCCCGGACATCGCCGGCGCCGACACCTTCACTGGCCGCACGTACCACACGGGCAAGTGGCCCCACGAGGGCGTCGACTTCACGGGTCAGCGCGTCGGCATGATCGGCACGGGCTCCTCGGCCGTCCAGTCGATCCCGATCATCGCCGAGGAGGCCGCTGAGCTCACCGTGTTCCAGCGCACGGCCACCTTCACGGTGCCGGCGTGGAACCAGCCGCTCGACCCGGTGGCGGTGAAGGAGATCAAAGCCGAGTACGCGGAGTTCCGCGCCGAGAACCGCCTCATGCCGAGCGCGTTCGGCGCCCGCCTGGAGCGCACTGACCAGTCCGCCCTCGAGGTGAGCGACGAGGAGCGCCGCGCCGAGTTCGAGCGGCGCTGGGCCAACGGCGGGCTCGCCTTCCTCGGTGCGTACAACGACCTCCTGCTCAACAAGGACGCCAACGATGTCGCCGCCGAGTTCGTGCGGGAGAAGCTGCGCGACGTGGTCGAGGATCCCGAGCTCGTCCGCATACTCACGCCCGACCAGGTCGTCGGCTGCAAGCGCCTCTGCGTCGACACCGGCTACTGGGCCGCCTTCAACCAGCCGCACGTGCACCTCGTCGACCTGCGGGAGACGCCGATCGAGGCCATCACGCCGGCCGGCATCCGCACGACAGCGGGCGAGCACGAGCTCGACGCCATCATCTACGCCACGGGCTTCGACGCCATGACCGGTGCGCTGCTCCGCATCGACATCGCCGGCCGCGACGGCCGCACCCTCCAGGACGCCTGGGCGGCCGGCCCGCGCACCTACCTCGGCCTCGGAGCGGAGGGGTTCCCCAACCTGTTCACGATCACCGGGCCGGGCAGCCCGTCCGTGCTCACGAACATGCTCGTCAGCATCCAGCAGCACGTCGAGTGGATCGCCGACTGCATCGGCTACCTCGACGAGCACGACCACGCCACGATCGAGGCGACCGTCGACGCCCAGGACGCGTGGGTCGACTTCGTCAACGCCGTGGCCGGCTTCACGCTCTTCCCCACCTGCAACTCCTGGTACCTGGGCGCCAACGTGCCCGGCAAGACCCGGGTCTTCATGCCCCTCCCCGGCTTCCCGACCTACGTCGAGCAGTGTGACAAGGTGGCCGAAGACGGCTACTCCGGCTTCGTCCTCGCGTGAGCCGCGACCCGTCACACCCGGCGTGCGAGGATCGGGCATGGCCTTCGGTCAGCACTCGGGTCCGCCGGCGTCGCACAAGCAGGTCCAGTACCTCGAGGCGCTGCTGCGAAAGGCGGGCCACGACGGGTTCCGCGACGCGCGCGGCCCGCTCGGGCTCACGCAGCGCCAGGCGGGCGGCAAGTTCACGATGGACGAGGCGTCGACGCTGATCGACCAGCTCCTGGCGGCCGACCCCGAGGTGGACGCGCCGATCGGGGCGGGCCAGGCGACGTTGGAGCAGACCTCAGCCGCCGATCGGCTCGAGGCCGAGCGCGTGCAAGCGCTCAAGGGCATGCCGGCGACGCTGCTCGCCGACGAGCTCGCCCGCCGCGGCTGGCTCGTCCAGTCGCCGTAGGCGCGCTGCTCGCCCGAAGCGCAGCCGAGCGCCCGCGACCGAGCGCTGCGTAGGCGACCGACGCGCCCGCCGGTCGGCGGGCCGTGACCCAGCGCTACTCGTCGAGCGCACGGAGGTCGCCGGGGACGTCGACCGCGTGCTGCTGGAGCACGTCGAGCGGCACGACGTCGAGAGTGCGCTCGTGGGTGGACGCGAGGACGACGGGCGCCGCGCACCCGTCTTCGTGGGCGCGCCGCCAGTTGACGGCTGTGACGCACCAGCGGTCGCCGGGGACGAGGCCGGGGAAGTGGTACTCGGGCATCGGCGTGCCGAGGTCGTTGCCGATCGAACGCTGGTGGGCGAGGAACTCCGAGGTGACCACGGCGCAGATCGTGTGGCGGCCGGGGTCCTCGTCACCCGTGGAGCAGCAGCCGTCGCGGTAGAACCCGGTGAGCGGGTCGGTGCCGCACGGCTCCAGCTCCCCGCCGAGCACGTTGCGGTCCGTCATGACTTGAGTCTCGCGTGCGACGACCGGGGCATCGCGCGCGACTCACGGGTTGATGCGCCAGCCCTTGCGCTTGCTGAGGGCGGCACGGGTGGGCCACTCCTCCTTGGGCAGCGGGTCGACGCCGAGCGGGGCGGGTGACACGAAGCGAGCCGAGATCTCGCCGCCGGCGGTGATGCGGATCGTCTTGGTGCCCGGGTCGTACACCCAGCCCTGCGAGCACGGCTTGAGGGCCTGCCCGGTCTCCCACGTGACGGCGATGAACCAGCCGGGGCAGTCGATCGTCGTGCAGCGCTGGCGGGCGCCGGTGGTGCGGCCCTCGAGCTCACCCGACTTCGAGAGGACGACGAGGCCCTCCTCGACCTTGCCGGCCTCGTCGACGGGGAGGTTCTCCGGCCAGCGACCCGGGCTCGCCTTGTGCGCCTGGGCGCGGCTTCGCGTGGGCACCTTGGGGGGCAGGGCACCGAACTGCAGCCATGTGCCGCACTCGGTGCACATGTAGCCCGGCTCGCCGTCACGCCGCTGCAGGCGGAGGTGGTCGTCGTTCTGGCATTGCGGGCACACGGACATCAAGGGCTCCTGGTACGTCGGAAAGGGACGGCGAGCCCCCCACCAGCGTGGCCTATTCCAGCCGCCGACGCACCATCGACGCGCGCCGGTGCTAGGTGCGACCGCCCGCAGCGGCGTCCGAGAGCCGCTGCGCGAGGTACACGGGGATGACCATCGCGAACACCACGAACGTCGCCGTGACGTTGACCAGGGGCAGGCTCGTGTCACGGAACATGTTCTGGAAGATCCACAGCGGGAGCGTCTGGTAGCCGCCCTGCACGGTGAAGGTCGTGACGATGATCTCGTCGAAGCTGAGCGCGAACGCGAGCAGGCCACCGGCGAGGAGCGAGGTCATCAGCAGGGGCAGCCGCACGTGCCAGAAGGTCTGGAGCTGGTCGGCGCCGAGGTCGGCGGAAGCCTCCTCCAGGTTCGGGGACAGCTGGCGCATGCGGGCGGCGACGTTGTTGAACACGATCACGATGCAGAAGGTGGCGTGGGCGATGACCAAGGTCACCCGGGAGAGGTCGACGCCGAGCCGAGCGAAGCCCGAGTTGAGGGCGATGCCGGTGACGACGCCGGGCAGGGCGATCGGCAGCACGAGCATGAGGTTGACGGTGTTGCGCCCGAAGAACCGGTAGCGGGTCAGCGAGGCCGCCGCGAGGGAGCCGAGCACGAGCGCGACAAGCGTGGCCCACATGGCGATGGTGAGCGAGTGGATCAGCGCGTCACGGGGACCCTCGGCGTGCCGAGCGTCGGACCAGTGCTGGAGCGTGAAGCCGCTCGGGGGCCAGGCGAACCCGCGCGAGGTCGCCACGCTGAGCCGCACGACGTACAGCAGCGGGAAGTAGAGGACCAGCAGCACCAGCCCGGTGAACACCCGCAGGGCGAGGCGCGCCCGTCGTGAGATGAACACCTAGAGCTCCTCGAGGGCGCCGGCGGCGCGCGCCAGCAGGAGGTAGGCGACCATGATCAGGATCGGCACCGTCGAGTACGCGGCGGCCAGCGGCAGGTTGACACCGAAGTTGCTGTAGATGTTGTTGCCGATGAACTGCGTGGTGCCACCGAGCAGGTTGTTGATGTAGAAGTCACCGAGCGTAAGCGAGAACGTGAAGATCGACCCGGCGACGATCGACGGCACGAGCAGCGGCAGCACGACCGACCGGAACGTGCGACCGGCCTTGCCACCGAGGTCGGTGGAGGCCTCGAGCAGCGAGTCGGGCAGGCGGTCGAGGCCGGCGTAGATCGGGATGACCATGTACGGCAGCCACAGGTAGGCGAGCACGATGATCGTGCCGGCGAGGCCGTAGCCGGGAGACCGGCCGGAGACCTCGCGGATGAGCCCGCTCTCGGGGTTGAGCATCCCGCGCCAGGCGTAGCCCTTCACCAGGTAGCCGGCCCACAGTGGCATCGTGATGGCGATGACGAGCTGGCGGCGCGAGCGCCTCGTCGCCACCTTGGCCATGAAGAACGCGACCGGTAGCGCGATGGCGAGATCGATGGCGGTGACCGCGAACGCGGCGGTGACGGTGCGCACAGCCACGTCTCCGTAGACCGGGGTGTCGAGGATCGTGCGGTAGTTGTCGAGCGACGGCGTGGTCACCATCTCGGTGGCCACCCCGACGGTCTCGTTGTGGAACAGCGACGTCACCAGCAGCGCGACGAGCGCGCCGATGTAGGCGACGAGGAGCCAGAGCAGCGGCCCGGACAGCGTGAGGCCGAGCCGCACGCGAGGCCGCCGGGCCAGGAGGCGCGCCAGGCCGCGCCGGGACGAGCGGGAGGGAGCCGGGGCGTCGCCGCCCCGGCTCTCGTCCGTCACGCGATCCCCGATCGGGTCAGCCCTTCACCTCGGTCCACGCCGCCACCCACTCGGCGTAGTCCTTGCACTCGACGTCGGTGCGCCCGTCGAGGCACGCCTTGGTCGGCGTGGTCCAGTAGTGGAGCTGGTCGTAGTACGCGGCGTCGTCGGCGTGGTACTGCTCGCAGTGCTCCGCGATGTCGGCACACGTCGCCAGGTTGGCCGGTGCCTCCCCGAAGGTCGTGGCCACCGTGGCCTGCACGCCCTGGGAGGTGATGTAGTTGATCCACTCGTAGGCGCAGTTCGGGTGCGCCGCCTCGCTGTGGATCATCCAGTTGTCGGACCAGGCGGTGGAGCCCTCCTCGGGGAGCACCGACGCCACGGGCGTGTCGGCCGCGAGCGTGGACGTGATGATCTCCCAGCTCGTGCCGAGCACGGTGCTGCCCGCCCGGAAGTTGTCCTCGTAGGCGACGTAGTCGCTCCAGTACTCCGAGAGCAGTGGCTTCTGGTCCTTGAGCAGGTTGATGGCGGCGTCGAACTGCTCCTGGTCGAGCGCGTAAGGGTTCTCGATGCCGAGGCCGGGCTCGGTGGCCATCAGGTACAGCGCCGCGTCGGCGATGTAGATGGGCGAGTTGTAGGCGGCGATCTTGCCCGCGTACGGCGAGTCGGGGTCGAAGACGGCGCCCCAGCTGGTGGGGGCCGGCGACACCACGTCGGTGTTGAACTGCAGCACGTTGGCGCCCCAGCCGTGCGGCACGCCGTAGACGGTGCCGTCGATGCTGTTCCAGGCCTTCTCCTTGAGGAACGGCGCCAGGTCGGCGTAGCTCGTCAGCAGGTCGGTGTTGATGGCGGCCGCGTCACCAGAGGCCACGCTGCGCATCGACGAGTCGCCAGATGCCGAGACGACGTCGTAGTCACCGCTGCCGAAGAGGGTGAACGCCTCGTCGGAGGTGCCGAAGTACTTCACGCTGGTGTCGCAGCCGGTGTCCTCCTCGAACGCGGTGACCCAGTCGTAGTTCGGGTCCTGGGTGCCGTCCTCGGCGTAGTACGGCCAGGCCAGCACGGAGAGGGCGCCTTCGCCCTCGCCGATCGACTCTTGGACCGCGGGTGCCGTCGTGTCGCTGGACCCGCCTCCGTTGTCGTCACTGCCACATGCAGCGGCGACGAGCACGAGTGCCATGGCCGTCGCGGCCAGGCGATGTCCCTTCCTTCGCATGTCCCCTCCCCGGGTTGGTTTCTCAGTTGGTTGCGGATGCGTCGGTGGCGGATGCCCCCACGCGCTGACGGTCGGTGGGGTGCCAGGCGAGCTGCACGGCGTCGCCCTCCCCCACGCTGGTGGTGGTGGTGTTGGGCACCTCGACCACCAAGGTCGTGCCGTCGCCGGTGTGCACCCGGTAGCGGGTGGTGGCGCCGAGGTACTGCACGGCCTCGACGGTGCCAGAGGTGCCGACCTCGTCTTCCGCCGGTGGGCCGAACCGGATGCGCTCGGGGCGGACGGTGACGAGCCCGTCGCCGTCCGGCAGCAGGTTGGCGGTGCCGACGAAGCCGGCGACGAACTCGGTGGCCGGGTGCTCGTACACCGCGCGGGGCGGACCGACCTGCTCGACCTTGCCCTGGTTGAACACGGCGACGCGGTCGCTCATCGACAGGGCCTCGCCCTGGTCGTGCGTGACGAAGATGAAGGTGATCCCCACCTGCTGCTGGATCTGCTTGAGCTCCACCTGCATCTCCTCGCGGAGCTTCAGGTCGAGCGCGCCGAGGGGCTCGTCGAGCAGGAGCACCTTGGGGCGGTTGACGAGGGCACGGGCGAGGGCGACGCGCTGCCGCTGGCCGCCGGAGAGCTGGTTGGGCTTGCGGGCGGCGAGGGCCTCGAGGCGCACGCTGGCCAGCGCCTGCTCGACGCGCTGCTCGCGCTCCGGCTTGGGGACCTTCTTCACGCGCAGGCCGTACTCGACGTTCTTGGCCACGTCCATGTGCGGGAACAGCGCATAGTCCTGGAAGACGGTGTTCACGTCGCGGTCGAACGGCGGGTCCTGGCTGACGTCGCGCCCGTCGAGCTCTACGGTGCCGGCGGTGGGGAGCTCGAAGCCGGCGATGAGCCGCAGCATCGTGGTCTTGCCGGAGCCGGACGGGCCGAGCATGGCGAAGAACTCCCCCGGGACGATGTCGAGGTCGACGCCGTCCACCGCGACGACGTCGCCGAAGTGCTTGGTCACCCCTCGCAGTCGCACTGCGGTGTTCGTCACGTCCGCCCCGTACCTCCGATCCGCGGCTCGACACTAGGCAAGCGGGCGGCCGTGGCGCTGGACCACCGCTGTGCGCGGTCGCGCCCGCCCGCCACGGGGAAGGTCACCGAGCGGCGACTTCGAGCTCCGTGTGTGCGGCGAGCACGTCGAAGTCGCGGTCGAGGTGGAGCACCGGTTCGCGGAGGCGCACGGCCATCGCGGCGATCATGCAGTCGACGATGCCTCGAACGGTGTGCCCCGCCCGGCGACACTGCCGCTGCAGGGCGGCCGCCCGCTCCGTGTCGACGATCGGTGCGATCGGCACGACGTCGAAGCTGTGCAACAGCCGGCGCAGCTCCCGGGTCGCACGCTCGTCCACCGCTCCGGCCAGGAGCTCCATGACGACGAGCTCCGGCACGAGGATGTCGCCCCCGGCCTCGACCTGGGCGCGAAGGCCGAGGTGGACGGGCGATCCGGTGCCGCGGAGGTACTCGACCCAGGCCGACGTGTCGACGATCAACGGGGACGACGGAGGCGGCCGAGATCGACCCCGCTCAGATCCACGGGCGTGTCGTGACCTTCGAGATCGTCGTTTTCGAGCGGGTAGCCCACACCCTGCATGGCGAGGATCTCCTCCTTGGTCATGCGCTCGCCCACCAGCCGCTCGAGCGCGAGCTGCACCGCGGCCCGCTTGGACTCGAGGAGGTAGAGGCGCATCGCTCGCTCGACCAGCTCGTCGTCGATGTCGATGTTCGTGCGGCTCATGACACCATCGTACACCTTATGGTGTAGAGCCCGCGTCGCTCGCCCAGTCCTGCCAGGTGGTGTGACGGTCATGAGCGCGTCGCTACGCACGGGGGCGGTGGACGGAGACGGCGTAGGTGCCGCCAGGGACCCACGGGGCGCGGTCCCAGGTGGCGAAGCGCTCGGCGAGCGTGAGGCCGGCGGCCGCGATGTGGGCGTCCCAGTCGTCGATTCGGTAGCCGCGGTCGAGGCTGAACCCGGCGATGAGCACGCCGCCCAGAGCAACGTGCCGCGCCACGCCGGCCACGAGCGCGGCATGCGTGCCAGGCGGCGTGAAGAGCGGAACGTTGCCGGCGAGGACGACGACGTCGAAGGTGCGGCCCAAGTCGAGCGTCGTGAGGTCGGACTCCAACCACGTGAGCTCTGGGGCGAGGCGATGGGCGGTGGCGAGCATCGACGCGTCGACGTCGACGCCGACGACCTCGATCCCGTGGCGCGCCAGCTCCATGGCGACGCGGCCCGTGCCGCAACCGGCGTCGAGCACCGTCGAGGGCTCGTAGGCGCGCACGAAGGTGGCCTCGCCGTGGACGTCGGCGCCGGTCGCGGCGAGGCGGTCGAAGCGGGCCTGGTAGTCGTCGCCCTCCCACTCGACGGACGGCGTCATGCCCGCCGGCCGTGCTCCTGCATGAGCTGGTCGAACTCCTCCCACTCCAGCCAGCGGGCCGAAGTGTGCGCCCGTGGCACCCAGTCGATCGACCCCCGGGAGATGCGCAGCTCGCCGAGCTTCTGGTCGCCGCTCGTCACCTCGATGACGAGGTCGGCCGAGTCGACCGCCAGCGGCTTCGACGGATGGACCGTGATCCGGTGCGTCGCCATGCTGACGGTCTACCGCAGGGCGCCGCCGAGTCGACCGACCCGGCGAGAGGGTCCGCCACCGCTCCAGCAACAGGGCGAGGTCGACGGCGACGGCCTCGCCGGGCCCGGCCGCCGTAGCCTCGGCGCCATGACCGGGGCGGGCTCGACAGGTCGATGGATCTTGGCCGCAGGTGCGCTGCTGGTCACGGCCGCCTGCGCGCGCGAGGCATCCGGTGCCGTCGCCGCGCCGGAAGGCCCCGCACCCGTGACGACCACCGAGTCCACCACCACCACGACCGCCGCCCCCGCCACCACTGCATCCACGACGACGACCATCGTCTCCCCCGTCCCGACGCCGACCACGGCCCCGCCCGCGCTCGGCACCCATCCGGCCCGCGTCGTGCAGGAGCAGGCGTGGACGCCCTTCGCGTCGGTGGGACCGATCACGCTGCACCACCCCGCCGACCGGGTGGAGGCCATCGGGTTCCACCAGTCCGCCGAGGACGGCGCCCAGCCGCAGACGGCCGCGCCCACCGCGGTCCGGTGGTTCACGATGGCGTCCCGCGGACGCGACACGAGTCGGCAGGGGGCGGCCGACGTCGTGGTAGAGCCCGGTCGCGAGATCCGGTCGCCGGTCACGGGCACCGTCCTGCAAGCAGGCACGTACACGCTCTACTGCGACCACGTCGACCAGTTCGCCGTGATCGAGCCCGACGCCCGGCCGGGTTGGCAGGTGAAGGTGCTCCACGTCGAGGGGCTGGCGCTGGTGGCGGGCCAGCGGGTGGAGGCCGGGGTCACGCGCCTGGCCGCCCACGCCCGGGTGCTGCCGTTCCCGTCCCAGGTGGAGGACGACACCGGACTGCCCGCCTGGCCCCACGTGCACATCGAGGTGATCGACCCGACGGTCCCCGACCGCCCCACCGGCCCCGGCTGCCCCTGACCCGCCCCCGGTCAGTCCGCCGCGCGCCGGGCGCGGGCGCGGCGCTTGCCCTCGTGCATGGCCTGCACCCGGCCGACCGGGATGGCGGCACCCTCGGCGACGAGCTCGGCGCTGAGGTGCTGCGGGTCGGGCATCTGCTCGGCCCACGGGTCGCGGTCGCCGAGGAGCTCGAGGGCGGTGTGCACCGTGAAGTCGCCAGGCGTGATGTCGTCGAGGTCGTCCCAGCCGACGGGGAACGACACCGGCACCCCCGGGCGGACCCGGGGGCTGTAGGCGGCGATCACGGTGCCGCCACCCACCCGGGTCGAGTCGACGAACACCCGGCCGCCGCGGTCGTCCTTCACGAACTCCGTCGTGGCGACGTCGGGATCGAGCGCCGCCGCCCGCACGGCGATGGCGCGGGTGGCGGCCGCCGCGTCCTCGATCGACGTCTCGATGTCGATGGGGACGAACACATGGACCCCCTTGGCCCCGCTGGTCTTGACCGCGCCGGTCAGCCCGAGCTCAGCGAGGACCTGACGGACGAGGCGGGCCGCCGTGACAGCCATCGGGAAGGAGTCGCCCTCGGGCGGGTCGAGGTCGAGCACGAGGTGGGCCATGTGGGCGCCGTCGTCGACGCGCATCAGCGCGGGGTGGTACTCGACGGCGCGCTGGTTGGCGAACCAGAGCAGCGTGCGCCGGTCGTTGCAGAGCGCGTAGGAGACCTCCCGCTTCGAGGTCTCCGCCCACAGCTCGACCGTGCGCACCCACTCCGGTGTGTACTTCGGCACGTTCTTCTGCATGAAGGCCTCTTGGCCGCGGTGGACCCGGATCACCGACAGCGGCCGACCCTCCAGCACGGGCAGGATCCGGTCCCGCACGCCGTCGAGGTAGTCGACCAGATCCCGCTTCGTGGCCCCGGCCCCGTCGAAGAGCGCCCGGTCGAGGTTGGTGAGCTTCACCCCGTCCCGCGACTCGTCCTCCTGCTTCGGGCTCATGCCCTCCAGACGGTACCGGCGCGGGTTCAGCGCTCGATGCGGGCGCGGGCGCGGCGGACCCGGGCCTGGAAGTCGGCGACACCGGCCTCGTGGCGGGGGGCGAGCAGCCCGTCGGCGTAGGCGCCCGCCTCGAGGTTGCGCTGGACGGCTTCGCAGATCGCCTTGTCCTCCAGGCATGTCTCGGTGGACGAGTCGAGGTCGCGCTGGTTGTCGGCCGCCGCCGCGTCCGATGTGTCGGCGAAGCAGTAGTCGAGCACGAGCTCGCAGGTGGTCGGGCCGGTGGGCAGCCAGCGCTCGACGCTCATGCCGCGCTCGTAGAGGTTCAGGGCCAGGTTCGGCCAGTGGTAGAGCCACACCCCCGCCGTGGAGGCGCCCTCCCGAGTGGTGGCCGAGTGCCGGATCCAACCGTCCTCCACGTGGACCTCGTAGGACGACGTCTCGATCGCCCGGGCCAGCGCCGGGTGGACGAAGGGGATGTGGTAGCCCTCGAGGTAGTTGTCGCTGTAGGTCTTCCAGTTGCAGGCGAGCGGGTGGGTCTGGCGGACGACCGGGATCCACGCGTCCATCGGGAAGGCCGCGCACTGGGCGATGAACCCGTCGCCGAGCCAGTCCTCGATCGCGGGTGCGTCCGGGTCGAGCGTGACGAAGAGCAGGCCGTGCCACTCGGCCGCGCGCAGCTCGAGCAGGCCGAGGCCGTCGAGCTCCTCGGGACCGAGGCCGGAGTCGCGGGCCGAGCGCAGAGTGCCGTCGAGCTCGTAGGACCACCCGTGGTAGCGGCAGACGAACGCCCGGCAGGTGCCCTCTCCGTCATCGACCAACGGGCCGGCGCGGTGGCGGCACACGTTGTGGAAGGCCCGCAGCTCCCCGCCGGTGCCGCGCACCACCAGCACCGGCCAACCGGCGACGCACTCGGCCAGGTAGGAACCGGGCTCGGCGACGCCCGCCGACGGCCCGAGGCAGAGCCACTCCCGCCCGAAGATCCCGGCTCGCTCGGCCGCGTGGACCTCCGGGTCCCAGTAGTCCCCCGCCGCCAGCGTGCGCTCCCCCACCGGGGCGGCGGCAGTCGCACGAAGCGGTTCAGCAGCCATGCGGCGCCGACGCTAGCCAGGGACGCGCAACGGCGCGCCGGCCGCCAACGGTAGGCACCCGTGGCCCGAAGGCGCGGTCGCCGACATCCATGACGGGCCCCGCCCGAGCGCTCCACCTCGAGGTGGTCGCGCTTCTGGGGATGCCGTCTCCGCGGTCATGGGTACGTGCCGCGCTCGGCCTCGTACGGCGCGCTCGGTACCGTGGTCGCCGAGCTCGGCCTCGGCACCGAGGGTCCCATCCGGGAGATCTACTGACCGGTGACCGCGCCGAGGTCCGCTGGCCCGTCACCCAAGGAGATTCCCGATGAGCTCGACGCCGCGGTCCGGCCTCCTCGGCCGGCGCCCCGCGAGCCGGGACCCACTCGTCCGGGTGACCAGCTCGGTGTTCGGCGTGGCGGCCGCGGCGCACGTGGCGTGGGGCCTGCGGGTGACCGTGCCGGGTGTGGATGCCGAGCGCATGGCCGAGGCGGTCGCCGGCTCAGGTGAGCTGCCCGGCCCCGCCGCCTGCTTCGCCGTGGCGGGGGCGCTGACGGCGGCCGCCGCGCTGGTCGTCGGCGTGCCCGCGTCGCGCCCGGCCCTCGTGCGGGCCGGGCGCGGCGGAGTGGCGCTGGCCTTGGGCGGGCGTGCGGCACTGGGGCTCACCGGCCACACGGACCTGGTGGCGCCCGGCGAGCTCACCGATCGGTTCCGGCGGTGGGACCGCCGGCTCTACACCCCGCTGTGCCTGGCGCTGGCGGCGGGAGCGGCCCGCGCCATCGCCCTCGACGCTCACTCCCGGGTCGAGATCTGAGGGAATCAGCCCGTGAAGCTGGGCTCGGCGGCGACAGGCACCGCGGCCGGGGGTTCGGCGGGCACGGCATCCGGGGCGATCAGGCCGATGAACGTGCGGTCGAAGTCGTCACCCTCCCGGGTGATGCCGACGGCCAGGCCGTCGCTGTTGGCGGCCTCGAGCTCCGAGGTGAACACGCCGGCCGCGAACAACGGGAACACGGTGGCGTCACCGCTCGCCAGGTCCCACGCCGCCGGGCTGCGCGACGAGTCGCTCGCGTTGTCGACGAAGCCGACCACGAGCCCGCTGTCGCTGATCGACTGGGCGAAGGAGGTCTCGTAGCCGTCCATGGTGAGCTCGGTGAAGCCGTCGGTCGGGTCCCAGACGTAGGTGCGGTAGAGGTCGTCCCCGGGGACGTACACGTGGCCGACGACCTGGCCCGCGTCATTGATGGCGGTGGGGCGCAGCGTGGTCTCACCGTCGGGCAGCGGCATGGCGACGATGCCACCGGCCTCGGTCCAGGTGAAGCCCACGAACGAGCCACCGACCAGCACCTCGCCGGTAGCGACGCCCGCGCTGTTGATGGCCCTGATCTGCGGCGTGGTGCCGCCGGGGACCGTTCCGATGTCGACGAGGAGGCCGTCGCCGGGGTCGCGCACCCACGACCGCGTGCCGCCCGCGCCGCGGGAGGTGCCGACGATCCAACCGGCGTCGTTGATGTCCTCGGCGAAGGACTCGGTGTCCCCGGCGAGGGTGCCGAGGTCGATCGGTCCCCCGCCGGCGGCGGGCCACAGGGCGGCGATGGAGCCGGAGCCACCGACGACGTCACCGGCGGAGTTCAGAGCGTTGCCCTGCGAGTAGGTCGCGGCGGGCAGCGTCAGGAGCTCGGTGTAGGTGCCATCGGCGTCACGGAGGAAGCCGTGGATCTCGCCCCCGGCGAACTCAGCCGAGCCGGTGGTCTGACCGGCGTCGTTGATGTCGGCTCCCGAGACGAAGCCGTCGGGGACGGCCGGATCGACCTCCGTGAAGGTGCCGGTGAGCGCACTCGCGCTGAGGGTCGTTGCCCCCATGATCGCGAGCGCGGAGGTGAGGCCGAGGGCCGCCGTTCGGATGCGCATGGTCAGGGAACCTACCGAGACGCCTCGGGCAGGGGAAGCCTTTCGGCATCGCGCGGGAGCCCTCACGGGCGATGTCGAGCAGCAGCGCGACGCCCGCGATTTCTGGGCGAGGCGTCGTCTCGGCGCCGGGGCCCTTCGTCGGACTGGTGCACGGTGCGAGATGGCACCCGACCAAGAGGACGTGCGATGACCGATCTCATGCCGATGATCCACGCCGAACGGCACTCGCTCGCCGAGTTCCTCGACACGCTGAGCCCCGAGCAGTGGGCCGCCCCGACCTGGTGCGACAAGTGGACCGTGCAAGTGCTCGTCGCGCACCTCACCGCCGCGGGGAACATCACCGCACCCCATTTCTTCGGCGGGTTCGTGAAGTCGGGCTTCAGCTTCGACAAGTTCGTCGACGGCGACCTTCGCTCCTACGGCTGCGGCTCGAGGCGACCGACGTCGACTGGTCGACCGGCGAGGGCCAAGACGTGCGCGGCCCGTGCATGTCCCTGATCCTCGCGATGGTCGGCCGCACCGGCGCGCTCGCCGACTGCGAGGGCCCCGGCCTGGAGACCCTGCGCGCCCGCTGCTGATCAGCTGCATGACGCCCAGACCCTGCACACCCTGGGCCTGCCCCATCGCTTCGCGTGTCGTGACATAGACAAGCCGATATACTGCGATCATGCAGCCAGGCGAGCTCATCCGAACCGTGCGACGACGCCGCGGCCTCACCCAGGCGGCGCTCGCCCGCGCGGCGGGCACGTCGCAGCCGGTGATCTCCGCCTACGAGGCTGGCCGCCGCGACCCCACCTACGGCACGCTGCACAGGCTCGTCGCCGCCGGCGGCGAGGAGCTCGAGCTGTCGGCGCGACCGATCGGCTCGGATCTGCCGCCCCCGGTCAGCGCGGCCGACCACGCCCGTCGGCTCCTCGACGTGCTGTCCCTCGGCGACGCCGTGCCCCATCGGCGCCGGGCCGCGGAGCTGCGGGCGCCGCGGCTCGTGTCGAGGTGAGCGGCCTCTCGCTCGCTGCCCGGGTCGTGGCGCTGCACGACGCGCTCGGTGCGGTTCCCCACGCCTTCGGGGGTGCGCTCGCGCTGGCGTACTACGCCGAGCCCCGAGCCACCATCGACATCGACCTCAACGTCTTCGTCACGGCCGAGCGCTTCGACGAGGTCGCCACACCGCTGCAGGCCCTCGGCGTGACGATCGACGACACGGCCGCCGCCCTCGTCGGGCGCGACGGCCAGGCCCGGGTGTGGTGGGACTCCACGCCGGTTGACCTGTTCTTCGCCTACGACGCCTTCCACGACGCGGCCGCCCGCGCGCGTCGCACCGTGCCCTTCGCCGACGGGGAGATCCCCATCCTGGCCCCGGAGCACCTCGTGGTGTGCAAGGCCGTGTTCAACCGCGCCAAGGACTGGGTCGACATCGACGCCATGCGCGCGCTCGGCCACGGCCTCGACACTGCCGAGGTGCTCCGCTGGGTCGGGCGCATCGCCGGGGACGCCGATCCGCGCTACGAGCGCATCGCCGCCCTGCTCACCACCTGAACCCCACGGTCAGGGCTCGACGACGAGGGACACGTCGACCGTGTCGCCAGGTTCGATGCCCTCGGCCGTCCGCACCGGCTTCTTCACCGGCAGCACGTACGAGCCCGACGCGCTGTCCGGGAACACCGACGTACGCCACGTGCTGCCGCCGATCGTCACCTCCACCCGCACCGACCCGAACCCGCGCCGCAGCCCGCGGTCGGTCCGCGCCCGGATGCCGTCGGACAGCTCCTCCGGCAGCGTGAGGAAGAACCAGCCGCCCTGGGCCTTCCACTCCCACAGCTCGGCGCGGAACCGGTCGTCCATGCGCCCAGCCTGCCGCACGTCGCGGACACCCGTTGTCAGGAGGGCGACCGGGTGCGTCGTCGCCGTCGGTGGCGCGCGAACGAGTCGGGGGCGGACATGCTGGAGGTCGTCGGAGCCCGCAGGAGGATGAGATGAGCAAGCCGGAGTCCAGCGAGGACCAGTCAGCCTCGGCCCAGATCGACCAACGGATCGCCGAGCTCGACGACTGGCGCGGCGAGACCCTGCACCGGATGCGCGAGCTGATCAAGGAGGAAGATCCGGACGTGGTCGAGACGGTGAAGTGGGCGAAGGCGACGAGCCCGGGCACGCCGGTGTGGGAGCACGACGGCATCATCTGCACGGGCGAGTCCTACAAGGCCGTCGTGAAGCTCACTTTCATGAAGGGGGCGTCGCTGGGCGACCCGGCCAAGCTCTTCAACTCGAGCCTGGAGGGTAACGCCAGGCGCGCCATCGACATCCACGAGGGCGAGCAGATCGACGCCAAGGCGTTCAAGGCGCTCATCCGTGCCGCCATCGAGCTCAACACGACGGGCGGGAAGGCGAAGCCCCGCTGATCAGGCCGGGAGGCTCGGGCAATGGCGGGGCCACGGGTGGGCGTGCTCGTAGCGGGCGGCGGCGGCCAGCACGAGGTCCTCGCGGTGGCGCGGCCCGACGATCTGGAGGCCCACCGGGAGACCGGCCTGGGTGAGGCCGGCGGGCACGCTGAGCGCGGGCAGGTTCACGAGGCTGGCGAGGAAGCCCAGCACGACCGACATCCCGCCGTGGACCTCTCGGCCGTCGACCTCGGTGGGCATCGGTCCCTCGGCGGCGAAGGGCGGGATGGACGCCGTCGGCGTGAGGAGGAGGTCGACGTCCTCGTAGAGGCTCGCGACCTGCTGGACCAGGCGCCGGCGGTCGTCCTCCACGGCCGCCTGCCACGGCAGCGTGCGCTGGCTCATGTAGCGCCATCCGGGCGCGGACAGCGGGTCGAGCTCGTCGAGCCGGTGCTCCCACAGGTCGGGGTCGATGCCGACGAACTTGTCAACCCCTTCGATGAACGCGTACGTCAGCGTGTAGTCCTCGAGCTGCACCGCCGTGTCGACGAGCGTGGCGCCGGTGGCGGCCACCAGGGCGCGGGCGGCCTGTTCGCAGAGCGCCGCGACCTCGGGGTCGACGACGGCGAACCCGAGGTCCGCCGACCACCCGACGCGCAGGCCGGACACGTCGACCTGCTCGAGCGCGTCGAGGTAGCGCACCGGCGGAGCGGGCAGGCAGGTGCGGTCGCGGGGGTCGGGGCCGGCCATCACGTCGAGCAGCAGCGCCGTGTCTGCGACGGTGGTGGTGACGCTCCCCACGACGGCGTTCTGGGCCAGGTGCGTGTCGCCGAAGGTGGGGATGCGGCCGTAGCCGGGGCGCAGGCCCACCAGACCCGTGAAGGCGGCCGGCCCGCGGATCGACCCGCCGCCGTCGCTGGCGGTGCCGAAGGGCACCATCCCCACCGACACCGCCGCGGTCGAGCCGCCACTGGAGCCGCCGGGGGTGACGGACAGGTCCCAGGGGTTGCGGGTGACGCCGAGGAGGGGACTGGCCGTGTAGGCCCAGGCACCGAACTCCGGGGCGGCGGTCTTGCCGATCGGTATGGCCCCGGCGGCGCGGAGCCGACCGACGTGGAGCGAGTCAGTGGTCTTTGGGGGTTGGTTGGCGAACCACCGCGACCCCTTGGTGGTGGGCATGCCAGCGCAGTCCTCGAGGTCCTTCACGCCGAACGGCACACCAGCGAGCGGCCCGAGACGCTCGCCGCGGCCATCCCGCACGGCGGCGTCGACGGCGCGGGCCTCGGTCAGCGCCAGCTCCGCGTCGACGTGCACGAACGCGTTGAGCCGGCCGTTGTGCTGCTCGACCGCATCGAGGCACACGCGCACCAGCTCCTCGGCCGGCTGCGTCCCGTTGCGCACCCCCGCCGCCGCCTCGACGACGGTCGGCATCTCCGTCACGGCGACTGTCTACCTGCTGGCCGCCGGCCCGCGCACGGCTGGTTCCAGGCGAACCGCCGGCTCGACCGGCGCTCTCCGCACGGTGGCTTGAAGGTGCTGGGCTCGTCGACCCGGACGGGATCGGGCGAGCCGGTGCCCGGTGGCTCGGTCATCGACCGTCGCTCGACCCGTCGACCACCCCGTGCTCGACCGCCCAGGTGCACTACCCGAACGTGCCGATCATGTTCTGCGAGACCCGCCCACTCGCCCAGGAGTGCACCTACCGGTTCCTCGGGGCCGCTCGCCGCTACGCCGAAGAGGAAGCCGCGACCTCTGACGCCGGCGTCAGGACCGGAGCAGGCGAACCTCGCAGCGCGGGCCCGGCGCGCCGGCGAGGCGAGCATCACCGGTGAGCAGCGGGCACTCGAGGGCCTCGGCCAGCCCGATGTAGGCGGCGTCGTAGGGGGTGACGTTGGTCCGCAGCTCGAAGGCCCGGGGCATGAGCGGGAGCGTGGGATAGCGCGTCACCGCCAGGTCGGCGAGGTCGTCGATGGCGCGCCGGAAGCGACGCGTCGTCAGGTCGTCGGCGAGCCATCGCTTGCGCAGCACCGACACGGTCTCGGCGTCGACGAGGTCGGGGGCGGCCACTTCTTCGCCACGCAGCGCGGCCCGCGCCAGCGAGCCGTCGTCGCCGTCGTCGGCGACCACGTTGGCGAGCACGGACGCGTCGACCACGATCACCGGCGCCCGCGGTCGACGGCCAGGTCGTCGGCGGCCTGGGCCAGCCCGACCCGGCCGCCACGCCGCCGTTCGAGGCGATCCAGAACGTCGTCGAGCTCCGGCCGGGCGACCAGGCGGCCGAGCTCCTCGGTGAGGTACTGCTGCAGCGACTGGCCGTGTCGCTCGGCTCGCCGCTGCAGCCCGGCGTGCACATCGCTCGGAAGGTCGCGCACCAGCAGGTTCGGCATGCTTTCAGTATGCAAGCACTTCTGAGGACGGGCAACCCTCGGATCACCTGGGTCCACCGGCATCAGATCTCGAGCGTCGTGTGCGGCTGGTCGAGCGGAAGCCGGCGGCCGGGCAGCGGCAGGACCTGCACCACCTCGAGCGGAGGCCGCGTTCCTGGTCGCCGGCCGTAGTACTCCTCCCACATGCCCACCAACCCTGCCGAGAGGTGGACCGGGTGGACCGATCCGAAGGCGACCTCCGTCTCGGCCACGGTGACGCCCACGCGACCGGGTCGAAGCCGCTCGCCGGTGGCGATCATCGTGCCGAGCGCGTTGAGCGCCCGCATCGCCGCCGAGATGTCGACGCCCGCCATCACGAGCTCCGGGTGGTGGAAGCGCTCGGCGAGCCCGACCGTGTACGTCCATGGTCGGGGCGCCTCGACGCCCTGCAGCGCCCAGCCGAAGCGCTCCACCCGGTGGTGGAGGTCGTCGAGCGCCTCTTCGTAGGTCCATCCATCGCAGATCACGCACATGCCGCCCATGGTGCGCGGCGGGGTGTGACACTCCGCGGCGCCCGCCCGGCCGCCGTCAGCCGAGCTCGGCGTCCACCGCGCCGAGGTACACCCAGCCGCCCTCGCCGTCGAGGCGCAGCACGGCGTCCGTCGGCCACGCGCTCACCACCGTCGTCGACGGGGCTCGCGATCGCTCAGTGCGGCACCTGGCGCCGCTGGTGGAGCGCCCACTAAACGATGGGGGTTGCATGGCGAACACCAGTTCGATACACTGGGGTCCTTCCCCTTCGGGAGCTCCGGCTCCCCGTTCGTTGCGAGACGCGTGCCCGGCCGACGTGCCGGTCGCCGAGCCCCGAAGGAGGACTGGTCATGGTCGACCCCACCGACGATCGGTCCGTCCTGCAGCTCGCCGCCGAAGCGCTCGCCGCCCTCGACGACCTCGATCCCCGGTCGCTCACGACGGGCGAGCTGAACGACGCCGTGCTGCTGATGCAGCGGATGCGGTGCCAGCTCGAGGCCACCGAGGCCCGGGTGCTCGCGACGTGGGACGCCGATCGCGTCTGGCAGTCCGATGGCGCCAAGACGGGGGCGGCCTGGCTGGCGCGCCAGCAGCGGATCCCGATCCAGACGGCCCGTCAGCGCATCCGTCACGCCCGGGCCCTGCGCACGCTGCCCGAGGTGGCGTCCGCCTGGTCGGCCGGCGAGATCGACCGCCCGCACCTCATCACGCTCCTAGGCGTGCGCACGGCCCGCACCGCCGAGGCCTTCGAGCACGAGCACAAGGAGCTGCTCGACGTCGCGCGCACGCGGGGCTTCGTCGACTTCAAGCGCCGGTGCGACCTGTGGGAGGCGCTCGTCGACCCCGACGGCGCCGAGCAGGGCGCCGACGACGGGAAGGCGGCCCGGGAGGTGCACCTGTCGCAGAGCTTCGGCGGCATGTGGTTCGGGCGCACGACGCTCGACCCGGTGTCGGGCACGATCGTGCACGACACACTTGCGGCGATCGAGCAGGACCTGTTCAAGGCCGACTGGGCCGAGGCGAAGGAGCGCCTCGGGCGCGACCCGCTGGTGCTGGAGCTGCGCCGCACGCCCGCCCAAAGGCGGGCCGATGCTCTGGTGGAGATGGCGATCCGGGCCCGCACGGTGCCCGCCGGGGGGCGCCGCCCGGCGCCGCTGTTCACGGTGGTGGTCGGCTACGAGACCTTCGCCGGGCCGGTGCTCGAGCTGTTCAACCGCACCGTCCTCACGCCCGGCACCGCCGCCCGGCACCTCACCGAGGCCGACATCGAGCGCGTCGTGTTCGACAGCCCGTCACGGGTGATCGACGTCGGTGCGACGCGCCGCTTCTACCGGGGCGCGCTGCGCCGGGCCATCGAGGTGCGCGATCGCACGTGCTTCCACCCGTTCTGCGACGAGGTGCCCGAACGGCCGCACGTCGACCACATCCACGAGGCCAGCAAGGGTGGCCCCACCACCCAACGCAACGCCCGCCTCGGGTGCGACTTCCACAACCTCTGGCGCAACGCCCACCCCGACCACTGGACCGACGCCGGCGACCAGGCCTTCCCGCGGCCCGATGATCCCCACGCCGGCCCCGACCCACCCGACCCGTAGCGGTAGCTGGCGGGAGCCTTCTCGGTACACCGAGACCTCACGGGACTCGTCGTGATGATGGTCGACGACCTCGTCCTTTCTGGAGCCACCCTCGAGGAGATCGCTCGAACGATGCGGGCGAGAGGCGCTCACAAGGTGTTGGCGATGGTCGCGACGCGCGCCGCGAAGGGGCTCAATCCGGCCTAGATCTCGAGCTCGAGCTGGTCAGCAGCCGGGACGGACACCGGCTCGCGGTCGATCGAGGCGAGCGATGCATCGTCGCGACGCGGCATCAGGAGCCCTCCGCCAGCGCGAGCACGAAGGGAAGCACAGGTCCGGAACCTGCCGATCGAAGCGCCGTACCGATGATGGTCAGGGTCCAGCGCGAGTGGGCGACGAGGATTGCGTGGCTTGGGCGCCGGTCTCGGCCTGGAGCTCCGCGAGCACGCGAAGGACGAGCGCTCCTGTAGACGGGTTGGACTCCACTATCTCTGCTGGGGCGACGCCCCAGTCATCGTCACCGACGATCACGGTGGCGCCGATCGACAGGTCTGTTCCGGGCACGGCACGACGAGCGTTGGCCCGGATCAGGTCGTCGCGGACGACCCGGTTGAAGTCGACGGTGAGCTGACGGATCACGGGGCCCCCTTCAGCGGGTTGGGGCGCGATTCGAAGCACCCGACCAGCGCCGTCAGCGTACCGACCATCAGGTCCGGCAGCACGACGTCGAAGTGCGGGGCAGCGTCGGTTGCCAACAACGAGAACCCTGCGCTGCGCAGGTCCCCGCAGCGGGCCACCCAGATGACGCCCGGACTCTGCAGGCGGCGGATCTGCTGGCAAAGCGCCCGCACGTCACCGTCGTGGGCAGCGAACACGGAGATGCCGTAGACGCCGAGGTCGACCACGCTGTCCTCCGCGGTGGCGCGCACGCGATCCAGGTCGAGGCTGTGGAGGCCACCTCGAATGACGACGACAGCATCGTCGGGAGGGGCTTCGTCACGCAGCTTCGGCTCGGGCATCCGACAGCCGTGGGCTCGGTAGCAACATGCCAGCGACCGTACCGACGGTGTATGACAGCGCTCCGAGCTCGTAGCTTCTCCCCGTGGATGACCTCGGGCCCGGCCTCTTCGAGAGCCTCGTCACCGAGGGCCTGCGCGCTCAGCTGGCGGAGATCGACGAGCGGCTGCTCCCCGAGGACCACGCGCTCCGCAGCGCCGAGGCACCCGACCGGATCGCGTGGCACCTGAGCCAGCAGATCCAGCGGGCGCTGGCCGACGTGAGCGAGGACGACCGCGTCGCCGTCGGCGTTCAGGTTGCCCGCGATCTCCTCCTGCGCCTCGGCGAGCTCGTCGCCACTGATCCGCAGGAGCTACTGGTCGACCCGGCCCAGGTCCTCCACGCCATCGTCCAGCGCCGCCCCGACGGCACCCCGGACAAGATCGAGCAGCCGCTCATCCCGCTGCTCGACACCACGTTGCTCACCAACGCCCCCGGCGAGCCGGGCCTGTGGAGCCAGCTGCGCTCCGAGATCGAGTCGGCCGACGCCATCGACGTCGTCATGGCCTTCATCCGCCGCAGCGGCATCGCCCCGCTGCTGGAGAACCTCCGCCGCCACAGCGAAGCCGGCAAAGCACTGAGGGTCCTGACCACCACCTACACCGGCTCCACCGAGGGGCGGGCCCTAGACCAGCTCGCCGACCTGGGCGCGGAGGTCCGCATCTCCTACGACCTCGGCAGCACGCGCCTCCACGCCAAGGCCTGGGTGTTCCACCGGCGCTCCGGCTTCTCCGCCTACGTCGGCTCCTCCAACCTCACCCACCAGGCACAGGTCACGGGCCTGGAGTGGAACGTCCGGGCCTCGGCCGCCCGCAACCCCGACATCGTCGACAAGTTCAAAGCCGTGTTCGACAGCTACTGGGAGGCCGGCGACTTCGTCCCCTACGACGCCGACCAGTTCGAGAAGGAGCAGGCACGCAGCAACAGATCAGACGACGGCCCCCTCGTCATCCTCAGCCCGATCGAGCTGCGCCCGGCGCCCTTCCAGGAGCGCCTGCTCGAGCAGATCGACGTCGCCCGCGAGAAGGGCCACCACCGCAACCTCCTCGTGGCCGCCACCGGCACCGGCAAGACGGTGATGGCCGCCGTCGACTACGGGCGCCTCCGCCAGCGGCTCCCCCGCGCCCGCCTGCTGTTCATCGCCCATCGCGACGAGATCCTCGATCAGAGCCTCGCCACCTTCCGCTACGCCCTGCGCGACGCCTCCTTCGGCGAGAAGTGGGTCGGCCGCTCCCGACCGCAGCGCTTCGAGCACGTCTTCGCCTCGATCCAGAGCCTCAACGCCAGCGGCCTGGCCGACCTCCCGCCCGATCACTTCGACGTGGTGATCGTCGACGAGTTCCACCACGCCGCCGCAAAGTCCTACGAGAAGGTGCTCGACCACCTCGCCCCCGTCGAGCTGCTCGGCCTCACCGCCACCCCCGAGCGCAGCGACGAACTCGACGTCCTCCACTACTTCGACGGCCACATCGCCGCCGAGCTGCGCCTCTGGGACGCCATCGACCAGCAGCAGCTGGCGCCGTTCATGTACTTCGGCATCCACGACGGCCTCGACCTCACCGACATCCCCTGGAAGCGAGGCCGGGGCTACGACGTCGAGGCCCTCAGCGCCGCCTACACCAGCTCCGACGCCTGGGCTCGCCTCGTCGTCCAGCAGGTGGCCCAGCACGCCGAGCCGGCCACGATGCGCGCCCTCGGGTTCTGCGTGAGCATCGACCATGCCCGCTTCATGGCCCGCCACTTCACCGCCCACGGGGTCCCGTCGGTGGCCGTGTGGGGCGACAGCCCCCGCGACGAGCGCCACGCCGCCCTGCGAGACCTGGCCGACGGCGAGGTGCGGGCGGCGTTCTCCGTCGACCTGTTCAACGAAGGCGTCGACGTGCCCGCCGTCGACACCGTGCTCATGCTGCGCCCCACCGAGAGCCCCACCCTGTTCCTCCAGCAGCTCGGCCGAGGCCTGCGCCGCTCACCGGGCAAGGGGTTCTGCACGGTCCTCGACTTCGTGGGCACCCACCGCCGGGAGTTCCGCTTCGACCGCCGCTACCGGGCCCTGCTCGGCGGCACCCGCCGGGAGCTCGAGCGCACCGTGACGCAGCAGTTCCCGTTCCTGCCCGCCGGCTGCCACGTGCAGCTCGACCAGAAGGCCACCGAGATCGTCCTGCGCAGCCTGCGGGAGGCCATCCCGTCACGCTGGCCAAGCAAGGCGGAGGAGCTGCGCTCCCTGCGCCAGGTGCACCCCGACATCGACCTGGCCGGCTTCCTCGACGAGTCCGGCCTCGAGCTCGACGACGTCTACGACGGCGCCAAGTCCTGGTCCGACCTCCAAGCCGCCGCCGGTGCCCCCGTCCTGCCCGACGGCCCGCACGAGACCGAGCTGCGCCGCGCCGTCGGCCGCCTCCTGCACATCGACGACGACGAGCGCATCGCCACCTACCAGCACATCCTCGCCGCGACGACGGCCCCGTCGGTCGACGCGATGCCCGAACGGGAGCGACGCCTCGTCCGCATGCTCGTCGCCGCCCTCACCGGACGAGCCATCACCAAGGACACCAACCTCCAGGCGGCGCTCGACCTCCTGTGGACCCACCCGCAGGTGCGCGCCGAGCTGCAGCAGCTCCTGGCCGTGCTCGACGCCCAGGTCGACCACCTCCACGCCCCGCTCGCCACGCATCCCGACGTACCCCCTGCAGGTGCACGGCCGCTACAGCCGCATCGAGATCCTGGCCGCCTTCGGCATCGGGACTGGCGCCAAGATCGCCGCCTGGCAGAGCGGCGTGTACGAGGCCAAAGGCGCCAACGCCGAGCTGTTCGCCTTCACGCTCGACAAGAGCAGCGGCGGCTTCTCCCCCACCACCCGCTACCGCGACTACGCCATCAGCCGCACCCTCATCCACTGGGAGAGCCAGTCGATCACCCGGGCCGACAGCCCCACCGGCCTCCGCTACCGAAACCACGAGCGAGACGGCCGCTCGATCATGCTCTTCACGCGCCTCCGAGCCGACGACCGAGCCTTCTGGTTCCTCGGCCCCGCCCGCTACATCCGCCACGAAGGCGAGAAGCCCATGGCCATCACCTGGGAGCTCGCGCACCCGTTGCCGGGGGACTTGTACGCGTCATTCGCGGCCGCGGTGGGATAGACTCAGGGCACCGTCGACGAGAGAAGGTCCTCCGATGTCGGATCGAACACTGTCGCCCGAACTCCTCGCACTTCTGCGAGCACACGCCCCTGCCGGCTCGAAAATCTCGACGGTCTCCGCGGGCAGCCCCAACTGGGTGACCGGGGTCGACCCTCGCGGCGTCTGGATCGAGACGGAGGCGTCGAAGGCGAAGGGGTCCGGTGCCCAGCTGGTGTCCGCATGGATGGTTCAGGATGCATGGGACCACCTCCGGCGAGAGGGCTCCGTCGAGAACTCCCACCTGGTAGCTCGCTCAGGACTGAACGTGAAGCGATCGTCCGCCGTCTGCGCGCTCCTCGCCCGGCTTCCCGAGGTCCGGGTGGCATCCTCGCGACCCATTCGCCTCGAGTACACAGGCTGAGCACCGACGCATCCCTGGGCTCTGCTCTGCGCCGCCCCGGTCTCATCGCTGCGGGCTCCAAGCGCCGTGCTGGACCGCTTGACGGGAGGGCGTTGTTATGTTCTGGTGAACAGAACATGATGTAAACCTCAGGAGCATATATGGCACGTCCGCCCGAGACCTACCCCAACCCTCGGAACGACAACGCGTGGGACAACGACGCTGTCCACTGGCTTCTCGCGCATTCGGATGTCGCAGCCGCGTTCGAGCGTGGTGACCTGTTCGAATGCGCTCGCCGCCAGCCCAAGAGGCTGGAGAACGATCTCGATCAGGTGATTCTCGCCGCGAAGCTCTGCGAGCGACACGGCGTGGAGCAGCTTCAGGTATTCGACTCCAGGATTGGAAAGACGATTTGGCGGCTACGACGCACCGACCCCGAAGCGCCGGAGTACCCCGACTATGACGCGATGTCCGAGCCGAATGACCTTGGCATGGCGATCCAGGACGAGGACCGAGCAGCGGCCGGGCGGTTGCTAGGCCTCATCGGGGCCTACGAGGCCGAGTTGAAGGCAGCTGGCAAGACCAGCAGCACCGTCTTCACCTACGTGGATCGAGCCGAACGCTTCCTGAAGCGCGTGGCAACCGCCTAGCGAGTTGCGCGCGCCCACGGGCGTCAGCTCGCACCACTCACCGGGCTCGCCTCCTACACCCGACCTCAGCGCTTCACGCCTTGGCGGCCGCCGCGAAAAGTGTCAGGAAGGCCTCCAGCGCGGGCCAGTTGACGACAGCCCATGAACAACTGAGACCGGGCTCCTTCTCACTGAGCCGACGACCGACGAGATCGCACAGCGCCTGATGAAGGGCGGCCCGTTCTGTGGAGTCCTCAATCGAGGCGAAGGTGAAGTACAGCGATCGGTACTGATCGGCCGGATAGAGCAGCACGAGCGACCTCGGTGCCCCCGCCCACGCGTACCGCCGGCTCTTGCTCAAGTCGCGCTGATCAAGCCCACCACGGGTGGCCCATTCGTCCATCAGTCGACGCGTCTCGACCACCTCTGGCGCGGCCACGGGCCACAGATCTTCGATCGGCACTGATGGAGCACCTTGGCGCTTGTGCTCCTTCGCTGCTTCCGTGAGCCCCACGACTCGAGGGACCAGGGCGCGCAAGCCCTGGCCCTCGTAGTTGCTGATCTCGATTCCGAGGACGTCGGTGGGCGACATCTGCTCGTTCAGGAACTCGATGATCCGCCGGAGCTCGGGCGGGAGAGTGTCGGCCACGAACAGCAGCCGCACCCGGCGCGATTCGAGGTTGGCTCCGACCTGCTGCCAGAACTTCTCGATGCGAGACTCAGCCTCGTCCACAGACTCCTCCCCGAGCCCAAGCAGGGCCCGCAGCTGCTCGAATGCACCTCCCGCTGACGCCGCCTGGGTCGCCTCGAGGTCCTCCCTCAGCCGCTCGAGGGGCCAGTACACGACAGCGTTCGCGGCGTAGTCGAGCATCTGTCCGACAACCTCTCGCCGGATCCGCGTATCTGTGCTGCGCTTTACCTCCACCAGCGTAGGGATGCCGTCCTGGTCCACGAAGAGATGGTCGATCGACCACCGGTCTCCGCCGCCAAGAGCGTCAGGCACCCCTGCCTCCCGTCTCACGAGCAGAAACCGCCGTGCGTCGCTGTTGGGCGTGAGCTGATCCCCAGCGAGGAGGACTGAGTGCTTCTCCAACAGGCCCTGAAGGAGGTCCTCTGACGCATATGGCTCCAATGCCATGTTGACGAGTTCGCCGTCCCGCTCGACGTAGATGCCCTCACCCATGCGTCCTCCGATGTCTTGCGCGATCCAGCCCGACGTATCGACGCCGAGATCAACGGGACGCGGGGCGCAGCGCGATGACCACCTCGATCGCGGCTAGCGGCTATTCAGTTGCACCCTCAGTCGGCTGATCCTCGTCGTCGTCCTCATCGTCGGTTGCCTCGGACTCATCAACGTCGGCTGACGTTTGGTCGACGTACTCGTGGAAGAGGTCGCCGAGCGAGCGGCGGCTAGCGGGATCAACGAGGAAGTACCACCACCCGTTCTCACTCTTGCCCGAGATCTGACGGGCCGCGCCCGAGGGCGTCTGGAACGCCGTCCCGTCGACATCGATGCGACCATCCGGGAGCACCGTGGCTGTCCGATCGCTCTTGGCCTTTCGGCGTGCCCACAAGGTGGCACCCGGCTCGATCAACCCTGCTCCTAGCAGCGCAGCAACGTCCACCTTCTCCCTCGGTCGATCTTCGACCCTCGAGAACTCCGTCTTGTGCCCTTCCGGCACTGGCCAGATGGCGAGGATGGCCGTGGTCACCGACTGCGTCCGGGTTCGGATCTGTTGCTCAGTCCATGTCTCACCGGCGGAGCTCAGCAGGTCGGAGTTCAGCTTGAGAACGTCGTGCTCAGTGAGGGCGATCCGCTTGTACGGCCACGCCGAGTTCGACACCTTGCTGTTGAGCTTCCCGGTCAGGAGGGTCAAGTTCCCCACCGTGTGGAGCAACCGCTCCCGATCTTGTTCAGAGGTGTCGTTGGACAACGGCCAGTTGGACTGCCACTTGCGGGGCATGACGTGCTCGATGTGGTACTTGCCTCGCGCCACCCGCTCGCCACCGAGACCCTCAGCGGTCCCACGCCACCCTCGGCGGTAGTCCTCGACCGCCTCCAGCACCATCCGCAGTCGCCCACGACGTAGGCGCCGGTACGCGAGGAGGTTCGTTAGCTCCTGCACGACTTCCTCGTCGTCGGGCCAATAGCGACTGTTGACCGTCTGACCCGCGAGAAAGCCCTCGAGTACGTCGCCGGCGTGTTCCCGCTCGCCCTTCCGAAGTTGGGTGACCAGCTCTGCTGCGATCTGGTTGTAGGCGTTCGTCACCGCCCGCACGAGCATCCGACGGACGAGCCAGCTCTCAAGAACCTCAAGCGCCTTGAGCAGTTGATCCTGTGGAACCTCGTCCTGCTCCGGATCCAGCAGCCAGAGCACGACCGGCTTGAAGACCTCACTCTCGAGCACACTCGTCCGGTAAGCAAAGAGCTGCAAACGATCGATCGGGTTGCTTGCGCTCGCACCTTCGATGAAGGAGCGATAGACCACACCCGCGCGATGAACCTCGGAGACCACATCACCCATCGGCACAGCAGCCTCGTGGTCGGCGTACCGCTTGAACCGGGCGAACACCTCACGGGCGACGATCTCGTTGCCGGTGCGTGAGATGAGCCAGTGGTTCATGAGGATCGATGATCGTGAGTACCTCAACCGACCGAAGCTGACCTCTGTCTCCCAGAACCCCGTCTCGAAGTCCTTCCAGTACGTCTCGTACGCGGCCTCGACATCCTCCCCCGCCTCCATGAGGCGCTGGAAGATGAGGTTCTTGATGAGGTCGGCCGCAGTGAGGTGCGCGCCGCGCGCGTTGAGCGTCTCGAAGATCTCTTGGGCGTTCTCGTCCGCGGTGAGATCGATCACGACCATCTGAAGCAGTTCGCGGACGGCGTGCTCGAGCTTCTCGGAGCGGAGATCGACTTCCTCAGGGCCATTCAGCTGAAGCCATTCGCGCGCCCGCTCCGCGAAGTACTGGTGTGCCTCGACGAGCCGGGCACCACTGTGGTCGAGCCCCTGGTAGTCGACCGGCGGCTCAGCACCCATCACGCAGTTGAAGGCAGGGCGATCTCGGTTCGTTGGCCACACCTTGAAGCGATCTTCCGGATTGACGCAGAACGCGTCAGGGTTCGTGATCAACCCCTCGAGCCGCAGTGCAGGCTGCACCGCTCCAGCAGCGACGAGCTCTGCGTGAAGCGCGTCAAGGAGGATCTGTAGCGTCGTCAACCGCTGCTGGCCGTCGATCACCGTTCGAGCCTGGAGGGATCCCACTGGGTTCTGAAGCTGCTGGAACACGACGGCGCCGAGGAAGTGCGGCTGATGGTGAGCCGTCGGGTCAGCCAACAATCGATCTGCAACGCGGGTGACATCACCCCAGAGCGGTTCCCACTGGTTCTCCTTGTTCCAGACGTACGGCCGCTGGAAGAGAGGCACGATGAGACGCTGCGGCTGCATGAACACCGCCTGCGGTGTCCTGACCTGGGTGTCCATCAGCCATCAGCTCCTTCGATCTCCACGCCGATCCCCTGGAGAGACTCGGCTAGTTCGGTGAACTCGGCGAGGGCGGCCTGGAGGTCTTCGACGATCTCGGCGGCGATGATGCCGGGGGCGGGGAGGTTGTCGGTGTCCTCGAGGCTCTCGTCCCGCAGCCAGAAGAGGTCGAGGCTCGCCTTGTCCCTCGCCACGAGCTCGTCGTAGGCGAACCGGTGGAACCGCTCGCTCTCCTCCCGCTTGCCACGCTGGCCGGGCCGGTAGCACTCGACGAAATCGTCGAGGTCGGTTCGGGTGAGGGTGTTGGTCTTCAAGGTGAAGTGCTTGTTCGTCCGCAGGTCGTAGATCCACAGCTCCTTGGTCCACGGTGTGTCGGAGCCAGGCTTGCGGTCGAAGAAGAGCACGTTGGCCTTCACGCCCTGCGCGTAGAAGATCCCCGTCGGCAGGCGCAGCAGCGTGTGGACGTTGCACTCGTGCAGCAGCCGGCGGCGAATCGTCTCGCCCGCGCCGCCCTCGAACAGCACGTTGTCAGGTACGACCACCGCCGCCGTGCCCTCGACTTTGAGCAGGGTCTTGACGTGCTGGACGAAGTTGAGCTGCTTGTTCGAGGTCGACGCCCAAAAGTCGTCGCGCACCACCGTCAGGCTCTGACGCTCGGCCTTGCCCTCGGCGTTGACGATCTGGACCGACGACTTCTTCCCGAACGGCGGGTTGGTGAGCACCATGTCGAACCGGTCCCCTGGGTCGGCCCGCAGGGCGTCGTCGACGTGGACCGGGCTGTCGGAGTCGGGGGACTCGATGCCGTGCAGCAGCAGGTTCATGGCGCACAGCCGGGCCGTGTTGTCGACGATCTCCCAACCGGTGAACAGCCCCGAGCGGACGTGGCGCTTCTGGTCAGGGTCGAGGTTCGGGTTGCGCCGCATGATGTGGTCGAACGCGGCCAGGAAGAACCCGCCGGTTCCGCAGGCCGGATCGCAAACTCGCATGTCCGGGCCCGGCTGCATCACGTCGACCATCGCCGAGATCAAGGCCCGCGGCGTGAAGTACTGGCCCGCCCCCGACTTGGTGTCGGCTGCGTTCTTCTCGAGCAGACCTTCGTAGGCGTCGCCCTTGACGTCAGCGTCGAGGGTCATCCACTGCTCGTTGCCGATCAGGTCCTTGATCAGCCGCTCGAGCTTGGCAGGGTCCTGGATGCGGTTCTGCGCTTTGCGGAACACGACCCCCAACATGTCCTCGCCCCGGCCCAGCTCGTTGAGGATGGCGATGTAGTGGGCTTCAAGCGCCTCGCCGTTGAGGTCGAGCAGTGACGGCCAGTCGTAGCTCTCGGGCACGATCCGGTCGAGACCGAGCTGGCGCTGCTCGTCGGCCATCTTCAGGAACAGCAGATAGGTGAGCTGCTCCACGTAGTCGCCGTATGACAAGCCATCGTCCCGCAGGATGTTGCAGTAGTTCCACAGCTTGTCGACGATCACCTTGGTGTCGCTCACGATGCCTTCACCTTCCGAGTGCGCTTGGTCGAGGTGACAGCCCCACGCTTGGCCCGGAGGCGCTCGAGTAGCACCGACGCTGGCTCATCGTCAGGATCCTGAGGTACGAGTTGCCCAGAGAACGCGGCCGCGAGAACCGACCGCCGAAGCAGCATGGATCGGCCGATCGCATCGGCGCACTGGGACTCGACACGGGAGCAGAGGTCCAACTGATGGTCCAACTCGCCAGCCACCTCGCGTTGCACCTCAGTTGGGACGTCGGGCACGGGCAGCTTGCGGACATTCCCCAAGCCCAGGCGGGAGCGACCGACACCACGGATGTTCTCCGCCACGAAGGCTCCCAGAGACGGACGCATGAGCGCGTAGTTGAAGAAGCGCGGATCCATCTCAGGACGAAGGCGAACCCGGATGCAATCAGCCTTCACGATCGCGGGGCCAAGACCCTGCGGGACTACGCAGGCACGGAGACGATCGGACACGAGCGAGGCAACAACCAAGTCCCCTCCCTGTGCCTCATGCTTCTGGAGTTCGTCGAAGTAGTCAGTCGAGATGTGGGTGCGTTCGTCAATGAACTCCCCAAACCCCACGTTCTCCAGCCGGATCACTCGCGGTCCGTGATCGGTGTAGTGGCTGCTCTTCAGCTTCGAACCGAAGGGACCATCGGTAATTCCCCCTGGCTGGGCCAGAGCTTCCAGCGCAGTTGGGCTCCCGAGTGCAGCCATCCTCGACTCAATCAGGTCAAGTGTCAGCTGACCGACGCGAGCACGAGTACGAGTGATGCCTGCCGCAGCGGCGTCGAGTCGGGAGAGTTGCTCCTCGATGGCAGTGACCATTCGCGCCTGCTCGGCCCGGGGAGGAACCGGTACCACCATGCTGCGAATGGTTCCGATGTTGAGGCTTGCTCGAGTCGAGCCTCCTGTCGCGTAGCCACCAGCCCAGGCGAGGTATTGCAGGTAGTAGTAGAGCAGCCTCCGATCAAGTCGATCATCAGGAGCGATCACGGCGAGTGTCCGCGAGATGTTGGCGCCGCACAGCGAAGCAGGCACGATCGCCGTCCTGCCGATAGTGCCTTGAATCGAGAGAAGGACTTCTCCACCCTCGAGTCGGCTGCGCTCGAACTCATTGTCGAGCGCCTCGCTCATCAGGTGGACCTCGTCGGTAGATATGACGTTGCCAGCCAGATCCTGGATGCGAAGCAGCGGCACGCCGTCCACAACGAACGGGCCCGGCTTCAGCACCCCATAGCAGATCGGCCTGGTGGCCGCTGTCAGATCCCCGAGGGTTATTTCAGGCCAACTGAGCGGCAGGGTGGTCATGCTGCGATGGCCTCGGTGAGCTCGGAGAGGAGGGTGTCGAGGTCCTGGCCGAAGAGCTCGCGAGCGCGGCCGAGTCCACCGCGCTGGCTGAAGGGAGGGTCGAGTAGTTCTCGCGGCTCGATCGACAGCGAGGCGGCGAGGTGGTCGCGAATGAGCCCGAGCCATTCGAGCTGTTCGTCGGTGAAGGTGCGGCCGGCTTCCTCCTGCTGGAGCCGCCATGCCTCGAACCGTCCAGCAACCTGTTCGGGGTAGGGCGCCAGCTCATCTTCCTCGCCGAGGGTGAACCGCACCAGGGAGACGATGTTGGTGAGCACGGTTCCGGCCGACCCTCGGACCTTGGAGGCGTCGAGGGTCTCGTAGGCCTCCCACAACCGCTCGGGTGTCCAGCGGTGCGGCGGCTTCCCGATCGCTTCGGCCAGCTCCTTGATGTCTCGGTAGGTGAGGCGCTTGGCGTAGGGGCGGCTGAAGAGCACCTGGAGGGCGGTGATCTCGTCCTTGTGCTCGTCGAGGAACGATCGGAATGACTCGACGGTCTCGGCGGCACGGGCCCGGGCATCGACGGCGAACTCGGCCCGGGTGAGGTGGTCGATGCTGATCTCGTCGATCACCTGGTCGAAGCTGCGCTGCACGTTGACCAGTGCTTCACGCAGGTCTGGGTTAGCGGCCATCGGTTGCACCGACTCGGCCAACATGTCCTGCTTCGCCTTGCTCAGTTCGACGTCGCTGGGCTCAGAGGTGCCGGCGGCGATCTGTGCGGCAGCGACCTGGCGGTCGGGGTCGATGGCCTCGACGAGTCCGTGTCCGATCGACTTGAGCGACTGGCCCGCGAGGACTTCGAGCCGCTCGCGGTCGGCTGGAGCGATGCGGCTGTCGATGCGGGCCAGGCGCGAGGCGAGGGTGGAGACGAGGTCCTCGGAGACCTGGCCGAGGGCGACCTGGTGGAGGAGCTTGTCGAGCGACACGCCTCGCTTGCGTTCCAGCGGGGTGGTCTCGATGAGCTTGGTCTCGGTGACGCCGACGGCGTCAACGAGCACGAAGCGGTCCTTGTGGGAGGCGTCGGGGGTGACGACCTGGAGGTCGCTGTCGGGAATGGTGCGCACGCCGCGGCCCTTCATCTGCTCGAAGAAGTTCCGGGACTGCACCATGCGCATGAACACCACCATCTCGATGGGCTTCACGTCGGTGCCGGTGGCGATCATGTCGACGGTCACCGCGATGCGGGGGTAGTAGCTGGTGCGGAAGTCCTGCAGGAGCTGCTCGGGCTTGGCTCCGTCGGAGGCCTTGTAGGTGATCTTGGCGATCACGTCGTTGCCCTTACCGAGCTCCTCGCGGGCAATGCGCACGATGTCCTCGGCGTGGCTGTCGTCCTTGGCAAAGATCAACGTCTTGGGGATGTGGCGCAGCCGGCCCTGCTCGTCGACCTCGCGGTCGGGGAACATCGCCGGCAGGTTGTCGCGGACAGCGCGAATGACGGTGCGGATCTGGTCCTTGGCGACGACCTTCTTGTCGAGGGCCTTCTCGTCGTAGGTGAGATCCTCGTCGACCTGTTCGAGGCGCTCGTCGCGGGTCTCGCGGTCGCGGAACGTCGTCCAGTAGCCCGCCTCGATGGTGGACCCGCCCTCGCCGATGGCGGTGGAGAGGCGGAACACGTCGAAGTCGACGTTCACGCCGTCGGCCACGGCCTGCGGGAATCCGTACTCCATGACCAGGTTCTTGTTGAAGAACCCGAACGTCTGCTTGCCGGGTGTGGCAGTGAGCCCGATGAGGAAGGCGTCGAAGTACTCCAGCACCTGACGCCACACCCCGTAGATCGACCGGTGGCACTCGTCGACGATGATCACGTCGAACGCCTCGATCGGCAGCGCCGGCTGGTAGTCGACCTCCACCGGCCGGTCCGGGGCCACGATCTCGCCCGTCTGCTCGTCCAGCTCCTCGGGGAGATCGGCGTCGCCGCGCAGCATCGAATAGACCCGCTGGATAGTGCCGATGCACACGCTCGCCACCGGGTCGACCTTGTTGTGGGTCAGGTGCTGCACGTTGTAGAGCTCGGTGAACTTCCGGCCCGAGCCCGGCACCTCGAAGCCCTGAAACTCCTTGAGGGTCTGCTTGCCCAGGTTGCCCCGGTCGACGAGGAACAGGATCCGCTTGGCCTGGCCATGGCGGATCAACCGCTCGCAGATGTTCGCCGCCGCGAACGTCTTGCCGCTGCCCGTCGCCATCTGGATCAGCGCCCGGGAGTGGTTGTCCTTCAGCGAGCGCTCCAGGTTGGTGATCGCCTCGAACTGGGCATCACGGAGCCGCACCGGGTCGTGCTCGAGGATCGGCATGCCCGGAACGCGGGCCCGCAGCGTGCCGCCGCCGTGGCTGACGTGATCCTCGATCTGCCATTCGAGCGTCTCGGGCCGGTGGAAGCAGAACACCCGCCGGGCCGTCGGCTCCGGGTCCATGTGGCAGGTGAACCACGTCTCGTCGCCGGTTGACTCGTAGGCGTAGGGCACGCAGCGAACCGTGGACCCGTCGTCGCGCCGGCGATCCACGAGGTAGGCGGGCAGCTCGTCGGGCACGTTGGTCTGGTACTTGATCGTCTGCCACTCAACACCCGACAGCGTCGCGCCCTTCTTCTTGGCCTCGATCACACCGACCGCTTGGCGGTTCACGAACAGCACGTAGTCGGCCGGACCTGCACTGGTGGCGAGCTCCCGGACAGCGACGCCCACGCCGGCGTACAGATTCACCGCCTTGTAGTCCTGCACCATCCAGCCGGCCGCCTCCAACATCGCGTCGATGCGGACTCGGGCCTTCTGCTCAGGCAGCAAGCGGTCGGAGTCGTCGGAAGTCATGCCGGCACGCACGGTACGGGACCGTCGGAGCACCCGTCGTGCGACCGTGCCATCAAGAGTGATCCGAGGCGATGTGCAGAACGCGACCGCCGGTCAGGGACAGACGGTTCGGACATGAGGATCCTCCTACCGAGGCAGACGGAGGGGATCCGGCCCATCGATCTCGCCGGCGCTGAGGAGGCGATCCACGGCCTCCTCAAACGCCACCTCGATGTCGATGCCCACCCGGCGCCACCCGAAGAGGCGGGCCCACGTTTGGCGGAGCCGCTCGAAGTCCGATGTCCCGGCGTCGGTCAGGAGCAACACGATGCCGCGGTCGAGCTCCTCTGGAGGGACCTCGCGAACCACCCGAGCGGGCTCGTCCTCGTCGACCGGGACTCGGACTGCGATGTCCTGATCCCCCCAGTACATGAAGTCACCCACCTCGACGAGCTGGGTACGGGTCGTAGCGGACGCGACGGCCGCATCGAATGCGGCCTTGATGCGGCTGCCTGCCCGCCCGATCCCCCAAGCATCCCGGACGGCGCGCAGCACCGCCTCTCGATGTATGGGCCCGAACCGCTGAACCACTTCACTGATCTGACCAACGATCGTCGCCCGCGCGCTGACGTCGGTGAACTCGTGTCTGCCAACCGCCGCCGGAAGGAATGGTTCCTGGTAGGGCACCGCCCAGTCGGGTGGGGCATCGAAGTCCGCTGACTCGATGGCGACCTCGATCTCAACCTGCGTCGGTTGGACCTGTCGAGGCTCGGGTTCTCGCCGAGGCCGCTGTGCAGTCGAGATCGCTTCCGCGATTGAGTTAGCGAGGCGTCGCTCCTCCGTCGGGCGATCGGTGAACCATGCGGTGCTCCAGATCCGATGAATGCGCCAGCCCAGGCCCTCGAGGACGCCCTGGCGAAGGCGATCCCGGTCCCGCGCGACCTTGGACGAGTGGTAGGTGGCGCCATCGCACTCGATGCCGACAGCGAAGCCTCCGGGCTGCGAGGGATGTCGCACGCCGATGTCAATGCGGAAGCCCGCGACCCCCACCTGCGGAACTGCATCGAAGCCCATTGAGCGAACGCAGCGGAGCACCTCCTCCTCGAACGGGCTGTCCGCGTCCCGCTCACTCTCCGCAATATCGATCGCGAGCGCGGCCGTCCCGCGATCGGCGTAGTCGAGGTATCGCGCGAGGTGGAGGATCGTCGGGTTCTCGGTCCGGATGTCGCCAGCACCAAGAGAGGCGACAACCTCTACACGGCGGCGGGCCCGAGTGACCGCCACATTCAGGCGGCGCTCACCGCCGACCCGGTTCATAGGGCCGAAGTTCATCGTGAGCTTGCCGTTCTCGTCAGGGCCGTACCCGATCGTAAAGATGATCAGGTCCCGTTCGTCACCCTGGACGTTCTCGAGGTTCTTGACGAAGAACCCGTCGAGCCGATCGTCAGTCAGCAGCTCGCGAAGGACTGGCTCGGAGAGCGAACGACGCTCGATCTCAGCCTCGACGGCGACCTGCTGGGCCACCGACAAGGTCACCACGCCGAGAGTGAGATTGGGGTGTGTCAATCGGTGGTGCACCACCCTGTCCACGACTGCCACGGCCTCGATGGGATTGTCGCGCGTACTCCCCCGGCGGTACTCGCCGTTGACTCGGTACAGCTCGACGCCCAGGTCTGGAGCCTCGAAGGTGGCGCCTGGGAACGTCTGAAGACGCCCCTCGTAGAAGCTGTAGTTCGAGTAGGTGATCAGACCCTCGTGGCGGCTGCGGTAGTGCCAGTTCAGCGGGAGCGACCGAAGTCCCTGCGCTTTGCACCGATCGAGGATCGATTCAAAGTCGAGGAGCTCGTCTCCGTCGTCGTCATCGTCGTCGGCAGCTCGCTCGAAGAAGCTCGTGGGCGGGAGCTGCTTGGGGTCGCCAGCCACGATGAGCTGATCACCGCGGTAGATGCATCCGATCGAGTCGGCTTCCCGGACCTGCGAGGCCTCATCGAAGATCACGACGTCGAACCGCATCCCGGGTGGGAGGAAGTGCGAGACCGAAAGGGGGCTCATCATGAAGCAGGGCTTCAACTGGAGTGCTGCCTCCCCCGCCTCCGCCATTAGCCGGCGGACTGGCTTGTGTCGCCGCTTGAGCTCGGCTTGCTGCCGGATGATGCCGGCCTGACCGGCCAGCGACCGCGGCCGGCGTTCGGCACAGGCGTTGATGACGTCAGCCGCCGCGTTGCGGACGAGGGCGGCATCGAGCTCGCGGAACTCAGCGAGGAGGGCATCCCGATCTACGGCACGGGACGGCCTTAGCCGGTCATCGCCCTCCACCACCTGCTCGGCCCATCGCTCCAGCAGGGCACGCTCGATGATTCCTGCGACGGCCCCACTCGCAACACGCTGCTCCTCGCAGGCGACCACCACGGGCTCAAGACCCTCCTCGGCCAGCTGTGCCCGCGATGACACGAATGCTGCCCACTCGTGAGCGTCTGCGGCAGACTCCCCGAGGAGGTGGAGCAGGTCAAGCGATGCATCGAACTCCCCTTCGAGCTCCTCGCGCAGCGTCGCCGCGTGGCCGTCCTCAAACTCGCCGAGTAGCGCGTCGAGAGACTTGTCGAAAAGGGAAGCGGGCTGCCGGAGGTCTGGCTCGGTCAGGTCGGTACGCATGAGCGCGGTTGCCGTGCCCGACCGCACTCGGCCACCGAGGTGAGCTCGAACCTCCCGCACCCAGGTCAGTGCTAGGTCGAGCTCGTCCGGCGCCGGGCTGTCCACAACCGGGCCGAGCAGCTCGTCGGCGTCGGCCGCGGCCTGAGTGATATCCGCGGTCAGGTTCTCATAGTCGACTCGCCGCTTGAGGGTGGTCGTCGTCACTCCGACCGCTGTTGCGCCCCCGAGGAGCTCACACGCACCGTCGAGGGCGTGGTGACCAGCGCGGGCACCCGCCGCCGCGTCCGCAAACCATTCGGCGGCCGCAGCAAGGGGCATCTGGGTGACCTCATCCCACACCGGGCCGAGCTGTGCGGGCACGCCGCTCGCCCGGACCCGATCGAGGGCCTGCGCCACCCGTGTCGCGGCGTCGCTCCGCTCCGGATCCGGGGCGGCTCCTCGAGCGACAGCTCCCGCCAACGCGGATGACTGCACATCACCATTGGCCAAGACCAGCGCTCGCTCGGCGTTGGAGATGGCCCGGTCGATCTGATCCGGGTCGGCCGTGTCGCGGGTCGCGTAGTAGTAAGGACCCAGGCGACCACCGTGCTGAGTTTCGGCGCGGCCGAGGTCTGTCGCCAGCCGTTGCCACTCGATCGCCTCGTCGAGCTGCGCCAACGTGGCGGGGGTGACTTTGCCCGACACCGTGACCGCTGCGAGCGCACGCTTGTCCCCGCGATAAGCGCCAGACAGCTTGCCGAGACCCTTGTGGACGTCTCGAAAGCGAGTCTGGAGGCCCACCAGGTCGGCCTCTAGCGCTTGCTCATTGAACACCCCCGTGAGGGCCTCCCGCCGCGCACGGTACGTCAGCAGCAGCCCATTGAGCACCGATCTCGCTTCATCCAGCGCCGCCTTCACCGCTGGGTTCAGCCACTCCGCCTCCGGCAACGCAGAGGACTCGGCCAGCTGGCTGAGCTGAGCCAATCGCTCAGCCAGCCCAAGCCCAACTGGGCGATTGGTGCCGAATCGCTCGGCGAGCAACGTCGCGGCGTCCTCAACGTCCGTCGCCACGCGGGCGGCTTCCTCGAGCGCGTCCGCCAGTGCGACCAGATGCGCTACCGGTACTTCTGCGGGGAGCTCAAGTACGGGTCGAAGCCTTCGCAGAGAGTCCTCCGCAGACTGCCAATCCACCCACGCGAGAGGGTCGAGGCCACGCCACGCTGGTGAAGTCTCGTCAAGGAGCTCGACGAGACTCACCCGCTTGCGGAGCTGCTCGATGAGTCGCTCGGCGGTTGCGTCCGCTTCGTCCGGCCTGGGTGCGGCGAGCCAGCCACCGCTGACATTGGGGCGACGCTCCACCATCTCGAGGAGTGCGCACAGTGTGGATACCTCACCGATCGTGGGGCGGCTACCGAGGCGCAGCTCCTCGTGTACGAGATTGACCTGATCGCGAAGCCCTTCTGCCGCTCGGATGGCCGAGGAGACAAGACGACGCAGCTCGGCGTCCTTCGTCGCGCCCACGCTCGGATCGCGCAGGTCGCGCCAGAGGAAGTCGTCCAACCGATCGATCGGCCCCCAGGCGCGACCGAGCTGCGACGCAACCTCGACGAGGTCGGAGAGCTCCGCAGGTGTGAGCTCGCGCAGGTCCAGACCCGGAATTGGCGAGTCCGGCAATGCGCCCAGCTCCGTGATCCGGCCTACGACATAGTGGAGGGTCTTGCCCAACGGTTGGCGGACCTCATTGACTGCCACGGCGTAGCCGCTCAGGCTGCGACGGTCACGCTCGAGCCTGGCTCGCTCCTGCTGACCAAACCGGCTGGTCGCCCGAGGACGTTCCCTGAGTGCATGCCCAAGCTCCTGGGCCACGGCCTTGCGGGTAGCCGTGTGGGAGTGCAGCGGCAGCACGAACTCGCCAAGCCCAACCGACGTGAGGCGGTTCTGGACGACCTCCAGAGCCGCCGCCTTCTCCGACACGAAGAGCACGGTGCGGCCGTCGCGCAAGAGTTGGGCGACGACGTTCGCGATGGTCTGAGACTTCCCGGTGCCAGGAGGGCCATCCACCACGAAGCTGCGGCCGACTCGAGACGCGACGATCGCCTGTCGCTGTGACACGTCGGCGTCGAGAATGCACGCGAGATCCTCGGGCGGGTGACGCTCGTCGAAGCCCTCCTCCTCCTCCGGATCGAAGTCCATCTCCAAAGCCAGTTCGCTCGACGGTCCCTCGGCGAGGAGGCGGACCAGGTCGTGGTCGGCGATCTCCTCCTCGTTCTCTAAGAGATCGCGGTAGATGACCTCCTTCTGAAAGGTGAACGTGGTCAGCACCGCGGTGTCCTCGACGGTCCAGCCTGTGCCCTCGACGGCTGCGACGACGGCCGAGCGCACCGCCGCCGGGGTCAGATCGTCTAGATCGTCCGCCGTCGGCAGTGTTACGCCAAAGTCCTTCTCGAGCTTCACCGCGAGCGCAGGATTCAGCGCTGGCTCACCATCGTCGGACTCGACAAGCGTCCACCCGGCGTGCCCACCACCCGGTGGCTCAAGTCGCACCGGCACCAGGAGGAGTGGGCTGAGGACGTCCTTATCGTCGGCCGGGTCCTTCCAGTGGAGCATCCCCGCGCCGAGGTACAGCACCCACAGGCCGGTATCGAGGAACTGCTGCTGGGTGTTGCCAGCGAGGAGCTTCAGCCCTCGTTCGATCTGGGCGTCGTACCGCTTGAGCCTCGGCGACACCACGAGTTGCCCCGGCGCGGGGATCGGAGGCATGTACTCCTCGTCGGCGTCCTCCGGCGGCGGAGGGGGGAGATGGAACCCCCAGCCGTGCGAGCGTCCACGGCCCTCGAGCCTGCCAAGCACGTCATCAGCAGTCTGCTCGAACTCGAACGAAGCCGACTTGGTGTGCCGGAAGTAGAGCAGGCGGTTGCGGCGCGTGAGGTCAACCAGTTCCTCCCGCCACTTGCGCAGGTGCTCGTGGATCACCGTTCCGTTCGGCATCCGCCGTGTCCCTCCCGATCCCGCACGGAGAGTAGGTCAGGTCTTGGTGTGACATCCGGGAGGTGCAGGGGCGTGACGGGGAGGGGCTGCTGGCCGCCGCCCGGGTCATGCCCGGCTCAGGGCCTAACGGTGGAGGCTGAGCCCGGGTACGTCGGCGAAGACGGCGTCCGCCGTGAGGAGCGGCGCGTCGATGTGGACTGCCGACGCCGCGATCCAGAGATCGTTGGCGTGGACCGGTTCATGCAGCGCGTGTCCGTCCCGTCGGCACCCGTAGCGGAGCTCCGCAACCGTGACGGCGGCGAGGAACACCTGGTGGCCGGCCATGAGACTGACATGGGGCTCGAAACCGAGCGCGGCGGCGTCGGCTGATGGACGCGCTGAAGACGCCGGTGTCGACGACGATCCTCACGACTCGAGCGCGGCGGCGAACGCGTCGTCTTCGTCCTCGGAGAGCTCCTCGATGAGCAGGGAGTCGATCGAGTCGAGCACCGGGGCCGCATCGAGCTGATCGTCGGTCAGATCGGTGGACAGCAACGAGGTCCCGTGCGGGGCCTCACCCGAGGGTCGAACGGCGTCACTCACGGCGACAAGCGTACGCCCCCCGGCGTCGGTCAACCTCCCGCGCACGAAGGCCACGTCGGCGTAGCCGGCGGTGGCGGTCGAAGCGCTGCGTGGACGGACCAGCCTTGATCCTCGCCGGGCTCGCGACCGCACCCTCGAGCTGACGGCGGACTGGCGAGAGGGGTGGGCTGTCTCAGGCCGTGGGTAGGTTGCGGTCAGGGGCTCCGGCCCGCCTCGCTGCCCTTCGGGCGCCGTCCACCAGCAACGCCGATCGGTTGACCGGTCGGGCCCAGGAGACGACGATGACCACCGATGAAGCAGCCCGGCTCCACCTCTACGAGCAGGCCCGCGCCGCCCTCGACCAGTCGGCGGCCGACACGCTGATGAACGCGCTCCCTCGCGATCCCGACCGCTTCGCCACCAAGGACGACCTCGCGCTCTTCGAAGGGAACCTGCGAGCCGAGTTCCGGGCCGGGAACGCGGGTCTCCTTCGCACCCTGTTCTTCGGCATGCTCGCCAGCAACGCCACCCTCGTCGGCCTGGCGTTCGCGGCCGCACGGCTCGCCTGACGGAGGCGCACCGGCGCCCGAGCCTTCAGCTCCACGAGAGGCGGTGGTCGATCTCGGAGCCCGATGGGTGGGAGTCGGTGGCGGGGTGGTCGTAGTGGCGCTTGGACCGCGGCCAGGTAGCGCGTTGAGTGAGCAGTATTCTTCTCATGCAGGTAGATAACTGCTCACACGAGCTCGGGGCTGTCGAAATCATCTCGGCTCGTGCGGTCGACAGATCCGCCATGCCCGCGACCAACGCCTCCTTGGCGTCAGGCGGCGCCGAAGCGGCGGAGCAGGCGTCGATGGCGATGGCCGAACAGGAAGCGCACGATCCGCTCGGCGAGCGGCGTGAGCAGCGCGACCCGGGGTGCCACCACGAGGTGGTCGGTGACCGTGCACGTGCCGTCGCCTTCGTCGATCAGCCGGCGCTCGTGGCGCCAGCGCCGCTGCAGCCACGACGTCGACTCCTCGTCGAAGCCCTCCCCCGCCATGACCCGCTCCAGGGCGAGGGCGTGCCGGTCGAAGGGCACCACCCCGCCCAGCAGCAGCCAGCTGCGGAACACCACCTCACCGGGGACGATCGTCTCGCCCTCGAGAGAGGTGCGGTCGCGCGGGTGCGTCATCTTCACGAAGGGCATCAGCTCAGCGTTCACCCCGGCCATGCTCGACACCACCGACCACACCTCGTCGCGCCCGGCGCGCACCCGGGAGCGGAACGTCAGATCGATCGGCGTGGCCACGCCCCGACCCTACGGCCGGGCTCCGCCCACGTCGTGAAGGTTCCCCGTGGCGACTGGCGAGCGAGGCGGTGGTCGTAGGCGAGGGCGCCGTCGTGGCGCCACCCGGCCGCTGACGGCGTACGTCACACGGCATCGGTAGCCTGGTGCCACGGACTGCGGTCCGTCTCGGAGCCCTCGGGCGCCCTTCGCTGCAGCACAGGAACAGGGAGGTCGACCATGGCGGTCACCGAGCGCCGACGACACGAGCTCTTCAAGTGGTTCGAGGAGCAGATGGGTGAGGAGCGTGCATCCACGATGATCGAGCTGATGCCACCCACAGGGTTCGCCGAGCTGGCGACCAAGCAGGACCTCGCCGAGCTGGAAGCACGGCTCGTCGGATCGCTGACCAGCAGCTTCATCACCTGGCTCCTGGCCAGCCAGGCCACCGTGGTCGCGGCGACCGCGGCCATGTTCATCGCCTTCCGCTGAGCCGCCGCTCGGGTCGCCGAGCTACCGGGATGCCCAGGTTGCTGGGACACCGGCAGGACGACGCGGCCCGGGCGGTTGTCATCGTTCCCCATCGCCACGACTCCGCGTCGGCGCAGCGGTACGCCCTCAACGGGCCACGCGATCGACGATGTTGCCGGATGGATCGACGAGGAACGCGGTGTCGCCGTCGTTGTTCCAGATCGCCGATCCCGAGGTGCACCAGAACAGCTCGTCGGCTGAGTCTGTGCCGCACCCGCTGTGGATCCGCACGAGCGCACCGGCTCCCAGGGCGAAGCCAGCGGGGAAGGTGAAGCGGTGCGATGACGACTCGTCACGCACTCCCCAGTCGGTCATGTCGACGGCGGCGGCGCCGGTGTTCTGCACCTCCACCCACTCGTCGTTGAGGTTCTGGGCATCGTCGCCGTCCGCGTCGAGCCGAAGGCCCACGATCGCCAACTGGCTGGCCTGGCCACTGGCGGGACCGCAGGCCGAGGGGTTCCACAGGCCTCGCTCCGCCGTGCGCGCCTCCTCCTCGAGCCGGCGGAGGACCTCCTCGCGTGCGACATCGGGCTCGCTCACCCTGACGACGGCGAACCCATCTCGCACCAGCAGGGCACCGAGGTCGGCGTCGTCCGTCTCCACGTAGCGCAGCAGCCGGTCGTACTGGTCGCGATCCGACTCGTCCGCCACGAGCTCCACCGCCTCGCCCGCCACGAGGCGCTCGAGCTCCTCGGCTGCCTCGGTCGACCAGCACTCGCCGTCCTCCGGGGCGTTGATGCCGAGGACCCGCACCCGGTCGATGCTGCCGTCGGCGAGCTGGACATCGATGGTGTCGCCGTCGATCACATCGACCACCACCGTCGAGCCGGTGGGAGCGGCACCGGCAGACGTCGATGACGTGCCCGCCTCGGTGGCCGAGTCGGAGGTGCAGGCGGCCAGCACAAGGCTGCACACGGTCAGCAAGCCGAGTCGTCGACTCCGGGCGGTGGTCAATGCGCGCCTTCGATGCCGTCGCCGTGGAGCTGGAGCCGACCGCGCGCCTGTCTCCGGTGGTGGACCATGGCGGCTACTCCCTACCCGACGACGAGAGGCGGCGGTCGATCTCGGCTCCCATGACCTGGCAGTCGGTGGCGGGGTGGTCGTAGCGGCAGAGCAGGGCGCCGGCGAGGTAGGACCGGGCCTCGGTGAGACGGCGGATCTCCTCGTCGAGCAGGGCGAGGCGGCGAGCGGCGATCGCCTTCCAGTCGGCCACGGTCGGCGCGTCGAGGATGCCGGCGATCTCGTCGAGCGCCAGGCCGGCGTCCTGCAGCATCCCGATGAACACCAGCCGGCGCAGCGTCGCCGGCGTGTAGCGGCGCTGGCCGCTCTGGCGAGCGTCGGCGGCGACGAGGCCCCGCCGCTCGTAGTAGCGGACGGCCGAGGTCGCCACCCCGGCCCGGGCCGCGACGTGGCCGATCGTCATCGAGGCGTCCTGCATCCCCCCATTGACTTGAACTCGGGTTCAACTGTCAAGGTGCCGGCATGGACACCCACACCCACTTCCCCGCCCCCCATCCGCCCAACCACCACGCCCACCACCACCCCTTCCGCGGGTCGAGCGGCGCGGCCATCGCCCTCGCCATGGCCGCCCGAGGCGGCGACCGGGCCCGGCTGGCCATCGCCCTGACGGGCGTCGGGCCGCAGGACACCGTCGTCGACCTCGGCTGCGGTCCGGGCACGGCCGTCCGACGAGCCGCGCGCCTGGGCGCCACCGCCATCGGCGTCGATCCCGCCCACGTGATGCGGCGCGTCGCCACCTCGCTGTCCCTCGGTCGCTCCCGCGTCCGCTACGTGGACGGCCGCGCGGAGGCGATCCCCCTCGACGACGCCAGCGCCACCGTCGTCTGGTCCATCGCCACCGTGCACCACTGGCAGGACATCGACGCGGGCGTGGCCGAGACCCGCCGGGTGCTCCGTCCCGGCGGTCGGTTCCTCGCCGGCGAGCGCCACACCGAACCCGGCGCCCAGGGACTCCACAGCCACGGATGGACACCCGAGCAGGCGGAGGCGTTCGCCGACGCGTGCCGCGCCCACGGGTTCGTCGACGTCCGCGTCGAGGGGCACCGAACGAACCGCCACGACGTCCTCGCCGCGCTCGCCGCCGCGCCCGCGAGCTGACACCGGGCCGACGTCACCGACCGCCGCCGACGCGACCCCTTTGGGCTGAGCGTCACACCCGATTCGTAGGCTGCCGCCCCATCGCGGTGCCGGTCCGTGCTCTCGACGACGATGAAGTGCTCACGCAGTACGGGTTGACCGGCGAGCCCGCGGCCTCAGGCCGCGCTTGGCACCGCGAGCAGGTGGCCCACGGGCACGCCGAGCCCATCGAGGACTGTCCAGGGCGCCGGCGGGAGGTACTCCATCAGCGTCGCCGCGTGCGTCTCACCCAGGATCCCGATGAGGGTCCGGTGAAGGTGGCGCCGGCTCGGACCGTGAGCCGTGATGGCGGCGCCGACGTCCGGGCGCCGCCACTGCTCGGCGGGGATCGCCTCGCGCCACCGCTGGTCGGGCAACAGCCCGTCGAACACGACCACCAACCCTGGACCCAAGCTCGGCTCGAGGGCGGTCAGCATGGCGTCTCGTGCTGTCAACCAGCTGGTCATAGACTGACCGTATCACATCTGATGCATCGTCAGCTAGCATCAGATGCATGCGTACGACCCTCGACCTGGATCCCGCGGTTCTCGAGGAGCTGAAGCGCCGGCGAGCGGCCGAGGGCAAGCCGATGGGCGCGATCGCATCGGAGCTCTTGCGGCAAGCGCTGGCGTCCCAGCCCCAGGGCCGACCCGACTTCGTGTGGGCATCGCAGCCGCTCGAAATCCGTGTCGACCTCGAGGACAAGGACGCACTCTGGCGCGCCCTCGACGATCGATGACCACGACCGTCGACACGAACGTCCTCGTCTACGCATCCGACACCGGCGCGCCCGAGCACGAGCGGGCGCAGGCACTCCTCGAGCACCTGGCCGCAGGGCCGGATCTCGTCGTCCTCCTCTGGCCGACGCTGCTGGGATACCTGCGCATCGTCACGCACCCCTCGATCTGCGACGCCCCGCTGCCCTTCGACGTTGCCCGTGGAAACGTCGAAGCGCTCCTGGCGGCCCCCCACGTCCGAGCCGCCGGCGAGACGGCGGAGTTCTGGAGCGCCTTCCGCCTCGTCACCACCGAGGTCTCCGTTCGCGGCAACCTCGTCCCCGACGCGCAGGTCGTCGCCCTCATGCGCACGCACGGCGTGCACCACATCTGGAGCCGCGATCGCGACCTCCGCCGCTTCGACGCCATCACCGTCAGCGACCCGTTCGACGATCGCTACGCCACCGGCTTCCCTCGCCGCTGACTGCTCGACAGCGCCGGGGGCTCGTCGGGCTGGTCTTCGCCGCCGTCCCGTCTCGATTGGCCTGACCCAGCGGACGCGTCAACAGACCTGTTGGACGTCGAGGACGTGGTTGGCGCCACGGGTGGTGGCACCCAGTGCGTCGGTGGCTTGGATCCACCAGGTGATGTCGACGTCGTCGGTGGGAGGACCGAGGGTGGCCACCCACTCGCCGCCGTCGAGCGCCATCGGGGTGGTCGAGGTGCCGGAGGCACCGCCGCCGGTCCAGCGCAGGACGACGGTGAGGTCGGACTCGTCGGTGACCGCGGCCCGCACGTCGCTCTCCCGGCAGAAGGTGGGACCGGCCACGCCGATGAAGCTGCGGTCGGCCGCGCTGGCGCCGATGACCGGGACTCGCCGCACCTGCCCGGTGATCGCCACTCGGGCCGAGCCGGCGGATCCACCGCCGGCGGCCTGGCGACCCGCCACCACGAGCGAGCCGCCGAAGGAGCCTTCAGGCAACGGGGCGCGGTCGACCGTGACCACGACCTGTGCCCGCTCCCCGGGAGCCAGCGTGCCGCCCGCCGGCGTTGCGGTCGCACCGGGCAGCTCCACAGTCGCGGTCCATGCCATCGCCTCGCCGCCGTCGTTGGTGAAGACGATCGTCGCCTCCGTGGCCGACGTCCCCAGGTCCTGCGGGCCCGACTGCACCGCCAGTCGAGCGAGCGGCACTGGCGCTACCGCGGTGGTCGTCGACGACGGCGGTTCGGTGGTCGAGGAGGTCGCCGCCGTCGTGGTCGACGTCTCGGGGGTGGACGTCGTGGTGGTGGAACCGGTGGCAGCCAGGTCGGGCTCGGAGCCTCCCGGGCGCAGCGCGAGCGCGAGGAGCACGGCGACGACGACCGCCGCCACCGCAGCCAGCAGGGGCAGCCGGCGCCGCCACCCGGCGCCGCCACCCGCAGCATCTGTCCCGCCCGCGCCGCCTGGCGGTGCGCCGACGCTCGTCAGCACGCGGTCGCGCAGATCGGTCGGCGCCGGCACGATCGGCGTCAGAGCCAGCAGGCCCAGCGGGCTCACGACGGTGCGGCGGCGCTCCTCGCACACGTCGCAGCCGTCGATGTGCCGGGCCACCCGCTTGCGCATTCGAGGGTCGAGCCGGCCGTCCCAGCCCGCCAGGAGCGCGTCGAGCTCCGCACAGTCGCGTCGCCCGAGCCGTCCCACGAGGAGCACGGTCAGCGAGCGCTCCACCAGCCCGCGCACGCGGCTGAGGCGCACGTTGGCGTGGTGGGCGGACACCTCCAGCGCGTCGGCCAGCTCCTGGCCCGACAGGCCCTGGCGGAGGTGGAGGAACAGCACCGCCTTGTCCTGGGGGGCGAGTCCCTCCGCGGCGTCCCACACCAGCCGCTGCAGGTCGCCCTGCTCCACGGGGTCCGCGGGCACGGGTGCGGGGATCACGGCGCCGACCTCCTCGGTGGGCACCATGCGGCTGCGGAGGCGCGCCCGGCCCAGCGCGGTCGTGCGGCAGACCGCGTAGAGCCACGGCCGCAGGCGATCCGGATCTCGCAGCTGGCCGATCCGTTGGCTGGCCGTGACGAAGGCGTCGTGCACGGCGTCCTCGGCCTCGTGGCGGTCGTGGAGGATCGACGCGCAGTAGTCGTAGAGACGATCGGCGTAGCGGTCGTACACGTCCGCCCACGCGCTGGCGTCACCCCCCTGGAGCCGGCGCGCCAGCGCCGCGTCGTCCATGGGCGAAGCATAGAGAGGCGCGCCCACGGCTCACCGCTGGCGCGCATCGGGATCGAGGGTCGGAGTCACAGGACCAGGACGCGCCGCCTCGCCCAGGGGTCACAGAAACTCCCACGGAACTGTGATCGCGAGCCGGGCCGGCGCATCCCACCGGCATCCGGCCACCCAGCGCCGGGAGACAGGAGCAACGACATGGACGCAACCCCGACCCTCACCACCCGACAGCGCCGCCTCCTGCTGGCGCTGCTGGCGCTGGTCCTCCTCGTCGGCAGCCTCGCGATGGCCGGCCCCCTCGGTTCCCCCGACGACGCCACCGCGCAGGATCCGTCGTCCTCCCACGGCGGCAGCCGTGGCGAGGCGAGCACCACGACCAGCCCGTCGACCACCCTCGCCACGGGCACCGCCGACAGCACCGACGCCCCCGGCGCGTCAGTCGACCCCGCTGTCGGCAGCGGCGAGACCCCCGAGGACGACATGCCAGAGGTCCCCGACGAGGACGACGAGGACCCCGGGCCCTGGTACCCGCCGAGCCACGGCATCGACGACTTCGCTCCCACGCCCCTCGTCCTCGACCTCGTCGCCGCCGTCGACCCGCAGGTGAACCCCGACCTCGAGGGCGGCCCCGGCTCGTTCTCCAACGGACCGATCCAGTGCGACGGCCAGTGCATCGAGTGGGCGACCGTCGAGCCCGGCGGCACCTCGGCCACCTTCAAGATGCACACGACGGTGCCCGCCCGGCTCTGGGTGTCGATGGACGCCCCCGCCGTGGATGACACCGGTTCCCGGGTGCGCGATTGGGAGGTCACCTTCGACGGCCTCACCCCGGACACGCTCTACAACGTGGTCCTCGTCGCCGAGGATCAGCACGGCAACCTCAACCACCGCTACGGCCAGTTCCGCACGCTCGAACGCCACGTCGAGATCACCTTCACCTCCATACACGTGGTCAACGACGCCGACAAGTGGGACATCAACAAGGGCGAGGTCGAGTGGTTCTTCGAGGTGGAGAACGACTGGATCGAGGACTTCCACCGCGGCGTCGCCAAGATCAAGGGCGGCCGCACGGTCAACCTCGGCGAGGGCCGTCGCCTCGTGATCGACGACGCCGACCGCTTCCTGCAGCTCGCCGTGCAGGGCGTGGAGCACGACTCGAGCGGGTTCTGCTCCGCTGGCATCCCGCCGTACGCCGACCACTTCGGCGGCGACATCGACGACTGCCGCGACGTGGCCACCGCGTCGGCGTCCATCGACCTGGACAACCTCGTGGTCGACGACCCGGCCATCCCCGCCGGCTACGACGCCGCCTTCATGCTGCGCACCCGCGACCACTACCTCCAGTTCGACGCCTACGGCACGATCGACATCTGGTACGAGTGAGCCCCTCGGAGGCCGGGCACCCACGCGGTGCCCGGCCTCCGGCGCGCCCGGACCCACTCGCCACGAGGTTCGCCCCGCTTGGCGCGAGGGGAACGAGCAGGGCCGACGAGGCAGAGACGTTCACGGGGTCTGCCGCGCCCACGGGTTCGTCGACGTCCGCGTGGAGGAGCACCCCACGGACCGCCACGCCGTCCTCGCCGTGCTGGCGGCCGTCGGTGTCGCACCGCGTCCCTAGGCTTCATGGCACTCGGCCCCGTGCCGCCTCGCGCTCCCCGCGCCGCCATCCCCACATCGGTTGACCGATCGGCACGAGGAGACCACCATGACCATCGATGAAGCAGCCCGGCTCCACCTCTACGAGCAGGCCCGCGCCGCCCTCGACCCCGCCGCGGCGGAGACGCTCATGACCGCGCTGCCGCGCGACCCGGACCGGTTCGCCACCAAGGACGACATCGCCCTCGTGCGAGCGGACATGCAGACCCTCGAGGCCAACCTGCGGGGCGAGATCCAAGCGGGGAACAGCGAGCTGCTCCGCACCCTGTTCTTCGGCATGCTGGCCAGCAACGCCACGCTGGTGGGCTTGGTGTTCGCCGCCGTCCGCCTCGGTTGAGCCACCCGCCCGTCGGCCCGCTCGGACCTTGCGGATTCCGGTACCGTGCGTCGCGATGGTGGAGCGGGCGGCGACGGTCGAGTACAAGACGATCGTGTCCAGCAGCCCTCGCTGGCAGGAGCTCCCGCACCGATCGGGCGACATCGTGGTGTGCACCCCGCCGAAGGTCGGCACGACCTGGACGCAGGGCATCGTCCGGTCGTTGCTCGCTGGGCATGAGGAGCCCGCCGGGTCCATCCCGGTCGACGCGCCGTGGATCGACTCGCGCTTCGAGCCCGTCGAGACAGTGGTGGCGCGGCTGGAGGCCCAGCCACACCGCCGGTGCATCAAGTCCCACACGCCCGCCGACGGGATCCCCCTCTTCGCCGATGCCCACTACATCGCGGTCTACCGGGGCGGTCTCGACAGCTTCATGTCTTGGGTGAACCACTGGGCCGGGATGCGCATGGAGAACATGGGCGACATCCTCGACGAGGCCATCGCCGACGGCGTCGACCTCACGGCCCTCCCGCCCCCGACCGACGACATCCACGAGATGTTCCCGCAGTGGCTCGACAACCCGTCGCAGCTCGCGCACCTGGACACCTGGTGGCCGCTGCGCGCGGAGCCGAACGTCACCGTGCTCCACTACGACGACCTGCTCGCGGACCTCGAAGGAGAGATGCGCCGGCTCGCCGAGCGCCTGGCCATCGACGTCCCCGACGACGCCTGGCCGCGCGTCGTCGCCCGTTGCTCCATCGAGGAGATGCGCGAGGCCCACCGCGGCCTCGAGCACCTCGACCACCACTTCGACGGCGGCGCCGACCGGTTCTTCAACAAGGGCACCAACGGCCGTTGGCGCACCGTCCTCACCGACGAGGAGACGACCGCCTACGAGGCGATGGTGTCCGCACGCCTGGCCGATGAGGTTCGGGGCTGGTACGAGCGCGGCTCGCTCGCGACGGGTCGCCGCCCCGAGGAGATCTGACCGGGCTACACAGGGTCGCCGAGGAACTCGAGCACCCCTCGCGCGGGGGCACAGGCATGGTCGTCGCCTTCCGCTGAGCCGCCCTTTCGGTGTGACCCAGTCCTGCCGCCTGATATCGTGAGATATCACCGGAGGTGACCTATGACCGACATCCTAATTCGAGACGTCCCGGACGAGGTTCTGGCCGCCATCGACGCCAAGGCGAAGCGGGTGGGCCTGTCGCGCACCGAGTACCTCCGCCGGACGCTCGAGCGCGAGCGGCTCCCCGAAGCGGCTGCGGTGACGGTCGAGCAGCTCCGGCGGGTGGCTGCATTGGCCCGGGACCTCGATGACCCTGAGGTGATGTCCGGCGCGTGGTCGTGAGCGCGTGGCTCATCGACACATCTGCGATCGCTCGGCTCCACCTCGCCGCCGACGCAGCCGAGTGGGCGAGCAGGATCGAACGTGGCCTCGTGCGGATCTGCACCGTCACCAGGTTGGAGGTCGGCTACTCCGCCCGATCGGCGAACGACCATCGCTCGCTTCTGGCCGAGCCGCCGATCGCGTCGATGCCCGTGGAGTACCTCACGCCGAAGATCGAGAACCGTGCGCTCGAGCTCCAATCGGTGCTGGCCGAGCGTGGGCAGCACCGCGCCCCGTCGGTGCCGGATCTGCTCATCGCTGCGACAGCCGAGCTGACCGAGCTGACCGTCCTCCACGTCGACAAGGACTTCGAGCTCATCGCTGAGATCACGGGCCAGCCCGTCGAGCGTCTTGACATCAGCTGACCGCGACCCGGCGGCCGACAAGCTGCTGGCCGACTGAAGGGACGGACGATGGACGAGATGCAGGTCGACAACGGCGACATCACGCTGCGGGTCGAGGTCACCGGCGACGGGCCCGTGGTGCTGTGCGTGCACGGCGCCGCCCTCGACGCCTTCCTCGACTCCCTCGAAGCCTGACCGCCGGCTCCGCCGAGCGCTGCACCTAGGCCGCGTTCGGCGCCCCGACCAGGTCAGCCACCGGCACGCCAAGACGATCGAGGACGGTCCACGGCGCAGGCACGAGATACTCCATGAGCGTGCCAGCGTGGGTCTCACCGATGACCTCGACGAGCAGGCCCGAACCGCCTTCGACGGCGCAGCTGCGGAGACCCTCACCTGCGCATCGACGCGGGATCGTCACCGATGACTGGCTGAGCCTCAATCGTTGATCCGGACGCGGCCGCTCGTGGGGTCGACCTCCACCTTGGCGCCGTCGGGGATCGCCCCCGTGGCGCCAGCGACGCCGACGACCGCCGGGAGGCCGAGCTCCCTCGCCATCAGCGCCGTGTGGCTGATGAGGCCACCCTGCTCGGTGACCACGGCGCCGGCGATGGGCAGGATCGCCTCGTAGGCGGGCGTGGTCATGATCGTGACGAGCACGTCACCGGGCTCGAGCTTGGCCAGGGCCTCCTCGGGTGAGGCGGCCACGCAGGCCCGGCCGGTGTAGGACTCGGTGCCCACGCCGATGCCGTCGCCCGTCCAGGTGGTGGGCGAGCCGTCGGGCACCATGCCCTCCTCGAGCACGAGCGTGTCGATGATGGCGGCGGTGATCTCGGCCATCGCCTTCGGAAACACCTTCGGGTCGGGGTCGCCGCCCTCGGACCAGCCGAGGGTCGTCGGCGCGCCGGCCGCCTCGGCGGCGATGCCTTCCTCCGCCCGCGTCTTGGCCAGCTCCCCCATCACCGCGTCGCCGCGCAAGGCGGCGGCCAGCTCCTGCTCGCCCAGGCTGAAGGCCACCCAGTCCTCGTCGATCGTGCCGCGCGCGACGAGGCGGCGGCCGGCCTCGAGGATCGTTCGGCGGACCAGCCCGACCGGCCACATACAGGTGAGGCCGACGTTGTCGTCGCGGATGCCGTAGCAGCGGCGGGCGTCGGCGAGCAGGTCGTCGAACCGCGCCCGGTCGGCCTCCGCCACCCGCGCCCGGATCGGCGCCGCATCAGGTTCGGTGCGCTCGGCGGCGTCGCCGGCGCAGCGGATGGCCTGCACGAGAAGGTTGGGCAGCTCGATGAGCGCCTGGCCGCGCGGCGTGTACTGGGTGATCATCCGCCAGGCGTGGTCGGCCAGGTAGCTGTCGAGGGCGGCGCTGGCCTCGGGGCCGGCGGCGCGCACGTCATCGAGCGACTGCGGGACGACGCCGACGGCCCGGCAGGCCCGCGCGATGGGGCCCAGCGCCTCGGCCGACGCGGTCGAGGCCGGTGAGCTACCCGCCAGCAGGGCGAGGGCGTCGACGTCGGAGATCCCGTGGCGGCGCGTGAGCGCGACCAGCCGCCCGAGCGGGATGTTGTGCACGGCGATCAGGTCGAAGTGCACCTCCAGCCCGTGCGCCATGTGGTGGGCGACCCGGCCGACGTGATCGATGAGCTCGTCGTCGCTCATGGCCGTCACGTCCTCGGTCTGCAGCGCTCGGCCGGTGGTGAGCATGTCGCCCTTCAGCTCGCCCTCCCAGCGGGCGAGGTCGTCGTGCCAAACCCGCTCGGCCAGTGCGGCCGTCGCGGCCCGTCCCCGCCGGCGCAGCTCCGGGTGCAGGCGGGCCAGCAGCCACAGCACGAACCCCGGCGGTGGACTGGTCTCCTTGCCCGGCTTCGGGTCCGGGGCACCCACCGCTCGCATCCGGGCGTAGCAGTGGTCGTTGACGAAGCGGAACTCGAGGTAGTCGATCGGCAGGCCGTAGCGCTGGCTCAACGGCCGGAACCCGCGCTCCAGCGCGTCGGGCGCCCGCTCCTGGAACAGGCGCGGCACCGCTCCGGTCAGGTGCAGCGTGTCCAAGGCCCACAGGCCGCCGGCTGGTGCTTCCCAGGTGATGGTCATAGTCCCTCTCTCTGTGCGGGGTCGTTGGCCGCGTCGGCCAGCACCCGGATCGCCCATTCGATGACCCGCCCGATGTCCTCGGGCGGCAGGTCCCAGTAGTCCTTCATGAACAGCGCACCGCTCGAGCTCGCCACCAAGTTCAGCACCGCCAGCAGCCGGCGGGCCTCGCCGTCGTCGAGGCCCTTCAGCTCGGCGGCGTAGGCGCCGCGCATGCTGTCGTGTCGTCCCGCCGTGCGCTGGTGCGACGCCCGACCGGCAGCAGTGGCGAACAGCGCCCGGTAGAGCGGCTCGATCCGGAACAGCTCCTCGATCACGACGGCGGTGGTCGTCTCGTAGTCCTGCCGCGTCTCGGGCCGGGCTCCCGTCACCTGGTTGAGGTGGGCGTTGATCCAGTCGATGACGCCGTCGAGCAGCTCGTCCTTGCTGGCGAAGCTCCGGTAGACGGTCCGCACCGACACGCCGGCCCGCTCCGCCACCTCCGCCATCGACAGGTCGCTCGCGTCGCCCTCGCTCAGCAGGTCGACCGCCGCCTGCACGATCCGCGCCGTGGTCTGCTCCGCCTGCTCCGCGCGGAGCGGGCTGGAGTAGGTCCGGGCCACCTTCGCGCTCATGGCAGACGTTATGACATGAATGCATGCTACCTGTCAAGCCTGGACGGCCGCCCGCGACGTCCGGATCCTTCGGATTCGCGACGGGGAGAACCGCTTCAACCGCGCCTTCGTGGACGCGGTCCACGCCGCCCTCGACGAGGTGGCGGCGGTCGAGGGGCCGGTGGCGCTCGTGACCGTCGGCGAGGGCAAGTTCTTCTCCCTCAACGACAAGAACCACACGGTGATCGCCGCCCACAAGCGGCTCCTCTGCGGCGTGGACTGACGTGTGACGTTCGCTCACTAGCGTCCGACCCGTGATCGACGAGGACGAGGCCTTCGATGGGACCTGGCCGTTCGCACCGTTCTTCTTCGGCGGGTGCGGGTTCAAGCAGCACTACGTGATCGAGGGTGGGGGCGATCCCATCCTGCTGCTGCACGGCGAGCCGACCTGGGGGTACCTCTACCGCAGCTTCATCCCGCCGCTGTCGCGCTACGGCACCGTGGTCGTCCCCGACCACATGGGCTTCGGCAAGAGCGAGACACCGCAGGATCGCGACTACAAGATCCGCGACCACGTCGACAACCTCGAGGGGCTGGTCGACCACCTCGCGATGGACGACATCACGATCGTGGGCCAGGACTGGGGCGGCCCCATCGGCGTCGCCTACGCCCTCCGCCACCCGGAGAGGATCAAGCGGCTCGTGCTCATGAACACCGGTCCGCCCGGAGTGCCGCCGGCCGGCGTGAAGACCGTCGTCGAACACGACTGGTACCAGTGGATCCACGGCGACACCCGCAGCGAGGCGGTGCTGTCCAACCTCGGCTCCACGATCCTCTCGGTGATGAAGCGCATCGGCTTCGAGCGCACCGACCACGTCGACGAGACCTGGATCCGCGCCTACGCGGCGCCGTTCCCCACCCCGGCCGACTGCAAGGGCGCCGTCGCCTTCCCGCAGTGCATCGCCAACCACGAGACGCTCGAGGTGATGCTCGAGCACATGGCCAACCTGCCGGCTCTCGCCGCCAAGCCCGCCATGTACGTCCACGGCGAGGAGGACCGGGCCATCCCCACCGACTTCGCCGTCGGCTGCTTCCGCAGCACTTGGCCCGACGGTCCCGTGGTCACCCTGCCCGGCGTCGGCCACTTCCTCCAGGAGGACGCCCCCGAGGCGGTCATCGCCCTCATCGAGCAGTTCCTCCAGATGACCGACTGACGATCGCGCGTGACCAGGGGCGCCGTCACAGCCTCTCGGTAGCGTCAACCGGACACCTGCGTGTCGCTCGCCGTCTTGGCCGGGATCGCGGCTGCCGACGCGCATCGGCTTCGAGCGCGCCGACCTCAGCAGTCCGTGGCCGCCGCGAGCGTTCTGCAGGCCTCGACCAGGCGAGTCATGGAGAGCATGGTCACCCGGCGGCGCAGGGCCTCCCTCGGGACGGTGTGGATGTTGTCGAAGTTCACGACGCAGTCGGTCGGCACCCCGTCCGTCGCCACCGACAGCTCGAGCTCGGACACGAGCCCGCGCCGGGTCCTGGTCAGGGCAGCCACGACCACCGATCCGATGCGATCCGCCACCGGGTCACGGGTGAGGACGAGGACGGGCCGGTCACCACCGGGGGTTGCGGCGAACCACACCTCACCCCGCTGCATCGACCCAGTCCGCCCAGTCCTCCGCCGGCCCCCAGTCGGCGATGGCAGCGAGGGCCCGCTCGCCGTCATCAAGCGGGCGCTCCGCCCAGGTCGCCGCGTCGTTCTCACTGGCGAGGCGGAGCAGGTGACGCCGCAGCGCGTCGCGCAGCACCGCTGACCGGTCGACGCCAAGGCGCTCCGCCCACAGCTTCACCCGCTCGGCGTCGGCGTCGTCCACACGAAAGCTCAGCATCGTCATACATGCAGGGTAGATCGTATGACAGGCGAGGGGAACCCCCTCAGACCTGCCCCTGTCCCTCGGAAGCTGACCGTTGGCATGCGATGCCCATCAAACGGCCGCGAGTGGTACGCTGTATCAATGGATGGGACATACTCGGTGACGATGGGAGACCGTGGGCGGTTGGTCGTGCCGGCGGAGGTGCGGGAGCGGGCCGGGCTGGGCGAAGGCACGTCGCTGATCCTGCTGGAGACGCCGACCGGGATCGTGCTGCTGACCCGGGAGCAGCTCCGCGCCCGGGTCCGTGACGAGCTGGCCGGGCTCGATCTCGTCGCCGACCTGCTCGCCGACCGCCGAGCGGCCGCCGCCGCGGAGGATGCCGCGTGAGCGGTGTGGTGCTCGACGCCTCGGCGGTCCTCGCGTACGTCCAAGGTGAACCGGGCAGCGACGCGGTGGAAGCAGCGCTCGTCGACGGCTCCCGGTGTGGGGCCGCCAACTGGTCGGAGGTCGCGCAGAAGGTGCTCGCCGCGGGCCGCGACTGGGAGCTCGTCCGCGCGCTGTTGTCGAGCTACCCGCTCACGGTCGACCCGGTGGTCGCCGAGGACGCGGAGTGGGCGGCTCGGCGGTGGACGGCCGGAGAAGGCCTGTCGCTCGCCGACCGGCTCTGCCTCGCGCTCGCCGAGCGCGCCGACGCCGAGGTCCTCACCGCCGACACGACGTGGGGTACGGCCGGCCGCGTCCGCCAGCTCCGCTGAGTCGAGCGCGGGAGCGGCGCCGACAGCGTCCCGCCGCCAGGTCATCGTCGTGGCGCGACAATGCTCCACGTCGACCGGGAGGTCAGCCCATGGGCATCTACGCAGACCACGTGCTGCCACGCATCATCAACGTGGCGTGCGGCATGAAGACAGCCGCGCCCCTGCGGCAGCGCGTGTGCGAGGGCCTCCACGGGCAGGTGGTGGAGATCGGCTTCGGCTCGGGGCTCAACATCCCCTACTACCCGTCCGCCGTCACCGGCGTGGCGGCCATCGAGCCCGCGGAGCTCGGGTGGAGGCTGGCCCGCAAGCGCCTCGACGCGACCCGCGTTCCCGTGCAGCGCTCGGGGCTCGACGGCCAGTCGCTCCCCCTGGCCGACGACAGCTGCGACACCGCCCTGTCCACGTGGACGATGTGCACGATCCCCGACATCACGACCGCGCTCCAGGAGCTGCGGCGGGTCCTCAAGCCCGGCGGCACGCTGCACTTCGTGGAGCACGGCCTGGCCCCCGACGAGAAGGTGCAGCGCCGGCAGCACCGGCTGGAACCCATGCAGAAGCGCCTCTTCGGCGGCTGCCACCTCACCCGGCAGATCGCAAACCTGCTCACCGACGCCGGCTTCACGATCGTCGAGGCCGACGTCTTCTACGAGGACGGCGCCCCGAAGTTCCTCGCGGCGGACACCCTCGGCGTCGCCGCGGCGCCGTGACCGCCTGACCGGGCCGGCGGCCCAGCAGCTCGGCGATCTGCGCGGCGTCCCACTTGCCCAGGTGATCCTTCAGCTTGCGGTGGGCGGGCCGCGTGCTCACCGCGGCGACCCCATCGGCCACCCGCGCGGCCACCGCCACCGCGCTCGCCCCTCCCACGAGCCAACGTCGCTGCCCTCCTCGCCCTCCCCCACGTCCGGCCCGCCGGCGAGACGGCGGAGCTCGACGGAGGTCGGCTCAGACGTGGCGACCGAGGAAGCAGAGGAACGCGGTCTGCTCGTCGGCGTCGGCGGGGGGGTCGATCTTCGGGCCGAAGATGCCCGGGGCGCGGAGGAAGTCGTCCATGGGCAGGAGGGCGGCGTGCATGCCACGGACCTCGTCGAGGTCGAGGGTCTCGTCCTGCCCGGTGGCGCGGGCGAGGTCCCACTGGTGGACGACGAGGTCGCCGCAGAGGAACTGGCTCACCGCGCTCTCGACGGTCTGGGGGCCCACCGGCAGGTCGAACTCCGTGGCGGCGACGGCCGGGTCCTCGAGCCCGGCCTGCACCGCCCGTGTGACGTGGGTGAACGCGCCCACCGGGTCCTCGCCGCGGTCGGGGCCACTCGGGAGCGGGTCGAGTCCCGCCGTCCCAAGGAGGCCGCTGGGACCGTCGATGAGGTGGTCGAGCAGGTCCCGGGCGGTCCAGCCCTCGCAGGGGGTGATGGCGTCCCAGGCGTCGGCGGGAACGGCGGCGATGCGGTCGGCCATCTGGCCAGCGAGCTTGGCGTAGCGCTCCGAGGTAGCGGTCATGCGCGCGGACCCTACGCCCCGATGCGCGGGCCCGCCGACGCTCAGCGCGGGCCGCTTCCGACCCGTGTCTCAGGTGGGGTCGGTGGCCAGGCAGCGTCGAGCACCAGGCGGGCGGCCGCGGCCGCCGACCGGATGGCATCGACCAGCGCGACGGGGCCCTTCCCGCAGGCGGCGAGCGTGTCCCGGTCGACGAGCACGAGTCGCTGCCCGTGGCCCTCGGCCACGACGCAGGGCAGCGCGCCGTCCGTGAGCGCGGCCACCTCTGGCGAGCGCTCGTCGCGATGTACGAGGTCGAAGGGAACGCCGAGGGCGGCAGCCGCCTCGTCGAACTCCGGGCGGCGGCGTAGCGCTCCGTGCGTGATGTCGCACAGCGCACAGCCGCGCCGGCCGAGCAGGTGGCCGACCACGTAGGCCAGCTCGCCGAACAGCGTGCCATCGGCGTCGTACACGCCCACGAGCCGCTCGATCCGCTGCATCGACGCAGTCTGGTCCGCCGTCCGCTCGCTGATGCAGCACCCGTGCCGAGCGGCCGGGCGGCCGTCATCACGGTGATGGCCGTCCTGCTCGCGGCGCTGCGCCGAGCGGCCGCGTCCGCCTGATCCGCTGACGACTCCTCCCGGGCACGGGTACGGTCGCTGCCATGCGGCACATCAGCAGGATCGGGTGATCGCCATGCGGTTCGGGATCGATGTCGCGCAGCAGCGGATGCGCTGGGACGAGGTGGTCTCGCGAGTGCAGTTCGCCGAGGGCCTCGGGTTCGACGGGGCCTGGGGGTTCGACCACTTCCAGCCGATGTACGGCGACGGCCCGGGCGAGGCGTTCGACGGCGTCACCACGCTCGCCGCTCTCAGCGGGCTCACCTCGCGCATCCGGCTGGGCCTGCTCGTCACCGGAGTCACCTACCGGCACCCGTCGGTGTTCGCCACGCAGATGGTCACCATCGACCACGCGTCCGGCGGACGGCTCGAGCTGTCGCTCGGCGCCGCGTGGCACGACAAGGAGCACACCGAGCTCGGCATCCCGTTCCCGTCGACCAGCGAGCGGTTCGACCTGCTCGAAGACGCGCTGGAGATCACCACCCGCCTCATGACGGGCGAGCGGGTGTCCTACGACGGCACGGTCGCGTCGCTGCGCGACGCGCAGGTGCTCCCCCGCCCCGTGCAGTCGCCGCACCCGCCGATCTGGATCGGCGGCATGGGCCCGAAGCGCACCCTGCCGCTCGTCGCCCGCTACGCCGACGCCTGGCACGGCTTCGGCACGCCGAACAGCATGCGGGAGTCGTCGCAACGGATCGACGAGCTGGCCACCGCGGCGGGGCGCGACCCGGCGTCGATCATGCGGGCCGGCTCGCTGTCGCTCGACGACCTCGACACCACCCGCAAGCACGCGGCCAAGTGGCGCGACGAGGGCTACGGCTACCTGGTGTGCGGCTGGCCCGCCGCTGGCCGCGCGCAGGTCGAGGCCTTCGCCAACGACGTCATGCCCGACTTCACCTGATCGCCGACTTCACCCGATCGGGACGCGTCGTCGCTCGACGGCGGTCCGCGCGCCGACGCGCCACACGGGTCGCGAGCAGCAAGCTGTCATGGCCTCGTGCCCTGAGATGCTGCCCGCCGCCTTGCTCAGCCGCTGGCTCGTCTGACCACGAGCTGCAGCGCTGCCATCGGCAGATGCACCTCGAGGTCAGGGCCGCTCGCCTGCCACGTGGCTGGCGAGCCATCTGATGCGTCCACCACCCAGCGCTCCGGGTCGCCCAGGCCGGTGACCCGGAACGACGTCGGTGGCTGGCCCCCGTCCGCGGTCATCAGCTGCGTTGCCAGCGTTAGGGTCTGCTCCCCGGCGTCCCACTCGGCCTGGCGCAGCCCGATGCGCGGGAAGTCCACGCCGACGACCGTCGGCTCGTCGAAGCGGGCCTCCGAGGCGACGTTGCCAAGGCGCCACCAGGCGCCCTCGGTCATGACCTCCGCCGCGGCCATGTGGCCGTTGTACTGCCCGCGCGGGTGGGGTTCGTCGAGCTCGAAGCCCCACGTGAACTCACCTCGCGCCGGGTCCCAGGTGGGCTGGTAGCGCTCGTCGGCGCTCGTCTGCAGCGCGTCGGCGAGGTCGTGCACGCCCCATTCGCGGGCGAGGAACATCGTCATCGCCGTCATGCGCGGCCCGAGCGGGGCGACCGGGCCGTCGACCTGCAGGATGCCGGCCTGGGAGCGCGAGGCATCCCAGAGGCGGCGAGCCTCGTCGGGCACCTGCGGGGCCAGGTAGAAGGCCGGGATGCCACCGAAGAGCGCTGGCACCGTGAGGTGCTCGTCGATGATCGGGTCGTAGTAGAGCGTGACCGCCCCCGGCAGGGCCTCGCCGTCGAGGTGGAGGTACTCGCGCCGGGCGTGCTGCCACCAGACGTCGAACACCTCGTGGTGGCCCGTCCCGAACGCCAGGTCGGCGAGCTGGAGACCGAGGCCGGCGCCGGCCAGGCAGTAGGGCCAGATCTTCGTGTTCTCGCAGTGGCAGCCCTCGGGGTGGGCGCGCCACTGCTCGGCGAGGTGCTCGGCGATGCGGGTGTGCCACCACGTGAAGGTGTGCGCGCCGTCGCGGATCATCTCGAAGGGCTGGTCCCAGCGGGCGTCGCCGGTCGTGCGCCGGTGCAGCCCGAGCATGAGCAGGAAGAACCCCTTGAAGAAGAGGTTGCCGTCGGCACCGATCGGGTCCCACTGCAGCCCCCATGGCTCGATCCCGTTGGCGGTCCAGCCGGGCACGTCGTAGTCGCCCCACTGCGACGCGGGGATGAGCAGCTGGTACTCGGGCGGGTAGCTGGCCCGGTCGGGGTCGTGGCCGATCTGCGTGAGCCAGTCCTGCGCCGCCCACCAGCCGGTGTGCCGCGCGATGAGCTCGTCGAGGACCACCTGGTACACCTCGCGCCAGGCGGGCGTGCGATCGGCCATCAGCGCCACGGCGTAGGTCGAGTCGATCAGGTCGAACCGGTGCCAGCACAGCATCGGCGGGTCGCTGTGGTCGTCCCAGTGCTCGTGCGGCCGGTCCTCCCGATCCCAGCTGTCGGCGGTGGTGGCCTTGCGGTGGAGGTAGCGCAACCAGCCGAGGTTCCGGTCCGACAGCGGTTCCACGATGGGGCGCACGGACCAGGACGGTAGGGGACGGGGAGGGCGATCGCTGACGGCCTCGTCGGCGATGGAGGGCGAACCGCTCGGGCCGATGCGCGCGACAATGACCGGGATGGCTGACCACTCCATCGACGCCGTGACCAGGCCGAGCGCACGGGCTCGCCTTGTTTCGATCGCCCCGAGCGGATCGTGGCAGCGCTCAGCGATCGTCGAGATCAGAGCGACCGTGCTGGCGGGGATCTGGTTGGGGGCGTTGGTCGGTGGCGTGGGGGGCCGGCTGGCGATGCTGGTACTGCGGCTTCTGTCGCCCGACAGTGTGAACGGCGTCGTCAGCGACGATGGGTTCCTCATCGGCGAGGTGACGCTGTCGGGCACCTACAGCCTGGTTGCCGTAGGCGCGGTGTTCGGCGTGATCGGGGCGTCCGCCTACCGCTGGGTCGACCACTGGTTGATCGGTCCGGGCTGGTTCCGGCAGGTCACCGCCGCCCTCGGGGCGGGCGCGGTGGTCGGGTCGATGCTCGTGCACGCCGACGGCGTCGACTTCCAGCTCCTGCGACCGCTCTGGCTCGCCATCGCCTTCTTCGTCCTCATCCCGGCGGTGTTCGGGTTCTTCATCGGGCCGCTCGAGCAGGTCCTCGCCCGACCAGACGCATGGGTGAACCGCGGCCGGCGGGGCTGGATCGTGCCGATCGTGAGCATCATGGCCGTCCCACCGCTGGTGTTCGTCGTCGCGATCGTGTCGGCACTACGGCTGCTGGCGGCGGCCATCAGGCAGGACCCGTCAAGCCACCCCGTCCGCGACAACCCGAAGTACTGCTTCCTCGTTCGGGGCGCGTGGTTGGCCATTGCGGTCCTGGGGCTGGTGAGCCTCGTCGGCGACGCCCGAACGATCCTCGCCTGAGGACCATCGCCACCGTCGAAGGAAGCGGCGGGGCAGAACGAGCTCATGACGAAGCCGAGCTCCTCGCGTGGACGACGAAGGCAATGGCGGTGCGGGTGGATTCGCGCTGTGGCACGCTCCCCGCCGTGACCTTCGAACGCGAGCGGCTCATCGCCGAGGCCGTCGCCGCCACCGGCTTCGACGACCTCGGTGAGCCGACCTGGCGGGAGGGGCTCGAACGCCTGCTCGACAGCCTGGCCGCCGAGGCCCGGCTCTCGGAGCTGGGCGTCACGATCGTCGAGAGCGAGGTCGGCGGGTACCTGCGCAACCGGCTCGGCATCGTCGCCCATCGTGCTGCTCACCCCGAGCTGGGGTCGCGGCCGATCACGCGGCCGCTCGTGATCGTCGGCCAGCCCCGCACCGGCACGACGATCCTCTACGACCTCCTCGCCCAGGACCCGGCCAACCGGGCGCCGTTGAGCTGGGAGGTCGACCTCCCGTGCCCACCGCCGGTCACCGCCACCTACGACACCGACCCCCGCATCGCCGAGGCGGACGCCGCGGCCGAGATGGCCGACCTCGTCATCCCCGGCTTCCGTGCCTTCCACCCCATCGGCGCCCGACTCGGGCAGGAGTGCGTGCGCATCACCGGCAGCGAGTTCCGCTCGATGATCTTCACCGTCCAGTACGAGGTGCCCACCTACAACCGCTGGCTGCTCGACGAGGCCGATCTCGCCCCCGCCTACCGGTGGCACCGGATGTACCTCGAGCACCTGCAGTCCGGGCACATGGGCGAGCGCTGGCTGCTGAAGTCGCCCGCCCACCTCTGGCACCTGGCGGAGCTGTTCGCCGAGTACCCCGACGCCGTCGTCATCCAGACGCACCGCGACCCGCTCAAGGTCCTCGCGTCGATCAGCGCGCTGGCCGCCCACCTCCGGCAGATGGCCAGCGACTCGCCCTCGCTCGCGGCGGCCGCCGCGCAGTACGAGCACGACATCTTCGACGGGCTCGACCGCGGCCTGGCGGCGCGCCGCAGCGGTGTGCTGCCACCGGAGCAGGTGGTCGACGTGCAGTTCACCGACTTCATGGCCGACCCGTTCGCCACCATCGCCGCGCTCTACGACCGCCTCGGGCTGTCGCTGTCCGCCGAGGCCGAGGCCAACATGCGCGCCTTCCTGGCCAGCAACCCGGGCGACGGCGGGGGCGGCGGCTCCCGCTACCGGTGGGCGGACACCGGCCTCGATGCCGATGCCCTCCGGGCGCGAGCCCGCGAGTACCAGGAGCACTTCGACGTGCCGAGCGAGCCCGTCACCTGAGGCCGCTGAGCGGCGCGCAGGGCATCAGGCGTGCCAGGTGAGGACCCGCCCTGGCCCTTCAGCATCACCTCGCCCGGCATGCGGCGAAGGGTAGGTCAAGCCCGGACGGCTGTTCCGCTGGCGTCTTCGGGCGTCGCTGCGCTCCTGCCTACGACTGCGATGGTTGCCTGCACCTCGACGGCGAGGCCGACAGGGAGCGACGACACGCCGACCGCGAGGCGGGCGTGCCGGCCGTGCTCGCCGAACACCTGCACGAACAGATCAGAGGCGCCGTCGATGACGGCCGTGTGGGCCGTGAAGTCCGGCGTGGCGTTCACCACGCCGTAGACGTACAGGAAGCGATCGACCCGGTCGAGCGAGCCGAGCTCCTGCTGCACGGTGGCGAGCAGGCTGAGGGCCGCGAGCCGCGCGGCCTCCACGCCCTCGTCGACCGTGAGCGAGTCGCCGAGGCACCCGGTGACCAAGGTGCCGTCGGCGCCGAGCGGGATGTGCCCGGCGGTGCGCAGCACGCCCTCGTGGAGCACGGCGCTGAGGTAGGTCCCGGCGGGCGGGAAGACAGGCGGCAGCTCGATGCCGGTGAGGTCAGGTGTGGTCATGAGGACCAGTGAGTCCGTCGCCGAGGCGGAAGTCAACGACCTGTGGGGTCATCGCCCACGCCCGTGGTCAGCGGCGCGGGCCGAGCGCCTGGCATGCTCAGGCGTTCACTGACCGCCCGGGGGGATTCCGGTGGCTGATCTCGACTACCTGGCGGTGCAGGCGGCGGCGCGACCGGACGAGCCGTCTGTCATCGACGGTGACTGGGTGCTCACATGCGCTGACGTCAACGCGGTGGTGAACCGGTACGGGAACGTGCTGCGCGACGCGGGCGTGCGGGCCGGCGAGAAGGTGCTGTGGGTGGGGCAGAACAGCGCGGAGGTGGTGGCCGTCAACCACGCCGCCCGCAAGGTCGGGGCGGTGTGCGTGCCGATGAACTACCGGCTCGCGCCGGAGGAGGCGCAGTACGTGATCGACGACTGCGATGCCGTCGTCGCGCTGTTCGACATCGAGCAGGTCGCACAGCTCGAGCCGATCCGCGCCGAGTGCGACCGGGTGCGCGAGTGGTTCGCCTTCCGCCTCCAAGGCGCGGCGGCGCCTGACTGGGCGCGGGATCTCGATGCAGAGGGCGCCGCCGCGTCCGGCGAGGAGCCCGGCCGAGAGGGCGGTGATCCTGCCGCGGGCACGACGATGATCTACACCTCCGGCACCACCGGGAAGCCGAAGGGCACCGTGCGCCGCACCACGACCAACGCCGCCGACACCGCCGCCTTCGTGCAGCTCGTGGGCTGGGTGCCGGGCGACGTGTACGTGTCGACCGGCCCGCTGTACCACTCGGCGCCGCTCGGCTTCATGCTCGTGGTGCAGGCCCTCGGCGGCTCGGTGGTCGTGCAGCGGCACTTCGACCCGGAGGACTGGCTGCGCCTGGTCGAGACGCACAGGGTGACGACATCGTTCTCGGCGCCGACACCGATCCGTCGCGTGGTCGACCTGCCCGAGGAGGTCCGGGCGAGGTACGACACGTCGTCGATGCAGCGGCTCATCGCCAACGCGGCGCCGTGGCCGTTCGAGCTCAAGAAGAAGTACGTCGAGCGGATCAACGAATCGTCGCTCATCGAGATCTACGGCTCCACCGAGCTCGGCGTGAACACGATCCTCCTGCCGGCCGACCAGATGCGGAAGCCCGGCTCGTGCGGCAAGCCCGTCCCCGGTGTCGAGATCGAGCTCGTCGACGACGACGGCGCCGTCGTCACGACCCCGATGGAGCCAGGCGAGGTGTTCATCCGCTCCAGCGCCACCTTTGCCACCTACTACAAGGACCCGGACAAGTACGAGGCCAGCCAGCGAGGCAAGTTCCTGTCCGTCGGCGACATCGCGTATTGGGACGACGAGGGCTACCTCTACATCTGCGACCGCAAGAGCGACATGATCATCTCCGGCGGCGTGAACATCTACCCGGCCGAGATCGAGGCCGTGCTCGTCGCCCATCCGGGCATCGCCGACGCGGCTGTGTTCGGTGTGCCCGACGACCAGTGGGGCGAGGCCGTGCACGCCGTCATCTCCACCTACGACGGCCACGATGTCGACCACGCGGAGGTGCAGGCGTTCTGTCGTGAGCACCTCGCCGGCTTCAAGGTGCCCCGGTCGTTCGAGCTGATGGACGAGATCCCCCGCAGCGCCTCCGGCAAGATCCAGAAGCGCCAGCTCCGAGAGCCGCACTGGGCGGGTCGCAGCTCCCGCGTCGGCTGACGATCAGGGCGCCAGCATGAACAGGTGGACGGCGTCGGCGCCCAGCGTTCCCGTCGCGGACGCCATCGCTCCCGGCCGCCGGGTGTCCCAGTGCACCGCGAGCCGGCCGGATGCGCCGTCGGGACCGGCGACGGTTAGCTCGCCGGTGACGGTGCCCCGCACGCGGTCCCACGTGATCGTGCCGCTCACCGCGACGTCGGTGGCGAACCGGTAGTCGGTGAGCGTGATCCTGGGCTGCAGGTCGCCGCGGGCCGTCCAGGCGCCGCCTCGTAGCCCGAGCCCGCCGGTCTCGTACGTCTGCCACCAGCGCGCGATGGCGTCGCCCGCGGTGGCGACCGCCGTCGCCGCCACCCGCTCGGGCGGCGACCACGCGGCACTCGGCGTGCCGTCGGATGGCGGGGCGGCCATCTCGCTTGTCGCCCAGAACGGGGGCGCCGTCCGCAACGGAGCCAGGCCAGCGGCGCACGAGGCGTCGCCCACCGCGCCCAAGTTGATGAAGTCGACGACGAGCTGCGACGCGCACCCGTCGACGTCGCCGAGGGCCGTCACGTGCAGGCCCGCGGTGACCGGCACCCAGGTGGCGTTCGGGAGCCGCGCGGCAACGACGCTGCCCTCGGCCGGCGTAGTGATCGTGTCGAGCTCGCCCGAGAGCACGAGGGTGGGGACGTCCGGGTACTCGCCGGACGGGGGCCGCGGTGGCGCGGGCTCGTACCCGGCGGGCGGTGCCGGCCAGTCGGTGCACCAGTCCTGTGTGCCCCAGCCGGCCGCGAGGTACTCGCCCACGGTGAAAGGCGCGTACACGAGGGGGTTGGTCCGCTCTTCGACGTGCACGGCGGTGGCCAGCTGGGCCCGGCGCACCGCAGGGGCCGCAGTGAGGTCGTAGAGCTGCGGGTAGTCGCGGCAGGTGACCGCGGCGTCGTGGCCCTCGCTGTAGGCGTTGGGCGGATCCACACCGCCGCCGGGGAAGCTCGCCTCGGCGACGAGACGGAGCAACGGGGTCCAGTCACCGTCGAGGGCGGCTCGCTCTGCGGCGTCGAGCTCGCGGTACGTGGTGGGCACGTAGGTGGCGTTGTAGGCGACGTACGCGAGCGTCGACGGGTCGAGGCGCACCGTGTGGAGCCGTCGGTCAGCACCCGGCGCGGTGCCGCGCACCGGCGCTGGTCGCAGGCGCGCCAGCACGGCGTCGAAGCGGTCGGTCGCCGATCCGCCGGCGTCCCGGCACCATGCGCTGGCGCGGCACACGACCGCGAGGGAGCGGCGCAGGGCGGGGGCCTGTGTGTCGTACCAGGCGTCCTCGCCGTAGGTGGGGTAGGCGCCGTCGAGCGTAAGGGTTCGGAGGAGATCGCCGTGGCGGCCAGCGAACACCTGGGCGAAGAACGTGCCGTACGAGTCTCCGTACAGGTCGATGGGTCCGACGCCGAGCGCGGTGACGACGGCGGCGAGGTCGTCGGCGGCCAGGTCGGTGCCGTAGAGGTGGGCCCGCGGGGCGAGCAGGTCGGCACACGCGGCGGCCGCCGGGGCGTAGCGGCCGCGGAGCTCCTGCAGCATCGGGCAGTCGATGGCCTGCGAGCGTCCGGTGCCGCGCTGGTCGATGAGCAACAGGTTGCGCCGGTCGAGCAGCGGACCGAAGAGGTCGAGGTACCAGGGCGCGCTGGCGACCGACGAGTACCCGGGCCCACCCTCCTGGGCGACGATCGTGCCGAGCACCGGCCGGCGGCCGTCGCGGGCCGGCACGAGCGCGAAGCTGATCGGCAGCGAGCCGGAGACGGCGCCCGTGGGATCCCACGCCCGCGACACGTGACCGCATTGCGCCCGTGGACTCACGTCAGGGCAGGGGGCGAGCGTGACGCCGGCGCCGCGGAGCGCCGTGGCATCGATGTTGGCGGTCGGGCGCCCGCCTGGCTGCAGACCGACGAGCGCGGCAGCGCCGTCACCTGCACGAGCCCTGATGATCGGACCCCCTCCGAGGCGCGCGCCGGCGAGCGCCGTGGCATCGTCAGCTCCAACGGCGGGGAGACGAGTACCTGGGCGAGCACCGGCGACGCCGTCCGTGACGAAGGCAAGACCGGCGGTCAGCAGCGCGATCGCGATCGCCCCGCCGACACGGGCGCGCGCGCCCGTTCGATGGGGTTCCCGCCGGCGCCGCATGCCACCAGCCTCGCATCGACAGGGCGTCGGTGCGAGCGCCGGGTCGCCGTGGGGGCGGCCTGACGTCCAGACTCCCGGGATGACCGATGCCACCGGCCCGCTCGACCTGACCCGCATGTGGGCGATCGGCGACTACCCCGTCGTCGCCCGCCTGCTGCTGCCGATCAGCGAGACGGTGGTGAAAGAGCTCGACATCTCAGCGGGTGAGGAGGTGCTCGACGTCGCCGTCGGCGACGGCAACGCGGCCATCCTGGCGGCGACGCGCGGAGCGAAGGTCACCGGCATCGACCTCACGCCGACGCAGATCGCCCGCGCCCGCGCCCGCTGCGCGGCCGAGGGTGTGAAGGTCGATCTCCAGGTCGGCGACGCGCAGCGGCTCGATCTGCCGGACGCCGCGTTCGACGTCGTGCTCAGCGTGATGGGCGTGATCTTCGCCCCCGACCACGCTGCGGTCGCGCGCGAGCTGGCCCGGGTGTGTCGACCGGGTGGTCGCATCGCCATCACGGCGTGGGCGGAGGGCGGTTGGTCGATCGCGTGGCGGACGAAGGTGGCCCACCTCATGCCGCCCGCGACGGCGGGCGGGCCGGCGCCCGAGGAGTGGGCGGACCCCGACGTGGCGCGGGGTCGCCTCGCCGCGGCCGGGCTCAGCACCAAGGTCGAGCGCCGCAACTTCGCCTGGCGCTACCCCTCGACGAAGGCAGCCCTCGACACGCTGACCACCGCCGCCGGCCCGTACGTCGCGTTCGTCGAGGGCTTGGAAAGCATCGGCAAGGTCGACGAGGGCAAGGCGCTCCTGCTCGAGGCGATCGAGGAGTCGAACGTCGCCAACGACGGATCGTGCACGCTCCCGGCCCCGTACCTCCTCCTCGTCGCCACGCGCTAGCCCCCAGCCCCCAGCCCCCAGCCGCAACTGGCGGGTGAACTGCCGCAAGACCAGCGCCATTCACCCGCAGGTTCGATGTGCTGGGTTACGAGGTGCCGGCGGCCGCGGCGAGGCCGTCCGCTTCCATCTGCACGTAGCGCTTGGTCAGCCCTCGGTACAGCCAGCCGACGAGCGTGCCGAACGGACCGGCCTGCTCGATGGCGAGCCGCACCTCGCAGCTGCCGCCGCCGGTAGGCGTCACCTCGTGCCACCCGGTGGCACGGCTCCCCGGTGCCGTCGAGTGCCATGTGAAGGAGCGGCCCGGCACGACCTCCGTGATGCTCCACGTCGTGGTGGGGAGCTTCGGCTGGCGGATCTTGGCGGTGGCGCCGACCTCGAGCGCGCCGCTGAGCTCCACCGAGGTCATCGACGCCGTCCAGGTGGGCCAGTGCTCGACGTCGGAGAGGATGCCCCACACCCGCTCGGCGGGGGCGGCGATAGGGGTCGTCACCTCGTGCCGCATGGGCTCCCTTGTACCAGCCGGTGCCGAGCCGGGCAGGCTGGAGTGATGGACACGTCTCTGGCGCGGCGGCTGTGGCGGGTGGGTGAGCCCGTGCACGCCATCGTCTACTTCCACCCGGCGTCGGCGGCGGCGTGGGACGCCGCCGGCCTCCGCGGGTTCTGGCGCGGCTACTTCGCCACCCGAGCGGCACCGTTTGGGGCGGTCGGGTCGGGGCCAGTCGCGGCGAGCTTCTACAACTTCCATCCGGCGATGGTGGCCCGGGCCGTGCCCGAGGTCTGGACGATGGTCACCCCGGCCTCGGCACTGGACGCTCGCCTCGCCGGTGCGGAGGCCGCTCTGCGCGACGCGCTGGGTGACGATGCCGCCGCTCCCGACCTCGCGACCACGGCTGCAGTGCTGCGGCGCGTGGTGGCGGAGGCGCCGGTTGCCGGGCGGGCGCTGTTCGGCGCCAACCTGAGCCTGCCGTGGCCCGACGACCCGCTGCTGTCGCTCTGGCACGGGCTCACCCTGCTGCGCGAGCACCGCGGCGACGGCCACAACGCGGCATTGCTCGCGAACGGCATCGACGGTTGCGGCGCGCACGTCCTCGCGGCGGCGACCGGTGGCGCCCCGCGCGACGTGACGCAGCCCGCACGCGGCTGGTCCGACGACGACTGGTCGGCCGCCACCGAACGGCTCGCGCAGCGCGGCTTGGTGGACGGTGCTGGCGGTGCGACCGCGGCCGGACTCGAGCTGCACGCGGCCGTCGAGCGCCGCACCGACGAGCTCGCGGCCGCGCCGTGGGCAGCCGTGGACGATCACGACATCGAGCAGCTCGCGACGACGCTCGCCCGCCTCGCCGGCCGGATCGCCAGCGCCGGGGTGATCCGCTTCCCGAACCCCATGGGCCTCCCCGCCCCGGCCTGACGGCGAACCTCGCCACGTCAACCTGCGACACAGGCTTCCCCGCAGGGCACCTGGCGTCGCAGCCATCGCCGGCGCGTCCGTCGTCCACGAGCATGCGACAGCCGATGCCGCGTGCGGGCGCTTGGTGGCGCAGATCTCATCGGCGCGCCGTCGACCGCGCCCCAGGAACGCGCTCGGGGGGCCCTCGACCGGACCGCGGACTCGTACGCTCGCCGCATGGCCAGCCCGATCCGCGTTCGACGCAAGCCGCCGTCGTTCCGGCGGGTGACCGTCGTCGGCCGGAAGGCCGTCACGCCGCACCTCGTGCGCGTGACACTCGGCGGGCCCGAGCTCGACGGGCTCGATCCCGGGCTTCCCGCCGCCAGCGTGCGGCTGCTGCTCCCCCACCACAACGAGCTGGTGGTGCCGACGTGGACCGGCAACGAGTTCCTGCTCCCCGACGGCACGCGGCCGGCGTTGCGCACCATCACGCCGCGACGGTGGGACGCCTACCGGATGGAGCTGACCGTCGAGATCGTGCTGCACGGCGACGGGCCCTTGTCGACGTGGGCAGCTGCCGCCGACACTGGCGACGTGGCCGCGGTATCGGGCACGGGGCGCGGCTACACGATCGACGACTCGGTGACGCAGTACGTCATCGCGGGTGACGAATCGGCTCTGCCGGGGATCAGCGTGCTGCTCGAAGCACTGCCGTCGTCGGCCCGCGTCACGGTGCTGACCGAGGTCACGCTTCCCGATGCCCGCCTCGGTCTGCCCGCGCACCCCGGCGCGGTCGTCACCTGGCACGACCGGCCAGCCGGCACCGCGCCCGGCGACACGCTCGTCGCCGCCGTCCATGCGGCCGACGTCGACAGAGACACGCGCATCTGGGCGGCCGGCGAGGCCGCCGCGATGCAGCAGATCCGTACGCACTTGTTCGACGAGCGGGGCCTGCCACGGTCGCACTGCACCGTGCGCGGCTACTGGAAGCACGGCCGCGCCGGCACCGGCGACCTCTGACGACGCTGCTGAACCTCAGCTCGAGTCGGGCAAGCGCGACAGCGCCTGCTTCGCAACACGCGCAAGTCAGCCCAGACCTGGCGCTGAGTGCCCCAGCCTGCTCGTCAGCACCGGCCTACGAGCTCTCCCCGCGGTTCCTGGCATTGCTTCTGCACCCCTACGGTGGCGGACAACCCCGGAGGCCGGGACGGGCGGAGCGCCTGGGCCGGCGAGCACGGTCAGCCGCCGGGCTCGACGAGCCAGAGGCGGAGAGCGGCGTTGGCCCGGTGCGGGCGCCACGACTCGGCGCGGGCCTCCAGCGCGGCGGTGGTCAGGGGCTCGCCGCCGGGGTTGGCGGCGCGGCGGAGGCCGAGGTCGGCGGCCGGGAAGGTGTCGGGCTCGCCCAGGCGGAGGGCGATGACGCCGGCGGTCCACGGCCCGAGCCCGGGGACCGCGCAGATTGCCGCGATGAGCTCGTTGAGCGGGAGGCGGCCGTCGAGCGGCACCTCGCCCTTGTCGATGGCCGCCGCGAACGCCTTGACGGCCGCGGCCCTCGCGCCGGGCATGCCGATGCCGTCCAGGTCGGCCGTGGCCAGGGTCGCCGGGTCGGGGAACGTGTGCGTGAGGCCGAGCGGCTCGAGCCCAGGCACAGGACGACCGACGCGCTCCACGATCCGGGCCGTCACCGTGCTGGCACCGGCCACGCTCACCTGCTGGCCGACGATTGCGCGCACGCCGGTCTCGTACCCGTCCCACGTGCCTGGCACGCGCAACCCCGGGCTGGCGGCGACGAGCGGCGCGAGCACCGGGTCGGCAGCCAGGTGCTCGTCGGCGACGGTGGCATCGCGGTCGAGCGCGAAGATGCGCCTCGCTCGCTGCACGACGTGGATGAGCCCGCCGACGTGGGGCAGGTGCGCCCGCAGGACGAGGTGATCCGGTCCGCCCTGGCTGATCTCGAGCACGCCTGGATCGCCGTCGACGGTGATCGTGCGGCGGTAGGTGCCGGCACGCACATGCTCGATGCCCGCGATGGCGCGGCGCTCGAAGTAGCCGAGCATCAGGTCCCAGTGGAGCGGGCCCGAGAACGGCAGCCGGAGGGTGAGTCCGCCATCTGCCACGAGCCGGTCGGACGTGCGGCGGCGGGCGCGGAGCCCGGTCGGCGAGGCGCGGAAGATCTCCTGGCACGCGCGGTTGAGCTGGCGCAGGCTGCCGAAGCCGCTGGCCCAGGCGACGTCGGTGACGGTGAGGTCGGTGTCACCGAGCAGCCGGCGGGCGAAGTGCGTGCGGTTGCTGCGGGCCAGGCGGTCGGGCGTGGTGCCGACGTGCTCCGCGAAGAGTCGCCGCAGGTGGCGCGCCGAGACCCCGAGTCGCCGCGCGAGGTCGGCCTCGGTACCCCCGTCGAGGACACCGTCGCCGATGAGGTGCACCGCGCGGCAAACGAGCTCCGGGCCCGTGGTCGTCGGCGGGGCGCTGCGGTAGGGCCGACAGCGCAGGCAGGCCCGGTAGCCCGCCGACTCGGCGGCCGCCGGGGAGCCGTAGCGCACGACGTTGCCGGGGTGCGGCCGGGCCGAGCACGACGGCACGCAGTAGATCCCGGTGGTGATGACGGCCTGCACGCTCACCCCGCCATCGTGCCGGTTGCCGGGCTCATCCGCTGGTCAGATCCGGACACGCCTCTGGGGCAGCAGCCGTACGCTCCACGGCATGGACATCCTCTACACGGCGACCGCCCACGCCACGGGCGACGGCCGCAGCGGCCATGCCACCTCGGACGACGGGATCCTCGATGTCGACCTCCGCGTGCCGACGGAGCTCGGCGGCCCGGGCGGGGCCACGAACCCCGAGCAGCTGTTCGCGGCCGGCTACGCCGCGTGCTTCCACTCCGCGCTCAAGGTCGTGGCCGGGCGCGAGAAGCGCGACGTGTCCGGCACCGAGGTGTCCGCGTCCGTCGGCCTCGGCATGAATGACGCCGGTGGCTTCGGGATCGCCGTCGAGCTCGACGTGTACGCGCCGGCGCTCGACCGAGCCACAGCCGAGGCGCTCGTGGCCAAGGCCCACGAGGTCTGCCCCTACTCGAACGCCACCCGAGGCAACGTCGAGGTCACCCTCACGATCGTCTGACGAGTCCTCTGCGTGCGGCAAGCACCGTCATGCGGTGCCGAGCGCACACAGAACCATCCCTGGTCGGTCAGTCCGCCTCGACCTCGGGGTCCGCGAGGAGGTCGGCGGCAGCCGCGAGAGCGGTGGCGAGGCCGGCGGCTCGCTCGGCGACGGCGACGAGGTAGGCCTCGGCCATGTCGCTCCGGGCCCGGAGCGGCGGAGCGCCGATGCTGCGGAGCAGGGCGGACGGATCGGTAGCGGGCACGATCGGCTCGGGCGGTGGCAGCGGTGGCACAGGACGCCAGATGTCCACGGGCTTGGCCTTGCCACTGCCGCCGCGCTTGCGCTGCGGCGGTCGCTTCCTCGGCTGATTCATATGTCATCCTCGGCGAGGAGCTGGTCGGAGCGGAGGCCGAGGGCGGCGCGGAGCTGGTCGGGGTCGAGGTCGGCGAGGGAGCTGCTCTTGGGGAGCACGAGGTCGGCGATGCGGCGCTTGCCGCCCACGACCTCCTCGACGCGCTCGTCGACCGTGCCAGGGCAGACGAGGCGATGCGACAGCACGGTGCGCGTCTGCCCGAGGCGCCAGGCGCGATCGCGGGCCTGGTCCTCGACGGCGGGGTTCCACCAACGGTCGTAGAGCACGACGTGGTTGGCGGCAGTGAGGTTGAGGCCCGTGCCGCCGGCCTTGAGCGACAGCACGATGGCTCCGGCGCCCTCACCCTCCTGGAACGCCTGGATCATCGCGTCGCGGGCACCGCGCGCCAGGCCGCCGTGGTAGCAGTGGATCGGTTTGCCGGTGACCTCGGTGAGGTGGGTGGCGAGCCGCACGCCCCACGTCGCGAACTGCGTGAAGATCAGGATCCGCTCGTCGGCTTCGAAGACCTGCTCCACGACCTCCTCGAGGCGGTTCAGCTTGCCCGACCGACCGGCGAGTGGCTTGTCGTCCGCCTGGTAGTTCCACGGGTGGTTGCAGATCTGCTTGAGGGCGGTGATGGCGGCGAGGATCGCCCCTTGCTTGACGTCGCGCTCGGCGCCCTCGGCCTGCACGACGAGCCCGTCGAGCACCGCCTGGTAGAGGCCGATCTGCTCGGCCGTCATGGTGCAGTGGTCGAGCTCGTCGATGCGGTCGGGGAGCTCAGCGGCGACGCTCGGCTCGGTCTTCGTGCGCCGGAAGACGAGGATGCCGTTGAGGGCGCGCAGCGCCTGCTCGCCCTCGCCCGACAGCTGGCTGATGAAGGTCGTGCGGCCACCGACGAGGCCGGGGTTCGTGAAGTCGAGGATCGACCAGAGGTCACCGAGGCCGTTCTCGATCGGGGTGCCGGTGAGCGCGAGCCGGGTGCGGGCGCCGATGCGGCGGAGCACCTGGGAGGTCTCGTTGGTGTGGTTCTTGATGGCCTGCGCCTCGTCGAGGACGATGCGGTCCCAGGCGTGCTGCTCGAGCGCATCGACATCACGGACCGCGGTGCCGTACGTGGTGATGACGACGTCGGCGCCGGCCACCTCGATCTCGAGCTCCTCGGCCGAGGCGCGGGAGGCGCCGTGGTGCACGACGACGCGCAGCCCAGGCGTGAAGCGGGCCGCCTCGGCCGCCCAGTTGCCGACGACCGCGGGTGGCGCGATCACGAGCGCCGGGCCTGCGCCCAGCGTGCGGGCGAGGTGGGCGAGCACCGTGGGCGTCTTGCCGAGCCCCATGTCGAGCGCCAGGCACCCACCGAGCTCGACTGCGTCGAGGAAGCCGAGCCAACCGAGCGCCTCGGCCTGGTACGAGCGAAGCTCGCCGACGAAGCCCTCCGGGCGGGTGACGGGCTCGGCGGGAGCGGCGCTGGCCTTCTCGAGCAGGTCGGTGACCCAGCCGCTGCCCTCGACGGTGAGGCCGGCGCCGAACGGCGTGCCCTCGAGGCCGACGACCTGCCGGAGGATCTCGGCACCCGTGAGCTGGTCGGTGCCGGCGCGCTCCGCCAGCGCGGCCGCCGCTTCCTTGAGGTCGACGCGATCGAGCTCGACCCACTTGCCGCGCGAGCGCACGAGCGGACGGGCCTCCGCCGCGAGGCGGGCGACGTCGGCGGCCGTGAGCTCGACGTCGTCGAACACGGCGGACCACCGCACGTCGCTGAGCTGGTTCGCACCGACGACCGTGTCGCCCGTGGGCTCCACGAACAGCCGGAGCGCCGGTGTGGGCTTGCGGCGCGACAGCGCCGGCACGCGCACCTCGAAGCCGGCCGACTCGAGCGCGGGACCGGTGACGGTCATGAGCTCCCACGCCTCGTCCTGGCTCAGGTACACCTGGCCGCGACGCAGGCCGCCGGCCCGGCCGAGCTTGTCGTAGAGCCGCTCGAGGCGGACGATCTCGTCGGCGAGGTGCTGCGTGCGCTTGCTGTCGGTGAGGGCTTGCTCGATCGGCAGGAGGCCGCCCTCGGCCCCGCGCCCGAGCACCGAGAGGAACCACGCGTCGCCGCGGTCGGGTGGGTCGAGCTGGATGACGAGCGTGGTCTTCGCCACGCCGCTGACCTGGTGTGACCACTGGTCGAGCCGCTTCGACACCTCGGCGCCGGCGGGGATCGGGGCCGTGAACGGCGAGCCGTCGAGCCGGGCCACGAAGGCCTCGCCGACATCCGCGGCAGTGCGGATCACGGGCGGGGTGGCCGGCCGCTCGAGCTTCTCGCCGGCCTCGAGTGCGATGGCGTCGACCACGGCGCCCATCACCTCGAGGGTGACGGTGCGCGGGTCCTTGCGCGAGAGCACGGCGACCGGACCGGGCATGGCGCCCGCGAGCCGACTGATCTCAGCATCGTCCACCCGCGCCGGCGACCAGCGCACCGCGAGGTCCATGACCTTGCCTTCGGAGTGGCGTTGGGTGCGGAGGCTGGGGACGATGCGACCTTGGGCGACGAGCCCGACGGCGGCCACCGCGACGCGACCGAGCCACCGGACGCTCGCGCCCACGCCGTCCTCGTCACCCTGCCCACCCCCGACCGCGACGACGAGCCACCCGAGGGCCTCCTCGACCGGGATCGCGAGGGCGGCTGCCTTGAGGCCGTTCGGCAGCGTGACATCGGCGTGCACCGCCCAGCCGAGGCTCGGCCCGCCCAGCGCCTCGAGGCGGTCGGCGAGCTCGGCGTTCTTGTAGGCGACCACGTCGGGCCCGCCCGCCCACACGACGATGGAGCCGTTCGCCCACGACGCCTGGAGCCGGATCTCGCCGGTCGGGTCGGCGGTGGGGATGAGGACCTCGGAGCCGGTGCGGGTCGAGCCGATGAGCAGGTCGTAGGCAGCCTCGAGGCGATCGAGGTCGGCCTCGATGTCGCTCATCACCTGGGCGCGCTCGGGTCCCTCGATGCTGCTGACCGACTCGAGGTTGTCCTCGGTCTCGTCCATCAGCCGCTCGAGGATCAAGCGCCATGCGACGGGATCGGCTTCGAGCAACGACCGCTGATCAGCGGTGGCGATGCCCTCAGCTGCTGCCCACGCCGCGGCTTCGAGAGCACGTGTGAGATCTGGCATGCAGGTAGTCGGCGCTATCCGGCGCCGGAGGCCCACCGAGAGGATACGCCGAGAGGCGTCAGATCACAGCATCACCGGTCGGGCGAGCGCCACGGCGTTGTCGTGGAGCACCAGCCGGCGGTCGTCCGGCGACAGGGGCTTCGTCTCGGGGAGGTAGTCGAGCGGCCGCGGGAGGGCCTCGATGTGGGGCCAGTCGGACCCGAAGACCACCCGGTCTGCCCCCATGAGCGACACCACCGTCTCGAGGTCGTCCTCCCAGAACGGGTTGATCCAGACGTGCCGCCGGAACTGCTCGACCGGGTCCTCCCCGAAGTAGCCGGGCATCTTCTTGTCCTGCGACCGGAGCTTGCGGAACAGGTCGGCCAGGAACTCCGCTCCGTTCTCCACGGACGCGATCCGCAGGTTCGGGAACCTCTTGAAGTGGCCCGCGAGCGTCATCGACAACAGGAAGTCGTGGACCGCCTCCTCGATGTTGAAGCTCTTGATGGTCGGACGGAAGTCGCCCTGGCGGAAGTTGGCCGCGAAGCCGTCGACCGCGTAGCCGTTGGACGACTGCCCGCTGTCCCCCGCGTGCACGACGACGGTGATGCCCGCCTCCTCGACGCGCGCCCAGAACGGGTCGAACGACGCGTGGAAGGGGCTCCGCCGGCCGGTGGCGGTGGTCGGCGCACCGGCACGCATCACGATCAGGCGCGCCCCCTGCGCGAGCGCCCACTCGAGCTCCTCGACCGCCCAGTGCTCGTCGGCGAGCGTGAGGTACGGCGCGGTGAGGATGCGGCCCTCGTAGTCGAAGGTCCAGTCCTCCGCGAGCCACCGGTTGAAGGCGCGGAAGGTGATGCACACGGCCTCGGGGTCGTCCTTCAGCGGCTCCTCGTAGATCATCCCGAGCGTGGGGAAGAGGAAGCAGCCGGCCAGGCCCTGCTCGTCGAGCACGCGCAGGCGCGCGGCGGGGTCGCGGTACTCAGCGCGGATGGGCTCGTGGTCGCGGAGCAGCTCGAGCGGGTTCACCTCGTTCGGGTTGCCGCGGAAGTAGTCGCTGAGGCAGCCGGGCTTGGAGATCGGATCGAAGGTGGCGTTGGTGACGGCCCGGCTGACCTTGCCGCCGAGCACGTGGTACTGCCGGCCCTCGATCGTCGCCCACTGGACCGTGCGCGGGCCGAGGGCCGGGTCGAGGTGCCGGGTGAAGGCGTCGACCGCCTCGTAGTAGTGGTTGTCCGCGTCCCACACGGGGTGCCCGAGCTCCTCCATGGCCACAGGCTACGGCCCCGTCAGTCCTTGAGGGACGGGTGCCGGCTCGCGAGCAACGGGAGCAGGAGCCGGCGAGGGGTGAGGTGGCCGACGCCGGCGCCGAGCCAGTTCGGCGCGCCCGGGATCACGACCTGACGGCCCTTCTCCATCCCGGTGATCGCCTGGCTGGCCACATCCCCGGAAGTCACCCACATGAACTTCGGCAGGGCGTCCGCAGCTTGCGCCTCGTCGAGGCCGGCGGCCTCCGCGAACCCCGTCTCCACAGGACCGGGGCACAGCGCCGTGACGCTCACACCCTTCCGCCGCACCTCCTCCGCCAGCGCGTGCGAGTACGACAGGACGAAGGCCTTGCACGCGCCGTAGCCGGCCTGGCCAGGCAGAGGCTGGAAGGCCGCGACGGAGGCCACGTTGAGCACGGCCCCGCGGCCGCGCTCCACCATGCCGGGCACGAACGTGCTGCACAGGTGAGCGACGGCCTCGACGTCCGTGCGGATCATCGCCACCTCGCGCGCCGGATCGCTCCGGTGCACCGGGCTCATGGTCGAGAAGCCGGCGTTGTTGACGAGGACGTCGACGGTGAGGCGCCGCGCCGCGATGGCGGCGGCCAGCCCGTCGCGCGCCGCCTCGTCGCTCAGGTCGCAGGCGATCACCTCGGCCCGGATGCCGTACGCCTCGGTCAGCTCGTCGGCCAGCGCGCGCAGCCGATCCTCCCGCCGTGCCACCAGGGTGACCCCATAGCCCTTGCGGGCCAGCTGGCGCGCGAGATCGGCGCCGATGCCGGACGAGGCGCCGGTGATGAGGCAGGTGCGATCGGGGGCGGGCGGGGGCAGGCTCATGCTCGGAGCGTACGGCAGCGCGGTCGACGTGACCCCTGGGAGTCGTGCACGCGATCGGCGGATCGATGCGGCAGAGTGGACGGTGCGCTCCGGCGCTGTCCCGGGAGCGTGGTGGCGAACCGGGCGTGCAGCTACGGCGCCTGTGAGGAGGCCGGATGCGACTTGATGACGACATGCAGCGGGTCGTTCGGGAGCAGTCGCTCGGCTTCGTCGCGACGGTCTCTCCCGACGGGACCGCGAACGTCTCTCCGAAGGGCACGTTGCTCGTGTGGGACGACGACCACCTGGCGTTCCTGCACATCCACTCACCCGGCACGGTCGCCAACCTGATCGTGAACCCGTCGATCGAGATCAACGTGGTCGATCCGCTCGTGCGGAAGGGCTACCGCTTCAAGGGTGAGGCCGAGGTCCTCACCGACGGCGAGCTCCACGCGGCCGTGCTCGACCACTACCGACGCGAGCGGGGGACGGACCCGGCGCGGGTGCAGGCCGTCGTGCTCGTGCGCGTCGACCTCGCAGCACCGCTCGTCTCGCCCGCGTACGACGCCGGCACCAGCGAGGAGGTCATCGTGCGACGGTGGCGCGACCACCACCTCCGCCTTGCGGAGACCCGACTGCGCGAGCACGGCAGGGAGGATGCGTAGCGGCTGTCCGAGTCGAGTCATGGCAGGCTGCGGTGATGGCTGGTCGGGTGGAGTACGACGAGTTCGGGCTGTTCCACGAGAACGCCGCCGAGTTCGGGCTCCCCTACGACGGACCGCCGGTCGTACGCCGCGCGTCGGTCGAGGTGGGCTCGGGGCGGCACCTCAGCGCCCTCGTGTGGGGAGACGCGGCGCCGGAGCTGGTGCTGCTGCACGGCGGCGCCCAGAACGCCCACACCTGGGACACCGTGGCGATGGCGCTCGGGCGACCGCTCGTCGCGATCGACCTACCTGGCCACGGTCACTCCGACGCGCCCGCCGAGGGGAGCCTCGACCTCCGCACGAACGCCGCCGACGTCGCCACCGCCGTCCGCTCTCTCGCGCCCGACGCGGCAGGCGTCGTCGGCATGTCGCTCGGTGGGCTCACGATGATCGCGCTGGCCGACGGTCATGCCGATCTCGTGCGCAAGGCGGTGCTCGTCGACGTCACCCCGCGCGTCGACGGTCCGGGCGCGGCGGCGATCGTGGCCTTCGTCAACGGGCCGGAGAGCTTCGCCGACTTCGACGAGCTGCTCGCCCGCACGATCGAGTTCAACCCGACCCGCTCGGAATCGTCGTTGCGGCGCGGCATCCTCCACAACGCGCTGCAGCGCGACGACGGCAGCTGGGTGTGGCGCTACCGGCGCTTCACGGACGGCGCCGAGTCGCCAGAGAGATCACTACCGACGGAGGATCTGTGGTCCGCGCTCGAGGGGATCGCAGTCCCGCTCATGCTGGTGCGGGGCTTGCGGCCCGGCTCCGTCGTCGACGACGAGGCCGAAGCCGAGCTGCGCCGCCGGCAACCGACGGCGCGCGTCGAGCACGTCGCGGAGGCTGGCCACAGCGTGCAAGGCGACGACCCCCTCACCCTGGCGCGCGTGCTCGACGACTTCGTCCCCCCGCGTTGAAGACCCGGGGGCACCAACCTGCGGCCGAACGGCCCTGTTCCTGCGGCACTTCACCGCAGGGCCTCTCGCGCCCGGGTCCGTTGGCCGGATCCGTGGCGACAATCGGCCGGGTCAGGGCCAGGGGTAGGTGACGCCGGTGAGCTCCTCGCTGCGCTCCCACAGCCGCGCCGCGTCGGCGTGGTCCATGGCCCGGGCGGTGCGACCGACCCGCGTCGGGTAGCCGCGCTGCTCACGGAACGCATCAGGACCCCAGTAGTCGTCGGCGAGAACGTCGGGCATCGTGGCGGCATAGAGCTGCGGCAGAGCACCCATGTCGTCGGACTGGCCGAACAGCCGATCGCTCACCGACAGCAGCGGCTTGAGCACGGCGGCCCCGAGCGCGGGGCCCGACGTGAGGTTCGTGGCGGCGTAACCAGGATGGGCGGCCACGGCAGTGAGCGCCGTACCCGCGTCGACGGCGCGCCGCTGCAGCTCCCCGCTGAAGAGAAGGTTGGCGAGCTTCGACTGCCCGTAGGCGCGCCAGCGCGAGTAGTGCTCGCGCTCGAAGCAGAGGTCGTCGAGGTGCACGCGACCGAACTTGTGGGCGTTCGACGCCACCGTCACGACGCGCGACGCCGGCCCCGCCAGCAGCAGCGGCAGCAGACGCCCGGTGAGGGCGAAGTGCCCGAGGTGGTTGGTGCCGATCTGACTCTCGAACCCGTCGACCGTCTGGCTCTTGGGCACGGCCATGATCCCGGCGTTGTTCATGAGCACGTCGATGTGGTCGAGCTCACCGCCCAACCGCTCAGCGCAGTCGGTCACGGAGGCCAACGACGACAGGTCGAGCGGCACCACCTCCGGAGCGGGGCCTGTCGCGCCGGCTGCGACCAGCTCCCGCGCCTCGGCGGCCTTGCCGGCGTTGCGGCACGCCATCACCACCGTTGCCCCCTTGGCGGCCAACCCCTCCGCCGAGCGCAGGCCGAGCCCGCTGTTGGCGCCCGTGATCAGCACCGTGCGTCCGGTCTGATCGGGGATGTCGGCTGCCGTCCACCTGGCCATGCGCAGATCCTCCCACCTGATCGATCCCTAGGCTGCGGCCGTGGCCGATCGCGTGGTGACAGGGGTGTGCCACCACGACTGCCCCGACTCATGCGTGTGGCAGGTGACGGTGCGCGACGGCATGGCCGTGCGACTGCGCGGCCAGGAGTCGCATCCGTTCACCCGCGGCGAGCTGTGCCCGAAGGTGAACCGTTTCCTCGACCGCGTGCACCACCCCGACCGGGTCCTGCACCCGCTCGTGCGCACCGGGCCGAAAGGCTCCGCGACCTTCGAGCGAACCACCTGGGACCACGCCCTCGAGCTCATCGCCGAGCGCTGGCAGGCACTGCTCGACGAGCACGGGCCGTCATCGATCCTCCCGTACGGCTACGCCGGCAACCAGGGGATCCTCCAGTGCCGCACGATGTCCGAGCGGCTGTTCAACGTGCTCGGCACGAGCAACGTCCTCGGCGGCCTGTGCGGCAACACCGCCGACGCTGGCCTTCGGGTCACCCAGGGAACCGGCATCGGGATCGACCCCGAGGACCTGCGCCACAGCCGAGTCATCCTGCTGTGGAGCACGAACACGCTCGTCACGAACCGTCACCTCTGGCCGATCATCGAGGAAGCCCGCTCGGCCGGCGCCCGTGTCATCTGCATTGACCCGCTGCGCACCCGTACCGCGGCTGCGTGCGACGAGCACGTGCAGCTCCTCCCGGGCACGGACGGTGCGCTCGCGCTGGGGATGATGCACGTGCTCGTCGCGAAGGGCCTGGTCGATCACGGGTACGTGCGCGAGCACGCGGTCGGGTACGACGAGCTGGTGGAGCGGCTCCACGAGTGGCCGCCCGCGCGGGCCGCGGAGATCTGCGGGCTGGACGTGGCCGACATCGAGCGGTTGGCCGTGCAATACGGCGAGGGCGAGCCATCGGCCATCAGGGTGCTGATCGGCATGGAGCACCGCGAGAACGGCGCCATGGCGTACCGCACGATCAGCTGCCTCCCGATCCTCACGGGTGCGTGGCGCCACCGCGGTGGGGGGCTCGTTCGCAGCGTCGACCCGTTGTTCGACGAGCTCCTCCCGATCGCCGCACTGCGGCGTCCCGACCTGCGGCCGCACCGTCGGCGTCCGATCGAGATGGGCAAGCTCGGCGAAGTCCTCACGGAGCTCCCCGAGGCCGACGCCGTGCGTGCCCTCGTCGTCTACAACTGCAACCCCGCCGCCATCGTGCCGAACCAGGCCAAGGTCCTCGCCGGACTCGAGCGCGAGGACCTCTTCGCGGTCGTGCTCGAGCAGTTCGTGACCGACACCGCTCGCTACGCGGACGTCGTGCTCCCCGTCACGACCCAGATCGAGCACCTCGACCTCATGCCCGCATGGGGCCACCTCTACCTCACGCTCAACCAGCCGGCGATCGAGCCGCTCGGCGAGGCGTTGCCCAACACCGAGATCTTCCGGCGGCTGGCCGCCGCGCTCGGCCTCCCGCACGCGGAGCTGCAGACGAGCGACGAGGATCTGTTGCGCGAGCTGCTCGCGGGCGCGTCGCACCCGTTCATGGCGGGCATCACCTACGAACGCCTCCTGGCCGAGGGCTCGATCAAGGTCGGCCGGCCCGACGACTGGCGGCCGCACGCCGACGGCGCCTTCCCGACGCCGAGCGGCAAGGCCGAGCTGTGCGCGCCGGCCCTCGCCGACCGGGGTCTCGACCCGCTGCCCACGTGGGTCGCCGCCCACGAGGGGCTGCACGGCGATCCCGAGCTCCGCGCCCGGTACCCGCTCTCGTGCCTCACCTCGAAGCGGCACCAGCGCTTCCTCAACTCCAGCTACCAGAAGCTCGCGGCCCACACGGGTCCGGAGGGCGAGCCGCGGCTGGAGATCAGCGAGGCCGACGCGACCGCGCGCGGCATCGTCGACGGCGACCCGGTCCGCGTCTGGAACGACCGCGGCGCGATGGAGCTCGTCGCCACCATCTCCGACCGCGTGCGGCCACAGCTCGTGAGCGTCCCGTTCGGCTGGCCGCTCGAGGCATCTGGCGGGGTGAGCTGCAACACCCTCACCAGCGACGTGAGCACCGACCTCGGCGGCGGCACATCGTTCCACGACAACCTCGTCGAGGTCGCCAAGCTCTAGCTCTCGGTCTCCCCCCTTCCAACCTGCGGGCGAAGTGCCGCAGGAACCAGGCCCTTCACCCGCCGATTCGGTGGGGTCGGGGGGGTCCCGTCTGGAGCTGGGTCAACGGGCCGACACGGGGGGCTGGCGGCCGAAGCCGAAGAGGTGCTGCGCGACCTTGCGCATCTGGATCTCCTCGGAGCCCTCGGTGATGCGGTACCGGCGGTGGTGCCGGTAGATGTGCTCGAAGGGCATGTGGCGGCTGTAGCCGACCCCGCCGCACGTCTGCATCGCCCGGTCGGCCGCGTCGCAGGCCAGCCGGTTGGCGCGGTAGTTGCACATCGCCACCTGGTGGGTGAGCTCCATGTGGTGGCGGTGGTCCATCTGCCAGGCGGTCTGGCGGATGAGCTGGCGCAGCATGGCGGCTTCGGTGTGCAGCTCGACGAGCGGGAACTGGATGCCCTGGTTCGTCGACAGCGGCTTCGACCACGTGGTGCGACCGTTGGCGTAGGCCACGGCCTCGTCGATGCAGTACTGCGCGGCGCCCAGCGACGAGGCCGCCTGGCGGATGCGATTCTCGTGGACGAAGAGCTGCGCGAGCTCGAGGCCGTGGTCGAGCCGGCCGAACAGCGCGTCGGCGCCGACGCGCACGTCGGTCATGGTGACCTCGGCATGGTCGGTGGGCATGTTGAAGGTCCACCAGAAGTAGTCGACCGAGAAGCCCGGCGCGTCGCACGGCACGAGGAAGGCGCTGATCCCCAGCGGCGAGCCCGGGTCGCCCGACGTGCGGGCGAAGATGATGTCGTGGGTGGCGTGGTGAAGACCCGAGTTGAAGCGCTTGTGCCCGTTCAGCACCCACTCATCGCCGTCCTGCACCGCGGTCGTCTCGAGGAACGTGGCGTCGGAGCCGTGGTTGGGCTCCGTGAGCCCGAAGGCCAGCCGGCGCGTGCCGTCGAGGAAGCCGGGCATCCACTCGACCTTCTGGGCGTCGGTGCCGAAGTCCCGCATCATGAGCACGGTTGGGAAGTTCCCGACGATCGAGCTCTCGTTCTGCAAGTCGTTGTGGAGCCCGAGTCCCTTGTGCGCGAGGTGCTCGCGGATGATCGCCATCTCGAGGTTGCTGGCGTCGCGGCCGCCGAAGTCGGCGGGCAGCGCGAGCCGGAGCCATCCCGCGGCGTCGGCGCGACGGCGCATCTCGCGGAGCAGGTCCTCCCAGTCGGCGCGGGGCACGCCGTCGTGCTCGAAGTCGGTGCGGGCCCACTCCCGGCGGTGGTCGAAGAACCGCTCGTTGTCGTCCTGGGCCTGGAGCGGAGCGATCTCCTGCTCGATGAAGGCGTCGAGCGCGTCGAGCGTGGCCCGGATGTCGGACGGGATGTCGAAGTCCATCGCCGGAACCTAACGACCGGATCCGCGGCATGATGCGCCGATGCGCATCGGGATCAACGGCTCCAGCCTCATCGCCCTCGGCTCTCCCCTCCAGCAGCTCGTCGACCACGCGGCCGACGCGGAGGCGGCCGGCTTCTCCTCCTACTGGCTGGCCCAGCTGGCCGTACCGGACGCCCTCACCGCCATCGCGCTCATGGGCGCCAAGACGAGCACGATCGAGATCGGCACCGCAGTCATCCCCACGTGGCCGCGTCACCCGCTGATGCTCGCCGCCCAGGCCCTCACCGTGCAGGAGGCGATCGGCCCGCGGCTCATCCTCGGCATCGGGCTGGCCCACAAGTCGAGCATCGAGGGCACGCTCAAGATCCCCTTCGCCACGCCCGCGAAGCACATGGACGAGTACCTCTCCGTCCTGCTCCCGGCGCTCACCGACCGCAAGGTCTCCTTCGCGGGCGACATCTGGTCGGCCGAGGTGGAGGCCATCGGCGGCACCCCGGTGGAGCCGCCGACCGTGATGCTGGCCGCCATGGGCCCGCGGATGCTGCGGCTCGCGGGCGCCCGCACCGCCGGCTCGATCCTGTGGCTCAGCGGCCCGAAGGCCATCGAGACGCAGATCAAGCCCGCGCTCGACGCGGCCGCGGCTGACGCGGGTCGTCCCGCGCCGCGCATCGTCGCCAGCGTGCCCGTGTGCGTGACGGCGGATCCCGCCAGCGTGAAGGGCGCGGTGGCGGCCATCCTCGACGGCTACAACGACCTGCCCTCCTACCGTGGTGTGATGGACGCCGAAGGCGCCGGCGGCCCAGCCGACGTGTCGATCATCGGCGACGAGGCCGCCGTGCGCGCCGGGCTCGCCGCCTTCGCCGACGCGGGCGCCACCGAGTTCTCCGCCCTCGAGTTCTTCACCACCGGCGACGAGGCAACGGCGACGCGCTCACTCCTGCAAGAGGTCGCGGCCGAGCGCAACGGCTGATGGCCGTGCTCGCGCCGATCGCGTTCCGGACCGCGTCGTCGGCGCGCACCTACGCGCTCGACGCCGATGGGGGGATCGCCGAACGCCTCGGCGTCGATGGGGCCGCCACCGTCGTCGCGCTCTCGGACGAAGCCTGGGCCGACCTGGTCGGCCAGATCCGCACCCCGATCAACCTCCACCTCGCCGGCGAGCTCGTCTACGAGGCGGGCGGCTTCGACCACCTCGCCGCGTGGGACCCGCACCTGCGCCACCATCACGCCGGCATCCCCATCTACGATCCGGCCGCGGTCGATCTCAGCGGCGTCGACCTGCACCGGTCGTTCACGCTGGATGACAGCGATGACGACCTGCGCGCCTTCCTCGAGGCCGCCGGCTACCTGCACGTGCGCGGCGTGTTCACGCCCGAGCGGATGGACGCCGCCAACGCCGAGGTCGACCGCCTCGCTGCGGCCTGCGCGCCCGGCGACGACCGCTCGTGGTGGGCCGTCGACGACGCCGGCGACGAGCGGCTCTGCCGCATCATCTACGCCACCGAGCGGTCTGAGATCCTTGCCGAGCTCGAGGCCGACCCGGCTCTCGCGCGACTGGGCGCCCTGTACGGTTCGCACCTGCGGATGGCGCCCGATCGGATGGAGGGGTCGCCGGTGCTGATCAAGGTGCCCGGTCACACGAAGGGCCTCGCCAACATCCCGTGGCACCAGGACTGCGGCATCGGCGGTCACGGCATCCTGTGCCCGAACCTCTCCGTGGGCATCCAGCTCACCGGCTCGTCCGCCGCCACCGGCAACCTCACGGTCGTGCCCGGGAGCCACGGCCAGGCCATCTCCCACACCTGGGAACGAACGCTGACCGGCGTGCCCGTGGTGTGCATCGACACCGAACCCGGCGACGTCACCGTCCACGTCGCCGATGTCGTGCATGCCTCGCCCCAACCCACTGGCGCCGGCGGGCGCCGCACGCTCTACGTCACCTTCTACCCGCCCGCCCTCTGGGATCACGTCGGCCCCGGCCAGGCCTTCAACGACGTCATCCGCAACCGCACGCAGGAAGCCGACGCCCTCCGCTGATCCAGGTGCGACCACCAGGCCTGGGTCATCTGAGCGCCGTAGCCGCCCGCGAGCCCGTGTCGTCTGCGGACGCCCACGGTCGCCAGCCGACACAAGCTCCGAGCCGGCCGAGCCGACCACGGGCGCTAGGTTCCTGCGCCATGCAGGACTCTGTGACGGTGCACATCGAGGCGTCCCCCGAGGCGGTGTGGGACCTCGTCAGCGACGTCACCAAGATCGGGCGCTACAGCCCGGAGACGTTCGAGGCCGAGTGGCTCGACGGCGCCACGGGCCCCGCGGTGGGTGTGCGCTTCCGCGGCCACGTGAAGCGCAACCAGAAGGGCCCGGTCTACTGGGCGACCTGCGTGATCACCGAGTGCGAGCCGAACAGCGCGTTCGGCTTCACCGTCGGCTCATCCGTCGAGAAGGGCCTCAACAACTGGCGGTACGAGCTGGAGCCGAGCGACACCGGCACCGACGTCACGGAGTCGTTCCGCCTCAAGGACGTCCTCGGCCTCAGGGTGTACTGGGCGCTGCTCGGCTGGGCGCGCGGCAGGGCGAACCGCAACGGCATGCGCACCACGCTCGAGCGGATGAAGGCCGAGCTCGAGGGCTGACGATGGCGTTCGAGACGGTCACCGGGTACTGCTGGCCACAGTCCGTCACGCGCGGGGGGACCGTAGGTCTGCACCTCTCCTCGGCCGGCGCTCGCCCGGTGGCGGTGGAGGTGGCCCGGGTCGGCGCGGTGCGCGAGGTCGTGTTCCGCGACGACGCCGTCCCTGCCGACGGGCACGTCACCCCGCCCGACGCGCACAGCCACGGCTGCGGCTGGCCGGCGGCCGTCGTGCTCGACGTCGACCCCGCGTGGCGCTCCGGCTACTACGAGGTGGTCGTCGAGATCGACGTCGACGGCAAGCGTCGGCGCAGCTACGCCTTCTTCGTCGTCCGGCCGCCGGTCGACGCGCCGACTGCCTCGATCCTGCTCGCGCTGTCCACCAACACATGGCACGCGTACAACGACTTCGGCGGCCGCAACCTCTACACGGGTGGCACGCATGTGTCGCTGCAGCGCCCGATGTCGCCCGGCTACCTGCACAAGCCGCCGGGGCTCGGCCGCCGGGTGACCACCACCGCGCCCCCCGACCCGCAGATGGCCGCGCACGTCGGCTACCTGCAGCTCAACCACCTCTCGCCGTACGCCGGGTCAGCCGGCTGGCCCGACTGGGAGCTGCCGTTCCTGCAGTGGGCGGAGGGGAACGGGTACGCGATCGACGTCGTCACGAACGCCGACCTCGAGGACCACCCCGACGTGCTGCTCGGCGGTGGGCGCTCGCTGTTCCTGTCCGTGGGGCACGACGAGTACTGGTCGGGGCGGATGCGCGACACCGTGGAGGGCTTCATCGGCCGGGGCGGCCACGCCGCCTTCCTCTCGGGCAACACGTCGTTCTGGCAGGTGCGTCTGGAGGACCCGACCCCCGAGGGGCCAGCCCGCACGATGGTCGGCTACAAGGGCTTCTTCAAGCAGGACCCGGTGTACGGCACCGACCGGATCGGCGAGCTCACCAGCATCTGGTCGGACCACCTCATCGAGCGCCCCGAGAACCACATGACGGGCGTGAGCTTCGCCCGCGGCGGCTACCACCGCATCGGCAAGCGCGCCACGGCCGGCGCAGGCGGCTACACGATCCACCGCCCGGGGCACTGGCTGTTCGACAGCACGGGGCTCGGCTACGGGGACATGCTCGGCGCCGGAGCCGCCACCGTCGGCTACGAGTGCGACGGCTGCGACTTCACCTACCGCGACGGTCTCCCCTACCCCACCGGCGTCGACGGCACGCCGGCCGACTTCGAGATCCTCGGCACGGTGCCGGCCCCGCACTTCACCCGCGACACGGCCACGCGGCCTCCGGCGCCGAACGAGCCGTCGGAGGTCGAGTTCATCGCCGCCCGCCTGTTCGGCACGCGATCGCCGGAGGATGTCGAGCGCATCTCCTACGGTCATGCCGTGCTCGGCAGCTACATCTCGGCCGCCGGTGGGGTGGTGGTCACGTCGGGCAGCACCGACTGGGCCCATGGCCTCGCCGGACGCGACCCGCAGGTGGAGCAGATCACCCGGAACCTCCTCGACCGCCTCGGCGGCTGACGCCGCCACCCAGGGATCTGGCGCTGCCCAGCCGGATGCCTCCGGTTCTGCAACGCCAGATCTGCGGTTGGGCCGTATCGTCTCGGCCATGTCGATCGCCGAGACCGCCCCCACCGCCCTGCACCGCGCCGAGAAGGACCTGCCGTTCGTCGACCTCGGCGAGGCCGGATTGCTCCAGCTCCTCCAGGTCGACCTCGCCAACGGCGTGTGGATCATTCGCAACCTGTTCAAGCCCGGCTTGACCCTGCAGATCCACAAGCACACGGGCCACGTGCACGCCTTCACCCAGGCCGGGCGATGGCACTACCTCGAGGCACCCGACGCCGTGAACACCGCCGGCTCCTACCTCTACGAGCCCGCCGGCTCCGTGCACACGCTCCACGTGCCGCCCGACAACGACGGCACCACCGACGTGTGGTTCGCGGTCCACGGCGCCAACCTCAACCTCGACGCCGACGGCAACGTCGAGATGGTGATCGACGCCGGCTTCATGCTCGACTTCTACCTCGCGCTGTGCGCGGAGCAGCACGGCGTCACCGACCCGCCGGTCATCGTCATCCGGAGCTGACGCCGCCGCCTGCGGGGTCTCCCTGGTCGGACGTCGCCCGGTCGCGTGAGCCGGCGACTGCCCCCGGTGCGTCACCCGTGGGGCCGATCGCTCGCGGTCGAGGGACCAATGGCCCTATGGATGTGCGCACCGACGACGCCACGATCGTGGCATGACCGCGTTCGACAAGGGGGACGACGTGTCGGTGGACCGGAACGGCCTCCTGATCCTCGATCGCGCCGAGTGCCTGACCCTCCTCGGCGGGGCGAGGCTCGGCCGCGTGGGCATCACCTGCGGCGCCCTGCCCACGATCCTGCCGATCAACTTCCGGTTGCTCGACGAGCGGGTCGTCTTCCGAACAGGCGTCGGCACGAAGCTCGACGCGGCGACCTCCAACGCGGTCGTCGCCTTCGAGGTGGACGAGATGGACCCGATGTGGCACACGGGCTGGAGCGTCGTGGTCACCGGGCTGGCTCGTGAGGTCACGAGCGCGCATGATCGAGCCCGGCTCGACGACGCGAACATCCCGTACTGGGCCCCGGCCGCCGGCGACCGGGTCGTCGAGATCTCCACCGAGATGATCTCCGGGCGACGGATCGTGCCCACGCGGCACCCGTTGACGCCCTGAGGGTCCTCACGAGGGCAGAATGCTGCCCATGACCACCCGCGTGTTCCTGCTCGACGACCACGAGGTGGTGCGGCGGGGGCTGCGGGACCTCTTGGAGTCCGAGGGCGACCTCGAGGTCGTCGGGGAGGCCGGCACTGCCGAGGAGGCCTACGGCCGGATCCCAGCCACCACGCCCGACGTCGCGGTGCTCGACATGCGGCTGCCGGACGGCGACGGGATCGACGTGTGCCGTGAGATCCGGTCCCGGCACCCGGAGATCGCCTGCATCATGCTCACCTCCTTCGCCGACGACGAGGCCGTGTACGCCGCCATCCTCGCCGGTGCCGCGGGCTACCTCCTCAAGCAGGTCCGCGGCACGGACCTCGTCGAGGCCATCCGGCGCGTGGCCGACGGCGCCTCCCTCCTCGATCCCGCGGTCACGACGAGGGTCCTCGAACGGCTCCGCCACAAGGACGACGACGACCCGCTCGCCGCGCTCACCAACCAGGAGCGGACGATCCTGGAGCTGATCGCCGAGGGCCTCACCAACCGACAGATCGGTGAGCGGATGTACCTCGCCGAGAAGACGGTGAAGAACTACGTATCCAACATGTTCGCCAAGCTCGGGATGAGCCGACGGACCGAGGCGGCCGCCTACGCGGCCCGGCTGGCCGAGCGCCGCGACCGTGACGAGCGCCGCTCCTGACGAGCGCTGGCCACGAGGGCCGTTGGTCCCACCAGGTCCTCCCACCTGACCCTAGGCCCGGGGCCGCTACTGGTGGACGATGGGCCGATGCCTGGCATCCTCATCGGCGTCGACGGATCGGACAGTGCTGAGCGGGCCATCCAGTGGGCGGCCCACGAAGCGGACCTCCACGGCTGGGACCTGACGGCCCTGCTGGCCTGGGGCTACCTCAACCAGTACCACGCCGACCCGGAGGCCGGCTTCGACCCGGACTACACGTTCCACGACGCCGACGCCGCCCTGACGGCGTTCGTGGAGCGTGCACTCGGACCGGAGCGCAGCGAGATGGTCACCCGTCGCACGGCGTGCGAGCTCCCCGCCGTCGCCCTCCTCGACCCGGCCATCGAGCCCGATCTCCTGGTGGTCGGCGCGCGCGGGCTCGGCGGGTTCAAGGGCCTGCTGCTCGGCTCGGTGGGCCAGCACTGCCTGCACCACACGACCCGCCCCATCGCCATCATCCGCGACACCGCGCGCGACCCGGATCCGATCGAGCGCATCATCGTCGGCATCGACGGGTCCGAGACCTCGCGCCGGGCGCTGCGCTGGGCCATCGAGGAGGCCCGCCTCCGCCAGGCCGCGGTCGTGGTGATCCACGCGTGGCACCTCCCCTACGTCGGGGGATATCCGTACACGGCCGGGACCTTCGACCCAACACCGTTCGCGGAGGCCGCGCGCGAGACGCTCGACGGCGTCGTCGACGGCACCGACGTGACGGGCCTCCCGAATCCACCCGAGCGCGTCCTGCACCTCGGCGACCCGGCGCGCGGCATCCTCACCGCCGCCGAGGACGCCACCCTCGCCGTGGTCGGCTCGCGGGGTCTCGGCGGCTTCAGCGGCCTGCTGCTCGGCTCCGTCGGCCACCACGTCGCCCATCACGCGCCCTGCCCGGTGGTCATCATCCCACCCGGACACTGACGTGGCGGCGACGGACCCCGCCGGCCTCGTCGAGACCCACTCGTCCGTCGTCTTCTTCGTCGGCGAGCGCGCCTACAAGCTCAAGAAGCCGATCGATCTCGGGTTCCTCGACTTCCGGACACCCGAGGCGCGGCGTGCCGCCTGCCATCGCGAGGTGGAGCTGAACCGCCGCCTCGCCCCGGACGTCTACCTCGGCGTCGCCGACGTGCTCGACGTGGACGGGTCGCGCTGCGACCACCTCGTCGTCATGCGGCGCATGCCGGCGGCCCGGCGCCTGTCCACGCTCGTCACCACGGGTGCCGATGTCTCCCGTCATCTCGGGGACGTCGCTCACCTGGTCGCGGCCTTCCACGCCCGCGCCGAGCGCAGCCCGGAGGCCGATGACGCCGCGGCCGTGACCGCGACCCGCGCGCGTTGGGCGACCAACACCGACGAGATGCGGCCGCTCGAGGCCTTCGGGCTCGACGGTGCGGTCCTCACGCGCGTGCAGGCCCTCGCCGACACCTACCTCGACGGTCGGGCGAGAGTCTTCGAGGATCGCGTCGCCGAGGGCCGTGCGGTCGACGGCCACGGCGACCTCCTCGCCGACGACATCTTCTGCCTAGACGACGGGCCCCGCGTGCTCGACTGTCTCGAGTTCGACGACCGCCTGCGCCTGGGCGACGCGCTCGCCGACGTCGCCTTCCTCGCCATGGACCTCGAGCGCCTCGGCCGGCCCGATCTCGGGCAGCAGCTCCTCGACCACTACCTCGAGCACAGCGGCGACGCCTGGCCGGCCTCGCTGGCCCACCACCACATCGCCTACCGCGCCCATGTGCGGGCCAAGGTGACGGCCATCCGTGCCCGCCAGGGCGACGAGCACGCCAACGGCGAGGCGGCGAGCCTCCTGGCCATCGCCCTCCGTCACCTGGAGGCCGGACACGTGCGCCTGATCCTCGTCGGCGGCCTCCCCGGCACGGGAAAGTCGTCGCTCGCGGATGCGCTCGGCCACGCGCTGGGTGCCACCGTGCTGCGCTCGGACGAGATCCGCAAGGAGCGTGCCGGACTGCCCACGCGCCAGGCCGCGCCGGCTCCCTTCGGCGCGGGGCTCTACTCGGCGGAGTCCACCGCTGCCACCTACGAGACGCTGCTCGAGTGGGCGGCCGTGGCACTCGCTCGGGGCGAGACGGTTCTGCTCGACGCCTCCTGGAGCTCGGCTGACTTGCGCTCTCGCGCTCGTGCGGTCGCGACCGGCACGAGGGCCGCTCTGCTCGAGCTTCGATGCGACGCACCAGTCGACGTCGCGGCCGCCCGCATGGCCCGTCGCGCGACAGCGGAAGGCGACCCGTCGGACGCGACGCCCGCGATCGCCGCCCAGATGACCGCCCACGCCGATCCCTGGCCGGAGGCCACGACCATCGCGACCGCCTCGGATCGCGCCAGCTCGCTGGCGGCCGCCCTCGCCCGCCTGGGGTGACGCCGGATCTACTCCTTCGGCACCCGCCACTCCAGTGCCGTCCCCCCGCCCGGCGCCGCCGCGATCCGCAGGTCGCCGCCCAGCCCAGCGGCTCTGGCGGCCATGTTCTCCAGCCCCTTGCCGCGCGGGGTCGACTCGTCGGGTGGCCCGACCCCGTCGTCGACCACCCGCAGGCTCAGCTCACCGTCGATCACGATCTCCACCGCCACGCGATTGGCCTTCGCGTGCCGGGCGACGTTGCTGAGCGCCTCGCGGAGCGTGGAGAGGAGCTCGCCTCCGACGCGGTCGCTGATGCCGGTGTCGATCGGGCCGTCGAGCAGGAGCTGGGGCTGGTGCCCCAACGGGCCGGCAGCCGCGTGGACGAGGGCCAGGATGCGATCGCGCAGCCCGTGCTCGCTGATGCGTGACTGCTCGAGCCCGAAGATGGCCGTTCGGATGTGCTTGACCGTGAGGTCGAGATCGTCAACCGCCCCCTCGATGCGGGTTGCGGCGGCAGGGAGATCGGTCTCCAGGAGGCGCACCGTGCCCTGCAGGGACATCCCGGTGGCGAACAGACGCTGGATCACCGTGTCGTGGAGGTCGCGGGCGATGCGCTCGCGGTCCTCCACGAGGGCGAGCTCTTGGATCTTCGTGTGGAGCCGCGCGTTCTCCACGGCCACACCCGCTGCGGCGGCCAACCCGACGGCCAGCTCCTCGTCGACGTCTGTGAACACCTCGCCGGACCGCTTGTCGGTGAGGTAGAGGTTCCCGAAGACCTCGTCGCGCAGGAGAATCGGCACCCCGAGGAACGAGTGCATCGGCGGGTGACCGGGCGGGAAGCCGTAGCTCTCCGGGTGCTCGGTCAGGTCGCGGAGGCGCAGCGGCTTGGCGTCGACGATCAGCAGCCCGAGGATCCCGTGGCCCTCTGGGAGGTGTCCGATGGCGCGGTACGTCTCGTCGTCGATGCCCACGGTGATGAACTGGGCGACCCGCGTCCCGGTGTCGTCGAGCACCCCGAGGGCGCCATAGGTGGCGTCGACGAGGTCGACGGCGCTCTGCACGATCCGCTCGAGCATCGACGGCAGGTCGAGGTCCATGCCGATGGCGAACACGGCATCCAGGAGCCGGCGGAGGCTCCTCGGCCCGGCGACGTCGGCCATGGCGGCAGAGCATAGGACGACGGATGGGACGATGGTCCTGTCGATCCTCGCCAGTGGGCCCTGGGCGATCCGGACGGCGCGGGCAACGATCAGCACATGGACGAAGCCCTGGACATCCTGGTCATGGAAGCGCAGCCGTACGCTGACCACGAGGCCATCGAAGCCCTCGAAGCCGCGGGCCACCGCATCCACCGCTGCCACGACGAGGGCAGCACGGGCTTCCCCTGCCGCGGCGCCGTGGATCGAGACGCGTGCCCGCTCGACCTCGACCTCGACGTCGCCCTGGTCGTGCGGCGCGGCGTGCGGCCGCAGCCGAGCCCGCTGGAGGCCGGGGTGACCTGCGCCATCCGCGCCGACGTCCCGGTCGTGGAGCTCGGGACGGACCTGCTCGACCCGTACGCCCCCTGGATCGAGCGCCGCATCGCGAGTGCCGCGGAGGCGCCTTCGGTCTGCATCGACGTGGCCAGCCGGCGCCGGGCTCCGCTGCGGAGGGCCATCGAGGCCCGGATCGCCGCGCTCCTCCGCGCGGCCGGCATGGACGCCGCCGACGTCGAGTGCACGATCGGCGGCGGCTCGATGTCGCTCCAAGTGCACTTGGCGCTCCCCCATCCCGTCGGCATGCGGGTCGAGCACGCGCTGGCCGTGCGGGTGCTCGACGCCGTGCGCTCGAGCGGCCGCACCTACGGCCGGATCGACGTGTCCGTCAGCCCATCCGGCGAGGCGCAGGACCGACCGGTGGCCACGGGCGCCTGAAGCGCACCTCGTCGCCCGGTCGGTTCCGCTCCGGCCACCCGCCCCACACCTCGAGCCGGTCCACCGGCACGTGCCAGCTCGGATGGTGGTGCGCGGCCAGGCAGGCGATGCCCGCGGCGACGTCGAGGGCGTCGAGGTCGCCGTCGAGCAGCGTGATGTGGGGCGACCAGACATCCGGTTCCGTCCAGCCCGCCACCTCGGCCCCGACGCCGAGCAGCGCGTCGCGCACCTGCTCGTGGAGCACATCGAGCTCCCGGCCGCGGACCACGGGGACGTGCAGGTTGAGCCCTCCGTCACCCGTGCTGCCGAAGACGCCGTACCCGTGGGCCCGCAGCGCGAACGGCGGGGTGCCCGCCACGCCCACCGTGATGGCCTTCAGCGCGACGGACCGCGGCACGCCCTCGTAGGCGACGAGCGTGACGTGCGGCGCGGACCACTCGCCGGTGGGGACCTCCATGGCGGCGGCCTCGTCGACGAGGGCCGCCACGGCCTCGACGTGATCCTCGTCGAGGGGCAGCACGACGTGGTCCATCAGTCCCCCGCTTCTCGGCAGGAGCACCAGTCGATCGACATCGCTCCATGCTTGCCGATCGGTGCTGACGGGAACAGGCGGCTGACGGGCAGGAGTGGGCCTGTCCACGAAGCTGTGCCGCTGGCGACGGCTCGAGCCGCGGCGGTCCCGCTCGGTCAGCTCACCACGAGCGAGCCGACCATCCCCTTCTCCGCGTGGCCGGGGAGGTCGCAGAGCACCCGGTAGGTGCCCGGCTCGACGTCGTCGGGTAGGCGCAGGGTGTCGTCCTCGCCAGGGACCAGCTCGATCCCCTTCCCGAGGTCGACGATCACGTACGAGTGCGCGATGGCCCCGTCGTTGGTGATCGCCAGCTCCTGGCCGGGCCCGGCATCGGCCTCGACGGGTGCGAAGGCGTACTCCACCATGGAGACCTCGACCGGCGGCGGTCCGCCGTCGCTCGAGATGGGCAGAAAGAGGACGCCACCGAGCGCGACCAGTCCCACCACGCCGGCGACGACCGCCCAGCTGATCCGACGCCGTCGGCGCTCGGCGGCCTCTCGGCGCTGTCGACTGCTCATCCGCACTCCCATCTGCATCGGGTGGTCATTCACTGGCGATGGCTCCGGGCACATCGCGGCGTGCCTCTCGACGGCCCGGCAGGGACCGGCGGATCGACTGCGGATGCACGCCTGCCATCCTCCCAGCGCGGCGGGCCGCTGGGCAGGGACCTTCGTCCCCCTGGTCGGGGCCCTCGGGCCCTCCCGGCCGGCGGGCCGAGCCGTCATCGTGAGGCTGTCCCCGAACCAGCCCCTGGAGAACCCCGTGTCCGACGACCTGCCCGAGCTCCCTCCCGCCGAGACGCCCCGATCCCGGGGCGACATCGCTACCCTGCCGCTGATCTTCGGCACGGTCGCCGTGCTCGCCCTGGCGGTCGTGCTCTCGATCGCCGCGCTGATCGCCGCCGACGACGACGATACGAGCAGCGGCACGGGCGCGGCGTCGAGCGCTCACGTGTCGCTCACCGAGTTCGCCATCACGCCTGACACCGTGACGGTCACCGCGGGCGAGTCCGTGCACGTCACCAACGACGGCGCGGCGATCCACAACCTGGCCGTCACCGACACGGACCTGAAGACCCCTGACATCGCGGCCGGCGAGACCGGCGAGCTCGATGTGTCATCGCTCGATCCCGGCACCTACGAGCTGCTCTGCCTCATCCCTGGACACGCCGACTCGGGCATGAAGGCCACGCTCGAGGTCACGGAGGGCGGGGGGCCCAGTGCCGCGCCGACCGACACCGCGGGCACAGGCGGCCACGACGGCATGGACTACGCCAAGATGACCGAGGACATGCTCGCCTCCTTCGCCGAGTACCCCGCCGAGACCGAGGGCACCGGCAACGAGACCCTCGCGCCGACGGAGGTGAAGGCCGACGGCACGAAGGTGTTCGACCTCACCATGGAGGAGGCGCCATGGGAGGTGTCCCCCGGCAAGGTCGCGGATGCCTTCACGTTCAACGGCATGGTCCCGGCTCCGATGCTCGACCTCGAGGTGGGCGACAAGGTGGAGGTGCGGGTGCAGAACGACCTGCCCATCGCCACCGACGTGCACTTCCACGGCCTCAACGTCGACAACGCCAACGACGGGGTGGCGCCCTTGACGCAGGACCTCATCGAGCCTGGCGACTCGTTCACCTACACGTTCACGACCGACCAGCCCGCCGTCGCGATGTACCACCCCCACGCCCACGGCCACGTGCTCCTCCCCGACGGGATGTTCGGCGCCGTCCTCGTTGGTGACCTCCCGCTGCCGACCGGGAAGACCGTCGGCTACGAGCAGATCCCGGCTCAGGTGGACATCAGCCAGGAGATCCCGATGGTGCTCAACGACGCCGGCGTGATCGGCCTGTCGCTCAACGGCAAGAGCTTCCCGGCCACGCAGCCGTACACCGCCAAGGCGGGCGACTGGCTGCTCATCCACTACTTCAACGAGGGCACCCAGATCCACCCCATGCACCTGCACCAGTTCGACCAGGTGGTCGTGGGCAAGGACGGCTTCCCCGTGCCCGAGCCCTACGCCGTCGACACCCTGAACGTCGCACCCGGCGAGCGGTACTCCGTGCTCGTCCACATCGACGAACCCGGCGTCTGGGTGTGGCACTGCCACATCCTCCCGCACGTCGAATCCGAGGCCGGCATGTTCGGGATGGTGACGGCGTTCATCGTCGAGTGAGGGAGGTCCGCCATGGGCGTGATCGAAGGTCGGACGTGGCTCGAGATGCTCCCGGAGGGCGAGTGCTGGCGCCTCGTCGCCCAGGAGGAGATCGGCCGGGTGGCCGTCCTCGTCGACGGCGTGCCGGAGATCTACCCGGTGAACCACGTCGTCCAGGACAAGACGATCGTGTTCCGTACGGACCCCGGCAGCAAGCTCCGCGGCCTGGTGCAGAGCCCGCTCGTGTGCTTCGAGGTCGACGCCGGTGACCCCGCTACGCACTTCGGGTGGAGCGTGATGGTCAAGGGACGGGCCGTCGAGATCACCACCGGCCCGGAGCTCGCCGCAGCGGCCAAGCTCCCCCTCGAGTACTGGGCGCAAAGCGAGAAGACCCACTGGATCCGCATCGAGCCCACGGCCGTGACCGGGCGCCGCATCTACCGACCGACCGCGACGGGCCCGTGACCACCCCCGAGGACGCCGGCGCGCTCGAGGAGCTCGAGGTCGACGAGTGCTGGGAGCTCGCCCGATCGCAGTCGATCGGCCGGCTCGCCGCCAACCGCACAGGCATGGGGCCCCTCGTGGTGCCGATCAACTACCTCATCGACACGGATCTCTCGATCGTGTTCCGCTCAGGTGAGGGGACGAAGCTGGACGCGGTCACGCGCGGCGTGCTGACCATCCAGATCGACGAGGTCGATCCGCTCCACCACGTGGGGTGGAGCGTGCTCATCGAGGGCGTGGCCCACTGGGTCCATGCGCCGGCCGGCGGCGATCCCGCGATCGAGACCTGGGCGCCCGGCGAGCGGCCGTACCTCGTCCGCCTGCACCCGAGTCGCATCACCGGCCGGCGCATCCGGCTGCACCAGGCCGACACCGACAGCCGCGGCTACCGCTGAGGACTTGCGCGGAGTGGCAAGGCTCTCGGTGCCGACGGCAGGTCGGCGCCTCGTCGCAGAGCGGGAAGGCTCCGCCCTTCGGCTCGAGTGCTCAGGCGGCCGGAAGCTGGTCGCGGCGCGCCGCCCGGGCAACCGCTCGCTGCTTGCGCTTCGGCAGGATGAGCCGGAACACCAAGAAGAAGGTGACCACCGACAGGGAGGCGACGGCGGTCCAGGTCACCGCCGGGTTCTTGGCGTCCGTGCCGGCCGTGTAGGCGTGCACCGTCGCCAGCACGGCGGCCAGGTAGCTCGTGAGGTGGACGGCGCGCCACGTCCGGCGGGGCAGCCGCCGCATCATGAGGCTCGAGAGCTCGACCGCGAAGATCAGCCAGAAGCCGATGATCCCCCATGCCACAGCGCCGGTCTTCCAGCTGGACGCGAACGGCACCAGGAGGTCGGCGACCCCGAAGTGCACGTAGCTGTCTGCGACGAGGGCGCCGAGGTGCACCGCGAGAAAGACCACCGTGAGCCCGCCCACGAAGCGGTGCAGGTCGAGCAACCAGGCGGGCCGCGGCGAGCTCCCGAGCGCTCGGGTGGCCAGCGCGAGGCCGATCAGGATCGCGGCGATCGACAGGCCCCACGCGACGAAGCCCGACGAGCGGGCCAGGTACCACCAGATCTGCGGGTGCAGCTCAGCCAGCAATCGACACGGCTCGCGTGGTGACGGGACGGAACCTGTCGACGTCGCCGATCACCCGAGTCGCTCCGTCCGAGGTGGTGAGGAGCGCGGCTTCACCGAGGTCGATGACCCCATCCAGGCGGGAGGGAGCGACGAAGGCGACCTTCGTCAGGACCTCGGCGCGCGCGGCGCTCGCTGCGAGGGTCGTCACCTCGACGAGTGTGCCGTGGCACGACGTACTTCGGCTGGGGTCGAGCAGGTGGTGGCGGTCGTCCCCGCCCGGACCGGCCCAGCGGCGGCGAAGCGTGGTGGAGGTGGCGGCCCCACCGCTCGGCACGGCGATCACCCGGTGCAGCTCGCTCGCGACTCGATGGTCGACGGCGACGTACCAGCCGTCCTCGGCCGGCGCGCGCCCGCCGACGGCGATGTCGCCGCCGAGGTTCGCGCAGGCGCCCCCAGCGCCGCGGGCGAGCAGGGCGGCCACGAGGCCGTCCGCCGTCCATCCCTTGGCGATCCCACCCAGGTCGAGGGCCCGGCCCGGTTCGATCCGTGCTCGACCTCGGCCCTCGTCGAGCCGGAGGTCGTCGTGGTGCCGGCGCGGGGGCGGGGGCGGCGGGCACGTCGCCCCCGCGCCGGCTTGGTCGACGCGCTCGAAGGACCGGTCGTAGCCGAGCGCCTCCATCTGCGCGCCGAGCAACGGGTCGAACGCACCGGCGGTGTCGCTCCACGCGTCGACGGCGGCGCCCAGGAGGTGAAGCGTCTCCGGGGCGACGTCGACCCACGTGTCCGGGTTGTGGTTGATCCGGCTCACGTCGGAGTGTGCGACGAAGCGGCTCCACAGGCCCTCGAGGCGATCGACCTCGGCTCGGGCCCAGTGGAGGTCCGCGTCGTCGCCGTCGACCACGAGGACGTGCACGTCCGTGCCCATGGCCCGGAACTCGCACGACGCGAGATCGAGCACCTCGGCGACCACGCCCGCCACTACGAGCCCGAAGTGGTCGTTACCGGGGGCGGTGCCGGCGCCGGCGAGGCGGCGGGCGGCGGGGCCGGCGCCGGCGGGGGGGCGGGCGTGGTGGGCTGGGGGCGGGCGACGGAGCCAGACTGCTGGACGACGGTCGGGCCGTTGCCCGTGATCACGTGGCGGCGTACGACGACGATCGTGCGAGGCGCGGGCGCTGGAACGGTGGTCGGGGGGACCGTCGTCGTGGGCGTCGGGGCCGGCGCGGCCTCGCTGGTCACCGCCGACTGCGCCGCCATGACGGCCGCGATGTCGAAGGTGCCGGCGAGGGCCACACCGCCGACGAGCAGGCGGGTCGCCGCGGCGGCGTGGCGCCGCCGAGCACCGGCAGACCGATCAGCGACGGCGCGGGGGATCCGCGCCGTCGCCGTCGGATCGTCAGTCATCGAAGCCGTCGTCCTCGTGGTCCTCGGACTCGTGGTCTTCGACCTCGCCGTGGTCGTCGTCGCCGCTCTCGTCCTCGTCCTCGTCCTCGGCGTGCTCGTCCGAGTGGTCGTCGCTGTCGTCGTCCATGCTCGCATCGTCGCTCGAGCCGTCGACGTCGTCATCGCTGGAGGCCGAGGCTGCCGCCGCTGCCGGAGCCGGCTTCACCGCGGCGGGCGCGGGGGCAGCGGGCGCCGCGGGGGCATTCTCGTAGACGTCCTGGTACACGACCTCGACCGAGGCCTCGGTGCTGCTCGTCGTGGCGACCGAGCCGTCGACCGTCTCGGACACCTTTTGGGGGGTGAACGGGGCGCTGCTGTTGCCGGTGAGCAGACCGACGTTGAGGGCGGCGGCGGCGCCGCTGATCGCGACGGCACCGGCGACGAGGCCGGCCATCCCGAGGGCCTTGGGTCGGGACATCTCGCGGAACGGGTTCTTCATCGGTGTGACACCTTTCGATGCGGTGGGGGGTGGTTCGACCGTACGAACACCACCCCCACGGATCGGCCAGTTGCCCTCAAGCCTCGACCCAGGGTTTGGTAAACGTTTGGTTAGGGCAGCGCGCGAACCGGGCAGTTCGGGCGAGACTGCGGCCATGCGGGTGCTCCTTGTCGAGGACGACGGGTCGATCGCGGAGTCGCTCGTCGCCGGCCTCGAGCGGGAGCGGTTCGCAGTCACCTGGGTGACCACGGGCCATGGCGCACTCGCCGTCGACATCGACGAGATCGACGTCGTGCTGCTCGACCTCGGCTTGCCCGACGTCGACGGCCTCGACGTGTGCCGCTCGTTGCGTCGCCGCAGCGACGTCCCGATCATCGTGCTCACGGCCCGCGACACGGAGACCGACCGCGTCGTGGGCCTCGAGCTCGGAGCCGACGACTACCTGGGCAAGCCGTTCGGCTTTCGCGAGCTCCTTGCGCGCATCCGGGCGGTCCTCCGTCGACGCGCGCCGCAAGGTTCTGCGCAGGCGCGGGACGTGCTCGAATGCGACGGGGTCACCGTCGACGTCCGCACCCACGAGGCGCGCGTCGACGATCGCCTCATCGACCTCACCCCGAAGGAGTTCGAGCTCCTCGTGCACCTCCTGGACGACCCAGGCGCCGTCCATCCGCGCCAGCGGATCCTCGAGGAGGTGTGGGACCGGAACTGGTTCGGTCCGAGCAAGACCCTCGACGTGCACATCGCCTCGCTGCGCCGGAAGCTCGGCGACCCGTCGCTCATCGAGACGGTGCGCGGCGTGGGCTTCCGCTTGCGCGCCACCCGGGTCTGAGGCGATGTCGGCGCGGATCGTCGGCGCCCTCGTCGCCGTCACGCTCGTCGTGCTGATCGCGCTCGAGGTGCCGCTCGCGGTCAGCTTCGAGCACCAGCGCACGACCGAGGCATCCACGGAGCTCGAGCGCGACGCGCTGGCGATCGGTGACCTCGTGGAGGACGAGCTAGAGCAGGGCGCGCCGGCTTCACTGAACGACGTGGTCCAGTCGTACCAGGACGAACGGGGCGCGCGGGCCGTGATCGTCGACCCTGACGGTGTGGCGCTCGCGGACTCCGACCCCACCGCGGAGATCGGCGACTCGGTCGGCCGCTCGTTCGCCGACCGGCCGGAGATCGCCAAGGCCCTGGACGGGCAGACCACGCTCGTCACCCGCTACTCCGCCACGCTTGGCGAGACCCTGCTGATCGTCGCCGCGCCGGTGCGCTCAGGTGGGCGGGTGCTCGGCGCCGTGCGCGTCAGCCGCTCACGCGCGGAGATCGACGAGGAGGTGCGGCGCTACGAGCTCGCGCTCGGCGCCATCGCGATCCTGTCCCTCCTCGCTTGCGTCGGCCTTGGGTACGCCGTAGGTCGCTGGGCCACCGGAGCGTTGGGCGGCCTCCAGCGTGCCGCCGCGCGCCTCGAGCGCGGCGATCTCGACTCGCGGTCACCCGACGGGGTCGGCCCCCCCGAGGTGCAGGAGCTGTCGGCCAGCTTCAACGCGATGGCCGAGCGGCTCGGGTCGCTCGTGCGCTCCTCGCAGGACTTCGCCGCCGACGCGTCGCACCAGCTGCGGACGCCGCTGACGGCCGTGCGGTTGCGGCTCGACAACCTGGCGGCGACGAGCGGGGACGAAGCGGCCGTCGACGCGGTGCTCCAGGACATCGCGCGCCTCGAGCAGACGATCGATGCCCTCCTCGCGTTCACCCGCCTCGATCGCCAGCTCACCCAACCAGCTGCGATACCGCTCGGTGAGGTACTTCGGGAGCGAGCCGGCGTGTGGTCCCCGGCGGCCGAGGAGAGCGCTGTGCGGGTCACCGTCGTTCATGGCGACGTCCTCGGGTCGCGCATCGAGTTCGACCCCAACCACCTCGAGCAGGTCCTGGACAACCTGATCGCCAACGCGATCGAGGCGGCGCCCGATGGAACATCGGTGGAGCTGTCTGCGCGAGCCCACGGCGACCACGTCGAGATCCACGTCACCGACCACGGGCCCGGGCTCGACGCGGCGGACCGGGAGCGGGCCTTCGACCGGCACTGGGGCATGCGGCCCGGCGGAACCGGCCTCGGGCTCGCGATCGTCGAGCGGCTGTGCACGAACAACCGGGCGAGCGTGCGCCTCGACGCGACGCCGGGTGGTGGGATCGACGCCGTCGTCGCCATGCGTCGGACCGCGGCCGGCGCCTCAGACGAGGGAACGACGAAATGAGACGCCGCGGATCTGTCCTGATCGCCGCGACGGTCGCGCTCGCGGCGGCAGTGGCAGGAGCGGGTGCCGCTGCCAACCTCCACCTCCTCGAACCGCACCGCAGCTCGTACTCGACGGTCGTCCTCGGTACGAGCACGACGAAAACCTCCACGACCACGATCGCAGGCGGGCCGACCTCGACCGACGGCGAGCCCGCGGACGATCCGACGATCGACCCCGAACCGGGCGAGCCCACGACCACGACGGTGACCACGCCGCCGACGACAGGCACCACCCAGGCGACGACGCTTCGCCGCACGTACGTGGTCGGCCAGGCGGGTTCGGTCACCGTGGTCGTGCAGGCAGGCGCGCTGGCAGTGGACTCAGTCGCACCGAGCGCTCGGTGGACCTACGCGATCGAGCACCAGGGGCCCGACGAGGTCGAGATCCGCTTCCGCCGCACAACCGGCGAGGAAGCCACCTTCAAGGCCACCATCGAGTCGGGGGCCATCCGCGTGGAGATCGAGGCAGACGAGGGCGAGCCACCGGACGACTGAGGCCGCCGTGGCCCTCAGCGCGCCGTGGGCATGTCCAGGGACGCGTGATGGCGGTCGCCGTCGCCGGGCCAGCGGACCGTGACGGCCTTGCCCCGGGTGTAGAAGGCCACTCCTTCGGGTCCGTGGATGTGGTGCTCGCCGAACAGCGAGTCCTTCCAGCCGCCGAAGGAGTAGTAGGCCATGGGCACGGGCACGGGCACGTTGACGCCCACCATCCCCACGCTCACGCCGCGCACGAACCGGCGGGCCGCCGCGCCGGAGCTCGTGAACACGGCCGTGCCGTTGCCGTACGGGTTGGCGTTGATGAGGCGGATGGCGGCGTCGAGGTCGTCGGTGCGCAGCACCGAGAGGACGGGCCCGAAGATCTCGTTCGTGTACACGTCCATCGACGTGCTCACCCGGTCGAGCACGGTCGGGCCCACGAAGAAGCCCGCCTCGTGGCCCGGCACGACGAGCCCCCGGCCGTCGACCCGCACGTCGGCGCCCTGGGCCTCGCCGGCCGCGATCAAGCCGACGATGCGGTCGCGGGACTCACGGGTGACGATCGGGCCCATGTCCGAGTCGGGCGCGCGCCCCGGCCCGACCTTGACCGCCTTCGCCTTTCCGTCGAGGATCCCGAGCAGCTCGTCGCCGGCGCCACCCACCGCGACCGCCGCCGAGATCGCCATGCAGCGCTCCCCTGCCGAGCCGAAGGCGGCCGCGGTCAGGTGCTCCGCGGCGAAGTCGAGGTCGGCGTCCGGGAGGACCACCGCGTGGTTCTTCGCCCCGCCGAGCGCCTGGACGCGCTTGCCTCCCGCGGTGGCGCGCTCGTGCACGTAGCGGGCGATGGGCGTGGAGCCGACGAACGAGACCGCCGCGACCTCCGGGTGGTCGAGCAGAGCGTCGACCGCCACCTTGTCGCCGTGGACGACGTTGAACACGCCATCGGGCAAGCCCGCCTCCGCCCAGAGCTCGGCGAGCACCATGGAGGCCGACGGATCCCGCTCGCTCGGCTTCAGCACGAAGGTGTTGCCGCACGCGATCGCCACCGGGAACATCCACATCGGGACCATCGCCGGGAAGTTGAACGGCGTGATGCCGGCCACCACGCCGAGTGGCTGGCGGAACGAGTACGAGTCCACATCGGTGGACACCTGATCGCTGTACCCGCCCTGGAGCAACGTGGGGATGCCGCAGGCGAACTCGACCACCTCGAGGCCACGCTGCACCTCTCCCCGTGCATCCGACACCACCTTGCCGTGCTCGTCGGAGATCACCTCCGCGAGCCGCCCCGCGTGCGCGCTGACCAGCTCCCGGAACCGGAACAGCACCGTGGTGCGGGTGCTGGTGGACGACTGCGACCACGTGGCGAAGGCACGCACCGCGGCCCGCACCGCCTGATCGACGTCGGCCGGCTCCGCGAGCAGCAGCTCGTGCTGCGGCGCGCCCGTGGCGGGGTTCCAGACGATCGACGTCCGATCGGAGGCGCCGGTCGTGGGGGCTCCGTCGATCCAGTGGCCGATGGTCGTCATGCAGGTGGTCCTTCCGAGCAGGCGGTTCCCCGCCAGCATGCCGCGGTGTAGGACACTCGGGCATGGCCAGACCCGTGGAGCCGCCGGCACCCGCCGAGGAGCGGCCGCGGATCAGACCACCCGAGCGGTCCGCAGCCGGGCTCCCAGGCGTCGTGTGGTCCCTGCGCCACATCGGGCGCCAGGTCGGGCTCCGGCGGGGCGCCCGCGTCCTGTTGCAGGTCAACCAGCCAGACGGCTTCGACTGCCCCGGGTGCGCGTGGCCCGAGCCCGCGGACACCGCGCGCCTCGAGCTCTGCGAGAACGGCGCCAAGGCCGTAGCGGAGGAGGCCACGCGCCGCCGCGTCGACCGAGCCTTCTTCGCGGAGCACCCGATCAGCGACCTCCTCACCCGGAGCGACCACTGGTTGGGCCAGCAGGGCCGCCTCACCGAGCCGATGTGGAAGCCGGCCGGCGCCGATCGCTACGAGCCCATCAGCTGGGATGACGCGCTCGACCGCATCAGCCAGCGACTGCGGACGACCACGCCGGAACGGTCGGTCTTCTACACGTCCGGGCGCACGAGCAACGAAGCCGCCTTCGCCTACCAGCTGTTCGTGCGGCTGCTCGGCACCAACAACCTCCCCGACTGCTCGAACATGTGCCACGAGTCGAGCGGCGTCGCCCTCACGGAGACGATCGGGGTCGGCAAGGGCACGGTGACCCTGGACGACATCCACGAGGCCGACCTGCTGCTCGTGGTCGGGCAGAACCCGGGGACGAACCACCCGCGGATGCTGATCGCCCTCGAGGAGGCCAAGCGACGCGGGGCGACGATCGTCGCGATCAACCCGCTGCCCGAGGCGGGCCTGCTGCGGTTCCGCAACCCGAAGCGACCCGCGGGGCTCCTCGGCCGCGGCACCGCGCTGGCTGACCTGTTCCTCCCGATCCGGGTCGGGGCCGACCTCGCCCTGTTCCAGCTCGTCAACCGCGCCCTCGTCACGCGCGACCGCCCTGACACCCCCTCGGTCGATCGCGCGTTCGTCGACGCCCACTGTGACGGCTACGCGGACCTCGCCGCTCACCTCGCCGCGCTCGACGCGGAGGGGCTCCTCGCCGCCACCAGCCTGGGGCGAGCCGATGTGGCGCGGCTCACCGACCTCGTTGCCGGTTCCGAGCGGATCATCGTGTGCTGGGCCATGGGTCTCACGCAGCACCGGGGCGCGGTGGCGACGATCCGCGAGATCGTCAACACGCTGCTCCTCCGGGGGAGCATCGGCCGACCGGGTGCGGGCGCATGTCCGGTCCGGGGCCACAGCAACGTGCAGGGCGATCGCACGATGGGCATCCACGAGCGGCCGAGCGATGCCTTCCTGGATCGCCTGGGCCAGGCGATCGGGTTCGAACCGCCGCGCCGGCCAGGCTACGACACCGTCGAGACGATCGAGGTCATGGGGACGGGTGGCGTGGAGGTGTTCGTCGCCCTGGGGGGGAACTTCGTGGCGGCCGCCCCGGACACGGAGGTGACGAGCGCGGCGCTGGCCCGCTGTGAGCTCACGGTGCAGATCTCCACGAAGCTGAACCGCTCACACCTGCTCACCGGGCGGGAGGCGCTCCTGCTCCCCTGCCTGGGCCGCACCGAGCGCGACGAGACAGGTGGCCGGGAGCAGGTCGTCACCGTCGAGGACTCGATGAGCGTCGTGCACGCGTCCAGGGGCCGCAACGAACCCGCGTCCGCGCACCTGCGGAGCGAGGTGGCGATCGTGTGCGGCCTGGCCGCCCGCACCGTGGGGAGCGACCGCGTCGACTGGGGGGCGCTGGAGGCGGACTACGACCGGATCCGGGACCTCATCGAGCAGGTGGTGCCAGGGTTCGAGGACGTGAACCAGCGGGTGCGCGTGCCCGGCGGCTTCACCCTGCCGAACGGACCCCGCGACGACCGCACGTTCACCACGGCCACGGGGCGGGCTCGGCTCAGCGTCAACCACTACGAGCCGGTCGTCGTGCCTCCCGGGCGCCTGCTGCTGCAGACGATCCGGTCGCATGACCAGTACAACACCACGATCTACGGGCTCGACGATCGCTACCGCGGCATCCACCACGGACGCCGGGTGCTCCTCGTCGCCGCAGCTGACCTCGAGACCCTCGGGTTCACGGATGGGGAGACGGTCGACATCGTGAGCGAGTGGAGCGACGACCGCGAGCGCCGGGCGCGTGGGTTCCGACTCGTCGCCTACCCAACGCCGCAGGGCACGTGCGCGGCCTACTTCCCCGAGGCGAACGTGCTCGTCCCGCTCGGCAGCACGGCCGAGGGCAGCCGGACGCCAACGTCGAAGGCAGTCGTCGTGCGCCTCGAGCGCGCCTGACGGCCCACCGAGGGGGCCGGATCGCGCCGGATCGCCGATGCTCGCACTCCCGGGCAAGGGCGCCTTGGCGACCCCCGACCCCGCCACGCGGGTAGAACGTCGTGCATGGGCCAGGGGCCTCCGACGCGACGCGGTGACGAGCACGACGAGGCCACTGCACTCGTGCTCGAGGCGCCGCGACGCCTCGCCAAGCGACGGCTGGCCATCCCCACGATCGGGCCGGACGACGGGCTCCTCCGCGTGCTCGCCTGCGGGCTCTGCGGGACGGACCACGAGCAGTACACGGGGGATCTCCATCCGGGCCGGGCGTTCATCCCCGGTCACGAGACGGTCGGGGTGATCGACGCGCTCGGCGACCGCGCGGCCGCCCGGTGGGGCGTGGCGCGAGGCGATGTCGTGGCGGTCGAGGTCTTCCAGTCGTGCCGGACCTGTCCCGCATGCGAGCGCGGCGATCCTCGCCACTGCGCGCGCAACGGGATGGCGACGATGTACGGCTTCCGGTCCTGCGACACCCCTCCCGGGCTGTGGGGCGGGTACGCTACGCACCAGTACCTCGGCCCCGACTCGATGCTCCTCCCGGTGCCGGCGGGCCTCGATCCCGTGCTGGCCACGCTGTTCAACCCGCTGGGCGCGGGCATCCGCTGGGGGGTGACCCTCCCCGGCACCCGCCCCGGCGACGTGGTGGCCGTGCTCGGCCCGGGCATCAGAGGGCTGTCCGCGTGCTGCGCGGCCAAGGAGGCGGGTGCCGGCCTCGTGCTGGTGACCGGGTGCGGCGAGCGCGACCACCCGCGCCTCGAGGAGGCTGTCCGCTTCGGTGCCGACGTCGTCGTCGACGTGGCCGAGCAGGACCCGGTCGCGGCGCTCCGGCAGGCGACCGGGGGCGCGGGAGCCGATGTGGTTGTCGACGTGACGGCCAAGGCCCCGGCCGCGTTCGCTCAGGCCGTGGCGCTCGCCCGCCCCGAGGGCACTGTCGTGGTCGCGGGCACGAGGGGGGAGGCGGCGACACCGAGCTTCCACCCCGACCACGTCGTCTTCAAGGAGCTCCGCATCCTCGGGGCCCTCGGCGTGGACACCGCCGCCTACCGTCAGGCACTCGAGCTGCTGGCCAAGGGCACGTACCCGTTCGACGCGCTGCCGCGCACCGAGGTTGGGCTCGACGGCACCGAGGGGCTGCTGCAGGCGATGGCGGGCGAGGCGGGTCCACCACCCGTGCACGGGGTCATCCGACCGGCCGGGGCTCGGCCCGGCACACTGAGCTGAGGAGCGAGCGATGCCGTCCCCTTCGATCGAGGATCGCTACGACGAGGCCCTCGCCCAGACGATGCTGGAGCACGGGCACAAGGGCGGCGGCGCTCTGCCCGGGTTCCTCGGCATCGAGCTGCTGCGCTTCGCGCCGGGCAAGCTCTGGTGCCGCGCCACCCTCGGCGAGGAGCTGCTCACCCCGTTCGGCACCGTGCACGGGGGTGCGCTGGCCGGGATCATCGACCACGTCACCGGCGTCGTCGTCTACCCACTGATGCCGCCCCGGCACTGGGCGGCCACGACCGAGATCAAGACGAACTACATCGCGCCGGTGAGGGCGGGCGTCGTGCAGACGGAGTCGACCGTGCTGGCCATGACCAACCGCAGCGCGGTGGTGCGCGGCGAGGTCTACGCCGGCGACCAGCTCGTCTGCGCCGCCCAGGCCACCCTCACCATCGTCGCCCCGAGGCTGGTCCCCGAGACCTGAGCGGCCCTCGCCTCAGTCACCTTCGGCCGCGAACGTGCGGTCATCTCCACCGTCGGGAGGGTGGTCGCCTTGGGGCACCGGACCCGCATGCCCATGCCGCAGCGGGAGCAGGCCCACGAACCACCGTCGCGGCGCCACATCGTCGCGCCGCACTGCTCACAGCGCTGTTGCCACACGGCGCACTCGATGCCGGCCAGGCGCCGCGAGGTCAATGGGCAGCCGCGACCGTGACACACGGCCCAGTCAGGGTCGGGGACGATGGCGCCCTCCGGGCACTTGTCCACGCAGAGCGTGCAGTCATCGCAGAGGTACGGATCGATGACGAACACGCCCAGGAACGTGTCCGTCTTCGTCAGGGCCGTCGTGGGGCACGAGTAGTCGCAAGCCCCGCAGCCGATGCACTGGTCGGTGACCTTGAAGCTCACGGGCCCGCCCTCCCCCGCTCGCTCAGGTGGTCGTCAGACCGGCGTGGACGGCGTCCTGGGGATGGAACGGGCGCAGCTCCCCGAGGCAGTCGTAGTGGACCCAGGGGGCCACGTCGACCCGGGTGGAGGCCGTGCGCGGCTCGTAGGCGGCACCCGTCCACTCCCACCAGCCATACGGGAGGTCGAGCGCCCTGGTGATCGGCGCTCCACAGTGCGGGCAGGTCGGTGCGTCCATGATCTCCCTTTCAGCCAGCGACCGCGGTGGCGGCTCGAGCGGCTCCATCGAAGAACTCCTGCAAGCTCTGGTTGAACCGCGAGAACTTGTCGACGCCCATCACATCCGTGCCGCGCAGGCGGATCTCGTCGCCCACCATGGTGAGGCTGTTGAGGGTCTGCCGGCCGGTGGCTCGCCCGTTGGTGCGGATGTCGGCGAACATCTCGGTCCAGGCGCCGATCGGTCCTTCGAGCCAGCAGTCCGTGGTGCGCTCATCGCCCTCCTCCATCTCGTGGACGGCGGTGCACTGGATCCCGTCGAAGGTCAAGCGCACCCGGAAGGCGTCGTCCGACGGGCGGGTCATGATCACCCCGAGCACGAGGTCGAGGTCACCGAGCACCTCATAGCGCTCGGGATGGCCGTTCATCTCCCTCACCAGCGGCTCGAAGGTGCGGAGGTCGTCGACGGTTCGGCCGTCGCCCATGGCGCCCACCGCCTCAGCTCGCCGAACCGACGAGGTCGCTGCGGGTGATGCCGAGAAGGTCGAGCGGCAGCTTCGTGCGCTCGAGGCGGTTCAGGCCCGCCCGCTCGCAGCGCGACAGGTAGGACGCGAGCTGCTTGGTGACCAGCTGCGCCTGCATCGGGAAGCCCTTGGTCTCCACGTCGTCGGCACCCCCGGCGAGCAGGAGGGCGATCGCCGTGCTGAGGTCGGGCGAGGTGCCGAACTCCACCAGCGCTGCCTCGCCAGTGTCGAGGGCCTCGTGGATCTCGTCGGCCACGTCGGGGTCGTGCTCGATGGCGTAGCGGATGTGCATCGTGCCGTAGGCGACGTGGCGGGCCTCGTCCTGCATGGCCATGCGGAACATCTTCTTCTCGACCGGACCTGGTGCCAGCAGCTCACCCTGCCGGAAGAGGTCGAGGATGAAACCCTCGCCGAGCAGGTGCAGCAGCGCCGTGGCCTGCGTGTAGGTCTTGGCCTCGATGATCGTGCGCAGCAGGCTCGCGGGACCGGCGCGGGACTTGAGCAGGCCGCCGCCGTTGGCCAACGCTCGCTTGCGGAACACCTCCGCGTGGCGCGCCTCGTCCATGATCTGCGTGCAGAGGAACATCTTCGCCTCGACGAAGTCGTGGTTCATGCGCCACATCCACTTCGCCGGTAGGTCAGCGGCGATCATCTCCACCTCGGTTAGCGACGTGCACACCTGGCACATGGCGTGCTCGAGGTCGCTGGGGAGCTCCTCGAGCTCGCTCCAGGGGATGTCGCGCGTGGCGGACCACTGGCGAGCGACAGCCTCCTCGTAGAGCTCGGTGACGTTCTCCGCCCAGACGTCGGACTTCGCGTTGATGATGTAGCCCATGTCGGGGGTGTCGGGGTCGACGTCCGCGCCCCGCGGCGCCATCGAGCGGTGCGTCGGGTGCTCCGGCACCTCACCGTAGGCACCGACCGCGATGTCCATCATCGTCAGGCCTCGTGGGCTCGGCTTGGGCCGAACGCCCCACTCGCTGCGGGCGCCTCGTAGCCACGCCCAATCCAGCGCCTGACCGTTCGGCGAGACGTCCGGCAGGTTCGGGTACGGCTTCGACTCTGCCACTGCGCTGCCTCCTGGGTCGCCGAATGGCCTCACTCGACCACGTCGTCAGGGGGCTGAACAGGGGCGAAGGTCCCCCCGGGCACAGGGCCGAGTGACCCTCGTCGTTCGGTCAACGCGTCGAACGCCGACGCGGGGCGAGCGGCCGCGCGTGCGAGCAGCGCGATCACCTCGGTGTCCTGCACCTGGTCGAAGTCCGCGTACCACTCGCCGATCGCACCGAACGACGGGGGGATCTCCAGGCACACGACATCGTCGGCCAGGGGCCGGAGCTCCGCGATCGTTTCGGCCGGAGCCACCGGGATGGCCAGCACCACCCGCTGCGCGCCCAGGTGGCGCAGCACGTCGACGGCCGTGCGCGCGGTGAACCCGGTGGCCAACCCGTCGTCCACCAGCACCACGGTTCGTCCTTGGAGCGGGATGCGCGCTCGGCCTCCTCGATAGCGCTCCACCCGGCGGACGAGCTCCAGCTCCTCACGGGCCCGAACCCGCCGGATCGCATCCGAGCTCACGCACAGGTGGTCGATGAGCTCCAGGTTCAACACCAACGCGCCGCCCTCACCGATCGCACCGATGCCCAGCTCGGGTTGGAGCGGGTGGCCCAGCTTGCGGACGACGAGCACGTCGAGCGGCGCGCCGAGAGACCCGGCGATCTGTGCCGCGACGGGGACCCCGCCCCGGGGCAGGCCGATCACGACGGGGTGCTCGGCGCGCAGCCCCGCCAGTCGGTCGGCCATCCGCCGACCAGCGTCGACCCTGTCCAGGAACGGCACATCGACCTCCAACGGCTCCCACCACATGCTCCACCTCGCGGCGGTCGCGTTGCTCTACCTGCTCTGTTGGCCCACCGCGCCCGGCACACGACGTGCTCCTCGGCTCACACCCGCCTGACCGAGCCGTCGATCAGGCTCCACCGGAGGCGGGCTCAGGGTGAACCTACGCCGCCGCGGGCGACGGTGCGGGCGAGGATCCCCAGCGTGGCTCGCAGGGCGCCTTCCGACAGGATCGGGAAGACGGCGGCCTCCTTCCACGTGTCGTCGATCTCGGACCAGTCGTAGTAGGAGGTGACGAGCGTGCCGTCGGCCACGGGTTCGAGTGTGTAGCCGTACACGTGGCCGATCGGCGGCTTGATCTGCCCGAGGACGGTCCACGCGACCTCCCGGTCGGGGACGAACGTCTTGATGGACACGATCACGTCGTACTTGCCCATCGGGTAGTCGTTGAGGGCCTCACGGTCCATGTGGACCACGAACGTGTCGCCGACGCCGCTGACGGGCTCGCCGGTGGCGTCGAGGAGCATCCCCGAGCTGTCGATCGCCACGTGCCCCTGCGGGTCGCACAGGACCTTGAAGATGGCGGACGGGTCGGCGGGGATGGTGCGCTGAACTTCGATGCGCTCGGCGGTCATCGGTGAATCCTGCCACCCCTGCCACGGAACGGGCGAGGGACGACGGCCCGATGCCGCGGGCGCAGGCGGCCTAGCCGGCGAACCGGGCCGCGACCAACCGCTCATCGAACCGGGCCTTCACGGTGCACCAGGCCGATCGTGCTACCCCGCGAGGGCGCGGGACACCGCGTCGACGATGGTTCCCACCGAGGCGTGCAATGGGACGAGCGTGCTGACACAGCCTTCGACGAGGGGGGAGATGCGCTGGGCGTCCGCGGGCGCGACGCGAACGACGAAGGTCGCCTGGCGGTTGGCATCGTGCACCGCACCGAGGACCTGCTGGGCGTTGATGGATCCGATGCCGAGCAGGTTGACCACGACGTCCGCTCGCTCTGCCGCGCTGCACCCGCGTCCGTCGACCAGTGGGCAGGGGCCCGTGGACGCGTCCGGCCCAGTGCAGGTCGCTATCCGGTGGCCGGCCTCCGCGAGTGCTCGCCCGACGATCCAGCCCTCTGCGGCGTCAGCGCACTCCACGACGACGTTTGCTTGGTCGGCGTCGCGTTCTGGGAGCTCGGGGCCGACCCACCGTTGACTGCGACGAACCATCGATCGACCTCCCCTTGCGCTGGCCTTCAGCCCCGATCGTGACGGCAGCCGTGCGGCGACAACAGGGCCGAAGGTCCTAACTCGCCGTTGTGCATGATCAGCCCGTCGGTCCCCGATCGACGGTTAGGGTGCGGCGCTTCGATCGATCCCCGCGGAGGAGTGCCAAATGATCGCTGCGATCGGGTTGGGCGAGATCCTGTGGTCGCTACTGGTCCTCTACGTGGTGCTCCACGTGCTCATCGCCACCGTCGTCGTCATCATCGACCTCGTAGCCAGCAACGACCTGTCCGGTGCGATGAAGGCGATGTGGCTCCTTGCGCTGCTGCTCCTCCCGATGCTGACGGTGCTCGCGTACCTCGTGACGCGCGGTGACGGCATCGGCGAGCGTCGGCTGGCTCGCACTGACGTACCGCCACCGCCCCCCGCGCCGCCCGTTCCGAGCGGAGCCGGTCCGGCCTCGGAGCTGCGAGAGGCCAAGTCCCTCCTGGACGAGGGGGCGATCACCGCCGCCGAGTTCGAGCGGCTCAAGGGCCAGATCCTGGCCTGACGCCCGCGCCCACCGCCCGATCCGCCGATGGAGGTCCCCTCATGAACGACCAGCCGAGCCCCGCCCGATCGCACCGCGGTCGGTCCGCGCTCTCGGTGATCTTCGGCGTGCTCGGCGTCTTCGGCGTGCTCGTCAGCGTCCTCGCCGTGTGGGCCCACGAGGTGCTGTTCGACTCGAGCTCCGTGTCGAGCGCGGTGGAGCAGACGCTGCTCGACCCGGAGGTCACCGATGCGCTGGCGGTGTACCTCACCGACCAGGTGCTCGAGGCCGTGCCGGTCGAGCAGCTCGTGGAGGACCGCCTGCCCGATCAGCTGACCGGGCTGTCTCCGATCCTCGTCGGCGGGGTGCGGACCGTCGTGCACGACGGGTTGTCCCGCGTGCTGGCGGACGAGAAGACCCGCGCCGTGATCGTCACCGCATCGGAACGGGCCCACCGCGCCGTCATGCGCGTCCTCGATGGCGGCCGCCTCTCGGACGGCCTCACGGTCGGTGACGAACAGGTCTCGCTGAACCTCCTGCCCATCGTCAGCCATGGCTTCGAGGCGCTCCAGGACGCCGGCCTGCTGACGAACGTCGACCTCCCCGATCTGATCCCCGGCGGCAACCCCGCCGACCAGATCCGGCAGCTCGAAGACGCCATCGGCCGATCCCTTCCCGACGGCTTCGGTCAGCTCGTCGTGTACCGCAGCGACCAGATCGCCGCTGCGCAGACGGCCGTCTCCCGCGCGCAGCAGGCACTCGTGCTGTTCCGCCGCACGATCTTCGTCATCCTGGCCGTGACGGCCGTGAGCCTGGCCGTCAGCGTGGCGCTGGCCGCCCGACGGCGCCGCGCGCTCGTGGCGCTCCTGCTCGGCACCGTGGCCGCCATGGCCGTCGGGCGGGCCATCATCCGGACGGTGGTGCAGAAGGTCCCCACACTGGCGATCGAGCCGGGCTCGCGGGCAGCGCTCCGCAACATGGTCGAGTCTCTCGCGAGCGGGCTGTTCAACGCGGTCACGCTCGCGCTGCTCGCCGGACTGGTGCTCGCGGTCGTCACGTACCTGAGCGGCTCGAGCCGGACCGCCGAGGCCATCCGCGGTCGCGCGTCGTCGACGCAGTCCTCCCTGGGGTCCGTCGTCACCGCGCATCGTGAGGGCACCGCGATCGCGGCGTTCACGCTCGCGGTGATCGTCATCGCCGGCTTCGGGTTCTCGATGGTTCCCTTGCTGGTCGCCAGCCTCCTCGCCGTCGGCGGCGCGGCGGCGCTCTGGGTGCTGCCGGCGGCGTCAGACGAGGTCCCTCGCGCGAGCCGGCCCTGATCGACCTCCCGGACCGTGGACACGCCAGCGCTCTCCGACGGTGACCACGTCCGGAACCTCCTCGGTCGCTACTGCGAGCGGCTCGACGCGGGTGACGTCGCCGGGGTCGGTGCGCTGTTCGCGGCCGGTCGACTGACGACCGAGGACGGCCTGGTGCTCGCCACCGGCTCCGACGAGGTCGCCGAGCTCTACCGGCAGGGCACGCGGCTGCACGAGGGGTCGCCACGGACGAAGCACCTCGTCGTGGACACGGTGCTCGAGCTGTCGGACGACGGGTCTGCGATCGTCGCCCGGTCCTCGTACCTCGTGCTGCAGGCGGTCGACGGGGTGCTCCCCCTCCAGCCGATCATCGCAGGCCGGTACGTGGACACGTTCACTCCATCTGCTGACGGATGGTCGTGGTCCGAGCGACAGTTCGCGGTCGACCTCATGGGCGACCTCTCGCACCACCTGGCCTACCGGTTGTGAGCGTCGCGCTCGTCACCGAAGCCGCCTCGGACGTCGGTGCAGCTCCCGGCTGGATGGTCTCGACCGCCGCGGCCACCATCACCGGCACCGCCCTGCCGATGGACGGCGGCCGCTCCGCCTGACGGTCGGACCGATCAGGTGGTCTTCACCAGGCGACCTCGTCGCAGCCGGTGTGGGTGTCGGGCTCGATCTGCAGGGTGGCGTGGTCGATGTGGTACCCGTCGCGGAGCACCGCTCGCGCCTGGTCCAGCACGGCGTGTGCATCGGTGCCGCTGCGGACCATGACGTGAGCGGACGCGACGTCCATGTCAGACGTCAGCGTCCACACGTGGAGATCGTGCACGTCGACGACACCCTCGATCCCGGCGAGGGCAGCCTCGATCGCGTCCAGGTCGGTGCCGGGTGGTGCCGCTTGCACGAGGATGCGCACCGCCCGAGCCCCCAGCCGCCACGTGCGTGGCAGGATCCAGAGGCCGATGGCGATGCCAACGGCGGGATCGACCCAGCCCCATCCGGTGAGCTGGATCGCGATGGCGGCCGCGATCACACCGACGGAGCCCACGGCGTCGGCGAGCACCTCGAGGTAGGCGCCCTCGACGTTGAGCGACTCCCTCGCGCCCGAGCGCAGGAGGGCGAAGACCACGAGGTTCGCGGCGAGCCCCAGCGTGGCGACGACGAGCATGGGCCCCGCGAGAACCTCAGGCGGGTCGTCGAACCGGCCCACCGCCTCCACGAGCACGTACAGCGCCACCCCGACGAGGAGGGCGGCGTTGGCCAGGGCGGCGAGGATCTCGAGGCGGTAGAGGCCGAAGGTGCGGTGGCGACGGTCGCTGCCGCGGCTGGCGAGCTGGATGGCGGCCAGCGACATGCCGAGCCCGATCACGTCCGTGAGCATGTGGCCCGCGTCGGACAGCAGGGCCAGGGATCCGGTCACCAGCCCGGCGACGACCTCGACGACCATGAACACCGCCAGCAACACGAGCGCGGCGGTGAGCCGGCCGCGGTGGCGTTCGCCGGCGCGGACCGACCCGTGGCTGTGGCCGTGCTCCGCGCTCATCGCCGGGGAGGCGCCTGGCCGTCGCTCAGCCGCGGCCGGCGAAGTACTTCGCGTAGCCGTCGGCGAGGGCCCGCAGGTCGGGGTCGGCCTGGAACAGCGGCTCGAACCGCTCGCGCGCCGCCGCGCGCTTGGCCGGGAAGTACTCGGTGGGCCAGTACCCCTCGTGCGGGCGGTAGCCCTTCAGGACGTTGCGGGCGACGGTGGCCTTGTGCACCTCGTCGACGCCGTCGGCGATGCCCATGGTCGGCGCGCCCGCGTACATCGCCTGCAGCGGGGTGAGGTTGGTGGTGCCAAGCGACCCGAGGATGTGCAGCGCGTTGAACGAGACGTCCCGCAGCACCTTGGCCATCGAGTACTTCACCGCCGCGATGTCGGTGCGCGTCTCCTGGGTGCTCGTGTTGTCGATCTTCCACGCCGTCTCGAGGACGAACAGGCGCAGCATGCGGATGGCGGCGTACGAATCGGCGATCTTCTCCTGCACCATCTGGTGCTCGGCGATCGTCTTGCCGTGCGACTCCCGGCTCAGGGCACGCTCGCACATCATGTCGAAGGCCAGCTTGCACTGGGCGATCGTGCGCATGGCGTGGTGGATGCGGCCGCCACCGAGGCGCCGCTGGGCGAGCACCTTGGCGCCGTCCTCGGGGCCGAGGAGGTGGTCGAGGGGGACGCGCACCTCGTTGTAGATGATGTGGTTGTGGTTGCGGGGCTCGGGCTGGATCTCGACCCCGGGGGCGGTGCGCGGCACCACGAACATGCCGTTGGTGCACATGACGAAGAGGATGTCGGCAACGCGGCCGGCGCTGGTGAACCACTTCTCGCCGTTGATGACCCACTCGTCGCCGTCGCGGACGGCAAGGGTCTTGAACAGGTTCGGGTCCGACCCACCCTGCGGCTCGGTCATCGAGTACGCCGACCACAGCTCCTGGTCGAGCATCGGCGTGAGCCAGCGCGCCTTCTGCTCGTCGGTGCCGTACGCGGCCAGCATCTCCATGTTCCCGGTGTCCGGCGCGGCCGCCCCGAACATCTGCGGCGCCGAGGAGTAGCGGCCGAGGATCTCGTTCAGCAGGCCGAGCTTGAGCTGGCCGTACCCGGGGCCGCCCAGGTCCTCGTCGAGGAAGATCGCCCACAGGCCCTGGGCCTTGATCTGGTCCTGGAGGTCCTTGACCAGCGCCTTGATCTTCGGCTCCCGAGAGCGGACGGCGTAGGGGAACACGTACTCGAGGGGCTCCACCTCTTCGCGGCAGAACTGCTCGACCCAGTCGAGCTTGGCCTGGAACTCCGGCTCGGTGGAGAAGTCCCACCCCATCAGATGACCCCCGTTGTCGACGTGCGGCACGTTCATCGCCGATCCTACGGAGGCTCGATGCGGATCGACCAAGCGCCGCCTCTTCTAGGCTCCCGGCCATGGACGCGGGGGCAACCGGTGGGCGAGTGGCGCCGGCGCGATGACCGAGGCCTTCCTGTGGGGGCTGCTCGGCGCCTCGTCGCTCGTCCTCGGTGCGGTCGTCGTCCGCATCCACAGCCCGAACCGACGCAGCCTCGGGCTCATCATGGGCTTCGGATCCGGCGTGCTGCTCTCCGCGGTCTCGTTCGAGCTGATCGAGGAGGCGCTGACCACCTCAGAGGGCGCGGGCGGCGTCCCGTTCGGCTTCTTCGGCGGCGCGCTCGTGTTCACCGCCGCGGATGCGCTGCTCCAACGTCGCGCCACGGCGGGACGCGATGCGTCCAAAGAGGGTGGCGGCATGACCATCGCGCTCGGCACCGTGCTGGACGGCGTCCCGGAGTCGGCCGTGCTCGGGCTGACGCTGCTGACGAACGGCACGATCGGTGTGTCGATGCTGGTGGCCGTGTTCGTGTCGAACATGCCGGAGGCCATCGCCGCGTCCACGGACCTGGCGGGGAGCGGCTGGAGCGACACGCGGATCCTACGGATGTGGGGTGTCATCGCCCTCGTGTGTGCCGTCAGCTCCGCCGCCGGCTTCGGGCTCCTCGACGGCGCGGCGCCGTCGACCGTCGCGTTCACCCTGGCGTTCGCCGCGGGATCGGTCCTCACGATGCTCACGACGTCGATGATCCCGGAGGCCTACGAGTCCGCCGGCCGCGCCGTCGGGCTCGCGACCACGCTCGGCTTCGCGACCGCGCTCGGGATCGACTGGCTCGCCGCCTGAGCGCCCGCCACCCCGTTCAGCCGCGCGGCCGGGGCTCCACCCGGCTGGCGACGAGCACACCCGCGTTGGAGACGCAGAAGGGCACGACGTACGTGACGGCGGATTTGATCCAGACGGCGGCGGTCGCGTCGCCGCGGAGGACCACGTCGAGCTGGTTGATGATGAACAGCACGGTGCCGACGACGAGTGCGATCGCGACTGTCTTGCGCAGGTGGGACGGGTGGGCCACGACCGCAAGGGCCTCTCGCCACGTGCCCCAAGTGGGGGGGGCAGCCCGGTCGACGGCACGACCGTCGGAGGGTGTGGATGTCGGGCCAGGGGGGTTGCTCGCCACCCCGCGGTGCTAGCAGACGACGACCGCCGGTGCCTCGCCCAGCGCGGCGACCTGTGGTCAGCCGGCGAGGGCGTCGCGCAGCACGGCCAGGCGCTCGGGGACGACGGTGCAGTTGACCCAACGCCCGACCTTCTCCTTCGTGATGAGCCCGGCGTCGGCGAGCAGCGACAGGTGGTGGCTCACCGTCGACTGGCTCTTGCCCACGGGGACCTCGAGATCGCAGCTGCAGGCGGTGCCCTCGGGGGCGGCGGCGATGAGCGACAGCAGCCGGAGCCGGACGGGGTCGGACAGGACCTTGAAGGCGGCGGCCAGCTCAGCGGCAGCGTCCTCGTCCAGCGCCGCGGTGAGCAGCGGGGCGCAACAGGGCTCGATCGATCGCACGTCCATCGGATGTTCTCCTTGCATGTATCGATCTTTGTCGATACATTGACACCTGTCCATACGTTACCCGGGGAGGAACCCGATGTCTCGTGTCCAGCTCGCCCTCAACGTCTCCGACGTCGACGAGGCCGTGGCCTTCTACTCGAAGCTGTTCAAGACCGAGCCGGCCAAGCGCCGCCCTGGCTACGCCAACTTCGCCGTCGAGGAGCCGCCGCTGAAGCTCGTCCTGATCGAGAACAAGGACGCTCCCGCCACCCTCAACCACCTCGGCGTCGAGGTCTTCTCGACCGACGAGGTCATCGCCACCCAGGCCCGCCTGGCCGCCGAGGGCATGGCGACGGCGACTGAGGACAACGTCACGTGCTGCTACGCCGTGCAGGACAAGGTGTGGGTCGACGACCCCGACGGCGCGCCGTGGGAGATCTACACGGTGCTGGGCGACAGCGAGTCCCCCAACGGCGACCTCGCCAACGTCGACCTCTGCGGCGCCGGGGCGTGCGTCGCCACCGAGCAGCCCGCCGATCAGGAGGGCGAGACGGTGGCAGGGTGCTGTTGATGGACGGCCCGGTCCTCGACCTCGCCCCCGCTTGCCAGGCCGAGCGTCGCGCCGCGGCCGACCATGACCGGTGCCGCGGGCGCGGAGCCCTCGTGCGCGAGCGGCGTCGCCGCCGACTGCGGGCACCGCTGGACCGATGACCACAGCCACCGAGCCGCTCCTGGCTCGGCCATCACCAGGTCGCCACGTGATCGACGTGCTCCCGGGATGACGCCCTCCCTGGGCCGCAAGGCCACCGCCGAGGCCGTCGGCACCGCGCTGCTCGTCGCGGTGGTCGTCGGCTCGGGGATCTTCGCCCAGCGTCTCTCCCCTGGCGACACCGGCTTCCAGCTGCTCGCGAACTCCACCGCCACCGCCGGCGGGCTCGTCGCGCTGATCCTCGCGTTCGGGTCGGTGTCCGGCGCGCACTTCAACCCTGTCGTCACGCTCGCCGACCGGTTCTTCGGGGGCATGACGACGCGCGAGGTCGCTGCCTACATCCCCGCCCAGATCGCCGGTGCCTGCGTCGGCGCCGTGGTGGCGAACCTCATGTTCGACCTCGACCCCGTCAGCTTCTCCACGCACACCCGCGCGACCGGCGGGCAGTGGCTCGGGGAGGTCGTCGCGACGTTCGGGCTGCTCATCGTGATCCTCGGCGTCGTGCGCTCCGGCCGGGCCTCAACCGTCGCCTTCGCCGTTGCTGGCTACATCGCCGCCGCCTACTGGTTCACCTCGTCGACGAGCTTCGCCAACCCCGCGGTCACCGTGGGCCGGACGCTCACCGACACCTTCGCCGGCATCCGCCCGTCCTCCGCGCCGGCCTTCGTCGCCGCGCAGCTCGTCGGCGGCGCGCTCGCCGTCGCCCTCGCCCGCTACCTCACCCCTGACCTGCCCGCCGCCGACCTCATCGTCCCCCACGACCAGACCGACGCCGCCTGACCAGGAGCCACGCATGCCCAGCCTCGACGGACGCCCCACCGCGCTGTTCGTCTGCGTCCACAACGCCGGCCGATCCCAAATGGCCCTCGGGTGGTTCAACCACCTCGCCGACGGCCGCGCGATCGCGTGGTCCGGCGGCTCCGAGCCCGGCAACGAGGTCAACCCGTCCGCAGTGCTCGCCATGGCCGAAGTCGGCGTCGACATCGCCCGGGAGTTCCCCAAGCCGTGGACGGACGAGGTCATCCAGGCCGCGGACGTCGTGATCACGATGGGCTGCGGCGACGCCTGTCCCTTCTACCCCGGCAAGCGCTACGAGGACTGGGAGCTCCCCGACCCCGCCGGGAGGGACGTCGACGCGGTCCGCCTCATCCGCGACGAGATCGAACGACGCGTACGAGCGCTGCTCGAGTCACTGTGCGTCACGCCCTTCTGACGCACGCCCCGCACTCCTCCTTGAGCGCGCTCAGAGTCGACCCGCGTCGTCACCATCGTGGTTGCTCAGCCTGGTGGCGACTGGCCGCCGTCAGACGCATCGCTCGTTCCCCGCAGTGTGCGGTCAGGGTCGGCAGCGAAGGTGGCGACGCAGCGGAGGCTGCAGAACCAGTAGTCACGGTCTCGGTGCCGCAGCCGTCCGGCGGCATCGGCTCGCGCGACCTGCATGCGACACACGGGGTCGATCGCAGCTCCCGCTGCGGTCGAGCACAGCTCGAGCTCGAACAGCTCGACCGGCTCCGTGATGTTTCGCAAGTCGAAGCAGCCGAGGTCCCCAACGGTGACACCGCGGCTACGGGCGACCTCGGCCACCTCGGTGGTGGCCAGGACCTGGCCGCCGTGCGCTTGCCCAGCAACCCGCGCGGTGAGGTTGACGCTGGCACCGAGGTAGTCGCCGCTGCGTTGGATCGCACTGCCGTGGTGCAACCCGGCTCGGGCGATCGGCAGGTCCGTCTCGGCGAGCGCGGCGAACAGCCGGCTCGTCGCAGCGACGGCCGCGTCGGGCCCGGGAAATACGACCATGACTGCGTCGCCGATGGTCTTCACCAGCCGATCCTCGGAGCCGAGCGCCTCGGTGGTGGTTGCCTCGAACCGGTCCAGCAGCGCGACGGCTTCAGCGTCACCGTGCGCTTCGGTGAGCGCGGTGAACCCCGCAAGGTCGACGAAGCCGAACGTCGCGCTGATCTCGCTCATCGGGGGCCCGCAGCCTGACGACGACCTTCGACCATCAAGTGCCCTCCTCCGTGGGGAACCCGAACACGCGTCCATTTGCCCGCCGCAGATCATCAATGGAGTAGGACCGAGAGTCAACGCATGGCGTGCGCAACCCAACCGAACTCGTTCGACCGGACCTCGACCGTCGCGAAGCCCGCCGCGCTGAGGCGAGAGTCCACCGTGGCGGGATCGACGGGGTTGTAGAGGTCGTCGACGTGCAGCGAGCTCGTCGCTGGCGATGCTGTCAGAGGCGACGAACGTCCCACCAGGGCGCAGCACGCGGGCGACCTCTGCGAAGAGACGGTCCTGCAACCCACCGGTCGGGACGTGGTGGAGCATGGTGAAGGACACCGCACCAGTGAAGCGCCCGTCGTCGAAGGGCATGGCGGTGGCGTCGGCATCACCCACGGACCCCATGCAGGGATCCGGCGCGGTTCAGCCGGTGAACGTCGGGGCGGCGTCGCCCGACGCCACCGCCGGCGGAGCAGGCGCCACCGGATCGACCGGAGGATCGACGGGCGGATCCACGGGAGCGGGCGGGCTGATCACTCCGCCGAGGATCACCGGGCCGTAGAACCTGTTGAACTGGTCGTCAGGGCCCACACCGTCGAAGCAGAACACGGCAACCTCGTAGGCGCTGAGGGGAACCCACTCGGGAAGGGAGAGCGTCACCGCGAAGGTGCCGTCGGCCTCGAACTCCAGAACCGCCGTTACCGCAGCGTGGTCCGGCGGACCGACGATCGTGTGGGCTCCGTCCGCAACGTGCACGACCAGCTCAGCGAAGCCGGGGCCGAGCGGGCTGTCCTCCACACACCCGTCGCCCGCCACGTGGATGGTGCCAGCCGCTGCGTCGGGCGTGACCCCCGCCCCGCCAAGATGGCTGGGATCAAGGCCTCCGAGGGCGGCGGGCCCACCGGTCGCTGACACGTTCGGCGCTGCCGCGCCCACCAGGACCACTCCGATGCCCACCATCAACCGTCTCAGCACCATTTCCGACCTCCTCGAGGCGGTCCGCCGATGCGGCCCGCCTCTGATCCTGCGGGCGCGGGCCGCGTCGTGCAGTCCTCGATCCGTCCCAAGACCGTCCCAACCAGCGGGAGGCTGACCCGATGGCAGCCGCCGCCCGGGATGCGACGACGATCGGGGCGACTGGCGGACCACGCGCTGTTGTGCCGGGCGATGCTGGCCCGCGTCGACCGACGCGACCGTCGAGATGCTCGGGGTGCCGCATGTGCCCCGGCCGCCGCCTAACCGACCACCACGCCGGGGCTTCGCCCCGGACGGGGGCGACGCCCCCGCACCCCCCACGCGCCCCAGCATCGCCGCCACACAGGGGTGATTCACATCTCAGAAAGCGCATGAGAAGTCGGCGCCTCGATTGGCCTCGGTGTTCCGGAAACCCGCCCGTTCCGGAGCACCCGGACAGGCCCGGTTCTGGAACGCGGGAGCGCCGGACAACTCACGCGCGCAGTGGGTTCGAGCCGGTGAGGCCGAGCAGCTCCGGGCTCGTGTAGAGCCGGCTCGGTCGTCCCCGCCCCGTCGACTGCACGGTGCCGTGCTCGGCGAGGACGCCAGCGTTGACGAGGTCGCGCAGTGCACCGCTCGCGGACTTCAACGGGATGGCCAGCTCGGACGCGACGGTCGGCCCAGTGAGGACCAGGTGCCGAGGCAGCAGCTCGAGCACGCGCCACGCGGCCGCGTTGCTTCGCAACCGCTTGACGCCCTCACGTGGCGCGCCGAGCCGCTCGCGCCACGCGCGCTGGAGCTGTTCGACTGACGCGACGAGCTCCTGTTGCGCGCGGCCCGCGCCCGAGACTGCTTCCGCGAACCACCGCACCCACGCGTTGTGATCGCCCATGCGGAACAGCACGAGCCCGGAGGCGTAGCCACCGACGTCGGCGGCGATGCGGGTGCTCACCGGCGGCGGTGTCACGAGCGACAGTCGACGGACGAGGACCCACGCGGTGAGAACACGCCCGACGCGACCGTTGCCATCGGCGAAGGGATGGATGATCTCGAACTGCGCGTGTGCGATGGCTGCCTGGCTGACCGGGTCGACGTCGTCGCGGTGCACGTAGGCGATGAGATCGTCGAGCAGCGCCGGCACGTCGTCGGGCGGCGGCGTGACGAGGTGGGCGTCGAGGGGTGATGTTCCACCGATCCATCCCTGCCCAGTGCGCACGGTCCCCACGTGCTGCGCGGGCGTCGGGCTGCCGGTCATCAGTGTTCGGTGCCAACGGCGAAGGCTCCCGACGGTGAGCGGCGCGACGTGCGCCTCCTCGATCGCCTCGGTCACGGTGGCGAGGTTGGCGGCGACCCACGCCGCGGCTGACGGCTCCGCCGAGTCATCGGCCTCGGCGAGTACGACGTCAACGACCGGCGCGGTGACGCCCTCGATGAACGACGACGCGACGCCCTCGGCACGTAGGAGCAGGCGCGCGAGCGCTGCGTAGTCGTCGGGCATCGTATCGGCGCCGTGTTCGACGGCAGCCTGCGCCCGCGCCGCCCGGGCGACCGTGTCTGCATCGAGCGAGAGGTCGCGGTCGGCCAGCGGAGTCGGCACGAACGCCTTCGCCCGTCGCCCTCGCCACAGAATGGGCACCTCGACGCCTGCCGGCTCCATGTCTCACCTTTCGTACGCTTGGTTCCTCAAGTGTACGTTATTGGTCGCGCTGGCGGAGGGCCCCAAGATCCTCGCCGGGGGCACTGACCGCGACGAACTCTGCCGGCCCCTGGTGGGGCAGCCCTCGGGGGAAAGGCAGGGCACGAGCGATTTCCAGGTCGCGGACCTCGCGGCGGACAGGAGTTCCCGAACCAAGCCCTGCCAGGTGGCGGGGTGTCGAACGAAGCCACTGGTCCGTGACCACCAGGCGCACCCGCCAGGAAGCGCTGGGCGTCAGCCGCTGTAGCTGAACGGCCCGAACGCCGCGTACTTTCCTGAGTGGTCGTAGGCCACCCCGCCGTGCACCCGGAACACCTTCGATGTCGCCAGCCCGCCGCGCTTCACGATCAGGCCCTCGGGCAGCACCATCTCGGGGTAGACCTCGGCACCACTGACCGGGTTGCGAATCGGCTGCAACTCGAGCTCGGCCACACCGTCGACGGTAGCGGTGCTGGCGTGGGCGGCTACATCAACGGCGAAACGGGCACGGTGCGGGCCGTCGAGCTCGTAGGTGTTGATGAAGATCGACCACGGGCCGCCGACCTCGCCGCGCAGCACCCGGGTCAATGCCTCCTCCTGATGGGCGTCGGCGCCGTCGTCGAGGTAGACGCTGGCCTGCCCACCACCTTCGTGGATGGCCCCCGGCCAGTCGGCGAACACCGCCACCGCTCGGCCGGCCACGTCGATGCCGTCGACCTCGCCATCGTCGATCGACCAGACCCAGCCACCCTCGCAGTCGCCGTGGGTCGGCGGCGCGTTGAAGTTGCACGGGCAACCCCAGTCGCAGTTGCAGGCGATCAGCACGTTCCCGCTCAACTGCCAGCTCATGACACACCCTCCCACACGGCCACCGCGATGAGGCTGACGCCGGTCCAGCGCGCCAGTCCCGCACCGTGGCTGGAGAGCTTCTCCACCGCCACGATCCCGGCGATCGCCGCCACCCAAACGATCCCCATCATCCCGGCGACCACCAGTACGGCCATCAGTGCCCAGCAGCAGCCGAGGCACCAGCGGCCGTGGTCCGCCCCGAGAAGAAACGCGTTCACTCGCCACCGCTCCACCAGGAAGTCCGCCGGCGTGCGGCACCGCCGCAGACAGGCGTGCTTCGCCGGGGTCAACTGATAGAGGCCAGCGACGCCAAGCACCGCCGCTACTGGCACGTCCATCGCCACCTCATGGAGCGCCCAGGCGGCGACCCCCACGGCGCCCCACACAGCCAGATAACCCGCGGCGAGACGCGCCGTTGCCGGCCGGGTCGCGCCGCGGCGATACAGCAGGACGAACGGGGCTGCCGACGGCAACATCATCGCCACCATCATCACCGTCCACGCCGTCACGAATCCCGCGATGCCCGCTCCCCCGCCGTCGAAGCCGGCCAACACGGCGATCCATGCGACCAGCGCGACACCGGCAAGCACGACCAGCACACCGTGGTCGACTCGGGCGGTCGGGGCGACAGGTACCGCCGTCATTCCCTGAAGCTACTGCCGGGCCGACCCCTTCGCCGTTCCCTGCTTCCATCTGCGGGCGGGAGCGCGTCTCGGCGCCGTGCCTGCCCGAGTCAGAACCATCCGGTGCTACGTCCTGCGACGACTCCACGGCGAGGACGCCGCCATCGAGACGGTTCGGGATCTGCGCGACGTGATCGACGCTCGACTCCCCGACGAGCGGCTCGTCGTCGACGCCGCCCGGATCAAGGCCGACCACCCGATGGCCTACGCCGACGCGTTCGCGGCCGCGCTCACCCTCGCCTGCGACGCCACCCTCTGGACCGGCGCCCCCGAGCTCCTCGTCGACAGACCGTCGTGGCGCTGGCGGGACCTCCGGTCCTAAAGGCAGAGCACGATCGATTCCCCCGTCGCGGACATCGCGGCGGACAGGACGTCCCGATCGACGACTCACGCTGGCAAACGCCCCGCGCGAGCCGGCACTCGGTGCGGCTCAGCGCCGAGAGAAGCCGGGAGCGGCGACGCGTGCGATCGGCCGATCGGTATGCCTCGGGGACGAGAGCGCAGGCGGCTTGCTCGCTACACGACGTCGTCACGAAGTCTCGTGTTCTGGAATGACGCGGCCCGCCACTCGTCCCCGCGCTGCACCAAGACCGTGGTGCTCCGTTGCCGGAATGTTGCGAAGGGATCGCGCGCGCCGTGGACATCGAGTACGACGTCCACGGCACCGTGATGGTCGGACGCCTTGCCCTCCCCGACGGCGAGGGCAAGCGGCCCGCGGTGCTGATCGCTCATGAAGGCCCAGGCCTCGAGGACTACCAGAAGAGTCGGGCGGAGCGGTTCGCCGAACTCGGCTACGTCGCCTTCGCGCTCGACTGCCACGGTGGCGGCAGGCTGCTCGCTGACCGCGACACGATGATGGCCAGCCTCGATCTGCTGACAGCCGATCCCGAGCAGACCCGAGCGCTCGCCGCCGCCGGCCTCGAGGTGCTGCTGGCGGAGCCCCGCGCCGACTCGGCGAAGGTCGCGGCGGTCGGCTATTGCTTCGGCGGCACGCTTGTACTCGAGCTGGCGCGTGGGGGCGCCGAGCTCAAGGCTGTCGTCGGCTTCCATCCCGGCCTCGGGACCGTCCGGCCAAACGATGCCAGCAAGATCAAGGCGAAGGTGCTGGTGTGCGTAGGCACCGAGGACCCGTTCATCCCTGTGGAGCAGAGGCTGGCCTTCGAGGCAGAGATGCGGGCGGGTGGCGTCGACTGGAGAATGAACCTCTACGGGGGCACCGAACACAGCTTCACCCACCCCTGGGCGGATCGCGCTCGGATTCCGGGCCTGAAGCACGACCCGCGATCCGACGAGCGGTCCTGGCGAGCGATGCTCGACCTCTTCGACGAGGTGCTCACCTGAGCGGACCCTGTTGAGGGGGACACACTCGCCGAACCCGCTACAGAGCGCCGCATTCGTGAACTCGACTGCTCCTGCGGGGAACATGATCCTGTGGAGGACGAGTCCGACGCTGCTGTGATCGCCGCGTCGCGTCATGAGCCTGCTCGGTTCGGGATCATCTTTGACCGGCACGCGACCGTGCTCCATCGTTATCTCGTTCGTCGGCTGGGACCGGACGAGACCGAGGGCATGGTCGGCGAGGTCTTCCGGATCGCCTTCGAGAAGCGGCACACATACGACCTGGTTCGGCCGACGGCGCGGCCATGGTTGTACGGCATCGCAACCAACCTGCTGGCCAAGCACCGGCGCCGGGAAGGTCGACGGATCCACGCCATGGCGCGGCTCGCCTCTCAACGTGTGCCGCCGCTTGATCTCGCCGACCGGGTGAGCGCTACGGTCGACGCCGCCGATCTGTGGCCGCGCGTCGCCGACGCCGTGACCTCTCTGCCGGAGCCAGAACGAGACGCGCTCGTGCTCCACGTCTGGGAAGGCCTCAGCTATGCGGAAGTCGCCGACGCGCTCGGCGTGCCCGTCGGCACCGTGCGGTCGCGGCTGCATCGAGCACGGGGACGACTTCGCGAACTCGCGGGCCCCAGCGGGAGAGAACACGACGAGAACACGGAGAGCCGAGATCCTGGGAGGATCGGGTCGTGAGTGACGACTTCGATCCGCTGCGGCAGTTGCGTCCCGATCGCATCGAGCCGGACGATCCGGGAGACCCGGCTGTCTTTACCCGAGCGAAGGAGCAACTCATGTCAACCATCGACCAGGACCACGCGCCGACAGATGTCCTCACTACTCCCGACATCTACCCGCGGCTGGCGTACCGCGACGAGCTGGTCGCCGTCGACTACCTCACGCGCGTATTCCAGTTCACCGAAACCCGTGAGGCCCGCATGGAGTTCGACGGAAAGTCACTGTGCTGGCTGCGTATCGGCAGCGGGGTTGTGATGATCGGGCGGGCGGACGCGGAGGTCCACTACATCCACAGCCCGCTCGAAGCGGGACTGACCACGGTGATGATGAACATCTACGTGCGCGACATCGACGCCCACTACGCCCACGCGGTTGCCGAAGGCGCGAGCGTCACCATGGAGCTCGACGACGCCTTCTATGGCGAGCGCCGCTACGAAGCCACCGACCACGAGGGGCATCGGTGGCACTTCGGCGAGCGATTCGACGACATCAACGCCCGCGGCGGCCGCCCGCCCGAGCCCGCGGACCCCCCGAACAGCTGACCACTCCAGAGGGCTCTGCTGCGTTCCGTCCCGGGCGGAGGTCACAGGCTTGCCACGCGTGTGACGATCACCACGGCCGCAAGCAGGGCGAGAGCCGTGGGCATCGCCGCGTGCGCCATGTCGCCGGCCCGAGCATGCGAGACGACGGCGAGGCCGAAGTAGGCACAGGTGGCGGCGCCGGCGGCGACGCCGAGGCGCCCTGCGGCGAGGCCGACGATGAGCCCGGCGGCGCCGAGCAGCAGAATCGCCGCCAGCAACGCGAGTCGTTCCTCCGGCACTCCCGCGGCGCGGTACTGCTCGACGACGCTGTCCGAGTGGCCGAGCTTCCGCACGGCTGAGCCCGCCATTGCGACGGCGAGCAAACAGGACGTGACTACCGATGCGGCGAACATGCTCTAGCTCCTTTGATCTCTTCCACGAGTCTAATTTAAACGCGTGTTTAGATACCGTCCCCGCGACAGGTCACCCGTGAGCCCACAACGAAGCAGCCGACAGCAGTTCCTCGACGGCACGATCGGGTGCCTCGAGCTGCTACCTCCGGACCAGTTCACCGCTCGGGTGATCGCGAAGGAGTCCGGGGCGAACCTGGCGTCGATCCTCTACCACTTCGGGTCGAAGGACCGGCTGGTCACGGAGGCAATGGTCGCCACGCTCGACAGGTGGCTCGACCAGGTGGTCCAGCGGATCGCGTCTCGTGTCGGCGTGTTCGTTAGACGACCCGTTAGACGTGGCCCTGGCCAGGACGCCGCGACACAACTACGGAGAGTGGCATCGCGAGACCGTGGATCGGCGGCGACTGGCTCGTTGACCGCAGGGTGAAATGGTGGAGCATCCCCGATGCGCCGCGCCGAGATGCCGGGGGCATTGTCACTCCGAACCCCACGCCTCGGACAGCGGGTTCATCCCGCCGAGACTTCCTTCCGATCCGTACGGACGGAACCGGATGAACGCGGAGCGAAGAAAGAACGGCTTCGTCCTGTCGGCCGCGATCGCGTACGGATGGCCGGAGTCATTCTTACCGTACGCGTACGCCGACAGTGATGAGGTGTCCTCCCAAGCGAGCACGTCGAGAACAACGGGGGACGCGCGAGGCCCGTCGCCCACGTCAGCCCGGGAGCGCCGACCACGCTCGCCTCGGCCTTCGCGCTCGTGCGCCGGAAGCGGAGCGCCTGGCGGAGGCGGAGCCGGCTGAACGTGAGCACCGCGGCGGGACCGTCGTGATCAACGACTCTTGCGGTGGGTACCTCGGCGGGAAGCCCGGCCACGTGCCGTGAGCGCGCAACGGCGCCAGCCGGAGCCGCCAGCCGCCTGTGAGCCTCGCGGCCACCAGGATCGCGGGGACCGACATCGACAGCGCCTACAGCCCCGTCGTTGCTCTGACGAGGGCGTCGCGCACTGGTGCTGTCGTCACGCGTTCAACGTACCGGTCACCAGCACCGAGCGTTCAGTCACGCCCTCGTCCGGCTGCGACTTTGGCCGCGGTCGACCTCGGGACTGCCCAAACGGCAGTCGTTGCCGATGCTGAGGTGAGTCGCCGCTCTCCTGGCTTGGCGGGCCGTCATGCCTCAGCCTCGAGCATGCGTTTGAGGTCATCGACCTCTTCGGCGACCTGCCTCTGCAGCCAGCGCTTGAAGAGCGGCGCCGCGAGCCACCCCACGACCGGCGAGAAGTCGAACTCCTCGCGGTGCCGCACGAAGGTTCCTTCCTCGCGCTCCTCGCATTCGAACCAGCCATGGAACCGCGCCAGACGGTTGAGCGGCGAGGGAATCGACTCGTAGTCGAGCCGGGTCCAGCGGATGAGGCGGATCGACTGTGTGTCGGCCGGAGTTGGGATGCCTCGCAGCCGCCCGGAGTATCGGATTTCGCCCTCGTCGCCGGTCATCTCGCGGCGGTGAATCGTGCGGAACTTCGGATCGACCTGACGGTAGCGGTCAAGGTCGAGTGCGAACTCGAGGATCTCTTGGGGGGTCCGGCGCACGATCGCGGCGCCTTCGCCAGCGACGATCATGGCGCGAAGCTCGGGATCGAGCGATCAAGGAACCCGATCACGGAGCTCGCGAAGGCGTCGTTACGGTCACTCGCGCGCGACTGACGAAGCACGCTCAGACGCTGGCCGAGCTCTGTTGACGGGAGGACGTCGAGCGGTTGAACGGTCAGGTCGTCCGTGCGGTTCTCGATGTGGTGCTTGGCTTCGATCCCGGCAGCGGTTAGGTCACCGCGATTGTCGATCCACCCTCGGCCGTGCAGCCCCGCGCTTGCGTCCTCCCAATGCTGGCCGGACCATCCTCTGGTTACTTGCTGGAGATCACGCGTTGTCGCGCCGCTTGCAGCCGCTACCACGTGGCTCTCGACGTCATACGCGTAGGCGTCGCAGCGCATGGATGGTGGCTGCGCCGTCACGGTGGATCCACCCGGGCCGAATCGGGCAGGAGGTTGAGCACTCGTCCCGCCGCCTCTGTTAGTCGATGCGCGTCCATGACGAACTCGGGATGGAGTAGCGCTCGGATCAACAAGCCGTCGAAGGTCGCGAGCACGAACGTGGCCGCATCCTCAGCGGGGCGGTCGTCGCCGAGGTCGAGCATCCTCATGACATTTGCTCGGGCGTAGCGAAAACGCTCAGCCAACAGTTGTCGCATCGGCTCGTCGTGGAGTGCACGCGCAAGGGCGACCAGAAAACTGCGGGCAAGCCCCTCGTGCCGCTGGCGTGTCTGATCGACCAGCTCGATGGCGCGGATCAACTTCATCCCTGGGGCACCGTCGGGAAGATTCGCGAGACCGGCCGCGACCTCCGCGAGCCAACGATGCAATCCCTCGCTAACCGCCTCAGCGATGAGGTTGTCCTTGGAGCCGAAGTGGTAGCCGATCGATGCGAGATTCGCCCCCGACTCTGCGGCGATCACCCGGGCGGTGACCTGCTCTGGGGGCAACGTCTCCAGGCAGCGCAGGGTGCCCTCGATCAGTACCGCGCGGTTGCTGCGCTGAGGGCTCACCGATACCTCCTACCTCTGACTGGTTCGTTGACTCAATCTACACGAACGTCTAGATTAGACTAGTAGAGGTTCATTGCGGCTCCGCCGCCAGTGCCAGCACAATTTCGCAATCTGTTGAGGACATGCCCATGGCCGTCGCCACCGCAGTCGCGTCGATCGTCCTCGCCACCTGCCGCACCAACATCGCCGGCCACGCGACACGCTCCGGATACCGGCCCCCGAAGTACGACATCAGTCCGGTGATCGGTCTCGCGTCCGGTTCGACGCGCCGAAGGAAGGCGGTCCCGCTCCACCTATCGGGGTTCCACGGGCGGTCAGGCGCGTACTGGCGACCAGAGGCAGAGGGAGCAGGTTGGCGAGCTGCACCCCATCGAGGACCACGAGATGCCAGCCGGCGATGTCTACCGGCCCGTCACTGAGGATGAGGTCGGCGTCGATGCCGAGGTACCTCCAGATCGGGATGCACGGCCCAGCGAGGTATTGAGCAAGCGCGTCGACGATTTCGTTGTGGGTCGGCAGTCCATCGCCGGCAACCAGCCAACCTGCGACTCCTGTCGCGTAGAGGACATCGGAGGTGAGGCGCCGACCCGCGGCGCGACGGGGGCGTTGTCCCACGCTCGTGGCGTGGCTGGCCGCCTGGGCGGCGTGCAGGGCTACTTCGTCGGCGATCTGGACCTCCGATGTCAGTCCGAGCAGGTCAGCGAGTTGCCGGGCAGTGGTTCGCATGGACGACGGGCTTGCAGTCGCGCCTGGGCCAGCTGGGGTGCTGTGCCCCGCCCTGACATCCTGGTGTCGTTTGCGAGGATGATCACGAATCCGTGACAGCGAACCGGCCCGCCACGCATCGCGCTCCGAGTGGGTTCTTTGGCACCGAGCTTCCATGCCGTTGCTGTCCACGGCTCGACGTTGTTGCGCCGTGATGACGGCTTGGTGCCATCCCTTGTAACCAATAGGCCTCCGCCGGTAGGGGACCGCTATTCGGGCCGGGCCGTCGCGGAGCTCACGGCGTTGGCATCGCGACCCGTAGGCGCCCCAGCCGCCAGAGCCGGCGGCCTCCGACTTTGAGCTGGCGCCGCAGGAACGGTCGGAGCGGGGAGACGCGGTTGAACATCACGAGCAACAGGACGGCGGGGTCGCCGGCGATGCGCACGTCGATCGGGCGGGGGCCAGGTTGTTCGACGGACAGCCGCCCGCCGGTGATGGCGAACACGACGGGCCGGACGCCCTGGGCGCGGAGCTCGCCGACCACGTCTTTGCCCCCCGTCGTCGGCTCATCGACGGATCGGTCGCTCGCCGAGCGCATCACCTCGACGAGGAACTCAAGGCTCAGCGCCGCATCCTCAGCGGGGATGGGCCACGAGTGGCCGGCGGCGTGAGCGATGTCGTGGCCGTGGATCAATAGCTCCATTACCATGTGGGACGCCACCGCCGTGCGCGGGAGTTGTAGGCCACCCAGCCACACGACAGGTTCGGCGCCGTCGGTGCCCGCGAGTTGGGGTGTCCAGCTCGCGAACGCCTCTTCGATGCGCGTTGCGAGCACACCGGGCCGGCGTTCGGGCTCGGCATCGAGGACGGCCGCGTTGATGGCGGCGATATCGACGACGGAGTCGAGGACCCGGTCGCGGCCGCTCTCGAGCCAGTCCGGCATGGCAGTCCCGGTGAGTGCGTAACCGTCGAAGTGGCTGATCGATAGGACATGGGTGGCCGTGTCGCCGATGCTCCAGTCGCCTACTGCCCGCGGGTTCGGGTCGGTGATGGTGCCGAGCATGGTGACGAAGCGGCCCGCGGCGTCGGTAAGCGCGGACTGGACTGCGGGCCATGACGACAGCGCAGGCGTCACCGCCGTCACGAGCGACTCCAACGGTTCAGCACAGTGCTTCTCTGCATGTGACACCTCCACTGGAACTCTAGTAACCTGAGTGTAGACTCTATAAATAAGAGTTGCCAATCTCAGTGTGGGAGCGGCTTAGGCTGATCAGCAATGCCCAAGCGGACCTACGGCCAGTACTGCGCCCTGGCCCGCGCCCTCGATGTGGTCGGTGACCGTTGGACACTGCTGATGGTCCGCGAGCTGCTGTTCGGCCCCAAGCGGTACACCGATTTACTCGATGCTCTTCCCGGGATCGGTACCAGCCTGTTGATCGAGCGGCTCCGCCACCTCGAAGCCGACGGTCTCGTCGGCCGCCGTCGGCTCCCTCCGCCCGCAGGGTCTCACGTCTATGAGCTCACGGCGGTGGGCGCCGCGCTCGGCGACGCGCTGTTGCCGCTCGCTCTGTGGGGTGCCCGCCACCTGCTCGGCGCCCGCCGACCCGGCGAGGACTTCCGCGCCGAATGGCCCCTCCTCGCGCTACGTGGCATGGTCGATCCTGCGGCCGCGGACGGGATCAACCAAGAGGTCGAGTTCCATATCGAAGACTCGATCGCCCACCTGCGCATTGCCAACGGCCTGGTCTCAGTCCACCCCGGGCCGACGCTCGATGCCCCCGAGGTCACCGTCACACTCGATCTCGAAACCTTCGTCGCGGTCGGCAGCGGCCGCCTCGATCTCGCCGAGGCCATTGCCACCGGCCACATGACCGTTGACGGCGCACCCGAGTCCATCGACGCGCTCGTCACGTTACTCAGCACCGCCGTATCGATGGCTCGGGATCGACCGCTGAGTCCGCCTGGAAGCTCGGCCATCGCACGCGAGTCACCGCAAACACGGCGTCGGTAGCGTGTTTTCGGGACTGACCCAGGATGTGGCGGGGCGCACCCGGGATCTCGACGGTCGTGGTCCCGACGGGGCGAGGCGCACCGGTAGATGAGACACGGTCACCCGGCTCGGCGCGCGGCGCCACCGCCTGCCACCACAACGTTCACGGACGGAAGGCCGGTGCCCGGCTTTGGCGGCCCATTTCTCGCGTGAGCTACTGGCTGGATCGGAGGTCGTGGGCGACTCTTAGGACAGCGGGGACGATCTGGTCAACGTCGTCGTCGGTGGTGCCATAGTGCATGAAGCAAGCGCGCATGGCTTCTCTCTCATTGACGCGCGTTCCGATGAGGAAGATGTCCCCGGCTTGCTGCAGGGCGACGGGGAGTGCGCGGTTGAGGTCGTCAACACCTGCTCGGTCGCGGAAGGCGACGATGTTGAGTTCGGGTTCCGCGGCGAGTTCAAGTTCCGGTGTGGCTCGTATCTGTTCCGCGAGCCGCTCGGCGTGCTGGCGGCCGGAAGGATCCGCTTAGTTGAAGCCCTCGTCAAAGAGGTCGAGCATCGCTCGCCAGGACCGCTCGTCGGACGTCGCCACCGGTTGGTCGACGGGTTCGATCCAGCCGCCGTGCCCCTCGACGATTGCGACCGTCGAGAGTGCAACTCTCAGCGGGGTTGACCGCCTGATCACAGTGGTCTGCACCGATCTGGTCCTGAGCAGTTCTCGGTACGCCTTGGAACCAGGTTGTGCCTTCTGTACGTGCGGGCGGGCCATGCTCATGGGCGCCCCGTCCGATGCGCTCGTCGACCATCGATATGTTGGTCCATCGGCGCATCATCAGGGGATCATATGCAGGGGAAGACGGTCGTCATCACCGGCGGGAACGCCGGCATCGGCAAGGAGGCAGCCGTCGGGCTCGCCTCCCTGGGCGCCCGGGTGATCATCACGGCGCGCAGCGAGGAACGGGGTCGAGCCGCCCGCAAGGAGATCGTCGACCGGAGCGGGTCCACCGATGTCGAAGTCATGCACCTCGATCTCGCCGACTTTCGCTCGATCCGGTCGTTTGCCGGTGAGCTGCTCGAGCGGGTGGACCATCTCGACGTGCTGGTCGACAACGCCGGTCTCGTGCTGCGGCGGCGAACGGAGACCGAGGACGGCTTCGAAGCCACGTTCGGCATCAACCACCTGGGACACTTCCTGCTCACCGACCTCCTCCTCGACAGACTGAAGGCCAGCCCGGCGGCGCGTGTGGTGGTCGTGGCATCCGACGCCCATACGAGCGCCAACCACGGCCTCGACTTCGACGATCTGCAATCGGAGCGGAACTATCGGTGGACGAAGGTGTACGGCAAGTCCAAGCTCGCCAACATCTACTTCGCCCGCGAGCTCGCGCATCGACTCGAAGGCACCGGCGTCACATCGAACTCGCTGCATCCCGGGTTCGTGCGCAGCGACTTCGGCCAGGGCGGCGATCTCGGCACGCTCTACGGGTTCGGGCTCAAGTACTTCGCGGCACCGTTCGCGATCAGCCAGGCCAAAGGTGCGCTCACCACGATCTACCTCGCATCGTCGCCCGAGGTCGAGGGCGCGACTGGCGGCTACTACGTGAAATGCAAGCCCGCCATGCCGTCGAAGGTGGCCCAGGACAACGACGCGGCGCGCCAGCTCTGGGACGTGAGCGAGCAGCTTGTTGCGTCGGCGAACGCCTGAGGCGGAGGGCCCACCTCGACGATCCAGCGGGTCGCTCCCACGCACCATCGTGCCGACGAACGCCGGCCATTGCATCCGATGCGCCGATAGGTCCGTCGCCGGTGGGGCTGGCGTGCGGGTTCATGAGCGCCGGACAGGGCGCCCTCCAACGCACGTCGGGGACGATGCCTGCATCATCTACGCATGACCCATGGCGAGGTTGAAGTCTCCGACTTCCAACCAAGTGACCAAGACGCGATCCGCTTCCCTGATCCTCGTCGGCCTCAGTGAGCACTGGGGGCATATCGACAAGACCCTGAACCCCGACCTCATTGACATCGGTGCTTCGTACAGTCACGGACGAACCGTGGTCGTCCGGCGTGCGGGCTTGATCGTCGCCTCCGGCGACACGCTGGCGGTCCTCGACGAGTACACGCCACTCGTCGACGGGTATCGCGCGTGACGTTTGCAATGAGGGTCGGCTCGACTGCGTAGAGCCACCGGGGGTCTGGGCTGAGGGGCTCGGCCAGCTGGCCACCCACCGCTCACTTGTCACTTAGCTGAGACTGGTCATCGACGCGACCTGGTCGATCAGGAGGGCGTCTGAGTCCGGGCGTGTAGGACAGCGAAGCGTCCCCGTAGCCGTCGGCGCATCAAGGCTCTTGCGCCGCGCTCGCGCGACCGTCCCGCGTCGTGTCAGCCGATGGGGGTCCAGACGATGGTGTCTGGGTGGAACTGGCTCCAGGCGAACCAGAACGCCTGGTGGGCCGCGAGCTCGTCGCCTTCCGTGGTTCGGGCGCGTAGGCCGCCGCCGTCGGCGAACAGTTCGACGCCTTGGGCCTCGACGGGGTCACCGCGGTTCAGGGCCGACGCAGCCTGGGTGGCGTCGAACGCGATCGGTGTGCCGTCGGGTGCGATGACGCCGACGATCTCGGCCTGCACTGGGAGGCGGGGGTCGGCCCGTCCGATCGGGAAGATCGGCCCGTTGTCGTCGCGCCCGCCGAGCGGGTCGGCCGGGTAGGTCCGGCCGAGGCCCCCGTCCTCGGCCACGATCCGGGTCTCGGGGTGCGCGGCGCGCCACTCCGCCCACGTGCTGACGACCACGGTGGCCTGGTCCAACGTGAAGCCATCGTCCTGCAGCGGACCCGAGACGGCCGCGCCGGTGAACGTGTCGAACACGGACTGGGTGGTCAGGTCGTACATGACCTTGTTCGACCTCGACAGCAGCCCACTGGTTCGAAGCACCAGGTCGTCGGCGGCGCCGGGACCTCGGTCGGTGTAGTAGGCCTGCGCTGAACCGCACAGGGTGCAGTAGGGCACGCCGAGGCGACGGCCACCCAGGGTGATGTTCACCATCTCGTGGACCTGCATGATGTTCTTGGGCAGCGCCACCGACTCGGCTCCCTGGGTGATGCCGAACACGATGGCGTCGTCGGGGTACCAGCCACCCTGCTCGGCGCTGGTCAGGTCGGGATCGTCGAGCGCCGGGATGCAGCCGTCGGAACAGGGTCGAGGGTCACCGAGGCGGCGATCGTCGATCAACACGCCGCCCCAGGACAGGAGCCGCCAGTCGATGGTGGCGTCGGCGTCAGCGAAGAAGGGCTCCCAGCCCGGTTCGACGGCCAGAAACAGCACCGCCTTCGTCTCCCGGTAGCGGGGCGGGGCCGGGAGGTCCCAGGCGATGAGATGGTTGGTCACGCTCAACCACGCGCTCTGATCGAACTCTGGGTCGCGAGCGGGATCGACCCCGGTCAATGACTCGAAGGCGTCGACCAGCGCGTCGGCGTCCGAGCCGCTCTGGATGAACCGCAGTAGGTCCTGCAGGACCCACGCCAGTCGGGCGTCACCGGAGCCGACCACCACCGCCAGGGCGTCGCGATCCAACCCCGTGTCCGTCGCGCCGGCCACCAGCTCCTCGGCGGCGTCGACGACCTCGGCGTCGAGCGGACCGGTGGGCGCCGACGGTGCCGCCGGGTACTCGAAGCGGGCCGCCTGGGGTTCCGAGGACTCCCCGCCGGAGCTACCACAGCCCGCGATGAGCGCCGTCACGAGGGCCACACCGACGCCGACCGCCGTCCTTGCGGTCACCGCCGCGCCGGCGGAGCAGACGAACCCATGCACCTCATACTCGCCGGAACCCGCCACCGCGTCCCTTACGAGGTGCACAACACCGCGGTGGTGACGACCCGCGGCGGCCGTGTCATGCGCGTTTATCGCCCATCCCGACGGGCGGTGAGGTCGAGGAAGTTCACCGTTCGGTAACCGGAATCGACTGCCGCCGCCCGGGTGCTCCTCGTACGGTCGAGCTTCGCGGTGTGCACGGCGGCCGCCGTCGGCAGGGAGGGGTGATGCAGGTGCAGCGCAGGCGATGGATGGTGGCGATCGGCACGGTGACGGCGGGTGTGGGGCTGAGCGCCGTAGCTGCCGTGAGCCAGGTCGTGGCCGAGGTCCCGGTCAGCGCGGGATCGTCCGGCGCGACGAGCTCCGCGGTTGCCTGGGGGACCACCGTGAGCGCCCCGGCCGGCGCCCGCGGCCAGCTGTTCGGGGCCACCGCGCCGGCCCCGGGTGATGTCTGGGCGGTGGGCGGCTCCAACCCCGGCCAGCCGCCGACCTCTGTGCTGACCGCCCCGTATGCTGAGCACTGGACCGGCACGGCGTGGTCCGCCACGACGCTGAAGGTGCCGAAGATCTATCCATCGGCCTCGCAGGCGGCCCAGCTGGAGGGAGCCGCCTCGACGGGCCCCTCAGACGTCTGGGCCGTCGGGCACATCGACGATGTCTCCTCGCTGGCCAGCCGGACTCTCGCGTATCACTGGGACGGCACGGCCTGGACGAGGACGCCGACCCCCAACCCTGGCGGGGCGACCCTCGGCAACCACCTCCTTGCGGTGGCGGCTCGGGCCTCCGACGACGTGTACGCCGTGGGTGACACCGGCTACCCCGGACGCTCGTTGGTCATCCGCTGGAACGGCACCACCTGGGCGAAGGTGACGACCCCCAACATCGGCAATCTGACCGCCGTCACTGCGGATGCCACGAACGTGTGGGTCGCGGCGGGCACCACGGTGCAACGCCTCACGGGCGGCGTGTGGACCCTGCTGCCGGCCGTGCCCGCTGGCGCGGGATCGGTCTACCTCAGCGGCCTCGCCGCCAGCTCGACCGGGCTGTGGGCCGTCGGCACAGATCTGATCCCCTACTTCGAGGGGTACCTCTACCGACCGTATGCCGCTGTCTGGAACGGCTCGACGTGGAGCAAGGTGAGCGCCCCCGCCGATGCCGGGCTGAACGCCGTCACCGCCGTCGGGTCCGACGTGTTCGCCACGTCTGCCAACGCCGTCGTCCGGCTTACGCCGAGCGGCGGCACCCTGGAGGTGACGCCCGCGCTGACCTCGACGTTCCTGGAGGGCATCACGGCCGACCGCGACGGCCACCCCTGGGCGGTGGGTTGGGCGAGCAGCGGCTCGACCCTCGTGCCGGCCATCATCAACGCCCCGGGGATCGACCAGGGCGGCATCTCCGTGACGACGGGCTACGCGGGCGCCACCGTCACATGGATCGGGCCGAGCGCGGGCTCTGGCAGCGCCACGGTGTTCGGCACCTTCGCGGTCGCCGGTCTCCCTGTCGGCGCGTACACCATCGTGGTGTCGGCGTCTGGCTGCACACCCGGTGTCGCGTCGGTCACAGTGACGGCCGGGCTGGTCACCGCGGTGAACGCCCCGGTCACCTGTTGAACCCAACGTCTGTGCAAGCAAATCGTTCGGATAGCGGACGCGTGGCCGTCACTTGGTACGGGCCCCTAGCTCAGTGGTCAGACCAGGGACTCAAGACTGCTCGGGCGTGAGCGCTGTGCGAGCGGCTGTTTGCCCTGATCGGCGGGGGGCGTGGCGGTGAGGTCCCGGTAGCAGACGCCGCAGACACGACACGGCCAATTGGTGGCGGGGGCCCGAGCTGCGCGTTGACTGCAACCCTCACGTTGCCGACGTGAGCCGCCGGCGTCAGTCCCGCCCGCCCAGCGGCGTCGGATGTCGGCGGACTTGTCCGACCTCGCCCTCGTTCGGGTCGATGTGACCCAGGTTCTCGACCACCTTGAACGTGCCGCCCTCCGACCGGGCGATGTACATGTTCATCCGCACGTGGTGCTGTCCCGGCACCATCTCGGCCGGGCCGCCCGGGCCTTGCGCGATCCGGGCGTGGTCCAGCACCTGCACGACGTCGTCCTGGTTCAGCGACCCGGCCTCGTCGACGGCAGCTTCCCAGAGCTTCAGCGCTCGGTAGGTCCCCGTGCAGGCGCTGCCCGCCGTGAACATCGCGCTGCCCGGGTACAGGCGCTCGTACCGGTTGAGGAGCTCGATGCTGAACGGGTCGTCGACGCCCCGGTAGTAGTCGAGGCAGCCGTACAGGCCCTCGACGTGCTCAGCCGGGACGAGGTTCAGGAAGTTCTCGTCGAAGTAGGTGCAGACGAGCTGGCCGCCCCGAGCCGTGAAGCCGGCGTCGTGCAGCTGCTCGAGGAACGGGGTCAGGCCCGGCGGGACGATCGTGTTGAACACGACCTCGGCACCGGACGCCATGATATCCGCGACGACCCGTCCGTAGTCCGTGTGGTCGAGGGCGAAGTACTCCTCGCCGACGATCTCACCGCCGCCCTCGGCGACGACCTCGCGGACCTTCTTGTTCATCGTGTGCGGCCAGATGTAGTCCGCGGAGGGGAGGTAGAATCGCTTCGCCCCAGTCTGCTGCATCAGCCACGGGAAGAACGGCTCGATCTGCTGCGCCGGCACCGGACCCGTGCAGAAGATCAGCGGGTGGCACTCCTGGCCTTCGTACTGCTCCGGGTAGAGGTAGAGCGTGCCGGCCCCGTCGACGACGGGACCCTTGATGGCCTGCCGGGTGGAGCTGTAGATGCCGCCGACGACGACGTCGACGGCGCGGTCGACGAGCCTCGCGGCCGCAGCGGCGGCCACGTCGTCGTCGGTCGCGCTGTCCTCGACGAACAGCTCGACCGGGCGACCGAGGAGGCCACCGCTGGCGTTGATGTCGTCGATGACCATGCGGGCGACGTTGACGTTGGCGATGCCCATGAAGGAGAGGGCGCCGGTTTGATCGGTGACGAGCCCGACTCGAGCCGGGCGGCTGAGGGTGGCGGTCATCGAGCTCACGCCCCGTACGAGCCGAGCAGCAGGGCGATCTCGGGCTTGGTGAGGTGGCCGGCCTCCTTGAGGACCGGCGGGACCTCAGGGTCGGAGACGAACGCCTGCCAGCCGGCGTCGTCCCAGTCGAACAGCGCCCACACCCGGTTCTCCTCGGTGGGGTCGCGGAACACGGTGGAGCCCTTGGAGCCGTGGAGGGCGCGCTTCTCCGCGCCCTTCGTGCCGAACACATCAAGGAACCGCTCGACGTTCTCGACGGTCGTTGTTGCCAGGATCATGATCTTCCCCTTCCGGACGGATCGTCTCGGATCGGACATCCGCCGACCGGTCGGCCGGCGTGGGGTCATCGTCCGGTACGGGCCCTGCGCGCTGCATCGGTAGCGCTACCCATTTCGCTGGGGTCGGCGGGTCAGCCCTCGCCCGCGGCGTCGACCACGCCGTGCTTCACGGCCCAGCGGGTCGCGGCGACGCGGCTGGAGACACCGATCTTCGTGTAGATGTTCTGGACGTGGTGCTCGGCCGTCCTCGACGAGATGAACAGCTGCGTGGCGATCTCGGCCGCCGTGCCGCCGTCGGCGAGACGCCGTAGCACCTCGACCTCACGCCGGCTCAGCCCACCGGGCCGGGTCGTGCGCGCCTGCGGGCCCGGGTCGCGAAGGGCGGCGTCGATCTGCTGGCGCGCGTAGACGGCGGCGTCACCGAGGTCGAGAGCCCGTCCGCCCGCCACCAGCTCTGCCGCGCGTGCCTGACCCAGCTCGCGGCTGACCCGCTCACCGAGGTCGCCCAGCTCCGGCACGTGGCGGAGGCTCGACGTCTCACGCGACAGCGCGCCGAGCAGAATGGCGGCCGGGGCGAGCCGGTCGAGTCGCTCGAACAGCCGCGGGAGGCTGGCCATCGTGATGATCAGCTGGGGCACGTTGCCGGCCCGATGGAACGCACCGATGGCCTCGGAGAAGAGCACCAGCGCCGTCCCGGGCTCACCGTCGGACGTGTGGAGACGAGCGGCGTCGCGGGCGAGGAACCCCTCGAAGAAGAGGACGCGGTGCTCCCGCACGTAGGCGGCTCCCTCGTCCCAGGCCGCGAAGGCGCGGCGCACGTCCGCCTTCGAGAACGCCATGCCCGCGATCCACAGGGCATAGGCGACCCAGTAGGGGTTGCCGAGCTTCCTCGCCGCGTCGATGGATTCCTCCGTAAGCGCCAGCGCCTCCTCGATCCGGCCGCTCGACTGCAGGCCGTCGACGTAGGCGGCCAGGCCATAGCCCCTGTCCGCCCCATAGTCGCGGGCGACCGCACCGGTGAGCTCGACGTATCGCTCGAGGTCACCGCAGTAGACTTGGCCCAGCGCCTCGACGAACGAGGCGTACCCGGGCTCACAGGCCTCGTAGCCAGGGTCGACCTCGAGCTCGGTCGCCCGGTGCGCATTGGTCCGCGCGGCGTCTGCTCTTCCCGCGAAGCACGCATAGCCCGCCGCCGTGTACAGCCGGGGGAGGCGGCGGACGTCGGCGGCGGAAGCGGGCTCGAGCAGCTCCTCGGCCCAGGCCAGGGTCTCGAACAGCTGCACCGAGAAGCCCATGAGGGCCGCGTGGGCGGCGATATCGGTCGCCACGTCCATGGCGCCTCGCCCCCAGCTCCACCGATAGCCGGCGCGCAGGTTCCCCAGCTCTGCGTCCACCCAGTCGACGGCTTCGCGCCATCCGGGTCCGTTCCAGTGCTCCCAGCGAGCGGCGGACTCCCGGGCGAAGTACTCAGCGTGTCGGTCGCGGGTGCGCTCGAGCCACCCCGCCTCGGCCAAGCGATCCTCGGCGAACTGCCGGACCGTCTCGAAGAGGCTGTACCGAGTGCGAGGGGCGGTGTGGTCGGCGACGACAAGCGACTTGCGGACCAACGAGTCGAGGCTCCTGAGCACCTCGACGTCGTCGTCCGCATCGACCACGGCGCAGATGCTCGCTAGGTCGAAGCCGCCAGCGAACACCGACATGAGGCGGAGGAGCTCCCGCTCGTCGTTGGCGAGGAGGTCGTAGGACCACTCCACCGCGTTGCGCAGGGTGAGCTGCCGTTCCGGTCCGGGTGTCGACCCCCGGAGCAACCGAAACCGATCGGCAAGGCGGTCCCTGACCTCAGTGACCCCCATCGCTGCCATCCGGGCCGCGGCCAGCTCGATGCCCAGCGGGAGGCCGTCCAGGGCCTCGCAGATCTCGGCCGCCGCGGTCGCGTCGTCAGGTTCTTCGAGCCCGAAGCTCGGCCGAACGGCTCGGGCCCGGTCGACGAACAGGGTGACGGCGTCGGACGTCACCCCGCCGGTCGACGCCAGCGGCGGCACGGTGAGCACGGCTTCGCCGTCGAGGGCGAGGCCCTCGCGTGAGGTGGCCAGAACCCGCACGTCGCGGGACCGGGCGAGGATCGCCTGCGTGGCCGCGCCCGTGGCGGCGAGGACGTGCTCGCAGTTGTCCAGGATCAGGAGGAGCCGCCGGCCGCCCAGCGCCTCGGCCACCGTGTCGATGAGCGCCGAGTCGGCCTGAGGCGTGATGCCGAGCACGGTCGCGATGGCGGGCGGGACCGAGTCGGGGTCCCCCACCGACGCCAGCTCGACCACCCAAACTCCGTCGGAGACCTCCCCGGCGACCTCGGCGCCGACCTCGAGCGCCAGCCGGGTCTTACCGACGCCGCCGACGCCGGTCAGCGTGACCAACCGGCTCGAGCGCACGAGGTCCGCGACATCGGCGACGAGGTCCTCGCGGCCCACCAGCGAGCTCAGATGCTGGGGCAGGTTGCCCGCGAGGGCGTCGACGGTCCGCAGCACGGGGAAGTCGGCCGGCAGCCCGGCGGCGACGATCTGATGCACGGCCATCCGCCCTCGCAGGCCCCGAAGGCGGTGCTCCCCCAGGGGCCGCAAGGCCACCCGGTCGCCCAGCAGCACCTCGGTCGCCGCGGACGCGAGCACCTGGCCGCCGTGGGCCAGCGACATCAGCCGGGCGGCCCGGTTCACCTCGCTGCCGAAGTAGTTCCGGTCGCGTTCGACCGCCTCACCGGTGTGCAGGCCCATGCGAACGAGGAACCCGACGGCCGGCTCGTCCCGCAGCCGCTCCTGCGACTCGATCGCCGCCGCCGCCGCGTCGGCCGCGGTCGAGAACGCCGCGCCGAAGCCGTCGCCGCCGGTGCCGAAGACGTAGCCGCCATGGCGTTCGATCGCGCCGCGCACAATGGCGTCGTGGGCCCGCAGCCCGTCGGCCATGTCGGTCGGCGCTTCCTCCCACAGACGAGTCGAGTCCTCGATGTCAGTGAACAGGAAGGTCACTGTGCCTCGAGGAAGCCCGATCGGCATGCCGGCACCGTAACGCTGCGTCGTGGTGTCGACCTCGAAGGCTGCGACGCTCCACTCCGGCCGGCCGTTCACCTTGTGCTCGGTTGCAGCTATGTGATTGCGCGAGCCGTGTTGAACCTGCGACCCACTGACCAGCGGCTTCGCGGTTGCGACCTCAAGCGCAACAACGAAGGCCCAGGTCACCCGACCTGGGCCTTCGGTACTTGGTGGCGGGGGCAGGATTTGAACCTGCGACCTTCGGGTTATGAGCCCGCCGTCCATGGGTTCGACGCAGGAGGCGCGGGTGTGCGCTCGTTCGTCACGGCGTGCACTGTTGGCAGGTCAGAGGAACGAAGTCGTGGTTCTTCAGTTGGTCTCGTGGGTGGCCGTCTTCTCTCGTGGGATCAGTCGGCGGTGACAAGCGGGTGACAAGCGGCGGACATCGGGAGTGCCATGAGGAGGTCCAGTCCGACGAGGCTCCTCGCGCGGGAGCCGTCCACCGTGACGTCGGGCGTTGCCCGGTTGGACCGACCCGAGGCGGAAGTCCGTACCGGCCACGGATGTGCACGGAAGGCCGCTGTGGATGAATCGACGGTATGGAATCCAACTTGACGTGGGCGGGTGCACCGCTCGACGACGGAGCGCCCTGGTCCTGGCAGGACGTCCCCGAGCTGGACCTCGCTGTCGGCTCCGGCACAGGCACACCTGAGAAGAGCCCCCTCCGAGGACGCGGCTTGGTGGCTGAACCCGCGAAAGCAGATCAGTCCCGCCGACGTGGCCGACGCTGAAGACCCGAGCTCCAGGCGGCAGTCGCCCGCCTGGTGGTCCATGCCCAATGCAGCTGGGTCATCGACGGCCCGGTTCTCGCCGGCCGGGCTCATCCCCTGGGACCTGACCTTCGCCGACACCATCGAAGCTTCGATCAACGAGTACTTGGAGGAACAGTGACATTGCGACGACCGATCACCACGCTGCTCTGCGCGGGCGCGTTCCTGATGACAGGGGTTGCGTGCTCAGACGACGAGGAGCCGACCGCCGTGGAGGACACGTCGTCGACGACCTCGGCATCGACGACCACGACGACGGAGCCACGGCCGGACGGGGGTCAGGACATCAGGGACTTCGACATCGACGATCAGCTCGAGCCCGGTACCTACTTCATCGACCCCGACGAGGATCCCTCCACACCGCTCACGGTGACCTACGAGATCCCCGAGGGCTGGTCGGGGTGGATCGGGGCGGCCAAGTTCAGCCCTGAAGGGCACACCGCGCTGACCATCGTCACCGTGGACAACCTGGTCACCGAGGCGTGTGAAGACCCGGCTCCCCAAGACCCTGCCGTCGGGCCCACCGTCGACGACCTCGCCACCGCGCTGAGCGAGCTCTCCCCGTTCGAGCTGACGGAGCCGCCGACCGTCGTGACGCTGCTCGGCTACGAGGGGAAGCACCTGATGATCACGGTGCCCGACCTGGAGGTGACGGGCTCCGGTGACACCGCCGAGTACGCGGACTGCATCGACGGGAACATGCACAGCTGGATTGATTCCGGCGGTGAGCCCTTCTTCGGGTACAACGCGGAGCCGGGGCGGTACGACGAGTACTGGATCCTCGACGTGGACGGCACGCGCCTCATGATCTCGATCAACTCATCGCCGGCCATGCCGCCCGAGGATCTCGAAGAGGTACGAGCCATCATCGACTCGATCCAGTTCGAGGCATGACGCCGCCCACGGTCCTGACCTGAGCTTCTCACTCGCACCGTGATGCCCTCCGCAGTCAGGCGGGGGGCATCACCGACGTCTCCTACCCCGCTGTCTCGCCCGTCGATCGCGAGCCCCCCATGACGGGGAGCGCCATCACACGCTCGATACCGCGGCCATGCCGTACCGCCTGAGGTCGGCGTGGACCACGGCGGTGCCGGTGCTGTCCGCGAGGGCCTGCGCCTCGCTCACCAGGGGTCGGATCTCGCCGCTGGATGCGCCCAAGCGGTAGCGGGCCGCCGCAAGGAAGGTGAGCTCGCGGGCCAGGTAGGCGGGGGTTTCGCGCCTGCGGCTGAGCGCCACGGCACGGCCCGCGTGTTCGGCTGCCTCGGCGGGGTCGAACGCGAGAGCCGCCTGGGCGAGCACCTGGTCGAACGGCCGGCCCACGGCCGCTCCGCACGAGCCGAGCTCGCCGGCGTACGGGCCGATCGCGTCGACGACGCGCCTCGCGGTCGCCTCGTCCGCCTCGATCTCAGCGAGCTCGGCGAGCTCGCTGAACGCGTAGACCCAAGCCTGATCCTCGGGCACGTGAACGTCTCGGAGCTCGTCGAGCATCTGCCTCGCCAACCCGTGCTCGCCGATCCGGGCGTAGATCGCGCCGAGCACGCTCCGGCGGGTTGCGACCTGCCCGCTCTTGTTGCGAACCACCCACTCGAGGCCCGCGCGCAGCTCACCGTCTCGATCTTGGAGACGGCGCAGCGCGCCCAGGTACATCGCGGTCCAGACACCTCGGTGGCCGATGCTCGCTTCCGTGGGGGCCATCGCTGCGATGCACCGCTCGGCGTCGACCAGCCGCCCACGAAGAATCGCGTCGTCGGCCACCTGGCTCTGCATCAGGAGCTGGAAGAAGGCCAGCGGGTGGTCATCGAGCGCACCGCGGAACCGGCGGACCGCGCGCCGCCACTGGTCCAGGTCGCCGCGATGTCGATGCACGACCGCGATGCCCCAGCGCGCCGACACGAGAAACGGGATGCTGTCGAGTCGCTGCCCGAGGTCGAGCAGCTCGCGAACGACTCGTTCGTACTCGTCCATTCGGTCGGGGAACCAGGCGACGTGGCGGCCCGCCAGGAGCACCGTGCCGAGGACGTGAGGGTCGGCGAGGTCGCGTGCGGTGGTGAGTGCTGCAGCCTGTGCCTCGATCGCCTCGGGGACGTGTCCGGTGTACAAGAGGTGGCAGGCCAGGTCGGCGGTGAGCAGCGCCCGCTCCCGTGATGCCCCTTGCTCCAGCGCCTCGAGAGCGTCTCGGGTGATGGCCATGAACCGGGGATCGTCGCCGAACGGGTTCAGGATGGCGCCGAAGTGCGGGATGGCCGTGGCGGCGCGGACGAGCGTGGCCGGGTCGCCGCTCTGGCGGGCCCGCTCCACGACCTGCAGCAGCATGGCCAAGCCTTCCGCGTCACCGGCATGGTGGAGGACGGCACCGAGCCTGGTGCTCACGTCGAGGCCGATGCGGGGATCGGGAGGGTCGAGCGCGCCGAGGACGTCCTGGGCTCGCCGGTAGTGCGCCGCGGCTTCCCGATAGGCACACGCACGCTCGGCAGCGTCGCCGGCGTGGCAGGCGAGGTCGATCGCGGCGGCAGCGTCGACGAGGGGCACCGCCAGGCAGGCGTGACGTGCTCGCTCCGACAGTGACCGGTCGTCGCCCCGCGCAGCAAGCGCGGCGAGTGCCCGGCGGTGGAGGTCCAGCCGTCGCCGCAAGGGCAGCGCCTCGTATCGATGGGTGCGGAACAGCGGGTGGACGAACGCGAAGCGCCCGGCCATCCCGGGCAGGGGAAGTATCCAGCCAGCCTGCTCGGCCGCCTCGAGGTCCTCGAGCACCGGCAGCACTCCCTCTGCGCTGTCCCTGACCAAGAGCTCGGCGTCGAACTCGGCTCCGAAGGTGGCAGCCAGGTCGAGCAGATCGCGGGCCGAGGGATCGAGCAGGTCCTCGCGGCGGGACAGCAACGAGTCGAGGGACTCCGTCTGTCCGTTGCCTGCCGCCGCCTGCAGCACGAGCAGGGGGTTGCCGCCGGTGCCGGTGTGGATCCGCTCTGCTTGCTCGTCGTCGACACCGGCGAGCCGGGCGACCCCGCCCGGCTCGAGTCCGCCCAGAGCCAGCAGCTCCACCGCGGGGAGACGATCGAGCTCGCCGAGCAGGACGGCCAGCTCGCGGTCGAGGTCGGGTGCCGTGTCTCGCGTCGTGCACACGACGAGCATCGGTGCCCGTCCGGCTCGACGGAGCAGGCGACGCAGAACGGCTCTTCCGGTCGGGCCCATCCAGTGCAGGTCCTCGAGCACGAGGAGCAGCGGCCGTTCCTGCGCAGCGGTGGAGATCCATCGGCAGATGACGTCGACCATCGAGACCTGGTCGGCCTCGTCGCCGAGCTGCGCTCCTGCGGCATCGAGATGATGCGCCAGATCGGGCGACAGCAGCGCCAACGCATGCGCTCCTGCACCAGCCCGCTGCATCAGCTCTCGATCGTCCAGCGCGGCCGCCACGGCTACAACGACATCGACGAACGGCCGGTAGGCATCGTCGTCGTCCTCGAAGCTCGACCCGAGCACCACCCTCGCGCCGGCGTCGTGCACATCGTGCGCGAGCTCTGCGGCCAGGCGGCTCTTGCCCACGCCCGCCTCACCGCAGACGATGACCGCCACCGTGCGTCCTGCGACGGCCCGCTCCCACGCCGACCAAAGGCGCTGCCTCTCCTGCTCGCGTCCCACGAAGGTCGAGGGGTCGGCGAGCAGCTCGATTCCGGGCGGGAGCACATCGGGCGGCGGCGACGCCGCCGCTTGCTGGTGCGCGGTTGCGCGGATCAGTGCGCGACGGTCACCGACGCCGAACTTGCGGAGCAGCGAGGAGACGTGGGACTCGACGGTCCGCTCCGAGACGTAGAGCTGGGCAGCGATCTCGGCATTGGTGGCATGGTCGCGCACGAGCATGAGGACCTCGGCCTCTCGTCGAGTCAGCGCCGGCCCGTCTGGCATCACCGCAAGTCTGTCATCGACTGCCTCGACCGTCCCTCGACGTGGTCGAGCGCGCCGCGGCCTCGTCGATGACGGCAAGGAACCGTGTCTGATCGAGCGTGGTGCGGCGATGCTCGGGGTCGTAGGGCCGCTCCTCCAGTGAGCGGCGGGCCTTGGCCAGGAGCGCTTCGTCCTCCCACAGCGCGTCTGGGAGCTCCAGCAGCTCGGCCCGGCGGGCCAAACGCCGAGCGACGTCGACGTCGCCTCGGCGGGCCAGGCGCGCGAGGCCGAACAGGAGCGCCTCGCGCTCGAGCTCCGCCGCGGGTCGCGGGGCGGAGGAGAGCGCCCACCCGTTCTGCAGCGCGCGGTCGGTCTCGCAGGCCTCGGCGAAGCGCTGGTCCACCTCGTCGACACACCGAGCGCGGTAGAGGCCGATCGCGGTGTCGACATCGCGCCCGTGCTCGTCGAGCGCGTCGGCGAGGGCGAAGCCGTGTGAGAGGGCGATCGAGGCGCCCCACGCGAGGTTCGGGTTCGTCACCAGCCAGCTGTCGCCGACGGGTACGACCCGTCGAGGGCCGTGCAGCCCATCGGGATGCCACGGAGCCAAAGCGTTCTCCAACCCGTACATCGCCGCCGGAGGCATGAGCGGTCGACGGCGTGGCGTGTGGAGAACCTCGGCCATCCGCTCGACCTGGCCGACCGCGGCATCCCAGCCGGTCGGCGATCCCAGGGCTCGGAACTCGGGCCGCCCGGCTGGCACGACGAAGATCGCTCCGATGGTCCCGGCGTCGCCGATCGCCAGCGCGTGCGCCATGAAGCCGTCGTCGACAGCCTCCACGCCCCGAACCGGCGGCGCGTCGGCCCTCGGAGACGTCGCGTAGTACCGGGTGTAGTAGGCGATCCCGCAATCCGATCGCTGCACCGGAGGGCACTCGAAGCCGGCCGCCACGCTCCAGTCCCGAATCGGCGAGCGGCGACCAGCCGCGTCCACGATGACGTCGGCCGCGAGCTCAGCGCCGTCCACGGTCCGCACCCCCGTTGCGCATCGTCGGCGAGCATCGAAGGCAACCGAGGCCACGGCCACCGGCGACAGGACCGTCACCTGCGGACACTCCTCGACGGCTCTTCGCAGCACCCACTCCAGGACCGGCCGACGGACGGCCAGGCCGCGAAAACCTCCGTCTTTGCCACCAGCGACACCTGCTCGGCCCTCGGGACCTGACGCGCCGGGCGCGCCGACCAGCGCGAGGCGCTCGAGCACGTCGGGCACAGACCGGGCAAGCTCCCGCCGAGCCCGTGTGCGGAACACGTGGTACTGCTGCCACTGCCGCACGCTGCGCCGACGCCAGCCGGCGAACGCGCTCGCGGCATCGACCGGCGGCGGTGGATCGCGATCGATCACGCTCACGTCGTGGCCCGCCCGCCCGAACCGGAGCGCCACCGCCAAGCCACCGATCCCTGCACCGACGACGACCAGCTGCATGCCAGCGATCATGAGGACGGAGACACCGCGCCGCATCCGTGCCGACCACGGATCTGTGCAGCGACTCCTCAGGACTCGCCCACTCGTGCGCCCGCACTGCGGAGATCCCAGACCTTCGGGGTTGTGAGGGGCCTAGCGGTCCTTGACTGCCGAACCCGTACTCTTGGGACCGTGAAGACACACTGGGGCAAGGAGCCCGACGTTCGTCCGGTCTGAGCTGGGGAGACCGCCGTGTTGTCACCCCGGCACGGTGACAGGCGGGTGACGGAACAAGCAGCGAGGCCCTCTCCGCTCAGCGGAAAAGGCCTCTGACCTGCATGTTCGTTGGTGGCGGGGGCGGGATTTGAACCCGCGACCTTCGGGTTATGAGTCATTCCTGGCCCGTCCAACGGGTGATGGCGTGTAGCGGCTGGTAGCGCTGAGCAGGGAGTTCTCGTGACAGCTCGTCCAGCTGGTCCAGCGGATCGGGTGTCGTGTCGGCGTGTTCGTTAGACGATCCGTTAGACACGACCCGGCCACGATGCCGCGACGCCGGCGACGGAGAGTGGGCATCGAGCCAGAGGATGTCGGGCAACGTCTGACGACGATCCGATCAGATGACGCAAACGGTGCACCTTTCGTTTGCTGCGTTCGATAGGTTTGCGGGCATGACGAAGGGACTCGACGACCGGGACCTGGCTTCCGACGCGCTCGTGGCCTTGCGCCGCCGTCCGAGGCGGTTCACCCTCCCGAACGGTGCGACGGTGCAGCTCCCCAAGACGGCAGTCGACGGGCTGATCGAGATGCTCGAGGCGGTCGCCGAAGGTGACGCCGCGACCGTGGTCCGCACACCACTGGAGGTATCCACCCAGCAGGCCGCGACCGTGTTGAACGTGTCCCGCCCGACGGTGGTGAAGCTGATCGACGACGGTGTCCTCCCGTCGCGCAAAGTCGGGTCCCACCGTCGCATCACGCTCACCGATCTGCTCACCTACCGCGACGACATGGTCGCCCGGCGCCGCGCCGTGCTCGATCAGATGTCCCGCGACGCCGACGAGCTCGGCTTCTACGAATGACCACGATGTGTTTGCCTACAAGATGGCCGCGCGCGCCCGCGGCTCAGGCTGGATCGAACAAGCGGCGGTGGAAGGCCTCGACGGCGAGCACCGCGTCGGCGGCGACCGTGGCAGCGTCGAGCTCCGGGTGGTCAATCAGCATCTGCCCGGCATAGGCAACGGGACCCTGATCAGCCGGGTTGGTGAAGTTGGCCAGGAGGTCGTCGAGTGCCGTGCGGACCGCTCCGACGAGGTCGGGCTCGAAGCGGGCTCGAACAGCGTCCGCCGCGGATGCGGCGCCGCCGCCGACGTCGTTGTGGAGCAACACGAACGCGACGTCGTACCAGTCCTTGGGGAGCCGTCGGCTGCGAGCCGCTGCCGACTTGGCGAGGAGAAACCCGGCAAGACCGCTGACGTTCACCTCGACGGTGAGCAGGTCACCGCCGATCTTCGCGGTCAGCTGCTGCACAACCAGGTCCCGTGAAGCGAAGCCGGTGCCGCGGAGGTTGACCGCGCCGAGGTTGTCACAGGCGTCGAAACGCACCGTGGCCTGGTTCGGTTCGGTGGCGAGGTCGGCGAGGAGCTCGAACTTCACGACCGTCTTCACATCGGTGCCGTCGGCGACCCAGCGCCAGACCCTGTCGGTGTCGGGCTCGAACTCCGCGTTGCGGAGCGCGTTCTCGAGGCGAGCAGTGTTGACTGCACCACAGGCAACCTCGAGATCAACCTGGACGTCGACATCGGTGGTACCCGCGTGTCGCCAGCCGCTGCCGGCGCAGAGCAGCTCGGGAACGAGGCCGCCGAGCACGACGAACTCGGGGCGCGCACCGTAGTGGTGCACGACCCGAACGAGCGCACGCTCGGAGGCTGCCCGCGCCGCCCGCGATCGCTTGGCGTCAGCCACCTTCCACGACCTCCCGGAGATGCTCTGCTGCCTCTTCGCCCCGAACGCCGGTGATTCGGAGATCGGCATACACCCTCGGCCACGGCGCGACCCGCAGACCCGACTCCGTCCCGCAGAGGCGCCGGGTGACGGACGTCGGGAACGGGCGCAGCAGAACGCGACCACCCTCTATCAGCCGCAGGCCGGACCGATCGGCAATCGCATCCAGGGTCGCTGGGGTCGGAGCATCGACGAACACGTCGAGCCCGGTGACCTCGGAGAGATAGGGGCCGAGCACCGACGCAGCCGCCGCCCCCGTGGCGGCCCAAGCCACGCCCTCTGCGTCCCAGCCCTGGCCGAGGCCTGCCAGTTCGTCGACGAGGTCCCGGCCCGCGGTGCCGACGCGAAGCGAGAGCGCCGGCGTCCGTGCGATGGCCGCCTCGGCATAGGCGTCCAGAAGCCGACCCCGGTCCGGGACCTCGCGAGCCGACCCTCGACCCCTGGCCGCGTCGGACTGGAGAAGCCCGAGCGTCGTGAGCGTCGCGAGGGCATTCGTCGCCGAACCCGCCGACAAGCCGGTGCGCCGCTCGACCTCTGCCACCGTCGGCCGGGTGCCGAGAATCAGCGCCTCGGCGGTACCGATGACTGACGGTGTCCAGCGGGCCGGCCGACCGACCTTCGGATCCTTGCGGCCGGTCCTCGAGATGAGCAGACCCGGCAGCGCGATCTCAGCCGCTCCCGATTCGTCGATCCAACCGACGCGGGCATCAGCCGCAGCCGAACGAGCGCCCGGCGACATCCGCCGGGCCACCAGGACCTCAGGCCTCCTCCCTGCGTTGGAGAAGGCCGCAAGCGCGTCGCGCAGCCAACCCTCGCCGATCCACTCCGCCGTGAAGCGCCCGGCACCTACGTCGACCCTGATCAGCTCGTCATCGAAAGCGGCGAGGTCGACCGGCGTTCCTGCCGGTAGAACGGCGCGAATCGCCTGCTCCACCCGCTCCACTGTCGGCGTTCTCACAACCATGACCCGCACTATACCTCATTACATAAGCATCCTCACCTTACAGTTGAGGTTTCCCGCAACGTGAGCTATTGAGTCCGGGCAATCCCCCAGCCGGCCAGCGCCGTGGGTCGGGTCGGCCGGTTCGTCGTGCCGGGTGGCTCGCTACGAGTTCACAGGCCGCGGAGCCAGCTTCGGCGTTGGAACCCAGCCTTTCGGGCAGCCTTCGCGACCACCTTCGTTGGGTGGACTTCGCCGATCGCGGCGAGCACGGTGTCAGTGGCGGTCGATGGCGAGCGCCACAGTCGACCGATCACCTCGATCTGTGCGGCATGGCTGCCGGCGAGGGCGAGGGTGCTGCACAAGCCGTCCGCTCCGGCAGTCACGAACCGCTGGGCGAGCACGTCGACGAACCACGAGACATCGTTCGGGTCGAACAGCGACTCGGGGTCTTCGAGGCCGTGGTCGACCAGCCAGCACGACGCGAAGCCGCGGGTCTCGGGCTCCGTCGCAAGTCGGCGGACCTCGGGACCAGCAACCTCGGGGTCCATGTCGCCCATCACGGCCAACGCCACATTCCGCAACGCCGGGTCCTGCAGCTCCCGTACGGCCGTTGCGATCTCGGCGGCCGCTGGCGCGGGCGGGCGTCCCCGTCGCCATGCTTCGATCTCGCCCCACAGCATCGGGAAGTCGTCGAGGTCGGAGCCCAGGAACAGCTCGGTGGCGGTCGCCTGCGCGAACCGGCCGGCCGTGGGCGCGTCGTAGCCCGAGTCGATGAGGAGCCGGTGGGTCGTGGCGATGCCGGCGGCAGTGAGCTCCACAGTTCCGCCATGACGTCTCCGACCTGCCGACGACTCGCCGTCGGGGGGTTCGGGGATGCTCGCCCGTCGCACGACGCCCGCCAGCGCGAGCGCGTCCATGATGTCGACGACGTCGGTGCCGACGTAGCGGGTGACCTGTTCGTCCTCAAGTGACGGGAACTCGAACGCGCTGAGCACAGCACCGGTCGCAACGCTGACAAGTTCGTCGATCGGCATCGGGCGTTGGCTGACGTAGGGGCCGGTCAGCAGGTGGACGACGAAGCGGTCCAAGAGGTCGTTGACGTCGGGCCAAGCCAGCCAGCCGTCGGGGTCGCGCTGAGACGCCAGCGGACCGATCGCCAGGATGGCATCGACCGCCCCGTCGAAGGACGCGGCCCGGTTCTTGGCGAGCGCGATCCCCTTCTTGGTGGCGATGACGCGGCCGTGGGCGACCCGGACGACACCGGCCTTGCGCGCCCACGCGAAGACCAACCGGAGCCGCGGCAGCTCCGCGGAGCTCTGCGTCTTGAACGTCCGGTCACCGATCTGCTCATCCATGGCGTCGCCGGTGCCAAGCAGCTCAACCAGCGCCCGGGCGTCGGCCAGGGTCAGGTTGCCGGTTTGGGTCAGCTTGCGGCCCGGACCGATATAGGTAGCGAACGTGGCGAACATCTCGAGGATCGGCGCCGCCTCCCTCGATGCGGTGACCTCCGCGTCGTCTGGCAACGCGACCGGCGGCAACGTCGGCCGGGCCGGGCGACCGAGTGCCGTTTCAGGGATGACGCGGCGGCGATTCTCCTCCGGGCTCGCGTTGAACTCGTCGATCCACTCCTGCAACTGAACCGGATCGTTCATATCCACGCCATCAGCACCGGCGGCGCTGAACAGCGACTTGGCCATACCGAAGTTCGACGAGTCACCCATCGCCGTCACGAACTCGCCGGCCAGGCCTTCTGCGGCCTCCGCGAGCGCGGCTGCAGGCGACGAACCCGATGCCAGCAGTCCCTCCGATTCCAGGAACGTCGTGAACGCCGCCAAAGCGCTCGGGATCGACAGGCAATCATCCTGCGAGACGCTCAGCTTGCGCGGGCACCATTCCAGTAGGAACTCGGCGACGTCCGGGGCTCGCCATCGCCCGAGATCACCGTCGCTGTAGCTCCACTTCCAGTCCAGTGCCAGGCCGGCGTCGCTCGCCAAGTCAGCCGCGTGGTCACCGGACTCCTGGCGAACATCGGTCAGCCACCGCTCGAAGCTCCCCAACAGGACGTTGCGGGCCGCGGCGAAGTCGTCATCGTCGTCAGGACCGAACTCCAGGCGCATCCCGCCCAGCCTCGCGCACAGCTCGGTGGGCCGGCGACGTGCCGAGCGAACTGGACGACGGGAGGCTTCTCGTCGGGTTGGCGGCGTAGCCGACCGCTGGGCGCCACTTGCGGCTACGCGTCTCAACTACCGGTTCCGCTACCGAGATGGAGGACCCGAGATGGGCTACGTGGTGAACAAGCGAGACCGTTGGTATGCCGTCGGCTACGAGGGCATCGACCCCGTCACCGGCCGGGACCGTCGACGGTGGCACCCTGCCGTCGACGAAGCGACCGCCCGCGTCATCGCCGACACGCTGCCCGCCGCCGGGGGAACTTCGGCGCACGGCATAACGCTGGCTCGGTTCATGCGCACCCGGTGGCTGCCGGCGCGCCAAGACCGGCTCCGGCCAACGACGTTCTACCGCTACCGGCAGATGACCGAGCTCTACGTCCTGCCCCACCTGGGCCGGGTGCCGTTGCGCCGGCTGACCGTCGCTCACCTCCAGGGTCTGTACGCGACGCTGCGAGTCAGCGGAGGTCACGACGGGAGGCCGCTCGCGCCCAAGACCGTGCTCAACGCCCACCAGGTGGTGCGCACCGCGCTTGGCGACGCTGAACGTCAAGGGCTCGTCACCCGCAACGTCGCCAGGATGATGGACCCACCCTGCTACGGGACCGCGCCCGAGCAGTCGTGCTGGAACCAGGGGGAGCTCCGAACGTTCCTCCAGGTCGCCGCCGCGCACAGGCTCGCGCCGGCGTTGTGGCTTACCGCGATGACCGGGATGCGACGCGGCGAGGTGCTCGGTCTGCGTTGGAGCGACATCGACCTCGCCGCCCAGCGGCTCTCGCTGCAACGGTCGGTCACCTGCACCGGCTACCGAGTGCACACCACGCCGACGAAGACCCGCACGTCACGCCGACCGATCGACCTCGACGACACCACGGTCGCGGTCTTGGTCGACTGGCGAGCGGCGCAGGCCCGCGAGCTTGGCGGCGACGAACGCGACCGGGTCGTGTTCACCCGGCAGAACGGTGAGCCGATCCACCCTCACGTCCTGTCGCAGACCTTCGAACGGGTCCTCACCGCCGGCGGGCTCCCGAGGATCAGACTGCATGACCTGCGCCACACCCACGCCACCCTGCTGTTGCAGGCCGGCGTCCCCATCAAGGTGGTCAGCGAACGTCTCGGGCATGCCAGCCCGGCGTTCACGATGTCGGTGTACCAGCACGTGCTCCCGGGGATGCAGCGCGATGCGGCCCGCATCTTCGCCCGCCTGGTGGCCGAACCGAACGTGGAGGTGCCGGACGTGGTCCCGGTAGACGCCCGGTAGCGGGCCCTCAGGAACCAGCAAGCCCTGGTCAGCACACGGCTGACCAGGGCAAATGGTGGCGGGGGTAGGATTTGAACCTACGACCTTCGGGTTATGAGCGGGTGTCGGCGGGTAGCCGCTGATGGCGCTGAGCAGGGAGTTCTCGTGACGGCCCGTCCAGGCGGTCCAGCGGATCCGGTCTCGTATCGGCGTGTTCGTTAGACGATCCGTTAGACACGACTCGGCCAGCACGTCGCAACAGCAGCTACGGAGAGTGGGCGTCGAGCCGGTGCAATGTTCAGACACGCACCGACGATCGCGTGAGCGACGAGGTTCACAACAGGTCGCGCTTCACGACTGGGGAGCGGGGCTCCCGTCCGCCGGCGTGACGGTCGGGATCGGCGGTGAAGGCGCCGATCCGCAGCGAAGGCTGCAAGGGCCTCGAGTTGGGATCGGTTCTAGAGTCGGGCCGTGGCGGACGAACTGGTCGCCGATGGTCTCGCTGCCCTTGAGACGCGGGACTGGGACACTGCTCGCTCGCTGCTGGAGCAGGCCATCGCCGACGCCCCAGATGCCATGCCAGCCGAGGTCTTCGACGGTCTCGCAGATGCGCGGTGGTGGGGCGGCGACGTGGTCGCGGCGATCGAGGCGCGTGAGCTGGCGGTAGGCCGCTGGCGGGCGGAGGGCCGTGTGGATCGAGCGGTTCGCGGCGCCGTGTGGATCGCGATCGAGCACGCCGACGCGCTCGGCCACGCGGGGGCCTCGGACGGATGGTTCGCCCGCGCAACGACGATGGCGGACGGCATCGACACCGTCGGCGCCTCCGGTTGGATCGCGCTCGGTCGAGCTGCCCTCGCCACCGATCCGCGCGAGCAGGCCGACAGCGCGACACGTGCCCTGCATGCGGCCCGCGCGGTCGACGACGCCGAGCTCGAGGTGCTCGCCCTCGCCCGGCTTGGGTGGGCCCGAGTGGCGGGGGGTCAGCTGGACGCCGGAATCACGGTGTTCGACGAGGCCATGGCCACCGCGACGGCCGCCGACTTCGAGCACGTGAGCGCGTTGGGTGACCTGTGCTGCCATCTCGCCCGAGCGACGGAGGCCGCCGGGGAGCGTGGACGCTTCGCCAGCTGGCTCGAGGTCGTTCGCCGGGTCAACTCCGAGCAGGGCTACCCGCCACTCGCCGCGTTCTGCGCGACCTGCTGCGCGGAGCTTCACTCGGTGGACGGCAACTGGCAGGCGGCCGAGGAGCACCTCCGCCTCGGGCTCGACCGGTTGCAGGGGACCGGTCACCGGGCACGCTGCGGACCGCCCGTCGCCAAGCTGGCGGAACTCCTCGTCCTGCAAGGCCGGATCGAGGAGGCTGCCGAGGTGCTCGGCGACGATGACTCCGACGCCACGCTCGTGGCCCGAGCCCGGCTGGCCCTGGGGCGGGGCGAGCCCGACATCGCTCGAGCGCTGGCGGAGCGGTGGATCCGTCGCCACGGTGAGGGGCTGCTCGCGGTGGGTGCGCTCTCGGTGCTCGGCCGGGCGGCGATCGCCGATGGCGATCGGGCTGCGGTCGACGCAGTCGTGGATCGCATCGCATCGATTGCGTCGATCACCGGCAATCGGCGAGCTGCGGGGGCCGCGGCGCTTCTCGAGGGGCAGGCGGCGCTCGACGCCGGCGATCGCGCCGCCGCCGCAGCGGCGTTCGAGCGGGCTCTGGACCACTATGCCGGGCTCGACGGTCTTCTTGACGTCGCCCACGCCCATCTCGGTCTGGCCGAGGCGATCAATGCCGAGCGGCCCGCTGTGGCTCGGGTGGAAGCCACCGTCGCCCTGGCCGGGTTCGAGGCGGCGGGGGCGAGCCGCATGGCAGACGTCGCCCGGGCTTCGCTGCGCGAGCTCGGCGACCGCAGCCACGTGGGCCGGAAGGGCAGCGGGGTGCTGACGGATCGCGAACTCGAGATCCTGCGGCTCGTGTCTCGTGGGTTGACCAACGCGGAGATCGCCGACCGGCTGTTCATCAGCGTGAAGACGGCCGGCAATCACGTGAGCAACATCCTCTCCAAGATCGGCGCCCGCAGCCGCACCGAGGCCGCCGCCTTCGCTGCGCTCCACCCCGAGGTGCTCGCCGTCGCTGACTGACCCAGGGAAATGGGGAGCGTTCCCCATGCTCCGGGCACCCAGATGTCGCAGGGTTGGCCTCGTGGCCGCAGCAGCGTTGGCTCGGAGCTTCTACCACCTCCTCGACCGTCATCGGGTCGACGAGGCGGTCGACTTCCTCGACGACGCGTTCCGCGGTCACGGCATGGGCTCGGACCGGACCGGCTTCCGAGCGGAGGCCTCCGCGTGGCTCGCCGCCTTCCCCGATCTGCGCATATCGATCGACCATTTGGTGACCGACGGCAGCAGCGTGGCCGCACGCCTCATGCTCCGCGGCACGCACCAGGGCCGCTTCGCGGGACTGTCGCCCACCGGACGACCGATCGACATCGCCGGCGTCGACCTGCTGGTCGAGCACGGTGGCCGGTTCGTCGAGGCGTGGAGCCTCCGCGACCTCAATGGGCTCTGGGTCCAGCTCGGAGTCCTGCCCGACCCCTCCCCCATCACCTCAACCCACGACAGGAGTTCGACATGAGCATCCCGACGACCGCAGTGGCGACCCGCTTCTACGAGCAGTTCAGCCAAGGCCAGATCGACACCATCATCGACCAGCTCGGCGACGACTACGTCAGCCACGGCTTCGGCGGCGGCGGCGCCGACAACCTCCGCCAGAGCCTCCAGATGATGCGCGGCGCGTTCCCCGACCTCACCTTCACCGTCGAGGACACCATCACCGAGGGCGACAAGGTCGCCGTCAAGGCCACGCTGCGCGGCACCCACCAGGGGCCCTTCGCCGGCCGGCCCGCCTCGGGCAACTCGGTCGAGGTCGGCAGCTGCGACGTCTTCCGTGTCCGAGACGGCCGAATCGTCGAGGCCTGGTGGCTCGGCGACTCCGGCTCGATGTTCATGCAGATCGGCGCGATCCCAGCGCCCACCGCCAGCTGACCACCATCACCAACAAGCCCGCACGACACCGATCAAGGAGACATCAATGCCCAAGGCATCCAAGACCACGGCCAGCGACTCGATGGTCATCGACGGCTACGAAGGACACTTCGAGAACTTCGACGGTGGCTACACCGTCGGGTTCGAGAGCTACACCGCCGACGCCGACCTGACCCCGCTCTTCGCCGGTCTCCCGGACGACCGCTGCCAGTGCTCGCACTGGGGCTACGTCGTCAAGGGCAAGGTCACCTTCAAGACCGCCTCAGGCGAGGAGACCTTCGAGACCGGTGACGCCTACTACGTCGGCCCCGGCCACACCCCGGTCCTGTACGCCGGCACCGAGGTCATCGAGTTCAGCCCCACCGAGCAGCTCCAGCAGACCCTCGAGGTCGTCGAGAAGAACATGGAAGCATCTGGCTGAGCACATCGACTCGGGCGTGCGGATCGACCTCCCGACGCGGCACGTCAATCGCCAGTCGTGAGGGCGACGAGGCTGCAGTGGCTTTCTCGCACGCCGGTGACCGACACGCTGGGGGACCTCGGTGACCGGCCCGTTCAGTCGATATCAGAGCAGCGCAGCGAGCTCGGACGCCGGCTCGTCGCCGAGGAAGAACGCTTCGAGGCGGTCGAGTATCTCGGTGGCGCTGGGGGGACCGTCCCACCGGAGGGTGAGGTCCTCGCCAGCGACAGCGACGTCGAAACCCCAGAACTGGCAGCACCGCTTCTCGTCGACGGCGAAGCGGCGGAGGTCGGCTTCGGTCTCCGGGTCGGAGGTGAAGTGAAGGAGCAGGCCGTGGTCGGTGCGTTCGAGCCGGGCGAGGCGGGTGCGCATGCCCTCGACGAGAGCGATGCGTTCGGGGATGTCGGCGGGGTCGATCGTGCAGGCGATCGGTGCGGTGGCGTCGTAGATGGGAATTGGCTTCATCGGGTGCTCCTCGTTGATGACCTCATCGACAAGACGATTTCCGAGCCGCTTGGCTTCGCTCACGTCGGGTTCCATGCGACCCGTCCGGAGGCGAGGGCAGCCAAGGAGTGGGCCGCGGCGATCACCATGGCCAACACCGCGTAGCTGGTTCGGGACTCGTCGAGCTGGTGGGCGGCCTCGGCAATGTCGAAGACGGCGAACACCGCGCCGAGCGCGACCGCGCCGATGGCGACCGGACGGATCGGGCGGATCCACAGGGCCGCCGCCACGAGCAGCGAGGCGACAACAGCGAGCGCGACGGCAGCCGGCGACTCGACATCGAGGACGAGGAGCTTCTCGCCGTCGTCCTCGTCCGCACCGGACTCACCTGCCTCGCCCTCGGCGGTCTCCTCCTGGCCTTCGCCACCATCGCTGCCTTCGTCGTGAGCCTCCTCACCCCCCTCGCCCTCGTCGGTCTCGACATGAGCCTCGGCGCTGGTGCCCTCGGAGGCTTCGTCGTGACCGTCGGGTTCGGTGCTGGTCCCGACCGCGAACAGGGCGGCGGCGACCACGAACAGGACGGCGGCCGCGCGCGCCGCCCGCTCGGCCGTCACCTGGTCATCCGTCGTGCGGTCAGCTCGACCGGTGTCGGCACGGAGGGATCGGTGGCGCAGGTCGAGCGCTCTTGCCGGCGTCGGACGGCGATGAACGCGATGACGGCCACGGCGGTGATCAGCAGTCCGGCGCCGCCGATCAGCCAAGTGCTGGCGATGCCGGCGATGCCGATTCCACCAAGAAACGCCAGGATCGGCCCGGCGCAACAAGCGACGCACGCCGCAACACCGAGGCCCAGGGGGCTGAACCCGTCCTTCCTCTTGGCCTTCATCGGACAGACGGCTTCGTTGTCAGCTCAACGGAGGCGAGAGCGCCGTCGAGAGCGAGACAGACGCAGTCCTCGTTGCAGGGTCCGTCGACCGCAGGGCCTGCGAGCTGGGCGGCGGCGTGTCGGAGCTGTTCGGTCAGTGCAGTGAGCTCAGCGATCTGTCGTTGGGCGTCGGCGAGCTTGGCGGTGACGAGGTCATGGAACCGGCGCTGGACAGGCCCGCAGCGCTCGCCGTCCCAGATGCCGACGAGGTCGGTGATCTCCTCGAGTGAGCACCCGAGCTGCTTGGCCCGGGAGATGAACGCGAGGCGGGCGATGGTGTCGTCGTCGTAGACGCGGTAGCCGGCCCCGGTACGGGTGTGGGGCGCCACGAGTCCGATGCCCTCGTAGTAGCGGAGCGCCGATGCACTGAACCCGCTGCGTTCGGCGGCCTCGCCGATGGTGTAGGTGCTCACCCGGCCCACCGTAAACCTTCGACTCGAGTTGAAGGTCAAGGGCGGGGTGTCAGCGGGGAGCGAACATGATCACCCCGACGCCGACCAGGCACAGCAGCGCCCCGGCGAGGTCGAAGCGGTCGGGTCGGAACCCGTCGGCGACCATGCCCCAGCCGAGCGAGCCGGCCACGAAGATCCCGCCGTAGGCAGCGAGGATCCGCCCGAAACTGTTCTCGTCCTGCAAGGTGGCGACGAACCCGTAGGCACCGAGGGCGGCGATGCCGGCACCGACGAACAGCGCGCCCCGGTGCTCTCGGGTGCCCTGCCACACCAACCACGCCCCGCCGATCTCGGCGACCGCTGCCAGCGTGAACAGCACGAGTGTCTTGGCGACCGACATCCGCTCACCGTAGGCAGGTCATTCGGCGTGGGCGTGTCGGTGGTGCAGATCGGGGACGTGCGGATGCGCGTGCCGGAGCGGTTCGTGTCGATGGCGATGGGAGTGGCGGACCGGCGGGCCGGCGTGGCGGTGATCGTGGTGCCCGTCGTCGTGACCATGTTCGTGGTCGTGTTCGATCGCGTCGTGGCGGTGCTCATGGACGTGATGCGAACCGAGGACCCGCGACACCCCAAAGGCGGCAAGTCCAAGCGCCAGGACCTCGGCAGTGCGGATCGGGTCACCAAGAGCAACCCAGGCGACCGCCACGCCGACGAAGGGGGCGGAGGCGAAGACCAGCTGACCCCGCGCGGCGCCGATATCCCGGGCGCCGGCCACCCACAGGGTGATCGATGCCCCGTAACCGAAGGCGCCGACAGTCAGCGCGGCGACGAGCACACCGACCGAGGGCAGCGCGGCTCCCAGGGCTACGCCGATCAGGAGGTTCGTTCCCCCGGCGATCACGCCTTTGGCGACGGTGATGTGCTCAGGAGCGATCTCGTCGAGCTCCGCGGTCACGCAGTTGTCGAGTCCCCAGCACAGGCACGCGCCGGCGATGAGCAGCGCCCCGAGGCGCGGCTCGGGAGACCCGTTCCACGCCAGGACAGCTCCCGCGGCGACGACGGCGAGCGCCCCCGTCCCGACCCGCCGTCCGATGTGCTCATGGAACAGCACCGCCGCCAGGACCGTGGTGGCCACCAACTCGAGATTGAGGAGCAGCGAGGCGGTAGCAGCGGGTGTGCGGGCGAGGCCGGCCGTGAGCAGGAGCGGCCCGAGAAACCCGCCGGCCACGACGGCCACGCTGAGGCGTCCCAGGGCTCGCCGCATCGCCACGGGCGCCACCCGGCGGCGAGCTGCGATCGGAGCCACCGCCATCGCCGCCCCGACGTACAACAGTCCCGCCAGCATCGGCGCCGAGGTCTCGCCGGCCAGCCTGGAGGCGAACGGCGTCGTCGCGCCGAACAACACCGCGGCGGCCGCGCACCGGAGGACGCCACGACGCGCGCTCTGCGGGCCCATCACCGATTCGATGCTCACGGACGGCCGACCCGTGGGATGAACCGTCCAGCGCGGCGACGATATGAGCTGTAGCTCTCACCGTGGACGGTGGCCAGATACGGCTCCTCCACCCCGCGGACCTGCAGCTCGAGCGCCACAACGAGCGCCATCAACCCGACGACCGCGAGCACGTTCGGCACCATGAGCGCCAGTCCGACGGCGGTGAGGAGCATGGCCGAGAAGATCGGGTTGCGGACCACCATGAACGCGCCGCCGGTGACGAGGTCGGTGCGTTCGTCCTTGTCCACGCCGATCCGCCACGAGTCCCCCATCGAGAGCTGCGCGCCGAGCGTCGCTACCACGCCGATCGACGCCATCCCCGCACCGGTCCAAGCGACCCACGCGGCGTCGAGCGCGTCGATCGGATCCAACCCAGCAAGGGCCACGGCGGGCGCGGCGACGCCGACGACGAGGGCCACGGTGAACAGGACGCCGGCGAGCCATTCGAGGGAGCCCGGACGTCCTCCCAGGCCCTTGAAACCGGAGTCCCCGGTCCGGCGAACCTGGACCACGGTCCGCGCGCCGAAGGCCAACACGAACCAGACCCCGTAGAGAACCAGCGCCGCCGCCACCATCACCGCGTCCCGACGCTCAGGCGCAGCATGTGTCCTCCAGCGACTCCGCGGTCCACGTGCGGTGCGCCTCGACGAGGGCCAGCACGGCGATGCCCACGCCCGCCAGTGGGTCAGCCCACCACCAGCCGAGAGCTGCGTTGGCACCGAGGCCAACGAGCAGGATCGCCGATAGCAGCGCACAGAGGTTGGTTTGCTTGGCGTCGGCCACCGCCGCAGCGGACCCGAGCGCCGGTGCGAGCGCCTGCTTGGCCCGGGCCAGGAAGGGCATGACCAACAACGAGAGCGCGGCTATGACGACCCCAACAGCGCTGGCGTCCGGGCGGGCCGAGCCCGCCAGGTCACGGATCGACTCGAACGCGACGTAGGCGGCGAGCACCAGGAAGCTGATGGCGATGGCTCGGGTTGCGCTCCGGTCGCTCGCCTGCATGCACCCACCCTTGCGCTCCTGGCGCAGCCGCCACGTGAGCACGAGCGCGGCAGAGACCTCGATGGCGGAGTCGAACCCGAAGCCGACCAGGCTCGCCGACCCGGCGGCGACACCCGCGGTCACCGCGACGATCCCCTCGAGGGAGTTCCAGCCGATCGTCGCCGCGTTGAGCCAGCGAGCCCGTCGCACCGCAGCCGGTCGATCGGCGCGCGCAGTGGATGGCCCGAGCCGGACGAGCACGGCGCCGTGGTCGTGGTGGTCAGCCACGGCCGTCGAGATCCTGGTGGTGCTGGTCGACCTCGAGCTCCATGTCGACCAGGTCGGACAGGGCGTGAGCCAATCGAGCCGAGCTGAGCTCGTAGCGGACCTGTCGACCCTCGCGCTGAGTTCGGACGAGACCGCAGCCCCGCAGGCAGGCCAGGTGGTTCGAGATGTTCGTGCGGCCCGACCCCAGGGCATCGGCGAGATCCGCCGGATAGGCGCCGCCTTCGAGGAGCACCAGAAGGATCCGTCGCCGGGTCGGATCGGCCAGGGCGGTCCCGACCCGCTCGAGGGCATCGACGGTCGAGGTCACGGACACGGCCACACCGGAATGATACAGGCACGCCTGAATCCAGTCCAGACTGAACTAGGAATCGGGCCCTCGGTATCCCTCCGTCGAAGACCGCGGGCGTGCGCCGCGGCGGCTTCAGGGACGCGAGGCGGTGATGAGGCTGCGGCGAAGTAGGCCTTCCTCGATGGCGGCTTGCGCGTAGCGGCGATCAGCTTGCGCGGTCTCGAACTCCTTGTTGGAGATGAGGCGTCGGACGTCGGCAGCGCGTGACTCGTTCGCCTCCAGCCAGACTCGTTGGGTGCGCGCGTAGTCCTCGGTGACGTCGATGACGGCGACGTCGTGAAAGCCGGCCTGGGCGACGAGCACGGGGTAGGGCCGGCGGGTGGCGACTTGCCACGGGCCGGCACGGACGGCTCGACGGTGTCGGCGGGCGTCGAGGTCGTCGGCGACGTGGATGGTGGTGAAGGCCAGGCGGCCGCTAGGTCGAAGCAGCCGGCGGCACGCTCGCAGCACGGCGAGCTTCGGGCCGAGGCAGCACAGGACGTCGGTGTGCACGACCGCGTCGAAGGTCCCAGCTCGGAACGGCTGGTTCCGTCCCGTGGCCATGGCGTAGCTGGCGCGGCCGTCGAGCCCATCGGTGATCGAGCGCGCCCGTGCGCGTTGCAGCCCGTCGAGGGGGAGGTCGGTGCCTATGACGTGGCAGCCGGTCTGCTGGGCGAGGTACAGGCCGGGCCAGCCCGAACCCGACCCGATGTCGGCCAGCCGGTCTCCAGGATGGAGTTGGAGGTGCTGGGCGAGCTGGTCGGCCTGGGCTCGGGTCGTGTAGCCGGTCGAGCCGTAGTCGGCGCCGAGGGCTTCGGTCTCGATGTCGAGCCGTACCGGTGAGCAGCAGAGGCGGTATCGATCGGTGAACCGCTCGATGTTGTCTGCTTCTGCCCGCGTCGCCACCATGGTCATCGCGTCCTCGTCGGAGGGGAACTCAACGATCTGCGCGTAGGTGTTCTGGGCGTCACGGTCGTGCGTGCGTCGGCAGGGTCTCCTCCCGCGTTCGGGTGTACTCGTCGCGGTCCAGGATCGGCCAGGCCGCCTGGCCGATGGCGAGCACGCCTCGAGCGGGAAGCGGGAAGCCGCCGATGGCGGGTGTCGGCGTCACCTGAGCTGTGTGGCCGAGGTCCTTGCCGTCGAGAGACGCGGCCGCATCGTCAATGAGGTACATGCGCTCGGGCATGAGGGTGCCGGTGTGGCCGCTGGGCATCGTTCCCGACATGCGGATGTCGCCCATGTCCAGGACTCGACGCGCCAGCAGCTCGCGGGCTCTGAGCAGTGAGCGCGGGCGCCACGTCCAGGTCGGGAGTCGTGCGCTCATGGCGTTCAGCACCCGGAGGAGCGATGTCTCGGTCGCAGTGAGGGTCCAGTCGAGACGTGCCTCATCGGCGGTGACCCGCAGCGACATCGGCCCGGTCCAGTCGAGGTCGATCACGGCGTGCCCGACGTGGGTGCAGGCGGGGCCGTAGTAGCGCGGGCAGGCGGTGTCGACGCGAGGCCCGTCGACGAAGATGGACCACCGACCTTCCGGGTCGCGGTGCCAGACGGTCTTGTAGGGCGAGAAGTCGTTCTCCGGGAACACCCGCAGAGCCAGGTAATGGCCGGAGTCGAACGGTAGGCCCATCACGCCCCAGCCCTTGACGTACTCGTGGTCGGGCCAGGGCGGGTCGCCTCGCCAGGAAGGGAGGTCGCGCAGCGTCGCGGCGAGGTCAGTCATGCGATTCTGCCCGTCAGCTGCCGGTGCGCTTGATCGCGAGGATGCTGATGCTCTTGACGCCGAAGGTGTCGGTGGCGCCCTGGGCCGAGTCGGAGATGAACTGGTACTCGGGGTTTTCCTGGACGGTGTCGATCGAGAGGCCGGCGGCTTCGATGGCATGCCGGTAGTCGTCTTGCTGCATGGCGCCGCCGATGCAGGACGCCCACAGGTTCACGTCGCACACGATCGCTTCGGTGAGCTGGTGCTCGGTGACGATGTCGGAGATGGCCAAGCGGCCGCCCGGTTCGAGGATGCGGGCGATCTCGCGGAACACCGCCGCTTTGTCGTTGCACAGGTTGATCACGCCGTTGGAGATCACCGCGGTCGCTGACTCGTCTGCAACTGGGACCTGCTCGATGTAGCCCTTCTCGAACCGTGCGTTTGCGTAGCCGTCGCGTTCGGCGAGTCGGCGGGCCTTGGCGAGTTGGGCGTCGGTCATGTCGACCCCGACCACCTCGCCGTCGGCGCCGACCTGGCGGGCGGCGAGGAAGGCGTCCATCCCCGAGCCGCTGCCGAGGTCGACGACGCGGTCGCCCGGCTGGAGGCCGGCGAGGGCGAGGTGGTGACCGACGCCGGCGAAGGACTCGATGGCCTCGGGCGGGACCTGGTCGAGCTCCGAGGTGGGGTAGCCGAGGCGGGCGGCGAGGTCGTAGCCCATCTCGAAGTGGAACGTGCCCTGCGGCTCGTCGGCGACGGCTTGGTACATGGCCTTGACCTTGTCGCGCAGGCCCTCGACGTCGATGCTCGTCATGGTCGTCCCTCTTTCAGTAGCTGAAGGTGGTGGCGGGTTCGTCGCCGATCCAGTTCCACATGGGCACGGTGCCCTGGATCTCGGCGCCGCCGATGAGGCGGTCGGCGTCGAGCTGCTTGGCGTTGAAGCAGATCGGGCAGACGTAGTAGGCGCCGCCCGCGGCTTCGTAGCGCTTCATGAGGTCGGGGATGGGCGGGCAGCCGTCGCAGGCGACGCCGACGGCGGTGCCGTCGACTGCGAGGCGGACGGCTTCCTTGGTGAGGAACATGAGCGTCGGCCGGCCGTTCTCGGCGGCGCCGACGGCGACGAGCAAGGCGATCATGACCTTCTCGGGGTCTTCGAGTCCGGTGCTGAGGCTGATGACTGCTTTGCCGGCCATGAGGGGTCTCCTTGGTGTTCGTGATCCGGTGGCTGCAGTCGACGGTACGGATATGGGTGGGCGGCGTCGTCCGGGGTTTCCCCTACAGATCGAACGGCTCGAGGGTGCCGAGTAGCCCGTGCTGCAATGCGAACAACGTGGCGGTCGACCGGGTCGTGGCGCCGGTCTTGGCGTAGATCCGCTCGATGTGGGTCTCAGCTGTCTTCGGGGTGATGGTGAGCTGTTGTGCGACCTGGCGGGTCGAGCCGCCGCGGGCGATGAGGATCAGCACTTCGATCTCCCGTGGGGTGAGACCGGCGGGGCCGCTGCGGCGCTTGCCCCGTGGCTGGCCGGCGGCGGCGAGGACGGCGTCGACGGCCTCGGCGTCGAGGCGCCCGTCCCGAACGTCGGCGCGCAGCTCGCTCGCCGCCTGCTTGGCGGTGAGCGCCGGGCGGTGGGCGCGGGGCTCGGTCATCGCTTGGAACGCGCAGGCGGCCGCGAGCAGCCGCGCGGTGGCCGGGATCGCGGCCGCGGTGAGGCCACGGTGGTAGCCGGAACCGTCGCCGCGCTCGTGGGTGAGCGAGGCGATGGCGCCGATGCGGGCGAGCGCGACCGGCCCGGCCAGCATCCGCTCCGTGTAGTAGGAGTGCATCCGCAGCCGTTCCCGCTCCGCCGCCGTGAGCGGTCCCGGCTTGTCGAGGACCGTGGCCGGCACGCCGTGCAAGCCAAGGTCGTGAACCAGCGCCGCACGGCGCACGGCGGTGATCTCGCCGTCGGGGAGCCCGCGTTCGGCAGCGGCGAGAGCGACAAGCTCGGCGACCGCTCGGGAGTGGCCACCACGAAACGTCGAACGCAGGTCGGTGAAGTCGGCGACCGCTTCGAGGGCGGCGTCGAGCTGATCGTCGGTGAGCCGTTGTTGCAGGGAGGGCTCGGCGTCGATGAGCTCGGCCCAGTCGTGCTCGGCGTCCGGTTCGCCCAGGACCTCACCGGCGAGCGCGCAGAAATGGTCGACGACCGCTGGGTCGAAGTGCTTGCCGCGCTTGGCTCGCGCGACCTCGACGGCAGCGTCGACGCCGCGGGCGCGGTGGTGGACCTCGACGGTGTCGGCCAGGTGGAACAGGCGCATCGGCAGGGTGATCGCCTCGCCGCCGACGTCGCCGGGCACGCCATTGCCGTCCCAGCGGGCGAACACCTGGTGCAGCGGCACGCACACGTCTTCGCCGAGCTCGAACCGCTCGGCCATGCGAGAGGTGGTGAGGCAGTGCGACATCAAGCCCCGCTGGACGGCTTTGCCACCGGTCGCCATGAGGTTGGCGCCGAGCCGGATCCGGCGCAGAGCTGGGCTGCCGGCACCGACGTGGCGGAGCATGAAGCCGAGCATCGGGAGGCCGGAGAAGTCGACGTCGTAGCTGTCGGCCCGGAAGGCGATGTCGTCGCCGAACAGCGCCGCCACCTCGGGGGTGTCGGCGACACAGCCGACCCATGCCAGGGTGACCACGTAGTAGAGGGCGCCGCGGGCGTCGTCCTCGACACCGACGTGTTCGCCGAGTGCGGCCGCGATGCGCCACGACCGCAACACATGGTCCATGGGCTGACCTAGACCGAGGTCAGTCGCGAGGGAGAACGCGCCGACGAGGTCGGCCAACCGGACACCGCTGTCCGCGAACGGCTGCACGGGTTCGCCGGCCATCTATGCCCCCGACCTGCAGGCCATTTGTGGGGTGAACCCCGGACGACAGCCATCGCCTCGCTTCGTACCGTCCTCGGCAGGAAGCTCGGAACAGGAGAACGCCATGTCAACCACGCGCGACCCCGCCGCACAACCCTCTGCCCGCTGGTCGGTCGGAGGTGTGTTCCTCGAGGCACTCACCACCCGCGACTACCAGCAGATGGCCTCCACCCTCAGCGGTGACGTGCGGTTCCGGGCAATGCTGCCCCCCGGTCCGATGGACTGGAACGGTGCCGAGGAGGTTGCCGGGGTGTTCGAGTCCTGGTTCGGCGCAGCCGAGGACTTCGAGCTCATCGACGCGACGGTCGGCGAGGTCGGCGGACGCCTCCACCTGTCCTGGCGGTTGCGCGTGCGCCCCGCGCCGTTCGGGATCGGCGATGGCTGGCACATCATCGAGCAGCAGGCCTACGCCGACGCGACCGAGACCATCGAGACACTGGACCTGCTGTGCTCGGGCTTCCGGTCCGACCCGCTCAGCGAGCGCGGCTGACCGCGTCTGGAGGCCGCCGCGGCGGATGGACGTCATGGTGCGGCGCTGTTCTGGCCGCCGTCACAGATGCAGAACTCGTTGCCCTCGGGGTCGCTCATCAGCAGCCAGGTCGAGCCGTGCTGGCGGCACGGACCTTCACTCACCCGGGTGGCACCGAGGGCGACGAGGCGGTCGGCTTCGGCGTGGATGTCGGTGACCTCGATGTCGAAGTGCACGCGGTTCTTGACGGTCTTCGGTTCGGCCACCCGTTGCAGGAGCAGCTTCGGACCGGGCGCGCCGTTGGGGAACAGGGCGACGTAGCTGCCCGCGGTACCGAGGTTCACGTAGCCGAGGGCCGGCGTCCAGAACTCCGCGAGGCGCTCAGGGTCTGCGCAGTCCAGCACCAGTCCGAACTGGGCGACGCCTTCGGTCATGTCGGATCCTCCATTCGTTCACTCACCCGACGCGACGGGGAGCCCGGCGCGCTGCCACTCGGGGAAGCCGTCCTCGAGGCGGGCGGCCTTGAAGCCGCGCTTGGCAAGCTCGCGGACGGCATCGTCGGCGTACACGCAGTACGGGCCACGGCAATAGGCGACGACTTCACTGTCAGCGGGAAGCGCCCTGAGGTGCTTGCGCAGCTCGCCGATCGGCACCGACCGCGCCCCGGCGATGTGCCCGGCGGTGAACTCGCGCTCCGGGCGAACGTCGAGCACCACCACGGTGCGGTCTTTGAGGCGGGCGGCAAGCTCCTTGCGATCGATGACCTCGACGCCGTCACGATCGCCGAGGTACGCCGACGCCAGCTTCTCCAGTCCCGCGACATGGGCTTCGGCGACGTCGCGCACCGCCGCCCACAGCTCCGCGACCCGTTCGCCGGCCAGCCGGTAGTGGATGCGAGTGCCGTCCCGTCGGGTCGTCACCAACCCAGCCCGCGCCAGTGCCCGCAGGTGATGCGAGGTGTTGGCGACGCTCTGGTCGAGCTCACCCGCGACTTCCTCGACGGACCGCTCCCCCTGGGCGAGCAGGTCGATGATCTCGGTCCGCCGGCCCGACCCGAGCGCCTTGGCGACCTCAGCGAAGCCCTCGAACAGTGCGTCCTTGGCGGCCCGGTCACCCACCCTCCCCATCCTGACGGCCCACGACCCGTCCGTCAATCCTCAAACGATCACTTGACAAGACCCATCGCCGGCGCGAGTGTTCAAGTCATTGTTTGAATAGGAGGGTGGAAATGCCTGATGCCCCCACAGCGGCCGCAAGGACCTCCAAGCGCCAACGGTCGCCTCGGCGGGTATCGGCGGCGGAGATCGCCCGGCTCGATCCCTACAAGTTCATGGCAACGGTCGGCAAAGGGGTCATCCACCCCGGCGGCCGAGCATCGACCGCAACCGTGCTCGCTCGCGCCGGCATCACCCAGTCGAGCAACGTCCTCGACGTCGGATGCGGCGTGGCCACGACCGCGGTCGAGATCGCTCGCCGCCGTGGCGCGCAGGTCACGGCGGTTGACATCGCGCCGCTCATGTTGGAGCGAGCCCGGGCCAACGTTGCCCGCGCTGGCGTCGCCGATCGTGTGACAGTGACCGAGGGCGACATCCTCGACCTCGGCTTCCCCAACGGCAGCTTCGACGTCGTGCTGGCCGAGGCGGTGACCATGTTCGTCGACCGCTCCCGCGCCGCGGGCGAGCTCGCCCGGGTAGCCGCACCCGGTGGACGCGTGCTGGCGACCGAGTTCTTCTGGCGTGAGCCGCCGTCGCCGGAGGCGAAGGGGGTCTTCTTGGGCCAGGTGTGTCCCGGGCTCGAGTTCGACACGATCGAGGACTGGGTGCGGATCTACGAGAGTGCAGGGCTCGCGAACCTGGAGACCGAGACCGGGCCGTTCGAGATGATGACGCCCCGGGGGTTCCTCGCCGACGAAGGCCTCGCGGGCAGCATGCGCGTCATGGCCCGTGTGATGTCGCGCCCGGCGAACCTCCGCAAGATGGCATGGCTCATGCCGCGGATGGCCAAGGCGGTGCCGTACCTCGGCTACATCGTGGTGACCGCCACCAAGCCACGATGAGCGAAGGCCACGCGCCATGAAGATGTTGTTCATCCTCAACGACCCGGCCTATGGGACCGAGCGGTCCTACAACGGCCTGCGTCTCGCCGGCGCGCTCGCCAAGCACGACGGCGCCGAGGTGCGAGTGTTCCTCATCGGTGACGCCGTGACCTGCGCCATGGCCGGCCAGCAGGTCCCCGACGGCTACTACCACCTCGACCGCATGATCCTCGGCGCCGTCCACCATGGAGCGGAGATCGGCTGCTGCGGGACCTGCATGGACGCTCGCGGCATCGCCGACGACGGACTCACCGAGGGGGCACGGCGCTCCACCCTCGAAGAGCTCGCCGAATGGACGGTATGGGCTGACAAGGTGGTGACGTTCTGATGGTCGAGATCGTGAGCATCGTCGACGAGGGCCTCGGCCATTCCTCCTACGTGGTGGGCCTCGGCGACGGCTCCGCGCTGGTGGTCGACCCCGCCCGATTCCCCAACCGGCAGCGACGCGTCGCCGCCGACCACAGCTGGCGCCTCGCCTGGACGGCCGACACCCACTCCCACGCCGACTACATCTCCGGGAGCGTCGAGCTCGCCGCCGACGGCGCCGAGTTCCTCGCCTCGCGGGGCGCCCGGCTCGAGGTGCCACACCACCCCGTCGACGGAGGCGACGAGCTGGAGCTGGCTCCCGGCGTGGCGCTGCGAGCGATCGCGACCCCCGGGCACACACCCGACCACCTCTCCTACCTCTTGCTCGTCGACGGCGCGCCCCACGCCTTGTTCTCGGGCGGGTCGCTCATGGTCGGCGCGGTGGGGCGCACCGACCTGCTGGGTGACGAGCATCGCGAGGAGCTCGCCCGGTTGATGTTCCGCGCATTGCGGTCGCAGGTCCTCACCCTTCCCGACGACCTGGCGGTGTACCCGACCCACGGTGCCGGATCGTTCTGCTCGGCACCGTCGGGCTCGGCACGCACGACGACCATCGGTACGGAACGCGCCACGAACCCGCTGCTGAGCATCGACGACGAGGACCGCTTCGTCGCCACGCTCCTCGACGGCCTGGGCAGCTTCCCCACGTACTTCCGCCTGCTTCCCGAGATCAACCGGCACGGTCCCCGCATCTACCCGGAGCTTCCCGCCCTGGCGCGACTCGACGTCGCCACGGTCCGGCGCCACGTCGAGGACGGCGCGGTGCTGGTCGACGCCCGGCCCATCGCCGAGTTCGCCGCCGCGCACGTGCCGGGGTCGTTGTCGATCCAGCACCGCAGCGTGTTCGCGAGCTGGTTCGGATGGCTCGTCGCCCTGGAACGTCCCGTCGTGTTCGTCCTCGACGAGGACACCGACCGGGTGAACCTCGTCGGTCAATGCCTCGCGGTGGGTCACGACACGTTGGTCGGTGAGCTCGACGGCGGCATCGACGCCTGGACCGCCGCGGGACTTCGGGTCGAGTCGATCCCGATCGTCACGGCGGACCACATGACCGGCACGGTGCTCGACATCCGCCAGGACGCCGAGTGGAACGCCGGCCACGTGCCGGGCGCGGTACACGTCGAGCTCGGCGACCTCGCCACCACCACGGTGCCCGATGAGCCGATGACGGTGATGTGCGGGCACGGCGAGCGCGCCATGAGCGGCGCCAGCATCCTGAGGGCCGCCAGTCATCGCGACGTGACGGTGCTGGCCGGCGGCCCCGAGGACTGGCAGGCCGTCACCGGCATCGACCTCGAGACCGCATGACCGCCGTCGCCGACGCCCCGACCGCTCCGGTTCGGCTCGGGCTGCGCCAGAACCTGGCGCAGTTCAGCCTGCTCGTCGGGGTCAACGCGCTCGTCGGTGGGATGATCGGCCAGGAGCGCACTGTCCTGCCCCTGCTCGCGGAGGGCGAGTTCGGGCTCACCGCGTTCACCGCCGGACTCACCTTCATTGCCGCGTTCGGTGCGGTGAAGGCGGTCACGAACTTCTTCGCCGGGACCCTGTCGGACCGCTACGGCCGCAAGCCCGTGCTCGTCTCCGGCTGGATCATCGGCGTGCCGGTCCCGCTGCTGCTGATCTGGGCGCCGAACTGGGGGTGGGTGATCGCCGCCAACGTCCTGCTCGGCATCAACCAGGGCCTCACCTGGTCCACCACCGTGATCATGAAGATCGATCTCGTCGGCCCGGAGCGTCGCGGACTCGCCATGGGGTTCAACGAAGCCGCCGGCTACGGGGCGGTGGCCCTCACCGCGCTGGCCACCGGGTTCATCGCCGACAACGCCGGCTTGCGGCCAGAGCCGTTCTATCTCGGCATCGCGTTCGCGGCGCTCGGCCTCGGCCTGTCGGCCGTCTTTGTCCGCGAGACCCGCGGCCACGCCGACCACGAGGCCGCCACCCACGTCGCCCGCCACGACGGCGACAACGACGCCCTCGCCACCCGGGAGGTCTTCCGGCTGACCAGCTTCCGGGAGAAGGCGCTGTCGTCATGCAGCCAAGCGGGGCTCGTCAACAACCTCAACGACGGGCTCGCATGGGGCCTCTTCCCGCTCTTCTTCGCCGACGCCGGTCTCAGCATCGGCCGAATCGGGATGCTCGCCGCCCTCTACCCCGCAGTGTGGGGCCTCGGGCAGCTCGTGACCGGTGGCCTGTCGGATCGCATCGGCCGCAAGCCCCTCATCGTCGCCGGCATGCTCACCCAGGCCGCCGCCATCGGCTGGATCGCCGCCACCACCGGCTTCACCCCGTGGGCCATAGGCGCCATCGGACTCGGCGCCGGCACCGCGATGGTGTATCCGACGCTCATCGCCGCCATCGGCGACGTCGCCCACCCATCCTGGCGAGCCCGGTCCATCGGCGTCTACCGGCTCTGGCGCGACGGCGGCTTCGCCGTCGGCGCCCTCCTCGCCGGCGTCATCGCCGACTGGTTCTCCATCACCGCCGCCATCTGGGCCGTCGCCGCCCTCACCGCGGTCTCCGGGCTCGTGGTGCTCGTGCGCATGTACGAGACCCACCCCGTGAGCCCGCACCTCAGCGAGGCGTGACCGGCACGCCAGTCAGGTCGCGCAGCCGTGACGCGAAGGCGTCACCGGCGAGCACCCACGGATGCCCGTCGCGACCGTCGATCGTCCCGGCGGCCACCCACCCGGCCACCTCGACCAACGCCCGCACGCACACCACGCCCTGATGCCAGGCCAGCGACTCCGGGTCAACGGGACGGCCGGCCGCTCGCTCGTAGGCGCGGACGAAGCGTCGCGACAGCGCCCGGCCCGCCGCCCCGACGGCCGGTCGCAGCGCACGAGGTACGACGAGGGGCGGGGAGGCCAGGACCAGCGAGGTGAAGCCGAGGTCATACGTGCCGGCAGCGAGCATGGCGGCGGACCAGTCCAGCACCGTCGTCTCGCCGTGGTCGTCGACGAGCAGGTTGAACGGGTGCATGTCGCCGTGACAGATCACCGTCGGCTCGGTGGCCGGTGGATGTGCCTGCAACCATGCCGCGGCGGCTACCAGGTCCGGTCGCCCGAGCGCGTCGGAGGTGCTTCGGAGCGACTCGAGCATCGTCGCCAGCCGCGGGTGCACGACGCCGGCGGTGTCGAGGCCACCCTCGACCGGTATCGGATCGAGGCCGTGCAACCCGGCCAGGACCGTGGCGAGCGTGACGGGGAGACGGCGGGCCAGCGACGGAAGCTTCGCCAACGCCCGGACCCCGTCGAGCCCCGCGAGCAGCGGCTGGCCATCGGCCAGGGTCATGACCATGAACGCCCGACCATCGACACCGTCAGCGGCTCCGCCCGAGGCCAGCACCCGTGGAGTGGCGTAGCCCTGGTCAGCGACCTCGGCCTGGAACACCGTCTCCTTCGCGGCCGTCGCGGCATCGGGCATGACCCGGGCCACCAGCGCACCGGCCCACCCCGTCGGCGGATCGGCCAGGCGGAAGGTCACCAGCTCCGCCCAGAACCCCCCGGCGAGCGGCACGGGCTCACCGTCATATGCAAGCTCGGAGTCGCCGGTAACCCGGCGCAACACATGCAGAAGGCTCATCGACAAGCCCGACGCCCGGTCCTCAATAGTCACGGTGTTTACCGTAACGGTTATCTACGGTACTGTCTAGGTGTGGTCGCACCGAACCCCGTCCCCGACACCGACGAGCTGTCCGTCGACGAGCTCGCCACCCGCGCCCGGCTCCCGACGCGGACCATCCGCGAGTACCAGACGATGGGCCTCCTTCCACCGCCGGAGCGCCGCGGCCGGGTCGGCGTGTACCGGCCTGCACACCTCCACCGGTTGCAGCTGATCGGCCGACTCCAGGACCGGGGCTACTCCCTGGCCGGCATCCGCGACCTCCTGACCAGCTGGCACGACGGCGACGAGCTCACCGACATCCTCGGCCTCTCCCCCGACGAGCTCGTCCACCTCGACGAACCCGGCGCCCCCGCGACTCTCGATCAGCTCACTCGCCTCCTCCCCCAACTCGTCCCCGCACGACTCGACCATCTCCTCGCCGTCGGCGTCATCGACCACTGCGGCCCCGACCGCTACTGCGTCCCCAGTCCCTCGCTGCTGCAGCTCACCGTCGACGCCCTCGCTGCCGGCTACCCGCCCGCGGCCGTGCTCTCGCTGTTGACCGCGGTGCACGACGCCGCCGAGCTCGTCGCCAGCGCCGCTCACACCCTCATCACCCGACCGCCCGCCGGCATCGACCAGGACCGGCTCGAGGCGCTCGCCACCCGTGGCCGTGGCCTCCTCGCCCACGGGACCGGCCGCCTGGCCATCTACACCCTCGGTCAGCGCCTCGACCACGACGCCCCCGGCCGCCGCGCCCGGCACACCCGATGACCGGCGTCAACCAAACCCAGCACGACGCCTGGAACGGCGACAGCGGCCACCGATGGGTAGCCGACGCCGACCGACGCGACGCAATCCATGCGCCGGTGGCTGACGCACTCCTCGCTGCCGCCCACCTCGCCTCGGGAGAGGACGTGCTCGACATCGGCTGCGGCTGCGGTGCCACCACTCTCGCCGCCGCCGAGGCCACTCGTCCCGGAACAGCCACCGGTCTCGACCTATCCGAACCGATGCTCGGCCTCGCCCTGCGTCGTGCCCACGACGACGCGGCGGTCACCTTCGTGCATGCCGATGCTCAGACGCACAACTTCGCGCCCCACACCTACGACGTTGCCATCAGCCGGTTCGGCACCATGTTCTTCGACGACCCCGTTGCTGCGTTCGCCAACATCGCTTCGGCGATGCGACCGACCGGTCGACTGTGCATCGCTGCGTGGCAGCCGCTGGCCGCCAACGACTGGCTGCTCATCCCGGGCGCCGCCCTCCTCCGCTTCGGGTCGCTACCCGACACGAGCGGTAGCTCCCCCGGCATGTTCGCCCAGTCCGATCCGGTCGTCGTCACCACCGTGCTCGCCGCCGCAGGTTGGCACCACATCACAGTCGAGCCGGTCACGCTGAGCATCCGCCTCGGCGCCAACGCCCAGGAAGCCACCGAGTACCTGGCAAGCACCGGCATCGCCCGCAGCGTCCTCGACACAATCGACCCCAACGACCGCGAGCGAGCGGTCACAGCAGTGACCGAGACCCTCGCCGCACATGCCGGCCCCGACGGCGTGCACCTCGATGCCGGCATCCAACTGATTCGAGCCACCAGGCCCTAGCTCCGCCGGGCCCTCACAAGCTGCTCGTCGGGTTGGCGACGGGCGCACTCCGGGGCCTGACGAGCGGGTTCGGAGTCGACTACCGGTTCCGCTACCGACTCGGAGGAACCGATCATGGGATACGTCGTCAACCGTCAGGACCGTTGGTACGCCGTCAACTACGAGGGCATCGATCCACTCACCGGTCGCGATCGTCGCCGCTGGCACCCCGCCGTGGACGAGGAGACAGCCCGCACGCTGGCCGCCGCCCTGCCCACCGCACGAACACGCAGCAGCGCGGCGCACGGAATGACTCTGGCGCGATTCATGCGCACCAGATGGCTGCCGGCCTGCGACGGACGCCTTCGCCCAACGACCTCGTTCCGGTACCGGCAGATGACGGAGCGGTACGTGCTCCCCCACCTCGGCCGAGTGCCGCTTCGCCGCTTGACCATCGTCCATCTCGAGCGTCTCTATGCGGAGCTGCGGACCTGCGGCCGTCAAGACGGCGAGCCACTGGCGCCCAAGACGGTGCTCAACGTGCACCAGGTCCTGCGGACCGCACTCGGCGACGCCGAGCGCAAGGGGCTCGTGTCGCGCAACGTCGCCGGATTCATGGCTCCGCCCTGTCATGGCATCGCGCCAGAGCAGCGATGCTGGGATGACGCTCAGCTGCGCGCCTTCCTCAAGGTGGCCGCTGGGCACCGGCTCGGACCGGCGTTGTGGCTGACGGCGATGACGGGAATGCGCCGGGGGGAGGTGCTCGGGCTCTGCTGGAGCGACATCGACCTCGAGGCCGAGCGGCTGTCGGTGCAACGGTCCGTGACGTGCACCGGCTACCAGGTCCACACCACCCCGACGAAGACCCGGACGTCACGCCGAGCCATCGACCTCGACCAACGCACGGTCGGCGTGCTCACCAAGTGGCGCGAGCTTCAGGCCGCCGAGGGCGGCCGCGATGGCCGGGCCGGCGTCGTGTTCACCCGATCGAACGGGCAGCCCGTGCACCCGCACGTGCTGTCCCAGACCTTCGATCGAGTGCAGGTGAACGCCGGGCTACCGCGGATCCGATTGCACGATCTCCGCCATACGCACGCCACCCTGCTGTTGAAGGCAGGCGTTCCGCTGAAGGTCGTGAGCGAACGGCTCGGTCACTCCAGCCCCGCGTTCACGATGGCCGTGTACCAGCACGTGCTCCCCGGCATGCAGCGCGATGCCGCCCGCATCTTCGCCCGCCTCGTCGCCGAACCGAACCCCGAGGTGCCCGACGTGGTCCCGGTAGACGCCCGGTAGCGGACCCCCGGGAACCAAGACGCCCTGGTCAGCACACGGCTGACCAGGGCAAATGGTGGCGGGGGTAGGATTTGAACCTACGACCTTCGGGTTATGAGCGTACAGCGGGTGTCGTCGGGTGGCGGCCTGTGGCGCTGAGCAGGGAGTTCTCGTGACGGCCCGTCCAGCTGGTGCAGTGGATCCGGTCTCGTATCGGCGTGTTCGTTAGACGACCCGTTAGACAGGACCCGGGCCAGGACTCCGGGGCACCGGATACGGACAGTGGGCAACGAGCAGTCGGTGTCGGGCTACGAACTCCAGTCGCCCTACCAGTAGACAGCGACAAACTGGACCTCCAACAGGGACGGCACGAGTTCATCAGCGCCTCGACTTGGAGCACGCGCGTCTGCGATTGGCACGGAAGCGTCGACTTCGATCTCGCGACGTGCAGCGAGCCACGACCCGGCGCTGGTCCTTCCAGAAGCGGTCCTCAGCCGCGACCCCGACGACATGGAGCGGACCGGTATGCGAGTCACGCACGATGAGGCCGCACTCGACCTCATGGCGAAGCACCTCGCGCCGTCGTTCGCGCGTGCGAGTACATCCGGAGGTGGCCAGCTTTCCGAGCCGGGACGCGGGCACGGTCTCGAATCTCTCTCCGCCCGGCGGTCCAAGATGCACCGACGTACTCTTGTCCTATGCGGGTCGACGAGTATGCGCAACGACTCAGAGGTCTCGCCGCCGCCGCTCGTGGAACTGGTGGCGACGCTGGCGAGCTCGCCTCGGTGGCGGACGACGCCGCAACCGCCGTCGCACGAGCGCCGGATCCGATGCCCGCGATCAGCCGAGTCGTCGGCGCCTTCGTCCGAGCAGGTCGCGCCGACCTGCTCGGAGCCGCTGGCTTGCCGTTCCCCGCGTACGACATCTACTCCGAGTACGAGGACAACGCTCGTCGAGGCCCTGTCTCGGTCGCGAGCCCGCGCCTTGAGCCGCGCCGTCAACATCGGCTGTTGGACCGCCTCATCGGCTTTCCGTTCGGAGTTGGTGCATCACCGCTCACGCTCAATCACCGGTTCATCAGCTATTACAGCCGGCTCGGGTGCAATGTCCTGACCTACAAGACGGTCAGATCATGCGCTCATGCCCCGCACGAGTACCCGCACTGGCTGTTCGCTTCAGCGGAGTCGAATACACCGGGAGTTGGTGGCGGCGTCCCGGCCTCGGTGCTGGTCGGTAGCGACCCGCCGCGTGACTTGCGGAGCTTCTCTACCGCGAACTCCTTCGGGAACCCGTCGCCTGCGCCCGAGGAATGGCAGGACGACGTCGCGCGCTCGCTACAGAGCCTGCACGAAGCCCAGATGCTCATCGTGAGCGTCATGGGTACAGCCGAACGCGCTGACAGTGCTGACGAGCTCGCAAGCGACTTCGTGCACACGGCACGGTTGGCGCAAGAGGCAGGTGCACACGCGGTCGAACTCAACCTCTCTTGTCCCAATGCCGTCTCTTCGCGCGAGGTTGCGCCCCTGGCGCTAGCGCCGGAACTCGTTCATTCGATCGTTAGTCGTTGCCGCGCTGCAGTCGAGGTGCCGCTCGTGGTCAAGTTGCCGTACATGACTCGTCGCGACCTCTGCTCCGCGATTCGCCCCATCCTGCCGATGATCAACGGAGTCGCCGGCATCGATTCAGTCGTCACGCAAGTCGTGGCCCCAAACGGCGCCGCCGCCTTCGGTGGGCGGACGTCGGCCGGCGTCTCGGGTCGAGCGATTCGCGAGCTAGCCGCTTCGTTCGTCGAAGACCTCCAGTGGCTTCGAGACGAGGCTCGGGGTGACTTCGACATTCTCGCCATGGGTGGCGTCATGGGCCCCGCCGACGCTGCCGCTCTCTTCGCAGCTGGCGCCAACGCCGTTCAAGCGGTCACTGGACTCGCCTTCAACCCGAACCTCCCGACCGAGATTGCCGAGCGCCTCGGCCACACAGCGTCGCCCGTGGCTGAACGCGTGCATCGCCTGCCCACCTACGCGTACGACTTCTTCCTCTGCCATGCGAGCGAGGACAAGACCTCGGGCGCTGAGGAACTCCACGCAGCATTGACGGCTCGCGGACACCGCGTCTTCTTTGACAAGGCAGACCTGCGCGTCGGAGACATCCATCGACGCAGGATCGCCGAGGCGATCCACCATTCACGGTTCGCGATCGTCGTTCTGAGCACCAACTTCTTCGGCAAGCGATATCCCGAGTGGGAGCTCGACATCATGCATGGCCTTGAGATTGTCGAGGGCCGCTCCATGATCCTGCCTGTGTGGCATGGCGTAGACGCGTTGACAGTGGCGCGGCGATGCCCGTCCCTGATTGGTCGGATCGCTCTCTCGATGAGCGACGGAGTCGACTCTGTCACGCACAGTCTCGATCGCTTCGCTTCTACATCAGCGCCTGACGCGATGTAGCCATCCCTTCGAGACGTCCACCAGCCGAGTCGGGATTCCGTGGTGCTGAAGCACCATGAGGAGTTGACCGCCGTTCATCTGGTGCCCGAGTCCCTGCTGACGCATGACGTCGAGCACTCGCTTCTCTGCTCGGGAGGAGGGGTCCCGCGTCTCGGTGACCCGACCGTTCGCTCGAAGGACCCGGTAGAGAGCTGCGACGTTGAGGTCGGGTCACTCGAGGTGGTCTTCCGCGCTTCAGGGCTATTCGGAGTCGTTGCCTCGACGAGCAAGTCGGCAACCGTCGGCCAAGGCGCGACTATGGGTCCACGATCGCGGAGGGACTGCATGACAGCGTCGTATTGGGCGGACGTATTGAAGCGATGGCCCGAGGCAACGTACACGGGCTTCTACAACGAGAACCGGGTCGTCCGCGTGGGCGGTCAGCGCCTCGTCGTGAGACGTCCGTTGCCGCTGCGCGGAACTGACATCGAGCCCCGCCAACTACATGAGTCGGAGGCCCTCAGAGCGGCACGAAACGCCGGTGTCCGGGTGCCCGACCTTCTGCACGAGACGGCCGATGCCCTCGTCTGCTCCTACGTGGACGGGTCGGCCCTCATCGACCTCGATCCTCTTCAGGCGTTCTCGACCACGCTGGCCGAGGACGTAGCTGACGTGATGAAGCGCCTCGAACACGTCCCGAGACGGAGCTTCGCTCGCTGGTCGGACGCCAACCCTTGGCATCAGTCGACAACGAGCTGCGAGGCCCTAAACGGCATCGTTGATTGGGTCCACCAGACCTGGATCGTTTCGGAGAGCGCGACTCGAGCAGCACTCAGCACCATTGGAGTGACCCATGAGGTCTTTCGACAACTTCGCCAACGAGCCTCGGCCGTGTCAACTCGTCCCTTTCAGCTGTGTCACGGTGACATCCAGCCGTACAACATCTTCAGCGGCGCGGACGGATACGTCTACCTCGACTGGGAGTTGGCGGCGTGGATGGACCCCCTGTGGGATGTCGCGCTTCACCTGCAGCGGACCCCCTACCCCCCATCGGTGGCCGAGCATTGCTGGTTGGCGCGTACCAGCGGCGCTCGCGACCTGGATCCCGGCATGACGTCGGATCTCGAGTCGTTCGTCGCCGTCGAGGCGCTCAAGTCCCTCGTCAACGACACGATCCGGTACGTCGACCGGTACAGCACGGGCGGCGACTGCGCCGGCCTGGCGCAGGGCCTGGCCCAGAAGACGGCGTTCGCCAGCGAGCGGATCGGCACGTCATCTCTCGACGCCGACGACGCCCACGAGTTGCTGGCGACGACGGCCGCAGCCAGGCCCACCGGTCGCGCCACCTAAGCTAGGTCTGCGCGCCATTTGCGACCGGACGGGCACGGCCTTCGTCGAGGCTGAGCCGAGCGGTGTCGAGCACACGATGCACCTTCGCAGCGTCCTCAAGCGAGGCGAGATTCTCGACCCGGGCTCCCTCAAAATCGACGCGAAGGAGCGCTGCGACGCAGGCGCCGAATGCGTCGCGCCAGGGTCTCCCGCGAGACGTGAGATCGGTCGACAACACGTTCCCGACCACCGGCCGTCGCAGAGTGCCGAGACGACCTGCGAGGAAGTCGACGGACGTCCACCTACCGGCTGCTAACCAGGTCATCGAGAACTCCTTCGTCGGCGAGGTTCCATCGACCTCGATGACGACTGGAGCTCCGCAGGTCGCGACTGCGGCGAGCGTCAGGCCGTCCCGACCACCACGACCCGACGCTGTGGGCTTACAGGCGAGGTCCGCGAGCGTCACCCCCAAGAAGTGACTCGCGTCGACTAGGTGCGAAACGACCGAGTAGAGGATCCCGCCACCTCGGTCGATAGACCTGTACCAGGCTGGTGCATTCGACACCGCCAGACGCCCGGGCGACGAGTAGCGCCACTCCATCGCGTCGAACCCCGTGCGCTCGAGCAGCCGACGTACTCGCAGCAGTAAGGGGTCAAAGCGAAGCTGATAGTTGACCCAGACGTCCGGTGGATGCTCTGGGGCGTTCGACAGGAGCTCGTGAGCGGACCAACCGGTCAAGCCAGCGGGCTTCTCGCATAGCGTCGCGACACCAGCCTGGAACGCGAGCGAGGTGTACGCGAAATGCGCGTACGGCGGTGCCCCGACGATGAACAGGTCCAGGTCCGCCGGGAACGACGACCGGGGGTAGGAGAACGGCGGGTCGTCGGTTACACGCGGGAGCTCGATCGAAACGACATCGATGTTGTGAAACGTTTCCAGCACCGGCCGGTGCAGCCGTTCAGCTACGCCGTGTCCGACGACACCGACCCGAAACCTTCGGCTCGCGCTCATGACGAGGGCATTGTTGGATTGCTCCGAGTGACCCACGGGTTCGCGGGTAGAACTCGTCGAAGCCGCTTCAGCTCGTTCGCCTCGGCGAAGAACACGAATCGGAGAGTCGATCTCATGCCCTGCTCGAGCAGCTTCGCGGCCGCCAACGCCCCCGCCTTCGCCGGCAGCAGCTCGGAGGCCGCCGGTACTCCGACGTTGACGCCGAACGTGTACGCGTCGCTGGACAAGTGCCGCACGGACGACGGCAACGTGCCGAGCAGGATCGCCAACTTCCGCGGTCGATGGCTCGCTGCACTGTGGAACCGCGAGATCTGATCGCAGATCGCCTCCCAATAGTTCGCAGCGGTCGAGACGAACCGAGCCTCCACGTCGCGGCGCTCCGCCAGCGGGACGTCGTCCATCAACCGCAGCAGATCGAAGTACCCACGGCCATGCGTGTCGCGCAGGGCGACGACCTCCTCCGCTGACAGCAACCGCAGCATCGACAGTGCCGGAGCGTCGACGACGCGCGCAGCCCGTTCGAGCAACTCGCCCTGCGAATGGGCCACGTCGAGCGTCCGGGTCGCTCGGCGATCGCGTTCGCCGAGCTCCGCTGGCCAGAACCGCTCCTCGAAGGACACATCCTTGACATCGGCCCCAACCAGGGAGGCTCCGAGCGCACCGCCGTAGGCGAGTTCGTTCAACAGGCCGTGTGCCATCATCGGGCTCTCGACACCGTGCTGGCCGGACCGCTGGAAGAGGTCGTGGACATCGCCGAGCGAGAACCACTCCTCTTCGACGAGCGCCTCGTACGCCGCCACGACAGTCGGCCCTGTGCCTCGGACGGCGTCGCGGAGCCAAGGGTCTGAACCGTTGTGGTACGCCGACCGGACGCTGTCCATGAAGGAGCGCTTGACCGTCCTGTAGCGGTAGCGTTGCACCGATCGAGCAGGGATCCACTCGTCCAGATCTGCGAAGAACCGCAATCGCTCGCTTCGGGGCTCGCCGCTCGGCTCACGGTTTCTCGTGATGCTCTGGCGGAGGGGGACGATCGAGGCGTGCGCCGGTACGTCGGCCGCGAGCCAGGATCTGTACACGTCCGAGAACGACTCGCAGGTGACGACGGCGTCGACCGCACGCGGCCGAACAGTCTCGTCGCGGAGCAGGTACCCGATCAGGCCGGACTCCGTGAACGCTTGCAGCCTTTTGTAGAGATCTGGCGTGTGTCGACCCGAGTACGACGCGAGCAGGTGCGGGTTGTCGCCCAGGTGGACGTCGCTCAGGTACAGCCGCTCGGAGAGCAGCGCTGAAAGGGTCAGGAGGCCGGACAGTTGGCCTGCGGACACCCGCTTGGACCACGAGGGCTCGGCACACGCGAGGTACGCCTGTGTCGGCGCTACCTCTGGGGATTTGCCTGACATCGTTAGCGGCTCAAACGGAAGACGAGCAGGTCGACCGGCGTGAAGACGGGGGTTTCGTCGGCGGACGCGGCGTGGCGACGCATCGCAGTGAGTCCGGCCTCGAATTCGGCATCGGGGATGAGCTCGAGCGTTGAGATCCCACGCCGACCGATGCGTTCGGCGAGCTCGGTCAGGTTCGCCGCCGTCTGGATCGGGACCACCTGTCGACGCCGCAACTGCAGTCCCCACTCTTTCCACGCATCCTGCACACGCTCCACCGAAGGGAGGCGGGCGGCGTCGATTTTGACGGCCGACGGGAACCAGCGCATCCACTCGACATCGGCGAAGCGGTCGGGGAAGCTCGACCACACGAGTACTGATCCGCCGACCTGCAGCACTCTCGCCAGCTCGCCGCCTGCGACCCGGAGGTCGGTGTAGTGGAGCACGTACGAGGCCCACGCCACGTCGACCGTGCGGGAGCGCAGCGGCAGCGCCTCCGCGCTGCCAGCGATCCAGCTCACCGGCGCGCCGACGGCCCGACCGCGGTTCGTCCTCATGCCCTCCGCTGGCTCCACGGCAACGACTCGAGCCTGGAGCTCCGAGGAGAAGCGACGCGCGAATCGTCCCGTTCCGGCGCCCACGTCGACCACGAGGTCACCAGCGCGCACCTCGCCTCCGACCGCATCGAGCCACGCCTGCTCGGCCTCCGGGCGTAGATCGCGCGCAGCCTCATAGACCGCTGCGATGCGCCCGTCATAGTCCACGTCGCCAGTCAACCACGACCCGGTCACCGGGGGGTACGGACGCCGCTTAAGTCGGACACCGGTGCAGACTGGACGCGAAGTGCAGTTGTCGAGAACCTTGGATCAGGGGCCCCGATCATGCTCGTCGTTGACGAATTCGGAAAGGTGACGGTGTCGTTGGGCGGCGTTTGCACCTTGGGCTGTCGCCACTGCTACACGATGACGAGCTCATTCCGGCATGCCCGGCCCCGCTCCGTCGCAGAGGTTGTGAAGGAACTGGGCGAGCTCGAGACGCCCTTCAACACCATCTGCGTCTCCGGCGACACGGATTGCTTTCTCGACGAGGACCAAGGGGTCGATCTCGTCGAACGGGTCGCGGAGGAGTTCGGTCATGCCGACGTGCTCTTCACCACTCGGCTCGTTCCGAGCGATGCATGCACGGCACGGCTCGTCGAGCTCGGTCGGGTCATGCGGCAGCAGCGCCGTTTGCTCATCCCGGGCATCTCGTTCGTCAGCCTCCAGTTCCCGAACCGGGTCGAACGAGCACGATCGATCGCCCGCCCCGAGCATCGGCTGGCGTTCATGGAGACCCTCCACGATGAGGGACTGCATTGCCTCGCCGCGCTCCGCCCGACGTTTCCCTTCTCATTGGTGCCGCAGGACCAGGTCGACGAACTGCTCGACCAGTTGGTCGGTCGAGCCGGAGCCGTCTTAGGAGAGGTGTTCATCCTCGATCCGGCAGGACAGCTGGCCAAACGGCTCGCCCTGCCCGAGGAGGCCGGCGACGATCGGCTCTCCAACCTCTCCTTCCTCGACCAGCCCCAGCGCTGGCGCAAGCGCTCCTACCCGGACGAGGTCGAGTACACGAGGCATGCGTGCCGACAACGAGGCCTCTCCTTCTTCTTGCGAAGCGGAACTGCACTGGACCACCTTCGTGAGCTCGAAACAGGTCAGATGCCGCCGCGGGCTCGACTCGAGGGAGCCCTCGACACGCTCGATCCATGACGGGCCGATTCGAGCTCTCTCGGGGCAGGCACGACCTCGAGCACACAGCGACCCGATTCCGTCCGCCCCGTCCGGTGCCGTGCGCCGTGAGCACCGGCCCATCCGGTCGACACCGCCCCACCCGAACGGGACGGCAACGCTGAGGACTAGGCGGAGCGCATCCTCGCTTCGGCCATGCCTCCAGAGCGAACCCGCTCGTAGCAGTCCCTCCGCGATGGTTCACTCTCTGGCGATGGCACGCGGGACAAGACTGCTCGACCGTCCCGCGGAAGAGATCGCGGTGCTCCTTGGTCATCCTGTGCAACGCGACACTGCTCGCCTCATCGCAGAGCTGGTGACCGACCTCAGATCCCTGAGCCGCCCGGAGGAGTACTACGAGTTCCAGCGTGAACTGGGCGCCCACGTCTACGGCGCGCAGAAGCAACAGGCCGCCGCATCGAGGAACGAAAAGCGCGTACGGGCTGGCCGGGACGTGCCGCCGCCCGATGCGCTCACCTGGGCCCTGACCGTCGTCATGTGGGATCGGACGGTGCGGCAACTGCGGGCGGTCGGCGACGCCATGGCGTGGCGACTCTTCAACTACGACCGCCGCTTCCTCTTGGCGCTGTCTAGGAACTCCCCCGCCGGTCCGATGGTCGGCAAGGCCGGACTCGACTGGGAGCTGGGCGCGGTCAAGGAGACCTGGGAGCGCGATGGCGACTTCGCGCTGCTTCACGACCTGACGAACGCCGTCCGAATCGGCGACATCACTGTCTTTGGCAAGTCGGGTCCGATGATCGCGGAGGTCAAGCGGTCAGCGACGGCCGGCGGGAGTCGCGGTCGAGAACAGGTTCGACGCGCACAGCGTGCAGTCGCGGTCATCAACGATGGCGCTCCCCTGCCGGGCGAGCAAGACGTCGACCTGTACGTGTCCAATCAGCCGTTCAAGACGAACCTGACCGCGCTGCGTCAACAGCTCGAGCGGGCGTCGTCCGAGGCGATCGCGAGCCGCTCCATCGCACACCAACAGGTCGTGACCGCACTGGCAGTGACGGCCAGGGTCGACCTGCCCATCGCTGAACTCCTGGTGAAGACCGACGCTCTGAAGCAACGAGCGTTCGGTAAGGCAGGGCTCAGCCAGGTCGACCACCACCTGCGGGGAGTTCGGGCCGACAGCATCGGCAAGGACGCGCACCTCGCGCCCTTCACCATCTACCCGTTCGACCCGCAGCTTGTCGCCGCCCTCACGACAGACCTCGTTTGCTACGAGTACACCGTCGGCTGGGACCTGTTGGCGCAGGCGTTCGAAACACACGGCTTCGCCGTCCAGCTCCTCCTCGACCCAGCGGACGGGAAGGTGCCCGAGGATGTGGCGATCCTTCATGATCGACGCGGGGACCGTCGCGTGACGCTCCACAGTGGTGGCCTCGACCAGCTCCTCCACGAGCTGGTGGACGTAGATCGGTTCGTCACCGCTGTCGCCGCTGCGGCTCGACTCAACCGACCGGAGGGTCGAACGACGTCCGTCATGACTTTCCGGAACGAGCGCGCAACCTGGAGATAGCTACCGATGGGATCGATCTCCTCGGGGCGTGCCGCGAAGAGTCAGGTCTCATCGAGCCCGGCGAACTGCCCGCGACGCGCCGATCTGCTGAGGCCGGTGCCGACCGCTGGTCGATGCCATTGAGCATGCGCTCGGCGACTGAAGTTCGCCTCGGAGTCGCCGCGACGCGCCGATAGCGCGGACCTTCTTAGCGGCGAACGTTCGGACTATGGGGCGCTGATCTGTGCGGCATCTACCGGCACTACGCCGACCGTTCCTGACGTCGCGGCCAAAGCCCGCAGTAGTAGCAACCGGCGCGCGGCGCGTCGCGGTTGACGAAGACGGCAGCTGCGACGCCTCGGTACTCGAGCAAGGGGCTGGGGTCGCGCAGCTCGGTCGTCCAGACCATCCACTCCATCACCGCGAGTGAGGCGAGGACGCCGTTGAGGCTCACCACCGATGGCCCAGTCGAGCCGAGGTCATCTCGCGAGACGCCATAGAGGGCCGCGTCGACGGCGGCCTGTTCAGGCGTCGTCGTCGCGCGCACGAGGGCCTGCTGATCGAGCAGGTCCATGCAGATCGGGCAGCGGTCACCGAGTCCGGAGAAGAGGACTCGGCCGCCGTACCACAGCCCATCGTGGGCTCCGCCGGTGTCGGTGGCGACATCGAAGAACGGGATGCCGATCCGGCAACACAGCTCGGTCAAGTCGAGGCGCGCAGCATCGTCGTCAAGACAGCTGATCACGCTGGAGCATTGAGCAATCGCTGACTTCGCATGCGGGTCTCGGAAGTCCGACGTGAAGGCATCGACGCTGCATGCGGGTTGGATTTGCTGAGCGAGGCGTTGCGCGACGGCTGTTTTCGCCTTGTGGCTGTCTACGTCCGCAGGCGTTGTGCCGACCACGCGGTTCAGACTGGACGCCGTCACGATGTCTGGATCGGCGAGCACGAGCTGTTCCACACCGAGATGGCAGAGCTGTTGAACGGCGTGGCTTCCGAGGCCGCCGAGGCCGATGACGGCGACGCGCGCGGCTGAGATGAGTTCCTGGCCTGCAGCGCCGAAGAGCGCGATGTTTCGGCTGAATCTGGAGGGGTCAATCATCGGCAGTGCTCCAGGACTCGAGGGATCGCTGGGTGGTCTGCATGGGCTCGCGTCCGTCGATGTGTACGAGTTCGACAGCTTCGGGACCATCGTCGATCCAGGCGAGGCCATCGATCTCCTTCGACGCGGTCACTAGCGCGACGTACGGTCGGCCGGTCAGTCGCCAGCGAACGTGCGGAACCCAGTTGCTCAACTCTCTGAGGTCGAATCGGGAGAACTGGGCCGGTGAGAAGAGGAGGCCATGCGAATGCGCCTCGATCAGACAGCTGTTGGAGTCCCAGGCCCAGCGGATGACCTCAGCTCGAAGCTCGTCGTCGAGCTCGCAATGGACATCGCTGCGAAGGTCGTACGGCGGATGGTCGACCGTCCGCAGCTCCTCCACTCGAAAGACGCGATCTTCGCCGGGCACGGGGCAGCGCATGAACGCGATCGACTCGGGAACGCTGTTGAGGTGCTCGACGAAGGAGTCGAACAACTCCGAGGGGAAGGACACCGACGCCACGGCTATCCCCCCTCGCTGAAGCGGTCTTGGAACGACCGCACGAAGTTGGTCATGTTGGTACCCGCCACGAGGTCATCGGTCGGAGCCCATTGCTCGAGTTGCCAGGAGAACTTGCCCCAGTCATCGCCGAACCCGGTGCTCGCCGGATACGCGTAGTTCGCGATGGCCTGGCCGCTGGTCAACGTCATGCCGGGGCGCACGTAGAACCCGTACGGGCCTTGCCCGGGCAGCCGCTCCGGCATCTGGAAGCTGACCTCGACGACGCGCTGCCCCCAGACATCGCCCGGGACCATCCACTCGTCCAGTCGCACCCAGTGGCCGTCCGGGAGGTAGTCCAGATCCGGGAAGTTGCGGCGGAGCAGCCCGAGCTCAGCTTCGATCCGTGGGTTGGCCTCACCCACGCTGGTACTTGACCTTCTTCGCGAATCCCATGCCCGGCTTGAGCTCGATGACCGTGTCCTCGGTCAGGGTGCGCTCTTCGTTCGTCTTGAGGTCGATCTCCAGCATCGGCTGGTCCGACGGGATCCCCGCCAAGGCACGGAGCTCCGGGACAGTGATCGTCGACCGATCCCAGGGGTAGAGGGTCCCCTCGATGTTGATCTCGTACTTGGGCTTCTTGAGAACGGCGCCTTCAGGCATGTGTTCGCTCCTTACACTAAAGTTGGTACTACGCATAGGAGTGTACGGATGCGCCGAGGACTTGTCAACTAAAGGGTACGTCACGTAGTATCGTGCTAAATGGCGAAGTCGCTCGGCAACGAGATCCAGCGCGTACGGCAGCTTCGGGGCCTCTCGCTGAATGCAACGGCGAAACCGGCGGGCGTGTCGGCGACGTACCTTCAAAAGCTCGAACGGGACCAGGTCGAGTCACCGTCGCCGCATCGACTCCACCGCCTCGCGGAGGTTTTGGGGGTGGGGTACGCCGAGTTGTTCCAACTCGCCGGCTACCCCCTACCCGCTGGCACAGACGAATCGGCAGTGAGCGCTGATGCCGAGCGTCTCGTCGAGTCATCGACGCGATCGGCGGTGCGGCGGATGTTCCTCTCTGAGGCCGAGGTGACCGACGACGAACTAGACGAACTGGTCCGCTACCTGCGGTTCATGCGGGATCAGGAGCCGGCGGGGTAGTTGGGTCAGCCCGACGGAGATGAACCCTCATCAGATAGGTCCTCGGGCAGCGGCTCGGACACTTGCTCTGACTCGCTGGTGAACACCTTCAACAAGGACTCCTGCTCGATCTGGATCCACTGATCGAGCCCTTCAAGGACAGCAGCCAGTTCCTCGTCTTCGATGCGCTCGTACGAGTCGTCCGTCGATTGCCACAGCTGCACTGGTCCGCCGAGTCCGTAGGCCCCACCGAGCACGTCAATGCATGACTGAACGGTCCTGGTCGCGAGGAGGCGCAGGTGCTTCGTGTCGTACCCCGGGAGCGAGTAGTGCGCGAGAAGGTGGCGCCCAACGTGTGCTGCCCCCGAGCCTGACCCGATCGTGTGGAAGCCATCGTCGGTGTACCTCGTTGGCGTGTTGTTCCGATCGATCTCCAACAGCCAGTACTTATCAGTGTCGCGACCTACGACTACCAGGCTCCCGCCAAGCGCGTCGGTCGGGTCAGCGCTGCCGACGTAATTGTCGTATGCCGCCTTCAAGGCGCCGTGAGTGAGAGCGCACAGCTGGCTCTGTGCCATCTCGCATTCAGTGGGCAAGGGCATGGGCGCGCTCGCGAGACCTTCCTCGATGGCGAGCTGAAGGCGATCGCGGACGGACACGCTGCCGCTGTAGCCGAAGAGCAGGCCGCCGCACATCCAGATCTTGTCGGCCGAGCCCGCCGTGCTGTCCTCCTCGGTCACGTGGCTGTCTGCGGCCATGACAGCCCCCGAGGGGCTGACATGGGCGACAATGAGCGTCACGACCGAAAGAGCGAACGTGCTCGAAACCGCGGGTAGGCGGCGTAGATCTCCTCAAGCAACTGGCTGAATGAGCGGGTACTGACGTAGCGCCCGATGCGGCGGATCCAGTCCGCGTTGGCGCCGTGCTCCTCACGGAGGCTGGCCGCGCGCGACACTCCCGCGGATGTGAGCTCGTAACGCTCGTAACGACCGCTCGTCACTTCGAGGTAGCTGCGCCGAACCAGCGCATCACGCGCGTCGTAGACCGCACGATCGAACGGGCCGTAGTCGTACGCGCGAAAGTCGAAGAGCCCCTTCCACTCCGGCTGCCCTCGCTCCACTGCCAGGAACGCGCCCTTCATCAGCCGCACGGGGTCGACCGGGTAGGGCCCGTCCGCGCCGTCAGCGAGGAGCAAGAGAAGGTCCTCACGAGTCAAGGGCCCCGCGTCGCTCACGGCGCGACTGTAACGGCCCCTGCGCCCCAGACACGGGAGCGCACCGAAACGCGGCGGCTCGCATGTCGGCGAACCGGGGCTCGTCGGGTTGGCATCGTTCGATCCGCTAGGGCTGCCAGCGTGAACGCCGGCCCTCCGCCGGCTTGTCTACCGACGGCGGGGACCAACACGGTGGGCGATGACCTACATCGTAAACCGCCGAGACCGCTTCTACGTCGTCGCCTACGACGGCATCGACCCCATCAGCGGGAGGGAACGTCGCCGCTGGCACCCCGCCGGCACGAGCCGTGACGACGCCGAGGACCTGTCACGGCAGCTCGAGCGCGACCTGACGTCGCGTCCCACGCTGCCACCGGGGAGAGGCACGACCCTGGGCCGGTTCCTCGTCGAGGACTGGCTTCCGCGCAAGCGACGCACGCTCGCGCCAACGACCGCGTACCGGTACGCGTGGATGATCGATCACTACGTGATCCCCCGCCTCGGCCATGTTCATCTTCGCCGGCTGCGGGCCGACCACTTCGACGACGTCTACACCGAGCTGTTGTGCTCCGGCGGGCGCGACGGCAAGGGCCTGTCACCCAAGACCGTGCTCGAGGTCCACGTCCTCCTGCGAAGCGCGCTGGATGACGCCTGCCGGCGCCGTCTGGTCGTCGACAACGTCGTCGCCCACGCCACCCGGCCGTGCGGACGGTCCCACCGCGTCGTGCCGGAACGGTGGTGGACCCGCGAGCAACTCACCGCGTTCCTCGCCCACGCCCGCCAGGTTCGCCTCTATCCCGCGCTGCACCTCGCGGTCTGCACTGGGATGCGCCGAGGCGAGATCCTCGGTCTCCACTGGGGCGACCTTCACCTCGCCACCAAGCGCCTCTCGGTGTGCCGAAACCTGCAGCTCGTCGGAACGACCGTCGTGGAGGCGCCGTGCAAGACCCGGGCCAGTCGGCGCTGCATCGACCTCGACACCGCGACGGTTGCGCTCCTCGAGACCTGGCGAGACCAGCAGGCCGAGACTGGCGTTCGGGTCGGGCCCGACGATCCGATGTTCACCACGGTCCAGGGGCGACGCATCAACCCCGACGTCTTGTCGCAGACGTTCGCTCGCGTCGTACTCGGCAGCCGCGTGCGACGCATCAGATTCCACGACATCCGCCACACCCATGCCAGCCTCCTGGTCCAGGACGGCGTGCCGATCAAGGTCATCGCCGAGCGACTGGGCCACTCCCACCCGGCGTTCACCATGGCCACCTACCAGCACGTCCTGCCCGGCATGCAAGCCGACGCGGCCGCGCGCTTCGCGAAGCTCCTCGAACCGCCAACCGGCGACTGAGCAGAACGCGCCGTGGGCGTCCACCGGAACCCGGTAGACGCACCCGGTAGACACGGCGCCAGAGAGGCCCTCCCCGACTGAGCGGAAAGGGCCTCTGACCTGGGCTTCTTCGTTGGTGGCGGGGGTAGGATTTGAACCTACGACCTTCGGGTTATGAGCGCAGGTAGCGCTGAGCAGGCAGTTCTCGTGACGGCTCATCCATCTGGTCCAGCGAATGGGGTCCCATGTCGGCGTGTTCGTTAGACGATCCGTTAGACACACGACCCGACCAGGACGTCGCGCTGCCGGCTACCGAGAGTGGGCAGGCACCGAGTCAGAAGACGCCTGTTGGTGAACCGCGACGCGGCTAGGCCCTGCAGCGCCTGCACCCTCGCGCGCCTGAACAAGTTGTTGGGGCTCGGCGGATCGCGCACGATCAACACACGCTCAATGCGAGCAACGGGCATACCCGACAGGATCGCCCACCCTCACCTCGACGTGGAGTTGACCCGCTTTCTTGGACACCAGATCCTGGGCGTTGTTCCAGGGGAAGGAGTCCCGGATGGGTCATCCATCGAAGTATCCGGAGGAGTTCCGGCGTGAGGCAGTCGAGCTGTATCGCTCGTCGGATCGGTCTCGAGCGGAGGTAGCGAAGTCGCTGGGCATCAGCGATGGATCGCTCGCCTCGTGGGTCAAGGCCATCGAGGCCAGCGAGGTGCCCGGCGCCTTGGATGCTGATGAGCGGGCCGAGTTGGCTCGCCTCCGCAAGGAGGTGGTGGACCTGCGGATGGACCGCGAGATCCTCCGTAAGGCGGCCGCCTATTTCGCACGGGAGACGACCCGGTGAGCTGCTTCCGGTTCGTTGATGATCACCACACCGGCTATCCGGTGAAGCGGCTCTGTGAGCTCGTCGAGATCCCCCGCTCGAGCTACTACGAGTGGGCCAGCCGCCCGCTGTCAGATCACTACCTCGACGACGCGTGGCTCGCCAACGAGATCTACGACATCCACGTCGCGTCACGACGGACCTACGGGGCCCCGCGGGTCTCGGGGCAGCTTCGCAACCGTGGTCGGCGCTGTGCCCGAAAGCGCGTGGCGCGGATCATGGCCGAATGCGGTTTCGTGGGCGCTCACGGCAGGCGGAAGTGGCGGCGTGGCAAGGCCAACACCGCGCCGGCCCCGGATCTGCTCCAACGCGACTTCACCGCCGCGAAGTCCGATCAGCGCTGGGTGGCCGACATCACCGAGTTCGCCTGCCTCGACGGGAAGCTGTTCCTGGCCGGCATCAAGGACCTGCACGATCAGGGCCTGGCCGGCTGGTCGATGGGCGAACGCCAGACCACCGACCTGGTCGTCAACGCGCTGGTCATGGCGCTGGCCCGGCGGGCACCGGACAAGGACCTCATCCATCACGCCGACCGCGGGAGTCAAGGCGAACTCAACTGGTCGTCGCAACACCTCGATCATGGAGGTGTGCAGCGATGGCGACGATGCGGGAGCGGCAGCGGGAGGTCCAGCTCTATCGAGGACAGATCCCGTCACCTGGAGCGCCGACGGTCGCATGGCGCGAGGACCGCGTGCGGTTCTGGGCGGCGATCGCCAGCGGGGTGAAGACCGAGGATGCGGCGACCGAGGCCGGGGTGTCATCCCCGGTTGGGTTCCGATGGTTCCGCCACGCTGGCGGCGTGAACCCATGTCTTCCATCGACCGTGTCGGGCCGCTACCTGTCGTTCTACGAGCGCGAGGACATCGCGCTGCTCAAGGCCCAGGGCCTGGGGGTGCGTGAGATCGCTCGCCGAGTGGGTCGACATCCCTCGACGATCTCCCGCGAGCTGCGCCGCAACGCGTCGACTCGGACGTGGCGGCTCGACTACAAGCCGTCGCTCGCGCAATGGCACGCCGAGCGACGTGCCCGCCGCCCGAAGACCGCGAAGTTGGCCACCAACGACCGGCTCCGGGACTACGTGCAGGACCGACTCTCCGGGGTGGTTCGTGCACCCGATGGCCGTGAGGTCGGGCCTGACGTCGTGGTCCGCAAGGGCCGTGGCAAGCCCCACCGCAAAGACCGGCGATGGACCCACGCGTGGAGCCCGGAGCAGATCGCCAACCGCCTGCCGGTCGACTTCCCCGATGATGAGTCCATGCGGATCAGCCACGAGGCGATCTACCAGGCTCTCTACGTGGAGAGCCGCGGCGCCCTCAAGCGGGAGCTGGTCGCCTGCCTGCGCACCGGGCGAGCGCTCCGGGTGCCTCGAGGGCGAGCGAAGCGCAAGGCCTGGGCCCATGTCACACCCGAGGTGATGATCAGCGAACGGCCCGCTGAGGTCGAGGACCGGGCCGTGCCCGGCCACTGGGAGGGCGACCTGCTCATCGGCCTCGAGCGCTCGGCCATCGGCACCCTCGTCGAGCGCACCACCCGGTTCACGATGCTGATCCACTTGCCACGCGAGGACGGCTACCGGCACAAGCACACGCCCAAGAACGGGCCAGCGCTCGCCGGCTACGGCGCCATCACGATGAAGAAGGCCCTCGCCTCGAAGATGACCACACTGCCCACCCAGCTCCGGCGATCGCTCACCTGGGACCGAGGCAAAGAGCTCTCCGCCCACGCCCAGTTCAAGATCGAGACCGACATCCCCGTCTACTTCGCCGACCCGCAGAGCCCATGGCAACGAGGCACGAACGAGAACACCAACGGCCTCTTGCGCCAGTACTTCCCCAAGGGCACCGACCTCGCACGCTGGAACGCCGAGGAGATCGAAGCAGTCGCCGCGGCCCTCAACGCGCGACCGCGGAAGATCCTCGGCTGGAAGACCCCGGCCGAGGCCCTCGACGAACACCTACGCTCCCTCCAAGCAGCCGGTGTTGCTTCGATCGATTGAGCCTGGTCAATACACGGCTGTGGAGTTTTCGAACCGGATGACCGACTGGAACATCAGCGCGTCCTACGGATCGACCGGCGACTGCTGGGACAACGCCGCGATGGAATCGACGTGGGCCGCGATCAAGCGGGACCTCCGACACATCTGGGGGCCCTGGGAAGACAAGACGCGGTCGCAGCTCCGCACCATCTTGTTCGAACACATCGAGGTCTTCTACAACCGCCAGCGCCATCAAGCCGCCCTCGGCCACCGCACCCCCGCCGAGGCATACGCTGCCTCCCGAGCAGCCTGAATCACAACAACCCGTGTCCAGGATCGAGAGTCAACTCCAACGGGGACGATCCGCTACAGGACCGGACGCTGAGCGAGCCGCGCTGGGCACAGGTTGGTCACGAATGACGACGGACCAGCCGACCCGGATGGCCCGCGCGGATCGGAAGGTTGGACTCAGTCCTCCGACGGGAGCCCCGACTTACCACGGATAGTCTCGGAGGATGGTTCCAACGGACGCCCTTGATCGAGTCCGGCGCCTGCTGTCCGACGGAGACTGCGTCCTCTTCATCGGGTCTGGGCTGTCGGCGTCGACTGGCTTGCCGACCGGCACTGGACTAGCTCGCGAGCTCGCCGCTGACCTGGGCCCCGACTACGACGGACCCCTCGACGACCTCGGCATCGTCGCGAGCGCGACAGAAGCGCTCCTCGGACGTCACCACTTGCTCTCGGAGATCCAGCGGAGATTTGCGAGCGTCAAGGCGACACCAACCCCTGCCCACGAACGCCTAGGCAGCTTGGAGACCGCTGCCATCGTCACGACAAATTGGGACTCGCTCCTTGAGGACGCCATGCGCGGCCAGGGCAAGACCCCGACAGTCGTAGCTAGCGATTCGGATCTCCCGTTCGGGCCTCGCTCACAAGTTCTGAAGCTCCATGGCGACCTGGGTCGCCTGGACACACTGGTCGTAACCGACTTCGACACGCTTCAAGTTCCGTATGACCGACCAGGTTTGGTCGACCGTGTCCGGTCGCTCTTGACCCAGTACTCGACCGTCTTCATTGGCTTCTCGCTCGCCGACACCGACTTTCGATCGACCTACCTCCAGTGTCGCCAGATCGTCGGACGCACTCTCCCGCGCTCGTACGCCGTCCAACTCAACCCCCGCCCCTGGCTCGTCGACGTTTGGAACGCGCAGGGCATTCAGATAATCGGATGCGACGTCCTCACCCTCACCTCGACCCTCTAGACACGAGAGCAACCTCCTGTGCCAACGAACTACGACTACACGTCAATCGCTCACGCTGTTTCGCGCACAAGAGCGAGTGGAGACAGTGAAACCCTCACGGAGTACCGACCCCAGGGATCCATTGAAACCAACGAGCTGCTCATCTTCTTGAAGCCAGAACTGACCCACCGGTATCCGAACGACCAACGCACCTTCGATCTGTGTCTCGAGAAGATGCGCGCCTTCGACTGCGAGATCATCGCCGCGAGTGTGCTCGGCTCGAAATACCTGGAGCGCCACCGGCTGATAGAGGCGCACTACGGACTCATCAACGCCTACTCAACCGGCGGCATCGATGCCCTCCCACCGGACGCTCGGACGCGAGCAGCGGAGGCGATTGCCACGTCGGGACGGCCCGCTAACACCCGCGTGCTGGGCGCCCACCAGGTTCTCGAAAGGTTTGACGTCGTCACCGCGGACGACCTCCTGTCGTGGCACGACAGCGCCGACGAAACCATCCGACTCGGGTCTGGTGCGTACGCGTTCTTTCATCGGGTCGCCGACGACGACGTGCTCATCATCGACGGGTTCCACCCAGCGCAGTTGCTCCATTTCTACGGCACGGATGACCCGATCGTGGTCCTCGTCGTGCGCTCGTCCGCGGCTTGGGAGGCGCTGAGGGTGAACATGTGTGGCGCTACGAACCCAGCGAAGGCCGCTGCCGGTTCGATTCGTCAATCGCTTCTGGCACAGAGGGAGTCGCTGCAGCTCAGTCATCTCGATTCCATGCGAAACGGCATCCACGTCTCGGCCGGCCCGGTCGAGGCTGCAGTGGAGATCAGTCGCTACCTCAGCAATCCGGATCTCGGGATCGAGTTGAGGTTTGCTGACACCTCATTCGGAGCCGCCCTCGCTCGCGAGTTGGACAACGAGCGATTGAACGCGATCGCGAACAACGAAGAAGTGCCGATTCGCGGCCGCGCATCGCAAGCTGCGTTCGACGCGACCGAACACGTCGACGCCCCTGCCGCAAGCCAGCTCCTCACGGACGGGGAGCCGTAGCTTGCCCGAAGCGACCACATGGACGCTCGAGTCTGAGCTCTGCGCGATGGCCGGCGAAGCGCCGACGCTCGCAATTGCTCTTGACCGCCTCGGGCTCACCTCAGCAGGCGGTGAGCCCGAGGAACTACGCCTGGTGGAAGCGTGGCGGCGCGGCGGCGCGGAAACCTACGTTTATGCATTCGCCGTACAGACCGGCGGCAGCTCAACGACCTACTTGCTCAAGGCCTTCGTTCCATACCCAGGAACCATCAGCGTCGCGGATGCCTTGGCGCGGTACATCCATCGCGCCGAGATTTTTCGCGATGCCGGCGTGAGGACGCCGCGTACTCACGCGTGGCTCAAGGGAACGCTCCTCCAGGAGTACATCCCTGAAGAGCTCTCGGACGCCATACGCTCCGGACCGCCTCAGCGGCGAGAGGCTCTCGTTATCTCGGCGATGACACAGCGAATGGCCACGGAACAGCTCGGATTCGCACCGATGCAGTTCTTCTCCGACCTTCGCGTCGACGGATCGGCGACCGTGCTCGTTGACCTCGGTCAGGACCTTCTGCCCTGCGAGAGTCGCGAGTATGACCCTGATCAGATTGTCTCAGATTGGAAGACCTGGCTTTGGGGACACCTCCCATCTGAGTCGCTCAGGGAGGAGTTGGTTCGCATCGCCCGCACCGCCGTCAGCAGCTGAGCACTCCGAACGCGGCTACCGCCGCGCGTGAGCCGTCCTCCACGTCCGCGGAGTATCAGCTGGATGCAGCGCCGCGGAGATCTCGTTCGACCAGCTGAAGGAGTCCCGGGACAGGCGGATTGACGCGGCATCGGCCTCAAGGATTCCGGCAGCCCCTAACACCTTGAGCTTCGCGCGAAGTTCTGCTGTGCCCGGACTCTCGAACGGCCGGGCGGTCCAGTCGGTTGACCTGAGGCCGAGAATGACGCGACGCATCTCGCGCTCGTCCTCGGTCAACACGTACGTCTCACTGATCCGCCCATCGAGGTCCGCATAGCTCGAAGCGTTCTCGCACGCCGCGACGTACGAATCGATGTCCCGCGGGCGTTGCGAGAAGGCGTTTGGCAGGAAGGAGTAACTCCCAGACCCGAGACCCACGTGCCGAAAGTCAAAGCACCGGTGCCTGGTCCACTGGTGCTCGTTTCCCGTCTCAGATACGTAGGTGCAGCCAGGTCCTGGCCTGTATCCGGAGTCGAAGAGGTAGCGCTGCACTTCGGCCTTCGCGCGCCAGACCTCATACGCTGCCGCCTTGACTGTCGACGGCGGGCGCGTCGCCGGCACAAAGCCGACATCCCACATCTGGTAGATCGAGATGTTCGGCATCCGGAGCCCTTCGGAGCGAAGCCACTCAACGGCCGCGATCACTCGAGCCGCGTCGACCGAGCCGCTGTAGTCAGGTTGGTCTGGGTAGCCCAGTAGCAGGTCGATGTTGTACGCATCGAAGCTCGCATCCGCCGCGCGGCCGACATTGGCGATCGCCTCTAGGCCGCCTCGGCGGCCCATGTGACTCAGGGTCGCCTCGTGACCTGACTCAACCCCGATCGACAGTCTTGAGACTGGCGTGTCGAGACTCCGAAGGGTGGAAAAGTACCTGCTCCAGTCATTGGCGGATCTGGACTCATCGGGCGCGCACTCCACCGTGATCTCGATCCTCCGTTTGGTTGCGCCCGTAGTCGCTTCGGAAATCGCTTGTGCGAGGGCGTCGACCGGAAGGCTTGTGGGCGTCCCGCCACCTACGTAGAGCGAGTGAATCGTTCGTTCGCCCGCCAGCGCACGGAACATCCGGATCTCTCGCAAGAGAGCGGCGTCGTACTTGTTCACTCGATCGACGCCCGAGATCAGTTCCCGATGGAGGCTGCAGAAGCGACAGGTCATCCGGCAGAACGGGATGTGAAGGTAGAGGGAGTAGTCGGACCAACCATCGATGCGATCCGCTACGAGCCCGCCCGCGCTTCCGTCGCGCTTGGCAACCCGCGCCGGCGGATACGTGTAAGTAAAGGAATGATTCGCCGGATCCAGGTCGAGTCCGGCCGCGACAAGAGACTCGAACGTCAGCACAGACAGCGCCCGGCGGGAAGAATCAGTAGTCCTCCGTCTCGAGCTCTGGTTCCCAGTAGGAACGCGTCGTGACGCTCATGGCCCCCGGGCAGACCCTTGTAAGGACACAACCAACCGACTCCGGAAGGCCGGTGTACTCGTAGAACGAGAGGCTCTCTGGACCCTCATCGACGCAGAGCGGCCGGTTGCGACAGCAACTACGTGCCAGTGCCCAGAGCAGTACGTCGAAGTCGAAGACCGCCATACCTGTCATCGATGGGATGGCAGAGCAAATCTCCATTGCCGCGGCGCGGATGGCCGCGCCGTCGGCTAGCTGCACCGTCTCCCGTGACCGAAGCTGACTTGCGAGGTCCGACGACAGGGGCACGATGCACCCTGTGCGGAGCAACAGCCTCATGCGGTGATAGTCGATCATCGGCCGCACGTTCTCTTGATCGTGAATCGGCCAGCGACCCGAGAAGTGGACCGCCATCAGGAACGCGCTGCTCTTCTTCTCGAGCGGGTCCATGAAGCCTGGCAATGCACGCAAAAGGCCATACGCGCCGCCGACGCCGCCCACTCGGTTGTCGCACGCTTGCAGCAGCCGAACGACCTCGCCCGCGTAGCGATCCTCAATGGCGTCTGAGACGTCTACGAGAATGGCCGCACGACGCTCTAGGTCGGTGAGCGTGACGCGGCTCGTGTCGAACGGCAGCCTGAGAAGGTTTTCGAGACCCGCCTGGTTGAGTGCACTCATCCGCGAAAGGTCCAACCCTCCGGGGTCTCTCTCGGCCCAGGCGGCAAAGGCCTCTACTAGGTAGTCCCATCCGTTGAAGTCGCCGCCGTTTCTCGACCCACCTAGACCGCCGTGGGTCGAGTGGCATATGGAAGCGGCGAACAAGAAGGCGCGGAAGCAATCCTCGTCGGACGCCGCCACCGGCCTCATCACCCGGGCTGCAAAGTCGTCCGCTCTCGGCAGCCCGCTCACGACCTCGGCCAAGACTTGAACCCTCTGCCAGTCGATCTCGACTGGACCGGGCACGTGATGATCGGTCGGATCAGGCATTCCGGGCCATCCGGAAGCCAACGTATTCATTCCTCTTCGAGGGAACCAGGTGGTACGCGTGACTACACCCTGAGTTGTCAATGCTGGAACCCGCCCACGATCCGCCCCTCGCGACGCGATGTGTGCCAGCAACAGGACCGGTCGGGTCATGCGTTTCCCCGAGGTCGTACTCAGGCGCCCACCAATCATTGACCCAGTCAAACGTGTTGCCGCACATCTCCACCACCCCATACGGGCTGTCGCCGTGCGGGGAGAAGTACCCGATCGGAGTCAACTTGTGGATCCCGGACTCGCGAGCGTTCGCTCGGTCGACGTCGAACTCGTCTCCCCAGCTCCAAACGGTCTTCTCGCTTGTGTCGGCGTGCCAAGTCGCAGCCTTCTCCCACTCTGCCTCGGTGGGGAGACGAGTTGGCGACTCCGACACGTCTCGAAACCAGGCGCAATACGCGGCAGCGTCGTCCCACGAGACCTCAACGACAGGGCAGTCCTCCCGACGAACGTCCGGCGCGCTTCCGGTCCATCCGCCTGGTGGCTCGCGACCGCTCTCCGTGAGGAACACGGCGTACTCAGCGCATGTAACGGGGTACTTCTGTATGAAGAACGCCGAGACTTCCACCTCGTGGCGCGGGCCAGATGAGTCGAATTCAGGATGGTCGGTACCCATGATGAATCCGCCCCCAGCGACCAGCACCCACTCCGCCTCGGCGCGGACGTAGCGCTCACTTCCTTGCCGGACACGATTCGCGCGCGCTGCCGCTCGTCGAAGGGACTCGCTAGTGCTCAACTCGGCACGCGTAAGCAATGCCTCGTCGGGAATGAGCTCCGGGTGTTCGGCCAGTCGCAGCACGCCATGCTTCGCGGTCACAGACATCCGGTCCCAGTGGTCGACAAGCAGCGAAGGCCACGCGTCCGAGAGCACTGACGCTCGCTTCACAAGGTGAGCAATCACGGCTTCGGGCTCATCGTGATGCAGTCCCGCGATCACAGCGAACAGGAAGTCGTTCACGGCGTGGAGAGATGTATCTGTTATCTGCCGGATTCGTTGCCACTGCCCCAGCTCGGGCATCGCACCCTGCACACGCCAGTCGCTCACGGCGGTGCGGAGCATGTGCTTCGTGAACTTGTCCGCGAGCTCATCATCACTCAGCCACTCGAACACCCTCGCTGCTAGCAGGTCGTGAGCGAGCTCGAAAAGGGGCTCCCCGCCTTCGTCGTGAACGGGTCGTATGACCCGCTTCGCGACGAGATCTGACAGCAGGATGTTGAGGTCGACCACGGGCTCTGCGCTCCCTGTGAGCGCGAACTCCGCGGCAATTTCCGCTGCGCTTACGACGCTCTTGGTTTTCGAGATGGTCACGAGATCCTTGAGAACGCGCCGAGCGTCTTCCTCGCCTACTGAAAGACCACTGAGGATGGTGTCCAGGTAGTCGTGAAGAAGTCCCGCGGCGCCCCCGGCCATGTCATAGTCAGCTTGGGAGACACCACCGGTCGACTCGTGCCGCTGGTACAGGCTCGTGCAGACAATTTGTATCTGCGCGGGTTCGATGCCGTCGTCGATCAGATCGTCGATGATGGCCTCGGCGACGTCATCCGGCATGTGCCAGCCGAACTCCTGAGCCGGCTTGACGATTGCGAGTCGGGCGCGGTTTCGATCGAGCTTCCGAACCACGTAGCGCCCGTCGATCAGCGCCGATAGGTCGGGCTCGTACTGAAGCAGGTGATGCAGGAAGTCCTCTCGCATCACAAACACAAACCTGACACCGGGCGCCCCACGGTGGATGGCGTCGGCGAGCTGCGAAGCGAAGTCTTCGCGCTCGCCCTTCCCGAGGTGCGTGAAGAACTCCTCAAACTGATCGATGACCAACACAAGCGGTTGATCCGCATTTGCAAGCATGGCCAATGCCGCCGGCAGAGGCATGCCCTCTACGTCCTCCTTCGTTGCTGCGCTCCGGGACGCAGCAAGGGCCGAAAGCTTCAACTCAAGGGCTGGCGATTCAAACACTCGCGCCCCCGCGACTCGCGCTCCACCCGCGCGTAGCCGAGGGATTACCCCCGCGTTGAGCAAGGACGTCTTCCCTACGCCGGACGCACCGAGGACGAGCGTGACGCGCTTCGCAAGAACCAGTCTCTCAAGTTCTGCACCTTCACCATCCCGACCGAAGAACAGATCACTGTCTGCTTCCTTGAAGTAGTCGAGAAACATGTACGGCTGCCGGCGATCATCGACAGCGTCGCGGTCCGCGTCGCTGCCCCGCGCTCGCGGTGATGCCGGTGCGACTAGGTCTTGCACCTCCGCGAACCCTCCGACGGACAGCGTCTGGTACCCGCGGTGACTCCAGAGAGTCAATTCGCTCGGATCTGCGCCGATGACGACGAGAAAGGGAGTGCGCATACCCCTTACATCACCCCGGAGAATGACCCTGTGCACCTCCTCAAACTTCTCGAGCTCCTCCGCGGCGAGTACCGCGACCAGGTGTCGCCGAGACAGGAGCGCGTAGATGTCCGTGGACAAGCCTGGCGATGTCGCGCTCCAATTCATCAAGTCTGACTTTGTCAGCGTGACGTGGCCGGGCACATCGAGCGATCCAAAGGGGCAGTACGCGATCGGGCCTGCGGGTTCGCCGTAGCCACGGTCGCTATCCAGGTGAACGCGACACGCGCTCGGCGTCAAGATCTTCAGCCGACCATGAACGGCGCCCGTCACGCCGACGTCGATGTAGTCGGTAACCCCCAGCCCGTAGAGGGCTTCAACCAAGGATCTGTGGCGCGGTCCGGCCTCATCCCGGAGCCGATTCAGCTCGGCAACAAGGGCGTGTCTGTCGTGGAGCGTCTCGTAAGCGTCCGCGGCGTCGAAGCAACTCCGACGAACCCCGCCATCCGCACCGACCGCACCCCGAATATCGCTGTGAGAGGGCAGCCCCTCAGGCAGCCCCACGTTCGCACCGTCGCCGAGGAGAACGGCGACCGCCTCCGCCGCGAGAGTCCTCTTCAGCGTCGTCACACGTGCAGCGCTCGGATGCATGCCCGGCCTCGATGGTGGTTGGGATTCTCAGGCTATCGAGGAGTCAAAGAACCAGAAATTGGCCCGCTCACCGCCGGGGTGTGGAGCGCCCACCTGCGGCCTCATCGAGCTCACGTCGCAACGCCCGGATCTCGTCGATCAACTCGCGGACCACTTTCGCGCGCATGGTCGTCTCGCCCCCGAAACCATCCGCCTCGTAGAGCAGATCCAGCCTCGCGGCCGTCAAGTTTGAGGGTCGCGCCACCGCGGCGAACATACGTTCTGGGCGAGGGTCCGTCAACCGCCCTGAAACGAGCGATCTCTTACGAGGCGAGCGAGTCTCTCGAGTTCGGGACCGTCGGCGACGCCATGGAGCGTGCGACCAAGCAACTGCGAGACACCCAAGTCGTGCACGGAGACACGAGCAAGGCGGATCTGGCCGTCTGCGCACCAGATGTCCTTGGCCGCGTCGTACAAGGCGCGCTGCTTCCAGCGTGCCGAACCCCCGGTCCCGAACACCCCGGGAGGATCCGAGGCTCCGAACAGAGCGGCACTTGAGGGAGTCGACCAACGCGACCCCCACCGCCCTGCAGCAAGGCACGCCGGCTCATGTCGAGAACAGAACTCAGCGTAGTCATCTCGCCAGGGCAGTCGAGCGGCCGAGGCGGCATCAAGGGTCTGACCTCGGTAGCGATTGAAATGCAGCTCCTCGTCGAGTTCCACAACGAGACCGTCGTCGAACGACAGGTCCCACGCACCCGGCCGCAGCCGGGGAACGTCCGATGGACCCCCGAGTGCCCTGTAGAGGTTGATGACCGACTCGCAGGAGTCAGCAGTCAGGGACTCGAGCCGCGGCGGGGGCGGCCGTGCCGCAGGACGGTACCCAGCGGTAACGAGGAGGCGCTCCAGCACGGCGGCCCGAGCGCCTGTCTTCACCATCACAGGAGTGTCGCAGGACACCAGAGCGAACGGCCGTCCCGGTGCCCGAGCGCCCTCATGCGCTGGGCGGTGGCCGCAGGTCGAGCCGGAGACGCTCGAGCTTCGCCGGATCGAGGTGGACTCCTCGGCGTCGGAGGAGCTCGACCATGTCTTCCTGTCGCGGCTGACCGAAGGTGAGCCTGTAGAGCACTAGGTCGTCCTTCAGACGGCTGTAGCGGTCGTGGTCCTGGCTGAGCGGGTACGGGAACACGTGACGCTCGATCTTCGAGGCGCCCTCGGTGATCCAGTGCGGAGCGAGCTCTCCGAACCGATCTGCGGCCGCTGCGATACCCCGCCGGTACGCCTCGTCCCATGGGTTCGCTCCCTTGGCCGCGGCCAGGAGGATCTCGTCGCCGTGGTTCTCGGCGAGGTTCTTGCGGATCGCGTGGCCGCCGTAGCGGTGCACCCGGCCTTCGCGCTGCTCGAAGTCGACTGGACTCGCTGGTGTGTTCCAGTGGACGGCGGCATGGCACCACCAGTGGAGGTCAATGCCCTCTTGCCCGATGCTTGTTGTAGCGAGCACGAAGGGCCAGAACGGGCTGTTGAATGCGCCTCGCACCTCGGGTTGACGAGCGTTCTCTTCGTTGCCCGCTCGCTTGCTGCCGTAGCGCAGTGCAAACCGTGAGGGAAACGGGATGCGCCGATCGGGATGGAGCGGGTCGAACGCCTCGTAGCGAGATGGGCGGGGCGTGATCGCGGCCCGAGCGCTCTCTGCGATCGCGAGCAGCTTCTCGTCGTCGAGGCCGTTGGTTCGGTCTGCTTCCGCGAGGTGGTGGAGGTACTCATCGAGGACGGCCTCGAGGTTGCCCCACGCGCAGTACCGAAGGACCGCCCGCCAGTAGACCTCATCCGGTAGCAGCTGGTCGAGAAGCAGGACGGCCTCGGCTCGGTTGAAGAGGCTCCGAAGTGCGCTCGAGAGCACGGCCGCAGCCCGCCAGCGCGCGCTCTCGCTGATGTCTTCGCCAGGCGAGATGAGTCGCTCGACGCAGCGGTACGCGATGTTCCCTGGCGCGAATGTGCCGAGCTCGCCGACGACTGCGTCCAGGTCATCCGGGCGGGTCGTTCGTCGCTCGCGGTCGGCGGGCATCTTGCCGTTGGTGAGGCTGAGCGCGAGGTCGACGTGGAGCCCGAGCCTCGTCGGGTCTTCTCCCGCTTCGTCGATCTCGTGAGCGGCGCCGCTGAGCGCGGCCGCTGCTGTCGCAGCATCGAGGCCGTCCGGGGCTGCGCCGCGGTCTTCGAGGATCGTCGTCCAGTACCAGGGCTCCGCTCCGGCCGTCCGCTCTCCAGGTGCGGCTCCCGTGACGTAGCCGAATGGAGCGCTCTGGCGAGCGAGCGCGGGCGAGGGCCAGAACAGCGCGAGCGTGGTCATCGCTCCGGGGCGGTCGCCCTCGACGCGCCAGTCGAGTCGCGTCGTGACGGCATCGAGGACGGCGCGGTCTCCGCCTGCCAGGTTCCGTGTTGCCTCGTGGCTGAGTAGGGAGGCGATGGCGGTAGGCGCGGCGGCCCATGACGAGAAGATGAGGCGCTTCGTGACCCTCGCCAGCTCGGGAGCGGCGTAGGGACCGCCGGGCTCCACGTACGGAAGCGATGGTGGCAACCAGAGCAGCTGCCACATCCCTCGCCCGACCGTGGCGCGCAGGAGCCGTCGCAGACGAGCGTTGCCGGGCTCGATCGGCTTCAAGTCGTGCACTGAGTCGCGGTCGAGGTGCTGCGCCGCCTTGAGTAGCGGACGCAGCGCTCGCCGGTACTCGGGATCGGCGACCTTGTCGCGGAGCGCCTCACCGAACTTGTAGCCGTCGCAAAAGTTCAGGAAGTACGGGGTCGACTTCCAATAGTCCACGGCCATCGGTGCATCGAGCTGCGTTGCGATCCGGCGGAGGGTGGCATAGGACACGAGGTCGTCCGCGGTCACCGGATCCGCGTTCGAATGCTGCTCGTCAAGCATTCCGTCATCGCCGAGCCGTGGTCGCTCGGTTCTACACATCAGCTTCGTCAAGCGGTTCTCGAGGTCGCCGCGAAGCTCGGTCGTGTCGGTTCCTTCGACCGCGGCGCGCCGGTATGCGGCGAGCTGATCGACGATCCCGTCCACGGTCTGCTCGCCGCCGTTCGATCCGGCGAGGAAGCCCAGCGTTCGACGGAGGTCGGCCTCGTGGTCGTCGCCTTCGATTGCTTCTTCTGCGTAAGTGAACGGCTTATACGGCGTCGCCGACAGCAAGAGCACGCGCGTGTCCCCGTGGTCGAACAGCTCGTGGGCGAGCTCGGCCGCGTCGCGGTAGCGAGCGTCGTCGATCGCGAGCAGGTGCCGGAAGCGCTGGAACTCATCGAGGATCACGAGGTCGGGTTCGAGGGCATCGACCCCAGCCCTCGCGAGAGCGGACCGCAGCGCACCGACCAGCGGCGTGAACTCCGCCCTTTCCCAGTCGCTGACGCTGCGTCGTCGCCCAAGGTCCGCCACGCCTCGCTCGAACTTCCGCAGGAGGCCGGAGCTCCGAATCGCCTTGAAGAAGGGATCGGTGATGGCGCGGTCTGCCTCGGTGTCGTCGAGGTGCCATCGAGCGGCGTTGATACTCCGCTCGAAGCTTGAGAGTCCCGCCCAGCCCTGGAGGACGACGGCCGCGGCGCGGCGCTCTGTCTTGTTCGTCAGCTTGAGGCGGTCGCAGAGCATCACATGGAGCAGCGCTCGCTCGTCTGCGCGCCCGGCGCTGTCGCCGAGCTCGAACGACGTCCCGGGCGTGAAGGAGACGAGGTTCACCCTCTTGCCCACCTCCGGGTGCGGCTCGCCGCGAAGGTCGCCAGAGTCTCGGGCGAGGAGCGTGAGACGAGTCGAACGATGACGTGCACCCGAGTCGAGGACGTCGAGGCGCTTCAGATTCTGCTCGGCGATGTCGGCGTTCGAGCAGACGTAGACGACGTCGATGCGAGCCACGGAATCGACGTGCTGCAGCTTCTCGATCGTCCGGGCGATCACGCCGCGGGCGACCATGCTCTTGCCCAGGCCCGTCTCGTCGGCGACGAGGAAGCGGCGGGTCGGGCTCTCATCCTCGTAGAAGCGGCGGAAGACGTGGTCAACCGTGGCGCGTTGGAACTCTTTCAACCCAGCGAGGAGGTGGTCGGCAGTGAACGTGGCCGTCACGCCAGCACCTCGGCTACGCGCTGTCGAGCCTCGAGGGTGATCGCCCAAAGGTCAGTGAACCCATCGGGGAGGACCGCCCGGCCTCGCTCCGTCGCCTGTAGGCGAGTGATCAAGCGATCGAGGTCATCGATCGCCTCCGGACGATCTGCTACCGACCTGACGAGGAGCTCGAAGAGACCGGGACCAGCACCGGTGAACCACGTGGCAGCCGCGCCGTCGCCGCCGAGCACTCCGGGGTTCGCGAACGGCGACTCGCCAAGGCCCAGGAGAAGCGCGAGGAAGCGGAGGAACTTCTCGGGGGTGTCGACCTGACGGGCGACCACCTCGTCTAGCCGACCTTCCGGATCGTTGATGAGCACGGCCCGCACCACGGTCGCTCGCTCGACGACGACGTGGCCCTCGGTTCGCTGGGCGCGGACCACCAAGAACGGGGTCACATCAGCCAGAGGGAGGTCAGCGAAGACTGCATTGGCTGTTGCTCCGTCGCTCAGGTCGCCGACGCTTCCCGGTCGAGTGAGCAGACCGAGTGTCACGCGGGTGTCGGCTTCGAGCTCGATCTGCTTCAACGAAGTGACCGTCTCGTCGCAGGACCCGTCTCGGCGATCGACGGTCGCGGCGAACTGGGCATCGGCGACGCGCCGGAGCAGGTTGTCGAGCTCGCGACCGATCGCTTCCTCGAGCGGCTCGGTTGCCCCTCCGCTCGGCTCGTACGTCTCGAGCATGCGCGCGAAGCCCGCGTCCGGACCGATGAACGCATCGATGCCGAGCGCCCGAGGGCCGCCACTCATCTCGACCAGGAACTCGACATTCCCATCGAACAGTCCGGCGCTGGTCGCGTTGGGCGATCCGATGAAGAGGTGGGCCTGCCTTGCCCGCTCGACGACATAGATCTTCGCGTGGAGACCACCGAGGACACCCTGCGGCTGGGCCCTTGTGGTCTCCTCTGCCGCGTCCTCCGGGTCCGCCAGCCCCGCGAGCGGGTTGACGATGCGAAATGAGAGATCCTTCAGCGTTTCGGGCGCAAGTCGCTCGAGTGCTTCCGCACGAGAAACCACGATCGCCTCGGTGTCCTCGCTGATGCCAGACAGACCGGCGTCGTCAAGGAAGGGCGACACGATCAGGATCCGGCGCCCGCGCATCGCCTCGACGATCGGGGGTGCCCCTCGGCGGCGTTGAAGGCCGAAGGTGTGGAAGCTCAGGCTCGTAACATCGGCCGGCGGCTCCCACACGATGGTGCGCAGCTCACGAGCCAACTTGATGACGCGCTCCAAGCGATCGGACGGGAGCGCGCGGGCCGACAAAGTTGGGAGTGCTTCGACGAGGTCTGCGAGCGGACGGTTCTCTGGGCGCGAGCGAGCGTCTTGGGCAACACCGTCGATCCGCACCATGGCGTCCCACGACACGTCGCCGGTCAGGTTTCGTGAACCGCAGAGCAGCCGATGGGACGTGCCGTTGGGGCCGCCGTAGCGGAGCACCCAGATCTTCGGGTGGAAGAGATAGCCAGCCCGGGGCGCTTTGACCTCGTAGATCATCGGCTCGAGAAACGCCATCAGATCGGATGCCGTGCTGGGCACGCGCACCTCGCCGAGCTGGGAGAAGACGGTGACGCGGTCGGCCGCAGATCGGACGGCTTCGAGCACCGCCACGGGATCTCCGGCGCCGGCGATGTCGAAGGACGCAAACGAGAGGGGCGCCACGAGTGCGGCTGTCAGGTCGAGCGTGAACGTGGTTGCCACTGCGATCTCGAGGTGATCGCCGGGCTCGGGCTTCAACTGCTCTCGGAGGACCGCCCGCTCCTCAGGCGACAGCATCGTCGCGCTCGAGGCCGTCGAGGATGTCCGTCACGAGCCGGTGGACTTGTGACCACCGGAACGTGACTCGGGCCGCGGTTCCGCCGGTCCATGCACCGAGCAACTTCGGGTTCTCGAGGCGCGCTTGACCCTTCTTCAGGAACACCTCTCGGGCTGCTACGAGGCGCCGGAGCTCGCTTCGGTCGGCGATGCCGTCGACATCGCCACGCTGGGCGACGTCGAGCCAGGTGTCGAAGAAGCGGCGTGACAACTCGTCGACTCGCACGTTCGCGTTGCGGACGAAAGCCCAGAAGTCGCCTCGATTCCAGCCCTCGAAGAGCGTCGAGCTGTCGTAGACCTCCTGCGCCCACGCGTCGAGCATCTCGCGGTAGGTCTCGAGATTGACGTCGACGCGCGTGTAACCCGCATCGAGGTACTTCTCAGCGACGAGGAGGCTGTAGAGAAGTCGAGCGCCATCGGTCGCGAGCGCAAACCGCTCGGCGTCATCAAGGACGCCCAGGATGTCGGGCGGTGCGGATTGGCACGCAGGGTCGAGCCACGGTGCCCGAGAAGCGTCTGCCAGTGGCGTCTCTGCGCGGATCAGGTGAGCGAGGAGCGAGCCGTCCGTGTTCAGGAGCAACCGATCCCGAAGCCAGCACGCCTCGGCGTGCTTGAGCCGGAACCCACCATCGATGTTCTCTTCAGGGAAGCCGGGAGGCAACGTCCCGACCCCCGCGTCCCAGATGGCGATCGAACGGCCGGCCAGCTCGTCGGCGTCCTCTGGTGCGCTGCGACGTGCAGCGCCGGCCCGGTGGAGCGTCTGGTCGATCGTGCCGGGCCAGCGGAGGACGCCCCAGGCATCGAGCGCCGTCCAGTACATCGTCGACGGAAGCTGCTTGACGCGTGGTCCGGCGTCTCGACCCACGAGGCCCTCGAGCTCGTCGTCCTCGATAAATCGGGCGATCAGCCGGCGCTCGTAGTAGTCGAGCGTGGCGCGCGGGTTCTTCTTGCCGACCGCCGCCTGACAGAACCAGGGGACGAAGAGCAAGTAGCGGGCCCGGGAATGGAGGACAGAGGTACCCGGAAAAAGCGCATCGGCGAGCGTGATGACGATCTTTCGGCCACCGAGTTCGTCGACGGTCTCACTCTGCGAGAAGAGTTGGACCACCTCGCGGACGCGCCGCTGCTCCTCCGGTGACGCGTCGAGCCAGGCGATGTGGGAGGCCAAGCCCCAATCATGGACCGACACACCCTCCGAGGATGCAGAAAGAAATCCGCCGCCTGAGCACCGACGTCACGACGGCGCTGCCCGCCATCCGGCGTCACGAAGGCTCTGATCGGCAGCGCGTCCTCACTTGACGTGCGGCTTGCTACGAGCCCTCGAACTCGCTCGTGTCGAACTTGAGGACTGCAGCGTTCTCTGTGACCGTACGCTGGACTCCATCGGCAAATCCCGTTTCGGAGTCCGCCTCGATCTCGATGGTGATACGGAGCTTGGCCTTCGGTGACTTGGCGATCTGGTTGACGATCGCCTCCGCGATGTCCGCTACCTGGCGGGTCCAACGGATGGAGTCCAATGCGATACGGCCGTAGTAGCGAGTGGGGAGGCTGGAGGCCTCATCACCGCTCTTGACCCCAGACTCATCCAAGCCGCGGGTCTCGTCCTCTCGGCCGGTGTCCGTGGCCGCCGGCCCACCACTCTTGCCGCCATCGTGTTCGGCAGCGAGCTGGACTTGGGCTACCTCTGGCTTGACGATGAAGCCGGAGGGCGCGACTGCCGCAAGCTGTGAGGCCGCCACCAGTCCCCCGTAGCGCTGACCATCGTGAGTGTCGGCATAGGCGAAGGTGTCCGACGTCCAGCTCATTGATGAGGTGCCGTCGCCGATCGCCCGCTCGAGTACCTCGCGGCGAACCAGCCTTGGAAGGTAGAGGTACTGGCAGTAGTCGTCCCAGAGCTGGTTCACCACCACGTGATCGCCACGCCACAAGGGAACGCGATCGATGTCGAGCCGAAGTCGCGTGCCCGAGTACGCGGGGATGAGCGACTCCTCGGTCACGAGCTTCTTCGATACTCGCTCAGCGAGCGGGTCCGAGCCGGCCACCTTGACGACGTCCCATCGAACGGGCCCGGTGGGGTCATCGACCGGCTGGGTGGGATTGAGCACCCATTGGTACGTGCCGGCCAGCCGCAGGTTCACGGTCTCGTCCGTCTCGGTCACCTTCGCCTCCACCTGACGGATCTGAAACGCGTCAAGCCCGAGGGTGTCTCGGTCACGTTCGACAGAGGTCCACGCGAGCCACTGTCGAACCGCGAGGCGAAGGTCGTCGAGGCCGGCGCGGTCTGCTGCGAGGAACACGAGCATGTTCCGGCAGCGCCGCGCTCCGCCGCCCCGTTCGGCGAGGATCTTGGCCGCGAAGGCTGTTGCTGCGCCCTCTTCGATCTTTGGGTCGTGGGAGTGCTCGGGCCCGAGGATGACGAGCCGGGCCACGTCCTCATCCGGCACGTCGCCCGACGCCCTCGGACAGGTGTGCACCCGGCCGAATTGCCCCGCTGCGCTCCGTGCGGAATCGAGTCGCTTGCGGATCTCCTCATCAACGTCGTCGACACCGAAGTGCGATGCGGCACGATCCTGAGCGAGGCGTGTCACGGTCGCCTTCAGGGCGTACCAGTACCGCGTGCCGTCCCGGTACAGATACATCGCCTGGTCCGAGAGCCTCCGAAGTGCGTCACCAAAGATCGGGGGCCTCTCGCCGGGCTGCACACAGCCGAGCTTGATGTGGCGGTCGTCGAGTCCCTTCGTCGCGGCCTGCTGTGATGGAGCAGACCCGAAGTAGATGGTGCGAGCGATCCGCCTAGCCGCGGACAGCTTGCCGAAGCTCGACGAGTTTTCACGATCCAGGTTGAACGGAAGCGAGTTTGGCCCATCAACGTCCGTCTCGATCACGGGGGTCCATCCTGGATCGAGGTACCTAGTGAGCTCGCTGGCAACCTCCTCCTCGTCGATGGGGATTGAGCCCGGCATGATCAGCAGGCGCGAGTCCTCCCGCATCCAAAGGGTGTGGATGACTTTGGCCATGAGTCGGAGGACTCCCCTGGTTCGCTGAAAGCGCTCCAGCTCCGACCAGTCACCGAAGAGCCGATCAAACAACTCTGGATGGATGGGGTACGCGGCTTTCATGCGACGCTCGTAGTCGGCTTCCTTAGCGTCGAACGGAAACTCGCCGGAGTCTCGCCGGTAGAGCTCTCCGAAAGCCCGGACGACCGCGTCTCGCTGGCGAGACTGCTCCGGGGAGAGGTCCTTGAAAAGACGCCGACGAACGATCTCGAAGCTCTCCTCCGTCGATGCCGTGCGCCACGTCGCCTCCATACGGCCGATCACGTTCTCGATTCGCTCCAGGGCGGCTCGGCCGCCCTCGCCCCCCACCTCGATATCCGAGGCCGGGATCGTGGCGACTACCAGGGCGGAGGGAACGCTTCGGGCCGCGTCGGTGAGTGCCTGGGCGAAGCTGAACTGTGCGTCGAAGGAACCCGCCGGCAAGCCGGGGACGCCGTAGAGCTGGCGCGCGTAGGCAACCCACTCGTCGATCAGGATGAGACACGGAGAGAACATCTGAAACAGATCCGTCAGGGCCTCGCCAGGGCTCACTCCCGCGCGATCTGCGTCAGCAACGAGCGAGTACCCGTCAGCACCGCCCAGCTGCCAGGCCAGCTCGCCCCAGATGGTGCGCACCTCGACGCCGCCCGGCTTCTTCGAAACGCTCGATGGTTGAAGTTGGTGTCCTACGAGGACGGCACGATTGACGGGAACGCTCGGCAGAGCAAGGTCCGCATCCGTGAGTATCTGCTCGACGCCCGGAAGTTCAGTCGCAGCCTTGCCTGATGCCAGATGGAAGAGCGCGATCAGCGAGTGCGTCTTGCCGCCCCCGAAGTTCGTTTGCAACTTGATGATGGGGTCGCCCCCCGCTCCGCTGAAGCGTCGGACGGCCGTGACGAGCAGGCCGCGCAATCCGTCCGTGATGTACGTGCGGCGGAAGAATTCCTGCGGATCGCCGTACTCCGCGGTCGCGTCGCCGCGCCACACTTGGTGAAGGTCAGCGGCGAACTGGGCAAGTTCGTAGCGGCCTGTCGCGACGTCGTCGTGCGGCTCCGCGACCTGGCGCCATCCCGGTAGCCCCGTAGGCGATTCCTCTCCATCGGTCGGTGACTTCGAGGTCGCCTTCCGACGGGTGGAGCGTGCCTGCTCCTCGAACTTCAGGCGCTGCAAGTCCTGGCGAACCCGGTCAACCTCGATCACCTGCTCCCCAGCCGACACGGCTTGCAGCACGCGATGCATCGTGTCGAGCGCGCGCAATACATCGTCGGTCGAGAAGGACTCGTTGTGCGCCCACCGGTTGCGGACGTCCCTCGTCTCGAAGACGTAGTTCCGATCGCCGCGCGAGAGCTTGACCTCGAACACGTTGCGCCAGTTGTCGGCCAGGAGCTTCAGCAGGATCGACGGATCATCAGCGTTCGTGTCTCGACCCACCCCGGCGCCCGGTCCTGCTCCGAGGCCCCTCGCCAGCCAGTCATCCGCGTACTTCGCTCTCAGCTCACGCTCGACGAATGGGCGAAGACCGGCTGCAAGCTCCTGCAGGCCGAGGCCGACTCGTTGATGGTTCGTGAGTGCCATGAGGATGGTCTCTCCCTGTCCGACCTACGCCGGAAAGTCGATCGTGTCGGGCGTCGTCAAGGAGAGCAGCGTTGGATACCCGATTGCTTGCGCCAGCTCCTCAGCCACGGTGTTGAACACCGCGAGTGTGGCCCGGAGAGCGGTGAGCGCGTGTGGTTGCTGCACGCTCCACTCGTGATTTTGCCTTAAGAGCCACAAGGCTCCTCTCGAATGCTGGGGATGGCGCGCCAGGCGGGCGGCGTCGCCATGGGCAGTGGCGTTGCGGATGTACTGCATGGTGTCGAGATGCTTCGATAGCTCAGCCCAGGTCGTCGGCCCGGGCTTCTTCTCTCCCCTGCCCGAGCCGGCCTCGGGGGCGTACTTCCAGAGGACCGTGAAGCGTCCCGAAACGGGCAACGAGCCGATCAGGCTCCCGAAGTCGGCGTAGAGGACCTGGTTGACCTTTGAGGAGTTCGGCGCCATCAACCGCTTCTCCACGAGCCACGAGCGGGGGTTGCCATCGGGGCTGTTGGAGGCCGCCGTGATCGGTTGGCCCTCGGCGCCTTGACGGGCGCCGTGGGCAGCGAAGATCAAGTCTTCGAGCCCGGCTTCGAGCGCCGCTATCGAGAAGCTGAAGACTGCCTGCCAATACAGAAGGCGTGGCCCAGGACGTCGGCCGGAACCAGTTCCGGCTGCGACGAATGCTTCGAAGAGCTTTCGCGGTCGAGCCAGGTGGCTTTCGAAGAACCGCTCGGCCTCGTCCTTGAACACCGGCCAGTTCAACGTCGCAGCTGGGCTCACAGCAGCTGGCCCTGGGCCTGCGAAATTCCGGAGCTCGAAGCCAGTCTCTGCAGCTCAGGCCACGCGCTGACGAGTCCGTTGAGCGCAGAGGCTTCCTTTGCCCAGCCCTTGCGATCGCAAATCAGGAACAAGCGGTAGGCAAGGTCCTTCGCTGCCTCGGCACGCTCCGAGCCCAGCTCCCTGAGCAGGTCCGCAGCTCGTTGCTCACCGTCTGATTCGAGCCGTTTGATCATGTGCTGGGTGCATTCCCAGACAGTGAGCCGGCTGTCGGAGCCTGGTGACCAGAGGAGGGGCAGCTCGTCACGCGAACTCAGGCGCACCTTGCCCGCCCCCTGGACCACAACGCCTGCCTCGACCAGCCCGGCGATCGACGTGTTCCTAGACTTGGAGAGCTGCTCGGCCTGTCCGTAAGCACCCTCGCCAAGACCGATCTCCTCGAACCACGTGACCGCCCATCTTGTGTCAGCATCGAACGAGCTCTCGGTCCCCGACATGACCTCGTCGAGAACATGGTTGATGTGCTCCAGAGCTGTTCGAACGGTCATCGTGGAGCCGTCAGCCTCCAGGACGCGCCCGAAGCTCGAGAAGACGGCCATGCCCGGCCCGATCGCCGATTGGGCGAGGTCCACGGGAGCGATGTGGCTCTCGCGGAGAGTCGCCAGCGCATCTGGGAGGGACGCACGAAGTGCTGCGAGATAGTCCTTCCTTGAGACCGTGGGCGCCACCGGTGAGCGCTCGCGACAGACAAGAAGAATCGACGAGGCCAGGGCGTTCGAGCCGGTCTTGACACCCTCAGGACGCTCGGTGCGCAGCGGCCACGTGCTCACGATGCTGAACCCGCTGTCGATCAGGGAGTCCAGCAAGGCCTCCCATGCTGTTGAGCTCCTGCCGTCTCGCCGTTGCTCGGTCTGCTGGTACCCGTAGTAGATGGTGAGGGGGTAGTCGTCGAGCTGCACGGCCTTTAGCGCCTTGAACGCGTCTCGCAGCCGCGTCTCGAAGTAGTCGTGCGCCTGAACGCGATCGCCTCCAAATCGCGAGGCGTTGGACACGATCTGGTCGGCCTCGGGAGCCAACAACGAGGCCGTCTCATCCGGCCAGATCTCGCTGAGGGCCAGTCGGAGCCAGGGATAGAAGAGGTTCGACAGCGCCGAGTAGTCGAACATGTCGTAGTAGGGCGGATCGGTACTGACGATCCCACTGCGTCCAGGCAGAGCGTCGAGGGCCGAGGCACACGTCACGTGTGCTGAAGGCCCCACCGGCAGTTCCGCGGTGGCAGCTGCTACATGCTCAAGCGAGTTGGCGAAGGATCCGGTCGAACCTGAGAACGGGTTCGCCTCGGGGAAGTCTCCGTAGAACGCGTAGGCCGGTTGCACAAAGGACTGTTCGACCGAACCGTTCGCCCGATTGTGGATCGTCATCGTGGAGACTCGGTTGGCCATGCGCGAGATGGCGAGTCCCAAGTAGGTCACGATCGCTTCCGCATACGCGCGCGCGCCTGTCCCTCTGTCTCGTAGGGGTGTCGGATCTTCGCCGAGCCCGGCGTCACGCGCAGCCAACTCGATGGTTTGCTCGAGATCGCCTAGTACCTCGCACATCGTGACCATCAGAAGGCGTTGTCTCGGTGCGAGCAGATCCTCAATCGTCCGGATCCCGAAGCTGTGGATGTTCCCGGCCACCGGCGGCAGAGCGAAGTCAGGGACGGGAAATGCGCGAGCCGCGGGCCACGCCTCTAGCGCAGCGCGCTCGTGTTCTGGCGTGGCCGAAGCCCACGCCCGCCCGCCGCGCCGCTTCGAGGGATCGGCAAAGGTCTGAATCGCCACCAGCCGCAACCCGAGCTGGCCAGCCATGCCTTGCACCCGGATGGCGTCTGCATCCGTCACCTCACCGCAAAGCGTGCACCGGAAGTTCGCTCCTCGGCTGACCTTCAGATCATCGAGGTCGTCGGGGGGCGCACCCCGGTGCACCTCGAAGTCAATGCGACCCGTGCCTCGCACCGGCCGAACATGCCAGAAGTTCTTCGCCCTCTTCGACAGCCACCACGTCGACAACAACGGGAGCTCGGCTCGACACCGTGGGTTCGCGCACGTGCCTGCGCGAGCCCAGAGGTACGACACCGCGACCGTCGACGATCCGTCGAGTGCCACCACTGGCGGGTAGTTCGCTCCAATCCGCGCGCAGGTCTCGGCGAGCAGCTGCTCGCCATAGAGCTGGACGTCGGCTCCGAGGCCTTCCATTCCGATCGAGGCGCTGAGGCGGAGAGAAGCCTCTGGATGCACTGGGCCCCGGCCCCCAATGATCGATGGGACCTCGATGAGACCCTTCGTGATGAGAGCAGCGACGGGGCTGAGATCAATCGCCTCGGCGGGAAGACCCAACCTCGTCGCTTCCAGCGGGATCGCCCCGCCGCCGCAGAACGGATCGATCACAGTCGGGGGTGAGTCGCCGCATTGACGGCGTATGAGGTGCCGGGCTTCGGCGAGGCGAGCTTCGGGGCAGTCCCATCGTGCAAGGTCGGCGACGAGGTCGAGCAGCTCAAGACGCTGCGCGTGTCGCTCGGACTCGGACGGCCACAGGTCTGGTCGTTCGACTGGGTCGTCGACCACGGAAGCGAAGAGGACCGCACGCGCAAGCCCGGTCGGCTTGCGCGACCACCACAGGTGCATGGTCGCTGGCAATCCCTTCTTCGGCACGGCCTTCTCGGCACGCCCAGCCAGGTTCATTGCCTCGACTGGAAGGGCCGATTCGATCAGCTTCCTCCGTGATCCGATGGTCACAACAGCTCGCCCTGGGTACCAGCGGTTTGGCCGGCGTGAGCGGTCGAGGCAGCAAGGCGCGTGAGCTCCGGCCACGCTGCAACGAGGGCGTTGTAGGAGACGGCCTCCTTGGCCCATCCCTTGCGATCGCAGATCAGATAGAGGCGGTACGCCAACTCCTTCGCCGTCTCGCCGAGTCCCGACCCGACCTCAATGAGCAAACCCGCGGCTGCGCTCTCCCCGCCAGTCTCGAAGCGACGGATCAGGTGTTGCGTCACCTCCCACACCGTGAGTCGCTTGTCTGCTCTCGGATCCCAGTCTGCTGACAACTCCTCGCGAGCTGTGAGCCGAACCTTGCTCGGCCGCTGCGTGACAATGCCCGCTTCAGCAAGCCCTGGAACCGAGGTGTTTCGGGACTTGGAGAGCTGCTCGGCCCGACCAAAGTCGCCCTCGCCCATCCCGCAGTCCTCGAACCAGGTCACCGCCCAGCGCGTATCGCCGTCGAAGTCAGAGTCGGTGCCGGCGATGGTCTCATCAAGCACTTGGTTGATCAGTTCCAACGCAGTTCGAACACGCATCGTCGCGCCATCGGCTTCGACAACCTTGGAGTACCGCGAGAACACTGACATCCCCGGGCCAATCGCAGCCTGCGCCAAGTCGACGGGTGCAATGCTTCCATGCTGCAGGGTGCGCACAGCGCCGGGCAGCTCGGCCTTCAATCTCTCGATGAACTCCTTTCTCGTCGCCAGGGGCGCGGCGATTGGCCGCCGTCGACAGGCGAGCACTATCGAGGATGCAAGGGCATTAGTCCCCGAGGCGATCATTCGGTTCGCCAACTCGCTTCGCAGCGGCCAGGTTCCATCGATTGTGAACCCCGCAAGGAGGAGGCTCTGCAGCATCGTTTCCCAGCCCGTTGACGCCGTACCATCCTTCGTAGACTCCGCCTGCTTGAACGCGTAGTAGACGGTGAGAGGAAAGCGTTGGTCTTGCGCTTCGTGCAGCCGATCGAAGACCTGTCGCAGGCCGGCCTCGAAGAACCCCTCGGCCTTCCCCTTGTCGCCGCCGAAGCGGTAAGGCGAGGCGATGAGCTCCTGCGACTTGGGAACCAGGAGCGTCGAGAACTCGTCTGGATATATGTCGTTCAACGAGCGGCGGAGCCAGACGTAGAAGAAGTCCGATAGGTCCGCGTACCCGATGTTGTCGTAGTACGGCGGATCCGTAGACACAAGCACGCCGGACTGATCGAGAGAAGCAGCGTCTCGCTGTTCGACCACTGGGTGCGTCGTCCCCACCAGCTTTTGAAGTACCTCCCACACTGAGAAGACGCTCATCGAGTAGTCGCCGCCAGCGTCGCCGAAGGGGTTCGCCTCGACGAAGTCCCACGTCATCGGAAGGGCCTGGCGTTGAAAGGTGCCGCGCAGCCGCGTCTTCACTGGCTCCCACGCGCACAAGGTCGAGTTTCGGTCCACCATCTTGTCCAGGGCGAATGCCAGATAGACCGAAACCGCCTCGGCATAGGCCTGAGCCCCACTACCGCCGTCGCGAAGAGCTACGGAGTCATCGGCAAGGCCGGCGGTGACCGCATCGCGATAGATGATCTCGCGAGACAGGCTGACTAGGTCTGAATGAGTAGCAAGCGCTGCCAGCTGACGGGGCGTGAAGAGCTGCTGCCACTCGTTGTAGCCGTAGATCTTGCACCAGACGTTTCGTGGATCATCCGGCACACTCTGATGGGGCACATCGGCTGGCCGCGGAATATCGGCGGCAGCGACCTGGACGTCGTCAGGTGCCAGGTAGATCCGATTCTGTTCGCCCTCCGCAACAACCGCCATGAGCTGGGCACCGAGCCGCCCAGCGGCTCCTTCAGCCTTCAAGTGCGAGTCGTCCATAGCCTGAGCGCAGACGGAACAAGCGAAGCGTGCGCCCCGACCAAGCTTCGGTGGCGAGGGAGCCTCGCCGAGAGGGCCGCCGATCGAGAACGCAACGACCGAACCGCGAACGCTGGGCACGATCCATCGTTCCTTCCCCTTCCTGGACGAGAGCACGTACGTTGAAGTCAGGGGAGTCGTCGCGCCACATGCGGGGTTTGGACACTCGACGGTTCGGGCCCAGATCCAGGCAATGACCGTCGCCTCGCCCCCGCCGTGCTTAGGGGGGAGTTCCACCCTGGGATAGAGGTGTCCGATGCGTCGCTGCGCCTCATCCCGTATCCAGCGGCCGTAGAACCGGACGTCATCAGCAAGTCCCTGAGCCGCGGACCAAGTCTTCAAGTCGCGAGAGCCGTCCTCCTCGGGATGCACCGGGCGAGAACCCGCAAAACGCGGCGGGATCTCGACGAGCGCCTTGTTGATGAGTACGGCAACGGGGTTGAGGTCGCTTGCGTGGGCAATCAGGCCCAAGCGTTGGGCTTCAAGTGGAATGGATCCGCCACCAGCAAACGGATCGAGCACCCTTGGAAGATCGCCGTCGCAGGAGGCGATGATCTCCGCTCGCGCTCGCTCGAGAACCTCGAGGTTGTCGCTGTTGTCCCACTTCACCAGATCCTCAATGATCGCGAACAGCCGGTCGCGCTCGATGAGCTGATCCGCCTCCGTCGGAAACCGGTCTGGGTGTGCCGACGGGTCATCCACAAGAGAGGCGAAGAGAACAGCACGACAGGCCGCGAGCGGGCGACGCGCCCACCACAGATGGAGCGTCGATGGGTGCCCATGCCTGATCGACTTTTCGCGCGCAGCCTCCCTATTGATGGCGTCGAGGGGGATGGCGACTTCGATGAGCTTCTTCTTGAACATGGCGCTCATGCGGGTTCCGTTGCGAGGGTCCAGTAGTCGCGCCACGCGAGGGTGCGGGCGTTCTCACCGAAGCCCGGCTCTGGTGCGCGCCCGGTGAAGGGATCGCGTACGTACCGGACAGTGGTTGAGTCGTCCTCGGCGACTTCGACGAGCGCAAGGATGTGGTTTGGACCGTTGTTGAGCCCACACAGGATCTCTGAAGCGGTGATCGTGAAGTCGAGCGCTCCGATGACGCGGCCTTTGACCTCGATGAAGATGAGGTCACCAGCGGCAGTGCGGGTCTCGATGTCATATCCCTTGTTGTTATGCGGCATCTCGGTAGGGCTTCGCCCGGACCGCTGCTCCGCCGCGAGCACAGCTGCGACAGCCAAGCGATCCGACCGCTCCGTGTTCCGAGCATGCGCCGGAGGCGCCTGCCCCGTACGGGCCGCCAGGAGGCCGGCGGGGATGATGAGCGCTCCGCCAGTGACGCGAGGCTGACGAGCAGACAGTTTGCGCTCGAGAGCGAGTTCGGCAAGTCGGCGTTCTAGGCGTTCGGCGGCCTCATCGGCGCGTAGTCGGGCACGAGCGGAGTTGAGCTTCGCGTTGCGCTTCCCGGCGAGCTCCGCGTCCTTGAGCTTGAGTGCCTGCGCGTCCCAGTAGCGGATCTCCTCGCTCAGCCGCTTCTCTACAGCCGTCGACGTGGCGTCTACCCGAGAGTGAACTCGTGCCTCGAGCTCGGCTAGGTGCTTCGGTGCGTTGTGTTCGATCGCGTGCTGCTGCGCGACGTCGGTGAGACTCGCCCGGATCCACGGAGCGCCCTGGACGTCGGCTATTGCAGCGAGTTCCTCAGTGGTCGGCGGTCGGTAGTCGATGTACGGGTGGTATCCGGCGTCAACGACCCCGCCGGTGGCGCCAATCTCGACGTACTCAAATCGCTTCGATGCAACCCTTCGCTTACCGCTGTCGACGGATGTGCCATCCACGATCTCGTGCTCGAGGTACACCAGCACTCTCGGGTCGACGCCCCAGTCGGCAGGATCGACGAGCACAGCGCCCTGCTGGAGAGCCTGCCCGTGACGCTCCAGCAACACTCCGATGGTCGCTTCGAGCAACGGATGGCCTGGGGTCAGCAACGCAGCTGTCGGCTTCCCCGGCTCGTTCACATGGGCACGTTCGAAGCACACTCGCTCGTAGGCGGGCAACAGCCTGCCAAGCCCCGCAGAGCTGTCGTACTGGCGAAGTCGACCGGGTACGCGGGTGATTTCGAACCGGCCGTTCTCGCGGCGGACTGCCCGCCCACCGAGCTGCTCGAAGGCTTCTAGGAAGAACCGACGGATGTAGGACGGCTGCAGCTTTCTCGCGTGGGCCCGCTGCATCTGGTCGCGAACCTCCGCGACATGATCGGGTGACAGCAGATCAGTAAGAAGCGATTGGGCATCAATCAGCTCCTTCATCCGATCGCCGATCGTCACATCGATCACGGCCGCGGCCCGGATGCGTTGAAGTGCGGGATCCTCGGCGCGGATGGCGTCGATCAACAGGTCTCGAAGCGACTTGTCGCTGAAGGCTTCACCGAGGACGTCGAATACCTTGCCGCCGAGCGCTGCGCGCTGCTCATCGAGCTTGGTAAGCAGCCGCTCGAAGACCTGGCCCTCGCGCGTGTCCTCAGCAACGAGGTTCCAAAGTCGGCAGATGTCCCGCTGCCCGATGCGGTGGATGCGCCCGAACCGCTGCTCGATGCGGTTCGGGTTCCAGGGAAGGTCGTAGTTAATCATCAGGTGGGCCCGCTGCAGGTTCAGGCCCTCACCTGCAGCGTCGGTGGCCACCATGATCAAGACGTCGCGATCCTGCGTGAAGCGCTCCGTTGCGCGGCGGCGGTCCTCTCGCCGCACTCCGCCGTGAATGGAGACTATGGCGTGGTCGCTCCCGAGCAGTCGGGACAGTTTGGCGACCAGATAGTCGAGGGTGTCGCGGTGCTCGGTGAAGATGATCAGCTTTTGGAGAGTCCCGCTCTCGTCGAGCATCTCGGGCGTGTCGGCGAGCAGGCGGGCGAGCTCGTCCCACTTCCGATCCTCACCGGACGCGAGAACCTTTCTGGAGAGCTCCTCGAGGTCGGCGAGCTCGAGGAGCTCGGTTTCGAGCTCGGCGACAGTCCGGGCGGCCGAGGCGGCGTCGACGACCTCGTCCTCGATGTCCTCTACTTCGGAGTCGAGGAGTTCGTCAGGATCGAACTCGTCGAATTCGTCGAGGCGGAAGTTCGATGGAGCTCTCGCTACGTCAATGTCGGCCGTCGCCGCCTGCCGACCGATGCGAGCCTCGCCCAACTTGTCAGTGAGGCGCCGTCGCCGGCGTTCGAGGCTTCGTTGGATCGCAAGCGGCGAGGAGGCCAGGCGACGTTGCAGCGTGGTGAGTGCGAACCCGACGACATTGCGACGGCCACCGTCGGCCAGACGTTCCGCCCGGTTCATGCCCTCGCGGACGTAGGTGCTCACCTGTTCGTATAGCGCGGCCTCGAGAGTCGACAGCGGGTACTTAGCGGTATAGGCGATCCGCTCCGGGAAGAGCTTGGTGCCGTCGAAGCGGAGTAGCTCTTCCTTGACCATTCGGCGCATCAGGTCCCTAGGGGGATCGGCGCTGTGGTCGCCCTTCCGGAACTTGCCAGCGAACCGGTCGCCGTCCACGAGCGCCATGAACAACTGGAAGTCCTCGGGGCGACCGTTGTGCGGAGTCGCGGTCATCAGAAGCAAGTTGCGAGCGATGTCGCCAAGGCGCTTGCCGAGTCGATAGCGCTTCGTCTCCTTGACCTCTTGACCGAAGAACGTCGCCGACATCTTGTGCGCTTCGTCCACCACGACCAAGTCCCATTCGGTCTGCGCGAGCCGATCGACGAGCTCCTCGTTCCGAGACAGCATGTCGAGGCGGGCAATCAGTAGCGGCCGCTGTGTGAATGGGTTGCCGGTGCGCGAAGCCTCAACGAGGTCTCGGGACAGCACGTCGAACTCCAAGCCAAACTTCTCACCCAGCTCGTCCTGCCACTGTTCGACGAGGCCGCCGGGAGCGACGACGAGGCAGCGCTCCAAGTCGCCGCGGACGATGAGCTCGCGTATCAGCAGGCCAGCCATGATCGTCTTGCCCGCGCCCGGGTCGTCGGCTAGGAGGAAGCGGAGAGGCTGCCGAGTCAGCATCTCGACGTAGACCGCCTCGATCTGGTGGGGCAGCGGGTCGACGTCGGAGATCTCCGCGGCGAGAAACGGGTCGAACAGGTAGGCCAGCTGGATTCGCTTCGCCTCGGAGACCAGCGTGAACAGCCTCGGGTCGGCGTCCAGGGACCATGGCCTTCCGTCGCCGTCGAGGCTGAGCTCCGGCTCGCTGGTTCGATATACCAATTCGCGCTCGACCTTGCCGTCGCCATCCTCGTACGTGAGGTTGACCACGTCGGAGCCGATCCAGTCGGCGTCGATCACGGTGACGGTCCCCAGCGGCGAGATTCCGCGGACCCGTGTGCCCTTGGTCAACTCCTCGAGACGCGTCACTAGCGACCCGCACTTTGATTTTCGGGGCCGGCAGAGCGTGACATCAGAGTTCGACTGGAATTGGTCATTGGGACGAGGCCTCGGACCCAGCGGCCCGTCTTGTGTTGATGGAGTTCGAGCATGGAAGAAGTCCGATCCTGGCGGGCCTCACGACCCGATCTCGGCCCCTTGCTACCCGACGCGACCTGATGCTACGGGAGTGCTGTGACACGCCCCGGCTCGCGGGCCACGGGAGGTGATGTCTCGATGGGCCCTGCCGTGCAGCGACTCGTGGTTGCCCGACGCTCGCGTAAGCGACGAGACAGCGGTTTGCAGCATCTGTAACGTTTGGGAACTTGGTAACGCACGAGCTCGCGGGAGGTGAGTCATCGTGTTGTGGACGTCGACAGGACCACAGTGCCGGTGGCCTCGCCCGCCCAGCCGGCGGGAGCCAGTACGGGAACCACCGCTGAGCACGAGTGCGCGATCCCGCGGTTGCCCGGGTCGATGAACTCGCTCGCTGGGACGCACACGCTGAAGGCCGCCGGACTAACCGGATGTGTCGGCGGGGGTCTCGCAGCGCTCGGCTTCTGGCAGACGGGGTTGATCGCCACAGTCCCGGCGGCAACAGGGCTCACGGTCTTGGCGGCATCGGACCTCACGACGCACCGCTTCTCCCTCAAGACGCTCCGCCTGGCCACGGCCTTCGTCGTCGCCAGCCTCGTCGTCGACAGCATGCGCTCCTCAGATTGGGACCGGCTGATCGCCACCGGTGCGGTCGCAGGTGTCGTGGCGGTCACGGTCCTCGCGTTGTGGCTCAACACATCAGGGATCGCCTTCGGCGATGTGCTCCTGCTCACGTTCGCCGTGCTCGTCCCTGCCTGGTTGTCACCGTGGGCCGCTGTGGCCACAGTCCTCATCGCGCTGGTGGTCGGAGGCACCACCGCAATGATCCAGCGACACGGGCGACCAGCAGGCAGATCCCCGGTGACAGTCGCCCTCGGACCAGCTCTGCTAGCCGGATGGGTGGCTGCGATGGTGGTCGGATGAACCGCCGAGCCCTCCTCCTCGCCGCCTTCGTCGCGATCATCCTGGGTCTCGCCGCGTGTTCTGGCGACGACGGGGCCGGGAGTGCGAGCGCGTCGTCGACGACGACGAGTACGGCCCCGGCGGACACGACGTCTACGACCCCCGTGACCGAGCCGCCCGGCACGGACACCGCCGCTGTGCAGCCGATCGTTCAATCGCTCATCGAGCGCTACGACACCGCGGTCGCGGCGATTCTCGCCGACCCCCGGGTGGCGTCCGACAGCGAGCACGCGGCGGTCGTGTCCTACCTCCAGCTGTTCACGCCCGGGAGCAGCTTCACCGAGGGAGCCCTGGCGTTCTGGACGCGAGAAGGCGAGAGCGGTCGGTTCTACCGGGCCGGCCCTCGAGGTCGGCTGACGCAGTCGACCGTGATGGCAGTGACGTCGTCGTCCGCGGACGAGGTGACGTTCACGATCTGCGCGCTGAACAGCATCGAGATCACCGACGCGTCCGGCACGGTGATCGAGTCGCAGGGAGCCCAGACGGCCGCCTCGGTTGTTGCCCTGCGCGTCGACGGGACGTGGCTGCTCCGCGACCTGACCCAGGCTTCGACGACGGGTTGTCCAGAACCGGGACCAAGCGCGTGAAAGCCGCCCGCTCGGCACTGATCGCCGCGCTCATCGCGGGCTCGGTGCTCGGTGCGGCGAGCGCGGCGGAGGCGACCGAGCCTGGGCAGTGCGTCGAATACTCGCCACTCGGCTACTGCGTGGAGTGGGACGTTCCGACGCCGGGGAACCCTGGCGGCGGGGGTGGGGGCGGCGGTCCGCCGACGGACGAAGTCGTCTGCTACTGGGTGACGATCCCCGACGACCTGTCCCAGGATCCGACGATCTGGCTCGACTTCGGTCTCACTCCACCACCCGAGGGCGTCACCGTGGTGTGGCAGTCGTGGGAGTGCTCGGACGGCTCGGCGACGTTCAACTTCCGTTGGATCATTCCGGCCACGCCCGCGAACCTCGCGGCGTCCGTTCGGGGTCGGCTCTTGGGCGTGCTGCCTCAGCCGTCGGTGGACTCGTCGCCGCCGGTCGGCACTGCGGCAATCGTGGGTGTGCCCGTGTTCGTGGATGTGACGAACTGGACGGGCGTGCTCACTGAGGCCGAGTGCGCTGGCGGAATGTGTGTGACGGTCACGGCGACACCATCGCTGACGTTCGTCCCGGGCGAGACCGGATCGTCGTCGGTGGCGTGCGCTGGCTCGGGCTCTCGGTACGACTCGGACGGCGACTCGTCCGAGGCCCAGGCGTCGGCGGATGGGGCGTGCGCGTACAAGTACCGGTTGCGCACAGGAGTGGAAGGCCGACCCTCTGCGTGGCCGGGTTCGGTATCGGTGACATGGACGATCTCATGGACAGCGTCGACTGGTGCGTCGGGTTCGTTGCCGGCGGTGACTCGGGCCACGGCGTTGCCGCGTGCCGTAGAGGAGGTTCAGGCCGTGGTAGTCGGAGGTGAAACGCCGTGACATCAACGCTGAGGTCAACCGCGACGAATGGTGACAGTCGGCGCTCCCGCGAGGCCGCGGTCGCGCCGCCGAAGCCACCGCGTGGGCCGGTTCGACGCCGATGGGGTCGGATCGGTGCGGGTGCGGCTGCCGCCGTGCTGGGTGCGTGGGTGTTCGCCGCGCTCTATCTCTCAGCTGGAGACCGGACCGACGTGTTGGTCCTCGCCCACGACATCGGTCGGCTTGAGGTCATCGACCGGTCCGACCTACGCGTCGTCCGGATGTCGAACGATTCGGATGTCGAGTCCATCGAAGCCGCACGTTTGGACGACTTCGTCGGTCGCGTCGCGGGCACCGATCTCGTCTCCGGGTCCCTTCTGGCCGAGGGCCAGATCCTTCCCGCGGGACGAGATCTGCTCGGCGCCCACGAGGCGGTCGTCGGGGTGTTGCTTGGCCCTGGAGACAGCCCGGTTCGAAGTCTTCGACGAGGGACGCCCGTGTTGGTCGTGGTGCGCCCGGCGGCCGGGTCGCAAGGGGACACGGAGGAGATCGAGGGGTGGGTGTTCGACGCGTCGGGCGAGCCGTTGAACACGCGCGAACGGCCGATCGAGCTGGCCGTACCCCGGGACAAGGCAGGGCTCATCTCGGCCGCGGCGGCGGACCAGCGGGTCACCATCGTCGCGTTGGCGGAATGATCTCATGCTTCTCGGGTTGGTGTCGGCGAAAGGATCACCGGGAGTCAGCACCGCTGCGCTCGCCCTGACCGCCGCGGCCGGCGATAGCGGCTTGATGGTCGAGCTGGATCCCTCGGGTGGAAGCGTCGAGTGCTGGACCGGTGCAACGGGTGAGCCCGGGCTGATCCGTGTGGCGAACGGCCTACGCCGAGCGGTCGAACCGGAGATGTTGTTGGAGCACGCTGTCACGGCACCGCCGGGAGTGCGGTCCGTCCTCGCGCCCACTGCCGGCGGGCTGGCGGAGTCGACCATCGCTACGACGCGTGATCGTCTCGTCCCGGTCCTGGCCGAGCTGGAGGCGACGGTGGTGGTGGACGGCGGGCGGTGGTCACCTTCGCAGCCGACCGCACGACGGATCGCCGGCTGCCACCTCGTCGGCGTGGTGTGCGCTCCGACGGTCGATGGCATCGAGGCGGCTCGGTGGTTGATCGATCCGCTTCGTTCCACGGCGGCCGGGCATGTCGTGCTGCTGCTGGTCGGGGATCGCCCGTACTCGCCGCCGGAGGTCGCCGCAGTCGTTGGCGTACCGGTGATCGGGGTGCTGGTCTGGGATTCTCGTGGCGTCAACGGCTTGCTCACGACGGGCGCAGGCCGGGGATGGTCTCGTAGCGCAATCGCCCGCTCGGCCCGTTCGATTCTCGACATCCTGCCGTCGACAGCAGGCGCAACGGCGGGGGTTGGTCGTGCTTGACGAGCTCGAACCCGGGCTGCGCCGTGTCGTCGCTGACGAGATCGGTGACTACCTGTCGCGCGCCACCGACGAGGGCAGACGCGTCCCCGATGAGATGGATCAGCGGCAAATGGCTCGGGCGATCCTGCGACGGGAGTTCGACAACCGCTCGAAGGCCGCGCTGCGGCTCGGTGAACCTCCGCTATCGGCCGAGGACGAGGACGTGCTCCTGGAGCGGGTGCTGGCGACGGCGTTCTCAGCTGCTCCCGGGCTCGATGCGCTACTGCGTCGAAGCGACGTGACCGACGTGTTCGTGAACGGCTGCGACGATGTCCGACTCGTCACGATCGACGGTGAGACCGTGGTCGCCGAGCCGATCGCCCGCACGGATGCCGAGCTCATCGAGATGATCCAGACGTTGGCTCGTCGGGGCGGACACATGGAACGCGAGTTCACGCCGTCGCGGCCGCTGCTGGATCTACAGCTACCAGATGGATCGAGGTTGGCCGCGGCCGCGTGGGTGACCAAGCGCCCCTATCTCACCGTCCGGCGACACCTCCTCGTTGACGCCGACCAGAAGGATCTGGTCGGTCGAGACATGTATGACACCGGACTGGCGTCGCTCCTGGGTGCGTTGGTCCGGGCACGACGGAACGTGTTGATCGCGGGCGGCCAGGGTGTCGGCAAGACGACGCTCCTGCGGGCGCTGCTGCACGAGTGCGAGCCGGACGAGCGGATCGTCGTGCTCGAGCAGGAACCCGAGCTGCACCTCGATGCCATGCCAGGTCGCCACGACCATGTCCTCGTGTTCATGGAGCGTGGCGCCAACACCGAAGGCGTCGGTGCGGTCTCGCTGGCGGATCTGGGACGGGCTATCAAGCGCTTCACGCCGCGGCGGATCGTGGTCGGCGAGGTCCGAGGGCCCGAGGTGATCGACATGCTCGAGGCGATGACCCAGGGCATCGCCGGGTCGATGTGCACGATCCATGCGGACTCGTCCTGGTCCGTGTTCCCTCGTCTTCCCGTCTACGCCCGCGCTGGTGGGCGCGACTGGTCGACCGGTGACGTGTTGCAGCTCGCCGCGCTGGCCTTGGACGTGATCGTGTTCCTTGCCCGCGACCGCGCCGGCCGACGCGTGATCGCCGAGGTCCGCTACGTGCAGCGCTTCGACTCCGATTCGGGTCAGGTGGTCACCGACGAGTGGTTCCACCCCGACTCAGACGGCCACGCCGTACGGAACCCTGCGGCGCCAATCCCAGTGCGGCTACTGGACGAGCTGGTCGCCCACGGTTACGACCCGACCCTGCATTCGGATGGTGGGCGATGACGGTGCTTGCGGCGTTCGCTGGGCTGCTCATCGTTGGCGGGCTCTGGTTCGCCGTCACCGCGTGGCGACCGGTACCCGTCACCGAACGCGAGGCGGTCGTCGCCAGAGGGCTCGATGACGTGGACCGCCGCCGGGTCGTCGCCGTGGCCGCCGGCGCGCTGCTCGCAGTGGTGATCACGCGTTGGCCGATCGCCGCGCTCGCCGGCGGCGGGATCGGCTGGGCCGTCTCCAGAATGACCGACCGCAGGGAACGTCGGGAGCTCGACAAGCGAACCGAGGCGATCGCGTTGTGGGCGGAGATGTTGCGCGACGCGATCGGCACCGCCCGAGGGGTCGAGGGTGTCCTCGTCGCGACGGCCGCGACGGCTCCACTCCCGATCCGGGCCGAGGTGCAGACGATGGCACGTCGCCTGCAGCATGAGTCGCTCGACGCGGTACTCGACGACCTCGCTGCTGACCTCGACCATCCCATCGGTGATCTCGTCGTCACCGCTTTGCGGCTCACCTCCACCGCAGGCGGCCGCCAGGTCCGCGACGTCCTTGCCAACTTGGCGGCGGCCGCCTACGCGGAGGCAGAGAGCCGGCGCCGAGTCGAGGTCGCTCGGGAACGGCCACGCTCCGCCATGCGGTACACGGCGATCGTCATCGGAGGCTTCGTCGCGCTGCTTGTGGTGTTCTCCCGGAGGTACCTCGAGCCGTACGACTCCGCGCTCGGCCAGGTCGTGCTTGTGTTCGTCGGCTTCTACTGGGCGGCCGGCTTCTGGTGGATGCAGCGAATGGGGCGCATCACACCGGTCGAACGGTTCCTGGCGACGTCACCGAACGTCAAGGACGCGCGATGAGCCCGGTGACCGCGGTCGTGCTGGCCGGCGGCCTCGTAGGCGCTGGTGTCTGGTTGGCATGGACCGGCTGGTCGCCCGCCCGGCCGCCGCTCCACGCCGTCCTCGGTCGCCTTGGGCAACCGCGAATCGAGGTCGACCCGGTATCGCGGGAGAACCTCGATGTCCGCCTCGGGGTCTGGGCCCGCAAGATCGGGATCGTCGAGCACGCCGTGACTGGGATGCGCAGCGACCTTCGGATCCTGCGCCGCAGCCCCGACGAGCAGGCCGCGCTGATCGTCACCTACGCCGCGCTCGGGTTCCTATGGGCGCCGGTCGTCGCTGCCGGTGGGTGGCTCGTCGGGTTCCGCCTGCCGTTGGCGATCCCACTGTGGCTCGCGTTGGCAGGCGCCGGGACCGGCGTGATCAGCGCGGTGCGATCCGTGAAGACCGCGGCCGTGCAACGTCGTCAGGCGTTCTCTCACGCCCTGTCGTCGTTCTGCGACATCACCGGTATGTCTCTCGCGGCCGGGCGTGGCGTCGAGTCCTCCCTCGAGACCGCCGCCCAGACCGGCAATGGCTGGGCGTTCAACGAGCTTCAGACCGCGCTCCGTGCCGGATATGTACGGGGTGACACGCCCTGGGATGCCCTTGCCCGGCTCGGCCGCGACGCGGACCTCGACGATCTCACCGAACTTGCCGCCGCCCTATCCCTCGCCGGTGACCAGGGTGCCGCGGTCCGGGAGACCGTGGGATCAAAGGCGAAGGCGATCCGTGAACGCCTCACCTCCGACGCGGAGCGTTCGGCCGCCAGCGTTACCGAGCGCATGGGCATTCCCGCCACGTTCCTGCTGCTCGGCTTCATCATCTTCCTCGGCTTCCCCGCGATCGCTGTCCTCTTCGAGTAGGAGCGTCCGAACCCCAACACACGGAAGGAAACCCAGCCCATGAACATTGCATTCACACGCCTCACGGCTTGGCTCTGGCTTCGTCTGGCCGAGGCGCGGACCCGTGCCGGTGACGAGGCCGACCGCGGCGAGGTCGTCGAGAAGGTGATCATCGTCGCCGCTGCGGCGGCGATCGCCATCGCAGCGATGGCCGCGATCGCCCTCGCAGTCGACATCAAGATCGGCGGCCTCGAGCTCTGACACGGCCTCTGGCACCCGTCCGCCTCCGTCGAAGCACGGCGAGCCGATCCGAGCGGGCATCGCCGCGCCCTCGTCGCGGTGGCGACGTCGGTTCGTCGACAGTCGAGTTCGTCATCGGCGCGGCGCTGATGGTCATGCTGCTGTTGGTCATCGTCCAGTTCGCGCTCTACTTCCACCTGCGCGCCGTCGCCCAGACCGCTGCCCGGCACGGACTGGACAACGTCCGCGTTGTCGACGGCTCAACCGATGCCGGAATCACGGCGACGAACGAGTTCCTCGACCAAGGTGGCCGCAGCCTCGAGGATCGCGATGTCACCGCCGAACGCACCGCCGTCGCATCGTCGATGAGCGTGTCGGGAACGGTCGTGTCGATCATTCCCGGCCTCAACCTGCGCGTCGAGGTCACCGTCGACGCACCCACCGAACGAGTCACCCCATGAACCGACGGCTGCGAGGCGACCGAGGGTCAATCAGTGTCGAACTGGTCATCCTGGCGCCACTCGTTGGGATCCTGCTCGCCTGCGTCGTCCTCGTAGGCCGCGTGCAGATCTCGCGGGCCGACCTCGAGGGAGCGGCGCGTTCGGCGGCACGGGACCTCTCGATCGCGCGCGACCCGTACGCCGAGCGAGGTGACGTCCAGGAAGGGCTCGAGGCGACCCTGCGGGTTGGGTCGCCTTCGTGTCGGTCGATGTCGTTCACTCCCGTCATCCGGGCGACCGAGGTTTCCGTGACGATCTCCTGTGTCGTCGACCTCCAAGCCGCAGCGGTGCTGCCCGTGCCGGGGACGATGACGATCTCGGCGTCTGCGACCGAGATCGTCGACACCTACCGCGAGGTCGGATCGTGACCCGGTCGTGCGCCGAGCTCCGGCGGTCGGCGCGTGACGACCGCGGGTCGGCGACCGTGTGGATGATCGGCGTCACTGTCGCCTCGTTCCTAATGGTCGGCCTCGTCCTCGATGGCGGGGTCATGCTCCGCACCCGTAGCGACGCGTTCGCCATCGCGGCATCCGCCGCCCGCGTTGGTGCCCAGCAGCTTGACGGCGACGCGGCAGTCGAGGGGCTCTCCGTGCTCGACCCGATCGCTGCCGAACAGGCCGTATTGGACTACCTGGCTGCGCAGGGCGCGAGCGGGACGGTGACGGTCACCGGCGACCGAGTCACGGTCACGGTGACCACGTCGGCCCAGTTGCAGATGCTTCAGGTAGTCGGCGGCGACACCGTCACCTTCGACGCGACCGCGACCGCCGAAGCGGTCAAGGTGACGGCGCCGTGACCCGCCTCCGTGGTCTCGTCGCGCTCATCGCCCTCGGCTTGCTCGTCGTCGCCGTGCCGTGGGCGTTGGTCCGGTTCGGGGATTGGCCGATCAAGGGCCTCCCGAGTGGTGAGCAGCTTCGCGACCTCGGAGACACTGTCGTGTCCGACACCGCGGTCTTCGCCGTGCTCACCATCGCTGCCTGGCTCGTCTGGGCGGTGTTCATGCTGTCGGTGCTCGTCGAGGGCGCCGCGGCTGCTCGCGGTGTCCAGGCGCCGAGACTTGTCCTGGCCGGGCCGATGCAACGCTCGGCGCGAGGCCTCGTCGCGGCTGTCGTTTTGGCCATCACGATCCAACAGGGCCCACGCCCGGCCGCCGCGGGCTCCGCACTCGGGCCGTCGGTCCACCAGTCGTCGCCCGTCGTCCACATCAACGACCCCACCACCGCGCTGACCGCTCCGGCGCCCACGCCGGTAACCACCACACCCGTCTCCGCGGAAGCGGCCGACGAGGTCGTGACCGTGCGAGCCAGTGACAGCGCCTGGTCGATCGCGGAGACCCATCTCGGTGACGGAATGCGATGGCGTCAGCTGTGGGAGATCAACCGCGGAGTCGCCCAACCCGACGGTCGGTCATGGACCGACCCGCAGATCATCCGAGTCGGCTGGCAGATCCGCATCCCCACCTCCATCACACGAACGACTACCGAGCCGCCAGCAGAGGTCCACACCGTCGTGCGAGGCGACACCCTGTCGGAGATTGCCGGCACCGACCTCGGTGACCCGGACCGCTACACCGAGATCTTCGACGCGAACCGAGATATCGAGCAGCCCGACGGTCGCCGGCTGTCCGACCCGGACTTGATCATTCCGGGCTGGAACCTCCGACTGCCCAGCGATGCAGCTCCGGCACCCCTGGTGCCAGAGCCACCACCGACCAGTCCCGACGGCGGCGATCCTGCCGCGACTCCGACGACGCAGGTGCCGACACCGAGTACGACGCCACCGACGACAGTCCCCGCGATGCCTGCGCCCACGTCGAGCACAACATCTCTGCCTACGACGCCGCCGATCGATGCTCCCGCGGTGGTCGACCGTGGAGCAGATCAGTCCGAAGGCGACTGGATCGCCACTGCTCCGACCCTCGCGGGCCTAGCGAGCGCCCTCGTGTTGGCGTCCGGGCTCACGCTGCGAATCCGGTTCCTGCGGCGGCGGCAAGCGACTCGGGGCGCGGCCGCCCGCAGAGAGCTCCCGATCGAGAGCGGTCAGACCGAAGATGCGATCGTCGCGGCAGCTGACGTGCCCCTCGTGCGGTGGGCTGGCCAGCACCTCGCCCAACTCGTGCTGCAACTGGACCGACGGGCACTTGCCGGTGCACCGGTCGCGGTCGAGCTGAGCGAGACGGCCGGAGTCGAGGTGCTCTGGGACACACCGCAACCCGACGCGCCCGAGGGATGGACGGTGGCTGACGGCGGGTGGGCCTGGCGACTCGCCTACGACCCCGACGCCCCGATACCTGTCGATGCGCTCCCTGCGGCGATCCCCGCGTTGGTCACCATCGGTCACCGCGACGGCCGCCAGCTGATGATCGACCTCGAGGCGTACGGCGCTATCACGGTCTCGGGCGCCGACGACCGGGTCGACTCGTTCCTACGATCTGTCGCGCTCGAGCTCGCCGCCGACCAGGACCTCGCTGATTCCTACGTGCAGGCCGTCGGCTTTGACCCAGGCATCGCTCAGCTGGACCGACTCGGAACCAGCGACATCGAGGAGGCAGTAGGCCGCCTCGGAGGCGTCAGACAGTCGGTGACCGAGGGGCTCGATGCTGCCCGCCTGGACGGGACGTTCGCCGCCCGTACCGGGTCGGCGACCCCGATCGAAGCCAATGTCGTCGTCGCGCACCCGGCTAGTGGAGATGACTTGGAGCGACTGCTGCAGGAGGCTCCGGCGCATCGGGGTGTCGCTGTGATCGCGGCCGGTGACGAAGGCAGGGCCTCCGCCCACATCGAGCTACGGACCGATGGCACCGCCCGCATCGAGCCTCTGGGCATCGTGTTCACGCCCGTCGCCATCCCCGCGACCAGCGTCGCGGCGCTCGACGGGCTGCTCGACGCGCTTGACGCACCTCCGGTCGTACCCGGCAACGGGCACCTAGAGATCGCCGATCACCGGCGGGGCGACGGCGCGGTCGTCGAAGCCGTCTCGACGAACGACCATCTACCCCCCAGCGGGAACGGCGAGATGGCCACGGAGCAGAGCGACGGCTTCCCAGTCTCCGACGCCGACCAGACCTTCGCCGCCGAACTGTTCCCGGCCGACTCCGACGGCGACAACATCGAGCCGGCGTTGCTCGTCCGGGTGCTCGGAACCCCGAGGGTGCCGGACCGCCCGGACCTCGGTCGGCGGGAGCTGATCCTGACGGTGCTCCTCGCGTGTCGACGTCGCCCGGTCGCGGCGAGCGCGGCGCAGGATGCGCTGTGGGGCGGCAAGCCCGTGGAGGCCAAGACGGTGTGGAACGTGATCGGCGGCACGCGCAAGGCGCTCGGCGACCTGTCTGATGGCACGCCGGTGATGCCCTCCGCAGATCGCGCCAGGGGCACGCTACGTGTTGCAAGGGGCGTCATCACCGACCTCACTGTGTTGCATCGGCTGGTAGAGCAGGCCCGGCAGGCGCCGTCCTCCGAAGCGATCTCGCTACTGCGCGAGGGATTGGAGCTGGTCGTCGGCCCGCCCTTCGACGCGGCCGGCTACGACTGGGCACACCGCGACCAGGACGTCGCCGAAGCGTCCACGCTGATCGAGCACGCCACCGAGCGGCTCGTCGAACTCGCGCTCGACGCCGGGCTCGTCGACGTCGCCCGTGACGCGATCGTGCGTGGTCTGCGCGGCCTGCCCGGCAACGAGGAGCTCTATCGGTGCCGGATGCACGTCGAGCACCGCGGCGGCAACCTCCCCGGCGTGAGCGCCGCGTACGAGGAGCTCGTCACCTACCTCGCCGACCTCGAGACCGAGCCATCTCCGTCGACCACGGCGCTGTACCAGGACCTTGTCCGCCCGATCCGCCGCTGATCGCGGTCCCTCATTCGGTGCGGCCGAGCGCGCGATCAGTAGATGTCGGGGTACGGGCTCTCGGTGATCTTCCACGAGCCGGGATTCGCGCGCTCGGCCGCGGTGGCGACGAGCGAGACCATCCGCTCCGCGTTCGAGCCGGCGAACGTGACGGACACGTAGTCCGAGTTGCCGCGCACCCTCGTCCAGTCCGCCGCCGACGCGAGCCCTGAGATGGTGTCGTAGAACTCGGTGAGATGGACGCTGTCGGCCAAGTGGTCAGGGTCGCCGTGGATGATGGTCACGTGACGCCGCCCGAGCACCAGTTCCTCGGCCTCGCAGATCACCAGACTCTCGACCAGTTCCCGGCGACGGCTGTCGTCGGTCGCGGCGTCGGCGATCTCGGCGAGACGCCAGCCGAACGGGTTGTACGTAGTGGGATCGTCGATACGCATCAGAGCCTCCAGGCTGTCGTGGCTCCACGACACGACGACCGGCTGACCACGGCGGAGCTCCCCAACAACAGTAGGCGTCGGCCCTTCTACAGTTGTCTGATCCTGACCACCGCCCGCTCCCTCCGCGAGAACCGGCCGCAACCGCCTCCCGGGCGTTTACAGGACAGAGGCGGGTGCACCGACCGCGAGCTGGTTCCCGTCAGCACCTCCGACCCGTCATGACTGCGCAGGCCGGCCGATGCGACGCGGAATGCCGAACTTTCGGAGTCTCGACCGAACAGTGCCAATCGCCCACCCCGTCTCCGCTGAAATCTCAGGACATGACTGGGACTGGTCCACGTACAGGGCGACGAGCAATTCACGTGTCAGCTCCACTCGTCGCTCATTCGGCAGGGTCCGGCCCGCGCGGCGCAAAGCTCGCGTCAACTCAGAGCGCGAGCATCCAACCTGCGCTGCAGCGGCCTCGACCGCCACGACGCCGCTCGATACCTGGTCGAGCAGATCCGCGGAGAACTCGTAGGCGCGACGGCGCGTGCTGATCGGACGCACGGGGATCCCGTGGCGCCGCAACCAGTTCCGCACCGTCGACTCGGAACAGCCGACCTCCGCTGCGATCTCCCAAGCACCCATGTCGGCCTCGACGTAAGTCGCCTGGAGGAACGCCTCCGTCAGAACGTCGGCATAGGACAGTCGATGAGGTTCGCACTTGCCGCGGAGCACAGCACACTCACGGTGGAGCGCAGCGAACACCGTTGTAACCGAGATTTCGAGGTCGTAGGCGATCCGCTCCGCGGACTCCCCCGCCCGATACCGCGTGCTGATCGCTGACCGCGCGAACAACTCGCGGTAGCGGTACGGAACGTCATCGCGCCCCGCCGGGCCTCGTCCAAGCAGCTTCTCGACCCGGTACCGGCTCGTTCCCAGCTTCCTAGCGATGACTTCGATTGCAGCGCCGCCTGCCGCCAGAGCGAGGACCTGTTCCGCGACGATTCCTTCGATTGGTCGCGTGTCCTTCCCGGTCGTCGGCATCGCTCACAATCCTGACATCCGACTTCCGACCGGGCAGAGCCGATGGCTAGACGCTCCGCGTCCCCAGGCCGGCGATGTGGGGCACTCGCGCGCCTTCCAGGCAGATCGATGCTGACCGAGCTTCTCCTGGGATGATGACGCGCATGAGCGAGGGCGATAACGCCGACATCGAGCGAGCACCGATCTGCCCTTCTTGCGGCGTCACGGCTCTCCCCGCAGAGACCTCGAACGTCATCGACTCTGGCTTCGTGTGCGAGAACCCCGGCTGCGATGCCTTCGGAGACGCCGTCGAGTCCTAGGTGCGCATAGATCGCGCGAGGTGACGCGGCCTCGTTCCGGCGTTTGGTGGTACCCGTGCGAGGAGGGGCCTCCGCTCCCATCTCCGCAGACCACACGAGAATCAGGGGCGGCCCTAGTTCATCTCGGGTCATGCTGGAGGTGTGGAAACGTGCCCTTACTGCGACCGCCCGCTGCGGGAGCGGTCGCCCGAGCACGTCTTTCCGCGCTCGATAGGTGGCAACGGGCTGGTACTTGGCGTCCACGCAACGTGCAACCGCCGAGCAAACTCCTCCATCGACAATCCCCTCGTGCGTTGCGGTCACGTACGCGCCGCTCGCGCCGCGGTTGGGATCGCTTCGCATCGAACCGGATCGGCATACGAGGAGAAGTTGGCGGGCGAGACGGTGCTCATGGTGCGCCCGCCCGAGGGAGCCGACTATGACTTGCACGACCAAGACGGGCTTGTCGAGCTGCTTCTTTCGAGCCAGCCCTACGGTGTGCCGGGCACCAAGGTCCAGATCGGCCGACGCGGCGACAAGCTGACAACGCGGTTGCTTCCGAACCCGATCCGCTCCGCCGACGGAGTGCTCGACGTCTATACGACTGACGACGACCACGGCGATGAATCAGAGCATGTTGACCCCTATACGGTCCTCGTTCTCGTGGAGGCGCGCCGCGCCTGCTCGCATCCAGTCGACATCTGGCGTCGGTTCACCGCAAAGGTCGGCATCGCCGCGACCCACGTGCTCGCGCGAAGCGACGTCGTTCTCGATGACGGCTTCCGTGTATGCGAGCTCCTGTCCTCGACCGGCTTCCGCGATCTCAGTGAGGCGCTGAGGGAGATCGCCTTCGGCGCAGGCACCGACGGAGTGACGGCGAGCGAGCCGTTTGCCACGGAGGAGAACGCTCGGCCAGAACCCTTGCACATGGTGGGGCTGGCAGACCACAGCGGAACTGCGGTCGTGGCAGTCCGGCTGTTCGACTCGCTGAACTATCGAATCAGTATTCCCGATGTTCAGGTGCGGCACCCGGTGCAGATCAGCATTGACTTGGCGGTGGCGGATGGCTGATCCCGCTGAGGGGGCACGCCGAAGTCGCCGCGGGTACTGGTACCAGGACCTCTACGCCCTCGGTAGATATCTCGACCTCATCGATGGCACATGGGACGCCGTGACTGTCGAGAGCGACGAGGACATCGTCTGTGAGCAGACAGGGGCGAACGCCATCGTCCGCTACGAACAGGTGAAGACGATCGAAGGCCCGGATCAGCTTTGGAGCATGAGCACGGTCTGCAGCCCGGAGAAGGGTCACCCCGAGCGCAGCATTCTCGGCAAGTTGTTCGTTGGGAAGCCTTTGCCAGACGGTACGCAGTTCGCGCTCGTACTCAACGAGAACGTCAACCCGACGCTGAAGGTGTTAGCGGTCCCTCCCGAAGACCGCGACGTCGAAGCAGTCCGAACTGCCGCGGCACGCGCTGCCAAAGCCCTCGCCGTCGTCTCGCCTCAGGACGACCGCACCATCGAATGGTGCGTTGAGCGACTCGAAGTCGATGTCCGCGAACGGACAACTGACGCGCTGGAAGACAGCCTCATCCGCCGCATCGACGCGCTTGTTGCCAACATTCACGGCGTGCATCTCCTCGGCGAGGAGCTCGACGACGTGCTGGGCCACTTGATGGACGGTTTGCAGGCCGATGCTCGGGGCCCACAGCGACGGACCGTTGACCAGAGTGAGATTGAGCGCCGCGTGGCCGACGCGTGCGCACGGGTCCAGGGCACGTCCCCCGCCCCGAAGTCGGGCGATGCGTCGCGGCTGCGGGAAAAGCTGCGCGTAGCTGGTCTCGATCCAGATGAGATCGAACACTGCGTCGAGATGCATCTGGCACACCGCATGGCCGTCCGTTCAGCGGACCCTCGCCGCAAGAAGGAGATCCAGCAGCTCGTTGACGAGGTGTTCGTTGAGTGCGTACAGGCAGCGCTCGATCGACGAGAGGGCTGCGTTGCGGCTGGTGCCCCGGCGTTTCGCGACACGTTCGCCAGAGTTCGGACTCACTACGAACAAGGCGACTTCCAATCCCGGGGCTTCGCCCTCGCCGACCTGCAGCGAGCCGTGCACGACATCACGTCGCGATGCCGCCACCGGTACGCCGAATGACGCACCCCGTCGCTGCCGAAGAGATTCCGCCGATCCACCAGGCGTACGACCCTGACGACGTCACCGCCTTCCACGCCGCGCGCCTCTTACTCCTTCTCGATACTTGTGGCGACGGGACGAGTCGCCGCTCACTAGAAGGGAGCACGAAGTTGGCGAAGCTCGACTTCTTCGTGCGGTATCCGGCGTTCCTCGCCAGAGCGCACGAGGCTCTTCATCGGCGCGGCGAGGAGGTGGCGACGCGGTATGTCGCCGACCGGACCGACCCGGTCGAGGCGCCGATGATCCGCTACCGGTTTGGCCCTTGGGACCCTCGCTACCGCCAGTACCTCGCGTTCCTCGAGGCCCGACAGCTCGTAAGTGTGAGCCAGGGCGCCAGAGGAACCAAGAAGGTGACGCTGACCGCTGCCGGCGGACGTCTTGCCCGCGCCGTCGAGGCGGATCCTTCGTATGCGGCGATCCTGACCCGCGCGCAAGCCATGGTGGGCAACCTGGCTACTTGGTCGGGATCGGAACTCAAGGACTTCATCTACGACCTTCTCGCCGATGAGGTCGGCAACAGACGCATGGGTGAGGTCATCACGTGACGATCCGGATCACACGCGTCAGCATGGTGACGCCTGACGGAGAGATCGACGAGATCCCGTTCGCGAAGAACGCTACGGAGGTTGTCGGGCCGCGGAACTCCGGCAAGACCACCTTCCTCCGCGCGATCGACTATTGCCTAGGCAACGACGACAGCGCTGCGGCTGCGCTCGGCGCTGATGTGGCAGCGAGGTATGACGTGTACCGGCTCGATCTGGAGCTCGCGGGCACGCCTCATCAGATCGAGCGACGGCCAAACGAGTACGGATACGCGGGGAAGATCTTCGTCGACGGCTCGGAGATCCTGCAGAGCGAATTCAGCGAGTGGATCCTGCTTCGGCTCGATTGGCCAGCCATCCGGATCCCCAAGGCGAGGGATCCTCGGAACGCCACGAGCACCGTGCCACTCACGTTCCGGACACTTCTTCGCCATCTCTATCGGCGTGAGGATTCCTGGTCCGACTTCGCTGCTCGAGAGGAAGAGTTCCACCGGCGAGCGGTTCTCAGGTTCTTCCTCGGTGCGCTCGACGTTGAGGGTGACCTTGGTGAGTTTGCGGCTGCGGAAGCGGAGCGCAGGCTCGCGGACCTGCGAGCACGGCTGGACGACGCCGTGCGCGACGGCGACGAGACACTGAGGGGAATGAGCCGCACTCTGGGTGTCGACGTTCAGTCGTGGGATCAGCTCGCCCAGGTGCTCGATGATCTAACGAGTCAGATCAGCGTGCGCACGGATGAACGGCAGAGAATCACCGCCGACATCACCGCAGCCGAGGAGTATCAGAGTGCCCTGGGGGACGAGTACGCCCTGCTCTCGCGTGCCGTCACGGAGCTGCGTCGGACGGAGAGCGATCTTGAGTCCACACTCCGGGCCTTCCGAGACTCGACAGGCTTGGTTCGCGGAGAGATCGAACGGCTCGAGCGAGCACGCAGCGCGATTGGACTTTTCGAGGACGTCCCCGTTCGCCAGTGTCCGGCGTGCGGACAGGACGTTTCGGCCCGCGACGCAGTCGAAGGCCACTGCTTCCTGTGTTCTCAGCCAGTCACCGAAGATCTGCGCAAGCGACGAATTGACATCGAACGGCGAGCGTTGGCTGAAGAGCTCGCCGAATTAGAGGAGCAGATCGAGAAGACGTCCGGGGAGTTACAGAGCGCTCGCGATGACCGGGAAGCCCAAGAGGCGCGCCGATCGGCTGTTGGTGCTCAGATCGAGGACGAGCGGGCAGCTCTCCTTGCCCCTCACGTCGGCCGCCTTGAGCAACTCAGTGCCGAGATCGCTTCACTGCAACAGTCTCAGGCGGCGTTTCGCGGTCTGTCCGTGCTCCAGCAGCGTGTCTCTCAGCGGAGAGCTGCGCTGGTCGCCGCCGAGGAGGAGCTCTCTCGAATTGAGCGGCTCAACATTGAGCGAGCGGACAACGTGGAACGCGTCGCGGCGAGATGTGACGCCTTCGCCGCTGACATGACGGAGTACCTGAGTGGGCTGCAAGAGGACCCGTGGCGCTTTGGTGAGGTCCTTCTCAGGCCGGACGACATGGCCTTCTTCGTTGGTGGCGCATCCTGGCGGGAAAGGCTTGGTGGCGAGTCGAAGGTGGTGTTCCTGCTGGCGTACCACTACGCGATTCTCCAGCTGTCAGCGCGAGCCGACAGCGGGGTCCGTCCACCGGGTTTGGCCATCTTCGACAACCCAATCCAGCAGGGCGTTCCGGATGGCGTCGTTGCAGAGGCGCTGCAGCGACTGGAGGCTGCGTCGCTCGCGGTCGACGCTTGCCTGATCACAACCCTGGCGCGGCGGCTCAACACAACGACTCCCGGCAAGAAGGTGCACGCGCTGGGGACGCAATACGGTGCTGACGACGACGAGGACGAGGACCGTGCTGACGGGGAGCAGTAGGACGCAGCGCACGGGATGATGTCCTGATGGCGACGGTGAAATGACGATCGAACCCGAGTCCGCCACAACCGGGCCGCCCGAGGTTGCGTACTACTACCCCGAGTGGCACTGGCGGCCCGACGAGCACGGCTGGGTCAAGTCGTTGCTGCTCTTCTTCGACGAGATCGCACTCCTCGTTCCGGACTACAAGCGGTTCGAGCCCGCGAATCTCGATCCAACGTTGGCTGGAGCACTGCAAGACGCTGGTCTTCTTCGCATCATCGAGCCGGAACAGTTCGTCGATGCCGACATGACAACGGCGCTCGCCGAGACGATGGTGACGATCATCGAGGGCGGCGCGTTCGACGACCTCTCGCGGACGGACGATTTCGCTGAGCTTTCAATGTCCCGCGCTGGCTACGTCGGCGAGCGAGAGGTAGCCGATCAGGTTGTCCGCTTGCTCCGCGACCGCCAGCTCGCCCGAGAGACGGCCGACGGTCTGTCGATTCCGATGCATCCGTCCGTACGATCGACCTACCTTGTCCTTCTCGCGCAGCTGGCACGACGTGGCGGCGAGCGATGGGGGTTGGACCTACATCCGGCGACGAACCGCCCCGAGGCGCACGATGTCCTGACGCGCACGCTCGGGCTTGCACCCATGCCCACGCGAGGGCGCATCGTTGACTTTGACCTCGAGGTGGTCGCCGTCGACCTCGAGCCTGTTCCGCTGGATGAGGTGCTCGCCTTCCGCACAGAGCATCAGGCGGACCATCGGAAGTACATGTCGGACCTCCGAGCCTTCTGTCGCGACCTCTCCAATATCGACTCTGAGCCTGATCGACTGCGGCGGTTGGAGGACCGCCGAGCCGAACTGCAGGAAGCGGCGGCCGCGTTGAAGAGGCGGTCGTGGAAGTCGTTCAAGCAGCCCAAGAATGCCGTTGGCTTTGGGCTTGGGCTCGTAGGCGCCAGCATTGGGCTCGCAACCGGTGGCGTCCCCGCAGCAGCCGCGGCGGCGGTCGGCTCTCAACTCGTTCGTCTGCTCCCGGACCGCGCACCCGAGTCGGTGTACTCGTATCTCTTCGCGGCCCGGCGAACGTTCCACTGACCGCCCGTCCCCCCCTTACGGTGAGGGTGAGATGGGCGGCGCTGGCGGGTGCTGCCGCCCGCGTCCGCAAGCCGGCGTTCGGTGATACAGGAGCTGTGTCTTGGGGGACGCGCGTTATGCGGCAGGCCGCCGCTCGCTACGCGCCGATATGCGTGCACTTACACCTGAGGGGGTCTCGAGATCGCGAGCGGGTGTTAGGCGCTCGGCCTAGTGCGTCTCTGCCGTAGCTGACATTGAGCTCGCCGGCTTTCTCGCTCAGACCCCGGAGCGCCGTCACAGCGTTGGTCCCCATTTCGCACACCATCTCCACCGGCGACAGTTAGCGAAGTGCGTTCAGCTCGTCGAAAGTGCGATGGCCGCGCTCGACCACCCCTGGAACGAGATCGTGGCGCCCTTCACGGATGGGGTACTCGAGCATGTGGAGGATCTGTGTCGTTGCGAACACCGCCGCCCCCTCCCAGCCGACCAGGTCGAGGATTCTCGTCCACAGCCGCCTTCGGACACCGTCCAGCTGCGGATCCTGGAAGCTGTACCCCACGAGGGTGGTGAGATCAGTCGCCCGCGTGCCGCTACCTGCGTTCCCGATATCCACGACCGCCACCACCGCTCCGTCACGGACCAGGACGTTGCTGGGGGTTGAGAGATCGGCATGGACCATGTCAGGTGCCTCTGGTGGTGGTGGGACGTCGGCACACGCGAGGCGCAGGCGCTCGACCAAGGCCGACACCACGGAGGAATACTCCGAGAGCCTGGCTATGGACTGGCGGAGGAGCGACTGCTCGGGCGTCTCGTTGAGATCCAGTCCGGCGACAGCCGATTCCTGACCGGTGGCGACCCGCCAGGCGTACGACCAGTGGTCGTAGGGCTCGGAGGCTTGGCCAGCCTGGAGTTCGATGATCTCCATCAGCTGCTCGACGAGGGACGGGGTCAGCGCTGGCGCGGGAGCCGCGTCAACGAACTCCTGCAGATGCCATACATGAGTGGCTGTGGCCCCCACTCCGAGCCAGGCCGGGGTGGGATAGCCGCGCCTGCGCATGTGCTCGACCACTCTCTGGGCTCGCAACGTCTCGTCCAGGTGGTTGGGGTGTGCCCGGGGCACTGCTTTGAGCACTGCATTTGCCCTTCCGGCCAACTGGACGCGCATGGCACCCCCATTGACGCCTCCGGGTAGGCGACTGAGAAGAGTGACCTCTGCCCCGACCACGCTGGCCACGTCGTCCAGGACCTCGGCCGGCAGCTCTTCGGGATGGGTGCCCTGGTTCATCGGCTCGACGCTATGACCGCAACAGCCGATCACGTTCCGCCAGGACCGCTCGCGACGCGCCGTTCGGCGTGCGCCTGACCTTCCTTGCAGCAGGTTCTCGAGCGCGCGATCTGTGCGGATCACGAGCACGAGATCCGTCGATCGGGCCGCTTGATCGCGCCGCGGGTCTGGGGCCCACAGCGTGGACCAGCCGATCGCACACGACGACGCGCACAAGCGGCCGGCGTCAGCCGGTCATCGGCGGAGTGGTGGTGGCAATGACCAACAACCCGAGCGCGAGGAGGGACACAGACGCGAACGCGTACGGCATCGCCGGCCGCATCTGCGCCCAGATCATCGCTCGTTGCTGCCGGGTCACCCGGAACGCCACGTGCGCACTGGCACCGAATCCGATGTTGACGTTGGCGGTGCCATCGGGATCGACGTGCACGTCGAAAGACGGACCATGAGAGGGGACTGGGCCTGAACTCATCGAGACTCCTGCGTTCGAAAGCGGCGCAAGCGACGGTCGTCGCGCTGCGGCCGGACGCACCCAATTATGAGAATTAGGCACGAGCCCGAAGGCGTTTGGCAGGTCGGTGGTTCGGCGACTCTCACGGTACCAGGGCGGTGGACGGCGTAAAGGCCCACCAAAGAGGTGAACCGTCATCCCACCCATCTTGGGGCGCCGCAACTTCCGCGAGCAGCACTGGGTCGAAGCCGGCCTTGATGCCGCCCCGATTCGGCGATCTGACGCTCCGGCGCCTCGCACATAACGACGCGTCGGTGCCGGCGCTCGCGCGGCGCAGAACTGGCGATCGCGCGGTGCGCCGACCGTCCCATAACCACGACTCCGCCGAGCCGCGACAGCATCCTCGATGTGCCGTTCCGGGCTAGGCGACCTGACTTCGCTACCAGGCGCCGCCGTGTCGCCTGCCCAGCTGGTTAGTAGGAGCAGCCGGTCGTCGGCAGGTCGGTCGGGTCGAGCCCAGTGCCGGTGTCGCGCATGAAACGCAGGAGGGGCTGCGGACAACGGAGGGTGCCGTCGGGAGTACGGATCTGGAGGTGGAGGTGCGGGCCGCTGGAACGGCCGGTGTCGCCGGAGGTGAGGATCTGCGTGCCCGGGGTGACGGTGTCCCCGACCTGGACGTGAACGGCGCTGCCGTGGCAGTAGGTCCAACGGACGCCGGCGTCGTCGTCGATGGTGACGCCGATCCCGCAGGTCGAGCAGCCGGCCGCGTTGGTGCCGCAGCCGTAGTCCCACCAGTTATGCGGCCAGTACTGGACGGCGGCGACGCTGCCGCCGCGCACCGCGTAGACCGGCGTGCCGCTCGGTATCGGCCAGTCCCAAGCCGGATAGTCATGGTGCGGGCTGTCGACGGGTGCGGTGGCGAAGAGTTCGTGTGGGCCGGGGTAGGCGTACCCATCGGCGAGCGCCACGATCGACGCGCCAGGCAGACAAGCTCCACCGGGGTCGCCGTCCGAATGCACGAGGGTGAGTTGCCTCGCGTATTCGTCGAGCCAACGGGCCTGGTACTCGAGTGGTGTGAGCCGGTTGCCCGCCCCCGGAGAGAGCACGGTGTCCCACTCCGGCGACCCCGGGACGGGCACGTGCCCGAGGTACCAGACAACCGGAACGACGCTGATGTCACCGTCGTGCGAGTCGAGTACGCCGTTGAGGTATTCGACAGCCTTGGCGTCTTGGACCGCTGGGGGTGATTGCCACGCTTGGGGGAAGCCGCCGTAGCCGGACCAGGTGGTGTCGATGAACTGATACGCGCCGGACGCTGAGGAACCTGACGCTCGGGCGGTGTAGTCGCCGCCGGATTCAAGGGTCCGGACGGTGGCGAGCACGGCGTCGAGCTGCGCGGCGCCGGTGCATCCGACGAGTTCGGAGTCGCCGGTGGCGAGCAGGGCGGGCAGCGCCAGGAGCGAGGTGAGGAGCGCGGCGATCGGGGCGGCGATGAGCTTCACACCACTGCTCCCACTCTCTGGCGGGTTCCTTGTTGCGCGATGGCTGCCGGCGAGTGGGTCCTGGTTCGTGGAGCGCACCCGCAGGGTGCCGTGGGAACGAGGAGGTGTCGCGGTGTCCAGACCAAAGCGGTCCATTGCGTTCGGGATCGTGCTGGTGGCGGTGGCAGTGCTCGCCCTCGCCAGCCCGGCCTTCGCGCAGGTGCCGGACCCGGCACCGGATGCGACGCTTCCGGGCGGTGCGCTCATCACCCAGGTGCTGGGCTGGTTGAAGTTCGCAGCCATCGCGTCCGCGGTCGCCGGGCTACTGATCGGCGGCGTCGCGACCGGTGTCGGGCACTTCGGTTCGAGCTACTCGGCATCTTCGGCCGGGAAGAAATGGGTCCTCGGCGGAATCGGCGCCGCCATGATCGCCGGGCTCGCGCACTCGATCGCGATGACCGTCTTCAACGCGACCTGACGATGCGCCCCTCGACGATGTACACGGTTGCAGCGATCGCCTTGGTCGGGGCCGGGGCGATCGGACTGCGGTCCTGCAACACCTCGGCCACCGGGGCGGACGCTGGTTCCCCCGCCGTCGTTGAAGCCCCGCCGGTGGTATTGCCGGTGGGGCCGGCCGCGGTGGTCGATGGGGTCCCGCACGGCTGGCGTCACGACGCCGAAGGTGCCCGCGCTGCGGCGCTGGCGGCCGTGTCCTTGACCGGTGAGATCGCCACTGCCGGCTTCATCACCCGCTCCGACATCATCGACTCGATCGCCACGGCCGCCTACGGGCCAGCGTTGGCATCGCTGTCGTCGAGTCAGCTCGTCGATCTCTCCGTCGAGCTGGGCGATGTCGGGGTGTCTCCGAGCGAGTTGGTGTGGTCCGAGATCCCCCTCACCGCCCGGATCGTGTCGGCCGACGATCACCGGGCCGTCCTCGAGGTGTGGGCAGTGCTCGTCGTCGGTGCCCCGGGCGTCGGAGCACCCCGGCAGGCGTGGCGGACCGTGACCGTAGAGGTGGCATGGGAACGCGGTGACTGGCGGATCGACGGGTGGGACACCCAGCCGGGACCGACGCCGGCACTGGCGGCCAACTCGGTCGTCTCCAGCGTCGAGGACACCGCCGTCGTCATCTCGTGGCCCGCAGCCAGTGGAGGTGCGTGATGTTCGACTGGGCGATCGGCGGGCTGGGCTCTCTCCTCGGGTTCGTAGGCGACGCTGTCGGGGGCGCAGTCGGATGGGCGTGGGACAAGGTGATCCAGGGCATCTACACCTGGCTCGCCAACGGACTCGCCTTGCTGATCGAGTGGGTGTGGTCGGTGCTCGATTCGGGAACCACGCCACGGGTCACCGCCGGCTGGTTCCGCAACGAGCTCGCCGCGCAGGTCGGCCTGATCGCGCTGGCGGTGACCGTGGCAATGATGCTCGCATCCGCGATGCAAGCAGCGCTCGCCGGGCGCCCCGAACAGATCGTCGACGCCGTCAAGGAAGGCATCCGGGCGATCGTCGCTTCGGCCCTCACGTTGACGGTGTTGGACGTCTTGATCGGCGTAACCGACGAGACGTCGGCCATGGTGTGGCAGGTCGGCCGGGCGGACCTGGTCCGAATGCTCGAGGGGATGGTCGTAGTGGCCACCACGACCGGACCGCTCGGTTCCACGTTCGTCGGTCCGCTGTGCCTGCTGTTCGGGTTCATCGGCCTGATCGGTCTGGTGGTCGCGTTGATGATGCGGTCAGCCCTCATCTACGTCGCAGCCGCGATGGCACCGATCGTCTGGTCGGCGAGCGTCCTGCCGCTGTTCCGGGGGTCGGCCCGCAAGCTCGTGCACCTGACAGTGGCCCTGGTGATCTCGAAGCTGGCGATCGTCATCACCCTGGTGGTGGCAGTGAAGCTGATCGCCAACCCGACCGGCGACCCTGGCTCCACCGCGGTCATCAACGACGGCGCGGCGGCGGTCGGAACATTGATGACGGGGTTCGTGTGCTTTCTGATCGCGGCGGTCACCCCGATGGTGCTCTACAAGCTGATGCCCACGGTGGAAGGAGCGATGGTCGGATCTGGCATCGCCGGAGGCTGGGCTCGCGGCGTCACCACCGCTGCGCACACCACCCTGATGGTCAAGAGTCTCGGCGCGTCTGCCGGAGCCTCCGCGGCGATCCGCGGAGTCGCCGGTCAGAACGGTGTGCCCGGCGCACCGAGCGTCGGCGGCGCGGGCAGCACGGGGGCCAGCGGTGTGGCGGGGTTCGCGGGCCATCAGCCCGCGACTGCCGCCTCTGGCGCTGCCGGCGCGGGCGTTGCCAGCGCGGGCGTTGGCACGACGAGTGGGGGACCAACCAGGTCGCGGACAGCGGGCGGTTCACCGGCGTCAACCGTTGCGGGCGCAGCTCCCAACCGACACCGGCCACGTGACGGGGGCGACACCGAGGACCACGAAGGCGCCGAGCGATGACCAGCGAGCCCCGCTCGTATCGCTTCAGCGATTCGCAACGCCCAGGTCTGCTGCTCGGGCTCGGCGCTCGCCAGGCGATCCCGGTGATCGCCGGGGTGCTCTTCCTCGCGACCGTCCTTCAGACCCCGATCCATCCGGTCGTCGGCATCGTCGGCCCAGTTGTCGGGTGCGTCGTGGCATTCGGGCAGTGGCGTGGCGCCGCGCTCTCCGAAACGCTTATCCCCGGCACTCGGCTGTGGGTGGCCCGGCGGTGCGGGCGCCGGAGATGGCTACGCCCGCCGTTGCTCGGCGACAACACCGACCACGCGCTCCCCCGCCCACTACGGGGCCTCGAGCTCATCGAGCTGCCGGAGGAAGGGGCCGGCGGGCCGGCGGGGATGGCAGTCGTGCGGGACCGCCGAGCCGGGACGGTTACCTCGGTGTTGCGGGTCCACGGCCACGGGTTCCCTCTCGCCAGCGCGACCGAACAGGACGCCATGCTCGCCGCGTGGAGTGGTGCATTGAGCCCGTTCGCACGGGAACGCTCTCCGGTATCGAACGCGACGTGGCAGGAGTGGGCGCACCCGGTGGGGTCCGACACCCACCGCGACTTCCTCGCCTCGATCGGCGTCCCATGCCGCGCCAATGGCGCGGCGACCGCCGACTACCTCGCGCTGGTCGACCAGCAGGCGCCGGTCACCGTCGCGCACGACATCCTCGTCACCGTCACCGTCGACCAACGCCGCGTCCGGGCCCGGCGCAGCTCGACGTCACGGTTCGCGGCCTCGCTGGACGCCCTCGCGGCTGAGATTCGGCTGTTCTCCGATCGGCTCGACGCCGCCGGGCTCACGGTCGACCAACCCCTCACGCCCATTGAACTGTCTGCGGCACTTCGTGTGCGGTCCGACCCGGGCCGGGCCGCGCAGATCGCAACTCTGACCCGCTCACTTGCCGCTGCGGCGCGACGGGGCGCGTTGGAGTGGGGGCCGATGGTCCTCGAGACGGACCGGGGGCACGTCCGCGTCGATGGCACCTACCATCGTTCCTACCGCGTCGCCGGCTGGCCGCAGCTCCCGGTCGGATCGGACTGGCTCGGCGAGCTCCTCACCGACACTCGCGCAGTGCGGACCGTCACCGTCGTTATGGAACCCGTCCCGATGGGCCGAGCGGCACGCGCCGCGGATCGTGAGGTCATGGCCCGCGAAGCCGACGCCGACATGAAGACCCAGAAGGGCTTCCGGGTCAACGCCCGAGAACGCAAGCGGCTCGCCGATGTGGAAGCGCGGGAACGGGAGTTGTCCGAAGGCCACGCCGAGTTCCACTTCGTCGGCATCGTCGACGTCACCGCGGCAGACCTCGACGCCCTCGACGACACCTGCGCCGATGTCGAGCAGGTGGCCGCTCAATCCCTGCTCGACCTGCGCCCCCTCGATGCCCGCCACGAGCTCGGGTGGGTGGCGTCGCTACCCGTTGGCCGTGGCCTCGCCCGACGCGCGACATGAACGCTCAGCGGGCCGGGAGTGGGGTGGTCGATGAGCGGCCGCCGTTATGGCGACCGGCGATGGGCCTGCGGATCGAACGCCACCGGGCGACCATGGCGCACCTCGCCAGCGTCTATCCCTGCCACACCGACAGCAGCATCGGCGAGCGCGGCCCGTACATCGGGGTGAACGTCACGGGCGGTGGATCGGGCTGGTACTTCGACCCCTTCGAGCTCTACGCCACTGGGGTCCTGACCAACCCGAACTGCATCGTCACGGGCGACATCGGCTCGGGGAAATCAGCGCTGGTCAAGGCGTTCCTCGGTCGGGAACTCGCCGTCTACGACCGCCGGCGAATGGTCACCATCCTCGACCCAAAGGGCGAGTACACCCCCTTCGCCCGGGCCCACGGTCTCCCCGTCATCCGCCTCCACCCTGGCGGAACCGACCGGCTCAACCCGATGGATCACCGTGGCAACCCGACCGAGACCGTCGCCCGACAAGGTCTGGCCAGCGCGCTCGTCGCGGGTGTCCTCGGCCGCAGCCTCGACGCGACCGAGGACGCCCTGTTGGGCTGGTCGGTCGCCACCCTCGCCCGCACCGGCCAAACCTTCACCCTCGCCGACGTCGCTGCCACCGTTGCCGACCCGGCGGAGGAACTCGTCGCGCTGTCGCGGCGCACTCCGCTCGAGCTGGCCCAAGCCGCGACGCCTGTCGTGTTCGCGCTCGACAAGCTTCTCACCCGGACGTTGGCAGGAATGTTCGACGGTCCGACCACCGTGCACGTCGACTGGTCCGACGGCCCCGGGTTCGTCATCGACCTTTCCGCGGTCTACGGCGACGACGACGCACTCCCGCTCGTCATGCTCGCCGCCACCTCGTGGCTGGCCGCCGCCCTCCAACGCGACTCGGACCGGCGAGTCCTGCAAGTCATCGACGAAGCATGGGCGGCTGTACGTCATGGCGCCCGCCACTTTCAAGGCAGCCTGAAGCTGTCGAGGACCTACGGGGTGTCGACCTGGCTGATCTGTCACCGACCCGCCGATCTCACCGCGCAGTCCGACGACGGGACCGCCATCGCGAAGATCTCCGCCGGGTTGCTGTCCGACATCCAGACCCGGATCATCCTGCGACAGCCACCCGACCAGGTGGGCGTCGCCGCTGAGATGTTCGCCCTCTCCGAACGCGAGCGCTCCTGGATCGGACAGTTCGTCCGGGGACGAGCGCTGTGGCGGCTGCAACAGCGCGGCGCGGTCGTGCAGACCGTGCTCACCACTACCGAGGCCGCGGTGTCCGATACGGACGCAGCGATGGGGACATGACTCGCGGCGAGGGCCGGTGGCGGATCGAGGACGTGCTCGACCGCACCGACCTCGCCGCCCTCCTCGACCACCTCGCCGAACCTGCCACCCAGAGTCTGCGGGGCCGCCGGTGGCACTGCCCCCTCCCCGAACACGACGACCACCACGCGTCGGTCACGATGCACACCGATCACCGCGGTCACGAACGATGGCGTTGCTGGTCCGGAGACGACACGCACCGAGGCGACGCCATCGACCTCGCAGTAGCCACGCAACGCCTCACCCGGGGAGAGGCGATCGACTGGCTCGCACAACGAGCCGGGATGATCCCCGATCAGCCGCTCCCTGCTCTCGCCCGCAAACCACGCCCGGCGGCGCCGACAGTGGTGCCACTCGATCCGGCCGTCACCCGTTATGCGGCTGCGTGCGAACGGATCCTGTGGAGCCCAGCCGGCCGACCTGTACGCGACTGGCTGAACCAGCGGGGCCTCCACGACGAGATTGTGCGCGTCAATCACGTCGGGGCCGATCCCGGTCGCCGCATGATGCGCCGCCAGCGGGGGCTCCCGTACGGGAACAGCATCGCCGCGGTGCTCCCAGCGCTCGACCCGACCGGCAACGTCCGCTACCTCCAGACCCGCTACCTCGAGCCCGGCGACGGACCCAAGTACGACAACCCCGCGGTCGCGCTCGGCTCCAACCCGCGCGTCGCGTGGACCCGCACCGACGCCCCGCCTCGACCTGGCGTTCTCGTCGTGTGCGAAGGGATCCCCGACGCCCTCACAGCAGCCCAAGCCGGATTCACGGCCACGGGGATCCTCGGCTCCCAGTCTCCCGATCAGAGCGTCGCCGCACGCCTCGCGACTCACGCCGAACGCCACGATCTCGCGATCGTCGCCGTCATCGACAACGACCCCGCCGGACGAGCTTGGGGGCAACGCCTCGGCGAGCTGCTCACCGGGCACGACCACAAACTCGCCATCATTGAGCCGCCGGCCGAGGGACTCGACCTCAACGGGTGGGCGCTTCGTGATCCCAGTTGGGCGGAGCGACTCTCGGTTGGCCGGCTTCATCAACCTCGGGCCAGGGGACGGGTCACCGAGTCCGTACCAATAGCTGACGAGGTAGGACTACAGGCCTGAGGACCAGCGGCATCGGATCGACACGTCGTGGCTACCGCCGACCGTTGGGAGCAGCACAGCGCCGATGTCGGCCGGCCCGACCGGTCACGATGTCTCGAAATCCCACAGCGAGGATGCCGCGGCGGCCCGGACCCACCCGGCGAGGCATCGATCAGACTCGGAAGAGCCGGGTGAGCGCGACGTCCCCTGCCCAAGGCCCGAGGACTTCGAGAATGAAGTACTTGAGGGATCGTGAACTGATGGAGCCACCGAGATGCTCCGGGTCGGTCGCGGCGAGGGCGCCCATTCCCCATTGAGTGTCCGTCGCATCTCGGTTCTCGCATGACCGGGCAAGCTGCTCGACTGCTTCACCAAACCACCGTCCATGCCGAGAGTGACCGAGCGGCTCGAGGGCCACCGTAACGAGAGAGTCCCAGTCGATGACAGGTTCGATCCCAGGACCATGCAAGAAGTTGGCGAGCAGAAGATCCGAGTTGCCGGAGAACCGCCAGCTTCCACCAGACGCGTTCTCGATCTCCTTGCGCAACTCATTGAAGCCCCGCGGAGACCATACCCACCCGTTGCCTCGGCTTAGCCGGGCCTGCCGATGCGACGCATCGTGCGGCGTGCGGACAGGGTCCGTCAGGATCATCAGCTCTCCGTCGTACCAGTCGCGGAGCCCCTCGATGTCAGGCATCCACTCATGTGTGCGAGTGGGTAGGACGCCAGCGAAGAAGACCTGCAGATCTCGGCCGGTTCGTTCATCGAGGTACGCGCCGTGAGCCGCGACGTCTGTCAACACATCGCCCCAGGGACCGCTAAACACCACCGCCGCGAGCGACGCACCTATGCCATCGGTGATCGGCGGAGCGCGATGTCGAAGCTCGGATTCGATGAGACCCAGTGTTGGTGCCGCAAGCATTTCCGTCGACGCTAACTCGAAGGAACGACGGGATACGCGGCGCCTACGGCCGAGGTGATCCGGCGACGACCCAGGTACCGCTATCACTGACCCACGCAGTGATGTCGCCGGCCCGGTGGGTCCTGAGATGCATGCCGATTCGGTCGTATTCATCGCGCACGTTGGCGAGAAGCGGCGGGCCAACGCTGCTGATCACGTAGCGGCTCTTGAGGTGCGACAGTTCAGGTGAAAAGTACGTGCCGTGGTGAGCCGACATGAGGACCTCCAGCTCGTAGTCGACGAGCACGGAGGCGACGTCCCCGTGAACCGACGCGTCGGCATCGCCCAGAAATGCGTACCGCCGGTCTGCTGTCGCGAGCACCAGAGACAGCAGGTTGGCACCCCGTGTGATCGCGTGACGGAGCGACCGAAGAGAGTCGGCCGTGTCGCGTTCGCGTTCAACGATGCCCTCGTCGTCGCTCAGATCGCCATCGAGCACCGGTGGCGTCTCGCGCTCACGCAGCTCACTGCTCGCGTACGTGGGCCCGTAGAGCGCGTCCTCGACGTTCTCCCACCGGTCGCGGATGGTCGCGAGGACCCTTAGAAGTTGTTCGTCGCCTTGCTGGGCTGCGTCTGCTGCGAGGTCGTCGTAGCTCTGGACGAGCCGCTGAAGTCGTGAACTGGAACGAGCGTCGAGTGTCTTCGGCGGCCAGAGGACGTCGACAGGTTGGCCAGCGAGAGTGATCGCGTCACCGCGCATGAGCGGTTGCCGCGCGATTCCGCCGGCAGCGCACGCAACCACGGCAGAGGAGAGAGCAGTCTCAGGCAGCCCCGACAATACGGTGTTCAGCGCCATCAGACGAAACAAGAGGTTGCGCGCTTCTGGGTTCTCGGGAACGCGCGGGTGGAAGAAGGTCGCGCCGTCGACGAGCAGTGGTCCTCGTCCGACGCCGCCGGTGCCGGACGAAGCGCATCTGAGCAAACCGTTGTAGTGGTCGGCGTGGGGGTGCGAGATGACGAGTTCGCTGAACGTCTCAGTCAAACGAGGTAGAGGCCAGAGGCCGCGATGCCACCGCCGTCCATCGACTACTCGCTGCAGGGCACCGACGGCAACGGAACCGCGCCTGGCTCCGAAGTCGACGAGCGCAGCGCCTGACCTCGACGCGAGAACGGTCGTGTAACCCGCTCCCACGTCGGCCACGTGAACAACGAAGGTCACAGCACATCATGCCCCGACCGAGGTTCGGTGAGCTGCTGGAGTCCGACATTCGTAACCGAGTAGCTCCTGACGGGTGGGTCATGCAGCGTGGAGACCGAGGTAGGTGTCGATGTAGGGGGCGAGGCGGCGAGCGGCACGGTGGGCAGCGACCCGTTCCCGGCTGCTGCTGCGCGGCAGACCGACAGCGACCGCGCGGTGGAGGCGGTGGTCGCGGTATGCAGCCCAGACCTCCAGCGGGATGTGGCCTTCGGCCATCGCGGTCTCGATCGCCGTCTGGAACCGCTGGAGGTCGACTCGGTTCACAACGGCGTCGGCGACATCGGTGGCGGCGCCAGGTCGGCGGTCATGGAGGCGACCGAGCCGGTCGGGTGCGCAGGGGACAGTGGTCACGACGTTGAGGACGCCACTGGTGTGGACGCGTCGGGCGCTGCGCCAGACGCGACTGTGGGCTCGATTGACGAGGCGGTGCGCAAGGCGGGGACGGTCGAGATCGCTGTCAAGAACGACGAGCGCGAGGTCGCCGAGTGCGTCGGTGTGGTACTCGGCGGTGGCGGTACGGGAGACCCGGGCTCGCAGCTCGGGAGCGAGCGCGTAGAGCACGACGGTGAGGGCGTCGGGGTTGGTGCGCCCGACGGCGATCAGGGAGCGCAGTGCCTGGTCGGACGTGTCGCTGTCGGGGCTGTCCTCACGGATCGACGCGACGACCTCGTCGAGTTCGCCGCCTGGTCCGCACGGGATCGCCCGGCGGGCGGGGTGCCGAGCCAGTCGTCGGTAGGCATCGTCGAGGTCTCTGTAGGGGTTCATGAGTGGCTCCTTTGGTCAGCAGGGGTGCTGGAAGGAGCGTCCGGGACGCCGGTCCCGGAGTTGGTCCCGGTGTTCGTCCCGCCCTCGGTCCCAATATCGGACCGGGACTCCCGACCGACCGAGCGCGATGGCCTGGTTGGGGCGCGTTGAATGGACCAGCGTCAGGTTCGTCAAGAGCCACCTGCGGGCGGGTTCGAGGTCGTCACCGCAGTCATCGGTGGCCTGGTCGTCGCGGTCGCGGCGACGACGTTCGCCGGCGCATGGCTCGCGGCCACCCTCGTCGGTGGCTGGGTGTCTGGCGGGATCGGCGACTGGCTGACGGTCACCGGTCGTCTGGCGTCGACGCCGGGAGATCCGACCGCCGCGTGGGCCGACCACGCCGGCGGACTGCCCGGCCCCGTCCTCTACTGGGGCTGCACACTGGCAGTCACCGCTGCCGTCGGAATGCTGCTGGCGGCAGGGGTGTGGGGTTGGAGGCGCTGGTCGTCACCGTCACGCTCAAGGTTTGGCGTCCCCACCGACGCCCGCGTCGCACGGCCGCGTGACGCCCTCCCCTTGACGATCCCGGGTTCAGTCCCGCCGACCGGGCGGCTGCTCCTCGGGCGCCTCGCCCCGCACGGCCCGATGCTGGCGACGGAGGACCGCGAACGACACCCAGCGAAGGGTCGTCGGGCGACGAACCGCCAGGGCGACCGGGGTTCGGTGGCGCTGATTGGTCCGACCCGGTCGGGCAAGACCGTGCTGGCGTCGGCGGGGATCATTGGCTGGGACGGTCCGGTCGTCGCGTTGTCGGTGAAGCGGGACCTGTACGACACGACCGCCGCGGCCCGAGCAGGGCGGGGCGAGTTGGCGGTGTTCGACCCCGGCGGTGTGACCGGGCTCCCCTCGGCGCGGTGGACGCCGCTGCGCGACGTGACCACGACCTCCGGCGCAGCGCGGGCCGGGCGGGCACTGGCGCAGGCGATCCCGCGCAACGGGGTGACCGGCGGGGACTTCTGGGCGTCCCACGGTGAGACCCTGACGTCCGCGTACATGTCGTTAGCGGGGCTGTCGCAGCTCGTCGGAGGCGAGGAGGGCGAGCCGCGGGAGCCGTTGACGATCGGTCGGTTGGCGACATGGGCGTTCATGCACGTGGGGATCACCGACCCGATCGCGAACAAGCTCGTCCGGCTCGGCCTCGCCGACGACGAGCCGTTGGAGGTGCGGCTCTTGGCGAAGGACGCGATGACCAAGCTGATGGCCTTCGAGGGCGAAGACCCCCGCATTCGGGCCTCGATCTACGCCACGGCCCGCCTGGCGTTCGAGGCCTGGACCGAACCGGCCGTGTCCCACTCGGCGTCGCTGGACCCGCGCGCCTTCTACTCGGCGGACGAGATCCCGCCCCATCGGCCCCGCTATGTCGACCTCGAGTGGCTCATGGACGGCGATGCGGGCCGGTCGAACACCCTCTACCTGACCGCCCCGTCGACCGAGTTCGCCCGCCTCGCGCCCGTGCTCGGCGGCCTTCTCGGCGACCTGCGCGAACAGATCCACGCCTGGGACATCGCGGGCCGCCGGCTGGGCAAGCCGTTGCTAATCGTGATCGACGAAGCCGGCCAGCTCGAGCTGCAGTGGCTCCCGGAGGAGGTATCCACCATCGCCGGGCTCGGCGGGATGTTCGTGACCGGCTGGCAGTCGAAGTCCCAGATCACCCACCGGTACGGCACCCTTGCCGACGCGGTGCTGGGCGGGCACCGATCGAAGGTCATCTTCAGTGGCACCGACGACCCGTCCACCCTCGACTATGTGTCCCGTGTCGCCGGGACCGAGCACGTCGCGCAACGGGGCTGGTCCGCTGACACCGGCGGGGGCCGCAAGACCGTCTCCGAACACGTCCAGCGCGAGGACCTGCTCCCCGCGCACGTGATCCGCCAGATGCGACGCCAGGAAGCCGTCCTCCTGCACGGCACGTTGCCGCCGATCCACCTGCGGCTGGTGCGCTGGTGGGAGGACCATGACCTCGGTCAGCTCGTCCCGACCGGGGCCGACAACAAGGCACTGCCACCGCCGGAGACGGGGACGTGTCCGTTATGGCCGCAGGGTGGGACGTCGCCCGAGCCGGTGCTCGACCCGACCGTGGTCGCCGAGTCGATCGCCAACCTCCCCAGACCCCGCGGTCCACGCGACGACCGGTCCCCGACTGGCGGTGCGCGCCACCCACGACCGACCCGGGCGACGGATCGGATGCAGGGGCAGCTCGACCTCGCCGCAGCGCTCGACGAGCCTGTCGAGAGGAACCGGGTCGCTGGGATGTGCGAGCGCTGCGGCGCGCGGGTCCCAGTCGGGGGCGGTGCGACGGTCGGCTTCGGCGCTCGGACCGTGATCCGCTGCCACCCCACCTGTCCGTAGCGGGGCGGGTTCGAGGTCGCGACGGCGATCGGGAGTCACTTCGGGACCAAGTCCGGGAGTAGCTCCGGGACCGGGGTTCGAGAGCTTCACCGGTATGGCGCGCCAGTCCCAGCGGATCAGCTTCGAGACCTTCGCCGACATGGCCGCTCACCTCGACCGGTGGGCGGCAGCGTCGCTGACCGCTCCGGCCGCGTGGGAGGACGCGCTAGTCGGGGCGCAGTCGTGGTTGGACTACTCGGCCCGTAACCAGGTGCTCCTCGCCTCCTACGGGGTCGACGGCCCAGTCGCCGGAGTCGAGACGTGGCGGCTGGTCCCGTCCACCCACGAGGACCGGGGGTGCGCCGTGCGGGCCGGCGAGCACGGCTACCCGGTCAGGGTGCCGATCACCACCGGCGGGACCGAACCCGATCCCTACGTCGGCGGGTCCCGACCGACCCGCTCGGCCGTGGAGCGGTGGGAGTGGCGGCCCGTGTTCGCGATCGACCAGCTCGCACGCCGACCCGAGCCCGACGCCCTCACCCCAGTCGACCTTCCGGCCGCGTTGAGCGGTCCGCAAGCCGACACCGAGTTCCTGGCCGCGGCGCGCCGGGTCGCCACCGCCACGGTGAGGGGACGGCTTCCCAAGTCCGAGGACCCCCATCGGGTGCTGGCTGATGCCGCCGGACGACTGCGCCGCTCGGCGAGGCGTCCCGACCTGGACCCTGTGCTGCGGGAGCAGGCAGCGTGGCTGGTTGCTGACCGTGTCGGTCTCGCGCCGACCGCTCGGCCCCCGGCGTACGACCCGTCCGGGTCGAAGCCACGCGAGCGCTGGGAACGTCTGCAGGACGTGCTGGAACCGGCACGCAAGCTGACCGCTGGGCTCGGCGTCATCGTTGGCGTCGACCTGGTCGCGTCGCCGTTGCCGCGGATGGAGGTCGTGGACGACCGGGTGGTCCCCGCCGGGCGACGCCACCGGCTCCCCGCCGCGTCGCTGGAGCAGCTCCCGATCGGACGCTGGGTCACGGTCGGCCCGTACACGCCAGGGGAGTGGGCAGCCCGCGGCGAACACGCCTCCGGCCAGGGCGCCTACCTGCGGCTGAACAAGACCGCCTATCTCGTCGCCGTCGAGAGGGGCGACCTCGCGGGGTGGCGGCTCGAGGACGTCGCAGCTAGGACCGGCAACGGCCTTCTCGCCACCGGCTCCGCCCCCAGCCTCGACCAGGCCCAGGCCGACGCGGTCGCCACGGTCCGGTCCCGTTACCCCGCGCTCACTGGCCCGGTCCACGTGACCGGCCCATCACCCGGAGGGGCGGCGGGCAGGTGGGAGCCGATGCCCGGTGATGGCCGGAGCTCGGCGGAGCTACGCCATCTCAGCGATCAGGTCACCCTCTACGTGATTCCCGGACCCGGGGGCCGGTGGATGCCCGCCGTCCACCACGGTCCCACCGGCGACATGGAACGTCTCCCGTCCGCACGCACCATCGACGAAGCACGCGACGCAGCCGAGCTCGCTGGTCAGCGAGCCGTGCGGACCCTCGCCGTCGCAGACCCGGCCCGGCTCGACACCACCGTCGCCGCGTTCGCCGCGAGCGGCGACTACACACGCCACGAGCTGGCGGCCCTGGTCGGTCAGCGCCTCGATGAACCCGACCGCCAACGCGTCGACACCGCAACCCCCGCCGAACTCGTCGAGCTGCTGGGCGCCGCCGGCCTCACCCCCGCCGCGACCGTCGCCGTCCTGCACGCCGAACGCCTCGACGCCGAGACCGTCGCCGATCTGCTCCCCACCGTGGGCGTCCCGATGCCCGACGCCATCCGCGTCCTCCACGAACACTGGGACCTCCCCGCCACGGAAGCCGCCGTTGCGCTCGGGGCAACCGGCGCGGAGATGCGCGACGCCGGCTGCACCGCGACCGAGATCATGGCCACCCGACCCCGAGACATCCTGCGCGCCCTGCCGGAGGACCCGCACCTGTGGGAACTGGCTGCGGGAACGATGGCCGCCGCCGGACACGCACCCAACATCGTGGCCGGTCACCTCGTCGCCCACGCCCCCACCCTCGACGCGTTCGCCGCCGGGATGGCGGCGGGGATCGACGACCCCGTCACCGGCCTTGGCCTGACCGCCCGCCACGGCGCCACCGGGGACCAGCTCGCCGCGGCCTCCGAGGCCTACGGGCTTTCCCCCGCCGAGACCGCCACCGTTCTCGTCGACGCTGGCACCCAGCCCGAGCTCGTGCTCGACACCCTCGACGCCCGCTGCGACCACGACACCGTCACCGCTCTCAACATCGCCACCGGGGCCGGCATCGACCACGACGCCATCGACGCGTGGCGCAACCCCGCCCCTCCGGCTCCGGCCGTCGGGATCACCGCCTCAGTCGGCGCCGACCCGGCCGCTGCCGCCCTGCTCGATCTGCTGCCGCCACCGGGACCGTCGATCGAGCTCGACCCCACCCGACTGCTCGACACCCTGCCCGGAGTCGAGCCCACCCACCTGGAGCCAGTCCACCCATGACCTCCGACCAACTCCTCCCAGACGAACATGACGTCGATCCGCTCGAGGCGGGCGGCACCTGGCTGCTTGACCTCGTCGCCGTCGTCGACCACCTCCGTCGCGGTGTCCGCCCCGGCATCACGGTGTGGGACGCCATCGAAGAGGCACTGCGCTGGCACACCGCCAGCGCCGATGGCCAGCAGCCGGACGAACCGGGCTGGGGCGACCCCGATCCCCTTCGCACCACCCTCATCCGCTTCCTTCAGCACGCCACCGGGCCCGCCGGAGCGGAGGCCCAGGTCGCAGTCCGACACTGGATCGTCGCCATGGCCGCTCGCTACAACGACGGCCACCACTGGCCCCACCCGGTATCTCGCCGGTCGTTCCCGCCGCCCATGCTCTCCGCCGACATCACCAACGACCCCACCAGTTGATGCAACCGATAGATCTTTCGTTTACTTCGTCTGGTGGTAGAGTGGCGGGCATGACGAAGCGACTCGACGATCGGGACCTGGCGTCCGACGCGCTCGTAGCGCTGCGCCGCCGACCGCGACGGTTCACCCTGCCGGATGGTGCGACGGTGCAGTTCCCCAAGACCGCCGTCGACGGACTGATCGAGATGCTCGAAGCGGTCGCCGAGGGAGACACCGCGACCGTGGTCCGCACACCGCGAGAGATGTCCACCCAGCAGGCCGCGACGGTGCTGAACGTGTCGCGCCCAACGGTGGTGAAGCTGATCGACGACGGCGTCCTGCCGTCGCGCAAGGTTGGGTCTCATCGTCGTGTCTCGCTCACCGACCTGCTCGCGTACCGCGAGGACATGGTTGCTCGTCGCCGCGCCGTGCTCGATCAGATGTCCCGCGACGCCGAAGAGCTTGGGCTCTACGACTGATCCACGATGTCCACCTTGGTGGCGGTGCTGGACGCCGACGTGCTTGTACCGATCCTGTCGTGTGACCTGTTGCTGTCGGCGTTCGACGAGGACCTCTACCGACCGGTGATCACGGCGACCATCCTCGACGAGACCGAACGCAACCTGGTCGCTAGCTTCACCCACCTCGACCCGGTCTCCCTGCGGAGTCGTGTCGCCCAGGTCGCAGCCGCGCTCGCACTTCACACTCACGACGAAGGCGACGTCACCGCCGACGCGGTGGCGACCGTGAACCGCAAGGACCGCCACGTCGCCGCCACCGCGCTCGCGCATGGTGCCGATCTGGTCGTCAGCAACGACCGTCGCCTGCGACGCGAAGTCAACGCACTCGACGGGCAGCTGCTGGCCGTGACGGGCGACGAGTTCGCGCAGCAACTCCTGGTCGACCAGCCCGATGGGATCGACGCCGTCATCGATGCCCTCGTCGCCAAGCGAACGCGGCGCCCGGTCACACGCAGCGGACTGATCGACCAGCTCGCCAGCACCTTCCCCGATTTCGCTGCCGGACTCCGCCTCCGAGCCGAGTGACCCGGAGGGTTGGCCGCGAGAGCCGGTCACCAGCCGATGCCGTCGTCGAGCGCCGTGAGGGTGAGGGCGTCTTGGTCGACTCCGACCGCCGCATACGTCCGGTCGGGTTGGGCACGCTCGTGTGCGTGGTCGATGGCGAAGGCCAACAGCGTCCGTTCGGCGGCCTGCTCGGGGTCGCGTGCGCCGATGCCGAGCGGGTCGGGGTGCGTGACGTCCCAGCGGTGCCGGTAGTCGGCGATGTCGCCGAGCAGCTGCGCGCCATCCACCGTCAGGGTGCCCTGTTCGGCCGGGGTGAGCCGCGAAGCAAGGGTTACCAGCCACGGCTCCCGTTCACTGGCGGCCGACGCGAGCTGCGGGTTGCTTGCGCGGGTGAGTGGGTCGAGGGCGGCGGTGAGGTCGGGGCCGGCGAGACCTCGGTCGATGGTGTCTGCGATCTGGGCGTACTCGACGACATGCGGCCAGTGCTCGAGAATCCATTGGCGACGTTCGCCCTGGGCGGCGAGCGCGTCGGTGAGGAGCTGGGCGACGTCGTCGAACGGCAGCGTGCCGCCCGTTTGCAGCTGGTCGATGAGCCCACGGTGATCGGCGGGTGCGGTGGCGAAGGTGGCGTCGAGGATGTCGCGGCGGTCCTCGAGCTCGTGCTGGGAACGGATCCGTGTCGGGGTGAGGGTTGGGCCCGGGGCGTGGGTGTCGAGCCACACCCTCGTCTCGGCGACGAGCCGGTTGCCGCGGTCCCAGGTTTCGGCGAGCGTCGGGTCCGCGGGCGCGGGTCCCATGGCGTTGTGGGGGTCGTCGATGTGGTGGCGGGTCCGGTGACCAGCGAGGTGGCGGACGGTGTCATCCCACACCTGCGTCGCGGCGGGGCGGACGGGTCGGGTGCCGATCCGCTGGGTCAACCAGTCGGGCTGGGCGGCGGCGAGGTGGGCGGCAGCGCGGTCGATGGTGAGGCGGACAGCGTGTTCATAGACGTGTCGGTCGGTCGGTCCGACGCCGTGGTCAGCAAGCACGGCCTGCCACCGCTCGATCCGTTCGCGGGTCGGGGTGACCGTCCGATCCAAGGTTGCTCGCGTCTCCGGCGTGAGGTGCCGGGGCTGGCAATACCGGTCCATGATCTGAACTTCGTCCCACCGCATGTCGCGTTGCGCCTCGCGACTGTCGGTGGCGACGAAGACGACTCGGACCGTCCCGGCGGTGTCGTCGAGGGAGACGAGGGTGCCGATGTTGTTCCGGTCGAGGGCCTTGACGGTCTGGCCGACCGCGGCATGAGTCGCGGTGTGCACGGCGCGGTCCAGACGGGGGCCGGCGACGGTGGGGTCGATGCCGGCGATCGTGGTGGCGCGCTGTTGTACTTGGCGGGCGTGAGCGGCCCGGGCCTCCAGGGTGGCGAGGTCGTGGGCGGCGGCGGTGGCGGCGACCAGCTCGGCGTAGGGGTCGCGGGTGAGCGCGAGGAGCTTGGCTCGTGAGGTGTTGAGCCGGCGGTTGAGTTCGTCGTCGACGTCGGGTGCTTCGCCGGGCAGCGGGATGGGGCTGTCGTGGCGGGCGACCTCGGCGTGGAGGTCGTCCAGCTCAGGGGTGGTGAGGACCAGCCAGTTTTCGTGTCGTCCTCGAGACAGGACGAGGTACGCCGCTTCGCGGTAGAGGCCGTCGGCGCCGACGGAGATCGCCAGGTCCCACGTCCCGCCCTGGGCGCGGTGCGCGGTGAGCGCATACCCGTGATCCACGCCTCCGGCGTCGAGGTAGTCGGCGCCGAGAGTGATCTCGGCGTGGTCGTGGTCGAGGCGCACCACCACTCCCGCGTCGGTGCCTGCGATGAGGGTGGCGGTCTGGCCGTTCAGCACCGACGCTCGTGCCCCGGCGGTGGTTGCCGTGATGTAGTCGTTGATCCGCAGCACCACCCGGTCACCGACCGCAAGGTCTCGTCCCGCCCACGTCCCGACCGTCTCGCCGAGCAGTCCTCGGTCTTCAAGGGCGCAGCGGACGGTCCGGTTGAGGGCGTTCACGGTGTCGTTGGTCCCGGCGATCAGCACCGGCGACAGACCGGCACCGTGGGCGTCGAACCAGCGGTCCACCGCAGCGGCGAGCATTGCCGGGCGGTCCTCGGCGACGACCACCCGACCCTGCGCCCGGTAGGCAGCAACCGCCGTCGCCACGTGCCCGTCGCGCAACTCGATCAGGGCCTCCCGTTCCCATCGGTGTTGCTGGCGGCGGTTTATGGTGAGCTCGGCGACCGTGACCCGCTGGTCGACGGCGAGGGCGGCGAACCCGCCACCGGCGGTCACTTCGGGCAGCTGGCGATGGTCCCCGACCAACAACACCCGTCCACCCGCGCCGATGGCGTGGCTGACGACGGTTTCGAGGTCGCGGATGCCGGCCATCGCGGCTTCGTCGACGACCAGAAGCGTGCGGGCGTCGGGCAGGTCGAACCCGCGGGACCACGAGCCCAACAGGCGGTGGATCGTCGACGACGAGATGTGGGCCCCGGCTGAGAGTTCGTGGGCGGCGCGGGCCGAGGGTGCCGCGCCCTGGACGCGGTAGCCGGCGGTCTCGTAGACGGCTCGGATCGTGTCGAGGGTGTAGGTCTTGCCGGTCCCGGCCGGACCGACCAGCACGGACAGGGCATCAGTGGTCCCAGTGAGTGCGCGCACCGCGGCGGCCTGGTCTGAGCCGAGCGTCGGGGTCGCGCCGATCACCTGGTTCACGACGCGGGGCGCGAGCGGCGCCCTCGTCGCCCTGGCGGTGTCCGCGGCGTGGAGGAAGCGACGCTCGACCGCGAGCAGTTCGGTAGAGGTCCACCGGTCGCCGTCGTCGCCGACCGGGACAACCGTGGGCGAGGCCATGACCCGGGCGATGACACGCTCGAGGGTGGCCATCGTGGCTCCCTCGCCGATGCGGGCTGCGACGCCCTGCACCAGCTGGGGGCGGGTGAACGTCGAGTCGGCCTCGGTCAGCTGCCGGCACAGATGGGCAACCCATTCCTCGGGGTCCACCACCCGGTCGACCACGATCGACCCGGCCGAGGTGTCGACGTGTTCGGGGAGCCGCCACACCTCCGTGACATCCGGTACCCGGCCGTCGCCGGCTGTGGCGATGAGGGCCTCGGCGGCGTCGGGTCCCCACCCGGCGTCGAGGGCCTCGGCCTTCCACGCCGTGTCGAAGCGTTCGTGTTCCACCTCGGGCTTGTTGCGCCTCGTGGCGAGTACGGCTTCCTGGCGGCCCGCTGGGTCATCGGGGGTGCCGGTTGTTTCCAGCCAGTCCTCGATCTCCTGTGATCGCTTCGAGAACAGGTCGCAGAGCACTTGGGGGACGCCTGCGATCTCGGGGACGTGGCGGCCGGGCCGCCACTCGAGGCCCAGCCGCTCGGTGAGCTCGGCCCGCAGGACGGTCTGGAACACCTCGCCTGCGGCGCGCGCGGCGCGGAAGAGTTCGGGGTGGACGAACGCCGACCACCGTCCGTCGGGGCCTTCGACGATGTTGGCGACCAGGGTGTGCCAGTGCAGCAGCGGGTCCCCGGCGCGGCTGGTGCGATGCCGGAACGCGGCCGCCACGATTCCCAGTCCGGGCAGGGTCCGGATTCTCGCCGCGGCCGCGGCGTCGGGGTCCCGGGCGGCGAGGTCAGTGAGGAACGCCTCGTTCCCCGTCCCGCGGCGGACACGCACCGCTTCGCGCTCCAGCCATCCCAGGGCTTCGCGGACTGCGGTCTCGCCGGCCTCGATGATCGCGCCTTGCACCCTCGGGTCGTCGGACACGGCGTAGAGGACCGATGCCGACTTGGGGGTCTTGAAGGTCAGGTCGAAGCCGGGGACCCGCCGGGGGTGGGGACGGATCGTCTCGCCGTTCGGGGTGAGCCCGCCCGAGCCCGGCGCCATTCCCGCCAACACCGCCCGCAGATCATCCGGGACGACCTCACCAGACAGGCCGAGGCGTTCGGCTCCGGAGCCGATCCAGCGGCCCGCAGCTTCGCCAGCGCCGGTGTAGTAGTCGTCGAGCGACTGCGCGACTCCGGAAAGCTGGTAGGCCTCCTGGCCGACGCGGAGCTTGGTGACACTGAGCACCGGACCAGCAGAGCGAACCCCGGTCCCGGAGTTCGTCCCGGGCGACGTCCCAGAGCCCCGGGAGCGCCGGTGCACACCTTTGGTGATTATCTGTGAACGAAATCTGGTCCGGTCCCGGCTGACTCCCGGCTGCGCGAGGGCTCGGCTGCGATGACAGGGCGGTCCGGCTGGTCGTCTACGGGTGCCGCGCTCGCCGTCGAGGGTGCCTGGCACACGGACGCGTGGGTTCACGTCGCGGCTTGGTGTCGAGCGGGGGTAGGTACCGTTCGCCGGCCAGCAGCCGGTCGGCCTCGGCGAGCGCGGCGGCGGGGTCCGGGTAGGGACCTTGCACGGTCAACCAGGCGGCGACCTCGTAGGAGTCGAGGATGCCGTACCAACGGCAGTCGGCGGCGGGGCTGTGGGCGCCGAACTCGAGCACGTCGCCGAGCGCGAGGCGGTCCGGGATCAGCCACCCCCGCCCGTAGGCGGGGTCGGGCTGCCAGAGCATCCGACCCCAGCCGCCCGGGACCAGTTGGTCGGGCCACACCGTGGCCATCCACCCCGCCGCGGCCGGCGGGAGGGGGCTGTCGACCACGACCGCCGCCGGGGTGCGGAAGCGGTGGCGGCCGAAGCGGGCCCAGTCGTAGCTCGAGGCGGGCGCCGCCGGGTCGGCCACGGCGGGCGCGGGATGTGGGTCGGGGGTGGTGGTGGGTGTCGGTCGTCGGCGCATCAGCGGGGCCTCCGTTCGGTGACGGGATGGCCGCGACGCTACGACGTTCGATTTCTACAGTTCCCCCACCGGGCCACGGCACCCGCCCGCAGGGCGGTCACGGCACGCCCGATCGGCCCCGGCGCCCGCCGCATGCCGTGATCGGCCCCGGCGCCGGTTGTGTTCAACCCTGTGGACGACCTGTGCACAACAGCCCCGCGTCGACAGGACGAGCGCACGGACCCGGGGCCGTTCAGAGGTTCTGGCGGCAGGCTCCGCACTGCTCGTCGGCGACGACCTGGTCGAGGCGGACGACCTTGGGCAACTCGTCGCTGTCGAAGGTCGTCTCGTCGTCTCGATCGACGGCGAGCGCTCCGGCGCACTGGTCGAGGACGGCTTCGGCGGGCATGTCGCGCGCCGCGGGGGCGGCATCCCCGGCGGCGATCAGGGCCTCGATCGTGCAGGCGGGGCAGAGGATCTCGGCCCGGTAGCTGTAGGCGGCGATCTCGTCGCAACGGCGGTAGGGGACGTGCATCACGCGGCCTCGCTGTCTTCGGTGGCGTCGCCCTCCTGGGCGGGGGCGGCGATCCCGGCGCAGGCGGTGAGGTGGTCGACGGCGGCTTGGGCCCGGCTCGACACGGTGACCAGGGCGCGGGCGTCGGTCCGCAACACGCGAAGCCAGCCGGCGAGGTAGGCGGCGTGATCGGGGCGGGTCATGGCGCTGATGCCGAACTGTGCGCACCACATGGCGGCGCCGAGCTCGGCGACGAGTTCCTCGGCCGCGTAGGCGTCGCTGCCGAACCGGCCGGTGAGGTCACGGGCCACGCGGTCTGCGTGGCCGGTCCAGTGGACGTGTTCGTGTGCGCTGGTGCCGTAGTAGTGGGCGGCCTCGTCGAACTGGGATAACGACGGCAGGTGGATCGTGTCAGTGGCGGGCTGGTAGCAGGCACGGTCCCCGCCCTCGACGACGTGCGCGCCGACATGGGCGAAGAACGCTTCGGCGGCCTCGACCCGCTCGGGTGTGTCGCGGTCGGCGAGCTGCTGGGCGCGGCGGGCGATGATCTCCTCGGCACCGTCGACCTGCTCGGCGGCGAACACGGTGTAGGCACGGGCGAGCAGGCGGCGACGGGGCCCGCTGCCCTCGTCGTTGTCGTCGGCGTCGGTCTTGGCGGTGGTCGGCTTCCACAGGACGACTTGGGTGCCCTTCTCGCCGCGGCGGACCTGGGCGTCGTGGCGTTGCCAGCCGCGGTAGGTGGCCCACACGCCGCAGGTCCAGCCGTGGGAGGCGGCGACCATCGGGAGCCACAGGGCGTTCAGGCCCCGGTAGGGACGGTGGTCGATGCTGAGCGGTGTTCCGGCGTCGGCGAGGGTGTGCCAGGGCATCCGCCAGGTTCCGGCGCCGGCTTCGATGTCGGCGACGAGTTGATCGGTGATCTCGGCGAACAGGTCGTTGGCGTGCATGGTGATCCTCCGGTGAGCGGTGGGTGCGGCTTCGCCCCTACGGGGCGTTGCTTGGCCGCCGCATCAGCGGGGGCTGTCAACCGACCGCAGGGAGGCTCGGCCCCGAGCTTGCGAGGGGCTTGACAGGCCCCGCGCGGCGGCCCACCACGGCACTCCCGGCCCGCAGGGCCGGGCCACGGCAACCGCCCGCCGGGCGGGCACGGCAAGCCCGGACGGATCGGGCGACAGCCGAGAGCGCAACGAGGTCCCGGAGTTACTCCCGAGGTTCGTCCCGAACGGCGAGAACGTCGCCCGGACTCGACCGTCGGGTCGCCGCCGGCGCGGTGACGCGCCGGGCCGATGGCGGGACGCGTGACGGCCCGGCCCACGTGCCGGGAGCGGTGAGCCGGGCCGTCAATCCGCGGATCGTCTGTCAGCTGTCGATGTCATCCTCTTCGGACTCGTCGTCCCCCTCGTCGGACTCGTCGCCACCGTCATCATCGGCGTCGGCCTGCTCGTCGTAGGCGTCCTCGACGGTGGCGTCGGTGTGGCGGGCGAGGACGGTGGCGGTCCAGCCATCGGGTGTCCAGCCGGTGGAAGTGAGGGTGGCGAGGTAGTCCCGGCACGGCTCGCTGCCCGAGGACCAGTACATCGCCGTCTCGGCCAGCCCCGCGGCGACGGCTCCCGCGACCCGGACCAGCGCGGCGGGCGTGTCGGCGCCGTCGAGCAGGTCGGCGGTGGTGACGTCGCGGGGCTGGTCGTAGCCGAGGATGGTGGCGGCGTAGCCGACGGCTTCTCGGCCTGCCTCGCTGACCAGGCCGCGCAGCGCGAGCCGGGTGAGGTCGTGCTGGCTGATCCCCCCGCGGGTCTTGGCGAACACGGTGGCGGCGTGGTCGAGGCGGGCGAGTCGACCCTTGCGCTTGGCGTGGGAGTCGTCGGTGTTCGCGGCCGGGCGGGTGTGGTCGCTGGCGAGCTCGCTGCCGTTGCCGTTCTCCACGCGGGTCCGGTGGTGGCGGCGCGGGTCGGTGCACACCTCGTGGACCTCGAACCCGTCACCCCACGACGTGCGGCGCACGGCGGCGGCGTGGCACGGCTCGCTGCGGTGGGCCTTGCAGCCATCGGGGTCGAAC